>Ga0209958_1000044_pt1 | contig 500907 bp, 455 predicted proteins | sample ThiBio_inoc_plan_FD_183942 | JGI IMG/M metagenome (GOLD analysis project Ga0209958, IMG submission 183942) | Wastewater bioreactor microbial communities from Cape Town, South Africa - Thiocy_inoc_plan (SPAdes) | ecosystem: Engineered > Bioremediation > Thiocyanate > Unclassified | place: South...
TATTGGCTTGAGTCTGACTATTGGCTTGTAAGCTATAGTTGCCTGCATCTGTACCACTTAAATTACCTGATACATTTACATTCTTGTTTGAACCCGCATTCTTATCAGCAAATTGTCCTTGTGCATTTAGGTTAACTTGGTCACCTGTGATCAAACCATTCAAACTACCATTGACGATTGCACTGGTTGTGCCATCGTAAACTTTATCCTGAGCGGTGATGCTGCCAGTAATTTGCTTCTTGCTGATGTTCGCAGTGACTTGTCCATTGGTCGTGAGTTCATAGTTACCTGCATCTAATCCAACCAAGCTACTTGAAGCCGTGACAACTTTGTTTTGACCCGCGTTCTTATCTACAAATTGCCCTGTTGTACCAACACTGACTTGGTCGCCTGTGATCACATCACTTGCATTCAAGCTACCGTTTACAATTGCACTGGTTGTACCATCGTAAACTTTATCCTGAGCGGTGATGCTGCCAGTAATTTGCTTCTTGCTGATATTGGCTTGAGTCTGACTATTGGCTTGTAAGCTATAGTTGCCTGCATCTGTACCACTTAAATTACCTGATACATTTACATTCTTGTTTGAACCCGCATTCTTATCAGCAAATTGTCCTTGTGCATTTAGGTTGACTTGGTCACCTGTGATCAGGCCGTTCAAACTGCCATTCACAATCGCACTGGTTGTGCCATCGTAAACTTTATCCTGAGCAGTGATGCTACCTGTGATTTGTTTCTTGCTGATGTTCGCAGTCACTTGTCCGCTAGTACTTAATTCATAGTTGCCTGCATCTAATCCAACCAAGCTACTTGAAGCCGTGACAACTTTGTTCTGACCCGCGTTCTTATCTACAAATTGCCCTGTTGTACCAACACTGACTTGGTCGCCTGTGATCACATCACTTGCATTCAAGCTACCGTTTATAATTGCACTGGTTGTACCGTCATAAACTTTATCCTGAGCCGTTAATACGCCTGTAATTTGTTTCTTGCTGATGTTGGCTTGTGTTGATGTGTTCGCCGCAAGATCGTAGTTCGCTGCATCTGTACCACTTAAATTACCTGATACATTTACATTCTTGTTTGAACCTGCATTTTTATCCGCAAACCGTCCTTGCGCATTCAGGTTGACTTGATCGCCTGTGATCAAACCATTCAAGCTGCCATTCACAATCGCATTGGTTGTACCATCATAAACTTTGTCTTGAGCGGTGATGCTGCCTGTAATTTGTTTTTTTGCAATATCAAGTGAACCATATTCATATACGATATTATAATTCGTAGTTGATGCTGCTCCAGCTACAGTGTTGGTATAACTACCTGCATTTCGATCGCTCGCACCAGAAGCAGTAACACCACTAAAGATATTTGCTTGATTGTTTGCATCATTGCCTTTCAAGCCTGAAATCGTAAATCCAGCGACATTCTGTACCTGACCATTATAGGTCGTTGCTAGGCTATTTCCTTTAATTGTGGCAGTGGCTTTGGTAATGGTATATGTACCATTTACAAAAGTAAGATCATAGTTTTTATCGCCTTTTGCTGCATTACTATAAGCAACGGCATGCACATAATTTCCGGCATCTTTACGTGTTGCAACAGCATTCACCGCTAAAACAGACTCAGTTTCTCCATCAACTAAACCATCGGCACGGAAACTATTAATTTGTTGGTTAAAACCATTATATTCGCGTGTTTCATCCAGTGCATAAACCGTTGCTTTCTTTTTATTAATAACAAACTTACCGTCAACATAAGCTATATCATAGTTTTTGGTACTGCTATTTTCGCCAGTCACCTTATTGGTATAAGTTCCTGCATCTTTACCTGAAGCACCTGTTATCGCGATATTTCCAAGTAAGGACTCAGCTTCCCCATTCACCAATCCATCAACCGTATAATATGGATTGTTAATTGATTGGGTTTTACCATTATAGGTTGTTGAATCACTATTTCCAGTAATGCTAACTTTGGCTTTATTAATCGTTAAAGTGCCTTCATTTCCAATGAAATCATAGCCATGTTGGTTATCACTATAATAAATCGCTTTATAAAGACCCGCATCCGTTCCACTGGTTTGACCATTGGCAGTATATTTGCTGCTGTCTAATCCCCAAACATCAGCAAAATGTTGTTCTTTGCCTGTATAGGTTGTGGTCTTATCCGTAACAGATAAATCCTTAGTCGTCAAAAAGCTGCGTAGTAAAGGTACGCTCAAACCGTCATAAATACGCCATGCCGTCTGTTTTCCTCCTAATTTGCTATCTGCGTCAAGGAAAGTAAATTTAGATGCATCTTTCATTTCAGCATTAGTCAAACCAAAACTTGTACTACTCCCTGCGCTGTCATTTTGCAGTGTAGTCTCTTTATTCCAGTGACCATTACTCACGCTTGCATTGTTATTATTTCCAACTAAACCACCAATTAGACTATTCCCCGTAACACGTCCAGTGGCATAAGCATTTTGAATCATTGCTTGGTTTTGGTTACTTCCCACTAAGCCCGCAACATTGCTCAATCCACTCACAGCACCAGTTGCATAGGTATCTTTAATGATTGCATTTTGATTAGTACCGACCAGACCACCAACATGGTTCTGACCTGTAATTTGACTAGTTGAGTATGCACTTTCTATTTTTGAACCATCTTGTTGCTGCCCAACCAATCCACCAACAGCATCACCCGTACCTACAACCGATCCAGTACTATAAATGCTATAAAGTTGTGAATTCTGTGTACTGTTTCCAACAACCGCACCCACATGGTTTTGACCTTTGATATTGCTATTCACGACACCAAAGTTTTTAAGATTGGCGTTCTGAATATAGCCAAATAAGCCAACGTTATCCGTAGTTTCTCTATAAATATATAAGTCGGAAATTTGATGACCTAAACCATCCAATTTACCTATAAAAACATGACTACTATCACCAAGCGGATTAAAGCCGATACCATTTCCATCACCCCAAAACTGTGAGTTTTTGGCATCAATGTCATTACCCAGTAAGTAATTCCCTGCAAGATTTTGATTTATGTTTTGTAGTTGATTTAGGTTTTGTATAACGCTGTAGTAACCACCCAATTGATCTTGTTTGTTAACGACTTGGTTTGGACCAATGTGATCTTTAAAATATGGCGTAGTTTGATTATCAGCATTTGCCCAAATTTTATCAAAATCAAAGCCAACAAATTTATTGGCATTGAACATTTCATCACTGGTCAAACTACTGGTATTCGCACTGCCTGAACTGCTATCTAATCCTGTTTTATTTTTATCCCAATAACTATTGGTTACAACACCTTGAACATTTTTGCCAAGTAAACCACCTACGGCTGTCGCCCCTGTCACTTTTCCAAGTGCATAGGTATTTTCAATCTTTGCAGCAAGGTTCTCTCCAACCAAGCCACCGACACGATCATTACCTGTGACTGCCCCAGTCGCATAAGCATTTTTGACCTCGGCGTCATAATAGTTATTTCCAACTAAACCACCGACATTTTGCTCACCAGTTACTGTCCCTGTTGCATAGGCATTATTGATTGTGCCGCCATGATTGTTATCTCCAACTAGACCACCAACAATATCTGTACCATTCACATTTCCAGAGGCATAGACATTCTCGATAACTGCACCATCATTGCCTCCAACTAAACCACCGATATAAGTTGAGTTTTGTGCCCCAGTGACATTCCCAGTCGCATAAGCATTTTTAATAGTACTGCCATCAAAGTTTCCTCCGACTAGACCACCAATAGTTCCATAACCTTGAACCGACCCCGTATTAAATACATTCTCGACCAAACTCTGATGTGTACTTTGCCCGACCAAACCGCCAACAAAACTGTCACCAATCACTGAACCGCCAACTAAACCGACGTTACGAACTACAGCACCATCAATATGTCCAAACAATCCCACATCATAACTATAAGGTCGATTGATCGTGAGATGACTCACTGTATGCCCTAAGCCATCAAAACGTCCTGTAAAATAATCAAATTCATTACCGAGTGGATTAAAGCCTTTTTCGGCTCCAACACCCCAGTCTTTGGTCACTGTGGCATCAATATCTGTTCCGAGTACGTAATTACCTGCCAGCGCACTATTGATATTTTGTAAAGCCTGCAAATCAGTCACAACCTTATAATCAATACGTTTGCTGACATCCGTACCTTTTTGCGTACTAAAATTTTGCCCTGCTTTTAAATTTATCTGAGCGCCATTTTTAATATAATAATTGGCACTCTCCTTGCCATTTTGCCCATATAACAACACCACTTTACCATCTTGGTTTTGTGCCGTAATACTGGCATTCACATTAATATCATGATGTGCTTTTAGCGTCAGTGTGGTGTCTTTATTCCATGTAACTGCCGCATTAACATTGATATCCCCCTTTTCTGACCCAGCATTTTGTGTTTCTAAAATGACCGAGGTGCTATTCAAATTATTTTGTAATGTCGTTGCACCAATACCACTACCAGTTTGAGCAGCAGAGCCAGCATTGATACTAAAATCAGTTGGGTCAATCAGCCACGTTCCTGTTTTACCGCCATCAGATAAAGTCGAAACGTGTGTGCTATCTGCAATTTTCACCTGCGCTGCACTGGTTTCAATGAAACCACCAGCCTGACCATTGCGACCTTCTGATTTTAAAACACCACTGACATTAGTTGTGCCTTGTTGCATATCCGCAAGCAAGGCAATTTCACCTTTGGCATTTTGACTCAAACGATTGGCTTCAATAATACCGCTGTGATTCACCACGGCTTTGCTTAAGCTATCTTTGGCTTTTGCAGTTAAATAAATTGCACCGTTATTGGCAAGAATCGCGCCACGGTTATCAATCAGACCTTGCAATGTCCCAATTTCAACTTTGTATTCAGTCAGTTGACCATCTTGTAATTTTAAGGTGATTTGATCTGCTGCGGTTAAATGGATCACACCATTATGTGCTTGAATCTGCCCTTCATTGATGACGGTTGGTGCAATAAATGCAACGACACCACCATTGGCAATAACCGAGCCATAGTTCTCAATACTGGCAGCATTTCCCTGATTTTGAAGCTTAAATTTTCCACTGATAATATCACTATCTGTGACATTCAATGTTGATGCCACAATCCCACCGACATTCACTTGTGCCGTTTTAGAGAAAATCACACCATTCGGATTCAATAAAAAAACTTGCCCGTTGGCATTCAGTTTTCCCATAATTTGACTGGCGTTACTATCCAAAACACGATTTACTGCAATCGAAGAGGTATTCGGCTGATAGAAATTGACTGTCGCATTTTGCCCAATGTTAAAACTATCCCACTGGATACCTACATTTTGACTATTTTGATGAACATTTAACGTATTATTATTTTGACTCACTTGCGCCGAGCCAACTGTGACATTACCACCTGTTGGCAATTGTATATCAGATACTCCTGCCCAAATTGAGATCGGAAGCAGTGCTAAACTTAATAGAGATAAACGTAGGGTCCGAAACCAAGTTTTTGTCTCTTTAACATGCCCTTTCACCATTGAACTCTGACCGCCTCGCGAATGACTTCGTGTTAATTCCGAAGTCACTTGCCAACAACCTAAGCTTTTATTCCATACAGTTTTATAAACTTTATTCATTTCTACGCCACCCCAAAATTAATATCAGCGCCAAACTTAAAACTTCCATTTAAAAAATGGACTCAAAATATAAAAATTATGTGTCCCCTCTATCATTTTTAATATAATAAAAGAAATTAAACACATTATTTAAAATATAAATTTTAAATAATAAAGGAGACATACAAAATAATCACAAAGATACATTAATTATATTTAATTTAAAACCCACTGCATTTTTAATTAAGACTAAAGATAATTAATAAATTAATTTAAAGCTCAATAAAACAAGCTTAACAAACCATGAATAATTATAATTTTTGCCAAAATGTGTCAAAAAATGTCATTCAATAACATCATCTTATGTTTTGAGAACACCACATCCATATTAAAAATTTACAAAGCAACATTAACACTTGGTTAAAAAAACAAGAACAATATCACGGAAATAATATATATACTTTATATCGAATATATATACTCACCAATTAAATATAAGTTATATTATTTTAAAATTAATCCCTATTTAACACTTTATTAACTCGGTTAATTAAAATATGAAAAATGTGACAAAACCCTCAATAAGTAAATTAAGCTTATGTATTTCACTCTTATTATTATCTGGTTGTGGAGGAAACTCTCAAGAAACAACTGATAATAATAAAACTGATTCGGCGACAAATGGTCAAGCAAAAGCACTTACGACAACAGGTGCTTATCCTGAGCCAAATAAAGATGTTTTTGATTCAAATACATTGGGATTCTACGATTACGACTTACAGGGTAATACACGACCTTTGCGTAATGATCTTGTCGGTAGTTTTGCAGCAATGATCCAATTTGCACAAAACCACACCGTAGATCCAAATGGTAACGAGGCAAAAAGTATGCCTCGTCTTACCAGTGAAAAAGATGCTCTCCTTTTAGTCACCCCAAATACCGACATGGGTGAGGTGCAACAACTGAATGCAGAAATCTATTTAAATAGTCGTTTAATACGTCGTGTTGCATTACAAGAACCCACTCAAATCCCAGCCTCAGATCAGTCTAACGGCGATGCTCGCCCAAGAGTTCAATACTCTAAACGCACATGGACAGCAGCTCTTAACTGGGATGAAGTCAAACCAGGTTTAAATATTCGTATTGTAGATCCTGTTAGTCTTAAAAATGGGCGACTAGATGCACAATCGATTGATTTTGGAGCGCCGGGTGAATTAGTGGTTCAAAGCATTCGTTTGGGCATGCTCACCGCACCTCGACAATCTAGCGGTCACTATATGCTGAACGAACCTGAAAAAGCGGGTACTGATTATTTTGAAACGATTCCTGCGGCAAAAATGATCGTCACAAAGTATGATGACATGCAACTGAATCAAGTCATGGTTGCAAGTGGTGTCATTTATAATGACAAAAGCGCCACAACAGGTGATGTCTATAGTGGTGATATGCGAGAAAATACTGCTAAATCAACATTTAGTACAGGAATAAATCTTGCAAATTGGGGTGTAACCAGTGCATCAATGTCAAGCCAAGAGCAACCTCAACTGACTCAAAGTGCAGTCATTCACCATGCTTGGGGTAAATACCAAAATGGTGATGTCAATCACGGCTTAAGTGGTGGTAATGGTATCTTAACGCTGATCGATTCTGTGGGTAATGAATTTAGTCATGAAATTGGGCATCACTATGGTTTAGGGCATTATCCCGGACAAAATGGTGAAAACTACTTTTGGTCAGCTCATCATCCAGACAGTGGATGGGGTTATATTGCTTATCGCAACCGTATGCGAGGCAATTTAAACTGGAATAATACAAATCTAGAAAATCGCTTAGGTGGAACGCCAATTTTCCAAAATGCCTATACTTACGGCACTGATGCTATGGCAGGAGGTAATTACTCTAGCTCCCTTTCCCGTTTTACCCATTACACGGGTTACAGCACACAGCAAAAAATTCAACCAGCATTTGATCGTGCAGTTTGGGATTCCAACTCTCCAACAGGATATAAGCGTTGGAACGCGACAACTCGCCAAATGGATGTCACTCAACCTAAAGTCCCAAACTCAAATCAAGTTTGGTACAACCGCCCAGATGGCAATTATTTAAAACCCACTCAATTTGGTGTACCAGTTTTTACCATTTTAGGTGGTTATGACCCTGTCAACCAAGTTGGTCTGCTTTATCCTGCAGCACGTGGTAATTGGGGGAATGTTTTCTCACTCCCTCAAGCACAACTGGGTCTTGCAAATGCAAGCTGTTGGATCAATATCAAATATGCATTAAAAGCTGAGGAAAACATTGCGCTCGCACCAAATCGAATGAATGGAAATGCAAATAAATTGCACATTAATTTGGCTCAAAGCGATGCACCACTGAGCGTTGATTTATACTGTAAACGCGCCAATGAACAAGCCAATAAACTTTCATCAATTGTTATTCCAAGTTATGCCCAACCTCTACCTGCTGCTGTAACGATTGGTAAGGAACAAGGTTATAAAGCTTTACGCAAAGTTGAACTTCCACAATTAGAACAAGCTTTACTTAGTAATCAAGGGAAGCTCGTCGCTAATTTATCTCCAAATAATAAAATTCTTTATGATTCTTATAAGAATTTTAAAAATGAGCTTTCAACAACTGCGCAACAAGAACTAGAACGTTTTAGCAACCAACAAGAACAGCTATATCGCTTAAACCGCTGGGTCAATGTATATCGTAGTGACTTAACAGCGAATGTGACTGCTGCTCATACTGCTTTAAAAAGCTTTGTTGCTCAACTTGGTCTTTCCAATAGTAATCCATTGGCTGGCGCCACTATGTTGGTTATGCCAAACATGAATTTAGCGTGTCTCAAAACAGAAATTTCGAGCAGCACAGGAAAACCAAGCGTATACATGAGTGGCAAAAATGGCTGTACAGGTGATAACGCTAGTTTATGGGTTTATGATGCTGTAGGTAAAATCCATAGCGTACAATATCCTGAGCTCTGTTTATCAGGTGCAACCCTTGCTAGCTGTAATAATGGTGTAAGCAATCAGATCTGGGAAACACCTATAACAGGCTCAACACAGCAATTCCGTCAAGGTAATTCTTGCCTTGATTTGAGTGGTGGCGGTGCACCAGCCGCAGATGGTCGTGGTACTTTAATCACATACGGTTGTGGCAGTGGAAATAATCAAAAATGGACGATTACCACACCTAGCCAAAACTTTATTTTAGCTGCTGCTACAGGGCAAAATTTACCACTCTTGGCAACTGCATTGGCAACACCATAATCGATCAATATATAAAATAAGAAAGTTAAGACTAGGAAGCCTATGTGTTCCCTAGTCTTTTTATATAAGTCAAAACAGGCTATGTATGCTTTGAGCAAATATTTCTATGCTTTTACTCAAGCATCAAATTGAGAAAATAAAAAAGCCCTTGTAAATACAAGGGCTTTTTTATTTATTTGGCAGAGGATCAAGGACTCGAACCTTGACGAACGGTTTTGGAGACCGTCATGCTACCATTACACCAATCCTCTATAACTGCATGATCAATTCATTTCTGATTTAATCATAAAAGTAAGAAACTTACTTTTAAATTTGGTGGGGGCGAAGAGACTCGAACTCTTACACCTTGCGGCGCTGGAACCTAAATCCAGTGCGTCTACCAATTTCGCCACGCCCCCGATGGATGTGTATATTAGTGATAAACTTTCTTGCTGACAAGCCTTTTTTATAAAAAAACTATGCATCTGAAAGCTAATGCTTTTTTCATATACAAATGAAAAAATTCTTGAAATAAAAAAAGGAACTTATTTAAAGTTCCTTTTGATATTTGGCAGAGGATCAAGGACTCGAACCTTGACGAACGGTTTTGGAGACCGTCATGCTACCATTACACCAATCCTCTATAACTGCATGATCAATTCATTTCTGATTTAATCATAAAAAAAGCAAGAAACTCTTGCTTTTTAAATTTGGTGGGGGCGAAGAGACTCGAACTCTTACACCTTGCGGCGCTGGAACCTAAATCCAGTGCGTCTACCAATTTCGCCACGCCCCCGATGGGTATGCATATTAGTGAGAAACATTCGCTATGACAAGTCTTTCTGACAAAAAACTCTACCAAATGCACATATAATATTCAAATCAAACATTTATGTTTATTTTTACAGCAAATCAATCGTATTTAAACAATTTTTTACCTCTATCGCTGAGCTAAATCGCTGTTTTACATGTTTCTGCAATAAGCCTGTTAATAAAGGCAAAAAACACCGCAATTCATCAGGTAATTCAATTTCCAATTTCTGGCAATGTAGGACAGCCCATTCATGGTAGTTTTTTGCAGTTAATTTGCTTTGGGATAACCACTCATAAACAATGATGCCAAAAGCATATAAATCAGTTTGTACGGTTTTTGGCTTCCCATGAAAAAGCTCAGGTGCCATATAATGAGGAGTTGCGGTTAAATTTTGGATTGGCTGTAATTGATAACTTTGTTCAAAATCAATGAGCTTGCATGAGTTTTCATATAATCGAAAATGCTCTGCTTTAAAATCGCCATGAACCCAACCTAATTGATGCATACTTTCAATCGCTTGCAGCGCAGTTAAAATTTTATAGTGGATAACTTGAATGCTATCCGTTGCCTGAATATGACTAAAAAATACATTTGTAGCAACACTAAGCAACCCTACCCCACGCTTTGGAAAGTCATCGTCATTTTTAATATGGCAAAGTGGTATAATTTGATGGGGCAATAAAAAATTCTGTCTAATTTGAGAGTTTTGTTGATAGAAACTTAATTCTCGTTCAAACGCTTGCTCTAAAACATCATGGCTATTGATTAAATGAAATTTAAGCCAATATTGTTGTTGCTCAATTTGGCAACGATATAAACGCCGCCCAAAAGCATAGCTTTCAGGTTTAGTACTTAGACTCAAATTATCCAGTTGAATATTTGAATCAAAGATCAACGTAGTAAAACTCATTCTGTTGCTTTTCTTGCTGCTTACGCAGTGATGTTAAACAATGCTCAATCGTTTTACCAATGCGTGCGTGAATTTCAATAGATGAAATCTTCGGCCATGTCGCTCGCTCTCCCTCTTGCTGCAAAACCTTAAAGAGCTTCGGACGTGGATTTTTAAGCATATAGCTATAGTGTCTTAAACCATAGCGCGCAATAATATTTACATCGCCGTAATAACGCTGCCCTAAAATGCCATATCCATGATCTAAAATACGGCGAATAGGGAAAAAACCGCCCATATAATTACGTGTTAAATCCATGACTTCCATTGCAATTGCTTTGCCTTGATGTCGAATAAGTCGTTCAGGCCAGTTTAAAACATCGCGACGAAACCGATCAGTATCACTTTGCATAAATGGCACGATATGCGGATTTACTTGGCTGGCAATGGTGTAATTTATATTATACAAACGAGCCATTTTTTCTTGTGGAAAATCACTACGCATACTCCCATCCACCCATTTGGTATTGGCCAAATAAGGTGTATGCTGACCATCATAACGTTTACTAGTTAAGTGCACAGGCGGAAATAATACAGGTACAGCACAAGATGCTAAAACAGCACTCCACACCAAAACATTCGGCGCAGTTAGTGCATTCATAATCCGCGGGTTTTGCGCTGTGTTATACGGGGCAATTACAATATTAATATGTCGCTTTGACTGTTGATAGGCTTCTGCAAATGTCACATCACCCAAATTTTGCATCAGGAATTTTTTCAAATACATGACATCAGCAATACCACCATGCCCTCGAATTAGCTCTGAAATTTTCCTGAATTTAAAAGCATCACTAAAAAAATGTTCACCTTTGAGCAGTTCTGGAATTTTATCAGCCGAGGATACCCCCAACATTCCAGTCATGATCGCCCCTGCACTTGAACCAGACAGGACTCGAGGCATCAAATCTTGTTCGAGCAAAGCCTTACATACACCTGTATGAAATAAACCCAGTGTCGCACCACCAGAAAACATAAGTGCAGGTTGTCCATAGGCTCTTTGACATTCTTTAAAAAATTGAATTTTTTCTTTGAGTTGAAAAGTAATACATTCACTAGAAGCTAAATAGCGAAGACATTCACTCATTTCTTCAACATAGTTTTCGATAATTCTTTTCGTACCAATATAGGTTTGTGCAAATAACATTGGATGACCAATATTGGCGAAGTCATAAGATAAGCCTTCACGAAGAACATAAATTAAATCTAAAGTTCGATGTTGCATTCGATATTTTTTTAATAAGTTATATCGTTTAGACAAAATTTCTGCATCAAAGTAAGGCGATTGATTGTCATATTTCCATGCTTCATGCCCCGCTTCTTCGTCCAGTTTTAGTGCAATTTCTTTCCATTCCGCATAAGAACTCGCATGTTGCAAGCTCTCTTTTAACATATCAACTCTATGCAATTGATATGTATTTCTTTTTTCTTGAGCTCTATTGAACATTAGCATTCCTATTTTTCATTATATTCTTATCATCTCGCACTTATACAATGCAAAAAGCAGCACCAACAATCAAGGGTAAAATTGACCGTTTGCAACATTTTTAATGATATTTTCTTCATTTCAGCTATAGCAATGATAGTATCCCTAATCATTAATCACTGAGTTTGGTTTGTGTTTATGGCTATCCTTGATTTACCCGAATCTATTCTTCAATCTTTATCTAGTGTTTTGACACAGTTACAACAAGTTCTCCCTGCTCCTAAACAACCAACAGATTTTTCTGCGATTGCTTTTCGATGGGAAAATCAACAATTAGTTGCAATTCAACAACCTAAAAAAATGTATTTAGAAGATCTAAAAGGAATTGAACGCCAAAAAGCCAAGATTATTCAAAATACTTTACAGTTTCTCAATGGTTTACCTGCCAATGATGTGTTACTCACAGGTTCACGCGGTACAGGGAAATCATCCATTGTTCGTGCCTTACTCACAGAATATTCAGCACAAGGTCTGCGTTTAATTGAAATTGAACGAGACGATCTTTCTGATTTACCTAAAATCCAAAAATTAATCGAAAATCGCACTGAAAAATTTATTGTTTATTGTGACGATCTTGCGTTTAACGCAGAAGATGAGAATTATCGTAGTTTAAAAAGTGTCTTGGATGGTTCACTTCAATCGGGTTCAAGTAATTTTATTATTTATGCAACCAGTAACCGCCGTCATTTACTACCTGAATTTATGCACGAAAATACGCCTGTGCGTAAAGTCGATGTTCCTCAATATACCGAGTTACATCCTCAAGAAGCGATTGAGGAAAAAATTTCACTGTCTGATCGTTTTGGCATGTGGCTTTCCTTCTATCCAATGGATCAACAACTGTATTTAGAAATTGTTGAGCATTATATTGTTCAAGCAAATTTGGAATATAACGACATTGTTCGTGCTGAAAGTTTGAAATGGTGCCAAGCTCGTGGGCAGCGTTCAGGGCGTGCAGCTTACCAGTTCTCTAAACATTGGATTGGCTCGCAAAACCTTGAAAAATTGTCTAACAAAGCTTAGGGAGATTGTCCTAAAAAGCTTTGGCTTTGTCCTTATTTCCGCTTAGCAAAGGCAATTGTTTTTCATAACCTAGCTTTTCAGTATGGAAAGAACGTAGGAAACAAGATGAAAAAACAATTGCCACCCTCATCTCTCACAAGCAAAATTTTGGGTAAAAGTTTATTACTCGCACAAAGCACCTTAGACCAAGCGATTAAATATTCAACGAGTCCTTTTTCTGCACCAGAAATCATTCGTCCTAGAACTGAAGAAAAATTCTATACATGGACACACTATGGCATCTTCTTTCCACTACTACCTGAGCCACATCGTTATTTGAATATCATGATCTTGCTTGGTACGCCTGGGGCATTGGCTTTTGATCATGATGAAATTACCTTAGGTGATCCACGCAAGACTGCAACTTTCTTTTCAAGTACTGCCGCCTTAGATGAGTATCTATTAAAAGCCTATATCATGCCTGAAGAGACTCATATTCAAGAAAATGGTTGGCAAATTGAGTTGGGGCAAGAAGTTTCGATTGAGGGCACTTTACCCAATATTCACCTCAAAGGTGCTTATCATGGCTTAAAGTTTGAGTTTGATTTGGATGTTACAGATCAAGTCTCTTGGTTTATTAAAACCCCGATTTATGATCATTTTAGTTTATTGTCAAAATTTAAAGGACAACTCGAATACCAAGGACAAACGACCCTCGCAGAAGGCTTATGTACCTATGAATATGCCAGAGCCGCAGGCGCACATGGTATCGTTAAAAAGTTGCTGCCAGAAGCTTACAAACTCCCTCTCGATTTCTTTACTTATCAAATTATTAATTTGACAGAAACCACTCAACTACTTTTAACCAAAGCCGATATTTTAGGTCAACCAGCGGCATACAGCTTACATGTTCGCCACACAGATCAACCTGCTGAAGTGTATACCAACGTGGAATTTAAAATTATTTCACATCAAGTTGATGATTATATTTCCCCAAGTGGTAAGAAAATGCGTTTACCGCAATTGTTTTCATGGTCTGTGAAGGATGATGCCAACAACAAACTGCTTGACATTATTGCAGAAGTCGACAGCCCATATCGCTATGGTCATGGTATTGGTTATGCAAGTGCATACACTTTCACAGGTGAATATCAAAACCAAAAAGTTCAAGGTCGTGGTTATCTTGAATATATTGATGTCGAAAATCAAAATGCCTTTAAAGATTAAAAGTCTTGAATTAAGAAAAATAAGCCTTTGATCAGTGTTCAAAGGCTTATTGATTTAGGATTAAATTTCTTTTTGATTAAGATCAATCTGAGTAAAATTATCAACAATTTGCCTGATTGAATTTTTGATCTCTGCTGCAACTTTGACATCATAACCTTCAACTAAAAAGCGACTAATTAATCCTTCAATTAAGGTATAAATAATTTCAACTAATGCATCTGCATTTGGCATAGATCTCAAATACTGAGCGATTAAATTCCGAATCCAAATCTTATGGTCTTTCGAAACCATGATGATGTCTTGATCACCCAAATGCGATTCGGCAACTGCTCGAACAAATAGACATCCTTTAAAATTATCTTCTTGAAACCATAATAGATGCCAATCAATCAATTTATCTAATGCTGCTCGCCCAGTTTCACCTGCAACATAAGCAACCAGACTATTCCTAAACTTTTCGTCTCGCGCTTCTAAGACGGACTTCACCAATTGATTTTTATTTTTAAAATAGGTGTACATCGTTGTTTTTGAACAACCTGACTCATCCCGAATTAAATCGACACCCACACCAACAAAACTATTTTCATAAAATAATTTTTCTGCTGTATCCAAAATTTTGTGGGCTGATTTAGACATAAAAATTTACTCATTCAAATAGTACAGATCTGTACTATTTATAATTTTAGCGATATCATCATTTCAAAGCAACCATTCAATGAGAATGAAATGTTATCAATATTCCAAGGTAAAGAGCACCTCGCCCCAGCACCACAATCGATTGATCTAATCAGAAGCTTAATCGGTGGAACACTGAGTATTTTAATCTTGATTTTCCTCAGTAAATTGACAAATAATCTATTCATCATGGCACCATTCGGTGCAACTTGCGTACTGTTATATGCAGTATCTCAATCGCCGTTAGCTCAACCTCGTAATGTTATTCTTGGACACTTTATCTCGGCATCCATTGGTTTACTATTTCTTAAACTTTTTGGTATCAACACAATCAGTATTGCACTTTCTGTTGGCTGTGCCATTGCTGCCATGCAATTATTGCGCTGTGTTCATCCACCTGCTGGTGCAAACCCACTCGTGATTTTACTTACCGCAAATACCATTGAATATCATTGGAGTTTCTTATTCTTCCCAGTATTATTCGGGGCAACTTCTCTTGTACTGATTGCTTGGTTGGTCAATAACCTCAAATCAGAAAACAAATGGCCAATTTATGGTTTAGCATTGATTCATAGTAAAAAGACTATCAAATAAATAAAGTCGTGATGGAGGAGATCAAAGCTCTCTCCATCCTATCCCTTTAAGCTCATAGAAAACTTTCTATCAATGAATTCAATAAATTTCTCTTGCTAATTATTATACTTTCCCATAATAATAGGTAGATCGGTATACCTAATTTATATTTAATTATGAGCACCAAATCCGCAAAGCAAAAAATTTTAGATGCAGCATCCATCCTGTTCTACAACGATGGGATTACTAACACAGGCATTAATAGCATTACAGACAAAGCAAAAGTCGCGAAAATGTCTTTGTATAATAATTTTCCAACCAAATCTGATCTAATTACCTGTTATATCGAAGCTCGCCATCAAGAATGGTTAGACTTATATGAGAAAAGAAAAGTTCAGATCAAAACACCGATGGATGGCATTTTAGCTATATTTGATGCTTATCAAGATCACGCTGAATTTGCCTATGAAAAAGGTTTTCGTGGTTGTGGTTTACTGAATGCAGCAGCCGAATTTCCTGCTCATAGTCCTGAACGTTTAGCCGTCAAAAATCATAAAGATGAAATCGAAAATATTGTGGCTGGGCATTTATCACAATTATTCAAAGAACCGCAAAAAGTCCAACGACTTGCGCTACTTATTTCTTTCATATTAGAAGGCTCGATTGCCCGTGCAGGTTTAGAAAGTTCCAGTGAGAAAGTATTTGCGGCAAAACAAATGGTTCAAAATTTATTAGAACGCGAGATTTCAAATTGAGTAGTTCATTTTTTAATTTCAGTACTCATTCTGGCTTTATCGCCGTTTTAATTGCCTCTATTTTATGGGGAACGACAGGTACTGCTGCCTCTTACGCACCCAATCTAAGTCCTTTAGCGATTGGCGCAATCGCAATGGGTGGCGGTGGCTTATTACAAGCTTTATTAGCCCATAGAAATATCCGCAGTCATTTACCTCAAATTGGCTCCTATTATCCTTTACTTTTGATAGGCATGATCTCTGTAGCGATCTATCCTCTCGCCTTTTATTCATCAATGCGTATGGCGGGGATCACGATTGGGACTGTCGTTTCAATTGGTTCAGCGCCTTTATTCACTGCATTGCTAGAAAAATTCTTTGATAAAAAAGCACTCTCAGGAAAATGGTTTATTAGTTTTGTTTTTGGTGTTGTAGGAGTATTGCTGTTATCTCTAGGAGAATCTCACGCTCAAGGTGCAACACAAATAGTGACTACAGACCAAAAAACCTTTGGGATAATGCTCGGACTGATCGCGGCACTGACCTATTCTTTATATTCCTGGGCTGCCAAAAAAATGATTGACCGTGGAGTCGATTCAAAAGCCTCCATGGGCTTAATTTTTGGTTTTGGTGCTTTAATACTATTACCAACACTGTTTTTTACTGGTTCAAATCTTTTTGATGAACCTGTGAATCTGTATGTAGTGGGTTATATGATGCTGATTCCAATGTTCCTTGGCTATCTGCTATTTGGTTATGCGCTAAGGACTATTTCAGCCAGCACTGCCACCACACTGACCTTGTTTGAACCACTGGTTGCCGCTTTATTTGCAGTCTTATTGGTAGGAGAGCAACTGGCACCGATTGGTTGGGTTGGTATGGCATTGATTTTTGTCTGTCTGGCCTTGTTGTCTAAAGCAGATAAACCAAATTAATTTTTTTATTAAAGATTAGAGATATTCAGAATTGATGCAGAAAATAAGTTTTCTCTGCATCAAAAATACAGCTTAAATATTAATACTCTTTTGCTAACTTCTCTAAGGTTGTGAGCATTTTTCTCACCACACTTCTTTTATGATGCAGCATATTCTTAATATTGCTTGGATTAAAACCTGTCAATTTTGCAATACCACGACTGGTCATGTATTCACCCGTTTTCGCAAAGTGCTTTTCACTTAACTCGGTTTTCGCATTTGAGAATCTAACTGCCAGCTTATAATCACTAAACTCAGACCATGCACCAGTCTTATATTCGTCCGCATCAAAGCTACCCTTCTGCTGAGTAGGTTTTTCACGCAGAATATTACTCAAGCGGTTAATGACAATCTTTTCTTCACTTTGTTCAATTATTTGATAAAGTTCAGTTTCTTCAAAAGGACGTCCTAAAGCGATGTCTTTTCTATATTGTTCAACGACCTTTTCTTTTGACTCGACCTTTTTCTCACCTTGTTGAGTGAGACAGAGAATCTTAAATAAAGACTCTAATCGGCCACATGTAAAAATATAAGAAATTTTCAACTTTTGTACTCCACAATGAGTTTTAGCTCATCAAAAAATAATTTATCCAATACTTCAAATACAATAGCGTAGGCAGTACGCGTTCGCTATGCATAAAATGAATGATTCGATTTTTTAAATAGAAGAATAGTCAGGTAAATATAAGAACCACCTAGATTTACCCACAGCCTAACAAGCAATAGAAAGATGAATTGTATTTTAGGTCGGTTGTAACTCAGTCATTGGCCATCTTGGTGTCGTCGTCACCGCTAAACCATCATGTTGCCCAGCTTTTAAACGTTGGTATCCAGCAAAGGCAATCATGGCGCCATTATCAGTGCACAATGCAGGCTCGGCATAATAGACTTGAGCTTTGATTTTTTTAAGTGATGTTTCCAATTGCTCACGTAATCTTAGATTGGCACTCACACCGCCTGCAATCACCAAACGTTTTAAACCTGTTTGCTTTAAAGCTTTCACTGATTTTTTAGCGAGTGTATCGACAACAGCTTCTTGAAAAGAAGCTGCCACATCGGCATCACGATTCTCTTCACCTAGCTTTTTCAATTGTACAGAAACCGCTGTTTTAAGACCGCTAAAAGAAAAATCTAAACCTTGATGTAATATTGGTCGTGGGAATTCAAATGCCTTGGCATCACCTTTTAACGCCAATTTCGCAATATTCGGCCCACCTGGATAAGGCAATTTCATCATTTTTGCGACTTTATCAAAGGCTTCACCTGCAGCATCGTCAATTGACTCACCGAGCAATTCGTATTGACCGATGCCATAAGCTGCCATTAGTTGAGTGTGTCCACCCGAAACCAATAAAGCCACAAATGGAAATTCTGGTGGCGTTTCCGAAAGCAATGGCGCAAGCATATGGCCTTCCATATGATGCACACCAATCGCAGGTTTATTAAATGCAAACGCCAAACTGCGACCAAATAGCGCTCCAGTCATCAGTGCACCCATCAATCCTGGACCACGGGTATAGGCAACAGCATCAATCTCTTGCTTTTTAACACCACTCTGCTCAAGCAATTGATTAATCAAAGGAATCATCTTACGAACATGATCACGTGAAGCCAATTCAGGAACGACACCGCCATATTCTGCATGCAGTTTAATTTGGCTATACAAAACCTGTCCACGTAAGCCGAGCTCGCTATCATAGAGTGCTAACCCAGTTTCATCACACGAAGTTTCTAAGCCCAAAACAATCATTAAACTGCCTTTACAACGATCAAAAATAATAACAGAGCTATTATAGACTTGTGATCTGAGTTGTAAATGAGTAAAATACTGACCTTCACTTGCGATCTAGTGCAATCGTGCATTAGATCTTATCCATAATCTTAGAGGATTTTACATGCCACAAGTTAAGTTGAAAGAAGGCGAACCAGTAGACGTAGCTATCCGTCGTTTCAAGCGTTCATGCGAAAAAGCGGGTGTTTTAGCTGACGTTCGTAAGCGCGAATTCTATGAGAAACCAACTCAAGAGCGTAAGCGTAAAAAAGCTGCTGCAGTTAAGCGTTATCAAAAGAAATTGACTCGCGAATCTGTGCGTACTACTCGCCTTTACTAATTAATTTGTGATTGACTGCTGAAGAGACTATGAATACTTTAAAAAACCAAATTACTGACGTATTAAAAAATTCAATGCGTGCCAAAGATATGGCAACAGTAACGGTTATTCGTGGTGTACAAGCAGCAATTAAGCAAATCGAAGTCGATGAGCGCATAGAGCTTGACGATGCTCAGGTTCTTGCGGTCATTGAAAAGCAAATTAAACAACGTAAAGAATCGATCAAGGCCTTTTCTGGCGCTGGTCGAGATGATTTAGCTAGTAAGGAACAAGCCGAAGTTGAGGTTATTTCTCAATTTCTACCAGCCGCTATGACTGAGGAAGAACTTGATTCCATCATTGAGCAAACGATTGCTGCTCAAGAAGCTACTAGCATGAAAGATATGGGTAAGGTGATGAATTCTCTACGTCCGATCATAGCCGGGCGTGCCGATCCTGCACAAGTATCTGCTAAAATTAAAGCGAAATTAAGCTAAGACTTTAACACTTTTTTTTCTATGAATTCAAAATGGTTTCTATATTTATTACTGATTAGTAAGGCTAAGCATATTGATAAATAAGGTCTGAAGAATACGCATAGATCTCGCCTTTTTCTACGGTCTCCATACTATAATATAAAATTAAATTTCCTAGCTCCGAAGATACACTTCCAATTTTCTTTTTTATATCACAATTACCTAAAGTCACATATACTCTTACCGTACTATATCCAAGTAGACAATTACTTTGATAAACAATCGCTTCAATCTTAAAATCTATTTCATTTATAGAAGTTTTATTTGTGACTTTTTCACCAACATCATCATAGATTAAAGTCAAATTTTCTTCATTTGATTCTTTTAAATAACCGACTAAATGCTCTCTTGCATCTTTAAATACAATTTCTTCAATAAAAATATTTTCAAGCTGCTCTGATATCTTCATTTTATTTAAAATCACACTGAACATTATATTTCACTAGCATTTGCATTTCATTTGACTCAGTGACTTGTTTGATTACATCCTGTTTAGTCATATTTGCGTATTGTGGCGGCAAGGATGAGCGATTTTTTTCAATCGCATCTGACATATCCTGAATATAACGCTGATTAATACCACAATACTGAGCTTGCTGCTCAGGTGTGAACTGTGAAATCTGTGGATTAAGGCTACGTAAAAAACTACGAATATCCTGTGCATAGACACTACGAATTTTCTCAACCGAATTTACATATTGCTCAACTGATGCTGCTGAGCTAATCCCTACACTGCTTATCGCAAAAATAAAAACTAAAATTTTCTTCATAAATGTTCTAACTTCTCAGCGATTTTTTACGCAGATCATCTTATCTTAATTCAATAAAGTTTGGTTTGTGCTCAGTAAAAAATTCTTCTTTTGGTGCAGGAAGATTCCCATCGGTCACTGTTCCTAGACGTAAACGAATCACATTAGGTAAATCTGTACGATATGAATAAAGTGGGCTTGCGCAATTTTGACAAAATACGCGTGCTTTATTCGGTGTGTGGAAATACTCTTTGAGCTGATCATGTCCTGACAGAATTTTAAATTGTGTTTCGTCAAGTGGGCTGTTCCAGCCAGCTATCGAACCTTGCGCCTGCTGACAATGACTACAATAGCATAAAATACTGTTTTCAATTTCACCATAGTATTGATACTGCACAGCACCACACAAACATTGTCCTTTGATCATTTTTATTTCTCTTAATTCTTGATAAAGATTAAATTTTCATACGGCGATCATCTTGCATTTGTTTTAAGCGAGAGTCAATTTTTGCTGACATGGCTAAATTTCCTTTGGCTAAACGCTGAGCGTGCAACATCGATTTAATTGCATTTTCTTCATATCCTGACCAATACTCAGCTTCAGCACGGTAACAAAGCACATTAATTGCTTGCAGTGGCGAACTTTTATCTAAGTTTGTTGCTTGTTGCAACAGTTGCCAACCTTCAATATCTCTCTGGTTTTTATGAATAAACCGTTGAACTAATGTTTGAGCTTGAGCAGCCTGCCCTTGCCGAATTAAAACTTCTGCAAGTTTGTAAGATAGTGCCCTATTTTCAGGCATCGTTTTTTGAATGAAATTTATACTACTATAAGCCTGATCAAATTTATTTTGCCCTAAGTAAATATCTGTTTGAATCAGTGGGACCAATACATGATATTTAAGCTTTGCTTTTACCAAATCTAGATTTGCTTGTGCCTGAGTATAATCACCACGTTCTAAATAAAATTTACTTAGCGCTAATTGTGCAGCTGTATTTTTTTGATTTGCAAAAGCTTGTAATTGAGTTTCTGTTGCTTGGTTTGAAATTACGAGCGTATATAACTTTAAAATCTCAAAATCAAGATCATATATTTTTGATTTTACTTTTGGGAGTTGGTTTGCTCGTAGTCGGGCTTCACTCATACGCTCTGTCGTTAGTGGATGAGTGAGCCAAAAATCAGGTAAGAAACTCACACGACTTGTTTCACGATGCATGGTTTCAAAATAATCTGCCATACTTTGTGGGTTGTATCCAGCAGAATACATAAACTGCATACCGATACGGTCTGCTTCACGCTCTTGATTACGACTATAACTGAGTTGCTTGTCCATCAACGCGGCTTGTGTGCCTAACATCACCGCTGAACCAACATCACCATCCGCTTTAGATGCGATTGCCGCACCGACAAGAATACCTGCAAGAGCAAGTAACCCCTGTCCTTTAAATGCTTCTTGTGAACGACTGTAATGTCGCTGTGCAACGTGGGCGATCTCGTGTGCCATGACACCTGCTATTTCATCCAAATTTTTTGCAGATGTAATTAAGCCTGTATTTAATGCAAATAAACCACCAGGCACTGCAAATGCGTTAATTTGTGGATCTTTTATAACCACTAAACCAATCGGTTGACCAAGCTGAGTCTGACTAAGAATACCAGAAAAAACCTGTAGAAATTGATCTTCTAACCACGCATCTTGTACCGTTGGCATCTGTCGATGAACTTCACGATAAACTTTTTCACCAATCAGTTTTTCTTTCTGTTGATCAAGCAAACCTATACCACTGCCAATTTCAGGTACTTCTGTTTGTCCAATTGTCTGTGTAGGCAAAAAGATCTGAGTATGACTCAATTGAGTTGTGGCCAATAAACCACATGCAAGCAGCAGCGATCTCAAGTCGTTTCTCTATGATTCTAATAAAGAAATTTAATATAACATTAGAAAATGAAGATATTTGCAACGAAGTGTTATAAAAGGCAGGAAAATCCTGCCTTAGTTTATATTTTTGAAATCAACACTATTATTTCGTGTTTACATAACGTTGATCGACACTAAATTTCTCTGGAAACTTTGCATTAATCTCTGCATAAAAAGACATAATCTCAACCATATCTTTTTCATAATCTCCCGTAGGATAAACAATTTTTCCTACACCTGTTTTTTTCTTAGCATAATCCATATACGCCAATGCAATCGGTACGCCTGCGGTGGTTGCAACATGATAAAAACCAGTTTTCCACTGTTCTTGTTTAGCACGCGTCCCTTCTGGTGTAACTAACATCACTAACTTAGGATGTGTTTTGAACAAGTCACTCATGAGTTGAACCATACTCGGTCGCGCTTGTCCTTCTTGTTTCACGCTACGATCAATCCCAATACCACCCATTGCACGCACAAATGGACCAAATGGAAACTTCATGTAACTATCTTTAATCGTAAGACGAACATTTACACCTAAAGCTTTTAATGCCAACCGTGCATATAAAGCATCCCAATTACTGGTATGCGGAGCTGCAATCATCACGCATTGATCAACATTCAAATCCCAATGATTATCCAGTTCCCAACCCATTAGATTTAAACTTTTTTCAGCCAATTTCTCAAACACAGACACCCCGAAGACAAAATTTCAAAAGGCGCAAGTGTACCAATATTAATCAACTTAAAAAGATAGACCAGCACAATAATGCAGCAATTGACTGATCAGCATTGTAAGCAATTATTCAAACTTTGGATTAACGAGATAATGAGGTGTTCTATCTTGTAGTGCAGCCACTAAATTTTGATAGGCAAGTTTCACCATTTTCTGACGCGTTTCAGTCGTTGCTGAGCCAATATGCGGCAAGGTTACTGCATTTGGGAGCTCAAATAATGCTGAATTTTGCAGAGGTTCTTTGGCATAGACATCTAATCCAGCAGCAAAGATCTTATTTTGTTTTAATGCTTCGATTAAAGCGTCTTCATCGACTACAGAGCCACGCGCAATATTGACGAAGACAGCATGTTTTTGCATTAAGTCAAACTGTTCTGCGCCAATCAATGCTTGGGATTCATGATTTAAATCGACAGCAACTACAATAAAATCAGACTGCTGCAGTAACTGATCTAAGTCGCGATATTGAGCATTGAATGCTTGAGCCACCTCAATCTTTTCACGGCGGTTATGGTACAAAATATTCATATTAAAACCATAAAATCCACGACGGGCAATGGCAGCACCAATATTCCCTAAGCCAATAATGCCTAGCGTTTTACCAAAAACATCCATACCAAATTGTTCAGTAGATACCGTTCGTTTCCACTGACCTTGTTTGGTCCATGCATCAAGATATGGAACTTTGCGTGCAGCACTCAGCAACAAAGTAAAAGCAAGATCGGCCGTTGTTTCCGTCAAAACATGTGGTGTATTAGCAAGCCAAATTTTCTTTTGATTAAGATAGTTAACATCATAATTATCATAACCAACAGACACTGTCGAAATGATTTTAAGTTTTTGGGCTGGTGCCAAATTACTTTCGTTTAACAGTCGTCCTGCGCCAATCATGGCATCAGCATCAACAACTTCTGTTCGAATCTGGTCGTTGATATCACCCAGTTTAGGATTAAGTACCACGACCCGATAATCTTGCTGTAACTGCGCTAAAACATCTTGATCTATTTGGCTGAATACAACAACTTTCTTCATGATTCGATTTCCGATCTTTATTGCATGAGCTGCCACAACCGTCTTTTTAATAAAGGTTGGGCTAACATTTCTTCTAAACTCGCTAAATGTAAGATATTAGAATGCTGAATAAAGTCCAATTGACCTAAGCATAATATCTTTTTTTGTGTTGCGGTTGCATCGAGAAAACCTTGAATATACGAAGAGAGTCCCCGACTTTCCTGAAAAGCAGCCAAAGGAAATGGCCATTTTAATTCAGCATACTGTCCTAATCTTGCCTTTTGAATATTTTGCCAGAGTTGGCTTTGAGCATCGCTAAGCTGACTGCTTTCTAATAAAATGGCGCAGTTTTCCAACACATACATTTGCAATTCAAATGACTGAACCTGAGCAGTAATAACAATCTGCTCTTTTTCATCAAGAGCTGCTTTAACAATAGGTTCTGTAACAACTTTCGTTTGCTGCGATACTTCAATTTCGGTGATCGGTGGCGTATGTGCAGATGTTGCTGGAATATCTTCTAAAATCGGTGCAATTTCAAATGTACGTTCTGTAGACTCAGAAACGTCATCAATTAATTGATCTCGCCATAGACTTGGTGCAGTGTTTTTTTGACATACAACTTCCCGAGGAATCCAAACATCTATTCCCAAAGCTGCTAGCCTGTTTCTCTGCTGCCCAATCATCTTACCTACTCATTCTGGTTACTCACGGTAATTTGCGATACCGTAAGTTGAGTAGTCTAACATAAACCGATCTCGTCAAAATGGCTTCCTTTTGTTCAATCAAATCAATACAAATTCAATTCATTATTTAAAAGATACGCTTATCTTTAATTTCGGAAAATATTTAACAAGAATAGATAATTTTTCATTCATCTATTTTCTACATTTTTATTAAAATACTTCAATAAATAATTAGGATCTTGCTTTGTTAAATTCAAACGTTCTCAGGGAAAAATAATGAGTTTCAAGGTTAATATTGAAAAATATAAGTTGTAGCATTAATACTTTACAAAACTCTCAGAAGCTCATCCCACTTGGTCAAATAACTCGGTGATTTATGGTTTTGATTCATACGCCACGCTCGCCCATGTGGCGTAATTAATCGCCCTAGTGTCATACAATCCCGACCAAATCTTTTATTAATATCATCAAAAGCGATCGAAAGATTTTTTCGAGCAACGAGCTTATTGGTGTCATGGAATAAATCTACTGCATGGCTATGTTGTGGGATAATATCCAACAAAATCACTTCTGCTTTTTTATAACGATGCCCTGCTTGATAAATTCGATCAAGCCCCTGTAACACGGCTTTGATAATTTCTAAACGATCATCGCTATAGTCAGATAGATATATCACTGTATAGGGGCGATAATATTGATCTTTGTCAAAACGATTGGTGCGAATGCTAACGCCAACAGCTTTGCACAGTAAGTTTTGCTTTCGCAAACGCTCAATAGCACGTAAGCTAAATTCAGTTAAAGCGCCACTCAGGCTAGTTTTGTCCTCAATCGGCTGACCAAAGGAACGGCTGCTTAACACTTGTCGTCGATCTGTCACAACATCTTCAATTTCTAAGCAAGCCATGCCTTGTAATTCTTTAACCGTATTTTCCATGACCACAGAAAAATACTTACCTAACATTTTAGGATCAGCTTGAACCAAATCCAACACCGAGTAGATATTCATTTTTTCCAAGCGCTGACGAATCTTTCGTCCGACACCCCACACCTCACCTACAGGCATCTGCTGCAACAAGTCTTCAATCACGCATGGGTCTTCAGCAACGATATTACAGACACTATCAAAACAGGCGTGTGTCTTGGCTAGATTATTGGCCAGTTTGGCTTGAGTCTTGGAATAACCAATGCCTATGCAACATGGCAAACCCAACCAGTTTTTCACCGTGTATAGAATTTGGTGCGCATATTCGGTTAAATCGTGAGTATGTTGATAGGCAGTCAACTCTAAGAAGCATTCATCAATCGAATAAACTTCCTGTTCAGAGGGATCTACAAAGTTGCCTAATATGTTCATAAAACGACGCGACATTTCCGCATATAAAGCATAATTACTGGAAAAGACCTGCACTTGATGCTGACGAATAATATCTTCGATTTGGAAAAATGGCACAGCCATACGAATGCCGAGCATTTTTGCTTCATAAGAGCGAGAAACCACACAGCCATCGTTATTAGATAGAACCACCACAGGACGCTTTTCTAGCTTTGGATTGAAAACGCGCTCACAACTGACATAACAGTTATTCACATCAATTAAAGCAAAAATACGTTGCGGTAGGCTCATTGGCTTACCTCATTGGCTTCAAGTTATATGTCACCACACCCCAGATCTGTAACTCTTGTCCGTCTGTGATATAAATATTTTGGTAATCTGGATTTTCAGCTTTTAACCATACCTTTGGAGGGCTGAAATGATGATCAATCATCAAACGTTTGACAGTAAAATCATTGTCAATCAAAGCAATCACTATATCCCCAGACTTTGCTGAAAGACTACGGTCCACCACTAATGGGTCATCAATATCAATCCCTGCGTCCAACATCGACAGTGAATTGGCTTTGACGATGAAAGTCGAGTTTTCGTTACGAATTAAAAATTCATTTAAATCGAGTGATTGCTCAACATGATCTTGGGCAGGCGATGGAAAACCCGCAGCAACCCGTTCCGTTGCCAGTGGAATATGATAAATTCGGTCATTCTTTGCTTGCACATTTTGGACTTTCATTTGACCAGTCAAATCTGTACGGGTATCTGTTTTGACATTATTCAGTAACCAATTTTTGATGAAATCAACCTGAGACTCGGGAACACGGATGACTTTGGTTGGCTCACTGAATTGTGCTTTACGTCCTGCATTACTTCGGGCACCACCATGCTCAAATTCGTTTTTTTTGGACATAATTCCTCCTTACCCAAGTTTAAAATACTTACAAATAATTTAACTTGAAAAAGTTACAAATTCAAGTTGACGTACAATTAATTTTGCATAACAATGAATTTAATAGATCAAATTTTGGCTTATTTAACTAATACACGGATGTGAAATAAGCTGATATTAGTATTTAAAATCAATGGTTTAAAAAATAAATTTAATTTTTAGAATTTAAATCATTGATCTAATTCAAGAATATATTTGATCTGTGAGCAGTAGATTTTACTCAAAAGATTTTTGATGTGGAGACATGAAAAATGAACAATCGACGTGATGCTATTCTAGGTTATGCTGACGAACAACATGCTTTCTTTATTCGTCTCATCGAGAACAACACTGTATTAGGTGAGAGCTATGGACTATTTTGTGACAACCAAAATAGTGAGGCAGCGGAAAGTATTATGACTACCCTTTTTCTAAAAAAATCTTTTTGGCTCAATGGCTCTGAGTTTAATGATATTGTTAAAGGGCTTAACCCAATTCATTGAGATCACATAACACTGTTTTCAAGAATCATTTGCTATGACTAAGGGCTTGTACTATCACCTTAAACCGACAAGCTCCTTATTTTTATTTTAGATTTCATTCAAGATTTAAATCACTTTCGTTGCCCTCAAATAAAAGCCCACTTATTTGAATCTCATAAGTGGGTCTTGTTATTGTATTGAAAATAGAAGATAGAGGTCAGATAAATCTTTTGTCATTCACAGGTGCAACTAACTTATAAATTTTTCCATCTATATCACTTTCAAAAAGTAAATCGATATTTGGAAAAATGATATTCCCTTCTACTTCAATATGCTCAACTCGTTTAAAAAAAGGAATATCTTGGTCTTCTAAATCATTGAGCTGTGCCACAACAATCGATTCATTTTCTTCTTGATCTTTAATAATTACCGTAATCTTATCCATAATACTTCTTCCCAAAATATTGTTGATAGGACTATGGGAAATTTTCTAGCAATTGTCGACTAATAGCTTGTAACAAGACTTATAACTATTATATTTTTATTTTTTAGACAACTAAGTGATTGAAATTAAGTACTGGTTAGAAATTTCTTTAATATTAAACTAACCATACAGTTACAATATTATTTAAAAATATTTCAGAAAATTTTACATTTTTAATCCTTTTATCAACTCATGATTTAAAAAATAGATTCTAAAAAATTTCTAGTTTGCATTATCAAAAAAATCCAAATGATTCATTAAGGAAATTAATATTTTAAAAGTCAATTTAAAATATTAATTTCTCTTCTAATTTAGATTTCAGCTCGATGAGATAGATTAATTATAAGTCCAATACCAACTTTTTACCTTTAGCACGTGACACGCAAATCATAATCGATTGCTGTGAGGCTTTTTCATCATCACTCAAATATTGATCAAAATGCTCTGCTTCGCCTTCCAGAATCATAGTTTCACACGTGCCACAGATTCCTTCACGACATAAACACTCCACATCAATGTTGAGGAGTTCAATCGCCTGCAAGATCGTCTGGTTCCCTTGCACTTCCACTTCTTGATTCGATTTTGCCAACACAACCGTAAATGCTTCACCCTCCTCTGGCACGGTAGAAGCAAATTGTTCCCAATGGATATATTCATCACGATAACGATGGTAATTACAACGATCAATCACTGCATCAATCATTGGTTTTGGTCCACAGACATAGACGTGCGTGCCCTTCTGTTGAGCACCAATCAACTGGTCTAGATCCAGACATTTTCCATCCGAGTCAACATAGCTAATAATATGTTCGCCATGTTTTTGTTTGAGTTCTTCCAACAGTGCCGCATGCTCTGGTGAACGGTAGGCATAATGCAATTCATAGTCGACACCACGCGCAGCCAACTCATCCATTTGTGGTACAAATGGGGTAATCCCTATGCCACCAGCAATCAGAATATGTTTCTCACCATCTGCCGCTAATGGAAATAGGTTCTTGGGTTCAGAAATCTGAATTTCACAGCCTTCATTGCACTGATCATGCATATAGACTGAGCCACCTTTACCTTCAATATCTTTACGGACACAGACTTGGTAAGTCGATAAATCTTGAGCACAGCTCATCAGTGAATAGGCATTGGACAGCTGGTCATTCATTTTCACAATGATATGACTGCCACCATTGAATTGAGGGAAATTTTGTCCGTCCTGACGTTTAAATGTGAACCGTTTAATCAATGGGGTCAGTTGCTCTACACGAGTGACCACTGATGGGAACATTTCATAATGACTAGCCATGTCTAAATCCTCTTTACCGCATGCTGCTCATCTAAGCATTTTCTAATTTTAACTGCATATTGCCTGTTGACCCTCGATGAAGAGAGTCCCAACAGGCATTGTTGCTATAATCCTAAACACATATATTTAATGGTCATGAACTCTTCTAAACCGTATTTAGAACCTTCACGACCTACACCAGACTGTTTAACGCCGCCAAATGGTACGACTTCATTGGAAATAGCGGTTGAGTTCATCCCGACCATGCCATATTCCAGTTGTTCAGCGACACGCCAAATCCGTGAAATGTTTTCGCTATACACATAAGCGGCCAAACCAAATATGGTATCGTTGGCTTGTGCGACCACATCGGCTTCCTCAGTAAAGCGAATTAACGGCGCGACTGGGCCAAAGATTTCTTCCTGAACAATTTCCATATCACGCGATACGTCGGTTAACACGGTCGGTTCAAAGAAGGTTTGTCCAAGTGCATGTTGTTTACCACCGCACGCCACTTGTGCACCTTTGCCACAGGCATCATCAATTAACTGTTGAGCTTTAAGTACAGCCTTTTCGTTGATTAACGGCCCAATCTGTACATTCTGCTCCAAACCATTACCAATTTTGAATTTCTGTACTTCTTGCACAAACTTCTCGGTAAATGCCTGATAAATCTTGTCATGGACATAAATCCGATTGGCACAGACACAGGTTTGCCCTGCATTACGGAACTTGGCAAAGATCGCGCCTTGAACCGCTTTATCTAGATCAGCATCATCAAAGATGATGAGTGGTGCGTTGCCACCCAATTCAAGTGCCAGTTTTTTGATGGTATCTGAACATTGCTGCATCAATAAACGTCCGACAGGCGTAGAACCTGTAAAAGTCAGTTTTTTGACTTTTTCATGGCTGGTAAATACCGAACCAATTTGTTGCGATTTGCCTGTAACCACATTAATAACACCTGCTGGAATGCCTGCCATTTCTGCCAGTTTGGCAATTGCAAGCGCACAATATGGGGTTTCATTGGCAGGTTTGATCACAATGGTACAACCCGCCGCCAAAGCAGGCGCCGCTTTACGAGTAATCATCGCGATCGGGAAATTCCACGGCGTAATCGCCGCAACCACGCCGACAGGTTCTTTGGTGATAATAAAACGCTGCTGGCTATTGGTGGTTGGAATCACATCGCCATACACACGTTTGCCTTCTTCAGCAAACCATTGAATAAATGAAGCTGCATATTTCACTTCACCCAAAGCTTCGGCTAAGGGTTTACCCTGTTCAATGGTCATCATCCGTGCCAATTCATCGGCATGCGTCAAAACCAGTTGATGCCAAGCCAATAACAGGTCTGCACGTTTTTGTGCCGTTAATCCTTTCCATGATGCTAAAGTCTGATACGCCACTTCAACCGCTTCAGTGGCTTCCGCAGCACCCATATTCGGAATCAAGCCAATTTCTTCTCCTGTTGCAGGATTGGTCACAGGAATGGTGGCATTGGTTTGCGCATTGACCCATTGGCCATTAATCAATCCGCGTTGTTGAAATAATTGACTTCCTTGCAAACTTGACATGTCATGATCCTATCGATTGAAAGCAAGGTACGGCCTTATCTTCACCGTACCCTTAATGAGCCTGATACAAAATTACTTGTGATACTGCGCAACAAGATTCTGGAAATAAGCAATACCATGTTCACTGATTCCCGAACGTTGCTTGTCGGTCATGATGCGACCCTGACCGCGATAACCCCGTGATTTCAAGCCACGTTGTACACTTTCAACCAATTCAAGGTCTTCAGGACGGAATACATTGCGATACCATTCAATCAAATCTTTCTGATCTTGGGTCAACTCTTCATTGGTAAAGAAAATATCGTAGTGCTGCAAAGTGGTTTCCGCATCCATCGGAAACTCATAGATCACGGTCATGAAGTTTGCACCTGGCGGCACGTTAAACATGGTGCAAGGCCACGTCCAGAAACCACTAAAAGTCGGATCTTTGACTGATGGATCAAGCTTGAAAGATTTCTCTGAAGAACGTGCATAACCATATTGCAGCGTCCAATTTTGATGGGTGGTGTGCCAGTATTTATCCACCTGTACTGAATCAGCAAAACCCGGATGTGCTGGACCACAGTGATAACATTCTAAATAGTTATCTACGATTACTTTCCAGTTGGCAGGTGTTTCCGTTACAAAACGTGCCGCCAGTTTCAAGTCTTTAATCACAGCACAGGCTTCATTCAGTTTATGTGCAAACTCAGGCAACTGATCTTCAACACAGGTGGCATTTTCATCCATATTGATAAAGACAAAACCGCCATATTCTTCAACTTTTAACGGCACCATGCTGGAGTTTTGCTTGTCAAAAGACTCAACATGATCACAGTTACGCGCCAATGCCAAGCTACCATCTAACTTAAAGGTCCATGCATGATACGGACAGGTAATCACGTTTTTCGCTTTACCACTACCACTTAACAGCTCATGACCACGATGTGGGCAGACATTATAAAAGGCACGTAATACGCTGTCTTTACCGCGAATCACGATGATATTTTCCCCAATCACCTTACGGGTAATATAGTCATTGGCTTGGGCAACTTCACTGCCATGTGCCACGCAAATCCAGCTTTTCGCAAAAATTTCTTCTTTTTCGCGCTCAAACACCTGAGATGAGGTATAGAACACTTTTGGAAATGTCCATGCCACATCTGGGTTTGAACAGAAATCTTCTGGTAATTTTTCAACTGCATTCATGGTTTTACTCCATTAAACTGTTTTGTCCTAACGACCGTTTTATCAAAATTGGCTGATGTTCAAATCACTTGAACATTTGCTTTAACGAACTCAGCATGTGCTGATATAAATCCTGCACTACAGGACAGTCCCGTACTAAACGTAAACTGCCATGCAGTAATCCTTTGCCGAGATAAAATTCGGCTGCAACATTTGCTTGCTTTAACTTGTCCACAAAAATACGTCCGTCATCACACAGCGGATCGTATTCCGCCACCGCAACAAAGCTACGTGGCATATCACTGAAATCTTCTGCAAAAAGTGGCGCTAAACGTGTATCTTTCCAATCACTTTGATTCGGTGCATATTGTTTTAGGTAATAATGCATTTCCTCGAGCGTCAATAACGGCGCCTGTGCATGCTGCTGGCAAGATGCAGTATCAAAACTGCTGCCCAAACATGGATAAATCAAGGCCAAACCATAGGCCTGAACACCTGTATGCTGTAGCTGAACCGCCAGTGCCGCAGCTAAATTGCCACCCGCACTGTCGCCTGCTAACACAATCTGCGTTGGATCAATGTTCCACTCTGCCCCATGTTCGCGGAGCCAGTGATAGACCATTTCACAGTCTTCATAAGCGGCTGGAAAATGATGTTCGGGCACCAAACGATAATCCACACTCAGTACCGCAACATTCAGATCACGACATAAATAGCGGGTGATAAATTCATGTGAATCCAGATTGCCCAGCATCCAGCCACCACCATGGATAAACAGAATACAGGGCCAACCCGCTTCTGGTGCCTCACCCAGTGGTGAATACAACCGAACATTGACGGGATGAGTGGCATGTTCAACGGTTTTATCTTCAATATTGACCGTACCATCACATGGCAAGGTGTAATGCAGGCACATGGCATCGTAGGCTGCACGAATTGAATCAATATCGTTATCCGCTGCTGAATAAATGCTGCTCCAATACACCAGACTTTGCATTTCTTCGCTTAACTCATAGCGCGTGTTCGGTTGCTGTGTCATAACAATTCCTTTTGACTGCTTTTATGTGCAAGTGGTGTTGCCGCAATATCAATCTGCATCTGTTGATTTGAATCAGTATGCTCTAGCGTGTCTAAGTCACTAAAGCTGCGCTGTTCAATCAAATGCGATGGCACTTTGGAATAATCCTCAATCAACCATTTCACTAAGCCATAGGTCTGTACCAGAATAATCACAATAAACGGTAAGGCAGTCACAATGGTGGCAGTTTTCATGGTATCTAATGGCGCTTTAGAGAAAATCATCGCAATCGGCACCAGTGTTAACATCACACACCAGAATAAACGCGCATTTGGAGATGGATCCTGCCCTTCGCGCAAACCGCGGGTACAGGTTGCAGAGACGGCATAGCCCACCGCATCCATATGTGCTGCAAGGAAAATCACCATAATGCCAAGGAATAACCACATCATCAGCTTGCCTGCAGGCAATAAGCCCAACAGTTGACCAATCGCCACTTCACCGCCTTGCTGACTCAAGATTTGCGGGACATTGACCATACCGTGAATAAAGCTATAAACACTGTAATTCTCAAACACCCCAAAGATGAACCATAAACCAACGCTACCACCGATGACCATGGCAAGAATCACTTCTTTAATGGTGCGCCCTTTAGATACACGGGTCACAAACAACGCCACACCGGGTGCATACGAAATCCACCACAACCAATAGAACACCGTCCATTCACGGGTGAATTTTCCATCGCCCATCGGATCGGTAAACAGACTCATATCGACAAAATTGGTCGCCATCAAGCCAAAACTCATCAATGAATTATTCATAATGAATTGGGTTGGGCCAAAGCACAGCACATAGATCGCAAACAGCACCACGCCCAAACACACCATATGACTCAAACGCTGCATGCCTTTATCCATACCAACATAAGAGCTGAGTGCGAATAGTACTGACACCGCCAAGATAATGATGACTTTGGTCATGAAGGTATTCGGAATACCCGTGAGTTGCGACAGAATGTTGGTAAAAGTCACCGCAGTCAGTACCAGTGAAATGGTCAAAGCACCAAACATACACAGCAAAAACATCAAGTCGACCACACGTCCAACGGGACCTGTCGCTTTAAAGCCAGTGACCGCTTCCACCATTGAGGCCAAGCTCAGCCCTTTATTCTTTCTGACATGGTAGCTATAGCACAGTGAAATCGATGCCAAGGCATAGATCGACCACGCACTTAGACCAGAGTGGAAGAAGGAATAAGCCACACTGTATTTCAGGGCTTCCGCCGACTCAGGGGCCAAATTCAAACCCGGAGTTTGATAATAATAGGCCCAGTCTAAAAAGCCCCAGTACAAGGTGGATGATCCAATCCCCGACAAAATGAACATGAAAATCCATGACATGGTGCTGTATTGGGGCTTACCTTCGCCGAGCTTGATTTTGCCGTATTTACTAAAGGCCAAACCAAAGGTAAAAATAATTGATAAAAAAGCAAATAACAGGACTGGCGTGGTAAACACTGACGTGGTCCACTGCATCCATTTTGCAGCCAGTTGTATTGATTCAGAGGAGTAGATTGCCAGCCCAGCCACCGAAGTAAATACAACGGCAAGACTGGTGATCGCAAGCGTCTTATCTGTATAAGGCTTTGTAATTTGATTATCCATATCTATTCAATCCATCTCGGATAGTGACTATTCCCTCAGGGGTACTTACTCCATCGCGAATAAATCCATTTTTTGCTGAGTCACACAGGATGCAATCGCATCACCCACTTCATAGGTCTTGGCAGTTCCACCGACATCAGGTGTTTTCGGGCCATGCACCAACACATGCTCAATCGCCTGCATGATTTCCTGCCCTGCCTGAATCACCTGCTCATCTCCATCTGCCAGAAAATCCAGCATCATCGCACCCGACCAGATCGCCGCAATCGGATTGGCAATCTGTTGTCCGTAAATATCGGGTGCTGAACCATGTACAGGTTCAAATAGCGAAGGAAACTTACGTTCAGGGTTGAGGTTGGCCGAAGCCGCCAAACCAATGGTACCCGTGCATGCAGGGCCTAAATCCGACAAGATGTCACCAAATAAATTCGATGCCACCACCACATCAAAACGCTCAGGCTGTAGAACAAAACGTGCCGCTAAAATATCAACATGTTGCTTATCTGCCTTGATCTGCGGATAATTTTTGGCCATTGCATCGACACGTTCATCCCAATACGGCATGCTGACTGCAATACCATTGGATTTGGTTGCAGCCGTGATTTTTTTAGCCTCACGCTGATCTGCAAATTCAAACGCATATTTTAAAATACGATCGACACCATGACGGGTAAATACCGCTTCCTGCAACACAAACTCACGATCGGTGCCTTCAAAGGCTTTACCACCAATCGCTGAATATTCACCTTCGCTGTTTTCACGCACTACATAAAAATCGATATCGCCGGGTTGTTTGCCAGCAAGTGGGCATTTCACCCCAGGCATTAGCCGAACAGGGCGTAAATTCACATACTGATCAAAACGACGACGGAACTGCAGCAATGATCCCCATAGTGAAATGTGATCAGGCACCTTTTCAGGCCATCCCACTGCACCAAAGAAGATTGCATCATATTCCTGCAGGACCTCAAACCAGTTATCCGGCATCATTTTGCCGTGTTCAAGGTAGTAATCACAGCTGGCCCAATCGAAGCTATCCATTTGAACTTGAATGCCATATTTGTCTGCCGCTGCCTTTACAACCTTGATGCCTTCTGGTAGAACTTCTAAACCAATCCCATCACCCGCAATCGTGGCAACTTTATACTTTTTTGCCATAACGCTCCCTTACACCTTTGGTTAATATCCTTAGCTGTAAACATGCTGTTTTCAGCAACAATGATCAATAAGAAAACTATCACCCCAATGGACACGGATCGTGAATAATCTACCTAACCTATCGGATTTAAAGGTTTTTTGCACAGTCGCCAAACGCAAGAGTTTTGTCGATTCAGCTGAGGAGCTGGGTGCTTCACCTGCATTTATCAGTAAACGCATTAATATTTTAGAAACCAACCTAAACTGCAAACTGTTCCATCGCAGCACCCGCCATGTCAGTTTGACCGAAGATGGCAAACTGATTCTGGATCGGGTTTCGAATATTCTGGATGAATTTGATGAAATCAGTGAGCTGGTGAATAACCCCTTAAGCACACCCACAGGTCATCTCGATATTGTCAGCAGCTTCGGTTTTGGCCGTAAACATGTTGCGCCCATCTTGTCTAAATTGATGACCATGTATCCCAAACTGGAAATTCAATTCGATACCATCGACAACACCAAAGACCTGATTCAACATAGCATTGATCTAGATATTCGCATTGGCAACGACATTGCACCCAATATGATTGCGAAAAAACTGATGTCTAATTTTCGGATATTTTGCGCAGCGCCCAGTTATTTGCTCAAACACGGCATGCCTGAAAGTCTGGAAGATTTACGTAACCACGATTGCCTGACCATCAGTGAGCGTGACCAATCCTCAGTATTATGGAAATTACGTCATCCTTCGGAAGATCGGTCGGTACATGTCACGCCACGCTTTATCTCCAATAATGGCGAGATTATTCATCAACTGGCCATTGAAGGACATGGCATTATCTTACGTTCAATCTGGGATGTCGCCGATGAACTAATTAGCGGTGAATTGCAGCATATCTTGCCTGAATACTGGCAAGATGCCGATGTTTGGGCAGTGTATCCTTCGCGCTTAAAAAGCTCGTCTAAACTACAGACCTGTATCTTGTTTATTCAGAATGAATTGATCAACCGCTTACAACATGTTCAGAATCTGACTCGAGGTCAGTTGATCCAGCCGATTGAGCCAATCAATCCGAATACGGAAAAAGTCTTTTTATAATCGCGATCAGCTGCCTGCTTTCTTTTTTCACCAACATCATGCACATTAGCGAGATCATGAATCAGCAGGCAGCCTATGAGTACGGCAATATTTGTCCTTATTTTAATCGCAGCGGTATGCCATGCCACATGGAATGCCATTGTAAAAGCAGGCACAAATAAGTTTCTTACCACGGTACTGGTCACTGCCTCAGCAGCAGTTTTAGCAGCGCTGCTCTTGCCCTTCTTCCCAATGCCGCACAGCGATAGCTGGCCTTATATTCTGGCTTCAACGGCAATACAAATTCTGTATTTTGGCATGGTGGCTAAAATCTATCGCGTTGCCGATATGGGGCTGACCTACCCCTTAATGCGTGGCACAGCGCCGCTGATTGTGGCCATTTTAGGCACCTTATTACTGCATGAAAAACTACAGTTCAATGCATGGCTTGGCATCATCACCATTTCCATCGGCATTTTATCGATGATTCTGGCTGCGCCCAAAACGGGACGTAAAGGCATTGGTTTAGCCCTACTGAACGCTGTCTTGATTGCAGGTTATACCTTGCTGGATGGTCATGGCGTTCGCCTTGCAGGATCAGCCATTGCCTATATCCTATGGAGTTTCGTACTTTCAGGACTGATCTTTTTTATCTTTGCCCTAAAAATGCGATATCGTCAGATGGGTGAGTATTTTCGACATAATTGGCATTTGGGCTTAATTGGTGGCATCGGTTCATTTTTCTCTTATGGTTTGGCGCTATGGGCAATGACGCTTGCACCTGTTGCGATTGTTGCCGCACTAAGAGAAACCTCGATTTTATTTGCTACGCTGATTTCGATCTTTATTCTAAAAGAACGCATCAATGCAGTACGGATTATCTCCTCCTGCATCATTTTAATTGGTGCTTTGATCTTAAGAACCGCCTAAACGAAAAAAGCCAGTCTATCGCAAACAGACTGACTCATTTTCAACGCTGAGTTTAGAAGTAATAACCCAACGATAAATAGAACAATTTATTCCATTGATTGCTGTCACCTTGAGCAAGGCCATCTGCACCACTGCCCGTCATTGGGTCATTACGACTCCAGATATATTCCCCCTGTATGCCGACTTTTTTATAGTTAAAATATAGACCTGCGATTAAGCGATCCGAATCTTGATAGCCTGATTCATCCTTATAAAAACGGCTATACGACACATAGGGTTTAATATTTTCCAACTGATGGAATGGCTTGGCAAAGGTATAGTTAATTTCATTGGCCATATATTTGCCTTTGTTGGCCACCTGATAGGGATAATCAAATGCACCAATGGTCGAACTTTTTGGTAAAAGGTCATCTGCATTTTTAATGTCCTGTTCTCCTGCCAAGAACAACCATTGCCATGCCTGATAATTGGTGGTGCTAAAGATACTCCATGTACTACGGTGCCCGTCTCTATTGGTACGATTATTTTCCAATTCTGAATACCAGTAAGAACCGCCAATTTCCGTCGAGAAATTCTGCGATTGATCAATATCAAACTTTTTGGATAAACGCGTCACCCACATATTCTTTTCATCAATATCAGTGCCTTGGGTCAGATCGTCTGCCCGCACAAAATTACCGCTATAGCGACTGGAATCCTTGGAGATACCTTTGTAATTGCCACCATCGGTTGGGTAAAAACCGAGAATGAAGTTATACAGGTTGTCCTTATATTGGTACTTCACTCCAAGGTTTTGGATATCTTCCAGTCCAACGGTATTGAGCAAAGTTTCATAATAGCTATTGCCCCAGAGTCGCCCAAAGCCAAAATCAACCGATTGAAAACCGACTGTCAATCGTTGCTGATCTGAAAATTTATAACCAGCCCAAGCATCTTTTAAAAATAAGGCATCACATAAGCGGTCATATTGGTAGCAACGCACATCCATTGAGGCAATCCAATTCGGATTTTCATAACTCAATACCGCTTTGATATCCGCCAATCGCCAATCATCATTTTTGGAACCTTCATTGGCCTCAACGATATAATCTTTATGAATATAGCGGGTACGGATTGCCCCTGTAAGTTTGAGTTCACCCGATTGTGTTTTCGGGTCACCAATACTTAAATCAGCAGCTAAGATTGGCGTATTTGCCAAGATACCGATTGAACCTAAGAGAAATAGTGCTTTTTTCATTGTTGTACGTCCTTGTTTAACCTCATATGAAAATGAAGAAATTCAAGCTGACAAACAACGGCTAAACTATAAAGTCGGTCTTTACGGAGTGTGTTTAATAATTTTTCCAATGAGCAAATGTATAAGAAATAAGAGCTCTATCATTAATGCTTTTTGATTATCAGGTATATACGCTTTAATCTGAAAAATAGAAGATTGGATCGCTGCGATCGGAAATCTTCGATGATTCATTTGTATTTATCCCAATAGAATTTTCATGATTATTTCAGCATAGTATTACGCTTTATCGTATCCTAGGATAAATATTATATCTAGATGAACAGATGCCCAGCATTTTAATTCCGAATATTTTTTCATCAATTAATGCTTTAATTATTGCTACTATTTTATATTTCCTAAGCTTTTAGTTGTCTTTATTAAGTCTTATTTTTTATAATCTAGAAAATTTTTCTAAATATTTCAATTATTAATAAAATATTTTTTTAATTTTAAATCTTCTAGACTGAAATTGTCTAGGGTTTCGGTTATCAAATGGGATATAAATTCATCCTTAGGAGAAATCGCATTATTTCAATAGCAAATACTATATCGAAAGACTCCGATGAAGTGTAATTCCCTAAGATTTTAAAGGATGCTAATATCCAATTATGACAATAGCTCATGTCAAATTAACTTAAAGGATAATTCGATGCTAAAAACTCAATATATCAACATCATAAAAGAATTCGATGCACCCGTAGAAAAAGTTTTTGCAACCCTCAGCGAACATGAAAACTTGAACAAAATTTTTGCGCCAGCAAAAATTACGCGCATAAGTAATGGAAAAGACAGCCGTAATGGTGTTGGGTCAGCACGTAAAATGTCGATTCCTTTAGCACCTTCTTTTGTTGAAACAAACCTTGTTTATCAAGAAAACAAACTAATTGAATATGCTATCACTAGTGGTATTGCACCAATCAAAGCTCATCGTGGGATAATGAAATTTAGTGATTTAGGAAATAATCGTTCTCGCTTAGATTACAGTATTACCTTCAAAGGTCGCGTACCATTTATTGGTTCAATTATTAAAATTGCATTAGAAAATGGTATAAATCGTGGACTAAAAAAAATTAAAATCTAAGAATAAATTTTAACAGGGCTTTATTTATAAGCCCTATTTTCACAATCTTATTATCACAGATTATTTTTGATGAAAAAAATTAAGAGGCTACCTTTAATATTTAACAAAAAGTTTGATGAGGGGTAAAAATAAGGATTAAGAAACTCCCATATTTACGAGAGCTTTTTGATAAATAGAGAAAGATATGATAGTTAAATCACACAACCAAGCACCTGATAAATATATATAAATTATATTATCTTTTGTATATATTTTACCATAGAAAATTTACCAATATTTTTTGTGTTTTATTCCTAAAACACTATCCATATTCCACCATTAGCGTACTTTCATAACTGCTTCGGATAAATAAGCCTTCTTCGTAGTTTTGTTCCACAAACAAAGCTCTTGACCCGTTTTGTTTTTCATATGGGCTTGCGGATATTGTCCCTGAATCAAGAGTGCTGAATATCCCACACGGTCATCAAATAGCATCACATTGCTTACTGGTTTGGCATTTTTAAACTGACTGGCTTTAACACAAGCCATTTTGACATTCTGATCATGCTTGCTCCATGCCTGTTCAGAACTTGCAAAAGTCACACTAGTCATAGCAGAACTTGCCAGAAGCCCCATAATTAAAAAACATTTAAAAAAGATACAATGCTTTACTGCCATGAAACTTGTCCTATAAATTCCAATATATGGATTTATACTGAAACAGACTTATAAGAGAGTCTAGCTATTTATACATCTTGTAACAGCACTTATTCAGGATTACACATAATCAATAAAAGTTATTCATTATTTATTTTAACAATGTAAATAAAATTCTTAATCAATAAAATCAACATATAAAAGTAGTTCTCAATGGCTTTTATAAAGCTCTTTTAAAGATATTAAATGTTGGGACCAAACGTTTATTGATGTTGATTTATTTGGTAGATGATAAACCGCTAAGCGAAGTGGATGTAGGCTTTAAGAAATAAAGGGGTAAAATCAAGACTTCATATATGTACTCTGTGAAGCCGGTATTTTATCCCCCCTCAAAACTTCCAAAAAATTCAAGCAAAAATCGCAACTGTTTGAGTACTCAGCATAATTAAGTTCCCATCTTCATCCCAAATCTCCATGACCTGATGTGAATAACCGTGGCTGGCATTTAAGCTACGGCTACGAAGCAAAAACCAACCTCCTATATTTTTTGTCGAATTAATAAAATCTACAGTCCAGTTCATTGAACTGATCGGGGCTGGTGATGTAAAACAGGCCATTGCAGCAGGCGGCAGGCAATCTCCAATCGCTAGAAGAACCACTTGAGGGTCAATACCCACCACGTCCTTCAGCTTTACCCACGCGATAAGCTCAGGAGTTTCCGCACTAGAAACAGGAGTGACACCGTTTGTGAAACGAACATCGAAATTGCCAAAGAATGATGGTAGAAATGTATCGTCTAAAGGCTGACCATAATCATCTGGCGTACTAACTTGTGGTCTAGCCGTTAGCTCATGACAAACATTGCTCTGGCGGCCATGTCCAAAAAACAAGGTTGAACGAAGCGCAATTTGCCCTGCTGAATAGCAGTCCACCGCTACTGATGTGGCTGACTTTCCTTGACGTAGAACCTGAGTATCAAAGGTGATGTCGTTGGCGACTGGACCTACGAAAGAGAACTGAGCGGTTCTGAGTGGAGGCAACTCAGATGGTGCCAACTTAAGCACAGCTTGGAGTGACAGGGCTGCTGAAAGTCCTCCATAGGTTGTACGGCCTTGCAGCCAGCTGGATGGCGTGGAATATAATTCCGTTGGGCTAAAATTCCGAATGATTTCAGTAAGTGTGGTCATAAGTCACCAAAATGTATGGCCAATGCGTAGGATGTAGACCGCATTGACTTTTTTCCCATAATTTAAAAGAGATATTCCATTCACCTTGGTTTTCATTCATTTGCCTAGCTGAGCCAAGCTCATAGTACAAATTCAATCCATCACTCAAGGTGAACTAGATTGCCTACGCGATTATTCGCTTAACTGTGCTTTCAACCAGTGCTGGGATTCATCCAGCCATTCGTTGTAGTGTCCCATGGCACAATGGTCATCATTGGGATAAAGTTTAAGTATTGCCTGAGTAGCCCCCTCAGCAATGTCAACCGAATCCTGAGTACTAATCAATGTGTCGGTATCACCATTGATAACCAGCATAGGTGTCTTTATTTTCTGGTACTGACCGAACAAAGAAAGTTCATGCAGGTTTTGAGTCAGACTAAGCAAACTTTTTGAACCACTCACTGCACGTAGCGCCTGTACAATCACTTCTGGCATTCCAAACGAGGCAGAGGCAGTAAATGAATGATGAGTTGGAGCACCACAAGGAACTACAGCACGGAGTCGAGTGTCTGTAATCGCCATGCGTGTAGCCCAGTAACCACCGAAGCTGACACCCATCATTCCAATCCGATCAGATTTAACTTTTGGATGTGCAGCCAGATAGTCAATCACCTTGTGGTATATCCCTTGGGATTTGGATGACATTGGTTGTTTGTAAACATAGCTGCCCGGCATTTCCATAATGAATATGCCCACTCCATTTTTACGGTATTTCAGCATTGGAATAATGAGCTCTTGCGTTGTACCTTCCAGCCCGTTGGTAACCAGTACCATTGGATGCGGTCCCGCTCCAACAGGGAGTATCTGGTAACCCTTTACTACATCGCCCTCGACAGGAATGCTGACTCGCTCAACCGTGACTCCAAGCTCAGGTGCACAGGCATCAATCAACACATCAAACAGTCTTCGTGAACGCCAGTAGGCTTGTGTCCGAGCAGGTGTATGCCCAGGAAAAGCCCCAACCTGATAATAGGTAATCGCCTTAACCAGTGCATCAATCAGGCTGGCTGCACGTACAACTTCATTAACAGGATGTGCTGGTGCATTCTGCTTTACTAAATTTTCAATGGCCTGAATCGAAGGTTGAGCACCATAATCAGCAAAGAGTGGAACAGCAGGAGCAATCAATTCCCCCAACACGGCAATAGGCGTTTTATCTCCCAACCACGTATCTTTTGATAAATCTTCAGAAGACTGATCAAGCATATCCCTGATCTTACGGATAGCCATTCTGGTACGTCTCTGATCTGAGCTGGGCAAACTTGATGCCATCTCCTGTGCTCTACTCTCGGCAGTTGACAAATAATCTACAGCAAGCGAGTCCCAGTAACTGCACCATTGTTTGTCGCTAAAAGAACGGGCTTCAGCTAACTGTTTTGCAAAGATTGCTGAATCCAATCCCCCCATATTCGAATATCGCAAAACAAAGAGCGCAGGTAAAAAAAAGGCAGCACCCTTATATTTGGTAGCAAAGTTGGTGGTATGTGTCATAGCACATGCGGAAATAAATAGTTTTTCTGATAATGTTTTAGTCATACTCATGATAGCTCTCCTACCAATGCCAATAGATGAAAACTTAAAAACAGGTATTCAGGGTTAGTATAGAAAACCGACTACTCGAGCTGAAGCAGCCGATGCATCCTTAAGACGTAACGGAAAAACGCCCACATCAAAACCATGACTTGGCAATTGATCCAATCCTCGCAACTGTTCCATTTGCCAATAAGGTTTACGACGCCCGACCAAATGCCCTTGCCAAAAAAGTGAGTCATCCCCTGTTTTCTTGGCGCGCTCAATCTGGATATGAAATGGCAAGGCACCCTCCCTTTCTAGATCAATTTCTGAAACACAAAACAACGGCGATTTCTCGAGGGAAGTCAACTCCGCATTTAAACGAGCCTGTAAAGTTGGCTGCTTAGTATCATTTAAATAAACATGACGTATTTTTCATGTTGCAATTCACTTTCTGGAACAACCGTTCCCAGAATCATATCAATCACGGAACGAATGTTCCATATTTATTTATAATTTTTTTTGATCCGAATTTTATTAAATAAAGACAATAATTAAGTCTAATTGACCCATACCTTAGAAATTGCAATTATCATTGAATGATTAGATAAAGCATTATCCTGTACAATTTAGATTTAGTCGTCTTAAATCACCTATCTAACAGAAGGTATCTATTAGCATGTCCAAGCAGACTCAGCTTGATCAGAAAAATTCTATCGCAAATCGATCTAAAGCAGGCAAACGCCCTGAAGTTAAAGCACGTCTGATGGATGTAGCTGAAGCTTTATTTGCTGATCACAGCTTCCATAGCGTGTCTGTACGAGATATTACTCAGGCAGCAGGTACACGACTGGCGGATATTAATGAGCTTTTTGGTAGCAAAGATATTTTGTTCCGTGAAGTGATTATTCGAAGAGCCAGCTTGATCAATGAAGATCGTCTACTGCTTCTTTCCTCAGTGGTAATATCAGATAACAAGGAAATAGATCTTTATAGTATCGTACAAGCTTTTGGAGACCCCTTTCTTAAACGCAGTGCAGAAAGTGAGGGATGGAGAAACTATCTTCGGCTCTTGTCACAGCTTGTTAACACGAAATCAGTAGTACTTTTATTGATTGCTGACTATTTCAACTCTATTGCTGAAGCATTTATCAAACGTATATCGGAAACTCTGCCTCATTTAAATGAACGTCAGTTGTTAAATACATATCAATTTATGTTGTCAACTATGTTGTCAGTTTTCTCGGAAAATCATCGTATTGATGTCCTTTCCCAAGATAGACTACATTCTTCCGATTTTGATGAGCACTATGAAGATGTTAAGGATTTCATCGTTGGCGGTATGCTTAAAATGGGTGGATATACACAAACTACCAAATTACGATGAGTTTTAGGGCATTGAAACACTGAATCAAAGTTTCTCCACGAAGCGTTAACTAATTTTACTTTTATATTTCATTTAATAAATTCATAAAATACTTCTAGCCCCCAACTACTGTAAATAAATCAGTACAGAACCCTAAATAAAAATATGGGATTTCTCAAAAAATAAAAAATATCTATTAATTGCTATGGCATCTATCGATGCTATTCATTTAATTGAAAGCCTGTACTGACTGCTGTAACCCTTTCTGAATATCTTGAATATGGGTAGATCATGAGATTTTGATGCTGCTCTAGTTTTGATTAATCTGTATAGAACTTATCAACAATATCTAAGCACTCTTCTCATCTCACCTCAAAGTTGGCATTGCCATAGCCTTGAGAAACTATATGATGCAAAGCCTTTTGTTAATCACAAAATTTTGATTTCTACACAGTAATTCTTAAAGTAAAAATAGATTTATCTTATTCTTTACTTTTAATGAGATAATGCTTTTATTTCATGTTATATAAAAAAATAATGATCAGAGTTATAAATCGTATATAAAATTAACAACTAACTCTGATCAAAATCAGTGGCTAAACTTTTGACTTATAAAATTCTAATTAATTAACTTTGCCCTCAAGTAACTGTTGATTCAGCAAAGTTTTAGCTTGTGATTGTAACAGTTCAGAATTTACTGTTTTCCCTGCAAATTTTAATGCCACAATTTGATTTTGATTAAATGGATTGCTCCATGCCCACTGACTGCAATCCAATTAAAAAAAACTGCAAAGACCAACTAAAATTTGTATCCAGAATACTAAGGGCAAACTGTTCAATGGTCGAGTAGGTTCTACATTCAGAACAACATTATTTCAATTAACAAAATTTAAACTGATTTGCGATTGGCTCACTATATTAGCAAAATGATTCTGACGGAAAAAAACTGTCGAGTTAGCTGATAAGTTTCCAGTTGATCTGGATCTTCTATGATATGTGACTTAATCAGTTCTATTTTATTTCGTCCATCTACACTGCTAATCGATTGGACAACCTCTCCCTTCTGAACCTTTGCATGTGAAATACTGATAGTATCAATCACTATATGATCATTTTCTAATGCCAAAGTTAAACCAAACCATGGCTGAAAAAGTGCAATACCCACTGCAAATAATGTCAGCATTATTCCAGTGAGTAAAATTCCCCACATTGCAACAAAAGGTGTTTTAATCATCTATTTTATTGATGCCCTAGCTTTTCCATGCTCATGCATTGAAATTATTTCTATACTGTTAAAAAACTTAATGACTTCAATATTCTCTAGAACCAATCAATTAGCTGCCCCAAAGATCGAATAAGTTTATTAAGTTACTTTTTCCACTCTTATTAAAGCGGTTTATTAAAATTTTGCAAAGTAGTCCAATCACTTTTATAAGTTAGTTCAATAATTATTGATAATGGCATGACCTAAAGGTAACTTAATAATTTTTATAAATTAAAAAGAGAGTTTAAAAAACTCTCTTTTATCTTTGGGATATTTGGCATTCAATCTTGATATTAATTTCTAATGCTATCAAACCTACTCGATTTCCCACAAAAAATTCTCAAGCCCTGATATTCACAAATATCGCTTTTATCAACATCATAAAATATCTTTCTGTTGTTTAATGCCTCACTGATTGGAGTGATCATTTTTCTTAATTCACTTTACTTTGTTAAAACTACTACCCTAAGTTTAAAATAAGATCTCACACACTATTGACTCAATTTCGAGATATAAAAGGTATACTTTTTCTTAGATGCGATCCAGTTGACTCCCTATTGGGTAGGCTATTAGACTTTCTACAATTTAATTTATTCAGAAATTTAAGGACTTAATACGCATGAACAGCGCTGAAATCATGGCTGACTTATCTTCTCACACACCTATGATGCATAAATACCTTTACATTGATTTATAAAATATTTTTTAAAAACCTACACAACAACCTACACTTTTTCAAAATCATTAAAACAGCCCATTCCACAACCTACACCGCCATTTTTTACGCCCATCAAATAAGCAATCAGATTTAATAATTGAATGACCTGAATCACAAATTTATTTGACTCATTTAATGAGTCGAATATACACTACAATCTACTCACTCCTATTCTTCACTATTTCGGGAAATGACCAAATATGTATGATGACTGGATTTGGAAACAGCCTAACTGGACATCCTTTACATGGAAAGATGAAAAAATTCTTCCACTCACTAGACACATTCATCAAAAAATCGGCATCTTGCTTGGGCAAAGTCAGCATAACCCTGAAAAAGAACACCTTACCCTAGACAATCTGATTGCCAATCTAGTTTCATCCTCTGCTATCGAAAATGAAACTTTAAATGTTTATTCACTTCGCTCATCTCTAGCAAGACATTTAGGTGTATCACTCGATCAACCGTATCCAAGTTCTGAGCGTTCAGATGGTCTAGCCAATATCATGCTAGATGCCTTAAATAATTTTGAACAAAACCTTTCTATAGAAAGATTATTCCAGTGGCACCAATGGTTATTTAATGAAACTGACTGGACGATGCAACGTATTCGGATTGGGCAATTACGTGGTCATGAACCTATGCAGGTTGTATCTGGACGTATGGATTACCCTACCGTGCATTTTGAAGCTCCACCACGAGATGGTTTAGAGCAACGTTTAGATGAATTTATCCAGTGGTTTAATACCAGCAGAACCAATACCCTGCTTGACCCACTGATTCGAGCTGGAATAACTCACCTGTGGTTTGTGACACTCCATCCTTTTGATGATGGTAATGGACGTATTACACGTACACTGACTGACTTAGCTTTAGCTCAAATGGATCAACAAAGTATTCGTCTATATGCGATGTCACCTGTCATTTTAAATAAGCGTAAGAGTTATTATGAAATTCTTGAAGCGACTCAAAAAGATGGTTCTGATATTACAGCTTGGTTGCTTTGGTTTTTACAGGCACTCAATGAAAGCCTTGAGCAGACATTAAAGCGGATTGAAAGGACACTTTTAAAAAGTACATTTTGGCAGGTTTTTTCGGAATTGGATTTGCATGAAGGACAGCGCAAGGTTTTAAATCGGCTGCTTGATGGTGGAGAAAATGGATTTGAGCATGGAATCAGTGCTTCACAATATCAAAAAGTGGCTAAGGTGAGCAGAGCCACCGCTACTCGTCATCTTACTGATTTATTGGAGAAAGGGTGTATTGTGAAGCTTGAGGGGGGTGGGAGAAATACGAGGTATCAGATTAAACCGCTGACAAATTAACGGGGTTGAATTTTCTGCTTGATAGGCGAAATATAACTAAATTCGCACCTTTATCTCGAACGCGGATTTAATAATCTGAGTCGGTGGTGTACAACTTCGATCGTATGAAATTGTACTTAAAATGCAAATCGTGACTGGATGAGCTACAACCCCACATAAAACTTCTCAATCAACTGTCGTGTTTTCACTAACAAATTGGTCAACACGTTATCCCGTTCAAATAACTTGACTTTATAGTTTGGCAACTCTTTCATTTCTTCTTTTCTTGGTAAGCGTTTATTGAATTCATAATTATCTAAAACCTGTTTCATTGCTTCAGGCTTGAGATTTTCTTGTTCACAAAAGTGCTGATAGGCTTGCTCTTTTTCTGCATCCCAGAACTGAGCAAAAGCCACTTGTACGCTTTGCCCATTGATCATTTTTGGCATATTTTCTTCAATAAACTTTTGTATCAAGTCTTGCTTATCATGCAAGCTAATATCACTGCCGATCAGATCATGCACTTGGGCTTCGTATTTCTTACGCTGTTCATCTGTTTCTGCATTCACTGCCATCTGCAACAGCGTCAGGATATAGCCAACATTGATCCGATCACTGTGTAATAAATCCAATTGGAAATCGACATCATCCAACACAGAGACTTTTTCTTTCTTGGTCGTTTTTCGAATCGCACGACAGAGATCAGCATATTTAGATGCAAAATTCGCAAAGTGCAGTTTATCAAGCTTAGTGTCGTCTTGATCATACTCAATGAAGGTTTGTAGCTGGGCGTTGTAACGCATCACTTCACGGAATGCCTTGATGAACTCTAGTTGCTCATCCTCAGTCAGCAAGTCATCCACGGCTTGATAATCAGCAGTAATGGCAAACAGCTTTTCTACCGCTTGTTCATAATCTTGTTTGATTTCATCAAAACTTGGGACAAGAACCGTTTTTCTGGCTTCTTTATTTGAGAATAATGCCAATGCTTCATCTGTTGAACGTTTAAGGTTACGGAAGCTAATGATGTTCCCAAATGGTTTTTTATCATTGTAGACACGGTTAGTTCGTGAAAAAGCCTGAATTAGACCATGATATTTAAGGTTCTTATCGACATATAAAGTATTCAAAGGTTTTGAGTCAAAGCCTGTGAGGAACATATTCACGACCAGTAAGATATCAATCTGCTTTTTCTTTACCCGATCTGCAATATCACGGTAATAAGCATAGAATCCATCACCAGAGTTATAGTTAGTACCGAACTGAGCATTATAATTGGCAATGTAGCGATCCAATTTATCACGACTAGACTGATTTATTTGGTTCGGGGCATCAGTTGATTCTTCTTGAATCAATCCATTTTGGTCATTGTTCTCAACAGCTTCATTCGCACCATAGGAGAAAATAGTCGCAATGGTGAGAGGTTTAAATAATCGACCTTGCGCCTCATCTTGTTGTTGCTTTTCAGCTTGGACTTTTTCAAACAGTTCATAATACTGCGTCAAGGTATCCACTGAACTGACACAGAACATCGCCGTAAATTCACGGTTCTTGGTTTTGGTATCGTGCGTATCAACGATATAACGGGCAATCATTTCTAATCGCTGTGGATTGTCATAAAGTTCTTTAGTATCTATCCCCTCAACATCTTCGTCATAGTCAAGGTTATTCTGCATACCTTTAGCAGTATATTTGCCACGATAATCAATTTGGAACTGGAGCACGTTACGGTCTCGAATCGCATCCACAATGACATATTGATGTAAACATTGATTGAATAAATAATCTGTGGTGAGTTTCAAACCTGCTTTGGACTGGCTATTTTCCTCAAAGATCGGTGTTCCCGTGAATCCAAACATCTGCGCATTACTAAAAAACTTTTTAATGTTTTGATGGGTATCACCAAATTGGCTACGATGACATTCATCAAAAATGAACACCACTTTTTTGTCTTTTAGATAATTGATATGTTCTAAATATCGGTCAGTGCTAATAGCGCGATTTAACTTTTGAATGGTGGTCACGATCAGCTTGTCGTGGCGTTGATCGAGTTGCTTCACCAAAGTATGCGTGCTGTCTGTGCTATCCACACTCTCAGCTTTAAAAGCATTAAACTCACGTGAGGTTTGTGTGTCGAGGTCATTACGATCCACCACAAACAGTACTTTTTCAACATCAGGCATTTTCATGATGAGCTGACTAGCTTTAAATGATGTCAGTGTTTTACCTGAACCTGTGGTATGCCAGATATAGCCATTTTGTTCTGAATTTTGTACATGGGCAATAATCTTTTGCACGGCGTAGATTTGATATGGGCGTAACACCATTAAACTCTTACTGGTTTCCAGCATCACCATGTATTGAGTCAGCATGTCTGTAAGATGATTATGATTTAAAAATGCATCCGCAAAATCAACAATTTCATTGATGTGTTTATTAGCAGCATCTGCCCAAGGAAAGGCAAACTCAATTCCAATCGTACCGTTTGAATAATAGCGAGTATTTGCGCCGTTACTGATGACAAAAAGCTGAATAAAACCAAACAGCCCTTGCCCAGCCCAATACGCTTCACGGATATAGCGTTGCGTTTGATTAAAGGCTTCGGCAATTTCCATGCCGCGTTTTTTCAATTCAATTTGAACTAAAGGCAAACCATTAACCAAGAGCGTGACATCAAAACGACTCGTTCGACCATTAAAATCACGATGATCTACCGTGATTTGATTGGTGACTTGGTATACGTTTTTGCTTGGGTCATTCGATAAAAAGAAAATGTGCTTGCTTGAACCATCATCAAATTGGACAGGAAACTGGTCACGTAAGTTTTTAGCGCGTTCAAATACCGTGCCTGTATTAAGAAAGCTAATAACCTGCTTCCACTCAGTATCTGACAATGCTGTAAGTCCGTTAGCACGTTCAATTTGTGTTTTGAGATTAGACAGTAGTTGGCGTTCATCCTTGATGGTAACGGTTGCATAGCCCAGTCCTTGCAGTTGTGCAATCAGTTTATTTTCAAGTTGATATTCGCTTTGTACTGTCATTTTTTCTCTCATATTTGAATCAATTATTAGCGTGTACTTTGAGTTGAATAAACCAAAATCTCTTCATTAACCAAATCAATCACCTCTCCTTTAGGCATAATTTCATCGAAATGATCTGCCATAAGTTTCTGATTTAGTAAGGGGTGATCATTTTCAATATAATGTTGAATTAATCCCTTTTCTGCTTGATTCAATGCACGCCCTAAATCTGAACGTGTTTTTACTTCAGCAAAAATTAACTTTTTTGCGCCTTGAGGTGTATTTTCTAAACCTTCTATCAAACTTAAGCTGTTAAAATGAGATTTCATTCTGGTGCGGATATTTTCAGACTTACCCACGTAAAGTGCATATTGCTTTTCACCATATTCACGATAAAAAATATAAACACCTGCAACATCTGGAATAGATTTTAGATCTAAATTTTTAATATTTTCTCGTAAGGTACTAGAACTACCTAATTCGATTGGTTCTAACCAATTCAGTTCAATTTTCATAAAGCCCCCGCTTATGATTTAGTTTTGTTGATGATTTAAACTAGAATATTATCGACTTGTTTTTGTTGCCATTGTGCATAAGTCTGATTTGTTCCCTTTTCTTTCCACTCCTTTCTACCATTAGAAGATCGACCTTGTATCACACCAGATGCTGCTGAAGGACTATTAAATGAATAATCTTGAGTAAATATAAAATCAACAGGATCAATAACACCTCTTTCAATGAGTGAGTTACGTAACATTGTATAATTAAAAGTCGAATTAGATAATCTTTGTACTTTCGAACCTTTTATAACCACAAAATCTCCATCAATTACTTTAGCACTTGCAGTTATATCTTTTGTTGTAAGAAAAAATTCTGTTTCTGAGACAAATTCAGTTAAAACATTGTTTGTAGGATTCTGCATTCTTTCATCAGATCTTTTCAATTCTTTCAAAAAATCAAAACCAAGTACAGGCAATACAACTTGAATTTGTTCAAGAAAATACTCCATATCAGCAGTATCAGATTCAGGTAATTTACTATACTGATGATAAGTTCCATTTATTAAATGACATTTACCACTACGTTTTGCAATTTCAATTAATCTACTTTCCAAATACTTAATATGCGTCTTGGTAATATTTTGATCTTTACCTGTAACTAAACAAACTTTTTCCCAAAAATCTTTTCCACCTGCTTCTTCAATACGGTTATGTTGCTTTAAACGATTCGCAACATCATCTGATTCACCAATATAAACGATAGGTAATAAATTTTCTGAATCATAGCCCACTAGAAAATATACACCTGTCCGTGAACACTCTTCACGTTGAATAAGCTCCGACAGCTTTGTACGCGGTGCTGAAAGTACATGACCCGTCCAGTTAATAATTTCGGCAGTAAGAATGCCATTTGGAGAGCCATCAGCCAAAAACATTTTTATACTTTTCCCATGTGCCATTATTCTTCCTTCTCAACTCTTAACTCTTTAAATAAAAAGCTTATCTATTTATGCTAAATCAAATTTACTAAATCCTTGAAAGTAAAAATCATCCTAAAAAATTTACTGTTTCCACTCAAGCTCAACACGATTTAAAATTTTATGCGTAAAAATAATATGATCTGTGACTGCATCTAAATCAAATTCCGAATAATTCCACATTAAACACCATCTTTTTCCATTGTTTTCATCTCGTGAAATTGGAAATGGATAGCTAGACTCATCTAAAAGCACTTTAATCTGCTTTCGTATTTCTATAGAGGCATTTTGAACGTACATACGAACAGAACAACTCATTGGCTTTTCATTTAAACGCAAATATAAAATTGAATATGAGTTATCTTTCCAGTTTTGACCTGTAAATAAAAAAGCTGGGTTATTATTCCAAGTGTTTTCCTTAACTTCTGGTTGATAATTTTCACCTAATGCGATCTGTAGTTGTGTATTAATATGCCTAATAATATCTTGAAAAACGCTTTGCTTTAAATCAATCAATTCTTGAATTTTATACATATTATCGACGACAAAATTTAAACGACTCATATCTATGTCCAATAAATGATTAAAGCTATCTAGGTGTAATAAAAAATCGCGGGCAAAAACAGCCCATTTGTTTAAAGTTTGATTAAATGCATATTGTGATACATGCGATTTAATCGATGTCGTCAGTTGGGTATAAGACAAACCTAACCAATTCGCTATCGTACATTTACCATTCGGGCATAACACAATGCTGATGAGACGTTTTTCCTTATCTTGTCGATTTTGATACTCAATTTTCTTATTTGCCCAAGCTTCGTATTCTTTAAAAGGATTATTTTGATGATGATACACTTTCACTTCTACAATGATTAAAGCGTTATCGGTCTCCACCCATAAATCAATAAATTTGCCTCGATCTGTCACCTGTTGTGTAGAGAGTTGCTTAAACTCTCCAAACTCAAAGTCTTGATATTGCTTATACTGTTTTAGAGCGGTCATAAAACCTTGAAAAAAACTATCCCCTAGTTGATGTTTCTCATTTGGATTGAGAAAGAAAGCCAATAGTTCAGTGATTGGGTTTTCATGGTGATTGTTTAATGCTGTATCAAAAATCGTCATTTCGCGTTCAGGTCTTTTATATTGCTGGGCTTTAAGCAATAAATTCTCATATTTTTTAATCAGTTGGTCTTCTATTTCCTGCATTTTTTTGCTCTATGTTCCTATCTGCTATCACAGATTTTTATATATTTTGAACTGATCATTTTAGTATCAGCTCAAAATATTCCCCTAAAATTTAGTTTTCCCATCGCCAATATAGGCAATGAAATTTAATTATTGGTTTCACATTTAACTGCTTTCGCAGGTGTAATATTTTTTGCTGAAACAAGTTGGGTTAAGTCAAAACCTTCTGTTTCTTCCACGAATAATTTGTAGTCTTTAATGGTAATGGTTGCCTTACCTTCATACTTGCAATAGTCTTTTTTAATGCTATCGGGCAATTTAAATGTTTTTTTGGCTTGCGCAAAATTGCTAAAGCAGAACCATGAAGTTCGCTCATCACCTTTTGGACGAGGAATAAGCGCAGATGATTTTTTATCAGGTTCAAAGCAAATCCCATCGCCCATATATTCTAAATATTCAGGGTCTAAAGTACGTGAGTAAGTTCCTGTTAAGGTCACGTCTCCTTTATAGTGCTTAAAACCAGAAATATCTTTTTGATATTTAAAAGTTTGTGCTTGTGCCAAGATTGGCAATGCCATTAAAGCAATGAATATAAGTTTTTTCATCATAGTCCTGTTTTAAGTTTTATAAAGTATTAAAAAGCAAAGTGACTTTTCACTTTGCTGAAATGAAAATATTAAACAAACATCTGCTGCAACAAGCCTTTTTTCCACTGTTTGGCTTGTTCAATTTGCTGTGCTAAGACTTCTATTTTTTGGTCGATGGCAGATAGGAAATTGGCGATTTTGGTTTGCTCTTCTAGGCAAGGAATAAAAGTAGGACAACCAAGTACATCTTCCTTTTTTAGGTTCGTTTGTCCAACACCACTATCGAATGATAAATAATATTTATGGCGATTAAGCTGATATTGAAAAAACTTTGGATAATTTTCTTTTGAGAAAATAAACATCCCTATTCGTTGATTTAAGGCAAATTTAGAACCATCCCTTATGTGCAACACTTTGGCTAGGGCTTTACCATTTGGAATATCACTCATAACCATAACTAGACAGTCATTAATAACTTTTTGATGACATTTATTAACATTCTTTGAAACAATCCCATCAGTTGAAATAAATTTAGAGTTAATTAGTGTGAAATTGCCACTTTCATCAACATCATTTTCATGACCTTTACCATTAACAAATTTAATAATCTCACCTAAGGTTGTTACCTCCCACTCCCCAAACTCACTCCCATCATCCGCTTTAAAACGAATCTGCTGGCTAAACAACTTCTGCATCATGCCTTGTTTATACTGGCTGAGTAGCTCATATTTTTGAGTCAGTTGGCTTATCTTTTCATCCACTGAGGAAAGGAATGAGGCAATTTTGGTTTGTTCTTCCTGCTTATCGGGCAATGATACTAAACACTCATTAATATCACCTAAGTTAATTTTTTTAGGGAAAGCTACATGAATAATTCGTTTATGTAGTTCATTTTTAAAAAAAGGTGTTCCTATATATTGATTTAGAAACGGAGTCGTTACAACAGCTTTAGGTCTAATCAAAGCCAAACTAACGTAATAAGCTAGTGGCTCACGGTCATCAACGATAGCCGTAGCACCAATTTCACCTGCTGTAATACGAGTCATTAAAATATCGTTTAGTTGGGGCAGATTTTTGAAATCCTTTTTAAATGCTTCTACAGTAATAAATTTATCACTATCATAAGGCGCATGGATATTTTCAACACTAACGAATTTAATTCCTGACTCAACATAGTTAGGAGTTTGATGTGTTCCATCAAAAACCTTAGAGACTTTATCCAAACTTACCTTAGTCCAGTCCCCATCAAACCCTTTAAACCGTAATTTAGGAACAGACATTACTTCACCTCCGAAAACGGCGAAGCAATTCCAAGCTCTTTGCAAAACTCACTAATTACGGCATCGGTCTTTTGACTTTCAACTTCCAAAGCCTGTAACGCTTGAGCAATCGCATCAAGGTCAATCACATCCTCAGCTTCAAAAGTATCAACATAACGCGGAATATTCAGGTTAAAGTCATTGTCTTTCACTTCTTTTAAAGTCGCCACATGCGCATACTTTTCAATATTCTGACGGTTTTCAAATGCCCCAATAATATTGTCCAAATGCTCAGGCAATAACTTGTTTTGATTCTTCTGCTTCTCAAACTCGTTGCTGGCATCAATAAACAGAATATTGTCTTTATGCTCACGGTTTTTCTTCAGCACTAAAATACAAGTCGGAATCGACGTCCCATAGAAAATATTAGCAGGTAAACCAATAATGGTATCAATCACATTGAGCTGTTCAATCAAGTACTGACGAATCATGCCCTCACTCGAACCACGGAATAAAACACCGTGTGGCAGCACAACGGCCATCGTGCCGTGCTCATCCAGTTGATGTAGCATGTGCTGAACAAATGCCATATCTGCCTTAGAACTTGGTGCGAGTTTGCCATAAGCCGCAAAACGTTCATCTTGTAAAAATAACGGATCAGCAGACCATTTTGCCGAAAAGGGCGGATTGGCAACCACCGCATCAAAACGTTTGTCCAAATGCTGCGGGCGAATCAAGGTATCTTCTTGCTTGATGTCGAACTTGGCAAAATGCACATCATGTAGAATCATGTTCATACGTGCCAAGTTGTAAGTGGTACGGTTCATCTCCTGACCATAAATCATATCGACATCTTGCACTTCACGCTTTACACGGAGCAACAACGAACCAGAACCGCAAGTAGGGTCATAAACTGAACGTAAACGAGTTTTACCTTGGGTTACGATCTTAGCGAGTAAAGTCGATACTGTTTGCGGCGTATAGAACTCCCCTGCTTTTTTACCTGCACCCGATGCAAACTCACCAATCAGGTATTCATAAGCATCACCCAATACATCGGATTCAGTATTAGAAATATCAAAATCAATATCGTCTAAATGACTGAGAACCTTTGCCACTAGCTCATTACGGTCACTCGCCGTATTTCCTAGCTTAGTAGAATTTAAATCTAAATCTTCAAACAGGTTAGCAAAGTCATCGGCAGAATCAGAACCCAGCGTACTTTGTTCAATCGCTTTTAATGTTGCAGCCAAATCATCTAAAATAAATTCGCCTTTACGACCACGTTCAGCAAGTGTATGGAATAGTTGTTTTGGTGTCAGCGCATAACCAACTTCTTCAATGGCATTCTTTTTAATTTCTTCGATGTACGGCACATGCTCAGCGTTATTCTCATCTAACGCTAAAAAGCCAATGTCTTCGCCATCCAGTAGTTCATTGGCAAAATTAACCGCTTTTTCAGATAAATATTTAAAGAAGATAAACCCAAGAATATAGTCACGAAACTCATCTGCACCCATTTTCCCACGTAAAGTATTGGCAATATTCCATAGTTGTTTTTGTAGCTGTTGCAGTTGTACTTGGGTCATTGTTATAAAAATCCACAGAGAAGAATGAAACGTGAATAGTTTACCGAAAATTAATTATTTTTCAGCTACATTTGCAAGATAAAAGACATAATTTGTCGTGCTTACAATAAAGCTTTTATTCAAATTTCGGCTTTAATTATTTTCGCAACTGTACGATACCATTTGAATTCATATTCAAATCAAAAATCATGGTTTCAAGCCAATCCTCAAGTGATTGGCTAACAGATCTATCTATCAAAGATTTTGAATTATACTTTCTTAAAAGTAGATCAAAAAAGATAACTTAAACTTCTGATTATCTTAAAGAATATTGCCCTAGACCAAAGACACAACCTTTTCCTGTATGTAACCATTGCCCCAGATATAAATAATAATATAACTCATCAGATAAGCCTGTAAGTTCAATCGTCCCTCTTAAACCATCAAGATCCATCCGCTGTTTTTGGCGATTCGAATAGCGTGACCATTTCACCCACTCAACATCAAACTTACCGTCAATCAATTGGATATCCTTAAAAATCTTTTGTTTCAGCGCATCATTTACCGTTAAATCACTATATATCTCAGCGATTGTCAAATAGCGTCTAAAAATAGCCCAGCAAAAGGTTTTTAAATCAAAATTTTCAACTTTCAAAAAGTTACCCTGATGTTGTAATCTCACATGAGTTACAAGGCTAAGCCGACACGAAGATTGTGGCGCAATCAATAGTTTGGGGTGATCACAAATAGAAAAACTCTGGAATTCAGCCTGAATACCGCCATTTGATAGTTGCATTCCAAAGCCAATTGCTAAAGCTCGCTGCCAAGCGAATTGAATCATCATCAATTGTTGATGAGCCATTTCTCCAATTAACACCATATAAAATCTTGCAACCTGCCCAGATTTCAATGAACTAGGCAGACCATGTGCTTCTATGATAAAAGGTGGCGGAATATCCTGTACTCGCTCCTGAGTTTTTAGCTCTCGCTTGGTTGGATCAAAAAGCTGTCTATATAAACAACTTTCTATAGGATTACATTTACATATACCTTTATTACGTTGGGCAGTAAGACAAGCAATATTCTTCAGCGCATGACCAAATGCTCCACGTAAAGTTGAACCTGCATAATCAGGTAATTGCATTGAGCTAAGCGCTTTAAATTGGATCGTATAACGTGTGATTTTAAGGGTGGACATATAAACTCTTTTTTAATGCAACGCTTTGGTTACTTTCTCTAAAACAAAACGATATCCTTGCTTTTGCATAAAAATTCGATGATGTGAATCCAGATCACATTCCCAAAGATTACGATCTTTGTACTGCTTTTCTTGCAGTGGCTTAGGATCTAAAGACTTTAAAGCATGTTTGCAATCATTTTCAGTATAAACAGCCAAATCTGCAATACGCTCATTGATAATCTGTAATATTTGAGGTGATAAACTTTTGGTACTTGCTTCAAAACTATCTGCGTAAATCACTCGCTCAGAAATACTCTCTAATATTTTTTGCTGGTAAATATGTTTATAACCACTTTGCCATAATAACTCTCCCCATTCTGATAAAATGGCAGTTTGTTCATCAAGTTGAAAGAGTAAGCTATCTGGTATCTTTTTCCAGTCACTCCTCTGAACAAGTAAATCATTACTTAAACGACGGAATATATATAAATGTTGATGAATAATATTTTCATCTAATGTAAATGGTAATTTTGGAATATATAATAGTTCCTGACTACCCTCAAACAAATAAAAGGTCTGATCTGCATAAATCGTCGATAATGCTTGTAGAAAACCATTTAACCCTTTAAAACCACCCGTTAAATTAAAATAAATATCATAACCATTTGCCTTATATCCATCAAAAAGCTCTGCTAACTGTTTAACAAGACTAGATAAAGACTGCCTAAATCCCTGTAAAGATGCTGTGTTTAGCCCATCAGAACTAATCACTTGTGTTTGATAGCCTCTGTGTTGTAGCCATAATGCAATGCTTTCTGCGGTATATTGTCCCAAATACGTATCAGTTGCTAAAAGATAATAGATATCCTGACTATCGGGTATTTGTTTGGATTGCCAGCTTAATAAGCTATTTAATTCAGCACTAATTTTCTGTGCATTCTCTTCATTAGCTTGCAAAAGCAATTGGCGACGTTGTTCAACATGCTTTTGTAAGTTTAAAAAAACATCAGGTTCAATATCCTGTTGTTTGTGATTACTATACATACTAATCAAACGGCGAAGATCATCGCTAATTCCGCCATTTGTAAGTAAGCTTGTGCCACAAGTGTTTAAAATTAGAGAAGGCATCAACATTCCTTATTGCGGTAGAGTCTGCCACAAATCTTTTGCCGCACCTTTTTTCTTACGATCAGCACCAACATGGTCATAAACTAATTGAGCAACTGCTCGTAATTTAGGATAAGCCTCAGGAGGCCATTGTAGCGATTTCGCAATAATCTCCTTTAATGCCTGACCTAAAGGGTTGCCACCAATCCCACCTCCTTTAGGTGATTTTTCAATTTTTTCTTTTAACTCATTCATAAGCTGATCATATTCAGGTAAGTCTTTTTTTATCTGCTCCTGAACAAAATCATTCATTTGATTTACTAATTTTTTTTCTGCTGTTTTAAAATACCCGTAACCACTTGAAGCTTTTGCACCTAAACCATTCTGGAACAAAGCATTTTCCAGAAGTTGTTTAGCAAAATCCACCCATTGTTTATCACCCTCTATTGCAAAATAGAAATTCCCCTGAACTGCGACTTGTTGATTAGGTACTGGGCTATCAAAATCAGTAGCTTCAATTTGTGTTCCTGTATAATATTTTTGATGATGCACCGTCACGATTTCTTTCACAAAAGGTTTCTGCACACTTGTTTTAGGGATCCACCATGCATCATGCCAAATTAAATAACCAGCAGTATCGTTGAGCAGATGACCCTCATCATCATGTGATGGATCATCGTCCCCATGACCAAATAAAATTGCTAAATATTTCGGATCTAAACGTATTGATTCAGCATATTGACGTACTGCACCTTTAACACTTGAACCTGCAATCATCGGCATGCCATAAGTATGGTGAGTGATCACACCTGTTTCGATACTTCCACCAATATTTAGTCCTGTGAATAATCGTCCATCAACTGTTGCAACTGTCGTTGCAAAAGTACTTGATCTTGCTCCTGTAAATTTCAACCAGCGCTCAAATGCAAGTTCGTATAATTGTGAAGGTTGTACACTAGTAATCGTATCAATCAATGCACTTTTTAATGGTTTCTCACCTGAACCTTCATATTTAGCCAATTTACGTTGTAATAATAAACCTGCATGGGAAGAATCCACTGCTGCTTGATCAAACAGCTCGTTCAATTGTGTTCTAATTAATACTGCCATCGCATTACCCCTCCAATAACGCTTGTGTATAGCGTTTTAACCATGCTGAGGCGTCTAAACTTTTACGTGTAAGATATTGATACTCCGTTACCGTAGAGCCAATCACCTGTGTATGTAAATGATCCGCAGTTTCAATTTCTAATACATGTGCTAAATCTGTTAAATATTGCAGGTGTTCCGCATTACCTTTTCCTTTTAAAAATCCAACAGCCTGCGCTAAACCTGATTGCAAAATCATGGTCGGAAAAGTTAATGCTAAGGTACGGTATTTCTTTTCAATTTCACTGCCTTTAACATCATTAATTTTAGGGTACGCTCTAAGTGCATATTGCTGTGTACGAATTGTCATTCCAAACTCTCCAACTTATTCTTGAACAGCATTTAGAAGAAAACGACACAAACCACGTCCTACTGTATGCTTACCACCAAGCTGTAAGGCTGTTTCACCGACTGGTAAGAAATTTGACAAAGCTTTTGCATCTAAACCAGAACGATCACGAGCTTGGCTAATCCCCATAACTCCCCATAACACACTATCTGTTGGCAAATTTTCTTCCGTCCATAATGCGCCCTCTTTCACAATACGAGTTTCTCGTTCAATACGAATTCGAGTACGGATCTCCGTTGCTGTATCGGCTAAAAATGAAAAAGTATTATCAGGTAAAATCACAAAGCGAGCTTTAAATGCTTGCTGCCAATCTACACTATCAGGATATAAAGCTTGAGCTATTGCTTCTGCCCAACCATCTGCACTATTTGTTGTATCCGTTACAATATCCAAATCTTCTAATGCAACTTTTCCAGCAAGTTTTAGTGCCGTATCCTGAGTCACAATTGCCTTATCCGCTACAGGTATATCCAAGGCATTAAGCTGTAAATCTCGTTGATATTGCTTCAAAATAAAAGGACAGGTTGCATAAGCGACTGTACCTGCAAATGAGCGAATCGGTAAAATAAGCAGATGAGCATCACCAAAAGCAATTGCGCCTGCAAAACTTGCCTCTTGTTGATGATACGGTCCAAATAAAGAATGAACTTTATCTTTACCTAATGGTTTTTCCCACTCATCACGCAACACGCCTTTTAACGATGAACCCGGAACTAGAGGCAGATTTGTTGCTTTAGAGCGAGCGATCGGCAAATCGACTACACCAACACCTTGCCCTGTTCCTACATGTAGTGCTGATAACGCTTGTAAATGAAAAATACGTGATTCCATAATCTATCCTTAATCTTAAAAATTATTGTGCTGACCATGCGGCGATGATTGTTAAACCAAAGCCATCTTTTTGATCTTGTGGATCATCTGTCAAATTTTTGAACCATAAATGCTCAATATCTTGCTGTGTCATTGTGCCTGATAGGATTTCAAACCAATATACAGAACCTGCGGCAACCGCTTTACGCATGGCTTTAGGTTTCCATTGTTGTAAATCCCATCCTGAAACAGGCAACCAGCGATCTACGGCAACTGCTTTTAAAGCCACTTGAATATGAGGACTATTTGGCAATGTTCCCGTTAATGTTTCTTGATCAAGCCATGCGGGTAAATATCCATTTTGAAATATAGAAGGTGTAAGCAATGTGAGCTTAAACCCTTTTTGTAGCTGAATATTCTGAGGCAAATTTACATCCATATTTGGAAAAAGGGTTTGTTCAACTTTTTTAAAGTGAGATAAACGTCGCTCTCCTCCAAAAGTTGCTAATCCTTGTTGTAATTCGCACTCCGCACCAACCACAAAAACCAATCGTGAATTTGACCATATCGTGTTTTGTTCTGATGTTATTTTCTGATGTCCTAAATCTAAACCTGCTGTTTGGAATAGATAGCCATCGTCACTCGCTAGCGAATGATTATCCAATGCAGCATGTGTACGAATATCAACAGGAATACTTTTTAAACCATTTTCCTGAATATCTCGAATATCTAATACATTCTCATTTTGCCATTTCACGAAATCATCGAGTGACCAATATTTAATGCCAGACTCAGGTTTACCTTTATGGTTTTGCTCCATTTGCACAGGAATCAATTTTTGATGCAAATCACTACCACAATCTTGATCAAACTGTTTTGGAATTAATCGAATAAGCTCTGTAACTCGCGTATCTTTGTTCTTAAAGAATACTGCATCACTTGGTTTTGGCACTAAAAGCGTAATATGATGATTCTCATCTTGTTTCGCCAATAAAGCACCCATACAAGTGATATCACGTAATTCGTTTACCTGATCATCTGATAAAGTTGCTCGCTGTGAGTTATTGTGACCTTTAAAACCTTCCTGATTCTGTTCAAGCGTCAAAGCTCGAAGCAAACCTGCTGCACTTGAAGGCAGAGGAAATGTTGCATCATCTTGATAAGCTTGCGCTCCAAAGGGTTTACCCGAACGAAAGACCAATGGTGCAAGTGACTCAATGAAATAATAGTGTATTGCCATTGTTATTCCTTAATTAAATCTTGATTGGTTTTGGCTGCTAACCAGCGTGCAATAATCAATTCATTTGCCAATTGATTCAGATCTTTCACTTGCTGAGCACGTTTTTCCAAATCTTGTTTAGGAATAACCTGACCTTGGTCTGTCCTTGCCTTATCAAGCATTCTTTTAAATTCAGCCTGTTGAATTTGGTGTCCATATTGATCACTTAAAGCAAATTGTGTTTGTAAATGAATAGCTCGAGTATCATAAGCAATACGGCTTGGTAGCTTTTTCTCTCGATAAGCATTTACCCAATTTTCTAAAGCGAAATGCGCTTGATCTTCAACACCCTTGTCATCTGTCCAACGTAATCGTAAATCTGTGGTTGCACCTGAACGAACAGCTAAAGTAATTCCAAGCGCATTACGTTGTTGATCTTGAAGTTCATCGTTGCCTTTTGCTACTTTTTCAGCACGTTTTGCCAACTCTCGAATGACACCTAAAGGCGTCATATGATGGACAATCGCCAAGCCAACAGAGAGTGTTGGGGTCTTAATTTTTTGATTAGGCTGAGCTTGTTGTAATTTGTTAACAGCAATTTGCAACTCTTGATTAAAAGCTTGACTGAGCGATTTCGCACATGCATAAGCTTTATATAAAGGTACAAATCCTAGAACATCATCTCCACCCGCATAAATACAATGCCCATCATAATCATGCATTTTTTCTGATACACTTTCTGCAAATGCCGATAAAGCCTTGGTAATTTCTTTATGTTGTGCCTCATCCTGAGCAGCATCAAGTAGCTCACCCATACGATCGCCATCAGCGAGTAATAGCACACCATACGGGCATGGCTGACGACCATTTTTCCAAACTTCAGCATTTTGTAATGTTTGTTTAAATTTATTGAGTGCTTGAAAAGCCCCTTCCGCTTCAGGGTCTTGTTCACGCTTTTTATCTGCTTGCAGAATTTCTGCATTTAAACGTGAAGGATAAAGCAGTTGAGCGTCAAAAGGTAAATTTGCATATTTGCCATTATTCCCTGTCACTCGAGTTGCTAACTGTAATTTAATTAAAGATTCATAAGCTTCATTAATAATATTTTTTTGATTCGCTGTTAACGCTTCAATCCATGCATGTGCGGCAACCCGAGTAAATGGGGTAAATTGCTCAGCGTCTCCGCCTAAACGTTTAGCAACGCCTGCACAATCTAACTGTTCAGAGTCAGATAAACCCAATTGACTACGCAAACGATAACTTATGTTCTTTTCTTCAGGTAAGACAGTTTCTCTTGCGCCATCCAAAGATGATTTTGGAATCATCAACAACTGATCAAATGCGCTGCCAGCACTTGCATTAAAGTCACGAGTCGCTTTCCGAGCAGCTAAAACTTGTGCAGCCTTTTCACTGGCTTTTTTATAACCATCGGTTCCAATTTTTGCCCAAGCCGCTTGTGTTTCAACATAGTCATCAATCTGTTTGTCCCATATTTTAGAACGTAATTGATGACGATGTGATAATTCATCAAACGCTTTTTCTGCAACTTCTTGGAAACACTTTTTCGCTTCTTCACTGGCTTTTTTGGCTAAATCGGCAATAGTTTCTGAATTTTCAGCATTTATAACGACTTGAATTTTATTTCCTACAGAAAATAAACTTCCCGCTTTTAAATCTTTATCAGGCTGTTCAGTATAAGGAAAAATCATTTCTGCTTTCTGATCAGATAAGTACTTTGCAACTGCTTTAGACATTTCTGACAGTAACCAAGAACCACTCCATAAATCACGACTACGGCGAGCTGCTGCGATAAACCCCTGTACAGGCCCAACGGAAATAATTAATACATAACGATCCATAGTTATTTCCTTAACTTCCAAAATAATTTAAAAATGCGCTTAAAGCATCTGTGCCGTTTTGATCCCTGATCGGTGTTATATTTTCAGCCTGAGCACGATCCCAATACTCAACATCAAAGCTGCGATTCCCCTGAATTAGCTTAAGTTGTAAATCATCAACATGTTGATGTGGTAGACGTAATGCTGCTGCTTGCCAACCCCGCCCATTAAAATAGGGTCTTAAAATAAGTGGGCTTGCCATTCTTTCTTCCAAACTACCATTTACAATAGGTTGTAATGAGCTTTGAGCGGGTTCATCCGTTCGACTATTTCCATCATCTTTAAATTTAAAAATAATAGGCAAACCAAATGCAGCTCGAGGGAAATAATCCCCTTGCGTCACTCTCTGCCCATGACGGTTTGAACGTTGATTAACAGTGGTACGAATAGCATCGGGTTCAGACCAACGACTTCGATTGGTATGACTCGCTCTACCTACACTCACCTGTCTAAAACTTTGCAGTTTATTAACTGAATCGACCCAAGCCGAATAGACCGTATCACTCTGTCGTCTACACACTAGCGTACAGCCGATCGCTTGTGCTTCAACTACTGTAATAGGGCTAATATGTTGACCTGTAACTCGCACGGCACCTAATCCACGCCGAGTTCGTGCTCCTAACCCACCAAAGTTTGCCCACCAACGAATCGCTTCCCATACTTGATGCGTTTGTTGTTCATTTATATTTTTGGCTAAAGCTAAATGTAATTGCCAAGTTAACCCCGCTTTAATTAATGTGCTTGGTTCTTTTGAATCGGGAAAACCTGGTTTTTTACCTTGTGCAGGAAACAAAACATAAGGCACATTTGCCCAATTCTCTGCCTTTGGTATTGTTTTAAAACCGCCTTGATGGTGGGGTTCATATTTAGCCCAAGGTTGAGCATTTAGATTACTTACATTCGTGGCTTTTAAAAATACCAAACTCGCATGAACTTCATTTCCAGCCCCCCCCCAAAGCCGAGATTCTGCCTGATGAATTGCACCTAGATCACCATTAAACCCCCAGTCTGTTTTATGCTTTGCCAACAATCGCCACCAAAAACGTAATTGTCCACGAATCGCACTAACACGAATTGGCATCTCTTTATCAATGGTTGCCGCTTTTACACCGCCCCCATATAAAGGTGTGACCAGTTCACAGTGTAATATGTGCCAATCTAAAGTTCGCACTTGCTCCAATTTAATATCAGGTACTGCTATGTTTGGATCTCGAATTCCCATTTAAAAATCTCCCTATTTTAATCCTTAAAAGTATCTATAATTTCAATCGCATCAGCAGGTAAATCCAAATGAAATGGCTGTCCTTTTTTTTCTTGTTTAATCGCAATTTTTGCCGCTAGCTCTAAACCCAAATTAGTTTCTAATGAACTTTTTAAATGAGATTTAACACTTTCAAAAAACTTTGAATCTACATCAAAAATAATATCATCCGTGTTTTTAAATGCCTCATAATAAGGTTTAAAATCTTGGGTCAATTTTTGTAGATATAATCTCTCATCTTCCGATATCTTTTTAGTACTACTTGCATTCACTCGAGGTGCAACAATTCCACCTAAACCCTGTTTACGTCGATCTGCAAACCAATGCAACATGGCAAATTCACGAGGCGATAAATCCTTAATCAAAAATTTATCATTCACTTGCACAGTTCTTTTGTGCAAATTAATTTTTAATACAACATCATTAAATGACTCATTGATTTTATTTACTACTTGGCTAAAGCTGTCTTCACCTTTTAATTGATGCTTATCTTTAATTGCATCTTTCATCCGCACAAATTCAACATTAGCCAACCAAACAAGCGCTTCTTTAGCATCTAGCACTTTACCATCACGATTCGTGACATAATGAGTTTCAGGTGTTGGATAAAAAAAGTCGTTTACAGGCTCAAACTTATCTTCAACTAAAACATGCGACATACGATCCTGCGCTCGACCATACAATGACAAGGCATAACCTGCATAAAAGCCCATCGTTTTACGCCCTCCTGCAATCGAGACATGCAAGCTAACATTATCATCTTTGGTAAAATCTTGAATAATGGAACAAATACTATCTCCTGCTAGTTGATTATCTTCAGGAGTTTTAAGATCCGTTAGCACTTGACCTGCTTGATTTTTAATTGCATGTAAAGAATCTGTACTAAATTGTACCTGTGCCAATTGCGGATAATCTTGTTGAAACTGTAGAAAAACACCATCTTCAAATAAACGTTTGCGAATTTGGTTTAAGCCATCTTCTGTACTCATGACATAAATTTCATCAGGAATCCATTTTTCCTCATTTTCAGGATCACACGCCAATGCCCACACAGTTTCAGTAATAATCTGTGGTGTCATACCTGTGACAAGGAATAGTACTTTTTTTGCCATTTTTTAATTTACCTAAATAGTTTTATAAAATTTATTAAAAATCAACAACCTTAAGCAACAAGTGCAACGTTTTTAACATATTTTAACACTTGTTGAAATAACGGTGAGCATGTTTGATTTGTATCAAAACATTGAATTTGAATACTTTTTAATCCAAATTCATTTTTATACTTAAAAAGCTGTGTGTATGCGTGCTTGGTCTGTTGTAAACGCTGAACTGTTTCATCATATAAACCATAATCACGTTGACGATTTTGGAGTCGTTGGCTAGCTGATTCCAATGAAATATCTAAATACAGCACAAGATCAGGTAAAGGTACTGCATATTCTTGTGCCAAGATTTGCTGAATATAGCCATGAATATCGTGTTGATGAGACTGCCAGCGCGTTACTATACTAGTCAAAATGCTTCGATCCCCTAAAACCAAAGGCTGATTAAAATCAGTGTATAAAGCATGGTAATTCGCTCGTGCTGTATATAATGCTGACATAAAATCATCATCATGTTGCCAATCACTATAAGCTTGTTCCCACCATTGATTTTGGGGCATTGGGCGAGTCGGGTTAAAAGTAGAGAATTCAACTCCCTCTTTATTCAATTGCTGGCTTAACTGTGCCAACAAAGTACTTTTACCCGCGCCTTTAATGCCTTCTATCGCAATATACATAATATCCAACACCCCTTTAATTAGCTGACTAACTTGGCACTGATTCGACTTGGAAAGAGCTGTACAACTTCTATATCAAAGTGACGTGAGCCTATCCGCACTTCTTCTGCAATATCACCAACTTGTAAATACATAATCTTGCTGGCAAGAGGTGCGTTATATGCCAAATGTTGTTGTGGAATATTGGTTTCATCAAAACCACGTATTTCCCAAAACTCATCTTGCACAGAATCCTCAGCCAGATCATAACGGCGTAAATGTACAATGCTACCAATCTCAACCTGATCACAATTTCGCATAGCATCATTAATTTCAATGATTTTCATCATATCGAGTCGATCAGTCAGCATTTTCATGGTGTGATTGAGATTGGCTTCCATTTGTTGCATCCGATTAAACTCAGGATTGTCATGCCAACCATCTCCAGAAAGCTCAAATGCAACTTGACGATGATCACGTACTTGATCATATTCTCTTTGCTTTTCAGCAAGTTTATACAATAATTGTTGATAACCCACTTGAGTCATATAAACAGGCATATCGGCTGATGTATTCATAGATTCCTCATTTATTCTGTGATCGATTATGTCGCTATTCGGTAAAATTAACGGGAATTGCAAGCTTGTAAAATTTGCATAAAATACTGATGGTATTGTTGCAAATCATGCCAAGCCGTTTTTGAAACTTCAGTTATTAATCCTTTTTTGAGCTCATGGCGATGCTGTACAACAGACTCAATCACTTGTTCAGGGCAATGTATTCGACATACTGCCTTTAATACCTGATGCGGCTGGTGATTAGTCAGATCATAGCCTTGCTGCAATAACCACATCGTTATTAAGCGAAAGAGTTGGTCATACGTATTGAGATAACCCATTTCTCGTTGCTGTAAACAGAATAGTCCCTGCTGCTCCTGTTCAAATCTCTGCAATTTTTCACAAGCTTGAACTTCTACAATTCGCCCTTGTTGTTGTAATTGCTGCAAAATAAGTTTATGCGGCATGGGCATAAGTCTCCGTATGAAGATGAGATAAAAAAAACTGTAACGATGTCTGTAACTGAGCCACATTAATTTTTGGTGGCTGAATATTCGGATCAATGCCTTGATGGATGGGAATAAGGCGGGTTGTGCCTTGTTCAGTTGGTGCGCTGCACATCATGGTGGCAACCAATTGATCACCATGATTAATAATGCGATGCAATTGACCTTTCGGCATGAGATAGCATTCACCCGCTTGATTGACACGAACATGATCAAGCTTAAGGTGATTTTGTCCGACCTCTTGTTTAAATGCGGCTTTCTGTTTGTTTGCAGCATAGTATTCAAACTCTTGAAAAGGCTGCCCTTGAATATCATCTTTCCAAATTTCACTGGTCAACTGACCTGCTAGAATGAATGAGGAAAAGCTCCAGCGATGATCATGAATATTTTCTTCACAGGATTGACCTGCGAACCAAATGTGTAGACGCAATTTATAGCCACGATCGAGTAACACAACTTTTAAAAAACCATTGCCATGTTGATATGAACGTGCAGCTATTTCATTTAAACTCGACTCATCTGCTAAAAGAGCCTGTAAAAATTGGCACAGTTGTTCTTTAGAAAAGTGAGCAGATAACCACTGATTTAAGGCAACAGTCGCATCTACATGTTGTAGAAAATATTGGTCAAGCTGATTTTGATACTCTTGTAATAATTGTTGAGCTGTATTGTTTTGCATGACGCTTTACCTTTTTTCTAGTTGGTAAAGCTATTAAATAATTTTTCTTATAATCACTTGTTATTTCACAAGCTTACAATAATTTAGAGTAATACACCTTGGGCATGAATCAGACTTATACCACAAGGTGACATTTCCCCAATATGCTGAGCGGTAACCAAATGGCTAGACAGATATAAACGCAAATCATCTTCAGTTTTTAAAATTTTTTTTAAACGTAAGCAAAGCTGCTCAAATTGCACTAAATTTAAATACAAATAAAAAACAGAATAGTTCAATGCGATACCTAACATACTTAAAGCTTGATGAACTTTAGCTAAGCGCTTTGGATCTCTAATGTCATAACAACAGATCCAATGATAAGTGGGTATATTCATCATGGTTATGCTTGATCAATTGTTTTTGCCCATTGTTGGGTATTTAAACGGATATATTTTTTCCATACTTTAAACTGCCGTTCCCATGCGGGATAGAAAATAGCTCGCCCCTCCTTATTTAAAGTACAAGGGAATTGTTCCGATCTCGAAAAATGTTTTATTTGCAAAATATCATTGAGCACCAAACACAACACCCATTTTTCAATATCAGTACGGATACGTTCAGTTAAATCACATGCCAATGAATGCCGCCCATGCACAGGTTCATGGTAAAAACCCAACATTGGGTCAAGTGCATGAGCATATAAAGCTCTCGTACATTCAGCATAAATAAGACTATAACTCAATGAAAGTAAAACATTGATTGGATCGAGTGGTGGACGACGATTACGTCCCGTAAATTTACACCACGGCGGTGCAATACGCTGAATCGCATAAAATACTGTTTTTGCTGCGGCACCTTCCAAGCCCCGAAGTTCATCCATGCGATGACTTTGTGGTATCAATTGCATGATATTTTTAAATCTTAAAATAAGTTGCTCAAACTCTTGATCCGTAAAATATTGTTGTTTATGCCAAAAATGTAGCAGCTTGAATTGCTGAATACTCTGTGCATAAATCAGTTGCTTGGCATAACCAAGACGTCTTTCATCTTGGTCAAGTATTTCAAACTGTTTTATTTTACGATGGACAATACCACTTGAAGGTGGAATATATTGGGCATGGTGCTCACATGAACGGGGATCTAGAATAATGACTGGAATACCACGGCTAGCGCAGGCTAAAAGCAGGTGGCTAGTTAAAATCGTTTTGGCACTAATCACAATAGAAGACAGATATTGAAAAGCAATCGACAATGGTCTAGGTAAATGTGTGCTGTGTACAAGTATACGCTCACGGTCAACTTCAATTTGGGTATCTTTACGATCAATATATAATGTTTGCATATCTGAGCCTTTTAAATTTGATTAGCCAATGTATAAACAGTTTGATTGAACTATTCTTTTCGCCTGTCCAAAGAACACTGTATGTTTATGGTTTGGATATATTTTGATGAGAAGAATTCGTTTATTTTCTTGTACTGTTAAATCTTCTAGCTGCTGTATAAGCTGTATTTTCTGACTGGAATTCAACCGACATTCAAATACTGATTTTTGTTGATGAATACCAAAAGCCAATAATGTTCTAAAGACTTTGGAACGGATTTTGTCGCAAGTAATATCGTACATTCCCAAATAATGGTGCATGATGTCTGCTCCTTCACCTTAATAAAATAAGGCTACCCCCATAATGGAAAGCAATGATCAAAATGCAAGCTTATGATGTAAAACATCCCCATCCAATTTTGCTTTCTAGGCTTGAAAATAGAGTCTTAAACACATATCAGAAAAAGTATGAAACATTTGCACATACATCAACTTTACTGATACATAATTTGAAATATTTAAGCTCTGTAAGTTTTTGCTTTACAACAAGAAAAATAAACGTTAGAGTCTGAAAAGACTTCCCTGTTGATAAGGGATTAAGACAAAGATGAGATTAAACATTTCCTTACCTTTTGTGTCTGAAAAGACTTCCCTGTTGATAAGGGATTAAGACGTAAGGACGTTTGGTTTTACTATCTTCTACAGCGTCTGAAAAGACTTCCCTGTTGATAAGGGATTAAGACATACCAGAATTGAACGATAAAAGTTTCAAAAGCCGTCTGAAAAGACTTCCCTGTTGATAAGGGATTAAGACAATTGGACCTTCTTCTGCGAGTCTACCTACATGAGTCTGAAAAGACTTCCCTGTTGATAAGGGATTAAGACAGCAAGTTGTCTAGTCATTTTGCTTCTCTGGATTGTCTGAAAAGACTTCCCTGTTGATAAGGGATTAAGACCACACCAGTAACGTTATCTACTACGATGTCTTCGTCTGAAAAGACTTCCCTGTTGATAAGGGATTAAGACATAAATAAGCTTGCTTTTTCAACTCCTTTGCGGTGTCTGAAAAGACTTCCCTGTTGATAAGGGATTAAGACGATTGTGTACCAGACATATTAGACTGCAACACCAGTCTGAAAAGACTTCCCTGTTGATAAGGGATTAAGACCTGTGGTAGAACTTGTACCTCAGAAGCAAAGTCAAAGTCTGAAAAGACTTCCCTGTTGATAAGGGATTAAGACAAAGTCAAACAAATCTAAGCTAGATTGGTTCATAGTCTGAAAAGACTTCCCTGTTGATAAGGGATTAAGACATAATTGAGTACGCGTAATCCAGGAATGTCGTCAGTGTCTGAAAAGACTTCCCTGTTGATAAGGGATTAAGACGAACTTCGTTTTCAAATAATGCATCGAATAAATCGTCTGAAAAGACTTCCCTGTTGATAAGGGATTAAGACATACAGCAAGCCATGAAGTTGTACCATATGCATCGGTCTGAAAAGACTTCCCTGTTGATAAGGGATTAAGACATACAGCAAGCCATGAAGTTGTACCATATGCATCGGTCTGAAAAGACTTCCCTGTTGATAAGGGATGAGCGAGGATCAGAAAAGCGCATGCTTTTCCCGAGCGCAAGACGAGAGCTTTGCTCGAGTTAGACGTTGATGTAACGTGGTATCATTTACATGATACTTCCCTGCTGATAAGGGATTAAGACTTACCACACTTTGGACAAGCATAGTATTCATATGTCTGAAAAGACTTCCCTGTGGATAAGGGATGAGCGAGGATTAGAAAAGCGTATGCTTTTCCCGAGCGCAAGACGAGAGCTATGCTCTAATCAAACAACTCAGAAAATTCCATAAGCTTGCAATTTCCACATTTTATCCTTCCGTCATTTTAAGCTGTGCTCATCGATAAACCGATCAGAGCAAAAGCTATGACAACTTATGAACTTAATACATCTAATGATTTAATTGACAATCCATCTCCACGATGTGCCTGTGTAGTCGTCGTTGATACTTCTGGTTCAATGGGTGGTACACCTATCAATGAACTCAACAGCGGGATTCGCCACTTTATCGCCTCTGTAAAAGAAGACGAAGTAGCAGCCTATTCTGTAGAAATTGCTGTCATTACCGCAGGTTCTTCTGTAACCGAAGCATTATCATTTACTACAGCCAACAGTATTGAAAGTATTGCCAACTTTTCTGCAAGTGGCTCAACCCCATTAGGACAAGCAACAAGTCTCGCCTTGCAACGTCTCGATGAACGTAAAAAAGAATACAAACGTTCAGGTGTTGCTTACTACCAACCATGGTTAATTCTTATTAGTGATGGCGCACCAACCGACAATTATACCCACGCTGCACAACAAGCAAGATCATTGTCAGAGCAACGTAAATTGGTCGTTCTTCCTATTGGTGTTGAAGGTGCATCTATGGACATTCTGAATCAATTCAGTTCTCGTGGTGCAAAAAAACTACAAGGTCTCAAATTCAATGAGTTCTTTGAATGGCTCTCCGCCAGTATGAGCCGAGTTTCAGCATCAGCATCGACATCATCAAGCGTGAAATTACCATCAACCGATAGCTGGGATGCAATCTAATGTTGTTTAGTCTATTCAATATGCTTGGTCAATCCAATCAAATATCTCGCCAATTGGTAAAACCAACTCAGGCTAATGATGAGGCGACACAAGTACTCCCAACTGTTTTTGACACTCAGGGGACACAACAATGGTTAGCGAAATTGCTTGCTAAAGGTGGTGAGGGTTCAATCTACCCCTTACAAAACAGATCAAATATTTTGGTCAAATGCTATGCTGATGAAATTTTGCAAAAGGAACAGCTCTATTTACAACAAAAGATTGAAGCCATGCGTCAGATGCGAGCAACGTTTAAAAACCACAATATGAGTTGGCCAGCTATTTCTGTATACGATATACAAAAACAATGGATTGGTTATGCCATGCCAAAAATTGAAGGACATACCATGCGTGTCTTAGCACATGCCATTGCTTATAAAAAGTATGCACCACAACTCAATCGACATGATTTGGTGAAAATGCTGATTTCATTTTTACAAAATATCAAATACTTACATAATAACGGTATCATGATTGGTGACTACAATTTAAGTAACTTTATGTGGAATCCACATGATTTTACAGTGGGTCTAATTGATTGTGATAGCTATCAGGTACATTTCAATGGCAAAACTTTTCCTTGTCTCGTCGGCAGTCCTGATCTGACTGCGCCAGAACACCATGGCAAATCGTTTAAAGACATTGTTCGCACCCCTGAATCTGAATATTTTTCAATCGCAATTGTGCTATTTATGTGCTTGATGTTGGGTCGACATCCTTACGACATTATTGGCGGTGAAGACCCTGTACAAAACCTTAAATCAGGCAAATTTGCTTATGGTATTGGCAATCGAGGAGTACCCAAAGGACAATGGTACAATATTTGGAGTCATATGCCATACCGTATGAAAAGCTTGTTTATTCATACATTTACAGATGGTGCCAAAAATCCTGCCCAGCGTGCCAATATTGAAACATGGCTAGATGCTTTACAGGTTTACGAACGTGAATTGGTCAAGGGCTATCACGCTATGGAAATTATTCCAGATAAACCAAAAGAATCAGTAAAACGCTAATCCGTTTATAACAAGATGAAAACTTTGCGAGACAGAAATCCATGCAACAACAAAACTCACCTATTATTAAAAGTCATATTAAAAAACGCTATAAACCACAACATGTTACTGCAATAAATACTGTAGATATCCAACCATCACAACCTACTATTATTTATACCCATACACAGCAATTTCAATTTTGGCAATATCCATGGACTTTAGCCTATTTATGTAAACAGACTGTTTTAGGACTATTCAATAATGATGCACCAGATTTATTCCTGCCACCTGTTGAAAAAAAACAGTTTGCACAAGTACAAGGGGATGCCAAAATCTTTGCAGAAGCCATAGTGGGTACACAACATCGCCAACCTAAAATTAATCTTCCCTGCCAAGATGCAGTCAAGGCAAGTATACGCCCTCGTCCAATTCTGATTTTGTGCGATGGCGCAGGTAGTGCATCTGTTTCTGAGCTAGGCTCAACTGCACTCACGATACAATTGACTCGTTTATGTCAAAGTATTGAACCGATCATCAAGACATATTTAGATGAAAATCATCATCGTGATTTAAAAACATTGGTTCGTATTATCATTCGGCATGCAATTGGAATATTACAAGATTTAAGTGAGCAACATCGTCGATCAATTCGGGATTTTCGCAGTACTTTAAATCTCGTGATTGTGGGTACAGAACGCATTTTATGGCTCAAAATTGGCGATGGTGAAATTATTCAGGAAAGTTTATTCCAATACTCATCTCGATCCACCGTCAATACTGAATATCAATTTTTAGGTACACAACATAAAGGAGAATTTGCCAATCAAACGCAGTTTATTGATGATCAATTAGTATTGGACGATCTTCAATGGGGTATTTTAGATACAGAAACCACAACAGGTTTGGCACTCATGAGTGATGGTGCAGCAGAAAAATTAGTGAGCAGTCAGCGAGATAAAGTTGCTGGACAACTGACACAATGGTTACAACAACTTCGTGGCGATCAATTAAAAGTGGTCGATATCTATAAACGATTTTACTCAGAAGATTTTTTGTCTCGCTCAACAGGCGATGACCGTTCAATTTGTTTATATAGCAAAAGTTTCAACTTTAGTTAAAATATTACGTACTTTTAAAGTGAGCTTTTTAGCTCATTTTTTATTTTTGGAAATGAAAATGAGTTTAGATCGCTATTCAACAAATCTATTGCAAATTCAGCATTTAAACTTATATAAGAAAATACGAAAAATAGTGATAAATACATCAACTTTACTGATACATAATTTGAAATATTTAAGCGCTGTAAGCTTTTGCTTTACAACAAGAAAAATAAACGTTAGAGTCTGAACAGACTTCCCTGCTGATAAGGGATTAAGACGTGATTTAACTTCACCCTTAACTTGTGCTTCGAACAGTCTGAACAGACTTCCCTGCTGATAAGGGATTAAGACTAATACGATATCGTAGCACTCATTTAACTGCTTCTCGTCTGAACAGACTTCCCTGCTGATAAGGGATTAAGACCAACGTCATGTATTTACCATGAGTTTTAAGCTTAGTCTGAACAGACTTCCCTGCTGATAAGGGATTAAGACAAAGTCATCTTGCACTTCAAATAAGTCAGCAATAGTCTGAACAGACTTCCCTGCTGATAAGGGATTAAGACTTACCAAGTTTACTCATTCCTGCAGTTAAGACACGTCTGAACAGACTTCCCTGCTGATAAGGGATTAAGACATAATGTGATGAGAGATAATATGATGATTAAGAGTCTGAACAGACTTCCCTGCTGATAAGGGATTAAGACTTATCAGAACTATTCATTTGTAAAATCTCGTTTTTCGTCTGAACAGACTTCCCTGCTGATAAGGGATTAAGACGCATACGAAGGCGCATTATAACTATTCTACTTTGTCTGAACAGACTTCCCTGCTGATAAGGGATTAAGACTAAGATTGAAGTTTGGTATTACAAGATTGAACACGTCTGAACAGACTTCCCTGCTGATAAGGGATTAAGACCCACGTTTTTCTTTAATCAATTTATTAAGGTTGCGTCTGAACAGACTTCCCTGCTGATAAGGGATTAAGACTTTAATAGTTACGCCTGCACCAGAACTATCTAACGCGTCTGAACAGACGTCCCTGCTGATAAGGGATTAAGACGCTACCCGTGTAACATCCTTCTTATAAGCCCCTAGTCTGAACAGACTTCCCTGCTGATAAGGGATGAGCGAGGATCAGAAAAGCGCATGCTTTTCCCGAGCGCAAGACGAGAGCTTTACTCGAGTTAGACGTTGATGTAACGTGGTATCATTTACATGATACTTCCCTGCTGATAAGGGATCAATTTTGCAAGCTTGTATTACACGATGGGCAGAAAAAACTCACGTTAAATAGACCAATCTTTTTAGAAATAGATTGGTCTTATGCCTTATCGTCATTGTGATACCTTTATAGAACAAGCCTTAAATCAAATTACTGATACATCAGATTTTATGCAATTCTATAACGAAAATTTAACACTCTTTCGTCATCACGTGCATGACAACTATTTAGTCCTTGCTGAGCGTCTAAAAAAAGGAACAGGCATTATCCAGTCTTCTAGCGACATATTAAGCTATATGGTCTTGTATGGAGGATTCTTATATCAATGCTTTGACCAAATAACACAACAATTATTCAATGAATACCATCCTTTAAAAAAGGATGCTTCTCCCATTCATATTGTCGACTATGCTTGTGGTCAAGGATCAGCTTCTTTAGTTTTGATTGACAAACTTATGGCGGAGAACAAAACGATAAACAAGCTTCATATCACACTCATTGAGCCATCAAATTATAGTATGGAACGAGCAAAAAAACTGATTCATGCAAAAGCAATGCATTATGGAATTACACTCACTCTAAAATGCTATGTTTGTTCTTTTGATGCTTTGAATCAAGACTTCTTAGCACATGCTGCTCATCACCAGATTTTTCATTTATTTGCTAATATATTAGACCTATATAGCTTTGGTGATTTTGATCTAAATGCTTTAGTGACCAAAATGAAAGGGATTCCAGCTCAACACAGCTTAATTGCCATGAGCACAAAACATCCAAAATCATTTCAATCAAATGATACGCTAGGTTTTAATGAGCTACATCGTTTAATATCCCCGAGTAGTCTCCTCATAGCAAAAGAGTTATGTATACCAAATATTGTATTTTACAAACATAGCTCCAACTTTCGTCGAATGGTTACTGAGAGCAAAAACATGATCGTTTATGCATGCCAATGGACACATGAGGGATAAACATGGACGACTTATTTGCTGATGAAGTAGTTGCACCATATTTTGGTCAATATTCAAGCTCTTCACATCCTAGTGGACAAGGATTTATAATCCATATTGAACATGGACAATTGATATATATTCCTCAGTTTATTCCAAAAAAAATTGCTGATAGAACTCTAGATGTGCTGTTAGAGAATAATTTATATAATTGGAAAAATGCTGAATGGGCAAATATCAATAATCTAGAGAATATTATTTGGAAAAATATCCAATGGAAACAGGATTTAATCAGAATCTATGGCAAGACTCATCTTTTACCTCGCCTCACAGCTTGGTACGGTGAAGAAGGTAAAAGCTATACTTATGCAGGAATTGAATCACATCCTCTAGCATGGAATAAGCCACTACTGTGGTTAAAACAACAACTCGAAACAGTCAGCCAATCGTCTTTTAATAGTGTATTACTAAATTGGTATCGTGATGGCCAAGATCATTTAGCTTGGCATGATGATGCAGAGGCAGAGCTGGGAAACAATCCAACGATAGGTTCTTTAAATTTTGGAGAAAGTCGACGTTTTCTATTGCGCCGTAAAGGCAATCATAGCGATAAAATTGAACTTTTATTAGGTCATGGCGATTTGCTTATTATGGCAGGTGAATTACAACAATACTGGCAACATTGCGTCCCTAAACAGACTAAAGTTAAAAATAGCCGTATTAACCTAACTTTTAGATACATCTACCCTTTATCGCCATGAAGTATTTTTTTAGATGCTATCTATTCTGAAAAATTTTTAAAATATTTATTTGCAAAATAAAGAAAAGTACATAATATTTATTCTCAATTTTTATTGAATACAATAACATGCGAATTTTAGTCCTTAGCACAACAGGGCAACCTGAAGCCAATTTAGAATCTGCACGTTACTTTATGGATAATAATAGCCATATTGAGAAAATTACAATTTTAAGTACAGACTATATGGATAAGGAAGGTAAAACAGAACTCCTCAAAAAAAGTTTAAATAGCATAACCCAAGCTGAAATTGAAATTTTAAATATTCCAAATGGTTATGAAGAATCTAATATGTTTGCTATGCAAGAACTGATGCTAAACTGGGTCAATAGCCACCCACTGAAAGATACATTTATGTTTAATGTTACAGGTGGCACCAAAATTATGAGTATAGTTTTAGATCGAGTAGCCATGCTCTTAGGTACAAAACGAGCAGAATGTTTTTATCAAAGTCGAGACCATCATATCACTTGGTATCAACGGCAAAGCAATAAGATCTCCTTCCCAATCAATAGCAACTTAGGCTTACAGCAACGTGTTTTGGCTCGAGGTTATCAAGTTACCAAACAGCAACCTATCCAAGAAGTTGAAATTATTGAATTGAAATATGCTGAAATTTTAATCAACAAAATGCGTAATGATTTCTCTAAAGGCAGAAAGTTGGTTAGTTTTATGAATAAATTGGCATGCTTAGCCGAGGAAGATAAAAATTTAACAGTACAATATAAATCTATGGAAACAGAAACCATAGAAGAGATTTCTAACCTAGCTCAAATCACGCAAAATCATTTTTTCAGCTTCAATAGTGACACATTAACTATTGAATTTAAAAGTAAAGAAACAATAGCTTATGTTAAAGGTGGCTGGTTAGAAGTTTATTCAGGTTATGAGTGCTTCAAAGTTCTAATTTCCTTAACCCCCCAAGCAGAATTAGCACTCAATGTTGAACTTAAGAAAAATCAGACTCCAAATGAAATGGATGTCATGTTTATTTATCATGCACATTTATATTGTATCGAATGTAAAACAGCCAAGACCATGGCAGAAGATAAGGCTCAAGATGTGCTTTATAAACTCAGTGCTTTACAAGATTTTGGTGGTTTAAATCAAAAACGTGCAGTTGTTTCACTTTATTCACTAAAAGATTACAACCTCACTCGTGCTAATAATTCAGAAATTAAAATTTTCCAAGAAAAAGAGTTACTCAACCTATCTGAACATATTCTTAAATGGTTACAACCCAACCAAAACGAACAGGTCATAAGCATAAGCTTATAAAATTAAGGTATTGGTATGATTTCTGCGATCATACTTTTAACTTAACACCACAGGCTATTTATGACTATATATTTTGTGACTCGTCATATAGGTGCATTACAATGGGCGACGCAGCAACATTTGAACTTTGATATACACCTGAGTCATCTTGATAGTCTAGATCATTTAGATGCTCAGGATACAATAATTGGAACTCTTCCAATTAATTTTGTATACAAACTCAATAAAAAAGGAATTCGTTATATTCATTTGTCTTTAGAAATTCCGCAAACTTTACGTGGTGTAGAGCTAAATGCAGAGCAATTAAATGCATGTCAGGCAGTCTTTGAAGAATTTGTTGTATTAAGAAAACCTATAAAATTAGAATTGCTTTAAAATCAGTAAAGGTAATTTACTGGATTTTACACTTTTTCTTAACCTAAACGTAGTATAAAATTTTGTTTAACAACAAAAAAAGCGTTGGATTCTAAAAGAATTTCCATACCAATAAGGGATAGAGGTATTTATATTCAACGGCAAAAGTCAAAAAAAATCCACATCCATTAATGATAAAATCAAACAGTATCAAAAAAAGAGAGCATAAGCCCTCTTAACGTTGAGCCATCTTGGATTCAATCCATTGATTGATTTCCCAAGCAGACCAACAAATGCGATTTTGTGTCATTTTAATTTTCTTTGGAAAAGTAGAATCGTAGTACGGGGATTTTTCGTTCATTAGGTCATAAACAGTTGAACGACTAATACCAGTATATTCTACAACTTGTTTAATACTAATGAGTTGATGTATTTGAAAAGTTTGACCTGTGAACGCATTCATGATGTTTTTCTCCCAATCAATGATGCGAGCGCGATTTCGCTCAAATAATAGAGCTCGCTGTAAGAAAAAACGTCCAGCTTCCACCTCAATTAATTCAAAGCCTGCACCGACTGCTGCAATCCTTTCTGAATATCCTGAACATGAGTTAAATCATGCGTTTGCTGATGTTGCTCAGATTTTTCTTCATCAGTATAAAACTCCTCAACAATATCCAGTCCCTCTTCACCGCCCACCTCAAAGCTGGCATTGCCATAGCCTTGCCGTGCCACATGATCCAACGCCTCTTGATAAAAGCCTGCTACTTTACTTGCCTCATCAATCTGTTTTGCTGAGACAATTGCTTCTTGCAAATTGGTTCCATCCCGTAAGGTTAAGTCCACGTAATAGATCGGGGTACGATAGCTTTGGGATGTACTTTTGCATCGTAAGAATTGCAACGATAAACATGAAAATAGGTCATCTGATGCCGCAAGGTAGTCACGCAATATACGAATACTGTTAAATCGAGTGATTCTAAAGGAAAATGAGCCAAATTCATCTGGCTCATCTAGGTTCATGTATAATTAGCCAAAATAATTTTCTTTATTAGCTTTTCAATAAGACTTTTATAACGATAGATAAAACTTTTAAGTCCCATTTCCCACAAAAAACTCTCAAGCCCTAATATCCACAAATGTCGCTTTTATCAACATCACTAACTGTCTTTCCGTTGTTTAATGCCACACTCATTGGAGCAATCATTTTTTCTGAGTCCATTTTTCTTTATTCAAACTACGACCCTAGATCTAAAATAAGATCTCACACACTATTAACTCAATTTCGAGATATAAAAGGTATACTTTTTCTTAGATGAGATCCTGTTGACTCACTATTGGTTAGGCAATTAGACTTTCTATTATTTAATTTATTCAAAAATTTAAGGACTTAATACGCATGAACAGCGCTGAAATCATGGCTGACTTATCTTCTCATACACCTATGATGCATCGGTATTTTATATTTGATATTCAATAATTTTTTTAAATTTATTAAAAAAGGTACACCCAAAGGTACACTTAAGAAAAAATCATAATTTATGTATTAAAATTTTCAGTTCGAAGGAAGCGGTGGCAGTCTAATTTAAATATCAAATTATTGATAAATAATAATAAAAAAATTAAATTTAATTTTTTGCTACTATTTTTACTGCAAAATAATCAATCCATCATTTGCTTGCAGTTTACCCATTAAACACTAATTTTATTCAATCGCTTAAGATTATACATTAAAAGTCATCAATTCCCGTGACCTTAAACACATTGACCAAATGTACGTATGAACAAAAGCTAAAAGAAAATGGTTAGGCTATATTGATCCAAAATAAAATCGAGTTATTACTACATACGGTTTCCGTTCTACATTGTGAGAATGTTCAACTGACAAAACTGCCCACCCAAGAAAAGTATGTAAACATGTACTCACCCACAAATTTCCAGATAGAGCATTCAAATCAAACCTCTGCCTATTTTGTCAGAGATTCATCCAATTTCATTATATAGAATATCCTGAGTAAAATTTCTCACGTAAATCCAATACAGATTACGCCTATGTTATTATTTACAAAGGATAATCAATATAATAACTTGCAAATTAAGGCTAATATAGAATATCTAGATATTAGCTCTATATGAACCCAACGCTATTCTTTCGCTGCATACTTCACAGCTTCAAGAATCACTTTAGCGACTGCTTTGGGTTGAGAAATATGTGGCGTATGCCCTGCTTGCAGCGTTGTAACATGTGCTGAGATTTTTTTTGCCATTGCTACCTGTGCAGCAGGTTGAAGCATATAGTCTTGCTGACTCACGACATACCATGAAGGTTTCGTCTTCCATGCCGCGACAGTCACCTTTTCTTCAAAATTATGACTGTTCGTTGGCGTTTGTGTAGCGAACATTAAGCGCGTTTGTTTTGCAGCAACATCTGGCGCAAGATGCTTCTGAACACCTTCTAAGCTTAATGTTACAAATCCATCTTTATCTGCGACAAGATGACTAAAACCAGATGGTGTCGGATAATCTTTCGAAACATCAACCACAGATTGTCCTTCAGATGGGGCAAATGCAGCAACATAAACCAATGCTTTTACTTTATCCTGTTGACCAACTTGAGTCATAGGAACACCACCCCAAGAATGTCCAACGAGAACCACAGGACCTTTCTGCATATCTAAAACGCGTTGTGCCGCCTTCACATCATCAGATAATGAACTCAATGGATTTTGTACAGCAACGACATTTACACCTTTGTCTTGTAATAAAGGAATGACTTTACTCCATGCCGAACCATCAGAAAATGCACCATGAACCAGTACCACCGTTGGCTTTTGAGTTTCCGCAGCAAATGTATAACTGATTGTAGCCATACCCAAAATCGTGGTCGCAATAGCAGCTTTTATCATTGATTTCATCTCATTTCCTTCAAAGTAGGTTGGCAATCTGCCCGTTATATTTGATATGAACACTTTACATTTGAAACAAATTGGCTTCAACTATCAAAAATACCCAACACTACATACAAAAAATTTCGAATTTAAGGAATTATTACCTATTGCTGAAATAGCGAAGTTAAAAAGTAAAAGATTCCGTGAACAATTTTATTCACCGCTTGATCTCAAATAAATAAAAACAAAAGAGGATTTTTCTTATCGTTGAAGCAGACATTTTGGCAACGCTAAAGCGTTGCCAAAATAGATCACATACCCTGCTTTTTAGACTTCAACAGCATCAGCAATTACTGAGCTAAACCTTGAATTTGGCATGTCAAGCTGCTGTTTAATATGCGCCGCAACAAACTCAGCATCTTTTGCAATATCTAAGAAGCGACCTGAGCCCCAAGTATGTAACCAAGGCAAACCAATAAATGTGACATCAGGATCAAGCGTGATTCCACGGTCATGTTTTGGATAGCCATTTGTTTCAAATAAATCTAAATCAATCCATGAATAATCAGGTCGAAACCCAATACACCAAATGATGGAAGTAATATTTTCTGCAACCAAATCAATTTCCGTAATTTCAGCTTGAGCTGTCCACACAGGCTCATAAACTGAAGCTGGCTCATCTGTCTCAATACCATTTTCAGCAAGATAAGCATCAATCCCTGCATTAATACGGTTATAGGTTGCATCTGCCATATCCAAGTTTTGCATCAAATCTGGACGAAACACCAATTGTCCATCTTTGTAGTCTTCAAAACGCCCTAATAATTGCATCCCTTCTAATGCAAATTGACGTAGATCAATATCACGACCTCCATCACGTCCAGTCACATAGTGATTGGTACTGTTCCGAACTTCCTCACTGTAACGATGGTCCTTGACTGTAGTCTCGTAATAACCCATTTCAAAGAGCCACTTCACCACATCTTTACCCCGATAGAATCGTGCACAACGTGGTGCATCTCCTGTAGATAAATAAACTTTTTTGCCAGCAAGATGTAAATCTTCAGCAATTTGCGCACCTGACTGCCCCGAGCCAACCACCAAAACATTACCTGCGGGTAATTGCTCAGCATTAAAATACTGTTCTGAGTGAATCACGGTGACATTTTCAGGTAAAGCAGATGAAAGCTTTGGATAAATTGGCGTGTGATACCCTCCTGCGGCAACCACTAGCTGCTTCGCAGTTGTCGTCCCCCGATCTGTCTCAATCACAAAAGACTGGTCTGCAACTTTTTCAACATGCTGAACTGCAACACCTAAAATTGCTGGTGCATTGAGCTTTTCAATAAACTGATCCAAATATTCAATAATCTCATTTTTTTTCATAAATCCATCAGGCTGATTGCCCATATACGGATGCTCTGGTAACAAACACTGCCAGTTAGGTGTGACCAAGGTAAAATTATCCCAGCGTTTACGTCGCCACGCATGGGTTAACTCGGGTTCTTTTTCTAAGATTACATGTTCAATATTGGCTTTTTTTAAATAGTGGCTGACACAAAGTCCTGCCTGCCCACCACCAATAATCACCACTGGATATTCAGATTTAAGTTTTGCTTGTTCAACTAGCATCATAGTCATCACCTGTCTTATTCGTTTGTCATTTCAATAATTTCGATTTGATCTTGGGCTTGAATGCTGAAAATATTAATGTGCCGTTTAATGCTAGCGAGATTGTCCATCGCAGCACTGCAAGCAAAACCGTAACGCAGTCGAACTCGTTCAGAAGCCTGTTCAAGACCATTTTCCACTTGTGTCACAAAGTCCGTTAAGCTGTACACCTGCCCAACCCGCAAATAATCATAAATAATGCTAGAGGGTGAGTAATATTGATTGACCTCGCCATTTGGCCATTTCACGGTAAAATTTACACTTGGCATAATGTTGGCTCCTGTTGCTGTGCATGTCGGTAAAGATGGGAAAACGGAGCTTGCGCGAGGACTTTTTGATAATTCAGCCCAGTAAAAGCCTGTTGTTGAAAATCCCAAAAAGTCTGTTGTTCAGTCTGCTGCTGAATCTCTACCTTGCCAGAATCTGTGACCTCACCAATCACTGCACAATCAATATCTTGTGAAGCAAATAATTCAATGATGTCCTCACATTCTTCGCTATCGGCCGTCAGTAAAAAACCATAACTTGGGAAAATTTGAAGCCATTTCAGCCAATCGGTATGTTGTGGCTTCGGAATCTTATCTAGCCAAAGATTCGCTCCTGATCCCGTTGCCTCAAGGAGCATTAACAAACTACCTAAAATTCCTGCATTACTAATGTCACGCGCTGCATACGCAAGATGCTGTTCTGCAATTTCGGGCAATACTTCCAACTGAGTTCTTAAAACCGCAGTAGGAACATGTTCAAAACATTTCCAATAAGTGGTTTGCTCATGGAATTTGCCCTGCATATTCAGTGCAATTAAGATTTTCTGTCCCGCTTGAACATGAAAGACCGAGAGCAAATGATTAGCCAATCCTTGTATGGCAACGGAGAGCGTAGGTTGAAAATCTGTATGAATATTGGTGTGTCCACCCACAAGCTTTACGCCATAGGTATCACAAGCTGCTTGCATGCCTGCCAACAACTGTTGACCACGTTGTGTATCGGTATGCCAATAACTATTCACCACAGTTAAAGCTCGCCCACCCATTGCAGCAATATCGCTCACATTTGCCATCACCGCAGACCATCCTGCAAAATAAGGGTGATTAGCCACAAAACTTGGCAACATTCCTTCGCAAGCATGCAATAAATATTGCTCACCGAATGGCATCGCAGCAGCATCATCCGCAGGCAATGCATATAAATCTTGTAGAGTTTGAATGTTCAGATTCAACTGCGATTTAATCGCATGAATATCTTGCTTAGATTGCATCGCTGGCGTGATTTGCAGTTGTGGGAGTAGCTCTGAAAGTCTCATCAGCAGACCTCTCTATATCTATAAGCTTGCATCACCACATGTTGTAATGGGTAATTTTCGACTTGTGCCTGCATTAACACATGCGGAAGATTTGCAACATTCAGCTCATGTACAGTGTCCCAACACAACTTTTGAAAATAGCGTTCGTTCTGTTGCTGAACCGTCGCAAGGAATGTGGTACAACCTAAATTTTTGGCAGTGGATACGGCTGCATTAATCAACGCTTTACCAATTGCATGTTGATGACGGTATACAGGATCAACACACAAACGCCCGCCCCACCATGTCTGTTCAGCTTCAGGGAAAATACGAACAGCGCCAATGACACGATCATGTTCCCCAAATATTTGTCCAATCGCCACAATCGCTAGAGCTTTGAAATCATGTTCATCACGATCTTCTTTTAAAATTTTTTGCTCATCACGAAACGTTGCTTCGCGTAATTGATAATATTGGCGACGCTCCCAATCTTCTGCTACAACTTTGATAATGATGTCATCCGTGACAAATTGTTTGAGTTCTTCATTGAGCTCAATCAACCATGCGTAACTCGATAATTTCATCATCAACTCCTTATTCATAAGCTCTGAGGGAAGAACAAGCCCCACATTTTGCACAACCTGCTTGCGTATCCTGTGAATTCAAACCATACTGCCGAAGCTGTGTGCCAATTTGAGGATAAAGCATTTGCATAAATGCTGAATCAGGTTTGGGGTGATGCTCTAAAGCCGTTCCCTGTATCGGCACAAAAGGAACCACAAAGGGATAAACCCCTATTTTTGCTAGATGTTCCGTCATGCTAATAATTTCTTGCTCGGTATCGCCTAAACCAGCCAAGATATAAGTACTGACTTGCCCACGTCCAAAGACTTTGACTGCTGCTTCAAAAGCAGAAAAATAGAACGCAAGGGATACTTCTGCTTTACCCGGCATAATTTGCTTGCGCACCCGATCGCTTACGGCTTCTAAATGCATCCCTATGGATACCGCTCCTGCATCTTTTAATTTTTGAAACCAAGCGAAATCATCAGGTGGTTCACACTGCACTTGAATCGGTAAATCGACTTGTGCCTTAATCGCAACAACTGAGTCGTATAAAATGGCTGCACCACGATCAGGCGTATTCGGTGTTCCTGTGGTCAGCACCATCTGAGTCACCCCATCCAATTCTACAGCTGCCTTCGCTACTTCAGCCAATTGATCTGGACGCTTACGTATAATGGCGCGCCCATCTTTTAAAGACTGATCAATCGAACAAAACTGACATGCCGTTGCTTTATCATTCATGCGAATACAATGCTGCAACACTGTTGTTGCTAGAACATCATGACTATGCAGCGTGGCAATCTGTTCATACGGTATGCCCTCTGCTGTGCTTAAATCATAAAATCGTGGTCGCGTTGGCGAAGTTAGCGTTGCAACAGGTATGCGGTTTTTAAAGACAATCACCTCACCTGTTGCAGCATCTTTTTTACCCATATAAGGAGAATCCTGTGAAGCAAGGTTTAGCACTGGAATCATGAGCGTCTGACCACCTAATGTCATGGCTTTATGATCGCTTGGACCTGCACCACCTTTGCGAGAAAGTCCAACCTCACCTTCCCATTTCAACCCGTTACATTGCAAATCACTGAGTAATTCAATCGCAGACATGATCTTCTCCTGTTATTTTTAAACGGGGTTTCTATGCTTGTACTTCGGCAAATTCAGAGACTTTTTCGATGCTGTTATTCGATGGATTCTCTAGCTTTAACTCATGCAAAACTGAGGTAGGACGACGATCAATCAATAAACTGAGTAATTCTGGACGACTATAATGCCCAACAGAATCCATCATCCGTTTACGTTTTTCGATTAAGGAAAAGTCTAAATCTGCAATCACATAACCTTCGCCTTGTGTGATTGGTTCAGACAAAAATTTACCTTCTGGAGAAACAATGGCCGTAAAACATCCCCCCGAAATTGGACCGAGTTCACAACCAGTGTCTTGCATAATTTGTTGTTGTTGCTCTGGGTAAAGCCATGCTGTGGCATTCACTACAAAGCAGCCCGACTCTAAAGCATGGTGCTGAATAGTAGCACTGATCTGATCTGCAAAAATCTGCCCCACAAGTGAACCCGGAAACATCGCCGCATGAATTTGCTCACCATCCGCCATCAAAGCAAACCGAGCCAAAGGGTTATAATGCTCCCAACATGCCAGCGACCCAATACGTCCTACAGCAGAATCTATCGCACGTAAACCACTGCCATCGCCTTGTCCCCACACCATACGTTCATGATACGTTGGGGTAATTTTACGGCGATGCTGAATAATCGAACCATCCGCATCAAACAACAATTGAGCGTTATAAATCGTGCCGCCTGCACGCTCATTAATACCAATAGAAACCACAATGTTCGCTTCTTTGCATGCCTGTCCAATTAAAGTTGTTGCTGCCGATGGCACGACAACCGATTCATGCAATAGCTTTAAATGTTCTTTACCCATGGCAAACGGTGGTTGCACAAAAGAAAAATAAGGGTAATAAGGCACAACGGTTTCAGGAAATACGGCAAATTGCACACCTTGCTGCCCTAACTCCAAAATCGTGTCACAGATTTTCTTGACTGTACCCGCTTGGCTATACAGCACAGGGCTACATTGAACTGCCGCCGCTTTAATGATTTGGCTCATGACTTATTCCCCTTTTTTCTTAAATACTTAAACAGTCCACGTATCAATAATTAATGCATTGTCACGACGCATCAAAAGTTTGAGATCCATCACATCGAGAGGATTAATCGGACGAATTCCCTCCATTAAAGCTTTTTCAGTTTGTCCATAAAGTGCTTGCAAGGCGAAACGGCAGGCATAGACTTCACCACCTTCTGCCATAAATGCTTTTAATTGATTATTGACCGCCAAATGTCCTGGGAATGCTTCTGCACCCAATGTTGGAAAACCACGTTGTACCCCCAACTGAACACCCGGACCGTAAAGCAAAATTTTGGTTTCAAAACCTTTGCGTAATAATCGTTTTGCTTGTAAGACATTGACCAAACCAATAGAGCCTTCAAAGGCAACGGTATGAAACGTCACCAATGCTTTTTCACCCGGCTGAGCTTTTACATCCTCAAATACCTTTTCTTCATAATCGACAAGAAAATCACCATCTTTGTATTGTTCAATATCTACTTTAGGCATAGCCGTTCCTCATATCTACGGTTTCAATTCAACCAACTGTTTTGGTGTATCCGTGTTATTGCGAGAGCCATGCCAACATGATTGAAATGCTGTTTTAAAATTTTTATGTTATTGAAAAATATATTTTTATTATTTATTTAAGGGCGCTTTATAAAATAAGAATGTGTTGAATAACTACGGTTTTTCGTAGTATTATGGAATTTCATAGTCAAGATTACGATTTTTCATAGCATGAATAATATCGACTTTATTTCTGATTGGGCGTCTTCTGAAGATTCGATTCGTCCGCTTGCTTTTGAGCATACCTCTCAAGCATTAATCGTGATCGACCCACATCAAAATCGCTTTATTGATCTGAATATTAGCGCGTCTCAATTATTACGCTATGAACGACATGAATTGATTGCAAAAACAGTTACTTCTGTTTTTGGACATATCAATCAATTGCCACATCTGATGGCATTTACAGATGAAGCACTCAGTAAGGGTTATGCTTGGAACAATGAGCTATATGCTTTTGATAAAGAACATGAAAAAATACAACTCGATGTCACCGCCATTCGTCTGCCTTATAAAAATAAAAATCTACTCATTTGGTCATTGGTCGATGTCAAAGATCTAGAATTACGCCAATTGAACAAAAATGCAGACAAGGTCATTCGTGCAGGACTAAAAGAATGGCAAGCCTTACAAGAGCTGTTTATTGACTCAGATACAGGCAAACATTTATTACTCAGTTCCGTGGGTGATGGTATTTACAGTATTAACAAACAAGGACTATGTACCTTTATTAATCCCGTCGGCGCAAAAATGCTTGGCTTACAACCCGAAGATGTGCTTGGTAAAAATATTCATAAAGTTCATCATCATACCCATGAAAATGGAACACACTACCCTGTTGAAGATTGTCCAATTTATGCTGCGGTGCATGATGGTATTGTTCATGAAGGCATTCAAGAGGTTTTCTGGCGACGTGATGGCAGCTACTTTCCTGTCGAATTTACCAGTACGCCGATTATCCGTGATAGTGAAATCATTGGTGCTGTGGTGGTCTTCCGCGATATTAGCGATCGTTTAAATACTGAAAAACAGCTGACCCATGCACTAGAGGAATTACAAGATTTAAAAAGCCGCCTAGAGCAACAAAATGAATATCTACAAGAAGAAATTTTACAAGAAAATCAATATCACGAAATTGTAGGCAATAGCCCTGCTATTCTACAAATTATTGAAAAAATAAAAGTGGTTGCACCCACTGATGCTAATGTCATGATCTACGGAGAATCGGGAACAGGCAAAGAGCTGATTGCACGCGCTATCCATCAGTCCAGCCACCGTAAACAGTACCCACTCATTCGTGTGAACTGTGCGGCAATCCCCTCTGAATTATTTGAAAGTGAATTTTTCGGACATGTTAAAGGGGCTTTTACAGGTGCAGTTCGTGATCGGGCTGGACGCTTTGAACTCGCCGATCAAGGGACTTTATTTTTAGATGAGATTGGAGAAATTCCACTCGAATTACAAAGTAAATTGCTCCGAGTCTTACAGGAAGGTACTTTTGAAAGAATTGGAGAAGAGAAAACACGGCAGGTTGATGTCAGGATTATTGCCGCTACCAATCGAAAATTAAAAGAAGAAGTGAAGCTTAAAAACTTCCGTGAAGACTTATATTTCCGTCTGAATGTATTCCCAATTCATTCTCCTGCATTACGCGAACGTAAACAGGACATTCCTTTACTGGTCTCGCACTTTACCAAGCTAATTAGCGAAAATCGTAAAGTGCCTTATTTACCTTTTTCACAAAAGCACATCCTCGAACTGCAACGCTATGACTGGCCAGGTAATATTCGTGAATTACAGAATGTATTGGAACGTGCATTAATCACTGCCAAACACGGGGCTGTTTCTTTTCAATATCTGCTTGAACAAGAACCATCTCAGACCGTACAGCACAATCAAGCCGCAGCAATTGAGCAAGTCCTGACAATACAACAACTCAAACAGTTAGAAATGACAAATCTCCAACTGGCAATCAAGCAATGTGAAGGAAAGATTTTTGGTGATGAGGGCGCAGCTAAATGCTTAGGCATTAATCCCACCACACTGATTTCAAAATTAAAAAAGCTAGGGATTGAGTATTGAGCCAGTACGGCTCAAATATGCTTGTTCAAACCATCATCAAAGCTTGTGTTTACTCACCCAATTCATCCAAAACGTCAGTCTTGGCAAGCATCTCTTTTAGCGCATCCAAATCTTCATCAATCGCTGTTTTCATCCCTCGCCTTTCTAGCCATTTTCTGCCCCAAAGGCTCAGCTCCATAATTAAATGCTGTAATTCCTTCCCTTCATCACTTAATGAATATTCAACTTTTGGAGGAACAACAGGATAAACGTGGCGGATCACCAGCCCATCTTCTTCAAGTTCACGTAATTGTTTGGTCAGTAAGCGCTGATTTATACTCACCAAATGACGCTGCAACTCGCTAAAGCGTAAAGTTCCATCCTTAAACAGATGAAATAAAATTACACCCTTCCACTTTCCACCCAAAATATGCAGTGCTGCCTCCATCGAACAGCCCGGAGCAGAATCATAATTACGCAGTTTTTTCATAGCAGCTTACAGTTACCTTTTGGTAAGTATAGGAATTTTTTTAGCGTATAAACACTAAAAAACAGTATGTATCATCACCTCATCAAAGTAAAACTGATTCTTGGAGAGGACGATGTCCGCACTGTTATTCCAACCGATTACTATCCGCAATACTGAATTTAAAAACCGTATTGCCATGTCTCCAATGTGTATGCACTCTGCTACATCTGACGGGCATAGCACTGATTTTCATATCGTACATTATGGCGCACGTGCTTTAGGTGGCGCAGGGCTCATCATGCTAGAGACTGCTTCTATACTACCCAATGGCCCGATCGGCCCTGGCGATTTAGGCATCTGGAAGGATAGCCATATTGACAGTTTGGCTCGGGTGGTCGATGTAATTCACCGCTTTGGTGCTAAAGCAGGTGCGCAACTCGGTCATGCAGGTCGCCAACTGGGGATTGATTTACCCTCAATTGCCCCTTCTGCCATTCCGTTTACTGCTGAATCGCGTGTTCCACATGAAATGAATATTGAACAAATCAAAGAAGTGGTTGAAGCCTTCCGTTTAGCTGCAGCGAGAGCAAAAAAAGCCGGCTTTGATGTCATTGAAATTCACTGTGCACATGGTTATTTACTCAATGAGTTTTTATCGCCACTTGCGAATAAACGTACTGATCTTTACGGTGGTAGTCATGAAAACCGCTATCGTATCGTTCGAGAAGTGATTGATGCGGTTCGCAGTGAATGGGATGGTCCGTTATTCTTACGAATTTCTTCAACCGATTATGTTGAAGGCGGCAATACACCTCAAGATTTTCTGATCTATGCGCAATGGATGAAGGAACAAGATATTGATTTAATTGATTGTTCATCAGGTGGTATTGCGATGGTTCCAGTCAATACTTACCCGAATTATCAAGTGCCTGCGGCTGAATTATTGCGTAAAGAACTCAAGATCATGACAGGTGCGGTAGGTTTAATTGAAACGGGTCATCAAGCTGAAGAGATTCTACAAAATGGTCGTGCTGATATTGTTCTGGTTGGTCGTGAGATGTTAAAAGACCCGTTCTGGGCACGTACAGCAGCAGACGATCTAAAAACTGCAATTACAGTTCCCTCTCAATATACCCGTTATGGTTCAGCTTGGCAGCGCACAATGCCAAAGTTAGATGCAGTCCCTTTGCTTGAAACAGTTGAACAATAAATATTGCTAAAATGAAGGGAAAAAGATTTCCCTTCATTTCACTATTCGCGTTCAGTTTTTCTTATTTATAACAAAAGTTTAGATTCCAAATTTAAGCACAATAAAATCAATGAAACTTTTTAATTTAGGCGTCATTCTGCGATCACGCGAATACAAAATATGTAATGAACCCACGACAGGCTGGTACTCGGTCAACACTTGAATTAAACGACCATTTACCAAATCATCCGCCACCAACTCATAGGGCTGTAAAAGCAAACCTTGCCCTGCAATCGCCGCCACACGTAAGGCTTCACCACTATTGGTCCAAAATCTTCCAGTAATCAATGCTGAACTGATACCATCAGGACCTTTAAATGACCACTGCGTTCGCAAAATAGAATGGGTAAAGACCAAACATTCATGATGTTTTAAATCATCTGGAGTCTCTAAAACAGGACTATTACGAATATAGTCTGGAGAGGCACATAAGACTAACTTATAAGGAGCTAAACCACGCGACAATAAACCACTATCCTGTAATTCACCCGAACGAAAAATAATATCGTAGCCCTCCTCAACCAAATCGATTTTACGATTGCTGAGATTCAATTCTACAGAGACTTCTGGATACTTCTTTAAAAATTCAGTAATTGCAGGTGCTAAGGCATGGTTACCAAAGGTTACTGGAGCACTAATGCGCAATTTTCCTCTAGGTGTTGAACGTGTTTCAGCCAAAAAAGCTTCAGCTTCTTCCATTTCTGCCAAAATATGTTTGGCTTTTTCATAATAAATCCGACCTGCATCGGTAAGACTCTGCTGACGAGTGGTACGATTTAATAATTTAATTTCCAATGCTTGCTCAAGGAATCTGATGTGTTTCCCCGCCACCTGTGAAGACAGATCTAACTCGACTGCTGCGGCAGAAATAGAGCCCAACTCCACTGCTTTAACAAACACCTGCATACAAGAAAAGCGATCCATTTGAAACTTTTTATACCTAATGTTGATATTTTTAGATAATTTATCCCAAATTATTTCCTATGTATAGTGAACTCATCAATAAAAGCCAGATCAAGAGATTCACTATGCAAAATCATTCAGACATTCAAGTAATCGCTACAAATATGCCGACTATCGTATTGGTACATGGGGCATTTGCGGATGGCTCAACATGGAATCAAGTCATTCAACTTTTACAAGCAGAAGGATTCAATACGATTGCAGTACAAAACCCTTTAAGCTCATTGGATGATGATATACTCGCAACCCAACGTGTGCTTAATAGAGTTGAAGGTCCAGTTATTCTTGTCGGTCATTCTTGGGGAGGCATGGTCATCACAGAAGCAGGACAACACGAATCAGTGAAATCTTTGGTGTACGTTGCAGCTTTTGCACCCTCAGTTGGAGAATCTATTGTCGATCTAGGACAAGATTTCCCTGCACCATCAGGCTTTGCTCATTTGGTCAGCGATCAAGAAGGTTTTTTAACTTTGAGCCTTGAAGGCATCGAACAACATCTTGCGCAAGATCTTAATAACCAAGTCCAAACTCAATTGATGTATGCAACACAAACCCCTATTCACGCCAAGAATTTTGAAGAAAAAGCAAAAACTGCTGCTTGGAAAATAAAATCATCGTCTTATATCATCAGTGAAGATGACAACATGCTGCAACCTGAGCTACAGAAAAAAATGGCTGAGAGAATGTCCGCGAAGACCACCACTTTAAAAGCAAGCCATGTTCCACATTTGTCTCAGCCTGCTGAAGTTGCAAAGGTGATTATTAAGGCTGCTTTGAGTGTCTAGCCATTGCATGGATATAAATTTTTAAGATTGATTTTAAATAAAAAAATAAAGAGCTCATAAGCTCTTTATTTAAGATTTTACTTTGACTTTCTTTATCGACTTTTTCAGTCAATTAGGAAATAGATTAGTTCCAAAATTTTAAATCAATTTGAATCAATAGAAGCTAATGTTTGCCGATAATATCACAGCCCTCTGTAATCCCTTTTGAATATCCTGCAATTGTATTAATTCATCAACTTATCTCAGATTCTGCTGTAGATTACGCCGAACCTAAAACTCCTCAACAACTTCCATCCGTTTTTCCCTAACCTCCCACCTCAAAACTGGCATTACCATAATCCTACCGAGTAATATGATATAAAACCTCCTCATGACACCCTGCAGCCTTACTTTGATCATCAATCTATTTGGCAGAGCTAACGGCTTTTTGCAAATTAATGCCGTTACGTAAAATTAAACACAAATTTAATGAATTGAAAGAGCGGTGATAGTTAAATTAAAAATATAAATACCTGATTAATATTAGAAAAAATATTTTAATTTAATTTTTTACTACTATTTTTACTACAAAAAATTAACTCATAATTTTGGCATGTTAGTCATCAAAATTATTTGATGCATTGACTTGATGATCACACAATCAAAAATATTACTCCTCCCTCAAATACGAAAGAAGTCATTTTATTGAGATAAGTATTTACAGTTATGTTCTTTATAACTAAAGAAAGGTTCTAAACAGAACCTTTCAAATTTCATAGATTTTTTAAAACCTAGCAGCAATTGTAATTGCAGCTGAACGTGGAGCACCAGTCAATAGGTTATAAGAGGTTCCAGTAGGGTCTTTAAAATCGTATGGGTTATCTCCAAATGCATAATACTTTTTATTAAATAGATTAGTCACATTAAATTTAAGCTCAATATCATCCAAAGATTTACTTATATTCTTAAATTTATAACCTAGTCCTGCATTCACCAGTGTATAGCCATTGACTGATTGGTCATTGGTATAAGTGTAATAGCGTTTGCCAATATAGTTGGCACTAATATCAGCACTCAACCCATCGTTCTGATACCTTAAAGTACTACTTGCAATGACTTTTGGTGAATCAACCGCCTGTTTATCTTTGGTAATGTAGGTTACTCCATTAGTCGTGACATCATCACCATAAGTAGAATCATTATAACTCAGGGAGTTCGCCCATTTAACATGCTCAATCGGACTGAATGCAATAAATGCTTCTGCACCTTTGGTAATCACAGAGCCCACATTACTAAGGACCGATGCATTTCCAGCAATCGCGGAACCTTGCTGGATGGCCAGCAAGCGATTTTTAAAATTAATATGATATGCTGTTAAAGAGGCTTCTAGACCTTTATCTTTATAACGCCACCCTGCCTCAACATTGGTTGACTCCTCTGGCTTAATATTATCCTTAATCGCATCAAAACCTGATTGTTTAGCATCAAATGGAGATGCCCCACCCTTTACCACACCTCTAAATGCAGTGATGTTTTGAGCAGCGCTGGCAAATAGCTCATTGTTATCGTTTAACTTATAGTTAAGACCGAACTGGGGTAAAACACTTTTGCTTGCCTTAAGTTTACCGCTTAACTTAAATGCCGCAGCCGTATCCTCCTGACTCTCTACGCTGGTCGTGGTATGTGGTGATTTTATTCCGACATTGATAGTTAATTGCTCAGTGGCTGCAATGGTATCTTGTAAATGTGCCTGTAGGATATCGGTTTTAAACTTGTAGTCCCAGCGAGTCAGATAAGGATTATTTGGTCTTTTATACAAGGAACTAGGCCCAGTATCCTGACTGTAAAAGCGCATTGCGTTCACGAAATCATTGCGTTCCAGCCAAATGCCAGCATTAAGCGTGTGAATCCCTGCGGTTTGGGTAATCGATGACAAAAGACCTTTACGATTGATATCGAATTCTAAAGTACGCAAAGCAACAGGTGTGGTCGGCAAGCCATTCACCTGTGGCGGATTAGGTAGCCACCAAGTGCCTGTACCTTTTTGCTGATGGGTGTAAACGGTGGATTTTATTTGGGTGCTATCCGTCAGATCAAAATCATAAGTCAAACCAGCCAACGTATCCTGTCGTAAACCAGAACCATTATAATAAGCATCATCTTCTGAAGTTTCACCTTTATGCCAGATGTGATTAGCCGAATCAATCGCCTGTTGCCAATTCGCATAATAATCCCAGTTATAACCCAGCGTATTCGCCGTGGTTTTGGATAAATCCATGTAGTCCGCTTCTTTACGGTCAGACCAGTTCACAAATGCACTCAGTTTTGAGCTTTCAAATTCTGATACAAGTTTGGCATTGACCTGTTGTTGTTTTTGCTTGCCCTCACCTTTCCATTTATCGCTGGTCTGGTTCACGGCACTTAAACTTAATTTAGTATTACTATCTAAAATACGCCCCGTATCCAATCGTGCATAAGTACGAAAAGAGTTATTTTCGCCAAATGTCTGTTGCACTTTAGCACCCAGTTTATTACTCGGGTCTTGTGAGTAAAACTGTACAGCAGTCCCTAAATTACTCGTTGAGGCAATGTCCAGCGCACCTGTACCCTGAGCCAAACGAATACGCCCCAAATCCTCGCTAATTATGGCACGGCTAATGTGGAGTCCGTTATAGTTACGGTAACTCATATCACCTAATGGAATATCGTCCAGTGTAAAACCCAACTGGTTCTGATTAAAACCACGAACTGAAATACGGCTACCCCACTCATATGCTCCCAAACTATCAGGTGAGTTAAAATTTACTCCAGGTAAATTTTTTATAGCTTCTAGAGGACTTGAACCAGGGGTAAGCTGGCTTAATTCATTTTTACTGATTTCAGATACTTGTCTAGTCTGTTTTGAGCCAAATACAACAACAGTGTCTAAGGTGAAGATTTCATCAGATTTTATCTTGCTTTGATTTATTTCATCTGCATGCACAACCAAAGTAAATTGTAATAATGCCGCCCCGACAGCAATTGCTAATGGCAATCTCTCGAATTTTTTCATTTCTATTCCCCTACATTTAAATAAAATAAAATTTTTGGGAAATTTACTCAGAAATAAAATAACTCTCCAATAAGTTATAAAACTATAAAAAGCAGCAATTCATATAAATAATTAAGCAAAAAACAAGTAATAGTTATTAGCTCTAATAGTTTTTTAGAAGTGATTACTATCTTTATAGCAACTAAAATCATTTATATCTAAATTATAGATATATTTTATTAATGTTAATTTGGTTTTTCCGAATAACTATGTTTAGAGATAAAACATAAAAAAAGACTAATCCAAAACAGTTAAATTCGAAAATAATCACTTCTAAAGCTTTAAGCAATTATCTGATTAGCTGTCTAAATCTAATCTATTTGCATGGTTTCTTAGAATCACATATGACTATTTTTCAGTCTAAATTTAAACAAAAATTTTTGTAATTCACAAAATCAGATAATTTTTTCTTGATAAGTTATTTTTCTTAATTTTTCTTAATAGCTAACATTACAACCAAGTTGTTATAACAAGTTTAAGTTCAATGAACCAACAGATTGTAAATAAAGTGAATGGCGAACGTCCGTTGTATGATCAAGTCTATCAAGCTCTGCTCAAACAGATAGTCGATGGTACCTATCAAATTCATCAGCAATTGCCATCTGAAAAAGAACTAAGTGAATTGTTCAATGTCAGTCGTATCACCATTCGTCAAGCATTAAATCAACTTCGGCTCGAACACTTAGTTTATAAAATCCAAGGCAAAGGCACTTTCATTAGCGCACCGAAAACCTTTCAGAACATTTCCCAATTGCAAGGCTTTGCAGAAGCAATGACCAATATGGGACATGAGGTGTTTAACGTGGTCAAAGAATTTCGCTTTATTCCCGCCACACCGCAAATTGCATCGAAATTAAAAGTTTCAGTGAATAGCACCGTGGTGGAAATCAAACGCATTCGCTTGCTCAACCGTAAACCTGTTTCATTTGAACTAACCTATTTACCCGAAGCGATTGGATTAGCTTTGCAAGAGATCAACCTCGCCACGCGCGATGTGTTTTTAGCAATTGAAGAAGATTTATCCATTGCCTTGGGACATGCGGATTTAAACATTGACGCCACCCTTGCTGATGAAGAACTCAGTGAGCTTCTGCAAGTTGATATCAATGCACCGCTATTAAGAGTTGAGCGACTGACTCACGATGCTGCAGGACATCCGATTGATTTCGAATATCTCTACTTCTCAGGAGAGACCTTCCAATACCGTTTAAGAGTAGATCGAAAAAGAAATACCTAACAACCATTACTTTGTGAGTTAAAACTCACTCAAAAAGGCGCAACATGAATACGATTACACTGGACTATGACATTGTCGTCATCGGTGGGGGGACGGCTGGCCCAATGGCAGCCATCAAAGCCAAAACTGCTAACCCTGCTTTGAAAGTTTTATTGATTGAAAAAGCCAATGTGAAACGCAGTGGCGCAATTTCAATGGGCATGGATGGCTTAAACAATGCCGTGATTCCTGGCTATGCAACGCCTGAGCAATATACCAAGGAAATCACCATTGCCAATGATGGCATTGTCAATCAAGCCACCGTGTATGCCTACGCCAAACATAGTTTCGCCACCATTCAGCAGCTTGATCAATGGGGAGTGAAATTTGAAAAAGATGAAACTGGCGAATATGCGGTTAAGAAAGTGCATCACATGGGCGCATACGTGTTGCCAATGCCTGAGGGTCACGACATTAAAAAGGTATTGTACCGTCAGTTAAAACGAGCACAGGTCAAAATTAATAACCGTATCGTGACGACAAAGCTACTTAAGAATGCAAGTGGTGCAATCAATGGCGTATTGGGTTTTGATTGCCGTACTGGTGATTTTTATGTGATTAAAACCAAAGCTGCGATTTTGTGCTGTGGTGCGGCTGGGCGTTTGGGCTTGCCTGCTTCGGGCTATTTGATGGGAACTTACGAGAATCCAACCAATGCAGGCGATGGCTATGCGATGGCGTATCACGCAGGTGCAGAACTGTCCAATCTGGAATGTTTTCAGATCAATCCCTTAATTAAGGATTATAACGGTCCTGCCTGTGCCTATGTGACTGGTCCGTTGGGTGGCTATACCGCCAACAGTAAGGGCGAACGCTTTATTGAGTGTGATTATTGGTCAGGTCAAATGATGTGGGAATTTTATCAGGAGTTGCAAAGTGGCAACGGTCCTGTGTTCCTGAAAATTGATCATTTAGCCGAAGAAACCATTCAGACCATTGAGGAAATTTTACATACCAATGAACGTCCAAGTCGAGGACGTTTCCATGAAGGACGAGGTACAAATTATCGTCAGGACATGGTGGAAATGCAGATTTCCGAAATTGGTTTTTGTAGTGGACATAGTGCGTCTGGTGTTTGGGTTAATGAAAAAGCTGAAACTTCGGTTAAGGGCTTATATAGCGCAGGCGACATGGCTGCCGTACCGCATAACTATATGTTGGGTGCATTTGTTTATGGCTGGTTTGCAGGAACAAATTCAGCGGAATATATCGCCACTGTTGCCGATTCAGAACTGAATCAGGATGAGATTGAAGCGGAAAAAGCCCGCATCTTTGCACCATTACAGCGTCCACAAGGGCTGTCTTCCGAACAGGTGGAATACAAGTTACGTCGCATAGTCAATGACTATTTGCAGCCACCAAAAACTCGCCAAAAGATTGAAATCGCCCTCAAACGATTTGAGGAAATCAAGGCGGATATCGAGCAGATTAATGCCACTCATCCACATGAATTGATGCGAGCCGCAGAGGTTTCGGTGATTCGGGATTGTGCGGAAATGGCGGCACGAGCGTCTTTGTTCCGTACTGAAAGCCGTTGGGGTTTATATCATTATCGGGCTGATTTTCCTGCTAAGAATGATCACGACTGGTTCTGTCATGCGCATCTAAAAAAGGATGAACTCGGCAATATGGTCAGCTTTAAAAAGTCTGTTGAACCATACCTGATTCCAATTAATGAACAGGAAGCTAATTCCTATAACTTATTACGTATTAAGAAAAAAATATTGGCTGAGGAAGCCTAAACGAGGTCACGATTATGGCGTTTATTTTTAAGGAAATTGCTCACCGCACCGCAGCGCCTGTGTTGGTGGATGAAGATAAATGTATTGCAGATAAGGGATGTACTGTCTGTGTCGATGTCTGCCCGATGGATTTATTGGCGATCAATCCTGACACTAAAAAAGCCTATATGCAGTTTGATGAATGTTGGTATTGCATGCCATGCGAGAAAGACTGCCCGACCGATGCTATTCAGGTCAACATTCCATATTTACTTAAATGAGGGGAACACCATGCAACTGAACAAATTAGCGAAAAGTATTATTTTAAGCAGCACACTATTCTCTGTTTTTAGCTTCGCAAATGCCGAAGAAATCCGTGTAGCTATTGGTACACAGGATACCACCATTAACTGTGCCACAGGCGGTTTGTTGATTCGCGAATTGAATTTATTACCGAAATATTTGCCAAAAACAGGTAAATATAAAGATGCCAAGTATGACATTATCTGGAAAAACTTTACTTCTGGCGCACCTTTGACCAGTGAAATGGTCGCAGGTCGTCTGGATATTGGTGCAATGGCGGACTTCCCTGCAGTCAATAATAATGTCGCCTTTAAGAAAACAGGCAAAGAAAGTATTTTCTTGAGCGTTCTCTCTGGCAGTACCACAGGCAGTGGTAATGGAATTGTCGTACCTGTGGATTCAGATGTCACCTCGATTCAGGAACTCAAAGGCAAAACCATTTCTGTACCGTTTGCCTCAACTGCTCATGGGTTGTTACTACGTGCGATTGCAGCTCAAGGCTGGGACCCAAAAACCGATGTCAAGATTATTGCCCAAGCACCCGAAGTGGCTGGCCCAGCACTGAAAAGTAATAAAATTGATGCCCATGCCGATTTTGTACCGTTTGCTGAATTATTTTCCTATCAAGGTTTTGCCCGCAAAATTTATGATGGTGCACAAGCTAGAACCCCAACCTTTCATGGCTCTTTAGCCAGCAAATCTTATGCTCAACAATATCCTGAAATTATTCAAGCTTATTTAAGAGCAACCATTGAAGCGGATCAATTGATTCGTAAAGAACCTGAAAAATACAGTGAACTGATCGCAGCCAAAACAGGGATTCCTGCCGAAGTGGTGTATTTATTTCATGGCCCTTTAGGTTTACAGACCCGTGACCTGACGTGGAAACCTGAATACAAGAAAGCCACCCAAACCGCAGTCGAAACCCTGAAATATTTAGGGCGTGATGATGTGGATATTGATGTGAATCAATTTATTGATGATCAATATATTAAGAAAGCCTTTCAGGCAGCAGGCTTAAATTATGCACAACAACTTAAAAATTATGCTCAAGCTCCACTAGTGGCGAAAGATGCGCTGACACAAAAACCTATCCAGAGTTTTGAGCGTGTCTCTCAGGTTTGGGTGAAAGGTGAAACCAAAGTGCGTAGTTATGCTACCCCTGAAAATGCTTTTAAAGATTTAAAGAATTTACAGAAACAAGGTAAGACCATTCGTGTGGTGTACAACCAGGACCGTGATTTAAAAATTAAAGTACTGGCAAATCTGGCTTGGTATGCCACCGATAAAAATGGTCAGATCAATGCGTTCCTGTTGCGTGGCAATGCCAATAATTGGGCCAAAGCACATGGCGGTAAAGTTTATGACTTTAATAATGCACAGAAATTGGTGAAGTGATCAACTCCCTCCTAACCTCCCTTTAGAAAGGGAGGAGTCTCACGAATCTTAGTCAGTCTTTAGACTCGTGAAAAGTCCCCCCTTTTAAAGGGGGATTTAGGGGGATTTTGAGATTTAGGAGAAATAAATATGAATAGTTTAGCGGACACCCAACCGATTCAGTCTAAGGCAATCCGCCCTGTGTTTAAATTTTCAAAACAACGCACTATTTCTTATGGCTTGAGTGCGGTTTCGATTATTTTAAGCGTGGTGTTGTGGCAATTGCTTTCCCATTACCATATCAATCTGGGCATCGTGAATTTTGCCAATGTCCCCTCACCATTGGACGTCGTGCGTTCTTTTATTGCCTTTGTCGAACTGGATACTGCCCTTGCCCATGTCAAAGCTAGCATTAGCCGAGTGTTGATTGGCTTTGTACTCGCTGCATTTATCGGGGTGATTTTAGGTTTATTGATTGGTTACTCCAAAACCATTGCCGCGATTTTTATGCCACCACTGGAAATTTTACGCCCCATTCCTGCGGTGGCATGGATTCCATTGGCGATTTTAATGTTTCCCTCATCCGAAACATCCATGATTTTTATTACCTTTTTGGGTGCACTATTTCCAATTTTGCTGAATACCATTCATGGCGTGGAAGCAGTTGATCGCCGTTTGATTGCATCAGCTAAAAGTCTGGGTGCAGGTCAGTTTGCCATTTTGCGTGAAGTGATTATTCCAGGTTCATTACCGAGTATCACCACAGGTCTGGCAATTGGGATGGGTACGTGCTGGTTCTGTTTGGTCACAGCGGAAATGATTTCAGGTCAACTCGGTATCGGCTATTTCACATGGGAATCATTCACCCTACAAAACTATGCCGACATTATCGTGGGAATGTTACTAATCGGAGCTTTAGGCATGCTCAGCAGTGCCTTACTACGCTACCTCGGCAAGAAACTCACCCCTTGGTATCAGTTGAGGAAAGCATAAGATGAGTACAATTTCTGAAAATGGTTCAGTTGGACATATCCATTTAAAAAATATTAACCTGCATCTGGGGCAAGATAAACAACGCTTTCAAGCGCTTGATCATGTGTCCTTTGATATTCAGGCAGGTGAATTTGTGTGCTTGCTTGGGCCATCGGGGTGTGGTAAATCCACCTTATTGGGGGCATTGGCAGGACATTTGCCAATTAGCTCAGGCATCATGTTGCTCGACCAAAAAAATATTGAAAAGCCCTCCTCTGACCGTGGTCTCGTATTTCAGCAACACACCCTGTTCCCTTGGAAAAGCGTGCTGGAAAATGTCTGCTTTGGTTTAAAAATGAAAGGTGTTATCAAAGCAGAACGGCTGCAACAAGCGCGAAACATGATTGAACTGGTCGGGCTGAAAGGCTTTGAACATAAATATCCTGCTGAACTTTCAGGTGGCATGCAGCAACGAGTCGAGATTGCCCGTGTGTTGATCAATCAGCCTCGTGTGTTGCTGATGGATGAGCCCTTTGGCGCACTGGATGCCCAGACCCGTTTAAAGATGCAGGAATTATTACTGGAGATTTGGCAGAACATTCAGACTTCGGTGCTGTTTATCACCCATGATATTGATGAAGCCTTATTTTTGGCAGATCGGGTGCTAATCATGAGCCATCGACCAGGACGGATCATTGAGGAAATCAAGCTGGATTTTGCCCGTCCTCGTCATGTCGACCTGGTCACCTCACCTGAATTTACCCAGATTAAAAAACATTGCATTCAAGTATTAAAACACGCCACACAAGCTGAACTGAGCCGACTGAATCCGTTGGGTCTAAATCAGAAAGTCGCTGTTTAGGAAGATTAAAAATGAGTATAAATTATCCAATACTGCCTGATCTTGATGAAGATTATGCTGATTATATATTGCAGCTCAATCAGGACGATGAAAAAATCCGGTTTGTGACAATTATGAATATTGCCGATGAAGAACAGCCTGAATTATTGGCTTGGTTACATTATGCCGTGCTACATGACCCAGCATCTAAAGTACGTGATCTGGCAGCCGCCCGTTTAGAGGGCTGGGAAGATACCACCTCGCTGCACACTTTAGCCCAAGCCCTCACCGATTCGCATGAAAATGTGCGTTTAGCTGCGGCACAAAGCCTGAGTGAAATTAAAAAAGCTGAATCTGCTGAATATCTAGCGACTTATTTACAGCATCAGGATGATTTTGTGATTGGTTCAATTTTACGGGCGATTAAGGAATTACGGGCTGAGCATTTATTTGATGATATTTTACAGCATGTACAACATCCCAACCCTTTAGTGCGTAAAGAAGCGGTCAGTACATTAAGCTGGCTGCAAAAACAACAAGGTTTGGCGGCTTTGGCTGAAATCGCTAAAAATGATCATGATGCCGAAATTCGACGTATTGCCACAGGTGGCTTGGGTGCAAGCCAAAGTCTCAGCCCTGAAATATTAGCCGCTTTAGAAAGCTCACTCACAGCTGAAGAATGGCAACTACGGGTCGAAGCAGCCTTAACTATTGGGAAACTGAAAGTGGTTGAACTGGAAAATATCCTATTGCAACAACTGGATGATAGCTATTGGCAAGTGCGAATTGCGGTGACTCGTAGTCTGGGCTTACTGAAAGCCAAATCTGCGATTGCAAAATTACAGGAAAATTTCCAGCATGACATCAGCAACTTGCGTAAGGAAGTGGCGATTGCATTAGGCGAAATTGGCGGTGAGCAGGCGCAGGACATTTTACTGCAACATGCCGAAGACCCCGATCCAGAAGTACGTAAATCGATACGTATTGGACTGGCCTTGATTCAGGAGAAACTTAATGCAGCTTGAACCCACTGAAATCAAAGTCAATGTTGAACAGCAGCGTTTATTGCTGAGTTGGGAAGATGGTCAACTCAAGGATTTTAGTCATGAGCAATTAAGAGCCAATTGCCCCTGTGGTTTTTGCCGTTCCTCCCGTTTACGCCAAAAAGAGATTCAGTATCCTGAGAATGTCCAGATTTCAGCAATTTACTCACAAGGTTATGGTATTCAAATCTGCTTTAGTGATGGGCATGATAAAGGTATTTTTCCGTGGGCTTTTTTGAAAGACCTAAAGTAAATTCGAATTAAACCTCATTCCTGACATTTTGAATGGCGAAGAATGAGGCAAAATTATTTCGCATATTGGCTATATCTTTAAATACAACACCAAATAAGCAGAATCACGTATAAAAAGAGCACTTAACAAAATAGAAAATATATAAATTAATAAATTTCAACAATTTATCATTGGCACACTACATGCAAATGATGCATTGCATTCTAAACTTTTCAATTTTTTATAGGTAAAACAAAAATGCAATTTTCTCAATTTGTAAAACCGGCTGTATTAGCGTTTATTTCTGTATACAGCCTTTCAACTCATGCAGGCCTTACAGGTAATGTTGGAGTTGTCAGTGATTATTATGCACGTGGATTAGACCAAACTGGGGGTGTTAGTGTGCAAGGAAGCATTGATTATTCACATTCTTCTGGATTCTATTTAGGCAGTTTTGCATCAAATGTAAAATGGTATGATAAAACTGGAGATGGTGTAAATGATAGTGACATTGAATGGGATTTTTATACTGGATACAACTCAAAATTATCAGATAATTTGGGTTTTGATGTCGGACTATATTTTTTAAATTATCCAAATCAAACTAAATTTAATACTATCGAAGGATATGCTAGTCTCAATTATGCTTTAGCTACTAAATATCCAACCGTAGTCAGTGCGAAAGTTAATTATACTCCAGATCGAAATGCATATTTACCTGACCCCAAAAATCAAGATGAATCTGCATGGTACGTTACAACTCAAGCTGATATAAAATTAAAAACCGATTTGACACTTACACCCCAAGTAGGTTATGCGTTTGGTGATACTTTTGATCAAAAACGTATAGGTGGGTTGGATGAATTCCTTAATTACTCTATTTCATTAACAAAATCATTTAATGATGGCTTTTCAGCTAAATTTTCATATGTTGGTGTTGATTTAGATAATCATGATAATAAAGTCATTTTAGCTCTAAACAAATCATTCTCCTTTTAATTTCATTAAATAAAAAAGTCCCATTATTCTAATGGGACTTTTTTATTATCTATATCCTTAGGCCCAAGGATGTCTTGGTGGTTTTACATCATTTAAAAAATAGTTTCCTACTAAATGATATTTCCAACGCACAGGATCATGCAAAGTATGAGTTCTAGCATTTCGCCAGTGTCGATCTAGATTATGTTCTGCAAGCGTTGCACGTGTACCAGCCAATTCAAAAAGTTTATTTGCAGCTAAAATAGCAATTTCTGTAGTTAAAACTTTAGCTTCTGCCACTAAGACCGAAGCTTCCGCAACAGATAACTCATTTGGCTCTTGTGTTGCAACTTCAATTTGATCTGCGGCTAAATCAAGAACTGCTTCAGCTGCGCGTAATTTAATTTTCAAGTCTCCGATTGCCGCAATTGTATATTGATCATCAGTTGCCTTCTCTAGATTAGAATCAATCCAAGGGCGTGCATGTAGACGAACATAACGAATTGTTTCTTCAATAGTACCTCGCGCTATCCCCGCATCTACAGCAGCTTGAATAATTTGTGAAACAGGCCCTGCCACTGTAGGATTAGCAAATGCTTGGAAAATTGGAATAATATGCTCAGCAGGTACTCGTACTTTATCAATTACCACCGTTCCGCTTGCTGTTGTCCGCTGACCGAAGCTAGACCAGTCATTAATAATTGTAAGTCCTGCTATTTCTTTTGGTACCAAAGCCAAATGTGGTAATCCAGCTTCATTTACAGTCACAATCGGAACCCAATGGGCCAAAAGTGCACCCGTTGCAAAAAACTTCTTACCATTGACTTCAAAAATCGACTGATTTTGATCATTCTCTGAAGGTTTTATAATCGTTTTAAAATCAGCAACATGTTTATTGCCAATTTCTGAGAATGCATTGCCAAAACGAACACCTTTTAAAACAAGATCAAAAAAGAATTTTTTCTGATCTTCAGTCCCATCTAAACGAATATGTTCAAGAATGACCAAATGGTTCTGCGGTAACTGACCTAATGATGGATCAACAGCAGAAATTATTTTGATTACTTCTAATGCCTTACGCCAAGAGACTCCAGCACCTCCATACTGCTTAGGAACTGTAATTCCCCATAATCCACTTTGTGAAAACTCATTCAGCTCATCCACTGGCAAACGGCGATTTGAATCTCGTAAAGAAGCTTCTTTAGCAAATTTCTCAGCTAATTGCTTAGCAATTTGAATAGCTTCTTCATCTGATTGGATAAGATATGCTTTTTGTAAAGGGAGAGTTTGTACAAATTGATCGATATTTAAATTACCCATATTGTTTTTCCTTCGATGTAAATAAAATTAGTATTTAGAAAATGAACTTTTGATTTAAAATCTATACCCAACATTTAGGCTATAAATTGTTGGATTGACATCAACATTTCCCACGTTGACATTATTAATTTTGACATCTGTATCTATGTCGGCATAACGGATATCCGCACCTACAGTCCATTGAGGATTTAATCGAACATCTACTCCCACTTGTGCTGCAAGACCAACTGAGCTAGACAGTTTTAACTTACCTCCATCTTTTAATTTTTCATCCAAAAAATAGGTGTAATTCACCCCTGCTCCAACATATGGACTAATTTTTGAATCAGGCGAAAAGTGATATTGCAAACTTAAAATAGGTGGTAAATGCTTTGTTGTTGCTGCTTTATTACCTGCAACAATAATGTCGTGTTTAGGCGGGAGTCCAACTAGTAAATCTGCGGCAATATTAGGAGTGAAAAAATAACTTATTGTCCCTGTTATGCCAAAAGCATTATCAATATTTACTTTTGCCTTATTATTAAAAATACTTCCTGGAGATGATGTTGGATTTACATTAGTCACAGCACCACGCACTAACCAGCGGTTTTCCTCAGCATAAGCTTGATGATAAAAACCACTAATAAATAAAATTGTACTAATTAATGAAAATGATTTTTTTACATTCATTTAAACACCTAAATATAAATTATGTACCAGTTAAATTGCACAAGTTATGCCAACACTCAACACATTGATTAATTTATTTTTTTATTTTAAATATATACTTATTGTGCACAATTTTTATATAAAACTGACTTTCTAATGTTGAATAATATACAGTTAATTTTATCTATGAAAATATATTCAAACTTTATCTAATTAATAAGCAAAAAAAAACCAAGATTAGAGTTAATTAATCTTGGGAGAACAAAAATTATATTAGGAAACTGAAATTCGGGTATTAGGTTCTAGCAAACCATGCTTAATTAATCGTGCTCTAATAATATTTCGACTAACACCTAATAATTTAGCTGTATGCAATTGATTCTGATGACAATACTCAAATGCTGCTTCTGTAATTTCTGCTTCAAGCTGTTCATTTAAATCCTCTAAGCCTTGTTCAAACCAGTTAAATAAAATTTGCTTGAGGGTTTGACCTGAAGCTTGATTTACCGATGGATCATACTCACCTGAAAGAAACTTATGTTTAAAACCAGAAAGCTGAAAATCATAGCTCTGGATTATGCCATCTTTACAAACAAGTAATGCATGATGTACTGCATTTTCTAGTTCTCTAATATTTCCTGGCCAATGATAATCACATAGCAATTGTTTGGCTTGTATGCTTAAAGTCGGCGAGGCTCGTTTTAAGCTATGCGAATAATCATCTATAAAATGCTGAGCTAAGGGTAAAATATCATCTATTCGTAAGCGTAATGGCAGAATATTGAGTGAAGCTACTTTCAGTCTGAAATATAAATCCTCTCGGAAATTTCCAGCATATACGGCTTCTTCAAGGCGTATATTTGTAGCTGCTATCACTCGTACATTGATTTTTTTAGTTTGTCTTGATCCTAACCTAACAATTTCATTTTCTTGTAAAATTCTAAGTAATTTGACCTGAATAGCTGGCGATAGATCACCAATTTCATCTAAGAAAATAGTCCCTCCCTCAGCAGCTTCGAACCAACCAATTTGATTGCTAATGGCACCTGTAAATGCACCTTTTTCATGACCAAAAAGCTCAGTCTCAGCCAAAGTATCCGATAAAGCTCCACAATTGACCGCAATGAAAGGTTTATTCTTTCTTAACGAAAGTGCGTGAATTTGACGTGCTACAAGCTCTTTTCCAGTTCCTGTTTCACCAATAATCAATACAGTTGCCTCGCTAGGTGCGATTTGCTCAATATATGACATCAGTCGTTTTGAATTTTGATCTTCAAATACGTATGCACTGGCTTTAACCGTGCGTACCAGTTGACGAGATTCGGGATGTTTAACGATCTCCATAATGATCTCCAAAATTCAAAATATTAATTAGTTAAGTCATTTTTAAACTTAAATCATAAAATGAGATAAGTAGTGCTTAATAATCTAAATTTTAGAGATAAAAAATACCAATAACTTAAACAGCTATAAATATGAGCATTAATTATTAACTCTTATTGGATAATTTTTATAAGCAAATATTCTTAGCATTTAGTGTTGCCCTATAAACAACGAATCAACAATTTAAATTTATTTATCACAACAGCTTTTTATACAAAAATATAAGACATTGAATTTTATAGCATATATTATTGGTATAGTCTTTGCTAAATCTTAAGTTATATGTAACTAAGGATTTGTGCAATATGAATATTTTTTGGTTTTTACCAACCCATGGTGATGGTCATTTTCTTGGTACGAGCGAACAAGCCCGACCTGTTTCATTACAATACCTTAGACAAATTGCTCAAGCTGCCGATTACTTAGGTTATTACGGAGTTTTAATTCCCACTGGTCGTTCTTGCGAAGATTCATGGGTGGTCGCGTCTGCACTAACTCCATTAACAGAGAAATTACGTTTTTTAGTGGCAATCCGACCTGGAATCATTTCTCCTACAGTTTCAGCACGTCAAGCAGCGACATTGGATCGATTATCGAATGGCAGATTGTTAATCAACGTCGTCTCTGGCGGTGATCCTGATGAAAATTCAGGAGATGGTCTATTTTTAGATCATACTGAACGTTATGAAGCAGCTGATGAATTCCTACAGATTTGGCGAAAAGTTTTACAAGGAGAAACTGTCGATTTTAGTGGTAGGCATCTAAATGTAAAAAATGCAAAAATCCTATATCCACCAATACAAAAACCATATCCTCCACTTTATTTTGGTGGATCGTCTGACATCGCTCAAGATTTAGCAGCGAAACAAGTAGATGTTTATCTGACTTGGGGCGAACCACCTTCAGCAGTTGCAGAAAAAATCGCTCAAATGCGTAAGAAAGCAGCGGAGCAAGGACGTGAGGTAAAATTTGGTATTCGTTTGCATGTGATTGTCAGGCGTACCAATGAAGAGGCTTGGGCTGCAGCTCATCAACTTATTGAGCATATCTCCGACGAAACGATAGCCAAAGCTCAGGCATCATTTGCGCGATTTGATTCTGTAGGTCAGCAACGTATGGCTGCATTACATGGTGGTAAACGTGACCAACTAGAAGTTTCACCTAATCTCTGGGCTGGAGTCGGTTTAGTTCGTGGGGGTGCAGGTACTGCATTGGTAGGCGATCCTCAAACGATTGTTGAGCGTATTAAAGAATATGCTGATCTGGGTATAGATAGCTTTATTTTCTCAGGCTACCCACATCTTGAAGAAGCATATCGATTTGCTGAGCTAGTTTTTCCATTACTACCAGAACCATATTCAAAATATGCACAATTTGGTCAAACAAATCTGACCGGGCCATTTGGTGAAATGATTGCAAATGATGTCCTTCCAACTCAATCAAATAAGTAAACTTAGAAAAGTTATCCCATCAGGTTTAAAGACCTATGGGTAATTTTAATTACAACGTAGTCATGCTATTAGATTTTAAAAGTCAGATGCAAAATAGGATAAAAAAACAATGAACGTATTAAATCAGAATTATCGTATCCATCGCCTTTCTGATGCTTTACCTGTTGCGGAGTTTTTAGCACAACAATTTGAACAAACTGCGATTGAACGTGATCGTATAGGTGGAACACCTAAATATGAGCGTGATCTGATACGTCAAAGTGGTTTGCTTTCGTTATCTATTCCAGAAGAATTTGGAGGTTTTTCAGGGCGTTGGCAAGATACTTTTGATGTCGTCAGAATTTTTGCACAAGTTGATAGTTCGATCGCTCATGTATTTGGGTTTCATCATCTTTTATTAGCAACCGTGCGACTTTTCGGTAATACATCTCAATGGAAACATTGGTATACAGCGACGGCAGAAAAATCATGGTTTTGGGGTAATGCATTAAACCCGTTAGATTCTAGAACTTTAGTAAAAAAACATGAGGGCTGGTATGAGTTTTCTGGCAAAAAAAGCTTCTGTTCAGGAGCTATTGACTCAGAAATGTTAATCGCTTCTGGCTTAGATGATCATACACAAAAGTTATTAATTGCAGCTGTGCCCACCTCTCGATCTGGTATAACGCTTTACCATGACTGGGATAATATTGGACAAAGACAAACTGACAGTGGTAGTTCGATTTTTGAACGTGTTCGTGTCGAAGAAAAAGATATGTTGCTTGATCCTGGACCTTTAAGTACACCTTTTTCTACATTAAGACCACTCATCGCACAATTGGTATTCATTAGTATGTTTCTTGGCGTTGCAGAAGGTGCATTCAACGAAGCTAAACGCTATACGAAAAATGAGGCTCGATCTTGGTTTTTATCAGGTGTTGATCAAGCTAATGAGGACCCTTACACCTTACGTCATTATGGTGAGTTTTGGCTTCAATTAGAAAGTGTTCGTTTATTAAATCAGCATGCGATCGCTACATTACAAACAGCTTGGGATATTGCGGAAAATCTAACTGAACAGCAACGTGGTGAAGTCGCTGTAGCTGTAGCAACAGCAAAGGTCGCTGCGACAAGAGCAAGTCTTGATATTACAAGCCGTATTTTCGAAGTAACAGGTGCCCGGGCAACACATGCTGGATTACGCTTAGATCGTTTTTGGAGAAATGTAAGAACACAGACCTTACATGATCCTGTGGAATATAAAATTAAAGAACTTGGAGAATGGGCTTTAAATGATAAATTCCCAAATGCTTCTTTTTATTCATAAGCTCATACATTCTCTATATTTCACAATGTGAAAGACAAAAGACACAATGAATTAAGTCATTTACAAATAGGAGTAGAATTGGATTAAATGCGAGACCATATTATTACACTACCAGACATCACTGAACGAAGTCATTCACATAAAGCCTCTGCTCAAGTTTTTACTGATCCTGAATCAAAAAAGTTGTTTGAATATATTAAGCAGATTGCTCCTAGCGAAGCCAGTGTACTTATTCATGGTGAGACAGGTACAGGAAAAGAGTTAATAGCGAGGCAAATCCATGAACATAGCCATCGTCGTAACAAGCCTTTTATTGCAGTTAATTGTGGGGCTTTTTCAGAAACACTTGTTGAAAGTGAGTTATTTGGTCATGAAAAAGGTGCATTTACAGGTGCTTTGTCTAGTAGTGCAGGTTGGTTTGAGGCAGCAAATGGTGGCACCCTGTTACTTGATGAAATAGGCGATTTATCAAAACGTATTCAAGTCAAATTATTACGAGTGCTACAAGAACGAGAAGTTGTACGCTTAGGATCGCGTAAAAGTATTCCAATTAACGTGCGTGTTTTGGCAGCAACCAACGTAAATTTAGAACAAGCAATCATCGCTGATCAGTTCCGAGAAGATCTCTACTATCGTTTAAATGTAGTCACTTTGAATATCAAACCACTTCGTGAAAGAAAGGGCGATATCATGCCCTTGGCCTATCATTTTATTGAAAAATACCATGCTCAATTAGGATACGATAAAGCCAAATTTTCTAACGATGCTCAAAAGAAAATGAATGGTTATTGGTGGCCAGGCAACATTCGTGAACTCGAAAATATGATCCACCATGCCCTACTTATTTGTCAAAATGGTATTATTGAAAGTAATGATCTAAGTTTACTTAGCTCTCCTGAACAAATACGAAAAAATCAACAGAAAATAGAAAAAAAAGTCGAAACAGAAATTGATCCTAAACTTAAAGAAATTTTCCATACGATCTTTAAACATCAGCAAAATAATGCTTATGGTTATGTTGAAGATCAACTCTTACGGATCGCATATCACTACTGTCATCAGAATCAAGTTAAGACAGCTCAACTGCTCGGACTTAGCCGGAATATTATTCGAGCCAGATTAATTGAACTCGGTGAGTTAATTGTTACAAAGCGTGGGGAATAGCCTCTCGATCTACAATAGACAAGAGGCTAATTTCTAATTTAATTTTGGGTTTTGCTGCCACCCCCGATTTGCCAAGCATAGATCGGTTCAGTACCATTAATTTCCCAGTCACCAATACTCTTCTCTTTATAAATAAGTGGATTATGAGAAGAAACTGTTCGAGCATTCCGCCAAAAACGATCTAGAGACTTGCTTGAACTGGCAGCTGAAGCACTTAATGCATTGAATAATTTACTCGTCAAATCTAATACTAAATCTGCAATCACTACCTGCCCTTGTGCGGACTCGATCTCTGCCAATATATTCACCTGATTCTCATAGTCTGCATCTTTTGAGAAATGCGCTTGAAATGCGCGTTGCGAAGCCTGAGCAGCTTGAATTGTTATCGCTTCAGCGGCATAAGTTTGAGCAGAAGCTTTACCAATGACCTGTAATACTTGTACATCTTGATCAACACGATCGCCGTTACCATGGCTAAAAACGCGTGTTCTTTGACGAACTTGAGTTTTAAACTCCTCTAAAGCGGCCTGAGCTATTCCTGTTAAAGTTGCTAAATGAAATAATTGATAAAAAGCTGTTTGATATTTAAATCTGCTATCAAATGCAATCACTTCATCCACTACGGCATTAACTAAAACTGCGGTACCACTGCCTGTAGTCCGTTGACCAAAGCCATCCCAATCATCTTTAATTGTCACACCTTCTTGTTGAGTGCGAGTCGCTGCAATAACAACCTCTCCAGTCTCATCATTTTGAGCAAATAAATCGAGCCATTCAGCAAAAATACTTCCTGTTGTGTAATATTTTTGCCCATTCACAATCCACTGATCATTCTGTTTCGTAAGTTTAGTAATCACATCCCCTATTTTAACAGTGCCAATTTCAGTCCAAGCATTACCTGCAATTTCTCCCGCTACAAAGCGTTTAAACCAGTGACTCTGATCATTTTCAAGTTGAGCGTTTAAACGATCCTCCACAAATGCAAAGTGACCACGAAGTGCTTGTGTGACGTTAGAATCAGCTTTAGATAGTTCTATAAGTAATTGGAATAATTGAGGTAATGATGCACCATCACCGCCATGCTCTTTTGGTACTCTTAAAGCACCAAAGCCAGCATCTTTTAACCATTGAATTTGTTCAAATGGCAAAATACGCTCTTGCTCGCGTTGCAAAGTTCCTGTTGCAATCTTCTCAAAAATTGGTCGGTATTTAGTAGCAATCAAGTTATATTCAGCACTATACGCCACACTTGGAATATCATATAAACGAGTCATATTTTGATCCTTATTTATTGTAAAATGAATGATTAAAGACATAATCAAAAAGATAATGCCTTTAATTATTTGAGTATTTATACAGCTGCTTTGAGCTGTTCGTTATTCTTCGCTTCAAGTTCTCGGACTAAAGGCAAGACTTTTTCGCCAAAGTATTCAACTTCTTCAATAAAATGTAAAAATCCTGCAAGCACAAGATCAACACCTGCTGCTTTTAAAGCCACAATCCGCTCTGCAACTTGCTGCGGTGTACCTATTAAATTTGTTTTGAAACCATCGTTATACTGCACCAAATCTTCAAATGTTGATTTTGCCCAATTACCTTCGCCCTCTGGGCTTGCAGCACCTGCTTCTTTGGCTGCATCACCAAATGCATTAACAGCTTCAGGATTCGCCTTATCAATAATTTCTTGTAATACAGCTTGAGCTTCTTCTTCTGTATCCCGTGCGATAATGAATGCATTCACACCAATTTTGACGTGATGATTGTTAGCTTTCGCTTTCTCACGAATATCATCAACTTGCGCCTTAATACCCTCTACTGTATTACCATTGGTGAAATACCAATCAGATACTCGTGATGCCATGTCTCGTGCTGCTCGTGAACTCCCCCCTTGAAAAATCTCAGGGTGCGGCTGTTGTAGTGGTTTTGGTTTTAACGTGTAATCTTTAAACTGATAATACTTACCATCAAAACTATAATTATCCTGCGTCCAAATTCCTTTTAAAGTTCGAATAAATTCTTCTGATCGTACGTAACGCTCATCATGATCTGGCCATTCTTCGCCAATTGCATCAAACTCCCCTCTAAACCAGCCGCTGACGATATTGATTGCTATACGACCATTGGTTAACTGATCAATTGTTGCCAATTGTTTTGCAACTACGGCTGGCTTCCAAGGACCTGGTAAAATAGCAGCGATCACTTTTAAGTTTTCGGTTGACTCAAGAATAGAGTGACTAAATGCAACTGATTCGTGTTGATTATCTGCTCCATATCCAGCAGTAAATCGAATCTGCGTGAGGGCATATTCAAAGCCATTTTTTTCAGCGGCTTTTGCTAAACGTCGGTTGTAATCAATACCCCAATCTGTTCGCTGTTCAATATTACTTACAACCAATCCCCCGCTGACATTAGGTACCCAGTAAGCGAAATGAATATCTGAAGAATGATTTTGCTGAGTGGTCATGAATAGAACTCCTTAATAGTATCTTTTATGCAATTTGAAATTAATTGTGTTGGTCTTTAAGTATTTACAAAGCTCGTTGCTATCGTATTTGATGAAGTAAAATTCAAATTTTGAACATGCTGCAAAAATACAGAATGTGGTTGTGTAGCAAGAATTTGATGCAACTTGATTTCGAAATCATCATGAATTGTCGGATTGACCTTTAGCTTACTAGCAAATAAAAATTGTGGAATTGCACGCGTAACTGCGAGTTCAATACGTTCTAATAGCAAAGGATTTACAACTTGATAATTTTCGAAATCCTTATCTGTTGCAAATACACCAATTGGTAAAGTATGGGATTGAAAAAAACTGAATAATGGGCGGAATTGATGCTCTAAAACCAAAGCATGGCGTTCACTTCCACCTGTTGCTGCAAGTAAAACTGGTTTATCGACTAAAGCAAATTGGTCTATGTAATCAAATAAATGCTTAAATAAACCAGTATATGAGGCACGATATACTGGACTTGCAACAACCAAAGCATCTGCCGCTTCAATAAGATCAAGTGCAGATTGGACTTCTTCAGCTAAAAGATCACGACGGGCAGCGCCATTAAGTAAATATCCAATTTGACTTAAACGAATGTATTGAACGTCTACTTGAATATGTTGCTGAAGTTGAGCCAAGATAGCGTTAACCAAAGTTTCAGTTTTTGATGGGCTATTTGGAGCACCTGTAACCGCGACAAGTTTTAAAGGACGAATGCTTGTTACTGCTGACATGATAAATATCCTTTTCCACTAAAAATATGGAAATTAAATTGGTATTGCCATTTATATACGCCAAAACCGTGCCAAAAAATTAATCATTAATTATCAGTATCTTAAAAAAATTAAGATTTTTATTATTCTTTTTGAACAGATTTTTTGTTGATGTGCTGTTGTTCTACAAACATTAAAAAATCGATCAAATTTTAGAGATAAAAAAAGCGCTAAATAAATAGCGCTTATTTTTAGTTTTCTGGTTTAGAAAATGCTAAACCGCACTTGCTAAATATGCTCGTTGTATATCACCAGACTCGTAGAGTTTTTGAGTTTCACCACAACTTCTTACCTCTCCATTTTCAATAAGATAAGCGTAGTCTGTATATCCAAGCGCTAATCGAATATTCTGTTCTGCTATCAAAAAACTTATCCCCTCTTGATCTTTTAAAGTCTTTATCAATTCAAAGATTTCATCAATAATTTTAGGCGCGAGCCCCATCGAAGGTTCATCAAGTAACACCAAGCGAGGCTGTGTCATCAGGGCTCGACCAATTGCAAGCATTTGTTGTTCACCACCAGAAGTATAACCAGCCAGCGTTTTCTTCTTCTCTGCAAGTCGCGGAAAATAATGATAAATCTTATCAAGCAACTCTGATAAATTTGCCCTAGATGGCGAATGAATAAAACCGCCTGTGCGTAGATTTTCATCAACAGTTAAATGAGTAAAGCAATGCCTTCCTTCTAATACCTGAACAAGCCCCTTTTCTACCAACTCGCTAGGATTCTGTCCCAAAACTGACGCCCCTAAATATTCAATTTGGCCTCGTAGAATTTTGCCATTTTCTGCACCAATCAGTTGAGAAATCGATTTTAATGTAGTGCTTTTACCAGCACCATTCGCACCTAATAATGCAACAATCTCTCCATTACCAACGCTTAAACTTATCTGTTTCAATGCGAGAATACTTTGGTTATAGATGACTTCAATATCATTTACATCTAGCAAAGATTGAAAATTATCTGCTTTTTGGCGTTCTTGGGACATAAATTCATCCTCTATTATTGTTCATTTGCACAGTTTCGAACGGTAATACCTTGTTCTTTGGCATACTGCTCCGCTGACTTCTCAATAATTGGACGTAACAAGGCACGGTCGGCTTGTACCCAATCACTGATCACCTTCCATTCTTTACCATCCCATTGTTGGAAACGTACAGCACCACCACCTTCATGGTCTTCGCATGTCAGTTTCAAAGGCTGAACTAAACCGAAAGCACCTAATTGTTTAAGACGCTCATCTGTCAAATTAATATGTTCAAATCCCCAGCGGACTTCCTCACCTGTTAATGGTCGTTTACCAAATTTTTCTTGGGCCACCCGAACCGCTTCAACATTCAAAATTCCATTGACAACACCAAGATTATAATAGACTGTGCCAAAGCGCTTTGGATCAGCCAAATCTGATTGCCCTTTATCTACAACTAATTTTTTAATTTGTTGTAAAACAGGAAAATTCGTACCTGATGGATGTGTGGTAATAGAAATAAATCCTTTTGCAGCATTGCCAGCTGGTGCAGCGTCTTCTTCAGAATTTGACCAAATATTTCCGATAATCTTATTGGTTGGATAACCGACTTTCTGAGCAGTTTTCAATGCTACAGGATTCATTACTCCCCATCCTCTTAGAATCACCCAATCTGGCTGAATGCGACGAATATTCAACCACTGCGACTGTTGTTCATTTCCAGGATGAGGTACTTCAATATTAGTGACTTCAAAACCATATTTTTTTGAAAGAATTTCAATCACTGGGATCGTTTCTTTTCCGTATGGCGAGCCATGATAGAGCACTACAATTTTCTTCCCTTTTAATTGATCTAAGCCACCACTTTGCTGTCCTAAGTAGTTGATAATAGCTGAAACCTCACTATATGGGTTAAGTTGTAACGGGAACACATATGGAAATACACGACCATCTGTAGAGTCTGTACGACCATGGTTAATGGTAATTAAAGGTAATTTATCTTTGGTAGAACGCTCTAATGTCGCATAAGCAATCCCAACAGATAATGGATTTGTCGCGGCAGCTGGAGCACCATTTAATCCTTTCTTAAGACGCTCATAGCACTCGACACCTTTTTCGACAACATACTCAGTTTCACACTCTGACCATACCAACTTCACTCCATTGACACCGCCCTCAGCATTGACTGCTTTTAAGTAGTCAATAAATCCGCCAAAGAAACCTGTTCCACCCGCTGCATAAGGACCAACACGATAACTTTGCAATGGAAAATATTGCGCATTTTGATCAGATAATTGAGTTGTCTGATCTTTTGCTTGAGTATCAGTTTGTGTGACTGACGCAGTGGGTTCAGTTGTTGATTTTTCTTTTTTGGTGACCCAAACAACCAACGCTAAAATGATGGCAATAGCAACAAGCCAAAACCATAAGGATTTAAGTAATTTCATAAATTAGCCTCTAATTCAAATTGTTAAATAATTTTTACAACGCTAAAAGTGATAAATTTAAAATGATCAATACCTTAAAGGCCATGTTCTCAGCCTCTGATAAACATTGCGTAAGAAGCGACTGATCCCTTCTGGCTCTTTAATAAGAAAATAAATGATCAATGCCCCGAAAATAATTTTTTGCAGATTTTGTAAAAGTGCTTGATCTATCGCTTGCCCGAATAACACTTGCCCCAAAACACTGAGCACAATCGGCAATAAGACAATAAATGCAGCACCGTAAAAACCCCCAGCCAAACTGCCAAGTCCACCGATGATGATGATGAATAGAATTTGAAATGATCGATTGAGATCCAAGCCATCTGCTTCAATCGTCCCTAAATACGCAAATGCCCAAAGCGCTCCAGCGATACCTAGATAAAATGAGCTCACGGCGAATGCCAGTAACTTGGTTCGTGCTACAGGAATGCCAAGTGTTACTGCTGCAGTTTCCATATCACGGACTGCTCTAAAATTACGACCGTATTGGCTATTTACAAGATTGCGAGCGAGGATCGTTAAAAGCACAACAATAGTGAGTGTGAGTAAATAATGACCTACAGGTGTATTAATGGAATATCCTAAAATATCCATTTTCGGTGCAGTGATAACGCCAGAAGCATTGTGATTGGTAAACCAACTGTACTGCGTAAACAACCATGGAATAAAAAATTGTGCCGCCAAAGTCGAAACAATCAGATAAAACCCTTTAATTCTTAAACTCGGTAAACCAACCAAAATGCCGAATAATGCTGCAATCAAACCACCTAAAAAAATACTCACTAGCAATGGTAGATATGGAACCCTCAACTCAAGGTTATATGTTGCAAACGCACCTACAGCCATAAAAGCAGCTGAACCTAAAGACAACTGTCCTGTATAACCGGTAAGAATATTGAGTCCCAACCCAGCGAGTGCCAAAACTAAATAAGGGATTAAAATCGCATTGAAAAGATAATCTGATCCAATGAGTGGTATAAAAATAAAAGCAATCAGCAATCCGAATAAAAATAATATGCGATGTTCGTGTAATTTAAATATTCGCTGTTCATCACGATATTTTTCTGGATATTGGCCCGCACGACTAAAGATAAACATATGCTAGACCCTCACCACTTGTTGCTGACCAAATAAGCCCGTTGGACGAATCATCAGGAACAAGATAGCCAATACATATGGGAACCAATTTTCTATTCCGGAACCAATAATGCTGCCCAAATAAATTTCAGCTAACTTCTCAGTCGCACCAACGATCAGCCCAGCAATAATTGCACCTGAAATAGAAGTGAAACCACCGATGATCAGTACTGGTAATGCTTTCAATACAACCAACGATAGGGAGAACTGCACACCTAAACGAGCACCCCACAATAGACCTGCCACTAAAGCGACAAGACCAGCAACAGACCATACCAAGATCCAAATTTTATTTAATTTGATTCCTACAGATTGGGCTGCCAACGGGTCATCTGCAACTGCACGTAGGGCGATACCAAATCGAGTTTTGCTAAATAAAAGTGACAGAATAATCACTAAACCACCAGCAATTGCAGTAGCAAAAAGGTCAAACTTACTCACCATAATCCCGAACAGACTAATCGGTGTGTCTGAAATCCCAAGATCAAGCCCATGAACCTGAGTTCCCCATACTGTTTGAGACAAACCTTCTATGACATAACTCAAACCAAGCGTTGCCATAAATAGGGTAATGACCGACCGATTAATCAAGTGTTTGAGAATCAACGCATCAATCAATAGCACCAAAATAAAAATCACAAACAAAGTCACTATGAATGCCACTACAAATGGAATACCGCGCTCAGTGAGATTTACGAAGGTCAATGCGGCAAATAGAACCAATGATCCTTGGGCAAAATTAAATACTCCTGATGCCCTATAGATCAGAACAAACCCAATGGCGACTAAGGAATACATTACTCCTGCCAATGTGCCACCCAATAACACTTCAAGAAAAAAAGACATTTGTAATCAACCTTTTAATATTTGAATTTATATATGAATCGACTCATGAATCTAAACAGACTCTAAACTGCAAACCAAGATATGCATTCAATACCTCAGGATGTTCCTGAATTTGCTTAGGTGTGCCGTCTGCGATTTTCTTGCCGTAATCCAACACCACGATGTGATCAGAAATATTCATAACTACGCCGAGGTCATGCTCGATCATTAAAATCGTGATGCCTAAACGCTGATTTATCTTTTTTATAAAACCCGCAATATCCTGTTTTTCTTGATGATTCATACCAGCCATCGGCTCGTCCAATAACAGTAATTTAGGCTCACTTGCCAAAGCACGAGCGAGTTCAACTCGCTTCTGTAAACCATATGACAAAGAACTAACGATATGATCTCGATATTCTTGGAGTTGAAGTAATTTCAAGATTTCTTCGACTTTATATCTTTGTATATCCTCATTTTTTTGATATGACTTGAGCGAAAATAACGCACCAAGTAAGGAGTGCTGACTTTTTAATGCTCGACCTGTCAGAATATTGTCTAATACAGACATATTTTTAAATAAAGCTAAATTCTGAAAAGTACGAGCAATCCCCAAGTGTGGAGCAACATTACTTTTATAATTTTTTAAGGCTTTTCCTGAAATTATGATCTGTCCCGCATGCGGTCGATAAATTCCATTAACAACATTAATAACTGAACTTTTGCCTGCACCATTGGGTCCAATCAAAGATAATATTTCCCCCTCATGGACAGAGAAACTTAGCGTTTTTAGAACCAGGGATGAATGAAATGCCAATTCAATTTCATTTAATTCTAATAATACGGATGATGTACTCATAGAGATTTCCTAATCGATAACGTACTAGAAGAAAGCAGATGATTTGATTTGGTTTGTGCTGAAAGTTCGGTTTTACCCCAATCTGGACTTTCCCCCCAATAATGCAATTGCACCCCTAATGATTCATAAAACAACTGTGTATCTTTAGACACATGATGCCCCACAACCAATGCTGTCTTTAAACGAGCGAAACCTAGCTCTTCAAGAATGACTTGGTTAAAAAGAGCCAATATCAATCTATGCACTAAGTGCATTTTTTTCTGCTTTTGTTTTTGCTCTACAGCATGCTGATAAGTTTGATAAAGCCAAGTTTGGGATTGTGGCAGACGTTGTAGAATTCGTTGGCGAACTCGTTCATAAGTTGCTTGAGAACCAAGCACTAAAGTCGGCGATATGAGTTGTCGATCCTGATCACGAGTGTTCAATGTTTCTGGAATATTTAGGCAAAAACCCGCCAACAACCAAACCGACCAAAGATAACGAATATGGCCAACACTAGAAAAAGCTCGTGCAATAAATGCCTGCTCATCTTTTCCAATTTGATATTGCTCAACTAACTGATGTGCTTCATTAATTAAGCTCTCATGACTGTAATGGATACTCTGTTGCTTATTCTGTTCTATTTGATGAAAACTGAAAGCAATACCTAAATTATCAATAATTAAACTTTTAAAGCTTACTTGGTATTTTGTTTTATTACTTTCAAAAAATGTAGAAAGACTGATGATATATTCACGATCAAAATGATGTAGATGATTTTCTTCAATGTAAAAAATATAAGTTGGATGATAATTAAGAGCATCTAATGAAACTAACTGCTCAATCAAAAGATAGTCTGGTTTTAAAATAGATAAATGTTCTAATATCTGATCAGTTTGAAGAAGGTCATCAGACTGATCAATCAATTGGACTCGCCCACCTAATGCTTGTACAGCCAAACTAATTGCAATCACATCAACATTCGGATTACTGATGATGACAAAAAGCTGTTCTTTTTGAAAACTATACTCTCGCAACGCAGATGCATAGTGCTCGCTTAATGCTAATAATTGTTCCCATGTCCATTTCTGCCAAAGACCCATTTTTTTATGTCTTAAAGCAATTGCATTAGGTTGTGTGCTCGCATGGTGCACCAATAATGAAACGAGATTTTTGGAATATTCTGACACTTCGCAATACATCCCACCCATCATGAACTTATTAAGACGGGTTTAAAGTTAAATATTGCTTAAGGTATTTCAATTTACATGCCACATTTTATTTTAATAAATATCAAAAACTTAAACTAAAAATATATTTTTAACTGCTTGTTTCTTTTAAAAAGTTGCTTATGTAATGTTTGTTCAGCAACAGATATGTAATCTGTGCTACAAATAAATTTTGAAATAGCTATTTTATAGCTCGAATTTTCTATCCGTACAGCAGACTGGTTCAACGATTTCAGTTGAAATGCAAGATTGCTATCTTCATGTACATGAGGTGATAAATCCTGAACAAAAAGAGATAAATTTTAAAGAAGGCTACGAATCACTTAAAAAATTCTGAATTAGTAGAAGCACAGGAAGAACTAGACATCGTTAATCTGATGAAAATTGCAGAAGAATCAATGACCGCTTACAAGGCATGTAAATCAAGAATGGATAATGTACAACTAGCATTAAATGTTTAATTCAACGCTAGTTAATTTACTGTATGTGATAAGAAAAAATATCTATTTAACAGTTTGATTTTCTAGTTACCGCGATAAGTTGAATAACCATAGGGACTGAGTAACAAAGGAATGTGGTAATGTTTAACAGTTCCATCCACTTTAAAAATCACAGGAACTTCTGGAAAAAAGGTCTGTTGCTTTTGTTGATTGAACCAAGCCTCAGTTTTAAAGGTCACTTTGTAAATCCCTTTTTCCAACGCTTTGTTCTCAGGATATAGCGCAGTAATCCGCCCATTTTCACCTGTAAATTTCTGATTCAATTTAATCCACTGATCACCAGAGCTTTTTTCAAGAACAACTTCAACATTTGCTGAAGGTAAACCATTTTCCAAATTAAGAACATGGACACTTAATGGATTCGGTTCAGCAAATGCCGCTGAACTGAATAAGATGAGCGAATAAGGTAAGATTTTCTTTAACATCATAAACTCCTCACAGATTTTTCAATATTTGAATGGCTGATATAGCACAGTAATCATCGTTTTTAGCACCGCCTGCTCCAGCCACGCCAATCGCTCCGACCACTTGATTTTGGTATCGAATAGGTAATCCACCACCCAATAACAGCAGCTTAGAAACGGTAGTCAAATTTTTTGCATCAGGATTACTATTTGCTGTTTGACTCAAAGCCAAGGTCGCTGTTTTCGTTGATAATGCTGTAAATGCTTTTTGCTCTGCAGCATCTAAATTGTGTGGACCCACCGACTCATGGCGGTGTGCATAAAGCGTATTACCACCTTGATCAACGACTGCAACTGCAATATTTTGCTGAATGTTTTTGCATACGCGCTCAGCTTCACTGGCTAATACTTTGGCTGTTTGAAGATCCAATGAATAAACTTGCTTCAGCTCCACAGAGTGTGCAAAAGTGCTACTGAACAGTAACGTTAAACAAAGAATTTTAAGCTTACTCATATTGATTCCTGCCTGATATGCTTTGAAAATCTTAAACAAATCCATTCCGCCACAGCATGACAATCACATTACAAAATTGTCATGTTCACAAAGAGTCTGAACAAAAATGTGTATTCTGATTATCGAAGATGAAACGAAGATCGCGTCTTATTTAGTAAAAGGCTTAATTGAGTCAGGCTATACAGCGGAGTGCGTCCATTCAGGACTAGAAGGTTTGGAAAGATTAATATTGAAATCCTATTCTTTGGTGATTTTAGATGTCATGTTGCCTGATCTTGATGGCTGGGATGTATTGAAAATACTTCGCCAATTTTCTAAGGTGCCCGTGATATTTCTAACTGCAAAGGATCAGATTTTAGATCGTGTCAAAGGCTTAGAGCTTGGTGCAGATGATTATTTAGCAAAACCATTTTCCTATATCGAATTACTTGCTCGCATCAAAAGTCTTTTAAGGCGCCAACAATATAATCAAGAAAATGAGCTCTCGATTGCATCATTAAAGATGGATTTAACACAACACAAAGTTTGGCGAGAAAATGCATTAATCGACCTCAGTAAGAAGGAATTTAACCTACTTCGATTTATGCTTTTGCATCAAGATGAAATTATTACGCGCCGCCAAATTGCCTCAGAAGTTTGGAATATTAACTTTGATACAGATACTAACTTTATCGATGTTGCTGTACGTCGCTTACGCAGCAAAATTGATGATGGACATGATTTAAAGTTAATTCATACGATTCGGGGCTTAGGTTATAAGCTATCGGTTCAAGCATGATGAATCATATCTTTCGCTCATTAGAATTGAGACTCACCCTACTAGTGACTTTTTGCAGCGCTCTCGTTTTATGCGTAGTGGCAATGATTAGTTATATTGGGATTAATCAAATTTTAATTATCCAACAAGATCGTGCTCTGACGGACCGAATTGAACGACTCGAAATACTTCTACAAGATAGTGAAAATATAAATCAAATTATTGCTCGTCCTAAGCTCTATCAAAATATGTTAGGCAACCAAGATAACTTGTTTATTTTAATGGATCATAATCAACGCTTGATTGATATTAATCCTTTAAATATTCCCCTTCCTAAATTAGCAACCTCAAGCAGCATCCAATTTACTGATTTGGCTCAGACCGAACACCCAACACGCTTGTCATGGAAAACGATCAACATTCATCAAAAGCCTTATTTGCTCATTGCAGGCAAGCAATGGTCTGAACGTCTCAATATTCTTGAACCATTCCGTAACGGTTTAATGGTTTCAGTAAGCATCGGGGTTGTATTGATTTTTATATTGTCTGCTCTGGCTAGCCATTTTGGACTCAGTACTTTAAGAAAACTGCAACAACAAACTCAGGCAATTAATGTCCATCAATTGCAGCAAAGAATTCAGCTTGATCAAGCTCCATCTGAAATTGAACAACTGACAGCAGACATTAATACCATGCTGAACCGAATTGAAATCGGATACCAGCAACTCAACCGATTCTCAGAAGACATTGCACATGAATTTAGGACTCCTCTAAACAACCTGATTGGACAAACGGAAATCATGCTCATGGGTGAGCGTACAGATGAACAATATAAAGAACTGCTATATTCAAATTTAGAAGATTACCAACGCCTGAAACGAATGATTGATAGCATGCTGTTTCTTGCACGTGCGGATCGTCAGATGGTGATGTTAAATAAACAATGGATCGATCTACCCAACTTGATTGAGACGATTTGTGACATTTTTGAGCATCAAGCTGAAGAACAAGCTTGCCAGTTTATTTTGCAGTTAGAACAAACTCAGATATTGGCTGATCCTGAATTACTACAACGAGCGCTTTATAATTTAATTTCAAATGCACTGACACATGGTGGTTTACAACGTCAGATTTATATTGGCAGTCGAAACAACCAACAAGATGATTCAAGCTTTACAACTAGCTTATATGTGATCACCAGTGATACGAGTATTGCAAATGAGCATCTTGATTCTCTATTTGAACGCTTTTATCAATGTACTTCTAGCCGCCATCAAAGCAGCCAAACTGGAGGTCTCGGTTTATCCATCGTTGCCTCAATTATGACCCTTCATCAAGGTGATTATTTGGCTTACAATACTCCAGATGGTATTTGCTTTGAGCTCATTTTTTCTGAAATTTAGTTATCGAAAACTATGAAATATATCTTTATTTATTTTCAAAAATTGACTTCCTAACTGTCTTCCATCAATCCAAAAATCAGTGGTGTCATAGTAATTTTCTTGCTGATAATCTCCTAACGTTTTGCTTTGTCCAACCATCTGCTTAGATGAGAAAATTGTTTCCTGAAAGTTAGTGCAACAACATAATGTTGAATCTCGCTAGCTAGTAAAGCAGCGTTTGATAACTTGCCGTGATATTTTGATTTTACTCATGACCAAACATGAATTTAATAATGGTCATATTAGCAACTCTAGTGATTCAAATTGTCATTGCCTTTATTTAATCACTTTAATAATTTGAGATAGGATTTTTTGTAGCAAGTATCTTGTTGAATTAATTCAAAACCATATTTCCTATATGTTACATGTTCAAATCATAATTTGGTTATTCAACTACACACGAGAAGTAATTAATTTAGCCAAAATAAATTGGGGGCAACAAAACGATGAGTAAAAATGAATTAGGAACTGTTTTGAATCAGCCCACTATTGATGTTAAAGAATTATATCAACAATGGGGAGTGTCAACTCCTTGGCGTTCAACAGGTAGATTCGAACCTTTACAGATATTTGCGGGTAAGCTTTTGTATCGCCAAACCTTATACAATGAAAGTAGGTTTATGGATTTAAACTTCACCATCATCAAATTGATGGCTTCCAAGTACATTGGTTAAGTAATAAAAAAAATAAGAAATCAAAGGGATCAATATTGTTAATTCATGGATTAAGTGCGGATAAATCACATTGGGTGCGATTCGCGCGTTATCTTGCTAAGGACTATCATGTCATCATTCCTGATTTACCTGCACATGGTCAGACTGGCTATTTATCAAATGCTGATTACAGTGTGGAGAGACAAGCTCGACGAATGATCGAGTTATTGGATCATTTAGGTATAAATCAAGTTCACGTACTTGGAAATTCAATGGGAGGTTTTATAAGCATTTTCATGGCTCACAAATGGTCTCATCGAATAGCTAGCTTAGGACTTTTAAATTCTGCGGGTTTAAAACCAAGAACTCACAGTGTATTGGAAGCAGCATTTCATGGAGCTAAAAATCCATTTATTGTAAATTCAGTTTCAGAATTTAATGACTTATTATCATTAGCTGCATCAAAGCAGCAATGGATGCCCTATTCTGTAAGATTAATGCTTGCTAAGCAGTTAGCTGATCGACGAGAGCGCTTGTTTAAATTATCTTTACAAGTAATGCAGGAAATAACTGAGTTTAATTGCGCAGAGAAAAGTAAAGATGCTTTTAAGATGTCAACACTTGTAATTTGGGGTGAAGAAGACAAATTACTTGATGTAGATATGTTAGAGCATTTTGTTGAGATTATTCCACATGCCCATTCAGTGAAATTACCTAATACTGGCCATATGCCAATGCTTGAATGTCCTAAGATAGCAGCAAAGCATTATAAAAGATTCATTAATACTTTATAGCATCCATTCTGATGATCAGATATGAATAACTTTGCCAAACCTTTAAGGTAGAATTCAGCTGTATGAAATGAACAATTAGAGAGCAATGAGTAACCATAAATTTATAAATAAATTTCGAGCATAAAAAACCACGTTGGGAAAACGTGGTTGAGGTGTCACTTTGCTTAAAGTGTTATGGTCATATACTTCAGTTAATTTAAAAACCCTTATTGAAACTATATTTAAAAACTCATATTAAATTATTATAAATAATAATTTATTTATAAAAATTTAGTATCTCGTAACCATTTTTCAGTTAAAAGCATTCCCTCAACAAGATTAATTTTGGGTTCATAACCCACCTGAGTTCGAATTTTATCAATTGAATAGCCGCTGTTTCTCGTTAACATTGCAAGAGAGCTGCTACTAATTTCTGTGTTTTGTTTCAGTATATTTGATAATAGCCATTCACTGCTTTTTGTTAATCTTTTAGCTAAACTCGTTTCCAATAAAATTGGCCTTCCTTTTTTCCCTGCCCATCGCCAATGATGACTAAAGAAATCCAAACAGCTCACATCTACCCCGTCAGTGATATTATAAATCTGTCCTGATGTTTGAGACTGTGTCGCTACTCCTAAAATTCCATCCAATAAATTATCGATGTAAACAGGACTAAAAATTCCCTGACCTTTTGCAGGTAAAATAAATTGATTTTTTTTAATAAGTGAAAGCGGGATAGTGACCCAAGGTCTAGAACCTGGTCCGTATACATCTCCTGGACGAATAATACTACACCCTATTTCGCCGCTACTATGTGCAGCAAGTGCTGCATGTTCACTCGCAGCTTTGGCATCACAATATGAATGCCCTGTAAGTAAACAGATATCATCCGTTTCAGATCTTTGGCTATTAAAATCTAAGCCATAAGCTGCAATAGATGAAAGATGAATTAGGCGTGTACTATCTCCTAATACAGCGGCTTCAACAACTTTGCGCACACTTCCAACACTGACTTTGCGATATAACTCTGGGCTTGCTGTATTTGACACAACAGCTGCTGTATGAATCACTAACTCACAGCCTTTAGCAAGTTTTTGCCATTCACCTGAGTCAGCTACATTGCCAGAATGAATATTTAATTCAGGCTTACTATTTAAATCAACACCGATGACCTCACTCCCTAACTCACGGAATCTATTGGCAATAGAATGCCCAATAAATCCACCAGCACCAGTAATGAACACTTTTTTAGGTATATTCATAAAACTCCATTTTAATTATCTACAATGACATATCAGTTCCAATACCCTGAAAAAGCGTATTAAAAGCAAAAATCATTTCTTCCATTAATTGCTCTAAACTTAAAGCTCTATTCACTAACCAGTCTGCCATCAACTCATTAATACCACCGACAATAGCTATTGCTAACCAATGATAATTCCGTTTGGGCAACTGCTTTTGTATAACGAGTGCATCCATAAAGGTCTCTACATGAGAAGCAATTTTATAGATGACCTCTCGACGTCGTCTTTCAATTAGCTCACTAGCACCAACAACTTCGATAACGCCAATTTGTGCACGACGCGTATCTTTTAAATAGTGATGTACTAAAGCCTGAATTAACCCCTCCATGCGTTGATTCAAAGTTTGATATTCGCTCATCATCGCTGTGAGCAAACCCAACTCTAACTCCTCAATCATTTGATTATATAAGGCCAGTAATAAAGCTTCTCGACCATCAAACAGTTGATAAAAGTGGCGCGTTGTTACTTTGGACTCAGCACATAATGCTTCGATTGTTGTATTGGCATAACCCTGCTTAGAAAATAGTTCTAAAGCTGCATCTAACAACCGTTCTCGTCTTTCTAAAACTCTTTCATCGGCATTTTTTTTACCATAAATACGCTTAACCTTTGATTCAGATGATATTTTTAAATTTGACAAGAAATCTTTCCTAAATTATATTTCCATTAACAAACAAAGACAAGTTTTAAAACTGATCTTTGAACCGAATTACAAACGACCGAATAAGGATATTAGCATGAGCATTATTGCTCCATTTTCACATTTCAATGGTACTCGTGATGCGATACGCCCTTTAGAACGTATTGATAATATTCGTGAAGCGGCAAAAGACTTCAGAAAAACAATGCTATCTAATCCGAAGGTGTTATTTTATAAAACATTTGAACTAATTCGAGTTCCTTATCCTTCAAAGTATGCTTATTTGAATGCATTCAATTTACCTACTCCATTTGTACATCTATGTAATAAACTTTTTGTCATTCAATTCTCAAGTGACGAAGGTATTAAAACGCTTTTAGTAAGTCCATCTGACTGGGAAAATCAACGCGACACTCCATTTTTTGCACAACTTGATCAAAGCGCTGGGCCTCTGTCAAAACCTATGGAGCGTGTGGTAATTAAGGAAACAAATACTGTTTTAGGTGTGTTGCAACAGGTCGGATTAAAACCCGAAGATATTGATTATATTAGCTATGATCATTTACATACACAGAATGTCTCACGCTGGCTAGGCGGAAATGGTCATAAAGCATTATTTCCAAATGCTAAATTATTAGTGATGAGAGAAGAATGGGAAAGCACACTTGCGCTATTACCTTGGCAAAATCAATGGTACTGCCCTGAGAATATTCAAGGAATCTCCTTAGACAGAGTTTTACTTTTAGATGACAGTGTTTTTTTAGGGGATGGCTCTGTCGCAATTATGCGGACTAAAGGTCATACAGAAGGAAATCACTCAATCGTTGCACATACTGATCAAGGTTTATTAGTAACTTCTGAAAATGGTGTAAGTATGGATTCCTACTCTCCTCTTTACTCACGTATATCAGGTCTAGCAAATTTTGCAAAAACGACTGGAGCTGAAGTTATTATCAACGGTAATACTCTCGAATGTGGTAATGATCAATATCTATCAATGATTCAAGAAAAAGAGGTTGCAGGTCGTTGGCCTAAGGACGAACGTTTTTACAATATGGCACTCTCATCTGAGTCAGATGGTTTTTGGTTATTCCCTGGTACAACCCCAACTGTGCGCATGGGTGATTTAGAGTTTGGTCACTTAACTCTTCCGAAAAGATAATAAAAAAGGATGATCAAATGAGTAAGGTATTTCTTATTACAGGTGCAGCTTCAGGGATTGGACTGGCTTTAAGCCATCGTCTTTTAGAAAATGGCCATCAAGTATGCGTCTGCGATATTAATTTTGAAAGCTTACACAATCTGTATAAAAGTTATAGTTCAAAGCAGATATTAATACAGAAGTTAGATGTGCGCGATTTTGATAATTGGCAAAAAACTATCAATCAAGTTCTAATGAAATGGAACAAACTTGATGTTTTATGCAATGTGGCTGGTGTCTTAAAAGAAAATTGGGTTATTGATAGCTCGCCACAAGAAGTCGATTTACACTTTGATATTAATCTTAAAGGTACAATATTGGGTACTCAATCTGTTCTACAAACGATGAAAGCCCAAGGTAGCGGACATATCATAAATATTGCATCTCTAGCAGCTTTATCGCCTGTGCCAGGATTATCTCTATATAGCGCAAGTAAATTTGCAGTGCGTAGTTACTCAATAGCAGCAGGAATGGAGTTGGCTGAATTAGGTATATCTGTCACTGCAATTTGTCCAGATGCAGTACAGACTCCCATGTTAGATCAGCAAAAAGATAAAGTACAAGCTGCCTTAACCTTTTCAGGTCGTCGTGCCTTAACCGTTGATGAAGTAGTAGATGCAATTGTAAATGTCGCTTTGGTCAAAAAACCGTTAGAAATTATACTTCCACAGATGCGTGGTATTTTGGCTAAACTTGCAAACTCATTTCCATCTGTTGCAGCGACACAAATGAACACTTGGCGTAGAAAAGGTATCAAACAACAGCTTCAAGAAAAAAAATAGCAATATTAATACAGTTGGAAGCTTATTGCCTTCATCTGTATTTAATTCAAAGAGTGCTCTTACTACTGTAATACTTTTTAGATCTCCATAAGTTAAATAAAATCATGATTTTTGATGTTTTATGATTTAGATTTATCGTCGTTAAACTCTTCAACAATATCTCTCCTTACTAAATTCGCACCTCAAAGCTAGCATTATCCAACGCCCTGCAATCTTAAATACTCTAAACAAAATTTTATAAATTAATTTGCTCACGAAAACTTCACTATCGCATACGTATAAATATTAAGAGTCTTATACTGATCTAAATTCATATAAGAAAATTATAAGACGAATAAAAATTAATCAAAAATATACCCAAAATCAGCATGGTCAAGGAGATACAAAATGGACTCTCGCCTACTTTTAGCAATTATGCTAAGTAGTTTTAGTGTGACATCATTCGCTTCAAGCCACCGCGAAGCACCATCAATCAGTAAAACACCCAAGGTTGACGCTACAGATTTTTATATGTTTAAAAGTTATGAGCCGAGCCGAAGTAATTTCGTAACCATACTAGCAAACTATCAACCTTTACAAGATGCTTATGGGGGGCCTAATTATTTCGCTCTAGATCCTAAAGCCTTATATGAAATACACATTGACAACAACGGAGATGGGCAAGAAGACATTACTTTCCAATTTAAATTCAATCAAGAGTTAAAAGACTTACAAGTTCCTGTAGGTGGCAAGAATGTTTCTGTACCATTATCTAACATTGGTAAAATAACAAATGATAGTAGTTCAGCTCAAAATACAGCTGAAACATATACTGTTACCATGATTAAAGGTGACCGACGTAAAGGTGATCGAAGTACTTTAGGCTCTTTTAAAAAGCCATTCGATAATGTTGGCGCAAAATCAATTCCAAACTATCAAGCCTACGCAGATACATTTGTCCAAAACATTAACTTTGGAAATTGCGGTTCTGGTAAAGTTTTTGTAGGTCAACGTCAAGATCCTTTTGCTGTTAACTTAGGTGAAGTATTCGATTTAGTGAATATTAAGATTCCTGCTACTCAACTCGCACCTTCAGGAGTAAACGCTGAAGATCAAGGCTTGAATACTATTGCAAATAAAAACGTCACTACAATTGCTTTAGAAGTTCCACAGTCTTGTTTAGTTGCTTCAAATGATACAGTGATTGGAGGATGGACAACAGCAAGCTTACCTCAAGCCACCTTATTAAATCCTAATCCTGAAAGTAATCTTACCAGTGCAAGTAAAGTTGGTGGTGCTTGGACTCAAGTTTCACGTTTAGGTATGCCTTTAGTTAATGAAGTCGTCATTGGTCTTAAAGATAAAGATAAATTTAATGCAAGTAAGCCTGTGAATGATGGGCAATTTGCTGACTATGTGACTAACCCAACCCTACCTACATTAATAGAAGTTCTTTTTAAGGAGGCAACTGGTGGTGCCGTAGTTGCACCAACAAACTTTCCAAGAACTGACTTAGTTAATGCATTTCTTTTAGGTATCCCTGGCTTAAACCAACCTAAAAATGTAAAAGCATCTGAAATGTTGCGTCTAAATACTGCTATTACTCCAGCAACAAAAGATAAACAAAATCGTCTTGGTGTAATCGGTGGAGATACTGCAGGATTCCCGAACGGTCGTAGACCTGGTGATGATGTCGTCGATATTGAGCTTAGAGTTGCTATGGGCTTACTCTGCACAATAGATGGTGTGAATACCGCTGTTGGTTGTAAAGCGAGCGATGCTAAAGCAGGAGGAATAGGCTTTACTGATGGAGCTCTACAATCACCACAACAATTTGGTACTGCTTTCCCATACTTAAATACTCCAGTAGCAGGCTCTCCATTTAATACAGCTAGCAAATAATTAGGAGTAGTCACCATGAGAAAACTCATTTTGCTGTTCATGGTTGGTATTGGATTAAGTGGCTGCGGTGGTAATGACAATAATTCAAAACCAAATAATAACAATCAATCCCCAAATGACCCCGTTCTTAAAGAAACGTTGTCATTAACCAATCAACCTCAAAGTAACTACGAACAGTCTGAACCTAAAAGTATTACTGACATTTCAGAATCTACTATAGATAACAAATCAGAACCCGTTGCAGTGAAATTTTAAGATTAAGACTCTTAACAAACGTCTGTTAAGAGTCTTTATAGGAGTTTTAGATGTTAATTCGTCAGCTAACATTATCAATAATAGCTTCATTGTATTTAAGTACTGCTTTCGCTCATCCCAAACATCACCATGAAGAATCTTCATCGAGTTCAGAACATCCAGATTATTCAGTAATGTTAAAAAACAATCATAATGATGAACTTAGAAATCAAATCGTTAATGTCTTACTTGAAAAAGCTTATTCAAAAGGCGACGGTGAGTTTTTAGAACAAGCTGAAGACTTAATGAAATCAAGCCTCAATTCATCAGACACAGAAAATAAATTGTTAGAAACTCGACTCGCTCAAGCAAATCATAATTTCAGCAGAGCAGAAACAATACTTAATGACGTATTAAAAAAAGACCCTAAAAATTATGATGCAATTTTACAACTCGCAAATATATATAGATTACAAGGTCAATTTAATCAGTCACTTAAATTATGTGATCAATTAGATCAACAGAGTGTGAAACTTTATAAAGCTGGTTGTGTCCTGCAAGTGGATGCAATGACAAAAAATATTTCGGAAATAAAACCGAGAACAAATGAACTTCTTCAAATGGCCCCAAGGTTAAATAAAAACGATCAGCAATGGTTAGGTAATATTATGCTGGAAATAGCGACAAGATTTAATGATCCAACTCTTGCGAGCCAATCTATTCCATTACTCAATGTAGATAATTTACCCAATGCTCTTGCTAAATCCAATTGGTATATTTCTCAACAAGAATATTCAAACGCAATCAAAATTCTCACCCCATATCGTTATCATGATGGCGCGTTATATAGAATTATTTTAAGCAAACAGAAACTAAACGATCCCCTTGCAGAAAAAGACCTAAATGAACTAACCCAAAGAGTACAAAACTTACTCGACCATAAGGATCACATACATCTCAGAGAGCAAGCTCAATTCCTATGGGTTTCCAAAAAATATGATGAAGGTTTACGCATAGCTGCTAAAAACTGGAATATGCAAAGAGAAAATGACGATTTTGAAGTATATGCCGCCCTTGCGCTTGATAGTAAAAATCGTGAAAGCACAGAAAAATTATTAAATTGGAGTAATGAAACTGGCTATCAAAATCCGACCTACATTCAAAAATTAAAACAAATGTTAAAGCAATTATAAATCTAATTTTGATAAACAACTGAAAACATGAAATTAATAATGATTTCATGTTTGTGAAAATCACGAAAATTTATAAAATTAATGGAATAAAAATGAAAAAAAGAATTTTGTATTGCTTGTTGATAGGAAGTAGTCATTTCTATTTAGGTCAGCTTACTCATGCTGGAGGTGAACTTACAACAACACTTCCTACAATTAAAATAACAGCATCATCAAATTTAGATAGCGCTTTTGGGGTCGCATTTACTTCATCCCAAGGAACAATATCGAAAGAACAAATTGAAACTCGACCTTTATCACGTCCAGCAGAAGTTTTAGAAACGATCCCTGGTGTCATTGTGACTCAACACAGTGGTAGTGGTAAGGCAAATCAATACTTTCTGAGAGGTTTTAACTTAGATCATGGAACTGACTTTGCAACATCATTTGATGAACAACCCATTAACATGGTGAGTCATGCCCACGGTCAAGGTTACACAGACTTAAATTATCTAATCCCCGAACTGATTGAATCAATTCAATATCACAAAGGAGCAGTATCGATTGATGATGGTGATTTTGCATCAGCAGGTACAGCAAAAATTTCGAGTATCCATTCTTTAGACAATCCTTACGCACAAATAACGTTAGGTAATCACAACTTACTTAGATTTTTAGCTGTTGGAAACTTAGTTCTTAGTGACGGGGAATTAATCGGTGCAGTTGAGAATATCAACAGTGACGGACCTTGGGTTAACCCTGAAAATCTTTCAAAACAAAATGTATTCTTAAAATATTTCACTGGTGACCATAATAAAAATCAATCCATCAGCTTTCAACATTATCAAGCACGATGGGATGCTACTGATCAAATTCCAGAGCGGCTGATTGAAAGCGGTGAACTTAATCACTTCGATAGCTTAAACAAGAGTGATGGTGGTAAGTCTGCTCGGACTGCTATTTGGTATAATGCTAAAAATTATGAGAAAACGAAATACTCAACAATCTCCTCTTATGCCGTATATAACAAACTGAATCTATTTTCTGACTTTAGTTATTTTTTAAATGATCCAATCCATGGAGACCAATTTGAGCAAGCTGAAGAACGGACGACACTTGGATTTAAATTTCAAAAAGGTTTATTAAGTGAATGGTCAAGCAAAGAGCTTTTAAACTCGTTTGGATCATCTCTTAGGTATGATTATATTAACAACTTAGGCCTTTACCAGACACAAGATCGACAGCGTTTCAACACTTTAAGAAATGATGATGTTAATCAATGGTCTATTGGAATATGGGGACAAAATCAAACCACGTGGCAACCTTGGTTAAAAACTATTTTAGGCGTTCGTGGTGATTTTTATTCTTTTGATGTAAATTCTGATAAAGAAGAAAATAGTGGTCATAAAACTGATCATATTTTCAGCCCTAAAATGAGTATAATTTTAGGTTCGTGGGAGAATATTGAATATTACATTAATTATGCATATGGCTTTCATAGCAATGATGCTAGAGGAACTACAACGCACCTAAACATTGATTCTCGTGATAGTAACTATTTAAAACCAACTCTCCCCGTTTCTCCATTAGTAAGAACAATAAATTCAGAACTGGGATTAAGAGCAAAACTTATACCTGAGCTCACTTCAACAATAGCTCTATGGCAACTTGATTCAGATTCAGAACTGGTATTCATCGGCGATGCTGGTACGACAGAAGCAAGTAGGCCAAGTAAAAGACAAGGTATTGAAATTTCACAATTCTATCAACCAACAGATGCTTGGATTATCGATGTAGATCTGGCTTGGTCAAAAGCAAGATTTAAAAATGAAAATTCGGAAGGAAATCATATTCCTGGGGCAATAGAGAAGACCTTAGCTGCTGGATTTACTTATAAACTGAATGACCAAATTAATTTTGGAGGACGTTTACGTTACTTTGGTTCTCGTCCTTTGATTGAGGATAACTCAGTTCGTTCCGATTCATCAACTTTAGTTAACTTACAAGGCAGCTATCAATTTAATAAAAACTTTCTAGCACAAGTTGAACTCTTTAATGTATTCGATCAAAAGACAAATGATATCGAATACTACTATGCATCATGCACTCGTCAAGATCTCAGTGAGCCTACATGCTCACCTAACTCTTCAGAACGTGAAGGAATTTATGATAGACATATCCATCCTACTGAGGGAAGAAACCTCAGAATGACCTTCCGCTATTTATTCTGACCTGAGCGATAAATGCTGAGGAGAAAAATATGTTGTCTCAAAATAAACTCAATGTTTCACAGAGTGCATTTCTCTTTAGCATTATCATGCATGTTTTTATTGTAATCGTGCTTTTAAATTTTGCAGTTGAAAAAAACGATCATATAACTTCAAATATAAAGATTACGTTAATTTCGGCATCAAGTGTAAATCATAAAGATGCAATGTTTTTGTCTTCAAAAGATTCCCAAACAACAGCAACAATCGATCAACCTCAACCTCAACCTCAACCTCAACCAATCAGCGAAACAATATTTAATAGTGCAGTACCAGCAAATACATCAACAGAAAATCAAGTACCTGATTTCTTTAGTATCGATGAGCATGTAAATTCATCAAAAATTGAACATACTTATGACCCGCTCTTGGATGCACAAAATAGAGCAAAAAAAGCTATAAAAGAAGCAAAAGACGTATCAAATCTTTATCAGTCAAATATCAAACCGATGGAAACTGAATTTTTAGAAAAGAACCAATTATCTTCTTTAAAATTAGAAACTGACTCATTTAGTTTTTACAAAGTTGAAATTATTGACACACCAAAGGATTTTGAACGTTATTCTTCTTTAATTCATGTCTCTAAAGCTACCTCATCAGGTGAAGAAGAAATTAAAATTAATCAACTTAATGAACAAATTACAGAACTACTTCATGAAAATCGCTTAGCTTTAACCAACAAAAAATCTGAAAATATTGAATTTATAATCGATCCAGTTAATCGAATTATTCTTATTAATCTTTCTTCAGAGTCATTGAAAATGGATCATAATCTCAAGTCATTATTAGAAAACATGTCGTTTGATGCAATTCTAATGGATAGTAATCTTAATGAAAAAGCCTACTTTTTTAGAGTCGAAATTTAATGAACTATAAATCATATATTTCTCTTTAAAGAAATGATCTATATTATTTCTTTAAAGAGAAACTCTTTTTTAATTTCGAATGATCATCTCTGTCCAACCCGTAAATGGATTATCAAACAGCTCCCATTCTTTTGCGCCAAGTGCCATTTCATCATCTGTTAATAAGCACGCATCAAACTGAGCAGTCAAAGCAGCTTGATCCATATCCATACCTATCAGAACAATTTCTTGTCGAGCATCACCTGTTAAATCATCCCAATTTTTTTCAATCGCATCACGACTGTTTTGATCTTCAGGCCAATGCTCATCCGGTACAGCTGCCCACCAATACCCTGCTACACTGTGTCGAGCCATCGCACCTGCTTGTGACCACGAACCTGCAAACTCTGGATTGGAAGCGAGCCAAAAAAATCCTTTTGATCGAATCACACCTTGCCACTCAGAATTTACAAAATCAAAAAAACGTTGGGGATGGAAAGGCTTTCTTGCTCTATAAACAAAACTACTGATCCCATATTCTTCGGTTTCAGGAGTATGTTCTCCTCTTAGCTCTTTCAACCAACCAGGTGCTTGAGCTGCTTCATTAAAATCGAATAAGTTAGTATTTAGAATTTTATCTAGCTTCACTTGCCCGAATTCAGAAATTTCAATTTTCGCTCTTGGGTTAAGTGAATGTAGAATGCCAAATAATTTTTCTTTTTCTTCACGATTAATTAAATCAACTTTATTTAAAAGAATTACATCACAGAATTCAATTTGGTCGATTAAAAGATCAACCACATTGCGTTCATCATCTTCACCCAATGATTCACCCCGTGAAGTTAGGCTATCTAACGAACTATAATCCTTTAAAAAATTATAGGCATCGACCACAGTCACCATGGTATCCAAACGCGCGAACTCACTCAGTGAAACACCATTTTCATCTTCAAATGTAAATGTTTCTGCAACAGGCAAAGGTTCAGAAATTCCTGTTGATTCAATTACTAATTGATCAAAGCGATTGTCTTCAGCCAAACGACGTACCTCAATCAATAAATCCTCTCGTAAGGTGCAACAAATACAACCATTGCTCATTTCCACCAGTTTTTCATCTGTACGTGATAATTCAGCACCGCCCTCACGAACTAAAGCCGCATCAATATTCACCTCAGACATATCATTGACGATTACGGCGATTTTTCGCCCTTCACGATTGTTCAAAATATAATTGAGCAACGTGGTTTTTCCTGCACCTAAAAAACCAGATAGGACGGTCACAGGAAGTTTGCTTGGAGTGGCTAAAGAATGATTCATTGGCGTTCTCACTAATTAAAGATGTTGAGTTTGATGTTTAGAAAGACATGAAAAACATTGACCCAATACTTCTAAATATGGGTAACTCGGATTGAATTGTTTGGCTTGGATGGTGCTTTCTACACAGGTTTTAAGTTGTGGAATGGCGATACTTTGCACGCTTTGGCATTCGGTACACACAGTAAAAAGCCGATAACTTACTGAGAGTTCGGCTTGATTTAACACATACATATTCAAGGTATTTAGTTTTATGATCAGGCAATCTTCTGACAGTTTTTTAAGGATTCGATAAATCTGAATAGGTGCTTGAAAGCCATAAGGTTTGGCTTTTTCCAATAACTCATAAGCACTCATGGCTTTATTTTCTGTTTTTAAAATATCTAAAATATTTTGTTGGGCGATAGTGAGCTTCATTGCAATTTACTCATTGTTATTATTAAAAGAATTATTGATACATGGCGATGAGCTGTAACGATGATCAACACCCCATGTACGATAGCCTGCTGTATCGATATGGATTTGTCCTGATGCATATACACCTAAACCCATATTTAACGCTTCACCTTGCTCTATCCAAAATTCACAAAGCTTCTTTTTTGTATTTTCGATATGAATTTGTTCAATCGGATCTGGTGTTTCACTACCTATACGAAAATCGAGTGCGGCGTTAAAGACATGTTTTGAAGCACCCGCACCACCTGCACACTGATTTAGCGCAAAGCTGCGGTACACGGAAGTTACCGTAATCTGATCAACTCGCCCTTGTTGTAGCAATCGATGCAAAATATTTAATGTAGGAACGATGTTGTTCCATAGCTCTCTGGGGGGAACTTCGTATTCGACATAGTTACATTTTTGCCAATCTCTGGCAGTTTGAAAAAACTCAAAATCTGGAATAAATGTATTAATTCCCTGTACTTTTAAAAAGTTCTTATAAGCTTGAATCTGTTGCTGATGATCGGCTTGCATTGTCCACATTTGATAAGAAGCTGGAATATGCTTGGGTTTAAGAATAATTTTTGGAATCGTAGTTTTTATTTCACGCTTGGATGGCTGATTCAACGAAATCGCTTGGTTTGGAGACTGGCAAGCAGATAGACCACATATGAATCCGAGCATGTAGATTTTTTTCATTTTTGATTCGCTAAAGTCTACTAATTCAAATTAACTTCGCAGCGAGCTTGTCGGTGCTTATTGTTATGTTATAACATTACATTAAATATTACAACGTAAGCCATCAACAAATGAATCTTGCTCTTCCTGATATTTCAGCCGACTCCACTTTACCCAAAGCGTATAGCCATTGCCTTGATTGGGTTGGCATGGAAAAAATTGCATTACCCGTTCGTATCGAAAATACGCTATGTCAAAGTCAAGTGAATGCTTATGTTAGTTTGGACGATCCCTTAGCCAAAGGGATTCATATGTCACGCTTGTATACGCGACTGTTAGAACTGAGCTCGATTAGAAATTTAAACTTGATGGATTTAAGGTCTTTATTACAAGACTTTTTAGTAAGTCATTATGATCTATCCAAACATGCAAAAATTGAAATTCATAGCGAACTGTATATCGAACGACCTGCATTGATCAGCAAGCTCTCAGGTTGGAAAAGTTATCCTTTTGTTTTGTCATGCCAACTTTTAGATGAGCAGTTTTTAGCAGAATTAAAAGTTGAGATTCCCTATTCATCAACCTGCCCATGCTCGGCTGCACTTTCAAGAAACATTATTCAACAACGTTTTGAATCGGCGTTGAACAATCAAGACATTTGTTTAGATCAGCAGGAAATTTTAGATTGGCTAAGCAGTACAGATGCGATAGCTGCAACACCGCATAGTCAAAGAAGCTTTGCAATTCTTAATTTTAGGCTTGATCAAAATATCCAACATATCCCACTGATTTTATTTATCAATCAGGCTGAACAAGCTCTTATGACACCTGTTCAAACAGCCGTTAAACGCATTGATGAACAAGCGTTTGCAATTGCCAATGGTCAAAACCTGATGTTTTGTGAAGATGCCTTACGACGGCTATATGGCACATTTTTAAATCATAAAAGTATTAGAGGTTTTAATTTCAAAGTCATTCATGCAGAAAGCCTGCATGCACACGATGCTGTGGCTCAAGGTTCATGGCGATGGTAAAGCATTCTATTTTTAAACAAATGGAACATGGGTTTTTGGGGCAGAAATTTGATTTTGAAGCTGTATTTGAACAGATCAAATGGAACCAAGATGGTCTAGTTCCAGCGATCACTCAAGATCAAACAAGCAAAGATGTATTGATGATGGCTTGGGTCAACCGAGAAGCTTTAATCTAAACCTTGCAAACCAAACAAGTGTGCTATTGGTCACGCTCACGAAAATGCTTATGGCGTAAAGGTGAGAGTTCAGGACATCGTCAATATTTGACGGATGCTAGACTCGATTGTGATGGCGACTGCCTATTGCTTTTCATCAATCAAACTGGCCCAGCCTGCCACACCCTACGCCCGACTTGTTTTTATCTTGGTCTCAATACAGATCAAGTGACGATTTTAACTCAACCTGTGATTTAACTTATTTTAAACGGTAATTCTATGCTACGTAAAAATCCATCTGGTCATTTGCCTGTTATCGATCAATCTGCTTATGTCGATCAAACCGCGATTATCTGCGGCGAAGTCATCGTACATGCCAATGTATTTATTGGTCCTTATGCCGTAATTCGTGCTGATGAAACTGATGAACATGGTGAAATGGAACCAATCATTATCGGTGCAAACTCCAATATCCAAGATGGCGTGGTGATTCATTCAAAAGCAGGTGCTGCGGTGAAGATTGGTGAAAACTCATCGATTGCACATCGTTCAATTATTCATGGTCCTTGTGAAATTGGTCGCCATGTTTTTGTAGGTTTTAACAGTGTCTTGTTTAACTGCAAAGTCGGTGATCATAGTGCGATCCGACACAATGCAGTGGTCGACGGGCGTGATTTGCCGAGTCACTTTTATGTTCCTGCCATGAGCTACATCAACCCTAAAACAGATTTAAGCCAATATCCGCCTGTTGATGTTGCGATCAGTGAATTTTCTGAAAGTGTGGTCAGTACCAATATCGAGTTAGTCAAAGGATATAAGGCATTACACAATGAATTTTAGACAATTTCCCAAGATCATTATTCGCAATGCCAACCTAGTCAATGAAGATACACAGTATATTGCCGATGTACTTATTCAAGATGGACGGATCGAGAAAATCGCTAGCAATATCACGGGCGTTTTCAATGCGAAAACCATTGATGCAAATGGGGCTTGGTTAATCCCTGGCATGATTGATGATCAAGTGCATTTTAGAGATCCTGGCTCACCACAAAAAGGCAGTATCGCATCTGAATCTATGGCTGCAACCATTGGTGGGATTACCAGTTATATGGATATGCCTAATACTAATCCTGCGACATTGAACTTAGACACGCTGGCACAAAAAAAGCAAATTGCAGCGCAACACAGCATGGCAAATTACGCATTTCATTTTGGTGTAAGTTCTGAAAATTTAGACATTATTGAACAACTTGACCCTAAATTAGTCAGTGGTGTCAAAGTCTTTATGGGTGCATCAACAGGCAATATGTTGGTTGATGATCCTAAAACTCTAGAGCGTTTATTTGCTAATGTACCAACCATCTTATTGACGCATTGTGAATATACGCCTCGGATTAAAGAACAGGAAAAACTATATTTGGAAAAATATGGTGAAAATATTCCAGCAGCAATGCACCTTAAAATTAGAGATAAACAGGCTTGCTTTGAAAGTTCTCGACTCGCAGTGTCTTTGGCAGAGAAATACGGCACTCAACTACATGTTTTACATCTGACCACAGCCAAAGAATTATGTTTATTTAAAGATCTGCCTTTAAATCGAAAACATATTTCAGCCGAGGTCTGTATCCATCATCTTAGTTTTGATGATTCTGACTATGCCGCTCTGGGACATTTAATAAAATGTAATCCTGCAATCAAAACCCAACAAGATAAAGAGACTTTGATTCATGCGATTTCAAACACTAATCGTTTGGATATTATTGGGACAGACCATGCACCACATACTTGGGATGAAAAACAACAATCCTATATGAATGCTCCTTCTGGTCTACCATTGGTACAACATGCTGTGCCCGCATTAATGGAACTGGTTGCAGATGGAAGGCTCAGTATCGAAACGATGGTGCGTAAAACATCTCATCAAGTTGCGGACTTATTTAAGATTAAAGACCGTGGTTATATTCGTGAGGGTTATTGGGCTGATCTCGTTCTACTCGAAGAAAATACCCATAGAATTGCAGTTAAAGATCAAAAAAATTATATGCAATGTGGTTGGACTCCATTTCAAGATAAAACGTTCCGTTATGAAGTTGATACCACCATTGTTTCAGGGCAACTGGCGTGGCATCAAAATCAGTTATTTTTAAATTGTCGAGGTGAAGCTTTAGAAATTGACCGATAAATCGAGATAAACCGTTATAATCGGCAAAGAATATTCTGCAATACTGCTTTGATGCTTATGCCCCAATCTGCTCATTTTTGGCGAGATCTATTCCGCTTAATACATATTTATGCCGGAATATTGATCGCCCCATTTATTTTTATTGCGGCATTTACTGGATTTTTATATGTAAGCAGTCCACAAATCGAACAATATATCTATAAAGAGCGACTCTTTGTTCAAAATGAAAATATTCCAGTACAACAGCTCAGTTTGCAAATAAAAGCAGCTCAAGCACTCATCCCTGAATCTGCGAAGATTACTGAAGTGCGACCAGCGCCTACTTCCAATCAAACGACGCGTGTCATTTATAGTGACTCTGTTGAAAATATAAGTAATCAAGCTATCTTCGTTGATCCATATACTTTAAAACTTAAGGGGCAACTTCCTGTTTATGGAACGAGCGGTGTTCTTCCATTTAGAACTCTAATTGATCAATTTCACAGTAATTTACTGCTTGGCGACTATGGAAGACTATATAGTGAACTGGCTGCAAGCTGGTTAGCAATTCTAAGCCTCTCAGGTCTCTATCATTGGTATAAACGCCGAAAACATTTAAAACAGATCGCAACGCCAAGAAATACACTCTTAAAATGGCATAGCTCAATTGGAATTATTTTATTTCCGCTCTTACTGATTGTTGCGATTACAGGTTTGACGTGGTCTAAATGGACTGGAGAAAATATCCACATACTTCGTCAGGCCTTGAGATGGCAAACACCAGCTCTCGTTACCTCTATTTCAAATAATAAGCAATTAGTTGATATACATGCACATCATCATACCGATATGCAACAAATGAACCATCAGCCACACATAAAGGCTGAGGATTTTGATCAAGCGCTACAAATTGCAAGACAACATGGGATTCACAGTTCTCAACTGCAAATCAAACCTCCGACAACCATATATACTGCATGGACGGTTTCAGAAATACGTCGTCGTTGGCCGACAGAAGCAGACAGTATTTCGATCGATCTGCAAAGTAATAAAGTGATTGATCATTTAAAATTTGATGATTTCCCAGTGGCAGCAAAACTCACCCGATGGGGTGTGGATGCGCATATTGGTGTGTTGTTTGGTTGGGTCAACCAACTTTTATTAATGATATATGCAATCGCTTTATGCGCACTCATTGTGATTGCATTTTGGCTTTGGAGTCGCACATTTAATCTAAAACAAACCACAATCAACCTAGTCAAACAGAGCTTACAGCTTTGGAAAAATGGCAACTTAAAACAGAAAATTTCGCTTGTGATATCTTTTTGTATTCTTCTGATTTGTTTGCCAACCTTAGCAATAAGTTTAATCGTCGTAATCGCCTTCATCATGATTCAACAGCATAAATCTAGATTGTAATAATTCATGATGCTAGGCACTAAAAATAGTGCCTAGTCATTATCTTAAGCAAGTTTATCAAGTTGAAAATCTTCAAAAGCCTGATATGTAACACCAGTTTTGCTTTCTAATATTTCCACATAATCATCACCTATGATCAATTGATTACGCTCTTTCACATGTTGTAATTGAATTTTAATTTTTCCATGATCCATGAAACTAAAATTGCCTACATACAACTCATGTTTGTTTTGGTCACTATTACTTGTTCGCTCTAAACGAAAAGTTTGATCGGCATGAATCTTTAGATCGACAGTCATTCCATCACAGTTTTCACAAAAAGTTATGCATCCTGCACAAGGCAATATTCCTTGATAATGCCCTATCCATTTTTGCAATAAGGGATCAATGCTTGGTTTAACTTCAGCACCTACTTTTTCCTGTTCAGGATTGGGATTATTCTGACTACACCCCATGATGACACTCGCCAAAATGAAAGTGCTTAATGCTCTTTTCTTCATCATCGACATGCTATTGACCTGTTTCATTCCTTGCATCAAACTCAAAAAGACCAATCAAAACGTAAAGTCGCTTTTAAAGGTTCACCGGGTTGTACCCAATAGTTGGTATAACTTGCTACGTAATAATCTTTATCAAATAAATTATCCAAATTTAACTGCGCACGTAGGTCTGGTCGAATTTTAATATAGCCACCAACATTGACAACGGTAAACTCAGGTAGAGTCGTTCCATTATCAATATAGTTTGCACTTCGCTGACCATAATAATTAATATTTCCAACAAGACCTGCTTCTCGTCCAAACAGGTTCAATTGATAATCCGCGCTGATATTTGCGGTATGTTTAGGAATATTTTTTAGACGTGAACCTGTTTTATCAACTTCACTTTCTAAAACTGAAGCATCCGTATAGCTATAATTTGCATTAACTCGAAGTTGATCACTGATTTGATGCTGTAACTCCAATTCAATTCCTCGACTTTGTACATGACCGTTATCAACATAACTATCTGTGATGCCTTCAGTAAGTAAATGGCGTTTATCTAAGTCAAAATAAGTTAATCCTAACCAGCTTTTGGGAAAGAACTGATACTTAGCTCCGAGTTCCCAAGTCGTGGTTTTTTCAGGCTGGTATAATTCATTATTCTTATTTAAACCCGTATTTAGCTCAAATCCTTTACCCCAATTACTATAAAAGGAAAGCTGTTCAGTTGCTCTGAAATTGATTCCTGCCCGTGGCGTAAATGGTGTAAATGTCTGTTGAGCGAATTTAGTCGTTTGAAGATTTTCAATCTGCTGTTCTAAGTGATTAAAACGACCACCGAGCAAAATATTCCATCGCTCATTTAAAAAAATCTGATCCTGTAGATTGAAACCCAACATATTTTGGGTTTCTTTGGTGTCTTTGGTGATCCGTGTGAGTGCCAAAATATTTTGACCATAAATAGGATTATAAATATCTATCGGACTATTCGTTCCTACAGCGTTTCTTCTTTGCGTCTGATCAATGGTATAATGTCCTGCCTCAACATTGGTCACCAACTCATGTTTCAGAGAACCTGTTTCGAACTTGCCACGTAAGATCGACTGGAAATTGGTGGTATCTGTTTCAAATTGTCGAGCACGGCGGAATCGATTTGCGGTTCTGCCATCTGTGGCAATTGACCCAATTTCAGTCGAGGTGCCTGCACGTTCACCATGTTTATAGGTAATTGCCGTTGTATTATTCCAATCATCATTGAATGCGTGATTCAAGCGCAGTTGATACATTTGGTCTTTGATTTCAATATCACCATCACGAGGCTCGCCTAGAAAGGTTTTCTTATTGACTGGGAATTTTCCATTGACCATCGGAACGCCCCGATCAAATACGCCTTTAGACGCTGCAAACTCAGTATCAAGATTCAACTGGGTTTGCTCCGAAATTTTCCACGCCAATTGCGGCGCGATGTAATAATGCTGATTATCAACATGATCACGGAAACTTTGATTGTTTTCATAAGATGCGCCTAAACGATAGGCAAAATCGTCATTGATCGCATTGGTGGTATCCATTGCAATTCGATATTCTTCTAAAGTACTTCCACTCAAACTAACTACGCTTTTAGGCTGCCATTCAGGTTGCTTAGTGGTGATATTCATAATCCCTCCGATCGCACCCTGTCCATACATCGCAGCCATCGGTCCTTTTAAGAAATCAATCGCCTGAATATTCACCATATCTCGTGGAGTATGAATTCCACTAACCGAACTTAATCCATTCCGCATATAGATTGTTCCCATATTGGGATCGGTACTAAAGCCACGGAACGAATAATTGTCCCAAAATCCACCACCATAACTATCTTGATATACCACACCATTTACAAACGATAGTGCATCGCTGATACGTTGAACATTATGATTTTGAATATCTGTTGAAGAAACATGGGATTTATTAAAGGGAACATCTAACAGGTCATGATTAAATTGCGTCATTGCTTGTGATGATGAGTGACGCTCATCTTGTTTTTCCGCAGTAATCGTAATAGTTGGTAATTGTGTAACATCTTTATTAACTAACGTTTCTGCGGCAGAAGTTGAGTTTGCAGAAAGTTGTACCGCTAAAATAGCAATGAGCAGTGGATGAAAATGGAAAATTTTCATTTTGTTCCTTTTAAGCATAAATTTTTCGTTCGAGCCAGTGAAATGCTCTGATTTAAAGTTTGAAAAATTACGCCAATAAGGGTGGTGCTCTACCTTGCGGATTTAAAAAGAGACGTTGAAGATAAAAGGAAATATGCTTAAACGTTTTTTGAAAAGCAATCAAGCGAACTTGTATTCGATCAAATATTTCAGCAATGTCTGAATTTAGATCTGAGACTAAATGGCCGTATACCACACAAAATAAACATTCATTGTGGACATCATGTTGATGCTCCACATCTGATTTAATCATCGACTTGATAACTGTGACAGTCTGATGAGTGTGGTGCATACTTGATTGTTGCTGTATTTCAGCAACAGTTTGACATACCCTAGCAATTTTATATTGCTCAGGTATTAATGGCTGTAAAAAAACAGCAATTTGCAACAGCATCGCAGAGAATGCTAAAACAACTGAGGTTCGCAATGTCGGCATCTAAATTTTCATATGTACATACTATCATTGCTTAAGATTTCTTTGAAATCTAACGTAGGCTGACCTGTTAGTTTATATACTGATTTTATTAATATTTTTAATATTTTATTTCTATAATTCTATTTGCCTATTTTTCACTCCTACCCTGTATGGAATAAAGCACCCTTTCGTTTACATAAATATAGATTTTAGATTATGTTGGTGATGCAAAATTAATCAAAATAGCATTAGAGGATATTAATATCCTCTAATGCTATCTTAATACTTAGTATATTCAACAACTTGAGTAAATCACTCTTTGGAGGTGAGCTAGTCATTCTGCATTTTATTTTGCGATTACATGTCTTTGTTTAAAACCATTTATATAATAGAATCCATAATTAATTGAGTATTAGAGCTATCTTCATAGATGCTGATGGTTTTAGGGCGATTGCTAGGTTTCTACGCAATCTTGTTACAAATCGCTGTCTTTTTACAGCCCTTGCTGCCAGAGAAATATCAAATCTCTCCAGTATGTGAAACTATTGCCCAAGCATTACAACTCACCCATTCTGCTGTAACTCCTAGTCACAACCATCAAAGTACATCAGAACACCAACACAACATGTCTCATCACATGCACGACATGGGACATGCAGCACCCTCATCTGACATTACAGTAGCTAGCCACCATCACCATGATGCAGGACATCAATGTCAGTACTGTGTGGTATATAGCCATGTTGTACCCTTACCTGACCTTGATCTAAAACAGATTCTGATCCGTATTCAGGTACGGTTTCTAGCGTTTATTGAAAACTATTTCCATGTTTTCTTTCAACTCCAGCAACTCTTTCTTATCCCTCAAGGGCGTGCCCCACCACTTTGATAATCTTTCACTTGAAGCTCAAAACAATTGTTTTGAAAAATTAATATTTTCAAGAGATTATCATCATGTTCTATTTTCATGCTCTTACACGGGTAGAAACTACTACAACTATAGCTTTAGCTCATCTGCAAAAAGATGAGGTGCGGTCATGACACTGGGTTTAACTGCACTTGAACTGGCGAGAATACAGTTTGCTTTTACCGTATCGTTTCACATCATTTTTCCTGCAATCTCGATTGGACTTGCTAGCTTTTTAGCAGTCTTGGAATGGCGTTGGTTACGTACCAACAATCCGATCTATCAGGATCTGTTTAAATATTGGGTCAAAATCTTTGCTGTTGCATTTGGGATGGGTGTCGTTTCAGGTGTGGTGATGAGCTATCAGTTTGGTACGAACTGGAGCGAGTTTTCACGCTTTGCTGGTGGTGTCACCGGACCATTGCTTACTTATGAAGTACTCAGCGCATTTTTCTTGGAAGCAGGTTTTCTCGGGATCATGTTGTTTGGCTGGGGACGGGTCAGTAAAAAGGCTCATTTCTTTGCCACTCTCATGGTCGCAGTGGGAACCTGTATTTCAATGTTCTGGATTTTATCCTCAAACAGTTGGATGCAAACACCGCAAGGCTTCACTATAGAAAATGGCATTGTCGTGCCACAGGACTGGTTTGCAATTGTATTTAACCCATCTTTTCCTTATCGCCTTGCACATATGGCAATTGCTGCTTTTATGGTAGCAGCTTTGTTGGTTGCAGCAACTGCGGCTTGGCATTTATTGAAAGGTCGTCGGGATGAGTTGGTGAAAAAGTCTTTTTCGATGGCACTTTGGCTGATTCTCATTTTAGCTCCGTTACAGGTCTTCGTGGGTGATGCACATGGTTTAAATACACTCGAACATCAACCCGCAAAATTGGCAGCTATGGAGGGACATTGGGAAACCAACTATGACGAAGGTATGCCATTGTATTTATTTGGTATTCCTGACATGCAGGAAGAACGGACCAAATATGCGATTGCGATTCCAAATCTAGGTAGTCTCATTCTCACCCATTCAATGGATGGGACAGTGAAAGGTTTAAAAGACTTTGCACCTGAAGATCGTCCGAATTCGACTGTGGTTTTTTGGAGCTTTAGGATCATGGTGAGTTTAGGCATGTTGATGCTGTTGTTAGCCCTTACTGGTGTTTGGTTGAGAAAAACAGGCAAACTGTTTGAAAGTAAATGGTTTCACCGTTTTGCTTTATTCATGGGACCATCAGGCTTTATTGCACTATTGGCTGGCTGGTTTACTACAGAGGTTGGTCGTCAACCGTGGGTGGTCTATGGCGTGATGCGTACCAAAGATGCGCTTTCCCCTGTTTCAGCAGAGCAGGTCGGCCTAACGCTGATTATCTTTGTAGTGGTGTATTGCATCGTCTTTGGTATCGGCATCTATTACATGCTGAAACTGATGCACAAAGGCCCTGAATTTATTTATAGCCAACAACAAGAAGTTGGCGGTGTCGGTCATTTTAAAACACCTATGCGTCTACTGAGTGCCGCAGACGAACGTCTTGATGATCAAGATCAAGGAGCATCTTCATGATTGATTTGTCTTTAATCTGGATTGTCATTATTGCGATTGGCGTTTTCATTTATGTGGTACTGGATGGCTTTGATCTCGGCATTGGTATTTTATTTCCATTTATCAAGAGTCAGCAAGAACGTGATGTGATGATGAACACCGTCGCACCTGTCTGGGACGGTAATGAAACATGGATGGTACTGGGTGGTGCTGGCTTATTTGCAGCATTTCCAATGGTTTATTCCGCAGTTTTATCAGCCCTTTATCTACCGATTATCTTGATGGTCATTGCGCTGATTTTTCGTGGAGTTGCCTTTGAATTTCGTTTTAAGGCTAACCGTACCAAGCATCTATGGGATGCGGCTTTTATTGGCGGCTCAGTATTATCCAGTTTCCTACAGGGTGTGATTCTTGGTGCATATATTCAGGGGATACATATTGTCGATGGTCGTTATGCTGGCGGTGGTCTGGATTGGCTCACGCCATTTGCACTGTTTACAGGTTTAGGTGTTGTGGTTGTCTATGCCACACTCGGTTGTGGCTGGTTGATCATGAAAACAGATGATCAATTACAAAACAGTATGTATCGTTTAATGCCAAAACTGGTCTTGGTATTGTTGCTTATCTTTGCAGCAGTCAGTATTTATACACCTTTAGCTCATCCAGTAATTGCTGAACGCTGGTTTACAAAACCTCAAATTTTGTATTTTAGCCCAGTTCCAATTTTGGTAGTTCTTTTCACCTTTTTAACCATTCGTGCCTGCCAAAAACGTCAGGACTCAATGCCATTCTTATACACCTTGGCATTAGTATTTCTGGCATATACAGGCTTTCTGATCAGTATATTCCCTTATGTTATTCCGCCATCAGTGACGATCTGGGATGCTGCTGCGCCAGCCAATAGTCAGTTGTTTGCACTGATTGGAGCACTGATTTTGATCCCGATTATTATCATTTACACCATCATGGCGTACTGGGTATTTAGGGATAAAGTCCGTGTTGGCGATGAAGGTTATCACTAGGAGAAACAAGATGAAATTATCTCAATCACAGTGGTTTATCTTGCTCTGGCTTGGAGGTTTCTTTGGCTTATTGCTGATTGCCTTATTATTCAGACTGTTGCTGCAATTGGCATATTAAGGAAAGATCATGAAACAACAATTTGATTCACAATTTCTTATTCCTGCTGAGGATCATGAACTTGCTTATGAGATGATTAGAGCACGTCGGCAAATGAAAATTTCTCAAGCAGAACTTGCAACTAAATTGGGTATCTCCGCAAGAACCATAGAGAGTTGGGAACGCGGCATAAGACATCCATCTAAACCATCTCAGGCACTCATTCGGTTATTTATAAAGTCACCTGAATTCGTTTTAAAAAATCTAACCTAAGCTTAAAAAAGACCATGCTCTTGCATGGTCTTTCCACAGCATTAAACTTAGAATTTCATACTAATTCGAGTCCAGTAGTTACGTCCAATATTATTGTATTGGGTATTGGATGGATAAAAGCCAGTCGCTGCCCCACCCTTGTTTAAATGTTCGGCATAGGTTTCATCCAGAAGATTATCAACACCGATTGACCATTCAACATTTTGGGTCAACTTATACGCACCATTTAAAGACAACGTATTAAATGCCTTACTCTCTCCCATATCATAGCCAACAATATTTCCTTCATTTTTACTGATTCGATCTTGTTTCGCTACTACGCGCCACAACAGACCCAGAGAATAATTATCCGCAACATAACGTAAATTAAAACGTCCTTCTAAAGGTGCAATTTGCGGTAATGGTCTATTGTCAGTGGTGTTTTTGCCCCATGCATACATGGCACTAGCATCAGTTTGGATGTTGTCTGTAAACTTATAGCCCACCCCTAATTCAGCACCTGCAATGGTGGCATCGACATTACGAATAGTTGAGCTAATCATCTCATTCTCAGGATCAGCGTAGCTCACCAGCATAAAGTCTTTGATTACACCGGCATAGGCAGAAGCCCAACTATTATATTTGCCCTGTTCCAGTTGATAGCCTAAATCCAATTGTAGGGTTTTTTCATTCTTGAGATAATCCAAATGATCCGATGTTCGGGCAACAGTTGGTATAACCATACCGCCCATATCATCCATTCCTGACATACCCCCCATGCCACCCGACATGTCTCCCATATCAGTGCCTGTTGACGGTAATGCGGTACTATATATTTCCCAAAAATCAGGGGTACGTTCAACATATCCCAAGCCAATATAGCTTTTGAGATTATGCTCAGGCATCAGGTTTTCCAACCGAATAAAGCCACTTGGTACGGTATCTTTACGTGTTTTGTTGCTTGCCAAATTTTCAATTTCAACATGGTCAGCACGTAGACCTGTCACCACTTTATTATTGTCATTCACAGCAATAGTGGCTTCAGTAAATGCACCATAACTTTGGAAACTCAAAGTTTCATCCAATGGCGGTGGTACATCACCACGCATATACATATTGCCAGCCTGTTTGTTGTATTGGGAATCAACACCAGAAACCACACTGATATTATTCCAGTCAGTCGTGATCGCAGCTCGGGCATTTAAAGTCCTACGAGTAACATCCATTGCCATGTTCCAGACAGGTGTACGCAGACTGAAATCGTCCATAATATGGTCATTAAAGCTATAATCGACCTGTGCTTCAACCTTTTTAATCACATCATTGATATTGCGTTGTTCAGCATGTAGTCCAAGACTTTCACGCTTAAATTGTGAGCCATCCATTGAACGACCTGCATAAGCAGACTCCCCATCTCCCTTACCGCCTTGCAATTCAATCCAAGTATTTTCAGTTGGTGTCCAACCTAAGGCAAGGTCAGCGCCCCAACGCTCCCAACTTGAATGAACGTTTTTACCATCACCATCCTGATAATCATCGGATACCGAACGATTAGCATTGATACGAGCATAGATGGTGTCATTACCGACCGCAGCATCCACATTATGGTCTACACGTCCATACGAACCAGCAACTACACTTGCCTGACCTTTATAATATTGGTCTTGTTCAAATTTGATTGGATCACGTTCAAACAGTACTGTTGCCGCTGAACCTGGGGTTGGATAACGTACAGTTTGTGGACCTTTAATAACTATAATACGGTCAAAACTCTCAGGTGAAATATAAGATGTCGGATTGTCCATTCGAGCAGGACATGCACCCAACTCTTCAGAACCATCATTCAGCACTTTAATTCGTGAACCAAACATCCCCCTAAAACTAATATCACCATTGGTTCCACCACTCCCAATACTACTGAATCCTAGAATAGTTTTTAAATAAGCAGCACCATCAGTCGCAGGAACTGGCTGAATCGGTTGTTTTGGATCAGCGTGAACGATCAATCCATTGGCATCATTTGCCACTTGTGCAGTGATTACTATCGGAGCTAATTGAATGATATTTTCTTGACGTTGTTCTGCAAAAACTGTTGTTGAATAACAGGCAATACTCATCGCAACCACAAGCGGTTGTAAATCAAATTTAGGCTGAGCCATAATTAATCTCGCAAAAATATAAATTAAGAACAAAGCAAAAAAGCTCTGTATTTTCTAATCAGTATTTATGCAAAGAAAGGCGGTGCTCGCCCTTGCGGTAGTAGGTATAATCGCTGTAAAGCAAAATAAATATGCTGGAAATTACGCTGAAATGCCAGCATCCGAACATAAAGGCGGTCAAATACCTCCTCAACGCTAAAGTCCAGACCTGTAGTTAAATTGGCAAATACCGTACAGTATGGACATTCATGACCAACATCATGTTGGTGAGAGCTTTGAGTGGTATGGGCTTTTTGATCGTCATGCATCATGTGGTGCTGATGATCATGTTTAAATGAGTGCTGGTCACTCTGTTGCTGAGCGGCGCTGATTGTGTTTGAAAAAGCATCGGAAATAGTGACGCAGACCAGCGCAATACGATATTGTGCTGGTAAAAGTGGTTGTATAAATACAACGGTTTGCAGAAACATTGCAGTCAGGGCAAGGGCTAAAGCAACTCTCAAAATAGGCTTTTTCAATATTGAGACGACCGCAATTTAACATAACCCGTACAATGTAAGCAATTATTAATATTTTCATCACATGTAGAACTTTAGTTGACTATATTAACTATATTAGTAGTTAGCTTAAAACAGCCTCTCTGTGTTTAAAGAACAGGGCTTTTAGAAGAAAAATGTTGTTTATCCAACTTTATATTCAAGCCTTTATCATTTTAGTTAATTGTTGCACCTGCTGTCATATTTACTATCGTTGCCGTCATTGCATGTGCATAATCAGATGATAAAAAAGTCACTGTCTCTGCAACGTCAGATAAAGTTGGTAAACGATGCAACATTGTACTTTGTGCAGCACCCTCTAACCATTGCTCTGCTGTAATTCCCATCGCCATTGCTTTTGCTTCAAATATTTCACGAGTATATGAACCTGCCTGTATTGCACCAACAATCGCATGAGAACGTAGACAAATAACTCGTATATTTTTGCTTCCAAGCTCACTCGCTAGAGCTTTGCTAAATGCTTCTATTCCAGCACATCCAACAATATGGCCAAGATGACCTGATATCGGCATTGAACTTGAAGGAGCAACAATATTAATAATTGTTCCAGAACGCTCACCGCCCATATGCGGGGATACCGCTTTTGATATATTAAACTGCGCGATAAGGAATGGGCTTATGCCCTGCATGAATTCTTCTAAGCTTAATTCTGAAATTTCTTTGCCTTGCTCATGCATAAAACCTGTAGCATTTATTACGATATCGATTCCATTAGACTTTTGAGAAAGCAGTGATATTTGCTCAATTGTCGTCTGTTCATTTAGCACGTCTAAGCAAAAGATTTCTACATTCTTTCCAATGGTCCTTATTTCATTAGCAGCTTCTTCTAATTTTTTATGATTTCGTGCCACTAAATATAGATGAGCACCTTCACGTGCAAGTACTTTTGCAATCGACCGACCAATTGCACCACTACCACCAAAAATTACTGCTTTTTTATTTTCAACTAACATTATAAATCCTTTATAAAATTATCGAATAGTGTAATAAGTATGAAAGTTGCATGATCTTATATTTAACTTTTTAGCCAACGAACTTATTTATTACGATACATCTACATCGCATATTTTTTGTTTTTCAAACACCTGCGGAGTATTTAACATGAAAGCGGGTATCGTCCCCTGTTCATTTATAATCAATTTAAAATCTTTACGATATGCATTCAAGAATTGAAAATAAGCAATTCCATTAAGATACGGTAATGAGCAGTAACGATTCTGCATTTTTACAATATTCTCAAGCCCAACGGAATTACTATCGCGCAAATCTTGAACAACAGCAACATATTTACTTTGAGTTGTTATAGGTGTAGGAATTACAAAGTAAAATAAGACAAAGCCAGCAATAGCAAAGCTAATAAACAATCTTAAAAAGCTCTTAGGCTCTGGAATAATTTTTACAGATAAAATGACAGGCACACATGCAATCAATATCGCGAGAATAAACATGTACCATTGTGAATACAGTGTATCAACAAGGATCATATGACCTCCTTATCCATAAGTAAAAGCTAGGGATATTACTAAACCACTTCCATTTCTTATTTTTATAAATTTAGCATAATTGTGATTTAAATCACATTTTAATCTCTCTCTTTTATTTGATCTTATTGAAACGATTGATTTCATTACTTGATATGACTTAATAAGAACATTGATTTTTTATGCTAGAACTAAGTAGATAAATATTACACTTTTATGACAATTAAATTATGAAAAAAATAATATTTTCATATAGATAACTAAGTTTTATTATATTATCCTTTCATCCATTCTTAAAAGTGACGCATCTAAAAAATGAATGATACTAGTCTTTTAAATGAATTAAACTTAATGATTGATCACTATGTTTCAAGAAATGGATATAGACCTAGTCGAATTATTGTGGGTTATAAAGCTTATGCTACTCTAATGACTGATTCGAATTTTTTTAATGAAGTTACCAATTCAGCTTTAAATCCTAACAAGCGTAAGTACAAGAAGTTAAAAATTAAGGTTACAAAAGATGATAACCAACTCGAATTGGAATAGTTCAAGCATAGTCAACTTGTTAATTAACAACAGATTCAATATTACTTTCTCAATTGATAACAATATAGAAAGCTCTTACACCATTCTGGATAGGATCAAAGTTCACACATTTAAGATTGGGATTTTCTTGAAAAAACTCCCACATTGCATCGACCGGATTCGAATATTCAGGTCGAGTAAAATCTTTTTTTAACTCAATCATTGAGTTATTCACACACTATCCCTAGCTTCTCACTATAGTAATCTGTTGTTAGCTTCAAATCATTCAATAACTTTTCTTTAGGTTCTGCATCTGTAAGCTTTAATAATGCTGGTAAATACTCATGCTTATAGACGTTTGGATATTCAATGCAAATTATCTTCTTTTGATCTTTTTTATCTGCTTTTGGATTATCTAAAGTAACTAAATAGCTAGAAAGCTTCGCGTCAGCTTCTTCAAACTTTTTATCCTCAAAGCCATTTCCATTTGTAGTTTCTGGCTGTTTTTGACAGCCATAAATCATTGTTACCGTTAGAAAAATCAGTGATATTTTTTTCATATACAAGGTGTTAGATCTTTGAGATTAAGTGAAAAATTAGTAAATGGAGTATGCTTCTAACTTTACTTTGAGAAAATTTTAATGCTATGGGTTTGTATTTATAATCAATTCAAACCCATCCTTTTCCACAAATTGAGTTGCCCCAAACAAGCTAATCAAAATGTAGAAGGCTTTTGCCTGATACAGGAATTGACTAGGCAAATTTAACATTTCCACTTAATTTTTATATCTAGAACTTTGGTATAAATGGTAAATAATTGTTCGTTGAGTTATATATTTTAGTTCTATTAAACTTAATATTTAGTAATTTTTCCAAAATGCAGCTTCAATTTTAAACTCTGATTTTACAAGCAATGCACAAATAAATAGCGATAAAGCGATTCCAATAAGAACCTTATCTAAAATTAGCATCCCAAAACTAAGAGTAACGATAGCAACGACTAGAATCGTATAGAAAGCTAATAGCCCTACTTTTTCATTAAGTTTCATACTGGCCTCTAGGGAGAATTATTCTCATTAATTGCAATAAGAATACAATAATATACTTAAAATTATATGACATTTTAGAATTTCTATATGATTTTATAGTCAATATTACATTTTGTTTCAAAATTGTGTTGAATTTATCAAATTTCAAACTCATAGGATTTCAAAATTTTAAGCGACCTGTTACGGCTATGAAAAACAATCATTAAAATACAATTGGTGACCGTAAGCCTCTAATTATATTCAAGTTAAAGCCTGAGACGAACAGGTTATATATGTTGGTTGTCCGGAATAAAGGCTTACTTATTTTGGACTGGCTTAGGAAGTATTCTGTTGCCTTTTTTAATATGTCTCTTTCTTCAGTAACTCGCTGCAGTTCTTTTTTAAGTTTCGCTAGCTCCATAAGTACATCACTAGACTTACTATATTGGGTTGCAGCGGATCATAACGTTTAATCCAGTCATACAGATTATGAGGGTACTAATCATGCAGCAACTTTGGCTCCACTATGGCCTTCTCAGTTACTTGCTTTATTGCATCAATTTTGAATTCTTTAAGGTATCGCTTACTGCTCATAAGCAGCTAGCTAATTAGTCATTTTATCTAACTAAAAGATGTCTACAAAATCTGTAGCTATTCAGTAATTCAGATGGTGTATACATTAATAATATTACACTTGTAAAATTGATTACTCTATTAGATTATATAGAATAGATAGTTTATATATTGATAATGGTATTTTATTTATATGATTCAATCGGTTGTGCTTCGTGATGAAAATTCAAAATTACATAACCTTAAAAAAGTCAAAGATTCTGTATATGACTCAATAAGAAAAATTTATGTTTCAAATTGGTTATGGATCTATGCTGATTCAGCTGTTTTTTTTAATTTTGAAATTTGGTCAGAGTTAGATAACGCTTATTTAAATAAAATAATAAAGTATAAAGACACTTACTTTAAAGTAATAGAAATTAATCCTAGTTATAACATTAGATACTCTTAATTAATTTAATTTACATATATAGCTATAATTAAATATAAAAAACAAAAACTCATGAATTATTTTATGTTAGATAGTATTAATTCAAATTACGAATTGAGAATTAAAAATGGATAATATTAATAGCAACTATGATGAGTTGAAAAATTTATTTAAAGACTTGCGATTTGCAATAGTCACTTTTATCACTGAAGAAGGTCATTTACATTCTGCTCCTATGACAACTCAGAATAATACATTCAATGGAATCGTATGGTTCTTAGGTTCAAAAAAATCTGAATTAGTAAAAAGTATATCAAGCAATCCTCAGGTAAATTTGGGTTATAGTAATACTTCAAATAATGATTATGTCTCTATTAATGGTATTGCAGAAAATGTGATTGATGAAGTCATACTTGATGAAATCTGGTCCCCTGCATATGAGGCTTTCTTCCAACACGGTAAATCCGATCCAGACATTCAACTCATTAGAGTTGTATGCAATGGTGCTCAATATTGGAAAGGCACAGGCACACTTTTCACACTCTATAAGCTTACTAAGGCAGCAGTAACAGGTGAAACTGAGGATTTAGGAACAAGTAAGAGTATTTCACTTTAAGAACTAAAAAACGGGCTAATAGAGCTCGTCTTTTTTAGACTTACAAGTATGGACGAGTTCCACGTTTGTTTAAACCAATTTTTCTTTTTACTTCTGTCTGATTTTCAGTTAACAGTACGTCTATAAATTGATTTAAATTCTCTTCATTTATAGCTGCTGGAACGAACTGATCAAATCCTATTTGATTAAAGAAAATATCGACATTTGAGCTTTTTTGCACATACTTCATAGACCAATTTTTGAAACTGAACTTATCAATTTCTACAACATTGAATTCTAGTATTGAATTGTGTCTACAATCGGCTTTAATACGATCAAAGAGCTCATAAACAATTACTTTTTCCCCCTCTAAACATTGGAAAAAAGCATTATTTGCATAATATAAAACCCCGAAAATCTCATTTTTAGAATTAAAGTCTCTTGCAACTGTGAGGATGTCACTCAAGTCTTCAATCAAATCATCTATTAGTTCATGACGTGAACTGGCATAGCATAATCGTATGTTCATTATTTTACTCTATAACAATGCTATGTAATAATTTGGATTATTCATTAATTTCAAATGAATATGGCTCTATTGCATATTCCGATGCTAAAAGATCAATAAAAGTTGGAATTGTTTCAATTGATAGTAAAAATGGATTGAAGTCATCTCTATGATTTTCTAGAAAGAAATCTCCTAGCCTTTTATTAATTGGGGCAAATTTCATATTCCAATTTTTAAAAAGACCTACATCACATTTTTCATAAAATAGAATTTCACAATTTTTGTGTCTTGGATCTTTCAAAATTCGATTGTACAAAAGATCATCTACTTTACTTCTCCTCCCCTCAAGACATTGAACAAAATATCCATGCCCATAGTAAAGAACACCAGTAATTTCATTACGATAGTTAAAATCTACTGCTGAATTTAAGATTTCAATTAAATCTTGCTTTAGCTCAGGATATGTATTAGCAACTTTACTTGCGTACAGCAGTCTGACGAATTCCATCGTGAATACATCCAAAATTAATATTAATTGATCAAGGCCAACTCTTTAGTATTTTTCAATAAGCCTTATGAAGTAACAACTTAGAAGCTGTACTTGTCACACAATACAGATATTCGACTGTGAATACCAGTTTAATTCATAATGTAAAAAAATGTTATTTTATAATTACTTATGTAAAATTTATTTAATTATTTTTTTTAATTTTTAATCAATTAAAATTAAACCATTGATTAAATTGTATTAAGTTAATTTAATTAATTAACAATTAGATCAAAAAATAACCTAACGTAAGAAATTTCTCATACTGATGTAAGCTAAAGATTATTTCCATGATTTTTTCACTATATATAATTCCTCATGCACAAACATTTAAAAATACTTTCTGGAGGAGTATTTTAAATGTATAGCCTATAATTTAATTCTTAGAAAATAAGAAAAATATATAAGGCTAATAAAACAATTGTGCTTTTTATCTTCTCCTTTAAATGACACTAAAGGAGAAGATTTTTTAAATAAATTTGGAGTAAATAATATGATGTTAATTAAAAATATTTTTGTTTTTATTGCTTCAATTATATGCATTTCTATCGTAATTATTATTTTAGATAAATTAGGTATGAATAAAAGCTTTAATTTAATATTTTCCGCTATGTTATATGGAATTTTTACAACACTATATTTCCAAAAAAAATTATATTGCCTACTCAGCATATTTCCATTCTATCTATTTCTTTTTATACTCAGTGAATCGTCTGAAGTTTTACTGATGCTTTTAACTTCACTTTCTACTTTCTACTTTCTACTTTCTATATAATTAAACAAGTTATGCCACAATTGAAAGGTAAATTTAAAATTTCAAACTATAAGCCCGACTATTCGCTTAAACCAAATAAATAATTAATAATCATTATTGATATATGATTTTATTATTAATACTTACTAAAAACAATAGAAAAGGACATCCTTTAGATGTCCTTTAACGAAACATAAACCTTTTTAAGATTAAAATTTCATCGTGCCATTAAAAGTTAAGTTTAATCCACCATTTACGGGCTTCGTTTGTTTCATAACGACATTATCAAAAGTAATCGTTCGTGTATTCGTATTCACTGTCAAACCAGCACAAGTTCCATTCTCATCTTTACAGTTAAATGCCAAGTCCTTGACAAGATTAAATGATTGATCATATTGCAGATATGTATACACCGCATTTTGTGTTTCTCCCATTATTTTTTGGAATCCGACACTAACGCCTGAAACTACAGCATTGGCTTTCAATTCACCACCAAAGTAGGTAACGGCTCCACTGTTCGGTACTAATGGATTAAACTGAACTTGAGGTGCGCCATTAAAAAGCATTGGGTTGCCAATATGTTCATAATAACTTGCAGGTGCGTTTGTACCTGTAATTGTCACACAACCATATGGATTGGTATTACCAGTGCATGAACCTGTTGGAGTTGGGTTGGTATTATTTGCTTGATAAATCAAAGCACCATTTTTAATAGTTAAGTCCTGTTTCGCACCATTCACAATTTTTAATAGCGCATTATTAAAGGTAAATGTTGTACTACTATTTGTAGTTTTTGCAGTAATACCGCTACAAGCAGGCAATGTCCCGACACCACATGCCCAGGCATAATTATTATTCTCAACAGCTACACTAACCAAACTTCCATTGTTCATAATAATTTTAATATTTTCTTTTTTATCAGCATTAAAGAATGTAAATGCATCAGGTGAAGTGATCGCTGTTACTGTAGATTTTGTAAAACCACAAAAATCACTTGGCGCATTTTTAAAACCAAGTTTGTTATCAGCACCATTAGATTCACATAGTTGTGAGGATGGTGCAGCTTTTTCTCCATAAAAACCTGAAAAGTCTGCACTTTCTGCAGAATATTTACCTGTATTATCTTTAAATAATGTCACATAACCTTTATCGGTAATTACATAGTAATTAGTACCATTACTTTGATTATTTGCACCACAAACCTCAGCAATTGTAGCTGATGTACCTTTTGCAATTAATTTTCCAGTGATCGCATCAAGACTAAAGACTACAGCACCTTTGTCACTATAATCACCACTATAATTGACTAAATCACTGAGCTTGCCTACAGGTAGTTTTTTGCTAGTGCAAGTTTCAATCACAGGTGTAGTAATATCTTTACCAATAACAACTTCATTCCCTTTAATAGTTAATATTTTTTGGGATGGATTAGTCGCAACAAAAATACCTCTACATACACCTTTACTATCAGTCAATTTCCAAGGGTGCGTTGTATAAGTCTGTTGATTATGCGTTTGTGAGTTTGCCAAACTCTTTTTATAGTTCACCAACTGACCTGTGTAATTGATCCAGTCTATATTGATGGTATCACTGCTTTGATTGATAAAATCTATATTCAAAGATTGGCCATTGGCTGATTTTAAATTTTGCTCATCTGAGCAAGCATATTCTGCCACTCCATCTACTGTGCGAATCGGTTTAGCTGTCGTCACTGGCGATGGTACAGGAATTTTTGGTGTTTCAACGTTAAATGCATCTAACCAGGCCGATAAATCAGTATTACTCTGCAAATTAAAAATTGAGTTATAAAATGTACTGACCCAATTTGACCAAGCTTGGACCCAAGCACTATTATAAGTGGTCAGAGCTAATGAATTTTGTTTTGCGTCAAATGTACCATCAGAAAAATCTTTACTAAGTGCTTGTAAAATATCATAGGCTGGCTGTGTACTTGTTGCATTTAAACGTTTAGCTTCTTTTGCTAAAGTTGCCAAATATGCTGCATAAGCACGTTGTGGCTCACTGATTTGTTGATAATTAATCAAAGATGCAAAATCATTTAACCTCACAATTGCAGGTGCATCAGTAATACTAAATTTATTGCCCAACTTTAATTGTTCGGCAATTTTTTTGTTTGCAGCATTTAAATTAGCTTGCGTCACCTGAGCACTTAATGATTGAGCATAAACCAAAGCAGCTTCGGTAAGAGCTGTTACTCCAAGATTCGTTTGGTCTGCCGTAATAGTGGTTGCTGCTCGCAAAAGTGGTGTATTTGCAGGCGCAGAAATTGTTACTAATTGATCTGTAATTGCTTCATCTGCATAAATTAATTTTCCTTCAACACTTGGTAGAACTTCCGCAATTATCGGGTTTTTAAGTTTATTGCTATCCACTTTAAAGGTGACCGTACCATCTGCACCAATATTTTGTATATCTACTATTGCCTGACCTGTAAGTGCGTCTTTTAAAATTACACGACCTTGAGTAATTTGTCCTAATGATGGTGTAACAGTGATACTTTTCTGACTTACTTGCGGAGATGTATTGTCTTCATTATCGCTATGATGACAAGCTGTCAAGAACAAACTCGCAATGATACAGGCACTTAATAAATTATGTTTTAACATCTGATTCTCCTTAAATTATTTCGTATTATTGGAGATCACAATATCGCTATTTTATTTTTTGGCGTATCCCCTGTTTAAGGGGGTGAAATGAAAAAATTGCTTAGAAACTACTTACAAGCATGTTATAGGCTGATAAACATTAAGGTATGACGTATTTTTCAATTTTATGAATGATATTTATACATCCATCACAATACAACACTGCCCAAATGGATATCTGTTGATAAGATTGAATTAAAAGTCTAAACAATAAAACAGAACAAGGAATTAAATTAAGCCATATTGCTTAGCTAATAATGCTGCTTCAGCACGAGAGGATATTTGTAATTTCCTATAAATTTCTTTCACATAACCACTGACTGTATGACTGGAAAGTCCTAATTCATAACCGATTTCAGACACCTGTTGCCCTTTAGCAATATGAATTAGAACTTGCTTTTCTCGATTAGTTAAAGCTAACGATTCTTTGAGCTGTTGTTTTTTCTGATTAAGTTGTTCTTGTGTTTTGACATAGTTCAATAGTTTTTGCGTCATAGTCGGAGAAAAAGCATAAAGCCCAGCAATTAAATTTTCTAAATGTTTTTTAAATACAATTGGTTCTAGATCTTTTAGCAAATAACCTTTTGCACCGTGACTAATTGCCTCAAACAAATATTGATCATCTTCAAAAATCGTCACGACAACACTTATAGTTTCAGCAGAATATTGTACTAACCAATCAACCACTTCTATTCCTTTACCATCAGGTAATGAGAGATCAATTAAAGCCAAATCATAATGTTGAGACATTAACAAATGTTTTGCTTCATCTAAACTATAGGCTTGCTGAATGCGAATTCCTTCAAAAGTTTCAAGTAACATTTGTTTGATCCATGCATTGACATCCACTATATCCTCCAAAATCAATGCCGTTTGAATCACTTTATTACCCATTTATGTTTACATTTATTTGGTTACAGTGGAAAGGTCAGCTCAATGCGTGAACCTTTTATTTCTGACAAACTTTGGAAATATAACGTCGCTGAGAGTTCAATTGCCCGTTCCCTTAAATTCCTAAGTCCATTACCTTTTGTCAACTCATTTTGCTCTCCCTCAAAACCATTTCCATCATCATAGATAACTGAAACTAGTTGCGAATCAGATATGCTTATAGAAATGCTTATCTGTTGAGCATTAGCATATTTTATTATATTACTGACGATTTCCCGCAGCATAGAAATATAATTCTTATACTGTGTATAACTCAAGGTAATGGGTGTATTTCCAAGATTCTGTTGCCAAATAAAATCTATCCCACAACTTTGTAGACGAGTAGCAACCTCATGTTCAAACTCCTGCAAAACTATATTTAACTCAACACCAGTACCTAATAATCCACTAACGATAGTACGCATTTCAGCAATTGTCTGACGAATGGTGGCTTTGATTTGATCTAAATCTTTCTGATACAGACCTGATAATAGTTTTGCGCCTAGGTCATCATGCAAATCTCGGGCGATACGATGTCTTTCTTCAAGTACTCCACGATCATAAGCAACTCGGCTTTCTATGGCCTGAGTTAAAAATGGCAACAGATTCTGAATCAGTTGCCGGTCATATTCACTAAATAAACGGCGGCCTTGCTGTGGGTAGCTGAGACGAATTGCCTCTAGCCCTTCAACCTGAGGAATATAAAGCACCAAACCATTATCACCAATATGGCTGTGGTTTATTTGATTGCTGGTTTCTATATTCAATGGCTGAAATAAATCATTTAGTAAGGCTTTCCACTGTAATTGACGATCCTCCTTACTCACTGCAAAACTAACTTGTAATATTCTTTCAAATAATTGACTGTCGGATAAATTTTTACGTTGTAAAAAATTTTCTTGTAACCAGCCTCGTAGTGGTAGCCAGACTAAACCACAAATAAGGATAGCTAAACTAAGTGAGACAAGTGGACTTAACACTATAACTAAAATGGCATCGAGTAATACCAGTAAAAAAAATCCCAGCATCGAAAATAGGATTCGGAATATCCAACTTTCTAGCTCAAACAACTTGTAGCGTGCTACCCCTTGTACTACCCCCACATACATTAGCAAAAAAAATAGAAAAGCATATCCTTGTGGCATTGCAGCATTAATATCTAACAAGTTTGGCATACTCACTATCAAAACAGGAATACCTGCACCCAACATGAGAGATAAACCAAACCAGCGCAAGGCAGCCTGAGCAATTGGATCATACTTTGCCTTACGATATTGCAACCAACTCAGTAATATAATAAGACTTAATGCAATTAAGAGCGGTACAAAAGCACCTATCGTAGGACCTACAAAAAAAACTTTAAATATGTCGCATAGCCACCAACACAACATAACAGCTACAAACGAAAGTTGTAGTGTGAGTGGCAGTAAACGAGAGCTAGGATAATTAGAAAATAGTAATACCAATACAATGCCAAACAACGCGGCACCCGTATGGTTAAGATTGGACAATAACTCAAATAAGGGGGGTGGTAATGCAAGTACCCGAGTACTATAAATGGCAGCTGAGAATGACGCTGCCATTATGCAACAACCAGCAACAAACAGGATAAAAGTCGTATAACGTTTATGGCTAATAGCCCAAACCCAGCCTCCAATTAAAAAACTGCAAAGACCAACTAGAATTTGTATCCAGAATACAAATGGCAAACTGTTCAATGGTCGAGTAGGTTCTACATTCAGAACAACATTATTTCCATTAGCAAAATTTAAACTGATCTGTGGTTGGCTCAACATATTAGCAAAATGATTCTGACGGGAAAAAAACTGTCGAGTTCGCTGATAAGTTTCCAATTGGTCTGGATCTTCTATGATATCTTGCTTAATCAGTTCTGTTTTGTTTCGTCCATCTACACTACTTATCGATTGAACAACTTCACCCTTCTGAACATTTGTTAGTGAGATGCGAATAGTATCAACTACGATATGATCATTTTCCAATGCCAAGGTCAAACCAAACCACGGCTGTAAAAGTGCAGTACCCACTGCCAAAAATGTCAGCATTATTCCAGTGAGTAAAATTCCCCACATTGCAACAAAAGGTGTTTTAATCATCTATTTTATTGATGCCCTAGCTTTTCCATGCTCATGCATTGAAATTATTTCTATACTATTAAAAAACTTAATGACTTCAATATTCTCTAGAACCAATCAATTAGCTGCCCCAAAGATCGAATAAGTTTATTAAGTTACTTTTTCCACTCTTATTAAAGCGGTTTATTAAAATTTTGCAAAGTCGTCCAACCACTTTTAAAACTTAGTTCAATAATTATTGATAATGGCATGACCTAAAGGTAACTTAATAATTTTTATAAATTAAAAGAGAGTTTAAAAAACTCTCTTTTATCTTTGGGATATTTGACATTCAATCTTGATATTAATTTTTAGTGCTACCAAACCTACTCGATTTTCCACAAAAAATTCTCAAGCCCTAATATTCATCAATGTCTCTTTTATCAACATCATAAAATATCTTTCCGTTGTTTAATGCCACACTCATTGGAGCAATCATTTTTTCTGAGTCCATTTTTCTTTATTAAAATTGCTCCCCTAGATTTAAAATAAGATCTCACACACTATTGGCTCAATTTCGAGATATAAAAGGTATACTTTTTCTTAGAGAAGATCCTGTTGACTCCCTATCGGTTAGAGAATTAGACTTTCTACAATTTAATTTATTCAAAAATTTAAGGACTTAATACGCATGAACAGCGCTGAAATCATGGCTGACTTATCTTCTCACACACCTATGATGCAGCAATATCTCAAAGTCAAAACAGACTATCAACATGCATTGCTGTTCTATCGTATGGGTGACTTTTATGAGCTATTCTTTGAAGATGCACATTTAGCAGCCAAACTACTCGGCATTACGCTGACTCATCGTGGTAAAGCAAGTGGGCAACCGATTCCAATGGCTGGTGTACCTTATCATTCAGCTGAAGGCTACCTTGCCCGCTTAGTTAAATCTGGTCGCACAGTTGCAATTTGTGAGCAGGTTGGGGAAGTCACAGGAAAAGGCCCTGTCGAGCGTAAAGTAGTCCGTATTCTAACACCAGGAACTTTGACTGATGATGCATTACTTAGCAGTTATCAGTCTTCAAATCTGGTTGCTTTATGTATTCAACAAAATCAAATTGGGTTTGCATTACTTGATTTGAGTGCGGGTATTTTTAAAGTTCAACAACAAGACTATAAGCCAGAACAATTAGCGATTGAGCTAGCTCGTTTAATGCCTAGCGAGATTCTAATTGATGAAGATCTGATTGATCAAAATATTATTGAACAAATTAAAAAGAATTTAGACTGCCCAATTACTAAACGTCCAAATGTTGATTTTAATTTAAATAATGCACAAAAAACCTTGTGTGACCAGTTCTCAGTTTCAACTTTATCAGGATTTGGTCTAGATCCACTCCCTTTGGCAAAAGCCGCAGCCGCAGCGTTAATTCATTATGCCAAAGAAACACAAAAAACGACTTTACCACATATTCGTTCTATTCAAATTGAGCAAAGTACTGACTTTATTGCACTTGATCCAATTACACGTCGTAATTTAGAAATTATCGATCCGTTATTTGAACATGGCACATCATTATTCCAACTGATTAATGACTGCCAAACCGCAATGGGTGGTCGTTTATTGAGTCGAACACTTATGCAACCGATTCGTGATACTGCCATATTAGATGCTCGCTTAGATGCTTCAGAGCAATTATTAAAAGGGTTTCATGAGTCTCCTGCGCGTTTAGTACTAAAAGAGATTGGAGATATTGAACGAGTACTGAGTCGTGTTGCTTTAGGCAGTGCACGTCCACGTGATTTAGTTCAACTGCGTCAAGCATGTGCACAAATTCCATTTTTACGACACGCTTTAGCACCTGTACTAAAAACCCAACAATCTAAATTATTAAACCAACTGGATAATCAATTAGGTGATTTCAAAAGTCTGCATCAACATTTAATGGCAGCAATTGTTGAAAATCCGCCAGTACTATTACGCGATGGTAATGTGATTGCTGAAGGTTATGATGATGAACTGGATGAATTACGTAAAATTCGCGATCATGCAGGGCAATTTTTAATTGATTTAGAAATTAAAGAACGCCAACGTACTGGAATCAATACACTTAAAATTGGTTATAACCGTGTCAGTGGTTACTATATTGAGTTGACTCGTAGCCAAGCAGAACAAGCACCAGCCGATTATATACGTCGTCAAACACTCAAAAATGCTGAACGTTATATCACGCCTGAATTAAAAAGCTTTGAAGATAAAGTCCTTTCAAGTGAATCACGCGCGCTTGCCCGTGAAAAGCTTTTGTTTGAATCCTTATTAGATGAGCTTCGCCAGAATATTGCTCAATTACAAATGATGAGCGCAGCAATTGCACATATTGATGTACTGGCAAATTTTGCACATCAAGCCAGATTAAATAATTGGACAAGACCTGAATTTACGGCTGAAACTAGCATCAAAATTCAAGCTGGTCGTCATCCCGTTGTTGAAGCTTTAAATAAAGCACCATTTACACCAAATGATACGACTCTAGACCCACAACACCGTATGGCCATTATTACGGGTCCAAATATGGGGGGTAAATCGACATTTATGCGTCAGACTGCATTGATCAGTTTACTTGCTTACTGTGGTAGTTTCGTTCCTGCAAAATCGGCAAAACTGGGTTCAATTGATCGTATTTTTACCCGTATCGGTTCTGCGGATGATTTGTCGACAGGTAAATCTACTTTTATGGTGGAAATGACTGAAACTTCACAGATTTTACATCATGCTACAAGTCAGTCTTTAGTTTTGATGGATGAAGTTGGTCGTGGTACGAGTACTTATGATGGCCTCTCTTTAGCTTGGGCATGTGTACTTGATTTGACGAAGCGTGTGAAATGTCTATGTTTATTTGCAACACACTACTTTGAGTTAACCGAACTCGGTGGTGAAGTTGGTATTGATAATTATCATGTTACAGCACAAGAACTGAATGGCAATTTAATTTTATTGCACAAGGTACAACATGGCCCTGCGAGTCAAAGCCACGGTTTACAAGTTGCAAAACTGGCGGGAATTCCACCTAGCGTCATTAAAGAGGCGCAAAAGCGCTTAAAGATTCTTGAAAAGCAACAGCATCATCATTTGCAAAATACAGTTCAAAATGATTTATTCAGTTCACTTGAACATGAAATTGAAACTCAAGTTGTTGAGAAAATTGTTGAAGTGGAAACTCAATCCCCTGCTCTTGAATTGTTAGATAAAATTGATGTGGATGATCTAACACCACGTCAGGCACTGGAGCAACTTTATCAACTCAAAGCCTTATTCAAATCTAGCCAAGCACTCGAAAATTAAGATTAAATCATCAGCTTTGGCCCTAGGTCAGAGCTGATTTTTCTAGTTATAAGATCGCAACTATATTTGTACGCTCATTTTGCATCATATAATGTAAGAGAAATTCAACAATTCATTAGGTTATTGAGACTTATTATCAATAAAAGTCATATAAATAAGTCCATTTCATTGATACGAATAATAAATATCAATAAAAGGAATTGTTTCTATCGGTATTTTTTGCCTAAAATACGCTATGCAAAATGAAAACCATATTTTTTAGGTAGCTGCCGCCATGACCTTTGTTGTCACAGAAAACTGTATTAAATGTAAATATCAAGACTGTGTTGAAGTTTGCCCTGTAGATTGCTTCTATGAAGGTCCAAACTTCCTTGTCATCAATCCAGATGAATGTATTGACTGTGCATTGTGTGAACCTGAATGTCCAGCAAATGCGATTTTCTCTGAAGATGAGCTACCTGAAGGTCAAGAAGCGTTTATTGAGCTGAATGCTGAACTCTCTGAAAAATGGGCAGGTAATAACATCACTCAAATTGGTGAACAACCTGCCGATCGTGAAGAATGGAATGGCAAGCCAAATAAATTGCAATATTTAGAAAAATAATCATAGAAAAGACCAGTATTAACTGGTCTTTTTTTATACTCGAATCACACATTTCTTTGCAATTGCACCATTATTTGTGCGTTATTTTGCATTAAAATAATCCATCTATCACTTATAGATTGTGAACTGCTTTTTTATGATGCGAAATAAATTACAGGGTCTCTTATCATTTTGTATCATCCCTGTGATGATGGTCGGTTGTGTCAGTTCAGCCACTAAAGTGAATCAAAATCAAGGTAAAAGAATTTACATTCCTCAAGAACAAGTTACTTTTACTCGCCCAATTCCAAATAAAGTTGAACCGAACTCCTATCGCCAATGGCTCAATCAAGGTGAAAATTACGCGCGCGTCCGCGAATACGAGCAGTTCTTAAATCGTAATAATGTTGCACATATTATTCCAAGTTTTGAATTATTACGTACCGCTAGAGATTGGCAAAAATGTGGTCGCTCAGAATATATGGTGCCAAATCGTGAGCTATGGAATAATTCACTTTCAACCTTACGGGTCTTTAAATATTTAATCGCTGCTAAGATTTTAACTGATTTCGAAGTAACTTCTGTTTACCGCGATCTACCTTTAAATCAATGTGCAGGTGGTGCGGGTTCTTCTAAGCATTTGTTCAATTCAGCAATCGACTTCCGTATCGGGCCTGAGGTTCCACAACCGCAAGACTATGCATATATTGAACAGACCAAATTTAAACTATGCCAATTTTGGATGCAGCATGGGCAGAGTTTAAATCTTGGAATCGGCTTGTACAGTTCTGGTCAAATTCATATTGATACTCAAGGTTATCGAACTTGGGGACCTGACCTTACCCGCAATAGTTCAATGTGTAACTTCTAATAAACGATAATTTAAATCAAGAAGAGATCTAAATGGTCTCTTTTTTATTTCAATGGTACTGATTAATTCAGTAATCAAATTGCACTCTAAGCATAAATGTTTAAAATGCAGCTAACAGATTCATAGGTAAACTTGATTATGCAACAGATGTGGACCGACATTGATGACTATATCAATTCACATTTAATTCCCACAGACCCAAGACTTCAACATGCATTAGACAACACCGATACTCAGGGGTTTTCTAATCATTTGGCTGTTGCGCCTAATCAAGGCATGTTTTTGCAAATGTTGATTCAGATGAACCAATGCAAACGGGTACTGGAACTAGGAACGTTTGGTGCCTACAGTACTATTTGGCTTGCAAAAGCATTACCTGAAGATGGCTATCTACTCACGGTTGAAGGTAGAGATACCCATGTGATTATTGCTCAGGAAAATATCGATTTTGCCAATATGCCAACCAATATCGAGCTAAAGAAAGGTCGTGGTGCAGATATTATGAAGCAACTCATTGCTGAAGGCAGTGAACTCTTTGATTTAATTTTTATTGATGCCGATAAACAAAGTTATCGTGAATACTTTGAATTAAGCTTAAAGCTTTCTCACTCAGGTACGATTATTGTACTTGATAACGTCATTCGTGCAGGTGCGATCTTAGATGAGAATAATAAGAAGCCTAGTATTGAAGGCATTCGTGAAGCATTCTCAGCATTAAAAGATCATCCTCAACTACTCTCTTGCACAGCTTTACAAACAGTAGGATCTAAAGGGCATGATGGTTTTGCAATTGCAATCGTAAAATAGAGGTCAAAAAACAATCTAAAAAAATTATTTATTCAATATCAATATATTATATTTATCTACAATGCTTTTCCATATAGTTATCCACAGTAATTGCGGATAACTATATGGAATAAAATGAATCACTTAGCAACGAGTAAGGGAACATTCGCATTTCGGAAGATGGTTGTAGTAATACTGCCTAAGAAAAATTGATGAATTTTACTATGGCTAAAAGCACCTAAAACAATGAGTTGAATATCATGTTCTCGTTGATATTCAAGAATATTTTGTGCAACATCCCCATAGCGATAAATTGGTATAACATCTAAACCCGCATCTTTTAAATATTTTTCTGGCTCTGCCAGCATTTCTGGGTGATCACCGACATAAAGCAGATGACATTGTAATTTTTTCAATAAATCACTTTGTGCTATACGTTGCAGCATTTTTTGACAGGTAGGTGAATACTCATAAGCGAAAATAAAACGTTTCGGTGGTTCAAAATGCTCTCCCACTGTAATCACTGTACAATTCGCGCCGCGTATGAAGTTTTCAACATTGCTACCAATCGGCTTATTCTTTTCTGCTGCTCGTTCACCCACACGACCAATAATTACCACATCATTCTCTTTCAGAATATTAAAACTCTGTTCAAGAAAGTCTCCCTTTTCTTGAATCTTGGTACTGATTAAACCGTATTGTTTCTCTATAAGTTCTGAAATATGCTTGAGTAAATTATTACTATAATCGAGTGCAAGCTCGCTTTGCTTTTGCTCTAACTCAGCTAATTCTTTGAGTAACATCGCATTACTTTCAAAACCAATTACGCCACTAATTTCACCTAAATGATAGCTTGCGGGATAATAGTCCAGAATTTGCAACAGTACTAATTCTCTTTGAGTTTGCTTAGCAACCCAAACTGCCGCTTCAGCAACAGCATCAATACAGGGTGAAGAATCGATACATGCAATCACACGGTTCATTTTCGCCTCTCTTTAGGTATATACCTTAGGTCTTCTACTTATTTTTAACTTATCACAGATCAAAGTATGGTGGGTTAAATTTATGTATAGAATCTCATGAGCTTTTAATTGATTTTATTCAGTACGATAACGAATCAATCTAGCTGGATTACCTACCACAATTGCAAAATCTTCTATATTTTTAGTGACCATACTATTCATTCCCACAACCGCATGATGCCCAATTTTCACGCCATCTTTTATTCCAACGTGAGCTCCTAGCCATACATCTCGCCCAATCTCAATTCCTTTGGAGGTGACGGGCTGCTGGTATAGTGGTCGGTCTAAATCCATTCCATGATCAAATGCATATAAATGGCTATAAGCTGCTATTCGAACCTGATCATGTAGCTTAATACCTGCTCGACCACCGTCTAAAATACAATGATGATTAATCGCGACTTCGTTACCAATCTCTAAAGGTCCATGTAAAGTACAATCAGCTGCAATGAAGGTATTATCTCCTATGCTGATCTTGCGACCACGCTCAGCAAAAATATGTGCTAAAGGTGAAATGAAACAATTTTTACCGATTTCTATAGTTTCCATTTCCATCAAATATGCTTGATATTCGGCCTGCCATACATCTGCCCACTCTCGATGTTTAGGCTTAAGTGACCAGTATAACCAAGGCATATAATTCAAACGATGCTTGTGCTGTTCTCGATATTTTAATAAAGGATCAGTTGTCATGCTCTTGTTCCTCAATCACTTTCAGTGATTCACGCCCACGTGTCACATCTTGAAGCTTGTTTCTTAAAGGTTCAATTTGATGTACTTGTAATCGTGCTTCAATAAGAACACCCGTTTCAATATAACTCTCTTGATATTCAATCTGTTGTTGAATCAATTCATATTGGATAATTGCCCATTCATTAAATAGACAAGCAAAACGAATCTGTTTTTTCTCAATCAATTCGATTTTTTCAGCGAGCAATAAACACTGACCTGCACATCCACCATACGCTCTAACCAAACCACCTGTACCGAGCTTAACACCCCCATACCAACGATTGACTAATACGATGATATTGGTTAGATCATTGCCTTCAATGGTGGCAAGAATTGGGCGACCTGCGGTGCCAGAAGGTTCGCCATCGTCATTAAACCGGACATGATGTCCAATTTTCCATGCCCAGCATTGATGTGTAGTTGAAATATCTTTGGTGTGTTCTAGAAAATTTTTAACTTGCTGCTCATTCTCAACAACTGCGGCAATCGCTTGGAAACGACTTTTTTTAATGTCTTCTTCAAAAGTAACTGTATTTGCGATAGTGAAAGGCATAAAACATAAATACAAACTAAAAAGAGATTATAACTTTTCATACGACAATAAAAAACCTCGCTTTAAGCGAGGTTTAGGTTTAATCAGAATCAACGTTCACGTAAGGCTTCTTTTGCTTTATTGAATGGTTTTAATAAATAATCCATCACTGTTTTTTCACCAGTACGAATATCAACCGTAGCAACCATACCCGGTGTAATACCAAAGGTTTTTCCTGCTTTATTTTTGAGCTTATCAGAATCTGTGCGAATGTAGACACGATAATAAAATTGATCCTGCTTCACTTCATCACGAATCGTATCAGGTGAAATCACCGTCACTTTACCCTTTAAACCACCATAAATTGAATAATCATAAGCTGTGATTTTTACCAATGCTTCTTGTCCAGGGCGAATAAATGCAATATCTCTTGGAGAAATACGTGCCTCAATTAATAATTTATCTTCCAATGGGACAATCGTCATTAATTTACCATTTTGAGGGATGACCCCGCCCAAAGTCGTAACATCAATTTCTTTTACAATTCCTCGAACTGGGGCTTTAAAAACCGAACGTTGTAAACTATCACTGCGTCCCATAACCACTTGTTGTTGTGTTTGAGTATCCGTATTCGCTTTAGACAGCTCTTCTCTTGCCTTAACGTAATACTGATTACGGGTATCGTTCATTTTATTTTGTAAATCATTTGCTTCACGTTTTAATCTTAGTACTTCCACTTCGCTTGCTGCACCTTTAGCAACTAACGGTTCTGTCATGATCAACTCTTGTTGCACAAGCTTAAGTGCTTGTTGAAAACCTGCTAACGACTGTTCCAAATTTTCACGTCGAGAGTAATAAAGTGCGGTTTCTTCCCTAACCAATTTTGGTTCTTTTAAAACTTCTTCAGGAAAAACCAAAGGTGTTCCATTTACTTCTGCACGCAACCGAGCTGCTGTCGCTTGAGATGAAACAAGAAGTGATTTGGATTCACCAACATTCGAGGCAAAACGTGTTGGATCAAGTTGAGCTAAAACTTCCCCCTTTTGCACAATATCTCCTTCTTGAACATCCAATCTCGTTAAGATACCACCCTCAAGTGATTGAACAATCTGCTCTTTAGAGGATGGAATAACTTTACCTGTTCCTGTTGAAACTTCTTCTAAATTAAACAACCACGCCCAAATTAGAAGTACAAGTAAACCGATTCCTACAATCCATATCACAAAGCTAGAACGCGGTAAACTTGGTTCTTTATAGGTAACATTCATGGGACGGCTATTGGCTTGTTCTAGTTCACTCATGAATTATCCCCTTGCTTAACTTGTTTTTGTTGTAAAGTAGATTGGTTTAATACTTGTTCACGAGGTCCATCCATCACCACTTTGCCATCATTCATGACAATAATACGATCAACCAATTCTAAAACAGCACGGCGATGAGTCGCCACCACCAAAGTTCGGTGAGAAAGCCAACCTTTTAAATGATCAATCAATTGTTTCTCAGCAACATCATCAATTGCAGCTGTAGGTTCATCCAACAGTAGAATATTGGGTTGGCGAATAAGTAACCGTGCTAATAATAATGCCTGTCGTTGTCCTCCAGAAAACCCAACGCCTCCTTCTAAAACTAAATGATCTAAACCCTCTTTTTTCTCTTGTACAAAGCTTAAAGCACCCGTAACTTTTAAGGCTTTTAAAATATCTTCATCACGTGCTAAGGGCGCACCAAGCGTTAAATTTTCACGAATTGTTCCATAGAATAAATGCGCATTTTGGTTCAATAATCCCATATCCCGACGCACATCAGCTGGATCAATTAAACTAATATCTAAGCCATCTAAATGAACCGAGCCATTGGTAGGAAACTGCATCGCCGAGAGAATTTGCAGTAATGTCGACTTACCGGCTCCATTACGACCTAAAATCGCAATTTTTTCACCCGCTTTAATTTTTAATTGGCGAATTGCTAAGCTGGGTCTTGGGTCTTCTTCAGTATATTGGAACATTACATTTTTAAGTTCATACTCACCGTTTAAGACTTCTTTATGTACTAAATGAGCTTGATCAGCTTGATCTACAGGTTTTTGCATGAGTTCATCTAGGCTTTTTTTCGCAACTTTTGCTTGTTGTAAACGTCCTAAAATACCCGTAATTTGAGAAATAGGTGCCAACATGCGTGATGATAAAATTGAACAAGCAACAAGAGCACCTGTGGTCATTTCACCATCCATCACCGCAAAACATCCCACCAAAATTACTGCGGCATAAGTCAAACCTTGAATTTTTTGAGTCCATGCAGTTAGAACACCAACAATTTTACGTTGCTGCATACTGATATCAGCAGAAACCTCATTCATATGATTCCACTGATTTTGAAATCGAGATTCTGCGCGTAATAATTTAATATCTTCAATGCCTTGAACTGCTTCAACCAAAATTGCATTGCGGATAGAAGATTCACGCATCCCTTCTTGAGCAAGTTGAGCTAATTTAGTTTGTACTAAAATGCCAGGTAAGATCATCAATGGGACAACAATGAGCATCACCCAAAATAAATTACCGCCAATAATTGCAAAGATAACCAAGAATAAAAAGAAGAATGGTAAATCAGCAATTGCACCCATAGTGGTAGATGTCACGAGATCACGAACACCTTCAAGCTCGCGAATCTGAGAAATAAATGTTCCTGTAGACTTGGAACGCTCACTATTTTTGATTCTTAAGGCATGCCCAAATACGCGATCCGAAACACGTAAGTCAGCACGTTTTCCAATAATATCTGACAAATAAACACGTGAAACACGGAGAACAAATTCAAAAATTGCTGCAATAAATACTCCACCCGCAAGTACCCAAAGTGTTGGAATAGATTGAGACGGAACGACCCGATCATACACTTGCATAGAGAAAATGATGGTGGCTAATGCAAGGATATTAGCCATAAGAGAGGCAAACATTATATCGATATAACGCTTCCAATCTTGTAATACAATTGACCAAAACCAGCTCGCTTCATAAGGCTTAATGTATTCATCAATACGTGCATCTGGCACTGATTTTTCTGGTCGAAGGATATAAACACCTTTGACAATATGTTTAAGTGCTCCAACAGCAAATTTTTGCGATAGCCCTTGATCACCACTTAATTGAACACTGACATTACCTTCTGTATCAGCCTTATCAATAACACCAACTTGACCATCATTCAGTTCAACAATAACGGGCAAACGCCATGGATTGACCACATCATCACTAAACTTAACTTTGCGTAAATGAAGACCAACTTGTCGACACATTAATAATAGAATTTCATCTAAATTTTGATTTTGATTCCAATCAAGTTGCAAACGTACACGTTCTTCAGACGGCTCTATACGATAATGCTTTGCAATCATTAATACCGCTTGCAACCACGGTTGATAATTTATTTTTGTCATCATGGCTGAACTTCAAACCCCTGAATTTGTATATTATTTAAGTCGTAGGCTTGACGCGAACGTCCTGTGGTCGCTATATATTGCGCAATACTGCTATAAATATCGTAACGTGCACTTTCTAACTCAGAATTTGCGCCGTGAATTGCCTGTTCAGCATTTAATAAATCTACAAGTGATCGTGTACCTAATTTATATTGTTCTTGATAAAGTTCTTTTGTTCTCACGGTTGTCGCTTGACGACTCATGAGAACTTGCATTTGTCTTTGTTTATTTTCAATTTGTTCCCGACTCGTCCGAATCTGGTCAAGTACTTGTAGATAGACTGCATTGACTTGAGCTTTAGCAGCCTCTTCGGCAAAGCTAGCTGCTTTAATCTGTGAGGATGTTGCACCACCTTGATAAAACTGACTGGTTGCTTCCAACATAATGGCACTATCGAAACCTCCCTCTTTATCATTATTTGGGTTTCGGCCATGCAAAGCCTGACTCAATTCACCTTTCACAGATAATGTAGGATATCGACTTAATTGTGTTTGCTGTTTCTGCGAACGAGCAACGTCAATTCCTGCTTGTGCAGCAATCATTTGAGGAATGATGTTAAATTGTGGAGCTGAATATAAGTCTGACTGTTGAACCAAATCATCTGGAATCGCCCATTGCACGTTATTTACATCAAACCCAAGTAAAGTATTTAAATGCTGTTGGTATTGGGCAAGTAAAGATTGCTGCGCGATTAAAGCAGACTGAGCAGACTGTAAATAAGACTGTGCTTGTACTGGGTCCGCTTGGCTGCTAATTCCTGCATTTGCTCTTAAATTTGCCATTTCTTGAATCCGTCGAATTCCAGAAATTTGTTGATTCGCAATCTGAATAAGCTTCTGATAACGTTGTATATTAATTATCGTTTGAGCGACATCTAATGAAATATCATCAATTTTAATAAGCACTTTTGCTTGTTCTAATGAAAGTTTTGCCTGTTCCGTGTTGACACCTGATTTCACTTTTCCAAAGTCAAAAAGCATTTGTGTCGCATTTAATGCAAGGATCTGTTGTCCACGAGCTGATTTTTTTGTTAAATCACCAGTGTTAACACCCCCAGTAATCTGTGGATAGTAGCCTGCTTTTGCAACATCAATATTTGCATTTTGTGCTGCTAAGGTCGCGAGTGTTTGGGAAATTTCTGGATTTCTCTGCACAACTACTTTTACCGCATCTTTTAAAACTTTCAGCTGGCTTTGCCATAAAGCACTTGGAACTGTATCAATCGCATGACCAGCACCAACTACAGGTAATTCAACGCTAGAAGGATTAAACGAAAAATTGCTTAGTCTTTGCATATTCGCAATTTTAAAGTCTTCATTACTTTTTGGTGCAAACAGCTGCGACAAATTATTTTTTAAAGTATGGTACTGTTCACTAGGTGTCTCAGCATGCGTAATCGGTACCGATAAAAGTGCTATAGAAAATAGCCACTTAATATCTCCATATTTTTTTTGTGCTCTAATATTCAAATTTATATCTCTATTTTTACACATATTCTTTTCATATTTTTATGATTTAAAAGCACCATCATTCTACTCACTTTTTCCAACAAAAAACTACGCCCTTTAAGATAATTCATATACTCTTAAGTGTTTGTTTTTTGTAATATAGTTCTATACTAACTATTAATTAGCGACACATAATAATAAAAATGAATTAAAAATCAATCATCTAAAAAACAAAAATTTAATTTTAAATATATTAATCACGTATCTATTGATTATTCATAATAATTTTAGATAAAAAAAGAACCAATAAATGGTTCTCTCTTCTCTTAATTGAATTTGATTCAAACAACGAAGTCATCGCCTAGATACACTTTACGTACTTGCTCATTATCTAAAATTTCTTGGGGAGTTCCTTCTGCTATCACAGAACCTTCACTGACAATATAAGCTTTTTCACAAATTGCTAAGGTTTCTCGTACATTATGATCAGTAATTAAAACACCAATTCCTCGACTCTTTAATGTCTGGATAATATCTTTAATATCACCTACAGAAATTGGATCGACGCCTGCAAATGGTTCATCTAATAGCATAAATTTTGGGTCAGCGGCCAACGCACGAGCAATTTCAGCACGACGACGTTCACCACCAGATACACTCATTCCTAACGAGTCTTTAATATGATTAATTTTAAAATCATTCAATAATTCAGTTAAACGTTGCTGTCTTTGCTGTTTATTTAGATCTTTACGCGTTTCCAAAATTGCCATGATATTTTCGGAAATTGTGAGCTTCCTAAAAATTGATGCTTCTTGTGGTAAATATCCAATACCTTTACGTGCCCGCTCATGCATCGCTAGATCAGATAAATCTAAATTATCTAAATGGATTTCACCCTTATCCATACGAACAAGTCCGACAACCATATAGAAACTTGTGGTTTTACCTGCACCATTTGGTCCAAGTAAACCGACAATTTGACCGCTTTGCATCGTAAATGACACATCTTTTACCACCCAACGTTTACTATAGTTTTTAGCTAGGTGTTTAATACATAAAGTTTGTGATTGCTGCACTGATTGATCCATTAATCACGCGCCCCTGGAGAACTCTTAGAACTTGATGGCGGAATAATAATTTGAACTCGATTTGATGAAGAACCTTGCGCCTCTACATCACCTTTGTTCATACTATATTTCAAACTATTACCACGAATACTAGAACCATCTTGATACAGATACGCCTTACCAGTCAAAGTAATAATTCCTGTATCGGCATTATAAACAATGGTCTGCGCTTCACCACGTGCTAAACCTTTTTTAGCATCTATTTGCTGCTGAAATTTTGCCAACTGACCTTTAGCCGTAATCGTTTGTATTTCTTTTTTGCTATTCAATGTCGCAATAATAGAATCAGCCTGAAGCTTCATTGTTCCTTGCTCAATCACAACATTACCCGTATAGGTTGTTACACCTGTTTTATCATTATAGGTTGCACGATCAGCAACCAATGATAACTGTTGGCTACGGTCTGATGGCAAAGCAAAACTTGAAGCCGAAGAAAATACTACAGCGGCAATACAAGTGACTTGTTTTAGGAAAGTGAAACGAAATTTAGAATTAAGAGCTTGGCGCATACTTTCCTCGAATTTTATAGAATTCATATTGACCATTATTCAAATTTGCCTTTAGACCTTGACTAACAAACTCAGAACTTGGCGTTTGTACAGTGACTGGGTGTTGTGTCTCTAATTCTCTGGTTTTTGGATATCCTGTGAGTTCATTAGTATGAAACTCCATTTTCCCCTGATCAGACAATTTAGTTGCAACGACATTACCTTGTAATATGATCTTTGTATTATCGTCATAGCCTTGTGCTTGTTTTGCATAAAACGTTGCATCAGCCTTACCCTGCTTGTACATCACGGCATTTAATTGATCAAGTTGGGATGTTTTCTGCTGCATATTTTGCTGCAACTGTTTCACCTCAGCCCGAATGTATAAATTACCCCGCTCATCAGTCTGTGTTAAGTGAACACCCTGCGCTGAATAAGTCATATTTTTCGCTGAATCAACATCCAACTTTTTTGCTTTGCCGCTGTAATAATAATAGCCACCACTTAAAGCAGCAATCAAAACAGCGACAACATATAAAACCTTGGTATCCATAAACAGAGTTACCTGACCTTTGGGTAATTCACGCTACTATTAATGTGGTACAGCCAAATATTTTGCAAGTAGCTCTTGGTAAACGCCTTTTGAAAATAAGAGCATATCGCATACTTCTCGAACTGCGCCACGTCCACCCATCGCTTGAGTGACTAAATTTGCACGACGACGAACTTCTTCATGCCCATTGGGAACAGTAATACTCATTCCGGCAATCGCAAATGCAGATAAATCAGGCCAATCATCGCCCATATATAAACAATCTTCAGGTGAAATATTTAACTGAGAGCATGCTTCACGTAGTGCTACACCTTTATCTTCTCGTCCCTGAAAAATAAGATCAACACCTAAATCTGTCATTCTTTTTTCAACAATATTGCTCTTACGTCCAGTGATAATAATCACTTTCATTCCTGCTTGTTGAACCAATTTCATACCTAAACCATCACGAATATCAAATGATTTAAGTTCATCACCTGAGTTTGTTAAGGTTACAAAGCCATCGCTTAAGATTCCATCCACATCAAGCACTAATGCTTGTAAATGACGTGCTTGTTCTTGTAAAGCATAAGATGCCATGGCTTAATTTACTCCTGCCTGAATAAGGTCATGCATACTAATCACACCAATCACTTTATTGGTATGATCAACAACTACAAATTGGTTAATTTTTTTCTCATGCATTTTTTCCAATGCTTCCACCGCACGGGCTTCTTGAGAAATAGTGAGTGGGTTTTTGGTCATGACTTCAGCAACAGGTAGATTTACATCAAAACCTTGTTGATGATCAATCATTCGGCGTAAATCACCATCAGTAAAAATACCTAATAAAATATCGTTCTCATCAACAACCGTGGTAAGACCCAAACGTTTATCTGAGATTTCATATAACACCTTATTCATCGGTGTATCAGGTTTAACTTTGGGTAATTCAACGCCTGTATGCATCAAATGTTTAACATGCAAAAGTAAGCGTTTACCTAATGCTCCCGCAGGATGGGAACGAGCAAAATCATCGGCAGTAAAACCACGTGCTTCCAACAATGCCACGGCTAATGCATCACCTAAAACAAGTGTTGCAGTCGTACTAGACGTTGGTGCTAAACCTAGAGGACAAGCCTCATCCGCCTCACCTAATGTCAATGCAACATCCGCATTCTGTGGCATTGGTCCTTTATCATCACGACTAATGGTAATTAATGGTACGCCTAGGTGTTTGATTAACGGCATGAGCATCATGATTTCATCACTTTTGCCTGAATTTGAAATCGCGATTAATACATCACCTCGAACCAACATACCTAAGTCACCATGCCCCGCTTCACCTGGGTGCATAAAAAATGATGGTGTCCCAGTTGATGCAAATGTCGCTGCCATTTTCCGACCGATATGACCTGATTTGCCCATACCCGTCACAACAACACGCCCTTTACACTGCAAAAGAATTTCACAGGCACGATCAAAACTTTCATTAATTTGTGTTGCAAGAACTTCTAAGGCTTGTTGCTCAATTCGCAGGGTCTCTAATGCGCTTTTTTGAAAATTTATGGCTTGTGACATATGAGTTTGACCCAGAATAATACGCTATCCACCTGAAGGCAGATGATTTTAATCAAAAGAATGATACAGATTCTAGCATAACTGAAAAATATACACGTTTCTAAATGTAGTAGTTTTCATCGAAAATGAAGAGAGATTGAACTTATGTTAAACAAATCACAGCCGCTATAAATTCGATAGAATTAATCACTAATCTGTAAACTGAATTATTAAATTATTCCCTGTAAACAATATAGATAAATATGAATCGTACTCATTTTATAGATTTTTTAAACTGACACCGTTTGGAAACAATCAATTAGATTTAAACTGAGCCAATCATGATTAGCACTCCTCCATTTTTTTCGCCTGATAACTTTATGAAATATGATGCATACGTTATGATGAATAACGATTTTTGTAGAGTGTTTGAAAACCCTTATGCAACCTTTTGTTCTATATAATTCTGAGCAACGTAAAAAAGTTGAATTTGTCCCACGTAAAGAAGGTCAAATCGATATGTATGTCTGTGGTATGACTGTTTATGATTACTGTCATATCGGACACGCTCGAGTTATGGTTGCATTTGATTACATCATCAGCTTCTTACGCAGCCAAGGCTGGAAAGTTCGCTATATTCGTAACATTACCGACATTGATGATAAGATCATTGCGCGTGCAAATGAAAATGGTGAAAGCATCCAACAACTCACAGCACGTTTTATTGATGCAATGAATCAAGATGCGGCTAACTTAGGCTGTGCTGAACCTGATGAAGCGCCTAAAGCAACTGAATATATTGATCAGATGCAAAACATGATCAATACACTGGTTGATAAAGGCGCTGCCTACCCCGCTGCCAATGGCGATGTTTATTTTGAAGTGACCAAATTTGATAAATATGGTCGCTTATCAGGTCGTAAATTGGATGATATGCAGGCTGGCGCTTCAGAGCGTGTTGATGTCGAAGTGGACAAGAAACACCCCTTTGACTTTGTTCTTTGGAAACATGCCAAAGAGAATGAACCAGCTTGGGCATCACCTTGGGGCAATGGCCGCCCAGGTTGGCATATTGAATGCTCTGCAATGTCGACTTGCTGCCTTGGCAATCATTTCGACATTCATGGTGGTGGTTCAGATCTCATGTTCCCGCACCATGAAAATGAAATCGCACAAAGTGAAGCATCAACAGGTGAACAATATGTAAATTATTGGATGCATGTTGGTTTTATCAATGTTGATGGCGAGAAAATGTCTAAATCTTTAGGCAACTTCTTTACCATTCGCGATGTCATGGAAAAATTCCATCCCGAAGTGATTCGTTACTTTATTGTCTCATCACATTATCGTAGCCCTGTCAATTTCTCTGATGTTGCATTAAAAGAAGCAAAGACCACACTAAGTCGTTTTTATCATTCATTTAAAGCTTATCAGCAAGTTTATGGTCAAAAAACAGTTGAAACTTTAGCGCAAGATCTTGTTGAACGCTTCAACAGTGCAATGCGTGATGACTTTAATACTGCGGAAGCAATCGCAGTACTATTTGAAATCAATAAAGAATTAAATCGTGCGGTTAAAGAAGAACAGGCTGAACAAGCAACTATTCTTTATTCAACGCTACGTTATCTGACGAACATTCTTGGTCTAGTGCAACATGATGTTGAAGATTTTTTAAAGTCTGATATTGGTCAAGAAGCACTTAATCTCTCTGATACAGAAATTGAAGATTTTATTCAACAACGTGTTGATGCGAAAAAGGCTAAAGATTTTGCAAAAGCCGATAGTATTCGTCAGTCTTTACTCGATCAAGGTGTCGTTTTAGAAGATACTCGCCAAGGCACAATTTGGCGACGTGCTGATTAATTCAACACTCAGTAACATAGAGAGTTGACAGTTGAATGAAACTCTCTATAATGCGTCCTATTGCGGGAATAGCTCAGTTGGTAGAGCATAACCTTGCCAAGGTTGGGGTCGCGAGTTCGAGTCTCGTTTCCCGCTCCAAAATTTAAAAAGCCTTTATCTAACGATAAAGGCTTTTTTATATTTAAAATTTACTGTTTTCTAAAATTTTAATACTTTGCAATAAGTAGGTTAAATAATAAATTTAAATTCTGCCATTTATAGATTTACCAAAGGTTAAATAACTCTTACATACTGTCACTACCCTTTCTCCTTAAAATCCCATAGTTTAAATAACAATATTTTCAAAAAAGAGTTTAATACCAAATGAAAAAGTCAATTATTGCAATTTCTCTAGCTTCTCTTGTATTAGTCGCTTGTAGTAAAACTGAAAATAAAAAAGTTGAAGAGCAAACACCAGCTACAACTGAAGCTGTATCAGAAGCAACTGTAGCTGATACTGCACATACTGCTGAAAATGCATTAGATTGGAATGGCACATATAAAGGCATACTCCCTTGTGCAGATTGTGAAGGTATTAAAACCGAACTAGAACTTAATTCAGATAAAACTTATGAGATTAAAGAAACGTATCTTGGTAAGGGCGATGGTAAACCATTTGAAAGCAAGGGTAGTTTCCAATTCGATAGCAAAAATTCATCTATTATTGAATTAGATAAAGCTGGTGATAGCCGTAAATATTTTGTTGCTGAGGGTTATTTAAAAGCATTAGATATGGATGGTAAAGAAATTACTGGTGATTTGGCTGATAAATATCAACTCAAAAAAGAAGCTGAATAATCTTTTTTAAATTTCAAATGCTCGCTGTTGCGAGCATTTTTATGATTAAAATAAAAAACCCTGCTTAAGCAGGGTTTTTTTGAATCAATCGAGGCTTAGTGAGCAGCGAATTGGTTCATTGTGTTTTTAGCATCATCGTGCGCTTTAAGAGCGTTATCACCAGAGAAGATTTCTTTGTGATCATCACCGATGTCAGAACCCGCCATTGCTTGGTGTTTAACACAAGCAATACCACCACGGATTTCTTTACGTTGTACGCCAGCAACATAAGCCAACATACCTTCAGAACCGAAGTAACCTTGTGCAAGCTCATGAGTAGAAAGAGCAGCAGTATGGTAAGTAGGAAGTGTGATCAAGTGATGGAACACACCTGCTTCACGAGCAGCATCTGCTTGGAATGTACGGATCTTAGCGTCTGCATCAGCAGCTAATTCAGTAGCATCGTACTCAGCGCTCATTAATTTAGCACGGTCGTAAGCAGAAACGTCTTTACCTTCAGCAACCCAACGATCGTAAGCTTGTTGACGGAAGTTTAACGTCCAGTTGAATGATGGGCTGTTGTTATAAACAAGCTTAGCATTTGGAACTGTTTCACGTACACGGTTAACCATGTGAGCGATTTCTTCAACGTTTGGAGTCGCAGTTTCGATCCAAAGAAGGTCAGCACCATTTTGAAGGCTAGATACACAGTCAAGTACAACACGGTCAATTTGAGTGTCAGCACGGAACTGATATAAACCAGAAGCTAAACGCTTAGGACGGTGTAATTTACCATTACGTTTGATCAAGATTTCATCTTCTTGAGCATCAGCAATGTCAATTTCAGTTGTTTCTAAGTAGCTGATGTATTGAGAAGCGATGTCGCCTGGCTCTTTAACCACTGGGATTTTTTGAGTCAAGTCAGCGCCTTCAGAGTCAGTACGCGCAACGATGATACCGTCATCAAGACCCATTTCTAAGAATGCATAACGTAATGCATGGATTTTAGCGATGAAGTCTTCGTGCGGAACAGTTACTTTACCAGCTTGGTGACCACATTGTTTCGCATCAGATACTTGGTTTTCGATTTGAAGCGCACAAGCACCAGCTTCGATCATTTTCTTAGCAAGCAAGTAAGTCGCTTCTTCGTTACCGAAACCAGCGTCGATGTCAGCAATAATTGGCACAACGTGAGTTTGGAAACCATCGATTTGAGCAGTGATTTCAGCAGCTTTAGCAGTGTCACCAGCTTCTTGAGCTTTTTTAAGAGCGCGGAATAAATCGTTTAATTCTTTCGCGTCAGCTTGACGTAAGAAAGTATAGATTTCTTCGATTAATGCAGGAACAGAAGTTTTTTCGTGCATAGATTGGTCAGGAAGTGGACCAAATTCTGAACGAAGTGCAGCAACCATCCAACCAGAAAGGTAGATATAGCGACGTTCAGTAGTACCGAAGTATTTTTTGTTCGCAATCATTTTTTGTTGAGCGATGAAACCGTGCCAGCAACCTAATGATTGAGTATATTTGCTAGAGTCAGCATCATAAGCAGCCATATCACGACGCATAATCGCAGCTGTATATTTAGCAATATCTAAACCAGTTTTGAAACGGTTTTGCATTTGCATACGAGCAGCATCTTCTGGGCTAATATCGCGCCAAGTGTCGCCGAATTTTGCTTTTAATTCGCGAATTGCATCAATCGCTGTTAAATATGTAGACATGATATATTCCTTTAGAGGGATTGGCATCGAATGATCGCAAAAAACCATGCTTTTATAGTCTAGATTTTAAGCACTTCATCAACATGTTGCACAGCTTAGTCTGTGCAAACAGATTAATCCAATATTCTTGGTTAATTTTCAGTATTTATTTATGAAATATACAGATAAAACGATATAGAATATTCAAAATAACAAACCAAGACTTTGATATATAAATATTTTTAAAAACAAAATTCATCATAAATTATTCATTAAACAATCTAACTCGTATTATTTCTATACATTTAAAACAACTATCCAATACCAAAACATATGGATGAATAACGCGACAAAATGCAGAAATGGCTATAGCGTTTTATATATTGAATATTATTTCCTCATGATAATGAATCTGTTACAAGCTTATTCAAATTTAATAAGGCCAAACCATTCAACTATTTGCTATACCTTTTATCTCGTTTTAAGTTACACAAACGGCTTTAGTTATGTCATAATTCATCACAATTCAAAAATTTTATTTTCGGTATTTTTTTTATGAATCTGGAGCGGGTTGATCTCAATTTATTAATTTATCTTGATGTACTTCTTCGTGAAAAAAATGTCACACGTGCTGCAGAACAACTGGGTGTCACTCAACCTGCAATGAGTAATATTTTACGTCGCTTACGTAATTTATTTAACGACCCTCTGCTCATTCGTTCTTCTGAAGGAATGACACCAACTGAGCGTGCACTCGAATTACAACCACGTATTCGTGATGCATTATCAGATTTGTCGATGATTCTCGAACCACGCACCGAATTTAGACCTTATACCAGTACGCGCGTTTTTCGCATAATGACTTCCGATTATGCTGAAGCAACGCTTGTACCGCGTCTTGTAAAAGCACTTCGCTCTGAAGCGCCAAATGTTGTACTGGACTTCTTAACTCCAAGTGATGTCTCTTATCGAGATATGGAGCAAGGCAAAGTTGATCTAGCCATTAACCGCTTCAATGAAATCCCACAAAGCTTCCATCAAGTTTTGGTATGGCGCGATAGTTTTAGCTGTATTTTAAATGATAAACACCCTGCCGTAACCCATCTCAACCTTAAAAGCTATTTAGATGCTCAACATATTTGGGTTTCGAAAACAGGTATGGGCGTTGGCTTTGGCGTAAATCCAGATAAACAAGCAGGACTTGGTTGGATTGACCAAGCTTTGGAACGAATTGGTCAACGTCGTAAGATTTCAGTTTTTACTCGCCACTATCAAATGCCTGCACTTTTAGCACAAAATGTTGATCTGATTGCAACATTGCCAACACGTATGGCACGTTTGCAAGCACAAAATCCTCGTCTTCTTATTAAAGACCCTCCTTTTTACATTCCAGAATTTGAGCTTAAAATGGCTTGGTGTCCATTACTACACCATCATCCTGCACATCGTTGGTTAAGACAACTTATCCTCTTTGTTGCACGCCAAATGATTGAAGAAGAAAATCGTGAGTTTCTTTTAAATAATTCACAATTTTCACAATACTAAAAATATTGCTTTGTAACAATATGATTTCCTCTACGGATATGCTTGTTTCATAAGCAAAATTGTTATACTGAGGTAATACCCAATTACCTCTCTTCTTTTTTTATGTTACAACATATTCATAATAAACGATGAACCACAGGTGATGTGTGAGTCTCTTCCAAAATATTATTATCATTATTCTGCTCATAACTGCGGCAGGCTTTCTCTCGCTCACTGAAATTGCACTTGCTGGTGCACGAAAAGTTAAATTAAAAATTTTGGCTGAATCTGGTGAAATTCGAGCACAAAAAGTTTTAGATTTACAGGAACAATCTGCGGACTTTTTTGCAGCCTCTCAAATCGGTTTAAATGCTGTTGCTATCTTAGGCGGTATTTTAGGTGAAGCAGCTTTTCGCCCATTTTTTGTAGAAATGCTTAAACAGTTTTATGTGGGGCCTTGGCTAGAAACGATTGGTTTTGCTTTATCTTTTACTTTAGTAACTTCCCTTTTTATTTTGTTCGCGGATCTAATGCCAAAACGTTTGGCAATGATTGCTCCAGAAAAAATTTCTATTAGCGTTATTGAGCCCATTCAAGTTTTTATCAAAATTTGTAAGCCTTTGGCTTGGGGAATCAATGCAATTGCAAACTTGTTGTTCCGATTATTTAAAGTAAATACCATTCGTGATGACAATATTACGTTTGATGATATTTCTGCTGTCATGGATGCAGGAGCTCAAGCTGGTGTACTACAAAAACAAGAACATCACTTCATTGAGAATGTTTTTGAACTCGAAGAACGCACAGTACCATCAAGCATGACCACACGTGAAAATGTGGTTTATTTCACGTTAAAAGAAAATGAGAACAGTATTCGCCAGAAATTAGCCGAATATCCCTATTCCAAGTTTTTAGTCTGTAATGAACAAATTGACCAAGTCATTGGTTATGTTGATACCAAAGATATTTTGGTTCGTATCTTAAACAATCAATCTCTCCTTCAGCTGAATGAATCAACAATCCGTACTGTTCTTATTATTCCAGACACATTAACACTTTCAGAATTACTGGATCGCTTCCGTTCAACCAAAGAAAAATTTGCGGTCGTTATTAATGAATATGCCTTGGTGGTTGGTGTAATCACTCTCAGCGACATCATGATTACTGTGATGGGTGATTGGGTAACACCAATGGAAGAAGATCAACAAATTATTAAGCGTGATAATCACTCATGGCTGATTGATGGTAGCACCCCAATTGAGGATGTGAAACATGTATTGGAAATTGAGGAATTTCCTGAAAATGAAAATTATGAAACGATTGCTGGTTTCATCATGTATCGTTTACGCAAAATTCCACGTCCAGCTGATGCAGTAGAATATGCGGGTTTTAAGTTTGAAGTAGTTGATATTGATCATTATAAAATCGATCAATTACTAGTCACTCAAATTATTCCCAGCTTGGAAAATGAACCGCCGTCAACAACAACTGAATAACTCATAAAAATTAAGCCCTTTTAAGGGCTTAATTTATCTGGTCAAAAACCAAATTAGAATCACCAATATGATGAAAATCAAAATAAAGATTTGGATTCCGCCACGACTGCGTTGGGCTACCTGCTCCTGAATTAGCGCTTGCTCTTGTGGATGCTCTTTTAAATATCGTTCGACCAAGTCTTTGGATTCTTTCAACCCAAGACCTGTTTTCTCACGAGTAATTTTGATTGCATCTATCAACTGACCTGCTCTTAAAGCGTCTAGAGCCTCACGAGGCATCTCTATATTCAAACTCATAAATTTAACATCCTTGTTATTTATAATAATTTATTTGATTTATAGAAAATTTAATTTCCACCATATAGTGAAATTAATTGATCTAATGTAGCTTGATAATGAATTGCTATGTCTTCTGATAGGATTTTATAAGCATTATCAAACTGAACCATTGGCCATCCTTCTTTCCAAAATGGAAAGATGTTGTGCAGATCATGAGTTACTATTGAATCTTCACGCACAATTGCTTGAGCAACCTGAGACAGAACTTGAGCTGTTTCAGCCCCATCAATCACGAGATAATCGATACCTCGCACTTTCAAAATACGAATACGATCTTTCTTATAACGAATTTTTTTAGCTTGTCCAGAATTTAAACCTAATGCAAGTGTTACTGCTTCTACAAATTTATCTTCAAAACTTGTGTTCAGTGCAACCAAAGCTTGCTTGTGCGCTTCTTGGCGCCCGGCCTTCCCCCCATTACGGATGATTTCGTTCGCTTCTGCATCAAGCTTATCTTTTTTCATAGACTGTAAAATGTCTAAAATTTCGATATCGCTTAAATATTCAGGAGTTTGCTCAGTCATGGGAGTCCTTAGACAATAATTCAAAGAACTATTGTCTCATAAAAGACATTTCAAAACAGAATAAAAAAATATCAGCCCGATATATTTATCACTATTTTAAATTAAATCGAAGAATCAAGAACCTTCAAAGATATAAATCTCGAATTTATAAAATAAAAAAGCCTGCATAAGCAGGCTTTTAGAAGTTGGTCTAAGCTATTAAAGACGAACTAACTCCACGATTTTTTCAGCTGCTTCTTCAACTGTTTCAGCATTAATATCGGTATCTGTACCATCAACAGTTGTTGTAATAACCACTACACCGGTTTCACGCAATAAAACAGTTTGCTCAGTCGTTAAACCAACTTTTGCAATCGCAACCACACCTTGTTGAATCAAGAAGCTTTCTAAAGCTTGTGCATTCTCGATTAACTGTGCAGAAACACCAATCACAGCAGGTTTCTGACCTAAACGTGCCGCACGATCTTCAGCAGTTACAGGGTTGCTATGCGCAGTCCATTCTACTGCTGCTTCAATCATCCCCGCACCAACGGTAACGTTGCTTAAGCGGTCAATAAAGATCAATGAACCTGTATAACGGCTGTCTTGATATTGGTCAAATACCACTGGAGCATCAAACTCAATTACAAGATCTGCAATTGCATTTAATTCAAGCTCTTCAACTTGAGTATGTTCAAGTGTATTTACATTGACACGATAATTAATCGCACTGACTTTTGCAGGAACAGTTTGCGTACCAATTTTAAGGTTATACAGTTTACCTTTCACCAATGGATGTTCATTCATCCATACGACAGATGCACGAACACTACGCGAAATAAGCGGTTGTTCACCTGCACGAACTAAAACATTACCACGTGAAATATCAATTTCATCATTTAACGTTAAAGTAACCGCTTGACCTGCAATTGCTTGTTCAAGATTCCCATCAAAAGTGACAATTTCTTTAACCGTTGATTTTTTACCTGAAGGTAAAGCAACGATTTCATCGCCAACGTTAATTTCACCAAGTGCAATCGTACCTGCAAAACCACGGAAATCAAGATTTGGACGATTCACATACTGAACGGGGAAACGGAATTCTTTTCTGTTTGAATCTCGCTTGATTTCCACTGACTCAAGAATGCTCATCAAGGTTTGACCCTTGTACCAAGGCGTACTTGCAGATGGATTAACAACGTTATCGCCATTCAATGCTGAAATCGGAACGAATAAAATATTCTCTGGACGACGCTCACCAAGTTGACTTAAGAATGCATCATATTCAACTTGAATTTCGTTGAAACGAGATTCAGAGAACTCAACCAAGTCCATTTTATTGATCGCAACAACGATATTTTTAATGCCAAGTAAACTTGCAATAAAAGTATGACGGCGAGTTTGAGTTTGCACACCATAACGCGCATCAATCAAAATAATCGCAAGATCAGCGGTTGATGCACCGGTTGCCATGTTACGCGTATATTGCTCATGTCCTGGCGTATCAGCAATGATGAACTTACGCTTTTCTGTAGAGAAATAACGATAGGCTACATCAATCGTAATACCCTGCTCGCGCTCAGCTTGTAAACCATCAACAAGTAAGGCTAGGTCAGGAGCATCTCCTGTTGTACCTACTTTTTTACTATCACGCGTTACTGCTTGCAATTGATCTTCATAGATCAACTTTGAATCATAAAGTAACCTACCAATTAGCGTTGACTTACCATCATCGACGTTACCGCAAGTCAAGAAGCGCAAAAGGTCTTTATTTTCGTGCTGTTTTAAATATGCCAAAATATCTTGGCTAATAAGATCTGATTGATGAGACATTGCTCAAAACTCCACAAAATTTGAAATCGAATTTTGTAATTTCCCTAAATCCCTCTTTTAAAAGAGGGACTTGCTTAAGGAAATTAGAAATAACCTTCCTGCTTTTTCTTTTCCATTGAGCCAGCTTCATCATGGTCAATCATACGACCCTGACGCTCTGAGCTGGTAGCCAAAAGCATTTCTTGGATAATTTCAGGCAATGTATCCGCCTCAGACTCAACTGCACCAGTTAATGGGTAACAACCAAGTGTACGGAAACGTACCGATTTCATTTGAGGAACTTCACCTTCTTTTAAACGCATACGCTCATCATCGACCATGATTAACGTACCGCTACGCTCTACAACTGGGCGTACAGCTGAGAAGTAAAGAGGAACAAGTTGAATATTTTCTAAGTAAATATATTGCCAAATATCTAACTCAGTCCAGTTAGATAAAGGGAAAACACGAATACTCTCACCTTTGTTCACTTTACCGTTGTAAAGATTCCAAAGTTCTGGACGTTGGTTTTTTGGATCCCAACGATGCTTCGTATCACGGAATGAATAAACACGTTCTTTCGCACGTGATTTTTCTTCATCACGACGTGCGCCACCAAACGCAGCATCAAACTGATATTTATCTAATGCTTGTTTTAAACCCTGAGTTTTCATGATGTCCGTATATTTTGAACTACCATGATCAAATGGGTTAATGCCTGCATCACGACCTTCTTTGTTCTGATGTACGATCAAATCAAAGCCATGGGTTTTTGCCATGTTGTCACGGAATGTGATCATGTCTTTAAACTTCCAACCTGTATCTACATGCAGGAGTGGAAAAGGAAGTTTAGCAGGATAAAATGCCTTCAAAGCAAGATGTAGCATGACTGCCGAATCTTTACCAATTGAATAAAGCATCACTGGATTTTCAAATTCAGCTGCAACTTCACGAATAATATGAATACTTTCTGCCTCAAGTTGCTTGAGGTGAGTTAATCTATTTTCAGTCATGTACATATCCCCCCTTATCAATGTTACCCATAAAATCTATAAGTGGTATTAAACCACCACTTGGAAGACCGTGTGGAGGAACGAGTATCATAACAACTCCAATTTTTCGTGATATCGATATTATTACTAGTGGACAAATGAGCAATCTAGTAAAGTTTATCCATTATAATAATTTAGAACGGCTTCTTTAGCTTGTTTTTTCATATCAATATGCAAAATTGTGATATGCATAGCTCGAAAAGAGAAGAAGAACTGTTAAAAATAACATGAAATTAAATTAAACAAAAAAGAAGCCAAATTCGGCTTCTTTTTGTTTAGTTAAGATTAGAAACGGAACATATTTTTTTCTAATGGAATCTCAACGCCAACAGAAATACCACCATCATTACCATTGAGATCCGAGTCACTCACCCAACCATTAATTTTTAATGGAATCGTTGGCTTTAAATAATGTGTCCATGTTAAATCCAAACCTTTTAAGGTGTCTTGTTTTGGGAAAGCCTCATTAATTAACAAGTTAGATTCATTCACTTTGGCATAAAGTACACGTCCACTTAGACGATTCATCACATCAAAACGAATATCACCACCAGCAGAATATGTCTGCCCATCACCACCAATTGCATGTCCTAATGGGAAACCGTGCTGGTAATAACCATCTTTATAAATATGGTGATTATAAGAAATTTTTCTAACTTCTCGATTGGTGCGCGTGTCTGCCCATTCTGCATATAACTGATATGGCATATCTTTATACATTGAAGAAAAATCTGCACCACCGAGGTACATATATTTTGCAGGTAATCCACCAGCTTCATCTTCACCAATAAACTGACCATACAAACTGACTGGAACGTTCAATAAAGGTTGTAAATATAAACGACCATCAAATCCTGCAATTTGATTGGATTTATCTTGATCTGAAGAATCAAAGTTATCATTTCCTTTAATCGCATTCCATAAAGAACTTAGACTTTCTGAACGCCCCTCGCCCCCCCACTGCAATATGCGTGATGCACCCAATTCAAGATAAGATAATGGTTGTGCTGTTAAACGTAAACCAATTAATTTAGCATCAGGTACAGCTTTGTAACCATCTAATTGGCCTGCAAAAGCCTGATATTGCCAAGGTCCAATCCATGATAACCATTTTGATTCAAATGCATTTTGATTTGCTCTTTGAACAGTCACCCCATAAACAGGACGACTAGCATCACCACGGATCAAACTTCCATCATGTCCAGACCCCCAATAAGTAGGGATTTGACCAGCAATTAACCATTGATTCCAAAGCTTTCCTGCAATATATGAACCTTCAACATTGGCATCATGACCATTATCAATTAAAGGATCTTTCTCTCCATTAACACGTAGTTTTGCATCCCAGCCTTCCCCACCCGCGTTAAATTCAACGGCTACTTGATATTGTGATTTTTGATTCTCGCCAAATGTTTGAGGAATAGTTTTTAAATCAGTAGCCGCATGCAAACCAACTTTTACGGTTTCATTATCGGCTTGAAGTGCATTCTTTACAGAATTGATGACTTTTTGCTGTGTATTATTTGCCACTTTTGCTTGCGACAAAGCTCGTTGAATTTCATCACCACTCAACGGCCAAGTTGAAGTACTGATTTGGATAACACCTTGCTGATTTAACCAATTTAAGTCAGTGCGTAAGTTTGCATCATTCAATACAAGCCCTTGTGCAAAAGTAGTAGCTGAAATAGCCGAAAATAATGCGATATAAAGCGATTTTTTTACAAACATACCCTAACTGTTCTCAAATTTATTCATTAGCACATCATCGTTTTTTTATGCTTTTTTTTCAATCATCAAACCAAACAATTACACTTATTAACATATAATAAGAAATTGACAATAAAAGAGATGGCTGAGTACCATCTAGGCTTTCTATAGCAACATTGAAACTAGATAATGAGAAAGTTTATTCTAAGCCTTATAATCGGCACATTGATTTCCATGCCTACTTTTGCTCAACAAGCATCAAAAGAGTCGGTAAAAGAGCTATTAAAAGTCACTAAATCTGAACAGTTAATCGATCAATCAAGCCAATATGTCCACCAAATTATGGCTTCAAGTATTGAACAAGCCACTCAAGGACAAGAACTCAATGCTAAACAAAAGAAAGCCATTGAGAATTTTAATCAAGATATTGCAAACATTGTAAAACAGGATTTTACTTGGGCTAAATTAGAGCCTGAAATGATTCAACTCTATGTTGAAGAATTTACCCAAGAAGAAATCAACGGCATGCTTGAATTTTATAAAACACCTGTTGGTCAATCGACAATTAATAAATTACCTATTGTAATGCAAAAAAGTCTGAAAATTGGTCAGCAACAAATGGGTGAATTAACACCTAAAATTATGCAAGCCGCTCAAAAACTCGCAAAAGAACTGCAAACAAAATAACCAATAAATTACAGTTAAAAAATAGCCACAAATTAGATGTGGCTATTTTTATTCAGCTTAAAATTAATCTTTACGGCGCATATGCGGGAATAATAATACATCACGAATACTTGGCGCATTAGCAAATAGCATAACCAAACGATCAATACCAATACCTTGACCTGCTGTAGGTGGCAAACCATATTCTAATGCTTCAATGAAGTCTGCATCATAATGCATAGCTTCATCATCACCAGCATCTTTTTCTTCAACCTGTGCTTGGAAACGTTCCGCTTGATCGATCGGGTCGTTTAACTCAGAGAAACCATTAGCTAACTCACGACCACCAATAAAGAACTCAAAACGATCGGTAATGTGTGGATTATCATCATTACGACGAGCGAGTGGTGAGGTTTCAGCAGGATATTCAGTAATGAATGTTGGTTGGCGTAATTTTGTTTCTACAGTTTCTTCAAACACGATTGTTTGTAATTTACCTAAACCAAAACCAGGCTTGACTTTTTCTTTCAACACATCTTGAGTAAATTTAGCCAAGAACTCACGATCATTTACATTTTCTGGCGTAAAGTCTGGATTATGCTCAAGAATGGCATCAAACATTGATATTTTCTTGAATGGACCTTTGAAGCTATACACTTCATCACCATAAGGCACATCGGTAGAACCTAAAATATCAATTGCGAGTTTTTCAAGCATATTCTCAGTTAATGCCATCAAGTCTTTATAATCAGCGTAGGCTTGATAGAACTCAATCATTGTAAATTCAGGGTTATGACGTGTTGATACCCCTTCGTTACGGAAGTTACGGTTGATTTCAAACACACGCTCAAAACCACCTACCACAAGGCGTTTTAAGTACAACTCTGGCGCAATACGCAAATAGAGTTCCATATCCAATGCATTATGATGTGTTACGAATGGTTTTGCAGATGCACCACCCGGGATCACATGCATCATTGGTGTCTCAACTTCCATGAAACGCTCATTAGTTAAGAACGCACGAATACCTGCAACCACTTTGGCACGAATTTCAAAAGTCTTACGCGTTTCTTCGTTGACGATCAAATCTAAATAACGTTTACGATATTTCGCTTCTGTGTCTGTTAAACCATGGAATTTATCTGGAAGCGGACGAAGTGATTTGGTTAATAGTTCAAATCCTTCGAGGTGTACATATAAGTCACCTTTGCCAGAACGTCCGATATAACCTTCAGCGGCAATAATATCCCCAAGATCTAGGCTTTTAATCGTTTCTAAAACGTCTGCTGGCAAACCTTTACGATCTACATAAAGTTGGATACGACCTGTCATATCTTGGATCACAATAAATGACCCACGGTTCAACATGACACGACCCGCGACTTTTACATAAACTTTTTCAGCACCTTCGATTTGTGCTTTATCTTGATCTTTAAATTGTTCTTGTAAGTCACCTGTATAGTGCTCACGTTTAAAGGTATTCGGCCAAGGACTCTTACCGCTTTGTTTGGCAGTCTCTTGGATTTGCTTTAACTTGGCATGACGCTGTGCGATTAAATCGTTTTCGGAAAGTGTTTGTTCAGAAGTCGATTGAGCGTTTTGTTGCGTCATCTCTGCCTCGATTTAAGTAAAATTGAAGTGGCATAGAATAGCAGATCAAAGCCCATTTTCGCACCATTTCAGTCACACAATCGTGAAAAAAGCAAAGATTTATCAATTTCAAAGCGAAAATAATACTTTTATCTTGCAATAAATATGTACTTAAAATGATTTCTATTGCTCAGCTAATTGTTTAACTATCGCCAATCCTCGTTCAAAACCTTGATTCATAATTTCAATGTATTCGGGTTGAATATCCACCTCAACATGTACTTGGGTGCAGTCATCTAAATCGAACAACATATACTTTTCTAATGCACCTGCCCATGTTTTAACTTCATCACTTTCTGTATCCTCATGTCCATTTTGAATCATTCCAATATGCTTAAATATAATGACATTTGGCTCATCCAAACGCTCAATAATTGAAATCATGCCATCCCCTTTAGCATCATAGAAATAGGTTTTACCGCCTACTTTCCAATCGGATTGCATCGTTGAACTACAAGAAAAGAACTGTGTCCAAGCTTGGTAACTTTCTTTTTGCCATAATATTTCCCACACTTTTTGCTTCGAAGCCTTAATTTCAATATCGTAAGATAAAGTCTGCATTTTTGTTTTCTCCATAATTTTGGTGTTATTTTTGATCTTTTAATTTTAAATGGTTATTTTTCACCCATCTTATATTTATACTTTTACTGTTTTTAAAATGCTATAGGGATATACAGATCTATAAAAAATTAGAGTAATTGCTCAAATAACAAGACTTTCAGAACAAATTGCCATTCCACTTTTTACATAAATGATTAAACTCTTGCATTTACTTTACTTAAATGGCGTTCTGCGTAAAAATCTAACTCCTGATCAACACAAGTTTGTTGCATTACAGCGATCGTAGCGACATTATGGAATAGTTTTACTGAAAGGCAATTTGAGCATACCTATCAGTTTGGAGAGTCACATGAAAAAATATCAATGTATCGTTTGTGGGTGGATTTACGACGAAGCAGATGGTTGGCCACAAGACGGCATTGCAGCAGGTACTAAATGGGAAGATATCCCTGATGATTGGACTTGCCCAGATTGCGGCGTTTCAAAAGCTGATTTTGAAATGATTGAAATCTAAATAGATCTAAAAGACCGTGATCATGATCATGGTCTTTTTTTTCCTATCGTTTGTTTTTATTGAAAGAAATACTGGAGAATATAATGCATCCTATCGTCATCATCGGATCGGGCATGGCAGGCTATACTGTTGCACGTGAGTTTCGCAAACTAAGCCCAGAACAAGAACTCGTTATGATCTGCGCAGATGATGCGGTAAATTATGCAAAACCAACATTGTCTAATGCATTTGCAGGTAATAAAGCACCTGAACAAATTGCCCTAGGTGATGCAGCTAAAATGGCAACGCAACTGAATATGCGTATTGAAGCTGAAACCTTGGTGAAAGAAATTAATGCTGAACAACATGAAATCACTTTAGAAAAAAATGGTGAAATTTTCACTCAACCTTATTCAAAACTGGTCCTTGCAGTGGGTGCAAACCCAATTCGTTTAGCAATTGCTGGTGATGGTAGTGATGATATTCATGTCGTGAATTCCTTGATCGACTACCGTACATTCCGTGAAAATTTAGCAAAGCGTAAAGATAAACGCGTTGTGATTCTAGGTGCTGGGTTAATTGGCTGTGAATTTGCCAATGATTTATTACATAGCAACTACGATGTCACAGTAATTGATCTTGCACCGCAACCACTTGGTCGCTTGCTACCAAATCACGTTGCTGAAGCATTTAAAACAAACTTAGAACAAGCGGGTATTAAATTCGCATTGTCGACCACTGTTGAAAAAGTGACAAAAATCAATGATGGTGAAGATTACGAAGTGACTTTGGCAACAGGTCAGACTTTAATCGCAGATATCGTTCTTTCAGCGATTGGTTTACAGCCAAATATATCTTTAGCAAAAGCTGCAGATATTCAAACAAGTCGCGGTATTATTACCAATACCTTACTTGAAACTAATCAAGCAGATATTTACGCTGTTGGGGACTGTGCAGAAGTGAATGGAACATTACTGCCATATGTCATGCCAATCATGCAACAAGCACGTGCATTAGCAAAAACACTAAGCGGTCAAATTACTGCTGTACACTACCCTGCAATGCCTGTTGCGGTAAAAACACCTGCTGCACCATTAACTGTATTACCAGCACCAATTGGTGTGGATGTGAGTTGGGAAACTGAAGAGTTTGAAGATGGTATGCTTGCTAGAGCAGCAGATGGTGAAGGTACATTGAGAGGTTTTGTACTTTTAGGTGCGACTGCAAGCAAACAACGTTTAACTTTAACCAAACTTGTTCCAGACTTGATTCCAGCACAAGTTTAAGGTTTAAATTAGAGTCTGTTGAGAAAGGAATTTCTAGCAGACTCTAATTCTATAAAAAGAATTCAATTCGGAATGAATGCCATGAACAGTGCTTTACAATTTAATGTGTCACCTTATGCTCCATTTATGCAAGAAACCAAAGTCACTTTAGGTAATGGTATTGAACTGCATGTTGAAATGGGCGGCAATCCAGAACATCCAACAATTCTGTTGATTATGGGTTTAGGTGCTCAAATGCTGTTTTGGCCTGATTTCTTTTGTAAATCATTGATTGATCAAGGCTTTCGCGTTATCCGTTTCGATAATCGTGATATTGGTTTATCTTCAAAAATTCGTGAAAAAAGAAAACGCCTCAATACTATGAAACTCATGAGTCGCTTCATCGTCGGGCTTGGTAACGAAGGCGCACCTTACACTTTATATGATATGGCTGATGATGTTTCGATGTTAATCGACCAATTGGGGCTTGAAAAAACATATCTGATAGGCGCTTCAATGGGTGGCATGATCTCTCAAATCGTAGCAGCGAAATATCCAGAAAAGGTTGAGAAAGTAGGATTATTATTTACCAGTAACAATCAACCCTTCCTACCACCACCGTTTCCAAAACAACTTTTCAGTTTATTAGGTAAACCTGAAGCACATGACGAAGATGCGATTGTGAATCATAGTTTGAAAGTATTTCATATTATTGGATCACCAGGTTATGTGAATCAAGTTGAAGCAATTCAAACCATTCGTAAACTATATCGCCGTAGTTTTTACCCAGCGGGTGTACTTCAACAGTTTTTAGCAATATTATGTACAGGTTCTTTGTTACCATTGAACAAAAATATTACTCAACCGACTTTGGTTGTACATGGTTCAAAAGATCGTTTATTACCACCAAGTCACGGGAAAGCTGTTGCAAAGGCGATTTCTGGTGCTAAATTTGAATTAATTCAAGGAATGGGGCATGATATTCCTGCTCACTTCATTCCACAACTTAGCGGTTTGTTTGCTCATCACTTTAGATCATCACACTAGGACTCTATGGCTGCATTACCCTCATTAAGACAGCTATCGTATTTAGTTACGTTGTCAGAAACTTTACATTTTACTGAAGCTGCGCGCCGTTCATTTGTCACTCAGTCTACTTTGTCGGGTGGTATCATGGAACTAGAGCGCCTCTTAGGTGGCGTCCTAGTTGAGCGTGATCGTCAAAACGTTCGTTTAACCCCTTTAGGTGAACAAGTCGTTGCACGTGCACGAGTATTACTTGCCGATGCACAAGATTTAATGCGCCTAAGTAGAGAAATGAGTGAGCCGTTAACAGGTGATTTACATCTCGGTATTATTCCTACCATTGCACCATTTATTTTGACTCAACTACTTGATGAAGTGCATCGACAACTGCCGAAGATTCAGCTTCATTTACACGAAGCTCAAAGTGAGAAAATCGTAGAAAAGCTAGAACATGGCAATTTAGATATGATTGTTCTAGCACTTCCATTTGATACTCGTGGATTAAAAGTTGCAGAAATTGCAAAAGAAAATTTATTCGTTGTTTATAATAAAGATGACAGCAATACAGCAAATGCAAACTCGTTGGATGACTTAGATTTATCTCGTCTGATGCTACTCGAAGAAGGTCATTGTTTACGAGATCACACCTTAAGTGCCTGCCCTGTGGGTGAGCGCAAAAATGATCATCGTTTAAAGGCAAGCTCACTTCCAACTTTAGTGGAAATGGTGTCGTCAGATCTTGGCTTTACACTGCTACCTGAAATTGCCTTGAAAAACAGCATGATTCATTTCAATGAAGAAATTGCCGTAAAATCAATTGAAGATGCCCCGAGCCGCACATTAGCTTTAGTGACTCGTAAAAGTACCCCTCTACAAAGTGAATTTGATGTGATCTTTCAAATTCTACAAAAAATCACTGCACATTTAGAATAATTGAAAGCCTGTAATGAAACTCATCATTACAGGCTTTTAAATCAATACAAATAACATCACTATTTAATGTCTAGTAAATTGACTTGTTCAACTTCCACATCACTCATACGCTGCCCTAGATCAAGCAATTGATTAAAATATGCCTCTACAACTTTTGCCTGATCAGCAGTATTTTCCACTTTATACATATTTTGGCGGAATTCATTACTCGAACGTAAACCTTTGGTGTACCAAGCAATATGCTTGCGCGCAATACGACAGCCAGAATATTCGCCATAGAATTGATATAATTCTGATAAATGCCCTAATAGTACAGCTTTGACTTCAGCAATATCAGGCGCTGCCAAGTGTTTACCTGTTTTTAAGTAATGTGCTATTTCTCGAAATATCCATGGTCGACCTTGTGCAGCACGTCCGATCATAATCGCGTCTGCGCCAGTATAGTCTAGTACATATTTAGCTTTCTCAGGACTATCAATGTCACCATTGGCAATCAATGGAATATCAATCAGTTCTTTTACCTGCTTAATCAGCTCATAACGTGCTGTGTTCAAATACATATCTTCACGCGTACGACCATGTAAGGCTAAAGCTGCAATTCCTGATTCTTCAGCACGTTTCGCCACACGCAAAATATTTTCATGACCATTTAAAAATCCCAGTCGGGTTTTTAAAGTCACTGGCACATCCACGGCCGCAACCACCGCATCTAGAATTCGGGCTACTAAATCTTCATCTTGTAATAATGCTGAACCTGCCAACTTGTTACAAACCTTTTTGGCTGGACAACCCATATTGATATCAACGATTTGTGCACCGTTAGCGACTTGGTAACGAGCAGCTTCCGCGAGTTGCTCTGGGTCAGAACCCGCGATTTGTGCTGAAATTGGCGCAAGCTCGCCATCAAAATTTGCCCGATATAAACTTTTCTTACTCATACGTAAGGTTTTATCAGCAGTCATCATTTCACTTACGGCATGACCTGCACCAAAATATTTACATAGTGTCCGAAAGGGTCTATCTGTTACGCCTGCCATAGGTGCAACAATCAAATTATTTGACAGTTGATATGAACCAATATACATATATATTCTTACAAATTCTGAGCAACATAGTATACTTCATTCGCCCATTTGACTCATCTTTTTATGTGGTGTTGTTCTGATTATGAATAAATCATTCCCTACTCGTCCTTTATTAAAAATTATGAGCATCCTCACTGCATGTCTCAGCTTAACAGCTTGTGGAGATAAAGCATGGTGGTCTAATGGTAAAGAACCAGAAATGGAAGCAGAACAAATTAAGAAAGTGCTTCCCCCTCGTGTAAATGATCGTCAGTCATGGGCGCAAGATATTTTTGATATCATGCAACAACTCAGTATTCCTAAATCCAAGGAAAATGTGTGCAGTATTGTTGCTGTTGTAGATCAGGAATCTAACTTTGTTGCTGATCCAGCCGTCCCAGGACTTGGAGAAAAAGCAGTACAAGAAATTAATACTCGACTCAAAGAAAAATTTGAAGCAAAGTTGGGTGAAACCATAGGCGGAACAGTCGCAGGCTATTTTGAGGACGTACTCAAAAATCAACCTTCTCCAGAAAATAATTACATGAGTCAAATGCGTAAAGTTAAAACGGAGCGCGAGCTGGATTTGCTCTACCGTGAGATTTTCGACTACATGTCAAAACATTATCATGTCAGTGCATTAACGGGTGCAGCGAAACTCGTTGGACAAGATATCGGGGAAAAAATGAATCCAATTACGACATTGGGTTCAATGCAAGTTCATATTAATTACGCCAAAGAACATAAACGCCAAAGTGGTAGTATTGCCGAATTGCGTAATGATCTGTATACCCAATATGGGGGTTTATACTATGGTATTCATCGATTAATGGAATATCCTGCTGATTACGACAAAGCGATCTATCGCTTTGCAGACTACAATTCTGGTGTTTACTCAAGTCGAAATGCAGCGTTTCAAAGCATGTTAAATGCACTTACCAAGACTGAAATCAGTCTCGATGGTGATCTATTACTTTACAATAAAGATGGCGATGTGAAATCAACCCAAAGCCAAAGTGAAAAAGAGCTCATCGCTGTTTTTGCTCAAAATAATATTTTAGTGACGCCACGCCAAATTCGTGATGATTTGAAAAAAGAGAAAGAGAAAAAATTTGAAGATACTCAAACTTATTTAGCTGTACAAAAGCTATATCAAAATAAAACCAAAAAAGAACCAATTTATGCAACCATGCCACAAGTCGTTATTTCAGGACCAAAACTGAGTCGTGATTACAATACAAACTGGTTTGCAAGCCGTGTAAATGGACGATATGAGACATGCATGCAAAGAGCCAAACGCATAAAACTATAAATCTTGCTTTATTTGACTTTGATGGCACGCTCTATCCTAAAGATAGTTTTACGGGGTTTATTTTCTTTACCCTATCAAAGCGTCACATTGTAAAAAAAGGCTTAACCATATTACCTTGGATTCAAGCCTATTATTTACGCTTATATCCTGCACATGCGATGAGACCTCGATTATTTCAAACGATGTTTGAAGGTATCTCCGCCACATTTGTAGAAAATTTGGTTGATGAATATGCACAAAAATTAATAAAACAATTAGATCCAGCTTTACTAAAGCAGCTTTATCTCCATCAACAGCGTGGTGATCATATTGTTCTTGTTTCTGCATCAGTCGATTTATATTTAGCACCAATATGTGAATTGCTTAATATTGAGTTGATTTGCACCCAAACAGAAATTAAGAATGGTACTTTAACGGGTCGTTATCGCTCTCAAGATTGTAGCCGTGAACAGAAAAAATTACGGATTTTGCAACGATATAATTTAGAAGACTACCAATATATCTATGCTTATGGAAATAGCGAAGAAGATCTGGACATGTTGTCATTGGCTGACCACCCGTACATGATGGGAGAAAATAAATCGCTTCCAGAATTAAAATTTGATGCACTAAGAGTTAGTCCCAATATAGAACGAACGTAAAAAAGCTCGCCTAAGCGAGCTTTTTTATATTTGTATTTAGTAAATTGCCATGTGGTCTCGATGAATCATTTCTAAAGAACGTGCCTCACCTAAAACTTGGTAGACTTTCTCAGAAGGTAAACCCTTCACCATTTCTGCTGAACGAGAACTAAAATTCACACGACCAACAGCAATACGAGCACCATTCTTATCAACACATTCAACCACATCACCGCGATCAAAATGGCCTTCAATGGCTTTCACACCAACAGGCAATAAACTACGATGCTTCAGTTTAATCGCTTCAACAGCGCCATCATCTATCACTAAACGACCTGCTGTTTGCAAATGAGCTGCAAGCCATTGTTGATGAGCGGTCACACGGTCATTATCAGTTGTAAATAATGTTCCAAGCATCTCACCCGCCATTAAACGAGCCAACACATGGTCACTTTCACCACTAGCAATTAAAGTAGGACAACCAGACTTCGCTGCAAGACGTGCTGCACGAACTTTAGTCACCATACCACCGCGACCTAAAACACCACCACCACCCGCCATTTCAAATAAAGTATCGTCTAATGCACGAACTGAAGAAAATAACTTGGCATCTGGATTACTACGCGGATCAGAATCGAACATGCCTTGCTGATCAGTCAAAATAATCAACAGCTCAGCCTGAACCTGCCCTGCTACCATTGCGGCTAGAGTATCGTTATCACCAAAACGAATCTCATCAGTAGATACTGTATCATTTTCATTAATGACAGGAATCACACGCCAATCAATCAAGTTTTGCAAAGCATCACAAGAGTTGAGGTAACGACGACGATCAGCAAGATCGTCATGCGTGAGTAAGACTTGTGCTGTTTGAATCCCATGTTGATCCAATACGCTTGACCACGTATGGATTAAACCCATTTGGCCAATAGCAGCACAAGCTTGCAAACTGGGTAAATCAGTGGGTCGACTCGCAAGTTTCATGCGTACCATCCCTTCTGCAACTGCACCTGAAGACACTAAAATAATTTCGTGCCCAGCATTGTGTAGATCTGCAATTTGTTTCGCCCAATGCGAAATTGCATTTAAATCTAAACCTTGCCCATTTGCAGTGAGTAAAGATGATCCGATTTTAACAACGATTCGTTTACACGCATTGAGCTGACGTTGCCCATCGACCACTTCTATCATTTTTTCCTCGGTTCACTAATCACGAACGTAAATGCTTTCTACGCCGCCTTCATCCTCATCGTCATCAAAATCATCTTCATCGTCTTCTAAGCCAGCTTCACGCTGAGCCTTACGCATAGCACGATAAGCTTCTTTTGCTGCGATGGTTTGTTCACGTGTCTCAGCTTCAAGCTGCTCACGGAATGCTTTCATTTCTGCTGCATACTCAGGATCTTCAACTTCACGCTCACGCTGTTGCTCGATCTGATCCATCAAATAATAAACAACATCTTTCGTCCCTTCCGACATCAAACCAGAAGTTTTAAATACAGGACCTTCCCATTGCAATTCATCAAGAATATGTTGACACCACTCTTCTCTTGATTCTTCAGGAAGTTGGTCAAGTTTGTTCAAGACAAGAACCACAGGGAGTTTTGCCAAAGTTGGCGAGAATTTCACTAACTCACCCAAAATTGCTTTGGCGTTATGCGCTGGATCTGAACCATCAATCGGTTGAACATCAACAATATGCAATAGGATACGAGTACGCGCCAAATGCTTAAGGAAGCGAATCCCAAGACCTGCACCTTCTGCTGCACCTTCAATCAGACCTGGAATATCGGCCATGACGAATGAACGATGACGGTCTGCATCAACCACACCAAGGTTAGGAATCATAGTGGTAAATGGATAATCCGCAACCTTTGGTTTTGCCGCACTGACTGCACGAATAAACGTTGATTTACCTGCATTTGGCATACCCAACAAGCCAACATCTGCAAGTACTTTCAGCTCTAAACGTACTTCGCGGTATTCACCTTTGATACCATGAGTGCATTTACGTGGAGAACGATTCGTTGAAGACTTAAAGTGTGTATTACCTAAACCACCATCACCACCATTGGCTACTTTGACACGTTGACCATCAGCAACCAAGTCACCAATAATGTCACCAGATTCAATATCAACAATGGTTGTACCCACAGGTACTTTTAAAACAACATCTTCACCACCGCGACCTGAACAGTTTGCACCACGACCATTTTTACCACGTTCAGCACGGAATCGACGCGTATAACGATAATCTACGAGCGTACCTGTGTCATCATCGGCTTGGATATAAACACTTCCACCACGTCCCCCGTCTCCACCATCTGGACCACCAAAAGGGACAAATTTTTCACGGCGAAAACTGGCTACGCCATTGCCACCGTCGCCAGCCTCTACGGTTATGACTGCTTCATCAACAAAGCGCATGTGCCAATCCTCTAAATTCTTAAAAGCGGACTATTTTGCCACATTTTAATAAATTTCTCGAATAGATTTACTCAGCTCTGCATGAATTTTATTAAACAACAAATGAATTCTGTGCAAATGTTGAAGAAATTCAGTATTTAGTAAATATTACACCTGGTAATATGAAATTTAGAATTTAACCAATCACTCAAGATATAATTCAAATATCTCAAAAATTAAGGATGCACATTTTTCAATGGCAAATCCATTTGCATATCTAAATTTGCTTTGGTCTGTTGAACCGAATTAAACATAAGTGCATTAAAAGATGAAATATTGCTCATATTAATCGCATCATTCATATAAAAATTCGTTTTAAACTCATGTTTAATCGGCAAATTTACTGATTCATCAAATGCAAAGTAAACAGGCCCATTAAATACTATTTTTACAGGAATGGTATAACTACGTTTAAGTTGAAAGGGAATATCCAATTTCACAGGCACATCTAGATTTAGGGGAAATTTTGGCAATAATTTGCTCTGATAAATTAAATCCGTCGTGGTCTGAACAGGCATCACTTCATCAACTTTTAACAACGTTTCATAATTGATGTTCACGGTAATCGGTGTTTCTACTTCAAAACTTAAGTCAGCCAAATATTTACCTTTTAAAGGCAGTTGTAAATTTCGATCAATAGCAACAGCAGTTTTTAACATCCCTTCGGATCGGACACGTAAATGTTCACCGACTTGAATTTTAGTGGCAAGAGACGCAGGCAAACGAATATCAGTTTGCTGAGCAGAAACAATCAGCGATGCTTGGATATTAAGATAAAACCAAAATAAGATTGCAACCAAAGTCGTGAGTATGACAAAGCTAATCAATAAACTCTTAATAGATTTCATCATCAGCATCATTCACCTTTAATCGGTTGCTGTGTATTAGGTACTACTACGTGCTGGTCTTCAATCCGATTTAAACGCATTGTTGATAAAGGAATTTTCAGCTCTCCCTTCGCGATTTTTACTGGCAACGTATTTTTCACATCTACCGAAGCATTAAGTTCCGATGTAATCGGGACATTTAATTTTCCTTGAATTGGAATATTAGCATTTAGCTGAGCTTTCAAAGGAATATTTAAGTTTTCTTTCAAAACAGTGCGAACAGGTGCATCGAATTTTAAATGTACTTTCTGTTGTAATGGTACTTGAATATCAATTGGAACATCTAAATTTAATGGAATTGAACCCTTTAAAGGTAAAGTGACATCCTGACCCAAAATCTTGACTTGAACCTTGGTATCAATCGGTAAACTTTGATTTACTTTAATGGTTTCTTTTACAGGAATTGTAGTACTAATTGGAACTAAGTTATCGAAATAAACTCGGGGGGTGAGTGTTTGAGTTAAAGGAACATTGAGTTGCTCATCAATTGGAATTTTTGCATCAACGCGCCCATTTACATCGACATTTAAAGCATCTTTAACCTTTACGCTTACTTGTAGGGGTTCCTGTAAATCAATTGCGACATCTTGATTTTTCAATGGAATATAAATATTAAAATGTTTAAATACCCACATGGCAATATATACACCACATAAGTTTGCGACAACAATAAGAGCAAAAACTGCAAATAAACGCTTCAACTGCAACAATGGCATATCCCTATCGAACTATTTTCCTATGCAGTTATTTTCATTCATTTATCTATCTTGTTCAGCCCTTATTTTGTACGATTAAGATTAATAAGGAATATTCGTGTTTTAAATATCCCCAAAGTCGGTATCTAGTTTTTTTGATCTGTCCAAGAGCAATATACAGATGTCATATTCCCCTCTTTGGTAATGTCTAAACTTACATCTGCTTTAGTTTGCTTACGCTTAAATTGAATTTTACTAAAGCTCTGTTTCGCTTTTGCGGTTGAAAGATCGAAATATAAAGCTTGATTCATTTGTTTAGCTAGATTCCCATACGAGAACTCCATCTTAGTAACGGGTACACCCCGATATTCCACATTTTTCAATATAAAAACATTACTAACAAAGGCAGGTTCTTCTTCCAATTCATTCTTGACCACATAAGCTTGTAGTTTTTTCGAAATATCAGGAAATTTATATAAGTCATAATCAGAGCGAACTGCACAATCTTTTTCATAACGATCCTGTAAAACTGGCGTTAAATCAAAAGTTTGAGGATTTGCTTGTATATGCATGCTGATACTTGCAACTAAAATAGTGAATATATATTTTTTCATTATGAAGCACTTTTATTTATTAGAAGCATAATTAAACATACGGTAAATTAAAATACAATATTTTAGATATACCTAAGCATAAAAAAAGGAGCTTTAAATCAGCTCCTTTTTTCAACTTTCACAAATTATGCATTTGTTTCAGCTGGAATTTTTGTATAGCTTACGCCACACATTTGTTCAGCGATACGCAATACTTGGCAGCTATAACCCACTTCATTATCGTACCAAACATACGCTGTTAAGCGTGTACCAGAAGTGATTGTTGCTTGCGCATCAAACACACCTGCAGTGCGTGAACCAATAAAGTCACTTGATACAACTTCAGTCGAGTTTGTATAACCAATTTGACCTTGTAGGCTAGAATTAATCGAGATTTGACGAATGTATTCGTTCACTTCTTCACGATCAACTTCTTTCTCTAAGTTAAGGTTCAAGATTGCAAGTGAAACGTTTGGTGTAGGAACACGTACAGAATTACCTGTTAACTTGCCTTTAAGACCAGGTAATGCTTTCGCAACCGCTTTCGCAGCACCTGTTTCAGTGATAACCATGTTTAATGTCGCAGCACGACCACGACGGTCAGCTTTGTGATAGTTATCAATTAAGTTTTGGTCGTTTGTGAATGAGTGAACTGTTTCAACATGACCATTTAATACTTTGTATTTGTCATCTAAAACTTTCAATACAGGTGTAATTGCGTTCGTAGTACAGCTTGCAGCAGAGATGATTTTATCTTCATCTAAGATATCTGTATTGTTTACGCCATATACAACGTTCTTCATCTCGCCTTTACTTGGTGCAGTCAATACCACACGTGCAATACCTGCACATTTCAAGTGTTGGCTTAGACCTTCAGCATCACGCCATTTACCTGTATTGTCGATAAGAAGCGCATTTTCAATACCATAAGCGGTGTAATCCACTTCGCTTGGGCTTGAAGCATAGATCACTTTAATGAATTGACCGTTTGCAATGATTGCTTCGTTTTCTTCATCAACAGAAATTGTACCGTCAAAAGTACCGTGAATAGAATCGCGACGTAATAATGAAGCACGTTTTGCTAAGTCACCATCAGATGATTTACGAACAACGATTGCTTTAAGGCTTAAACCACGACCTAGACCAGATTGGCTAATGATTAAGCGGGCCAAGATACGACCGATGCGACCAAAACCGTAAAGAACGACATCTTTAGGTTGTTCAGATTTTGCTTTACCTTGAATCGAAGCAACGGCATTTGCAACAAATGCATCTACATCACCACCTTGGTTTTTGTATTCAACAGCAAGTTTACCGATGTCTACTTCAGCAGAACCAATGTTTTCAATTTTCATTAACGCTTCCAAAATTGGGAAGGTATGAACAACTGAAAGTTCTACATCAAGCATACGCGTACGGCGATGTGATTTTAAAATTTGAATCACTGAACGGTTTATTAAAGAACGACCGTAAACAGAAACAACAATATTTTTCTCACGGTATAATTGACCAATCAAAGCAATCATGCGTTCCGCGATTTCTTCACGGTTTTTCCAACGGCCTTGATGTTCTGCGTGTAGGGCAACGATAGTGTCTTTGCTCACAGTTACGTCCTCAAATTTAATATCTATACTGGGCGTGAATTTTTAAAACGCCATAATTGTAATGGAATTATCATCAAGATTGAATCAAAAGCTGTTAATTGAGCTAAGATTTTGTCGTAATTGACTATAAATTCATAAAATACCTATAATTATTTTTGTGAATTTTGCCAAAAAGTGACTTTAATCATTCGATTAGCTGAAACTTTTCCCTCGCATTTAGTGATTTTACTCATAATAAATTTAACATCCATCAAAGCAAAATATAAATCTCATGCTCAGTTAAAAACTGATCAAGCAATCCAATCCCCCAACAAAAAACACAAGATATTGAAATAAAACAAAATTAATGCATTAATCTCAATTTACCTAGTATTCAAAATACATCAGAATAAATGAATTTTAAAATATGGCTATTACTTATTGGCATTCCCCTTACTTGTGAAATATCAATGGGCTTTATTGGTGTGATCGAGCTTATATTCACAAATATCGTTTACTTTCCAATCTCTTGGTTTGGGGAACCCTTTTTTAACTGCAATAGCGAAGTTGGTTGTATTCCTAAAGAATATGGACGCATTTTAGTGTTCCTCACCATCAACTAGACTTATTACATATATGCAAAATTTAAAGTATCTCATTAAAATTGGATTTTTATATCCCTTTTTACTCATCATCGCCTAAACGTTGCGAGTACTGTTTTAAATTCAATTCCAAATGCTGCTTGCGACGCCTTTGCTGATAAAGATGTAACGCCCCTTCAATTACTAATACCAATACTGCCAACCAAATTGGAATATAAGTTAACCATTCACCTGAGCTGATTTTTTCACCAAGCACCAACGAGGCCAATGCCAATAAAACAGGCTCCAAATACCCTAGTAAACCAAAAATAATTAAGGGTAAATAGCGACTTGCTAAAATATAACTTCCTAGGCCAATCGCACTCAACAAACCTAAACCTAGAACCACAACTCCCAAACTAGGATGCTCTAAAAACTTTAAATATGGAGTTTCACCTGTCTGAATAAAGAAAGTCGCAATTGGCAGGATCAGAAATAAATCCCACCAAAAACCACCTAAGTTGTCCGTTTGAATTTTTTTACGAAGAATAAAGTAAGCTGCATAACCTAAAGCAACAAAAGCAGTTTCCCAAGCTATTGTACCTAAGCGCCAAATTTCATGTGCTACACCAAATCCAGCCAACAGCACAGCAATATATTGAAATTTAGATAATCTTTCTCCATAGAGAAAACTACCAGCAAGGACCAACACCAAAGGCAAAAGGAAATAACCCAAAGAAACTTGTAGACCTCTTCCGTGAATTGGCCCCCATAAAAACAACCATAATTGTGCTGAGGTCAGTACGGAAGTGATCATTAGAAACACTAATAAAGTAGGCTTTGCTATGATTCGATTAAATATAGTTTTGATATGGGTCAAGTCACCACTAAACCACATAAATAAAGTCAAAAATGGAATTGTGGCAATAATTCGCCACCCAAAAGTTTGTTCACTATCTAACGCACCCAGTAATTGAGTGTAAAAATACAGAATCCCAAAGGTGACAGAAGCCAAAACTGAATAAGCGATGCCTTTTAACATTTTGACCTCAGAAGCATTTGGGACGTATCTTAAAACGTGAATTATCCACTATATAAAAATAAAAAAACCATGCAAGCATGGTTTTAAATAAGTATAGCTGATTTAACGATGTTCTGGGTAAATCACGTCACCGATCTCATACCCCAAGGATTTAGCATAATTTAAATATTCATGAACTGTTTCTTTCTTAGGATTAGGCGTTCTAGAAAGTACCCATAAATATTTACGGCTCGGTTCTCCAACCAATACTGTTTGATAATCCTCATCAAGCTTTAAAATCCAGTAATCTCCGCGTGCAACAGGAATCCAACGCACGCCTTCAGGTAAAAAGCTCACTCTTAATTTAGTGTTAAAAGGCGCATTCGCAACAAACGCCTCACCTAAACTGCGTTGTAAATTACCTTCACCGTCATAACATTTGTTATCAACAACAATATTGCCATTTTCGTTTAAGGTATAAGTTGCTGTCACGTTATAAGCGCATTTACGCTCAAAGAAAATTGGCTTACGAGCAACTTCATACCAAACACCTAAATATTTATCCAGTTCTACTTTTTCAACTGTAGGTAAAGACTTTGATTGTGCATAAGCAATCGTTCCTACAGCCAGTCCAGTTAAGACCACTCCACCAATTGCAATTTTTGTTAAACGCCAACTTGCTTTAGGGAAATTCTTAATCAGCGGCATGGGAAATCCTCAAAACAGAAATTTGTTATCAATAGTCATATATTTAGCTTTTCAACATAGCCTATTTTGTAAACAAAGATTGTTGCGATATGTATCCCTCTTGAGGATTTCTCTGCTAGATTACGATTGCAACATATGTGCTTTTAAACGCACGATCTCGTCTCGCAATCTTGCTGCCTGCTCAAATTGAAGTTCTTTAGAAGCTTTTAACATCTCTTTTTCAAGCTTGGTAATATGTTTGGCAAACAGCTTTGGATCCGATAAAAGATGCTGTTCGTCGGCACTGATACTCTGTGCTTGCTCTAGCATTTTTTCATCAATTTCATCGTCCGTCAGTACTTCACCAGTATCGATTTCTTTAATTGCTTGGCGCACCGCACTACGTGGGGTAATACCATGTAATTCATTAAATTCAATTTGTTTGTTACGACGACGATCTGTTTCATCCATCGCCTTGCGCATCGAGTCAGTAATACGATCCGCATATAAAATCGCTTTACCTTTGACATTACGTGCTGCACGACCAATGGTTTGAATCAATGAACGTTCTGAACGCAAGAAACCTTCTTTATCCGCATCTAAGATTGCAACCAAAGATACTTCTGGCATATCCAGACCTTCCCGCAGTAGGTTAATCCCCACCAGAACATCGTGCACACCAGTACGTAATTCATGAATGATCTTCACACGCTCAACCGTATCAATATCCGAGTGCAGATAAGCTACTTTAACGCCATATTCTTTCAAGTATGAGGTTAAATCTTCTGCCATACGTTTAGTCAAAGTTGTCACAAGGACACGTTCATTTAATTGTTTACGAATATTGATTTCAGAAAGTACATCATCGACTTGAGTTAATACTGGACGTACTTCAATTTCAGGATCAATCAAGCCTGTCGGACGAACTACCTGCTCAACGATTTGCTCTGACTTTTCCAATTCGTAATGTGCAGGCGTTGCACTCACAAAAACCGTGGTCGGAACAATTCGCTCCCACTCTTCAAATTTCATTGGACGGTTATCCAAAGCACTTGGTAAGCGGAAACCATAATTCACCAAGTTTTCTTTTCGTGAACGATCACCTTTATACATCGCACCAATTTGTGGAACAGTGACATGTGACTCATCAATAATCAACAACGCATCTTCAGGGATATAATCAAACAGTGTGGGTGGTGCTTCACCTGCTCCACGACCTGAAAGATGGCGCGAGTAGTTTTCAATCCCATTGGTATAGCCCAACTGTTGCATCATCTCTAAATCATAACGCGTACGCTGTTCAATCCGCTGTGCTTCCAATAATTTGTCATGTTCTTTAAAGAATTTCAGCTGATCCTTCAATTCATCTTTAATGGTATCAATCGCACGAGTTAAATGATCTTTTGGCGTAACATAATGACTTTTTGGATAAATGGTCACACGCGGCACTTTACGTACCAACTTTCCTGTTAACGGATCAAACCAGCGAATCGAATCCACTTCATCATCAAATAACTCCACTCGAATCGCATCTTTGTCCGACTCAGCAGGGAAAATATCAATGATTTCGCCACGAATCCGGTAGGTACCTCGTAAAAATTCCAGTTCATTACGGGTATATTGCATTTCCACCAAACGGCGAATGATCTCATCACGACTGACGCGATCGCCTTGCACAATATGCAACAGCATTTGCATATAGGCATTCGGATCACCCAAACCATAAATCGCAGAAACTGAAGCGACAATAATGGCATCACGACGCTCTAATAAAGCACGCGTTGCAGAAAGACGCATTTGGTCAATGTGGTCGTTGATTGCTGAGTCTTTTTCGATAAAGGTATCGGATGATGGCACATAGGCTTCTGGTTGATAGTAATCGTAATAACTGACGAAATACTCAACCGCATTATTCGGGAAAAAAGCTTTGAACTCACCATAAAGCTGTGCAGCAAGCGTTTTGTTGTGCGCCATGACAATCGTTGGACGCTGTGTTTGTGCAATTACATTCGCCATCGTATAGGTTTTACCAGAACCCGTCACTCCAAGTAGTAACTGATTACGAAGACCATGCTCAATGCCATTAACTAACTTCTCAATCGCTTGTGGTTGATCACCAGCAGGTTGATAATTGGTGACTAACTCAAAAGGTTGGTTTTCGCTCACAAGAATACCCTTTTCAATCGATGCCTTATTGATGGAGGCAATTGACTCAATTTACAATCACTTTTATGTATTTCACTATAAAATATTATGCCAATCGTAAATACATATAAATTATTTACCAATTAATAAAAAAATATGAGTAAGCTAGAGTTTTTACTCAATTATTTTGATATTTTCGATTAAGTGTGTTGAATTCATATATAAAAGCACATTAATCTACACCTTTCAAAAATATCAAGAATTTAGAAAAATTGCTGTGAATTCACTCAATGCGCAATATTTTATATTAATTGTCCCCAGTTGCCTGTTTTTTATTGGTTTGGCATTTACTTGCTGCCGTCTTTTTTTTAAGGCTGATATTTTTTTATTATGGATTGGATTGGCATATACCATTCCCTCTATTGCATTGTTTGCTCAATGTTTAATGTCAAATCCTCAACTCACCTTAGCCGCACCATTTACATCCGTTTTATATTTATTAGGAAGTTGGATTGGTGCCTATGCAATCAGTTTAAAACTAAATACCACTTTTCAGCATAGAATTGCTTTTTTAATTTTTTTCTCTGCCCTAATCGCCCTGACCTATTATTCCTATATAGCGCCACAAATATGGCTACGCCTAGTGATTCTCAATATTGCTTTAGGAAGTATTGGCGTATTAGTTTTCCCTGATTTATTCCGTCAACTCTCTAACAGTCGCTCTTTCGATCGTTGGGTTTTCATTTTCTATTTTATTAACGTTCTCTACTCATTTGTTAGAGCCACAATAAATTTCTTTTTTTTAGATAATATTGATCACAATCACATTGCATTAACCTCCTCTAATTGGTGGTTATTAGGGATGTCTATCAATATTATTTTAAATATCCTGTTTGCAATTGTATTAAGTGGCTGTGCAATTAAAGATGTCGTTTATCACCTCAATAACGATCGTTTACATGATCCTTTGACCCACCTACTCAATCGTCGTGGTTTTTTTGAAAAAACTGCATCCTTGTCATTTACCTCACAATCATATTTTCTCGTGAGTCTAGATCTGGATCATTTTAAAAGCATTAATGATACTTGGGGACATTATATTGGCGACCAGATTTTATATGGTGTTAGCCAAATGATGCTGAAAGATAAACAAACCGAAGATCTTATCGCACGTTTTGGTGGTGAAGAGTTTATTTGTTTATTCATCGCAGAGGATGCTGCTGCCGCCCTAATGCGCATCCAACATTATAAGACATTGCTAGAACAGACAACTTTTACGAATTATCAAATTAAAATGACAGCAAGTTATGGTCTAACCCATATTCATAATGTGCATGATATTGAATACGCATTACAACGTGCAGATGATTTACTCTATCAAGCAAAAACCAATGGTCGAAATCAGATCTCTTTTGATTTAATGCTCTGATTTACAAACTCATAGCTAAAACTTATTTCAATGCGCTCTCTATCCTTTTAAGTTCCACCTACAATAAAATTGCTCGTGTCATCAAGAAGAATAAAAGTAGCATCAAGAAATAACAATAAGAAAAATCTAAAGCACTATTGACCCCTTATTCAATCGGTTGCAACATGAGGTCAATATACATTTGAATGATAAAAAATATGTCTTATCAATATCACGATGAAACTATTGTCACTGAACTTCCAGAAGATACCGTATTTGTTTTTGGTAGTAATTTAGCTGGAATACATGATAGTGGCGCAGCACGTGTCGCGGCACAACATTTCGCAGCAGTTAACGGTGTCGGACGAGGTTGGGCTGGGCAAAGTTTTGCTATTCCAACATTAAATGAACATATCCAGCAAATGCCACTTTCTCAAATTGAGCACTATGTCGAAGATTTTAAAATTTATGCTAAAAATCATCCCAAAGTGAAATATTTTTTAACTGCATTGGGCTGTGGTATCGCAGGATATAAAGTCTCTGAGATTGCACCTTTATTCAAAGGAATTCATTCGAATGTGATTTTTCCAGAATCTTTTCGACCTTACATCGAAGATGATGCTGTTTCGCAATTTCCAGATCTGACTGCCCAAATGGTTCATAGTTTCATTTGCGATGAAGTCATTTTTTATTTTAATCATGGATATGAATCTTTTGAGGAAGCTTTAGAACAAACAAAACTAAGCCCGTCAGAAAAAGCCATCGCGTTAATTGTACTTAATGAAGAACTTTATCCGCGTGATCGCTATGGGCGTGGACGTGAGCATGAAATCAGTGACATTTTGGGAAAACTGAATGGAAAAATTTTCAATTTTCAGAACAACTCTGAAGGTGCCATGATTTTCGTCAGTACAATTATTGCCTTAATGGAACTCTATGATATTGATGAATATGACTTCATGAAACTCTGGCGTGGTGAACTGGAAATACAGCATCCCATCAACCGTTAATTTATTTTGATATTTTATGAGTGAAGCAGATAAATTCTGCTTTCTCATTATTTTTTTTTGCTTATAGTTAATATTCTTATTCCAACAAATTTAAATTGATTATTTTCCAAATCTTAATTTTTCTCATTATACTTTAAGGCAAACTGAATACTTAAAAGAAACGTATGGAAACTTTAGATTCTTCAATTTTTGACTTAACTCCAATTCCAATGTGGATTGAAGACTTCAGTGAAGTTAAACAACAATTTGATTTATGGAGAAAGCAAGGAATTGAAAACCTCCATGAATTTTTAAATCTAAATAAACACTTAGTTATCGAATGTGCTCATAAAATTAAAATTATTTGTGTTAATCAAAAAACTTTAGAACTTTTTGAAGCAAAAAACCAAGAAGAGTTATGTGCCAACTTAAATCTTATTTTTAAAAAAGAAATGTTTGAATCCCATATTTATGAACTTGAAGCATTGTGGAATGGTAAAACCCATTTTTCAAGCACCACCGTGAATTACACCTTATCAGGCAAACGTATTGATGTTCAGTTAAGAGGGGCCATTTTACCTGGTTCTGAATCTACTTTTGAACGGGTATTAATTACTACCGAAGATATTACTCCTTATCAAAATGCACTCCGTCAGGAAGAAAAAAATCGTCGCTTAGCTGAATCTATGTTTATCTACTCTCCCACCTCTCTTTGGGTTGAAGATTTTAGCCGTATTAAAAACAGAATTGATCAGCTTAGGCTATTAGGTATTGAAGACTTTAGGACTTTTTTAGATGTACATCCTGAATTTGTTCGTCAATGTATAGAAGATATTTTAATTTTAGATGTCAATCAGGCGACTCTCGCTTTATTTAAAGCCCCAGACAAAGAGACTTTACTAAAAAATACCCATAAAATTTTTGCCAAAGAGATGGTGGAAACATTTAGAGAACAACTAATTGAACTATGGCAAGGAAATATTCACCACAAACGTGAAGCTATCAACTATGCATTAGATGGACAAATTAGAAATGTCTTACTGCAATTTACCGTATTCCCAGGGTATGAAGAAACTTGGGGATTGGTACAGGTGGCTCTTACAGATATTACTGCAAGAAAGAAAGCTGAAAATTATCTCGAATATCTAGGTCAGCATGATGTACTAACCAAGCTTTATAATCGTGCTTTCTTTACTGAAGAGCTTAATCGTTTAAATCGCAGCATTATCCGCCCTGTTTCTTCAATTTTTTTAGACATGAATGGTTTAAAAGAAACTAATGATCAACTTGGTCACGATATTGGTGATGGTTTATTACGTCGTGTAGGTCATGTCTTAAATCAAGCAATTACAAATACGGCTTATACAGCTTCTCGAATCGGTGGCGACGAGTTTGTGATTTTAATGCCGGGTGCGGATGAAGCGAATGTATTGATGATGCTGCAAACCATTCAGGAACTTTTTAATATAGATAATCAATATTACTCAAGTCATCCTATTATTATTGCGATTGGGCACGCTACAACAAAAGAAAATGAGCAAGTCGAAGATATGCTAAAACGCGCAGATCATCACATGTATCAAATGAAAAAAAATTATTATCAAGAAATGCCAAAGAAATAAAAAACAGGCAATATGCCTGTTTTTTATTTAAATTAGCGTTTTCCCATCGAACGACGAGTACCACGCGGTGGCATCCAAGTACGATCTGCATATTGCTCAGGTTTTGGTCGCACCTGATTATGCGTAGCATCCTCACAATCATCCTGAGTAGATGGCATAGGGAAAGGTAATTTGACTAAAGCTTTCTTGGCTTTAGGTTGTTGCGCAGTCATTGAAATTCTCTCGAAATTTAAATTTCTAGCGCCCATTGTAATAGATTTTTATTATTTTGCTAAAAATAAAATATGTAAAAAAATACTGTACGATCTAAACCTATAATTTGGTAACTTTTTATTCAATCAAGGTAAGTTTCAGCCACAAATAAATCGATTTAAGCTAAAATGAGCTGCTTTTTTATTTTCTAATCCCATAAGAAGGAATAATGCCGTGGACGTACGTCTCTCTGATCGTGTCAATGCCATCAAACCGTCCCCTACACTTGCAGTAACCAACAAAGCTGCTGAGCTTAAAGCTGCTGGTAAAAACGTGATTGGTTTAGGTGCAGGCGAACCAGACTTTGATACCCCTCAACATATCAAAGATGCTGCAATTGAAGCGATTAATAAAGGCTTTACAAAATACACAGCTGTAGACGGTACTCCAAGTTTAAAAAAAGCAATTATTGCAAAATTAAAACGTGATAATAACTTAGACTACCAACCTAATCAGATTTTAGTATCTTGTGGTGGTAAACAAAGTTTCTTTAACTTGGCACTTGCTTTGTTAAACAAGGGTGATGAAGTAATCATTCCTGCACCATTCTGGGTAAGCTATCCAGATATGGTAATTATTGCTGAAGGTACGCCTGTTATTGTGAAATGTGGTGAAGAACAACGCTTCAAAATCACACCAGAGCAATTGGAAGCTGCTATTACACCTAATACACGTTTACTTGTATTAAACAGCCCTTCTAACCCAACAGGTATGATTTATACCAAAGCTGAATTAGAAGCTTTGGCTGAGGTACTTCGTCGTCACCCACAAGTATTAATTGCTTCTGATGACATGTACGAACCAATTCGTTGGGAAGATGAGTTCTATAACATCGCAACAATTGCACCTGACTTATATGATCGTACAATTGTCCTTAACGGCGTATCAAAAGCGTATGCAATGACAGGTTGGCGTATTGGTTATGCTGCTGGTCCAGCAAAACTCATTGGTGCGATGAAAAATATTCAATCTCAATCGACATCTAACCCAACTTCAATTTCTCAAGTTGCGGCAGAAGCGGCATTGAACGGTCCGCAAGATGTATTAAAACCAATGATTGAAGCGTTTAAACGCCGTCATGACCTTGTGGTAAATGGCTTAAATGAAATCAACGGTATTTCTTGTTTGCCTGCTGATGGCGCATTCTATGCTTATGCCAATATCCGTCCATTAATTCGTGCCAAAGGATTAAAATCTTGCACAGAATTCTCTGAATGGTTGCTTGAAGAAACTGGTGTAGCTGTTGTACCCGGTGACGCTTTTGGTTTAGGTGGCTTTATGCGTATTTCTTATGCAACTGCTGATGATGTATTAGTTGATGCTTTAGCGCGTATTAAAAAAGCAGCAGACTCAATTGATGGTGTTGATGCCGCAATTGCTTCAATTGCAGCAGAAAAAGCTGCTCAATAATCTGAGTTGCGATAAAAAGAAGCTTCTCAATGAAGCTTCTTTTTTTGTCTTTATGAATCAGCTAAAAATTTATTCTTTCGCTTCTGCATTAAATAAAGCAACCACATCAGCTTCAGTCATCTTCTTCGTTGCATTTTGAAATGCGTAAAACTCGGGCTTACTATCAATATAGATTTCCAAATCAAAATTCAAATCTTGAGGCGACTCATTCAATGCAAAAGCATTAATATTGCAATAATTCTGATCTTTAGTCCGCCAAAATAAATTTGTGCCACAAGCATTACAGAAGCCCCGCTCGCCCCAAGCCGATGAATTATAGATAGAGAGATGGTCTTGTTTTAAAAATTTTAAGCTGCCCTGTTTCACATCAATCGTCATAATCACACCACTGGTCTGTCGACGACAAATTGAGCAGTGACAGGCATGTACGTCATGATTGCTTAATTCAACTTCAAATGTGGTTTCACCACAAACACATTGTCCTTTCATTATAAATTTACCTTTTATTCAAAATTGTTATCAATTAATTTTAGAATAGAATAAAACAAAGATTAAATTTAATAATTTCTGCAACATAATTTTATGTTCATAAGATACTTCAAAAATAATCTATTTCTTTGACTTCATACACATCAGCTTGATTTAGATTGATACAATAATAAGGGCGATAATATTAAAAAATTATACAGTGACATATATACGCCCCTTAATTTTATGCTGTAGATTTGTGTTTACTATGACTTCATGCAATCGCTTTATTTTCATGAAAGTTTTTTGGTCGTGAGCATAAGTGACTAAAAACAGCATATTGCCAAATACTCTTCACTTGCACAGCTACAATTTTATTTTCTGCAACTGACCAAGCCAGTGCAGTATTTGCACCCAAAATAAGCTCACCACCGAGCTGAAATAAGTACAAAGGTAAATGCTCATTCACCGTTAATACATTTTTCTGCGTCAATAAATTTTTTGCATTTTGGATTTTCCATTTATCACCAAACCAAAGTTGCAATAAATCGCCTAGAAATAAAGCTTGTTGCTTAAATGGAAATGTATTCAAAAAGCAGTTTTCAACTGATGTGTAATACTGCTGAGGATCTTCAATGATTTCAAGATAATGATCTTGATAAAAAGATAAATTTGAAAAAATAGATTGAATGTTAAGAATAGTCATTTTGACCTCCGATTTAGCCATTTTAGTGCTGGCAAGTTGGGTTAAATCCACACGGTCTAGATAAAAATCTAAACACTTTTCTGTTTCGAATCTAACAACAGCCTGATCAAAGTTCAAGTTATTTTTCCGATTTCGCCCTAATTGTGCAAATAAAAAGCATACAGTGAAAAAATGAAAGAAACATGACACTTTTAGCTTGACCGATTTTAAAAGCTGCCTATAATGGCATTCAGATTCTCCCATAGCTCAGTCGGTAGAGCGACGGACTGTTAATCCGCAGGTCCCTGGTTCGAGCCCAGGTGGGAGAGCCAAATTCAAAGAAGCCTATATCCAATATGATATAGGCTTTTTTATTGACCGAAATTCACCCTAGCTCCTATTAAAAACAAAGTATCCTATCCATTAAATTTATAAAAATGCTGATAAAAAGTACAATCAAATCAATATTTAATTTTTTTATTATTCAGCTCTTGACCACACTCCTATTCATGCATAGAATGCCTATCCAGATTCTCCCATAGCTCAGTCGGTAGAGCGACGGACTGTTAATCCGCAGGTCCCTGGTTCGAGCCCAGGTGGGAGAGCCAAGATTCTAAAAACCCACTCTTATTGAGTGGGTTTTTTATTCATGTATTGATAATAAATATGTTTGCATCTAATCAGATTATCTTCTTGCTTATTGGCTTGATTAGCACAGTATTACTTTTAATTAGTTGCCTACGTTCTTTTCTACCCCAGCAGAAGTTTTTTGCTCGCCCTGTCATTACCACATTTGAATCAAAGATGTTCACGAGGCTACAACAGGCATTTCCTAACAATCACATCCTTACACAAGTCGCTTTCAGTGCTTTAATTACCAGCGACCATTATAAAATTCGTAGTCAATTCAATCGAAAAGTGACTGATTTCGTGATCTTAGACCAAGAAATGAATGTATTGGCAATCATCGAACTTGATGATCCAAGTCATATTGGAAAAGAATTAGAAGACAAAAAACGCGATCAAATGCTTTTAGAAGCAGGATACAAAGTGCATCGATACACTCAAATTCCATCTGTAAAACAATTACAGATGGACATTCGATAAATCAGATTTTCTAATTAAGGATTATTCAGACTTAATTGCTGATTCAGCATTTTTCTGTTTTTCAAATTTCTTTGCAATTTCTGCATGTTGTTGATCATATTTTTTCTTGGTTTCCGCATCACTTTTTGCAGCTAGGAAAGCCATTCCTACAATAAAGATCGGGATGAGTAACCCCAAACCCATTAATAACCAAGGTACTGACTTCTTTTCAGTAGATTGTTGACTCATAAATGATCCAGATTCCAATAACACAACTCATCTTAATGTAACAATATAACAAAAAAGAGCCTCTATGAAGAGACTCTTTTCTGAAAGCTATGATCTAAATAAAAGCTTAAAATTTACCTGTACACTGAGCGTTTTGACTCGCATCTTTTTGAGCATCAGTCAGCACAATACCCGTACTTGCTGACATATATTTTTGAATAAATTCCACTGCTTTTGCATTTCTACAAATGATCGCCTGCGTATGCGTTGCATTCGGTACGATATCTAATAAATAATTTTCATCATAAGCTGCTTGTGGGAAGAATTTTAAAGCATTGTCTTTCATATTCTTAACTAACAGTTGCGTAACTGCTGGCAATACCGCTTGATCTTTTTCTCCCTGAATAAGCAAGACAGGTGTCTTAATTACTTTTTCTTTAGTCGCATTGGTTGCAGGCTGAGTCGCCGCTAAGAAATTTCGCACCACAACATCTTCTTTAAATTTAGTTAGATCAATACCAAACTGTGTGATTTGATGTGTAGGGTCTGCTAAGAAAGCTAAAATTCCCGCTTTAAATTTCTCCTGTAATCCATTAGCGCTATCTGGAGCTGGATAACTCAAGCATGCACCATCATCGCCGGTACGACCATATGCTAATTCCGCGATATCAGCCGCACCTGACGTAAAGATTTGTTTAAAATCATAGTTTGGCTGCTGTGCCTTGATTCCTGCACTAGCCAAAGCTGCATACGCTAATAATTCAGCATAACCATCTGCAGTTTGATCGATTGTTGGTACTGCAAGTGCCATTGGGTCATTTGGAGACATTTGACCAGCAGCAATCGCTGCATCAATCTGTCTACGTACCGTGATCGCTTGATCTAATTTACTAAGCTTAAAGCCACTATCTTTATTCATCGCTGGATCAATATAAATCTGAATAATAGTACCTAAGCTTGATGCAGGGGCGCCTGCTACAGCCCCTTTATAACTTATATCTGCATTCGCAAATTCAGCTGTGCCTAGTGATGCATGTCCGCCTTGGGATTGACCAATTGACATCCAATCACCTTTCAACTGATTTCCATAATGGTCTTTTACAGCCTTTACTGCAGCCAATGCGGATTTAGCTTCACTACTTAAATTAAGGTATGGATGAACACCTGCAGTACCCAACCCTTCATAATCAGGTGCAATTACCACATATCCAGCTGCTAATAAGGTATCAGCAAGAATTCTAAAGCGAGGATTAATCGTATTTTTACTAGGTGCACAACCATCACCCACCCCAACAGTTCCATGTTCCCATACGACTACACGATAACCATCTGCAGGTTTAGCAACTTTAGGGAACAATACCATCGCTGTTGCAGTTGCTGTTCGACCTTGAACATTTACCATGTTATACGTCATTACTTTAATCGAAGCAGCATTATTAACCGTATCAATCGCATAATTGCTTTCATACAAATAGGTTTTACTCGAATCTACTCCAGTGTAATCATCATTATTATCATTACATGCGGTTAAAAATAATGCTGAAATAGAGAATGTCATTGCTAAAGCAATTTTTGACCGTTTCATAAAATATCCTTTTGTCTTTGTTTTTTGAGCATAAAACTACATGCTGCTTTATTAATGCACAAAAAAAATGCCCTGTATAGGACACTTTTCAACTAATAAGTCATTTTAAAACATTAATTCCAAAAAGATTCCCAGAAAAATTATCATTCCTACCCAACGATTGTGACGGAATGCCCAGAAACAAATCTGTGGTTCTCGATCTTTAGTTTTATATGCCTGATAAACAAAATCCCCTGCGACAACCAGTAATGCAATCATTCCAAATGGTATAAAAAGATGCTCCAGATACAAAGCCGAGCCAATTAATAACAAGCTAATGAACTGTAATAAACCAATTATCTGTATATCGTAATTACCAAATAAAATTGCGGTAGATTTCACACCAATTTTCAAATCATATTCACGATCAGTAATTGCATATTGTGTATCATAAGCTACCGTCCAAGCCAAATTACCGAAATATAAAAGCCAACAGGTTAAATCTGGCGTTTGCCCAACCGCAGTGTATGCCATCGGAATTGACCATGAAAAAGCAGCACCTAAAAACACTTGTGGTAAATTAGTAAAGCGTTTCATAAAAGGATAAATAAACGCTAAAAATAATGCACCAAATGACCAATAAAAGGTTTCGATCGGCAGGAAAAATAGCAACATAGCACTTGCAGTAACTAAAGCTAAAAATACAAAAACAGCCTCGCGAGCACGAATTATACCTGTAGCTAAAGGACGTGTTTTTGTACGTTCAACATGCGCATCAACTTTACGGTCAGCAAAATCATTGATCGCACAGCCTGCTGCACGCATAAAAATAACACCCAAAATCATAAGCAATAATATCTTAAGATCTGGTGTCCCTTTTGTAGCAATCCACAAAGCCCACATAGTCGGCCAAAAAACCAATTCTGTACCGATTGGCTTATCAAAGCGGCATAAATAATAATAGGCTTCTAAACGTTGTCGCCAAGTCGTATGTTGCACTGTTTCCATGATGAATCCTTAGAGTCAATGCTGTTGAATAAACTGCTCAAATGCTGGGAGAAAAGTCTCTTGCACGATAAATTTACAACCATGCCAAGTATAACAACTTTGTCTAGTCCAACCTTCTTCTAGATAAATAACCCTTCTTTCACAAGCTGGATTAGTTCGTTGAAATAAAAACCAACCGATTGGCTTATTACGGATATGCCGAAATAATCGAGCTTTCTTGTGTAGGCTTAAAATTGGAAAAATACTTTTTGCTTTGACCCAAGCCTGTGCCTGATTACCATATAGATTCGTTTCACGCACCCATGCAATATGGTGTGCTGGCATTTGCATCCATTGGCTATCGTTAAAAGTGAGTCGTTGAAACTGTTCGTTGAGACGCTCGACATGAAATGCCCCCTCACCCAAATCAGTCAATTGCTGAGTGAGAGAACCAGATGCATACAACCATTTTTTTAATTCAGCTGGGATCTCTCGCCCCTTAATTCTGTTTGGTCGTAAATTTCGCATGCTTGGCTCACTAAAAACATCGCAACTAGTTTACATGAATTTCTTTGGAAAAAGCGTATGACTTTCAATTGAATCAAAAACATAAAAAAAGCTCGCCGAAGCGAGCTTTTTCAGAATCTAATGTATTACAGGCTGTAGTACATATCAAATTCAACTGGGTGAGTAGTCGTATTAAGACGACGTACATCTTCAGTTTTAAGTTCGATATATGCATCAAGCATTTCTTTAGTGAATACGCCGCCTTTTAATAAGAACTCGTGATCCGCTTCAAGTGCAGCAATTGCCATTTCTAAGTTATGAGCAACTGTTGGGATTTTTGCTTCTTCTTCAGGAGGAAGGTCATACAAGTTCTTGTCAGCAGCTTCACCTGGATGGATCTTGTTCTGGATACCATCAAGACCAGCCATTAACAATGCAGCAAAACCTAAGTATGGGTTCATTAATGGATCTGGGAAACGTGCTTCGATACGCTTGCCTTTAGGGCTAGAAACGTAAGGAATACGGATAGAAGCAGAACGGTTACGTGCTGAGTAAGCAAGCATAATCGGAGCTTCGTAATGTGGAACTAAACGCTTATAAGAGTTTGTACCTGGGTTCGTGATTGCATTCAATGCACGAGCGTGCTTGATGATACCACCAATGAAGAACAATGCCATTTCAGATAAACCAGCATATTCATCACCAGCAAACAAGTTCTTGCCATCTTTAGAGATAGACATATGAACGTGCATACCAGAACCGTTATCACCTACCATTGGCTTAGGCATAAATGTCGCTGTTTTGCCATATTGATGAGCAACGTTCCAAACTGCATATTTGAACTGCTGAACTTCGTCCGCTTTACGAACCATAGTGTTGAAGCTCACACCAATTTCTAATTGGCAAGAAGCAACTTCGTGGTGATGTACTTCTACACGACCAGGACCCATGATATCTTCGATACGTGCACACATTTCAGCACGCATGTCTTGATGAGAGTCAACTGGAGGAACTGGGAAATAACCGCCTTTAACACGTGGACGGTGACCAGAGTTACCAGCTTCATAGTCTTTACCAGTAGACCATGCAGCTTCTTCAGCGATCAATGTGTGGCGTGCGCCAGACATATCGATGTCCCATTTAACTTCGTCAAAAACGAAGAATTCTGGTTCTGGACCAAAGAATGCAGTATCGCCGATACCAGTAGATTTTAAATATTCTTCAGCACGACGAGCAATCGAACGTGGGTCACGCTCGTAACCTTGACCAGTAGATGGCTCGATTACGTCACAAGTTACAACAACTGTTGGCTCAGCAAAGAACGGGTCAAGAAAACCTGTTTCAGCATCTGGACGTAAGATCATGTCAGAAGCTTCAATGCCTTTCCAACCAGCGATTGAAGAACCATCAAACATTTTACCGTCTTCAAATGTATCTTCATCAATTGTGTCAGCTGGGTAAGTTACGTGTTGCTCTTTACCCTTAGTATCAGTAAAGCGAAAATCGACCCATTTTGCGCCACTTTCTTTGATGAGTTGAAGGACCTTGTTCGCCATGCTCATTTGCTCCAATGAAATTTTTATGCACTTGTTAAGTGCGTGTTAGTTGTTGATATATAATTAGCAATTATCATACCAACAATTTTAAAGCATACCTAAAACATTGAAATTCTTTGCAGAAAAAATGCTTTAAGCTCCATGTCCTATGTCCACTATAATGTTTGCTTTCACAAATGCACCATATTTAAACATTCCGATCTCAGCTCGTCCCCAAAATAGACATAACGAACCAAAGTGGTGCAAAACATATAACAGAGAACTAATGTAGTGCAATTTACACTATCATGAGTTAGCATAAATTCGCTTTTTATATCATTCTTTTGAACTTCATTCCAATCAATTCATTTAGACTTTTGGTTCACTTTGTATATTTTTATTCAAACCTTTAAATTTATGAAGTTTATTCTGATTTTTAAACACGATTTCTATCATAATTAATCAAAGCCAACTAAACATCGAGTAATTGAAATATTCAACATTGATCATTTGTTTTTGTTATGATTATTCTTCTCTATTTTTAACATATTCCTTTAAGCTTCAATAAATCCTAAAGAAATATAACTTTAGAATAGAGTAATCACATTAACAGCTCAATAAAGCAATTATTTTTCAAAAGGTTATAAAGTCATGCTTCTAATGATCGACAACTATGACTCATTTACTTACAACATCGTCCAGTATTTTGGCGAGTTGAATCAAGAAGTAAAAGTCGTTCGTAATGATCAAGTGACATTAGAGGACATTGAACGATGGCAGCCAAAATACTTGGTTATAGGTCCTGGCCCATGCTCACCAAGTGAAGCAGGAATTTCTATTCCTGCAATTAACCATTTTGCGGGTAAAATTCCTTTATTGGGTGTCTGTCTTGGACATCAAGCGATTGGACAGGCATTTGGTGGCAAGATTATCCGCGCTAAAACGGTGATGCATGGTCGTTTATCTGATATGCACCACAGTGACAAAGGAATTTTTAGTCACTTACCTTCCCCGTTTGCTGCTACACGTTACCACTCATTGGTAATTGAGCAAGAAACGTTGCCAGAATGTCTAGAGGTGACGTGCTGGACGAACCAAACAGATGGTACAATTGAAGAAATTATGGGCGTGAAACATAAAACACTTCCTGTTGAAGGTGTTCAGTTCCATCCCGAATCTATTTTGAGCGAACATGGCCATCAAATTTTTAAAAACTTCTTAGATATTTACGCTTAATTACTAAGTTTTATTTAAAAACAGCTTATTTGTATTAATAAGCTGTTTTTATTTTGAACATATAAAATCAATATATAATTCATACATACTGATTAATTTTTCAGCATTAAAATCAAAACTTAAAGATTTAATTCAAAGCAAATCATTCTTTTTAAAAAATTAAAATATTTTTCATGTATTTCAGAAGAAGAAATTCATCATCATTTTTTCCAGTTTTGAAATTCCTTTTTAATTTTTTAGATTAAGTATAGTCATAGGAATGATTAAGCTTCATGGGTGCTGAATGATAGAATCTGAATCATTATTTTCTAGAGATCTCCCCCTGAAATATCAATCAGGATAACCTATTGTGAATATCTTAGTTTTATTGAATATTATTGTTTTTTTCTTGCTGATTGCAGGATTATTTTTTAGCTACCGACAAGATTGGAGTCTTTCTAAAAAAGTACTGATCGGTATGATCGTAGGTATTATTTATGGTTTAGGCCTTAAAACGATTTACAGCGACAGTGCAATTATTGAACAATCTGTTGCATGGTTCAATCTTATCGGTAATGGTTATGTTCAACTTTTACAAATGGTGATCATGCCACTTATTTTTATCTCCATTTTAAGTGCGGTCGTCAAACTCCATCAAACCACCTCTTTAGGTAAAATCAGCGTATTTGTTATTGGTATTTTACTGGTTACCACAGCAATTGCGGCTTTTGTCGGAATTAGTATTACTAACTTATTTGGTCTAACTGCCGAGGGCTTAGTCCAAGGCACTAAAGAAACTGCGCGCCTTGCTGCAATTCAAAGCGATTACATTGGTCAAGTCACGAACCTAGATATACCTAAACTACTTCTCTCTTTATTACCACAAAACCCTTTTGCAGATTTAACAGGTATACGACCAACATCGATCATTAGTGTCGTGATCTTTTCAGCTTTTTTAGGCGTTGCAGCATTAAAACTGATGGATAAAGACCCGATCAATGGTGAGAGAATTCGACATGGTATCGAAGCATTACAAGCCTTGATTATTGGCTTAGTGCGTTTAGTGATGCAATTTACGCCTTATGGTGTATTAGCACTCATGGCGAAAATGGTCGCAACTGCAAACCTTGCTGACATTGTTAAACTAGGTGAGTTTCTAGTCGCTTCTTATCTCGGTCTTGCCGTTATGTTTATTGTACATGGGCTAATTTTGTTATTCGTTCGTGTCAACCCAATTGAGTTTTTCAAAAAAGTTTTTCCTGTACTTACTTTTGCATTTACAAGCCGCTCCAGTGCAGCAAGCATTCCTCTCAACATTGAAACACAACATAAACAATTAGGTGTTCCAGAAGGCATCGCCAGTTTTTCAGCATCATTTGGAGCAACAATAGGTCAAAATGGTTGTGCTGGTTTATACCCAGCTATGCTTGCGGTTATGGTAGCGCCTACAGTAGGAATTAATCCTCTTGATCCTTTATGGATAGCGCAACTGGTAACAATCGTTACACTGAGTTCAATCGGTGTCGCAGGTGTTGGGGGCGGTGCAACTTTTGCTGCTTTAATTGTATTACCAGCAATGGGATTACCAGTTACTTTAGTGGCTTTGCTGATTTCGATTGAACCGTTGATTGATATGGGTCGTACGGCTTTAAATGTAAATGGCTCCATGACTGCTGGTGTGGCAACAACTCAAATCCTTGGGCTTAGAAACAACATCGATAACGATTGATCAAATATTGTTTCAATTAAAAGCCAATCATTAGATTCGATGATTGGCTTTGATTTTATACAGATCATGATTAGAAAAGATTAAAAACCACTCTAGCTAGCTATTTAAATTAAAATCTAAGCACAAACATAAAACTGAGACTATTTTCTGCTAACATAGCCGATTAGCAAGTGAGTCATTTCTCACAAAACCAAGCCCTTCTTCTTTACTAACCAACTTCACTTAAGAATTTTAATCATTAATGCTGTAACTCATGACTATGAATATCCAACAGGCTCTTAATCACATTACCAAAAACATTCATCTTACCCAGCCACAAATGGAAGATGTCATGCGTAGCATTATGCAGGGCGAAGCAACTGATGCACAAATCGGTGCGTTAATGATGGGCTTGCGCATGAAAGGTGAAAGTATTGATGAAATCACTGCCGCCGCACGCATTATGCGTGAGTTTGCAATTAAAATTGATGTGAGTGATATTCCCCATTTGGTCGATATTGTCGGCACAGGTGGAGATGGTCAGAATTTATTTAACGTATCTACAGCTTCAAGTTTCGTTATAGCTGCTGCTGGTGCAACGATTGCCAAACATGGTAACCGTGGTGTGTCGAGTAAGTCAGGTTCATCCGATGTACTCGAACAAATGGGAATTCAGCTTGATTTAGATATGCAACAAACCGAACGCTGTATCCGTGAAATGGGTGTAGGCTTCCTATTTGCACCAAATCATCATAAAGCCATGCGTTATGCAGTTGCACCTCGTCGTGAGTTAGGTATTCGTAGTATTTTCAACTTACTTGGCCCATTAACGAATCCTGCTGGTGTGAATCGTTTTGTGATTGGGGTATTTTCAGATGAGTTATGCCGCCCTATCGCTGAAGTATTAAAGCAGTTGGGTGCAGTGCATGTACTGGTTGTTCACTCTAAAGATGGTTTAGATGAGATCAGTCTTGCAGCACCAACAACAATTGCTGAACTGAAAGATGGCGAAATTACTGAATGGACTTTGACACCAGACGATGTAGGCATTCCATCTCAAACCCTCACTGGTTTAGTGGTGAATAGTTCAGAAGAAAGCTTAAAGCTAATCAAAGATGCTTTAAGCCGAGATAAATCAGATATTGGTGAAAAAGCAGCAAACATGATTGCACTCAATGCTGGTGCAGGTATTTATGTTGCAGGTATCACCAAGACTTACAAGCAAGCAGTTGAGTTCGCTCAAGATATTCTTTATGGCGGACAAGCTTTAGAAAAAATGAGTATCTTGGCTGAATTTACCAAGACATTGAAACAATCTCAGGCAGACTAAGGACTTCTCATGATCGATATTCAAAATACCATTTTAGGTAAAATTGTTGACCGCAAACATGAGGAGCTTGCAACACGTTTAAAACAACGTAGTTTGCATGATGTAGAACAGTGGGCAAAAGAAGCAACACCTGTTCGTGGTTTTGCCAATGCGCTACAACACAAACGTCCAGCCGTTATTGCTGAAATTAAAAAAGCGTCACCTTCTAAAGGTGTGATCCGAGCAGATTTCAATCCTGCTGAAATTGCACAGCAATATGAACAAGCAGGTGCTGCTTGCTTGTCTGTATTGACAGATGTGGATTTCTTCCAAGGTGCGGATGAAAATATTGCGATTGCACGTAATCACTGTGCCCTACCTGAGTTGCGCAAAGATTTCTTGGTTGATCCTTATAATGTTGTTGAAGCGCGTGCACTGCATGCCGATTGTATTTTATTGATTGTGGCATGTTTATCAGATCAACAGCTTGAAGAAATGTCGAAAACTGCATTTGATCATCAGTTGGATGTGTTGGTCGAAGTGCATGATGAATATGAATTAGAACGTGCTCTAAAACTTTCTGAGCAATGTATCTTGGGTGTGAATAACCGTAATCTTAAAACCTTTGATGTTGATTTAAATACTTCATTACGTTTAAAGAAATTATTGCCTGCTTCTCGTGTTTTAGTCACAGAAAGTGGTATTGCAACTCCTGCTGATGTAGAAATGATGCAAGCCAATGATATTCATACTTTCCTTGTTGGTGAAAGCTTTATGAAACAGCCCCATCCAGATCAAGCATTTGCAGAATTGTTTGGAAAGCCTGAACAGGTTTAAACTCAAAGATTCAAGGTAATATTATCTTAAGCCCGAACCTTATTAACTAAAAATAGTTAGAAATTAAAGAGCAATATAACTATTGTATTGATCATAATCCAATAGTTATATTTTATTTCATAAAATCTATAAAAATTTCTTAAATAAAATGAAAACTGAAATAATTGAAAATATAAGTTTGCTAGCCAACATTTTTACCATTTTAGGTTTTATTATTGCATTTATAACTTTCTTATACTTTCTTAAAGACTACAAAAGTAAATTAGAGTATGAAAGTAGAAAAATCCTTATAGATAAAGCACATTGGACAAATGAAGGAGACATATCCTCTCAAGATTCAATTTACTTTGATTTAAATCTAAGTGATCGAGATAGTTATATTTTTTCAGGAACAATACAATTATCAAATTATTCTGAGAAATTAACTTTTTATTTTCAAAAGGCGTTTGGAAAGTCAATTACAATTAAAATTCACAAAAATATTGGATGGCGTGATGTTGATCTTGCAATAGCTAAATTAGAGATTATTAATCCAGACCTGATTCAAATTACTTTTATTAAGGGTTTTGAAGAAGAAAATAATCAACCAAATCTTCCATACAGAACTCTTATTTGGCCATATAAAATTATAAATTAAACTTCTTATTCTAGCCCTGAAATTCAATTTAGTTCAAATTATTGCGGTTTCAGACTATAATTTTACCTTTCTCGTATCTTGCCTATTTTTCTAAACTTATGAGTAAACATGATTCATCGCTTTCTAAAGATCAGTTTAATTTACTGAAAGCCTTTAAAAAGCAAATCTCTAGCCCTCAATCTAGTGCTATCGCAAAACAAGTTGAGGCAAAAAAAACTCAGGCTATCAATGAAGAGTTAGAAGATACTGAGCTTTTTAAAAAAGCTCTTCTTGGCGTAAAACCAATCGACAATCAAAATATTGCCGATACCAAAGTCGCACGTCGCAAAAAAGTTGATGCCCAAACTTTAGCAAAACGCGCAGCTGCCGAAGGTAGTGCAGAGCAAGAGCTTACAGAAATTTCGGATACTCAAGCGATCTTAAATCCAGTGGCAAGCCAAGCGACTTTAAGCTATCGCATTGCAACCTTGCAGCACAAAGTATTTGAAGATTTAAAAGCAGGTAAAACTCGTTGGTTTGAAGCAGTCGATTTACATGGCTGTACCGTTGAACAAGCCCGAGCAGCCGTTCTACAAATCATTCAAATGGCAAAAGATGAAAATCAAAATGTCATCAAAATTGTTCACGGTAAAGGACCTGAAGCCATTTTAAAAACCTATGTCAATGGCTGGCTTAGACAACATCGTGATGTACTTGCATTTGTCAGCGCACCTGAAAATCAAGGGGGTACTGGTGCTGTTTTAGTGCTCTTAAAACGTGCAGAAAAAAACCCAAAGCACAAACAATAATCGGCATTTGGTTCAAAATTAAGTTTTTGAGTCGTTTTCTGATACAATTCCCGTTTTGTTCAACCCACCTAAGTGAACATTGTTATGTCTATGCAGCAATCGTACGCAAATATTTTAACTGCCGTTGGTGAAGATCTAAATCGCCCAGGCTTAAAAGATACGCCTATGCGTGCGGCTAAAGCTTTTTCTTTTTTAACTTCTGGTTATAGCAAAACCCTTGAAGAAGTTACAAATAGTGCGGTTTTCCCATCCGATAACCACGAAATGGTATTGGTCAAAAACATCGAGTTTTATTCGCTTTGTGAGCACCATCTCCTCCCATTCTATGGTCGTGTTCACATTGCTTATTTACCTGAAGGTCAAGTTTTAGGTTTATCTAAATTTGCACGTATTACAGAAATGTTTGCGCGTCGTTTGCAAATTCAAGAAAACTTAACACAACAAATTGCAGAAGCGGTTGCGGAAGTGACACAAGCACGTGGTGTGGCTGTAGTGATCGATTCTGCTCATATGTGTATGATGATGCGTGGTGTTGGTAAGCAAGAGTCAACGACACGTACGGTTTCTTTTGTTGGTGATTTTAAAACTGACAAAGATGCACGTCGTGAGTTCTTAAGTGCTGTTCCTGAAAGCTATTAAGCTGAGCAATCTAGAATGTCATCAGTTCAGTTAGCAGGTTTCGGCGATTTAATCGTAAATGAAGCAACTATTGATTACCCTCGTCCCGATCGTCTGGTTCGAGGTAATCCTGAACGTCTCACCTATAGCTTATATGAACATCCGCATATGGACTGCGGTATTTGGAAATGTGAAATTGGTGCTTGGAATATTCAATTCGCTGACAATAAACAAGAGTTTTTTCAAGTCATTGAAGGGATTGTCCGTATCCATGATGCAAAAACTCATTCTTTTATTGAAGTGACTGCTGGAAATGCAGGGATTATCCCACCCGCATTTGTCGGTACATTTGAAGTCATTGAAGCGGTTAAAAAATACTATGTCATCGTTGAAGTCTAGATACTGGAAATTAGCCTGATCCTAGTGATATCTTATCTAAAAAAACAGAACATAGCCTAAACCTACTTTATTCCAGTCTTTATGATCTTGTTGTTCAAAATCCCAATTAAGACGCAGAGCATGATTTGTATTCACACTATATTGTAGCTGTGTACCGACTCTTAAATTCCACTGACTCTGATCTTGCCAATACGGCAGTTCAACTTGCACCACACTATTAATATTATCAGACCATACGTTCATACAACCTACAGTCGGCCCAGCTCCAACGCGCCAACCTTTATCTAAATTTTTTCCACCTTGAATATGGCTTTGTAGTTGGGCATAACACAGATGTCGACGATCATAATCTGCCATGCTATAACCAACTTGCATATTTAGATTCATCACGCCATGTTGCACATCTTCACTAAACTGCCCATTTTCAATTGCTTCCTGTTTCCAACCTAGATTAAATCCCCAAGTTAACGGCGATTTAAAAGGTTGAACTGGATTATAAGAATTCACCGATAATAGATCTAAATGTTCAAGCTTGAGCTTGTCATCACGATATTGCAGACTACCATCTAAAAACAGTAATTGTGTGCCTGTGCGATAACCCCCTTGTGGATCAATCAAATCGTGATAGGCCTGACGATGACCCAGCTCCACAAACTTTTGTCCTTGCACCTCACCCACATTCACTGACAAATTACGTGCATGATGCCCTTCTACAGGCTGCATTTTTGGACGTAAGGGTTCTTGGCGTTGCTTTTCAACTTCAATTTGACTTCTTTCAGCAAGAAGCTGCCTTAATTTTGGCTGAGCAATATTGGCATCAACTTGGCGGCTGATATATTGTAGATATAAATCATCGTAAGCCATTTCTAAAATCTTGGCCTGATCTTGCTGACTATATGTTTTTAGCGTGGATTGAACTTGATCCGTTTCAATAAAAGCAATTTGATGGGCAACTTTAGCCAAATCTGTACCATGTTGTTTGGCTTGTGAAAGTAGTTGAGTTTCCAATGCAGGACGATAGACCACTTCTTTAACTAAAGCTTGCTGATCAACAGCCTTTAAGGTTTCGATTGGAATTGCAGCGTAACTAAACTGCTGTTTTAGGTTTAAATCGGGACGTACTAAATCAATTAGACCTAATAAACGATAAGCACAATTATCACTGACGAAATAATATGGAAAACTCACATGCTGCATTTCCCAAATATGTTCAACTAAAAAACGAGTTTCTTCAGGTGTTAAATTGAGCTCATATTCCCATAGATCACGGCTTTCAAAATCACCATACTCTTTTACTTTACGATAATACGGCATTAGTGAATATTCACCGGGATACTGTCCTGTTAAGCCTTTCCATGCATAAGACCAGTTATCATCACCTTTCACTGTGGCAGCATAGTTCACTGCATAGGACACTAGATTGAGTTGCTTCTGATCTTTAGGGTCTAGGCGTAGCAAAGTATGCCCAAACATCGAACTCGGATTGCCCATAAAGTCAGTGGCATAAATCAACGTGGCTTTATGCGGCTTGATTTGATTGATCCAATCGTTAAATTCAACGCAATTTACTTTTGGAAGTTGTTGTACATCAATATTGAGTTGCTGCTTCAACCAACGGCTACGTGCAGGAAACTTACAACGGATTGATTGGTTATCTGGGGCTTCAAGAAATAAGGCTTTAATATTTGCTTGTAATTCACTCTTTAAATTTGTTTTTCCATCTTTGGCGTAAAAATAACCAGCATAAGTAACTTCACTATTTTGTTTTTGATCAGCATACATCAAACGTTGCCATGTAGTTTGCTGATCTAATTGTTTTTGTTGAGCAAGGTCTAAATACTTTTGTAAATCAGATTCAACCGAGGCATATGTAAAATGACATATCAAAGACGTAAATACAAAAGTAGCTAATTTCATTCAATCGCAATTTTTTAAAATAATCAGAATAGGTATAAGAAAACCCTGCCATCAAGACAGGGTTTTATCGTGCAACAAATTAAACGTATGCTTTAAGCACAGCGTCTTTTGCCATCACGCTTTGTAAAGCATCTAAAACTTGAAGTGAGTTTGTATTTTTGCTTGAATAAATTTCAGCAAAGTTTGCTTTAGACACAGCAAAGAAGCGTGCTTTGTCGTTGGCTTTGATTTGCATTAATTCAGCAAGTACATTTAAGCTTTCGCCTTGACCAACCGCCATATCACGCGCTAAAGACTCTGCATTTTCATTGGTAAATGTCACAACTTGAGCCGTTACTGTACCACCTTGACGGCATCCTAAAGTACCGAACGTAATACCTAATAATTGGTTCGTAAAAATCCCATTGGTTGTTGCTGCAAGGATTTTAGGTGCAATACCTTTTTGACCTGCCCAAATTTGTGTACCAGCACCGCAACCAACATCATTATCAGCCATTGCAACACTTGAGCCAGCTGCTAGCAAAGCTGCTAATGCAATTTTTTTTAACATAAGAAATGTCTCCAGTCTCAATTATTTTTAACTATTTGTTATCACTATTGTGCTGTGTAATTGTTCTTACACAAGGATTAACATAACGAGGTTAAACTTTTTTAGCAAATAAATTTTGAAATATATATGAAATATTCATAACAAAAAGAAGCTCAATAAAAGCTCCATTTGCACGACTATAATCTTTTAGCGCAATCGCCAAGATCCATTTTTATCCCGCACACCTAATATTTTTAAAACCAAGACTAAACTTAAAAGTAATAATAAATACCAAGAACCTAACTTGCCCCAACCCACCATATGCCAAGCATCAACTTGACTCGGATATAACCAGATTTTATAAAATGTACTAATGTTTTCTGCAATCCAGATCAAGAAGGCAAGCACCAATAGTATAGGTAACATCGGAACTTTAAACTGATGCTGTTGTAATTGAAAATAAAGTTTGGTCTTCCAAAAAATAATAATACTCCAAACAAATAAAACCATTCGATAGTCAGGAATAAAAAACTTGGTCATAAAATTAAGGTAAGACAATACTGCTAAACACAGCATATTGCCAAAATTCGGCAAATTCTCGAATGAAACATTATAGAGTCGCAAAGACCGAGCAAAAAAACTACCCACTGCTGAATACATAAACCCTGCAAACAATGGCACAGTCAGTAATTTAAATATGGCTGGTTGAGGATATTGCCATGAGGCAATCGCTGGATGGGTCAAAAATATTTCCATTCCCATCGCCATGATATGGAATAAAGCAATCACTTTCGCTTCGGCCCAAGACTCCAACTTCAAATAAATCAGACAGGCTTGAATAATCAGTGCATAAAATAACAAATAATCGTAACGAAAAAAGCCCCAATATTCATGACTTCCCATCGGTGCGGTGACTGCAAATGCAATCAAAAGCAACAATCCAAATAAGGCAGCCGAAGCTGCCTTAAAGATAAAGTTGAGCGGTAATACAATCAACTGCACAAAACTCATCCTAACGCGTTTACTTTGAAATGATTGAAAAAATCAACCTAAATATTTAGTACTGTATTCATGAACAGTATCTACAAAAATCTTAGGTTGTGCTGGATCAACCCATTGAGTAATACCATGACCTAAATTTGCGATATACCCCGTTTTTTCACCATTGGCATACGCATCATCAATCATGGCTTTCACTGATTTTTCAATTGAAACGGCTGAACCATAAAGCACAGCAGGATCTAAATTCCCTTGTAAAGCAGCACGTCCTGCAACCACATCACGAGCAGTATAAAGCGGTGTGGTCCAATCTAGACCAAACGCATCCGCACCTGTGGTCAACATTGTCTCCAACCACTGACCGCCACCTTTAGTGAAGACAATAATCGGAATACGTCGACCATCTTTTTCACGTTGAAGACCAGCAATAATCTTGGTCATATAGTTCAATGAGAATTCAACATATTCTCTATGCGCTAGCGCACCACCCCAGCTATCAAAAATTTGAATTGCTTGAGCGCCTGCATCAATTTGAGCATTCAGATAATCAATCACTGAATCAGCAAGATGATCAAGTAAAGCATGTAATACTTCTGGCTGTGCGTACATCATATTTTTTGTGAAACGAAATTCTTTGCTTGAACCACCTTCAATCATATAAGTCGCTAGTGTCCAAGGACTACCAGAAAAACCAATTAAAGGGACTTGTCCATTTAAAGCAGATCGAATCGTTGAAACTGCATTCATGACATAAGCTAGATCTGATTTAGAATTTAGTTTAGGTAAATTCGCCACATCTTGTTCGGTGCGCACCGTTTTATGAAACTTTGGCCCTTCGCCTGTTTCAAAATACAAACCTAAACCCAAAGCATCAGGTATAGTCAAAATATCAGAAAATAAAATCGCAGCATCAAGCTCATAGCGGCGTAACGGTTGTAATGTTACCTCGCAGGCAAATTCAGTATTTTTACATAGAGATAAGAAATCGCCTGCCTGAGCACGAGTTTCACGATATTCTGGTAAATAACGCCCTGCTTGACGCATCATCCAAACGGGTGTGGTGTCTACAGGTTCACGTAATAAAGCTCGTAAAAAACGATCATTTTTCAACGTTGTCATTACCAATCTCTAAATTTTTTCATGTTGAGTGCATCATAGCAAAGTTAACCTCGAATTTATAATTGAAAACCCATACAACAAATCAGACTTCAACTATTTTTTTACTTGGACACAAAACTGCTACTGCAAGCTGTTCTATTTTCTGTAATACTTGCAATATCTTATATCTCAATATGAATAATTCTTAAGGTTGAATTACATGTTTGTTCGCTCATTACTCGCTATGAGTTTAAGTTGTATTCTTGCTAATGTTGCTTTTGCTGCCCCAACAACTGAGCAACCATTAAATCCAAAAAAAATCTCAGCTCCAGTTCAAGATCCTATTGACCCATTATCTATTGAACGTTCTGCTGCATCGAGCGTAGTCGCTCAACCAGCCTCAGGAGTGACAGCCCAAGTAGCTTCTGACCCACAAGTTGATACTGGAGCAGCTTCTGCGGTATCTCAAAAATTAGAAAATGCACCTGATACCACGACTACAACAGCACCAGCTGTCAAAGTTTCATGGACTTTAGACAGTTTGAATACAGCTGATTGGTATGAAAATATTGGTAAAGGTCAATTTCCTGTATATGCACGTGCGCATGTGATGTTGAACAATGCTCACGCCTCGCCAGGCGCAATTGATGGCTCAAATGGTAAAAATACACTAAAAGCAATTGCTTCATTTCAACAAATGAATGGCCTTACACCAACAGGTCAACTTACTAAAGAAACTTGGGATGCTTTAGTCGCTCAACAAACTAAACCAACTTATGTTGAATACACGATCACGGATGCAGATTTAAAAGGTCCTTACGCAGATTCAATCCCTTCTGACTATGCATTACAAGCAAAAATGAAAGGTTTGTACTACACGCGTGTAACAGAGATGTTGGGCGAAAAGTTTCATATGGATGAAGGTTTCCTCAAAAAATTAAATCCAACTGCAACCTTTAAGAAAGCAGGTGAAAAAATCATTGTTGCGAATGTTCGCAATGATTTGCCAGAAGATATTCATTTAATTGTGGCGCATAAAGGTGCTCGTCAACTTTATTTATTTAATAGTCGTAATCAAATGATCGCGTCATTTCCTGCGACAATTGGCAGTTCTGATACACCATCTCCAACGGGTACGTATAAGGTTGTAGGGGTAACTAAAAATCCATACTACAGTTATTCACCTTCAAATTTCGTTCAAGGCAATAACTTAAAACCTTTAATGCTACCACCAGGTCCAAATGCACCTGTAGGTAATATTTGGATCGGTTTAAGTAAACGATCTTTTGGGATTCATGGAACGCCAAATCCATCTTTGATCTCTAAGACTGCATCACATGGTTGTATTCGCTTAACCAACTGGGATGCGAATGACCTTGGTGGAAAAGTACGCTCTGGTGTTACCGTTAAATTCCTCGAATAATTTAGATTGTTCAATAAAAAAACCGGATACTTGTGGTATTCGGTTTTTTATTCTTTATTCAACACTCGGAAGTGGTTGATAGTAAATCTGATTACGTCCAAGTTGTTTCGCTCTATATAGCGCTTTATCCGCAGTATGAATTACCGAATCTTGACTAATTTTAGGGTTTCCATTAAACACCGTAATACCCAAACTAATGGTCACATGATTAGAAACTAGTGATTTTTCATGCGGAATCATCTGCCGATCAATCGCTCGATAAATATTGGTTGCTACAGCATATGCACCTTGAGCAGATGTTTCTGGTAAAAGCACCACAAATTCCTCGCCCCCATAACGTGCAATGAAATCCATGTGCCGAATTGAGCTTTTAATCGTTTTCGCAATCGCGGAAATGACTTGATCTCCCATCTGATGCCCATAAAAATCGTTATAGTTTTTAAAATAATCAATATCTATAAATAATACGGACATTGCCTTACTTTCTTTACATGCGAGTTCATAGTAATAACTAAACATTTCTTCAAATGTACGTCTATTCGAAACTTTTGTTAACTCGTCATGTTGGCTTAAATGTAAAAGTTCAGATGCTTGTAAGCGTAGAATTCTCTCATCAATTTCAGATATTTTAGTTTTTAGAAATAGTTTTCTTTCCTTAGAGGTGAGCATTACACTAATCGAAAAACCCAACAATAGACTTCCTATAAACGTACGCCCTAGCATTAAAAAATCACAGGGTACTTTGAGAAAATATAACGACAATAAGATTACAATTGCTGCTGAAGAACCGATCCATAACATATGTTTGGGTTTAATCCCACTCAAAATAAAACCTAGCATATATAAGAATGCAATCAACACCATCGACTGGCTTTGTAGCACCAGATTAGAAATACTCATCATTAACAATGAGGGAATGACAATCGTACAAAATACAATTACACAGGTTGCAGGATAAAATAATGGGTTAAGCCGTCTAAAACGAGAAAATGTCCAAAATAAAAATAGCGCTGCCCCAACAACAACCAGGCTTAAAATGCTATATACAAAATCTAAAAAGAAATGGGTGCTTGTTCGAATGACCAACAAATTCGATGGCAAAATCAAAAGTACAAAAATCGTATACGTAATTACCCCTTGACCAAAGAACTGAATCGCATTGATTCTAGTTCGATCAATATTAAATTGCCAAAACTCATTTTCGAGTTGGGTAGGCAAATTTTTTTGTGTTTTCTTGGTTCTAGAATGTGTAATGACTAACTGTTCTAGATCTTCTTTTTCTTTACGTAACTGCTTAATATCATATTGATTTTCCATCCCTCTCACTCTTCTTATAATGCTGTATTCTTGTCCAGCATAAAAATAACACAATTTCTCATATTTTCATGCGCTTTGCGTAACCACTTATCCATAATTGTAGTTACCATTTTCGCACTATATGCATTATTATTTATATTATTTTTAAGCCTGAAGTATACCTTGAATACGATTACACTTTTACAGCCAGATGATTGGCACGCCCACTTGCGTGATGGATTAGCTTTAAAACGTACTGTTCCAGATCTTGCGAAACAATTTGCACGCGCGATCTGTATGCCGAACTTAGTTCCACCAGTCAAAACTGTAGAAGAAGCTTTGGCATATCGAGATCGTATTCTCGCTCATGTTCCAGAAGGACTACATTTTGATCCGCGTATGGTTCTTTATTTTACAGATTTCACTTCCCCTCATGAAGTTCTTAAAATCAAAGAATCTGAATATGTAAATGCGATCAAACTCTACCCCGCTGGCGCAACGACAAATTCGGATAATGGCGTTAGCGATATTCGTAAAGTCTATGCCGTGATTGAACAACTTGAAGAACACCAAGTCCCGTTATTGTTACACGGCGAAGTTACTCACAATCATGTCGATATTTTTGATCGTGAAAAACGCTTCCTTGACGAAATTTTATCGCCATTATTAAAGCAGTTCCCTAAATTAAAAGTCGTGTTAGAACATATTACGACAAGTGACGCTGCAAATTTTGTACTTGAACAAGATCGTAATGTTGCCGCAACGATTACGCCACAACACTTGCTCTTCAACCGTAATGACATGTTAGTCGGTGGCGTGAAACCTCACTTCTATTGTTTGCCAATTTTAAAGCGTCAAACGCATCAAACCACATTATTAGAAGTTGCAACTAGTGGTAATCCAAAATTCTTCTTAGGTACTGATAGTGCACCACATGCCCAGAATGCCAAAGAGAATGCATGTGGTTGTGCGGGTTGCTATAGTGCGCCAAATGCAATTGAACTTTATGCACAGGCCTTTGATCAAGTGGGTAAGTTAGAACGCTTAGAAGGTTTCGCAAGTATGTTCGGTGCTGACTTCTATGGCTTACCGCGTAATACTTCAACAATCACTTTGGTGAAAGAAGAAAATACAGTTGCCGACTCTTTTGATTATCTAGAAGATCAAAAAATCATTCCACTTCATGCAGGTAAAACACTGCAATGGAGAAAAGTGTGACACAAGAAGAAAACAAAGCTCCTGTGATTGGTCAGCGTTTTCGTGGATTCTTACCTGTTGTTGTTGATGTTGAAACAGCAGGTTTTAATTCTCAAACTGATGCATTACTTGAAATTGCTTGTATCCCGATTATCTATGATGAGCAAGGTCAGTTCATACCTGGCCCATCATTCCATGCACACATCAATCCTTTTGAAGGTGCAAACTTAGATCGTCGCTCATTAGACTTCATTGGAATTGATCCTTTTAATCCGATGCGTGTAGCGATGGCCGAAGATGAGCGGACAGCTTTACGTCGTATTTTCAAATCACTCACGGAAGTCCGCAAAGCACAGCATTGTACCCATGCAGTATTGGTAGGACATAATGCTCACTTTGACTTAGGCTTTTTACAAGCTGCAATTGCTCGATCTGGTACAAAGAATCAGAATCCTTTTCACAGCTTTTCGGTATTTGATACCGTAACTTTGAGTGCTGTCATGTTTGGTCAAACAGTACTAGCACGTGCTTGTATTCAAGCTGGCATCGAGTTTGATGGCAAAGAGGCTCATTCTGCATTGTACGATACTCAAAAGACAGCTGAACTGTTTTGCTATATTTTGAACAAACTATCTCCTCATCTTCTTGACAGTTTAGTGACAGAGCCCTAATATACACCCACCTCAAGAAGTCCCTATCGTCTAGAGGCCTAGGACATCGCCCTTTCACGGCGGTAACCGGGGTTCGAATCCCCGTAGGGACGCCAAATTCAAGAAAGCCACTGCATCTTTAAGACAGTGGCTTTTTTTATTGGTTCTTTATAAATAGAGCTGCTACAAAATAATTATTTTGAAAAATCTATTTTATTATCCTTAGCATATTTTCTACCCTATACTAAAAATAGATCAAAACCATAAATTTAAACCTAATATGCAAATCCGTTTATTTCACTTACAAAATTCACGTTCTCAACGCATCGTTTGGTTTTTAGAAGAATTAGGACTTCCCTACGAATTAGTCATCAACCACCATTCAGACTTAGATGAAAAGAAAAATTCACCGCATCAATTATCGAAATTTCCTGCCGTTGAAATAATAAATCAAGAGCAAATTTTTATCTTAGCCGAAACTTCAGCGATTATTGATTACTTGTCTTATCTATATCCTCAATTAGGGCAAACTAAATTATTAGGATCACAACTTCAAAGTTTTTATTATTGGAAAAATTATTGTGAAGCCACATTTATTCCAGACCTATTACTCAAACAAATTTTTCACCAAATTGTACAACGTACACCTTTTCCAATCCGCTTCGTCTCAAAATTTTTAAAATATGGATTTGATCAAGGCTATTTAAATCCATCGTTACAGCAACAAATGACCATGATTGATAAGCATTTAAAAGATCATTTATGGTTTGCTGGGGATCAATTTACGGTTGCAGATATTTTGATGTGGTTTCCATTATTGGCTTGCGCACAAAACAAACATCAATTTAAACATATACAGCGTTATTTAGCCCAAATAGAAAACAGACCTGCCTTTAAAAAATCTTTAATCAAAGGACAATGGTCTGCTTCTACGTTTCAATCTTATTGGACGATTGCGTGGTAATTCAATTATGCAGATTTACGCGAATTCACTCGACCTTTAACAACGGCCTTAATATTGCCTTTTGCATAATTTAAAAACACAATTAAAGGTGACAATTTAGGATTTGGTTTTTTACCCTGCCCAATCGCTTTAAATTGTGCCGCATACCAAATAATTTCCATGATTGCCATTTTATCGACAAAAGGAATCCCTGTTTTAATTTGGTTCACTGCATAACGTACATCATTGCCCGCAATTAAGCGATCAGTAAGATCCGTTTCAACTGCAAGTGGTCGAGCAATACCAATAAAATCACATGCACCACTTTGAAGTGCTGCATTCATTCCTGCTACTGTACGGAAACCACCCGTTACCATCAATTTGCACGCCACATGCTGACGAATTTTTTCAGCAAATTCTAAGAAATAAGCTTCTCGTGCAATGGTACTGGCTTTACGCGATTCAGCTTTAGCACCCGCCATTGCAGGTGCTTCATACGTACCACCTGAGATTTCGATAATATCAATACCAGCTTCATCAATGGTTTTGAATACAGTAATAACATCTTCTTCTGTGATTCCACCACGTTGGAAATCAGCTGAATTAAGTTTCACAGAAATGATAAAGTTTTCTGATGTTGCAGTACGAACAGCCTTATAAATTTCCACCAAGAAACGCATACGATTCTCAATCGAACCACCCCATTGATCGGTACGTTTATTTGTTAATGGAGATAGAAACTGGCTAATCAAATAACCATGTGCACCATGGAGCTGCACACCTTCAAATCCTGCTTTTTCACACACTGCTGCGGCTATTGCAAAACGTTGAATAATATCTAAGATTTCTTCATGTTTAAGTTCTCGAGGAGTTCCAAACATTGCGGCAAGCATTGGACTAAAAGGAACTGCCGATGGCGCAACAGTTTCTTTATTCAAACCTTTTGGACATTGGCGACCAGGGTGAGACAATTGAATCAATTGCACCATGCCATATTTTTTACCAACATCAGCCCATTGCTTTAATTTTGCTAAGTCACGTTCAGTTTCAATCGCAACTACACCGGGCTCATTTTTGGCAGCAATATTGACCATCACATTGCCTGTAATCGCACAACCTAAACCACCTTTTGCCCATGCCTCATACAAGCCTATGTGCAATTCATTTGGCTGCCCTTCGTGATTAGCAAGTGCTTCACTCATTGCCCCTTTTATAATGCGGTTTTTAAATGTGGTATTACGAATTTGAATACTGTCTGCAATCTGACTCATGGTCATCCTCTGTCTCAATTAGAGTATTTACTCTAATTTAATCTGATTATTGTAACTGTCAAGCGTTCTTCCGATAAACTGACAATATCATATGTCAATTTAATTTCAATGCTAATATTCGCTCGCGGCAATCAATTGACGGGTATACGCTGTTTGAGGCTGACTAAATAAAAGTGCTGTTGCTTGATATTCCAGTACTTTCGCCTGATGCATCACGATGACTTTTTGGCACAAGGCTTTAATGACTTGTAAGTCATGACTGATAAATAAATAACTAATCTGCTCTTGTTGCTGTAAACGACGCAACAACGCAATGATTGAACGTTGTGTTACTCGATCCAAGGCAGAAGTTGGTTCATCTAGAATAATCAGCTTCGGTTTTAAAACTAAAGCGCGTGCCAGTGCGACCCTTTGTCGTTGACCACCTGAAAGTTGATGCGGATATTTGTTTTTATCTTCCAAAAATAGTTCAACTTTCGTTAAAACGTCATCAATTTCCTCATCAGATCGTTGCTTGGTAATATTTTGAAGGTGAAGCCCTTCCGCAATAATTTGCTCAACAGACATACGAGGATCCAGGCTACTAAATGGATCTTGAAATACAATTTGAAAATCACGGCGTAGGGGGCGAAGTTGTTTTTGATTGAGTTGATTTAAGTTATGGGACTGCAAGCAAATTTCGCCTTCACTTGAAATCAAACGTGCAATCGCCAAAGCCAATGATGATTTTCCCGAACCACTCTCACCAACAATACCCAAAGCCTCTCCTTTGGACAAATTGAAATTTATTGAGTCCGCTGCGACCTTATACGCTTTAATTTGGTTCAATAAACCACGTTTGATAGGATACTTGACCGTGACATTTTTTAGTTCAAGTAATGTCTCGCTCGGCGTTAACGATAGAGCTTGTCCAAAGTCGTGATTGAGTAAATTTTGTGTATATGCAGTTTTGGGGTGTGTAAAGATATCAGTGGTATTGCCCTGCTCTTCTACCTGACCTTGATTCAGCACGACCACATGATCTGCATATTGCTTAACAAGATTTAGATCATGGCTAATCAAAATTATCGCCATGTTTCGTTGCTGCTGTAGTCTTTTTAATAAAGCTAAAATCTGAGTTTGCAACACCACATCCAAAGCCGTTGTTGGTTCGTCCGCAATCAAAATCTCTGGCTCTAAAGCTAAAGCCATCGCCAACATCACACGCTGTCGTTGCCCACCCGACAACTCATGTGGATAGCATTTCAGGATTTGCGCTGCTTCAGCAATCCCAACATCCTGCAATAAAGAAAGCGTCTGCTGTCGAATATCCGCTTTAGAAACACCTTGCAAGATCAAGCTTTCAGCCATCATTTTTTCTACACGATGCAAAGGATTCAACGCAGTCATTGGTTCTTGAAAAATAATGGCAATTCGCTTGCCTCGAATCTGCTGTAACTGAATTGGACTTAAAGACAACAGCGCTTGACCTGCAAACTCAACTTGTCCTTGTACTGTTAGATTATTGGGTAACAACCCCAATAAAGCTAACGCACTGATTGATTTACCAGACCCACTTTCTCCCACAATCGCAACAGTCTGAGTGGGGTAAATATCGAAATTCAAATCCTCAACCAAACTGTGTCCATTTTCATTACAAATGCTAAGTTGTTGAACCCTTAATAAAGGTGGATTCGAAACTGTATTATCGTCTTGGGTCAAATGCATCACGTGCCGCCTCCCCAATATAAATTAATAAAGAAAGTACAATCGCTAGCGTAAAGAATCCTGAAAGCACCAACCAAGGTGCATCGAGATTATTCTTGCCTTGCAATAACAACTCCCCAAGCGAAGCGGCATCAGCAGGTAAACCATAACCCAGAAAATCCAATGCAGTTAAAGCGATAATATTGGCGGTCAACATAAAAGGTATTTGCGACAAGCTAGAACTCATGGCATTGGGTAAAATATGCTTAAAGATAATTTGATGATCACGAACACCCAAGGCTTGAGCCGCACGAACATAGTCAAAATTTCGGGCACGCAAAAACTCTGCTCTGACTAAACCCACTAATTCTGTCCAACCAAACAACAACATGATCAAAAACAACCAGTAGACACTAGGGCTAAACATACTGACCAAAATCATGACGATAAAAAGCATAGGTAAACCACCCCATACCTCTAAAATACGCTGCCCAATTAAATCAATCCAACCACCGTAATATCCCTGAATTGCACCGACAATAACACCGATCACAGCGGAACAAAGCGTCAAGGCAAATCCAAATAAGAGCGAGATACGCAAACCATAAAGGATGCGAGCAAATACATCCCGTCCCTGATCATCCGTTCCAAGCCAGTTTTGTGGACTTGGTTTTGACGGCACAGGTACAGTAAGCGACAGATTTGGTGATTGATAAGAAAATGCAACGGGGGGTGAAATCATCCAGCCTTGATTTTGAATTAGTTGTTTTACCGCAGGGTCTTGATAATCTGTCGCCGTTTCAAAAACACCACCAAAAGTGGTTTCTGGATAATCTTTAAAAATAGGAAAATACAAGGACTGCTGATAACGAACCAACAAAGGTTTATCGTTGGCAATCAATTCCGCAAATAATGACAAAATAAAAATGATTAAAAATAGAATGAGACAACGGACACCCAATTTATTTTGTCTAAAACGGTGAAATCGTGCGCGCATCAGAGGTGACATCATTTTCCACCCCTAGCTTCAAAATCAATCCGAGGGTCAATCATTTGATAGAGCAAATCACCAATTAAACGTAAAATCATTCCAAATAAGGTAAATAAGAACAAAGTTCCAAAAATTACAGGATAATCACGTTGGGTGATTGCTTCAAAACCCAATAAGCCAATCCCATCGAGATTAAAAATGATCTCGATAAATAAGTTACCGACGAAGAAAATACCCACCAATGCTTCGGGCAAGGCTGCAACGACTACCAAAATCGCATTACGAAAGACATGCCCATAAAGCACCTGATTTTCATTTAAACCTTTTGATCGTGCCGTCAAGACATAAGGTTTTTGTAGCTCTTCTACAAAGGAATATTTAGTCAGATAGGTTCGTGCAGCAAAACTGCCTAATACCATACTCAGAATCGGCAAACTCATGTGCCATAAATAATCTTTTATTTTTGCCAATAGGCTGAGTTGAGTAAAGTTTTCCGATACTAAACCTTGTAATGGAAACCACTGTAGATAACTGCCCCCTGCAAAAAAAACGATGAGCAGAATCGCAAAGACAAAGGATGGAATGGCATAACTCACCGCAAGCAACAACGAAGTAGATTGATCAAACAGCAAACCATTATTTTTGGCTTTCTTAATACCTAAGGGAATCGCGATCAAATAAATCAGAAAAGTACTCCATATTCCCAAAGACAGTGTTACAGGTAACTTTTCATAAAGAAGTTGTGTTACAGGTTTGTCTTTGAAAAAACTGGTGCCAAAATCCAAGGTCAAATAACCTTTGAGCATTAACAAAAAACGTTCATATGCGGGACGATCAAAACCATACTGTGCTTTGATTTTTTCGATCATTTCAGGACTTAACCCACGTGCCCCTTGATATTGAGCCAAGGTACTCAAACTAGATTGGGCATTATTCCCGACACCTAAACCTTGCGCATTCTGAATTTGCTGAATGGCTTGTTCGACAGGACCACCCGGTGCAATTTGCACAATAACAAAATTAATCAATAAAATGAAAAATAAGGTCGGGATCATCAATAACATTCTTTTCAGAATATAGTGAACCATCTAATAAGATCCTTCATTATTTTAAGTCAGATTTTCGTATTGGTTGATCGAGTTTATTAGCTTTTACACGATCCACCCACCAATATTCCCACCCTACAGAAAGTTTCGGTTTTATTTTCGGTTGCTGATAGATATCCCAATAAGCAAACCATCGCTCAGGTTTACCATAGGTCAAAATTTGATAATACCCTGCGCGCAATAAACGATCGAGTACATGAGTATACAAGACTACTTCTTCTCGGGTTTTTGCAGCGACAATTTTGTTAATCATCTGATCAATTGCAGGGTTCTTTATCCCTGAATAGTTATAATTTCCTGCTTCATCCGCAGCAGCGCTCCCCCAAAACTGAGCTTGCTCCTTACCAGGTGTCAAAGTTTGTGGCAATTTCAACATCATCATATCAAAATCTTGATGACGGATTCGCTCCATATATTGTGGAACATCTACCTGTCTGAGATTGACTTGGATTCCCAAACGATTCAAATTACGCACAAAAGGCATCAACTCACGTTGTGGGTTTTCTTGCTGCATTAATAATTCAATACGAACTGCTTTGCTCTGTCGATCATATAACTGATTACGACGAATCACATAGCCTGCATCTTTTAAAATCTGTTGTGCAACCAATAAATTCTGCCGATTGAAACCACTGCTATCAGAAACAGGATAATGCCAATCTGCTAACACACCTTGTCGCATGAGTGGATGCAGCTGAGCCATGACAGGATTCAAAATTTTTAACTCTGCCGAACTTGGTCGACCTATAGCAGCCAGATCAGTATTATCGAAATAGCTTTGTAAACGCTGATTTTGATTAAAGAATAAAGCTTTATTTTGCCATTCAAAATCATAGGCATATGTGAGTGCCTGACGCAGATAAATATCATTTAGAGGAGCACGACGAATATTAAATACCAAGCTCTGAATATCGAGCGGTGTCCCCAAACGTGCTTTATATTTTTTGATCTGACCTGCTTGCACGGCGGGAAAATGATAAGCTGTCATCCAATTACGAATATTTTTTTCTTCATATAAATTAAATTGGCGAGATTTGAAACCCTCAAAACTAACATCTAAATTTCGATAATACACATATTTAAGTCGATCAAAATTATAACGCCCTTTATTGACTGGCAAATCCTTGGCCCAATAGTTCGGACTGCGTTTATAGGTGATACTCCGCCCTGCATCAATTCGCTCAACAATATAAGGCCCTGAACCTACAATCGGTTGCAATGTCACACGTGTAAAATCTTTATTTTTCCAATCCAATTTTGAGTAGATCGGTAGACTCGCCAAAATCAGTGGCATTTCCACATTATTCTTGGACTTAAAAATAAATTTGACCTGATACTTAGAAATCACTTCTGTTTTTTCTAAATCAGACAAATACATTTGAAAGCCTAAATTGGCTTTGGTTTGGTAAGTATCAAAAGTAAATTTAACATCTTCTGCGGTCAAGGGCTGACCATTGTTAAAACGGGCTTGAGGATTTAAATGAAAGATCACATCTTTAAGATGATCAGGGTCGTAACTCACTTTTTCAGCTAATAATGGGTACATGACCCGAGGCTCATCTAAAGCACGATCCATCAAACTATCAAAAAGATAATTTACACCTTCCGTAGAACTCCCTTTGCCATTCATGCTATTTAAATTATCGAATGTGCCTAAACTAGATTGACTGAGCATTCCCCCTTTAGGTGCATTCTGATTGGCATAAGGCATCGCATTTAACTTTGCATATTTGGGCTGAACATGCATTGCTAAATAAGGTGTCGTCTGCATAGTAGCGCATGCGAAATGAGCAAAAAGGCTTAGCCCACAGAATAGACTAAGCCTTTTAACTAAAACAAATTGATTCATTCCTAATTACAGATTTGGAACTTTAATCACATCACCAATACGTAGTTGTGTACTTGGAGTGAAATCATTCATTTCAGCAAGTGCACTGGTGTCCATACCATATTTACTTGCTAGACCAATCAAAGTATCACCACGTTTTACTTTGTATTCAGTCACTGTTTTAGGTACTGAAATACTTTGACCGCGTTGCAAACTTGCATTCGCTTTCAAATCATTTAACTCAGCCAATTCACGACCAGACAGTCCAAAACGGTTCGCAATACTATTTAGAGACTCACCTGCCTTCACCGTATATTTTTCAGTATTCTTGCTTGGCGTAGACTTAGCAGTGTTTTTACTATTTTCAGATTTTGCTGATTCAGCTTTTGGTACATCACCCGTAAGTTTTAGCTTTTGCCCAACACGAACACTACTACCACGAGATAGACCATTTAAAGCAGTTACATAATCTAGTTGTAAATAATAACGACTCGCGATGTTGCTTAAAGTATCACCTGATTTTACGGTATAAACATCTGGTGCAGTTTCTTCACGCTCTTTCTCTTTTAACTTGCTATTTGCACTGAGATTATTTTTGCTCGGCACATCACCTGTTAACTTGAGCTTTTGACCAACGCGGACACCTGCCGTACGTTCTAAACCATTTAAATCAGCAATATAATTTACTGTCAGCTCATATTTATTTGCGATCGCATTAAGACTATCACCAGATTGCACGACATATTGCTCAGGAATCGTTGAACCTGCTGGCACTTTTAAAACTTGCCCTAAACGAACACTTTTGTTGGCTTTGAAGTTATTCAGTTCAGCCAATTCACTCAATGTAATTTTAGATTTTGTTGCGATACTCGATAAAGTATCACCACGCTGTACAATATAGGACTCTGTCTTATAGTTACTTGATGCTGTTACATTTTCATATTTAACCGTACTTTTAGGTTCAACAGTTTCTTCTGTTTTTGAAACCTCATGCAGCGGTACGTTAATTTTTTGCCCAACAAATAAATTGCTACTTGCAGTCAAACCAGAAGTTAAATCAGCCAATTCTTGATTAGATAAAGCATAACGATCAGCAATCAGTTTTAAATATTCGCCACGCTTCACTGTATAAGATTTTGTGGCAACCTTTTGCATCGTAGTTGCTTTATTTTCGACAGTGCGAGTTGACTGTTGTGGCGCGTTTAATTGAGTGTTCCGTGGATTGTTTTTTGGTTCTTTGAGCGTTAGTTTTTGGCCAACAAATAAATTATCTGTCACTGATAAATTATTATAGTCTGCTAACTGTTTTAAAGTTAAATCAAAACGGGTTGCTAAATTGGTAAGATTATCCCCTGATTGTACGACATAACTCTCAGGTTTACGCTCAACGACTTTTACAGCCTCAACAACCTGTGGTTTTGCATCATATAAATACAGGCTTGCACCTACAAATAAAGTTCCAGTCGGATCAATCTGGTTCCACGTTGCGATATCACGCCAATTGACGCCATTTTTTTGCGCAATCAAAGCTAAGGTATCACCCGATAACACGACATAAGTGCTACGCTTGCCTTTCGGAGCAACCACAACGACATCAGTATCCGTTTTAATATACGGCTTTCCTTGATTGCGTTTAGCATCTTCACTATTTGCTGTCGCTGCATCTTCAACTAAGTTTTTTGGATAAGCAAAGCCCTTGCTGACCTCAACTCCTTTCTGATCAGCAACAGATTGGCTGGTTTGAATTGCTGTTAATTTAATCTTGCCATCAAATGGATCGACAATTTCTGTACCTTGAGGTGCAATTGCTTTAATTTCAGCAACGACTTGGTCTTTTTCTGCTTGTGTCGCTTGTGGTTCTAATACTTGAGTAACTGTTTTCTTTTCGCCCGTTTCTTTTACAGCCGCAATAATTTGTTCACGCTCTTTAACCGAAATCGGTGGCTCAATCTTAACTGGCTTTACATTTTCCGCTGGTGTAATCGCAACAGGAATACGCGGTGCACTAGGCACATCGGCAGCAGCAGCAAATGAAGCTAATGCATCAGAACCTCGTGGTGTATTGGTTTTAGTCAGCGTTGATATTGTTGGGCGCGTTACTATTGTATTACTTGCTGTTAAAGGTGGTGGTGTCTTAGTTGATGGTGTAATCGTCTGACCAGAATTGATATTGGTTCGAACTGTGGTAGTAGCGACATTAGGTGTATTGTTATTCATTGCAGGTGGTTGGCTATTGCTTGCCCAGAAACCACCTGAACTTACTTTTCCAGAACGCAATTTCGTATCGACTGACGGACTTAAATCTGCAGGAATTAAAATACGCATTGGGCTCATTGGATCAACAGTTTCACCGCGATGAGCAGGGTTCAAAGCATACAATTCGGCACGGCTTAAGCCTGTAATTGAGGCAATTTGATTCATATCCAAAGGTGCAGCCAAACCAACCTCACGGAAGTGTGGACGGTTTGCGATAGGCGGTAAACTTACGCCATAAGCACTTGGATTTTTAATAATTTGAGCAACAGCCAAGAAGCGTGGAACATAGTTCATGGTTTCTTGCGGAAGTTTTAACGACCAGTAATCCGTTGGTAATCCTGCTGCACGGTTACGGTTAATCGCCTGTTGAATACGACCCGGTCCTGCGTTATAAGCGGCTAAAGCCAATTCCCAAGAACCAAATTGATTATATAAACTACCTAAAAACTCATAAGCAGCGCGTGTCGACTCAACCACATCACGGCGGCCATCATATAAACTGGTTTGCTGCAAACCATAAATACGTCCCGTACTTGGGATAAATTGCCATAGACCTGCGGCTGCTGCACTACTGGTTGCAGCTGGGTCGTAAGAACTTTCAATAACAGGAAGTAAAGCCAATTCGGTTGGCATACCACGACGTTCAGCTTCTTTAACTGTGTGATACAAATAACGACTGGCACGCGCGCTTAAGCGATCTAAATATGGTTGACGAGAAATAAACCAACTACGTTGTGCTTCAATACGAGAATCCCAATGGTTTAAATCCATTTTGAATCCAACTGTCATTCGCTTCCACACATCACCGTGTTTCAGTACCAATAAACGATCGCCTTCAACAGCGCGCATATCAGTAGCTGATAATAAATCTTCTAAAGAATCTAAACTACTTGCATCCAAATAACCTGAACCAACTTGCTTAGATGATGATACTTTGTTTGACTGTGGTGTTGAGGAACAACCTGTCGTGATTCCCAACGCAGTTAGAGCAGAAGTGAGTACAGTGATTTTGAATAATGATGTTGCAGATGTTTGCAGCACCAATGTGTTCGATTTATACATAAAAACTTCCAGTCAACTCACGCTAGTTTATTTCTTTGATTTGCCATTGTAGTAAAGCATGTCACTTAGACAAGGCAATAATTTAACGTGATTTGCATGGAAATGTTACAAGAAATTAAAAAATATGAGTTTTGTAACCGTTCAACACCCGAATTAAGCTTTAAAATATAACTTATCTAGCTAGAGTGCTAAACTCTAGCCATATACATTCAAATAAAACATCGTTTTTTATGAATGTAATCTCGCAATACAACACAAACTTTTAACTTTAGGTTCAACTATGTCTCAAACAATCACACTTTATGTTGATGGCGCATGTAAAGGCAATCCAGGTTTAGGTGGTTGGGGTGCATATATCATTACCGAACAGGGTGAACATAAACTTTGTGGCGGAGAACCTGAAACAACCAATAACAGAATGGAACTGCAAGCTGCTATTGAAGGCGTAAGTTTCTGCCCTACAGACGCACATCTGATTATTTGGACAGATTCCAATTACGTTAAACAAGGTATTACTGAATGGATTCATGGTTGGAAAAAGAAAAATTGGAAAGATGTTAAAAATCCTGATTTATGGAAAAAGTTAGATGCTGTCTGCGCTAACCGAAAAATTGAATGGAATTGGATCAAAGGGCATGCTGGACATGCTGGTAATGAAATGGCTGATCAATTGGCCAATCTCGGTGCCGAACAAACGGCTCAACAAATGAAATCTCTCGTGCAGGCTAACGCTGATACAAAAAAGCCTGAATCTGACTGGTTATTAGATGACCCATTTGGTCTCGACCTTGATGAAGATATTGATAACTTGGTTGAAGAAGTCGAAGAGATCAGTATCGAGGAAATTAATCCTGATGTAGCTGTACTGAGTCACTCAATAAGCCCAAATACATCAACAACGACAGCTCACCCTCAGATTGTTATTACTGAGGCAAAAGTTCAGTTGCAAGGCCCTCGCCAACTTATTCTGGATACCGAAACTACAGGTTTCTATTTCCAAGATGGTGACCGTATTATTGAGGTTGGTGCAATTGAAATGATCAATCGTAAACTTACGGGAAGCTCAATTCATATTTATATCAATCCAGAAAAACCTGTAGGTGACTCTGAAGATATTCACGGTATCAGCGATGAGTTTTTGCAAGATAAACCTAAATATGCAGAAATTGCTGACACACTGTTTAATTTTTTACAAGGCGCTGAAATTATTGCGCATAACGCGACATTCGATATGAACTTCCTAAATATGGAGTTCAAACGTGTTGGTCTTCCATTATTATCAGATGTTTGCGAAGTTACAGATACACTGGCTTTAGCTAAAAATAAACATCCTGGACAAAAGAACTCTTTAGACGCTTTAGTTCGCCGTTATGAAATTCCTGCACGTGATCGTACCTTCCATGGTGCATTACTCGATGCTGAAATTTTGGCTGATGTTTATCTCGCAATGACGGGTGGACAAGTTTCTTTTGATATGGATGCCCTTTCACAAAATGAACAGAACCAAAATAAAACCACTCGTTCTCGTATCGAAGTAGATTTACCAATTATCTATCCATCAGAACATGAACTAAATGAACATGAGACTTGGGTCAAACAATTTGAGCAAAAACATGGAAGCGCTTGCCTTTTTGCAAAATAAATTTGCTGTTGAGTGTAATTTTTTGTATTTCAAGTTTTCAAACTTAAGTTATATTAACTGTTAATGATTTTGCCTCCTATTCTAGGAGGTTCATGGATATAACAACTTAGGAAAGGTGTAGGTCATATGTCTTACCAAACCTCGATTCATTTCGACCCAACTGCATTATTAATAATAAAAAATGAGATCGACAATTCGATTAAATTGGTGGAGACAGCAGTCAATACGCTTGCCGAAGAACAAGCATTGCCTTTTGGTATTGATGACGCACTTAATCAGTTCGAACAATGCACACAAGTACTTGCATTAATTGATATGCCTCATTTGGCACAAATCACTCAATATTCAGCTGAGCTTATGCGTCAAATCATGGCTCAACCTCAACAAATTAAAACTAGCGATGTCGTTGCTCTCAGTGAAGGTACAACGATGTTAAAACGCTATATTGAGTTTATTTGTTTACGTGAAGTCAAAGTACCTCAGTTCTTAATTGATACGCTTAATCGTTTGGAGAAAGCTTTAGGCAAGCCTATTACCAAAGAAGGTCAAACGCTTCAACCGTTACTGGATTTCATGACACCAAACTTTAATTTGCCACAAGCACCAAGTTTGGAACAGTCGCAGTATATTCATCAGCTTTATAAATTGTGCTTAAACAAGTTAATCAAGCAAAGTGAATCTCCACTCGATTTACAGGGAATTAAGCTTGTTGGTGTTTATCTTGCGGGTTTGGCTAACAATCTGCCTAGTCAGCAGTATTGGCAATTGGTCAATGTTGGGTTAGGTCATATTGATGAGCTTCTTATTACAGAGGCACGTTTACGTACGCTTATTCAAATCGAAACGAATATTGCAAAATTCTTGGCTCAACCAACAACTTATCAGAACAATATTGCTGACTTGGCAGATATTTTGACGATCTGCATTAGTCAAGAAGATGATTTATCACAACACATTCGTCAACAATTGAACATTGGTGATGAATTACTCAGTGATACACAACTTCAAGTTTTGAGCCGTCATTTATACGGCCCTGACTATGAAACGGTACATACAATCAGTCAATTAATGACAAATGAAATGGCTCAAATTCGTAATGAAATTGAGTATAACCATCAAAATATGTCAGCTGAAAAAACCCAAGAACTACAGCAAAAGTTAACTCAACTTTCTAATGTGTTCAAAGTACTTAACTTAAATGAAGCAGCTAAAGAGTTAACTCAGCAAGCTGAAAAATTGAGTCAACCAAATACATTAACTGATGCAACTTCTATTCAACAGTTAATGAATAGCATTTTGGCATCGATGAATTCAATCGGTATCTTAGAGCGTAATTACACTTCAAGTCGTTTACAATTACGCGTCAATAATATGCAAATTTCTTTAGATCGTTTAGATGAAGCTCATCGAGCATTGTTGACTGAAACTAAGACTTTGATTGAAACATTGACTCAAACCTTAAGTTTGTATGTACAAGATCCAACAGCCAATACATTAGAAGCCCTTCCTGTATATTTGAATGAGTTATCAGGCGCCGCGTTATTCTTAGGTAGCTCTGCTCAACAAACTGCACTGTTAGGTGCAGCACATTTTGCGCAGCATCGTTTGAATCAGAACGAAGCGATTGATGCTGAGCAAATTAACTGCATTCTAAATGTTGTTGCTGGTTTAGATTTACTCGTTGATAACCTGAAGAATAAGCAACCTGTATTGCAATCTATGTTTGATGTGGCATTATCAAGCAGTCAGCAATTACAAAACATAGCCGCATAATGACTCAACTATCACTTGCTTATATTTTTCAACACCAAAAACTGCTAGTCGACCAAAATCTTCAACTGCCAGAAGTTGAAAAATTAGCAAGTGATTTACCCTTGAATCATAATGATCACGTTATCGCGCGTGATCTACTTGAAAATGAAGCCATTCCCGATGGCTATCAGCTCGTTCCAATCCGTGAACTGATTCAATCATGGTCAACTACAGAATTTCTTCAAGCCAGTCGAGCAGTCCAACTATTAGAATGGCGACGTAACCATAAATTCTGTAGCCATTGCGGTCATATGACTGAAATTCATGCCAAAGAATATGCAATGGTTTGCCCTGCTTGTGGCTATCATCAATATCCTCGCGTTCAGCCTTGTATTATTACAATCATTACCAAAGGTGATGATGAAATCTTACTTGCGAAATCGGCGCATAATAAAAGTAATATGTACGGTCTAATCGCTGGATTTGTTGAAGTCGGTGAAACATTAGAAGAAGCTGTACAACGAGAGGCTTTTGAAGAAGTCGGTTTAAAACTGAAAAATATTCATTATATGTCGAGCCAACCGTGGCCATTTCCAAGTAATTTAATGATTGCTTTTCATGCTGAATATGATTCAGGTGATATTCAATTACAAGTGGAAGAAATTAGCGAGGCTCAATTCTTTAAGTTTGATCAACTACCTGAAATTCCATTTAAAGGTAGTATTGCACATGCAATGATTATGCAAATTATTGACAATAAAAAAGCATCTTAATCAAGATGCTTTTTTATTTAATCTTCTAAAGCTTCATCTAAGAAATGCAAAATCGTTCGTTTGGTTTTGAAGTAATGACTTACAAAACTGGCCAAAGTCGCCACAATGGTAATGTGTCCAGTCTTAGGAATAATCATCACATGACTATGATTACCCTTTTCTCTCAATGCCTTATCAAGATCGAAACTATTATGATTACCAACCAACTGATCATTCTCAGCCATCAATAAATAATGTTTAATCTTATTCGGATTGATAAAATAATACGGCATCACTTGTTGATACGATGTTTTTTGATCAAAAGCATGTTCAGATAAAGGATCATCTTTATAGTCAAAATGATACGGGCCAGCCAAACCAACAATTGCCTTAATATTATCTGTATATTTAAATTGCTGAGGCTGAGCAGAATACACCACAGACATCACATTAAAAGCACCCGCAGAATGTCCCATCAAAATGATGTTATCAGTTGAAATATTCAGCTTCGCTTTATTTTGATTCAAATAATGAATCGCTTGCGCTAGATCATCGACAAATGCTGGAAAGATATTCTCTGGAGCAAGTTGATAATTAATAACAGCAACATCAAAACCTTCTCGAGCAAAGGTTTCGCCAATGAATAAATAATCTCTCTTATTACCATGTTGCCATGATCCACCATGTACAAAAACAATCAAAGGTTTTTGTTTCTTTGGATTCTTGGTTCGATAAAGATCCAGTCGATTTCTGGCTTTTAATCCATAAGCAAGATGTTCTTCTTTTTCAAAAGTATCCTTTGGCGTCAGATAATTCATCGAATAGCTTGCTAAATCATATAGGCGAAATTCCTGATAAAAGTTTTTCGCCCGTATAACATTTTCTTGTACTTGTTGAATAAGTTGCTTCATAGATTAGGGTTTAGTCGGAGTAATAGTCGCTGGTTCAGTCTGATCGGGATCAATTGCAACTGGAGTTTCAACTAAAGGTTGTGTTGAAGCACCACCAATCATCGGTGTTGCTGCTGTAGCACTTGCTACCGCCCCAGATGGTTGATCAATATTATCAATCAGTGTCACGATTTTACTCACATTACCAACTTTTTGTAAGACATCATCTAAATCTCTTATCTCAGCGGTATTTAAACGGCCCATCACATAAAGGATGCCATTTTCAGTATGAACTAATACTTTACTATCAGATACAACAGGTGCTCTCATTAGCAAACCACGAGTATTTGCGGTCACAGTAGAGTCCTGCATAATCGTGTTGTAATTTACTTTATCACCAACAGTAATGTAATTATGCACAGCTTTTACATCACTCATGGCTCTTAAATTGTCTTCTGCTAATTGTTTCAAATAAGGATCAGGAACTTGCCCTGTTAATAAAACATTACTATGAAAACTTTCAATATTGATTCGTGACTGCTTAAAGCGATGATCCAATTTATACAAATTAATATTTGCAGTGCGTTTAATTGAGGAATCAATAAAAACCTGCCCTAAACTACGTTCACCACTTTCAGTACCAATCGGCGAAGTTCCTGTACCACCTGAAATAAAACTCGCACATCCTGATAAACTTGCAGCGCAAAGTAACGTAATCGTTAAACGTTTTAACACTTGGCAAGACTCCCTATCTTCAAACTTGTTAAATCTTTGGCATTTATCTTAAAAAATAATAAATTATTACTCAATCTAAAGTAAACGCATGTTGAATCCATTGCTGATCATACTGCAATTTGGAAAAATCTGGTTGTACTGTTTTTGCAAATTTCTTTGGAAAATCAAAACAAATCACATCAAAACGACAATCAAAATCATCATAATTAGGATGTTTTTGTAAAAAAAATTGTGCTGTTTTAATGATTTTACGTTGTTGCGCGCGAGTAATAACTTCACAAGCGGTCGCATAACTCCCTAAAGATCTAGCCTTTACTTCAACAAAAACAAGCTCTTTACCTGATCTTACAATCAGATCAATTTCACCATATCTAGAATGATAATTTTGATTTACATATTGGTAATTTTCTAATTCCAATAATTCCCTTGCTTTTTGTTCTGCCCAACGACCCAAATCCTCAACAATATCTTCTGCCATACTACGACCATTTTTATTTTAAAATTTGAATTTCATTTTTTTGTTGTTGATAACAATAAGGTTGCCTATCAATTTTTCCATCTTTAACGCTAATCGTACCTGTACGCCCTTCAAAGGTGAATTTACGCTCAGGGTTTTCTAATAATTGTTGACTTATCGTCCAAGCATCTCCTCCAAAAGCTAATAAACGTTGAAATGCCATTGTTTCTGGTTGTTTCTTATAGGCTTCGATTAAATCTGCCCATTGTCCATTATATAGCGCGGGTGTATCACAAAAACTTAAACCGATTGGAATAGATTGTCCCTGCTCAATACTCATCGGTGTGACATAAATATTCTTTTCGGGTAATGTACCTAATTGTTCCAACCAATGGTGACTCCCTAATAATAATACCCCTTCTTTACTAGATCGTTTTTGTGGTACTTCATCAACAAATTCTATTTCTGATGAAAATTGATCCTTTAGGGCAGAAAGCAAAAGTTCTGTTGCTGACTCAGTTCCTGTTTCTCGTACGATAAAAAGCTTTTTGATGCGATCTTTTCGAAAACGATGATTTAATGCTGCCGCATCTTGTTGCTTTGCTAAGCTAAATTGCCATACCTTATCACTTTGAGTATTAACATCATTTAAAGCAAGCACAGGAATTTGAGGATTCATTTGAATCACCTCTTCAATTTCAGTTCGTAGCAAGGGCCCAACAATCAGATGAACGTTGTGATCTATTTTTTTCTTAAAAATCGTATCGATACTATTTTTAGTTGAATCTACAAAAATAATTTTTTCTTTACTGCCAGATGCTGTATAAGCACTCAGAAAACCGCGTTTGATGCTTTGACTCGCTCGCGCCATCGTACCCGATTCAGGTAGAATCACGAGTATGTCCGCATATACAGGACTTACAAGCGCTGCCAAACCTAGCAGCAAACAATATTTTTTGTAATACATGAGGGAGTTACCTTTTATGAGTGCTCAATTATTTGTTGTAGCAACCCCGATTGGGCACTTAGATGACATGACCTTTCGTGCGATTGATATTTTAAAGTCTGTATCGGTGGTTGCGGCAGAAGACACTCGTCAATCTGCTCAATTATTTAAACACTATAATATCTCAACACCGTTAACAGCGTGTCATGATCACAATGAAAGTAACAAAATTGATCAACTTATACAAAGAATGTTAAATGGTGAAAGTATTGCTCTGATTAGTGATGCGGGAACACCGTTAATTAGTGACCCTGGATTTAAATTAGTACGCGCAGCACAAGAACATAAGATCCGCGTCATTCCAGTACCAGGTGCCTGTGCTGCAATTGCAGCTTTGAGTGCTGTAGGTTTACCAAGTGATCGCTTTAGTTTTGAAGGTTTCTTACCGTCAAAGGCTTCGCAACGAATTAGCCAACTTGAAAAACTAAAAGATGAGACACAAACACTCATTTTCTATGAAGCACCACATCGTATTTTAGACAGTATTAAAAATATGGCTGAGGTATTTGGTGAAGATCGTCCTGTAGGTTTTGCTCGTGAAATCACAAAGACCTTTGAAACTATTAAAAAAATGACTTTAAAAGAGTTGGTCACTTTTATTGAAAATGATCACAACCAAGAGAAAGGTGAAATTGTAGTTGTTGTGGGTGGTGCCACTGCTGAAAAAGACATGGAACAAGATAAATTGGATGAGTTGCTAAAACGCTTATTACAAGATTTATCTGTCAAGGCAGCATCTCAATTGGCTGCTGATTTGACAGGTATCAAAAAGAAAGTTGCTTATCAACGTGCTTTAGAACTCACTCAAAAAGATTAAAAAAACAGAGGTGTAGATTTCTGTGAAATCTATACCTCTGTTAAGATAAAGTATCAAAACAATCTCTTTTAAGCTTTTGTACCGAAAGTATTTGGGTCTATTTTTCTTTCTGCTCTGGCTTGTTGAATGACACTTAAGCCAGATGAAACACCTAAATATGCAATGATAAAAGCAACAATTAAATCTGGAAACATGGTTCCTGTCCCAAATACCCCCACCGCAGCGATAATCACCGCAATATTACCAATCGCATCATTACGGCTACAAAGCCATACAGACCGCATATTTGCATCACCATCACGGAATGCATAAAGCATTAATGCAACAACCACATTCACGACTAATGCCACTACACCAATCGTTCCCATCAGCATTGGTTCAGGCGTGATCCCAAGCCACCATGTCCACATCACTTTCATCATAACGAAAATGCCAAACACAGCCATGGTAATACCTTTTAATAAAGCTGCTGTCGCCCGCCAATACAAGGTCATCGACAACACTGCCAATGAGATGGCATAGTTGGCGGCATCACCTGCAAAATCTAGTGCATCTGCCCATAACGACACAGAACGTGCATGTGAACCACCAATAATCTCAACAAAAAACATAAGTGCATTTAAAACTAAAGCAATCCAAAGTGCTTTTCTGAATTTTGGGCTAATTTTTTTTGCTGGGGCACATGCTGTATTGCATCCACATCCTGCCATGACTTTTCTCACATAATCTTTTATAGTGATTTAAAACCCTAGAGTAACTCCAGAGTCAAGCATGATTAATCTTACGATTGGACAATTAGCAAAAGAGACTGGTGTTTCAGTCGATACCATTCGTTATTATGAAAAAATTGGATTGCTTGAAAAAGCAAAAAGAAGTGCGGGAAATTATCGCTATTACTCTGCACAGATGCTTTCAGAGCTTTTATTTCTAAAACATTGTCGAGAGCTTGGAATTACACTGCACGATATTCAAAAACTCAAAGAACTATCCGCAAATCCAGATCAAACATGTATGGAAGTAGACCATCTAATAGATCAATATCTTAATGAAGTTTCTCAGAAAATAAAAAATCTAGAACATCTCAAGCAAGATCTTTATCACCTAAAACAGCAATGCTCTCAACATCGTACAATTCAGCAATGTGGTATTTTAAAGGAGTTACATCAACCACTTGAATGTGAACATGAATCTCACCAACATAAAAAAGCACCTCAATCATGACAATTTATGGTTTTAATTTTACTCCTTATCAAATTTCAACTGCTCTCTTTTCGTAACTACAGGCAACTATCAAAACAATTGTTCGGTTTATTATAAACTGACCAATGAACAATTTAATGGGTGCAATGGGATGATTGATTAGCAAGAGTTCGGCTGTGAAAGATAAGAAAAATATTTCAATAAATTAATAATATAGTAAACACAGAATCCTATTTAATTTAATATTTTAACTCAATAAAAGGAAGCCTATGATTAGGCTTCTTTTATGCATAAATTATTCGTGGGTCTCACCCGGTGGCACTTCGGTAATACGCCCGCCACGTGCCAAAAACGCTGCAACCTCATCTTCTAAAGCTTGGCGTTGTTTCTGTTTAGCAGTCACTGTTAAGGTTTCTGCTTCAGCCAAATCTGCGTCATTGGCACTTGACTCTTCGCTATCCGCACCACTTTCTGCAGCTTTCGCTTCTTCATCGTCTACCGCAGAATCTTCAGTGTTTTCGTCGTAATCATTCATTTCCGTCATATTACTCTCCCCACAATGACTAAACTCTCATCATCGTTATTTGGTCATCAGAACTTGATGAAATTTAACAAGCTCTTCTCATTTATCAAAGCAAAATATTCATCAAATTGTGCTTTTTATAACCAAATTCACTCTGATTTATAAATGATTGTTTAAAAAATATCTACTGTTTTTTAGCAAGCGTAACGAGTGTGCTGTAAAGCCCCTAATCCATTCGCTTGTCGCATAAAGCGATCTTTAAACCAATCGAATTGTTCAACTTGTTTTAGACCAAAGTTCCGTGCCCAAACAAACGGAAATAATTCTGAACTTTCCAACCAACCAATCGCGGACATACTGTGCATCATGGCATCATTCTGACCTTTACGTTGGTGTTCATAGCGCAATAAAGTTTGCTCATTGGCCCACACACCGCGTTTTAAATCATGCAGTAGAACATCACACAATACCGCAGCATCCAGACAGCCAATATTTACACCCTGTCCAGCCAAAGGATGAATCACATGCGCAGCATCGCCAATCAATGCCAAACCAGATTTAATATAACGCTGGGCAGCGCGAGCTTTTAGTGGGAATTGTGCTCTGGAACGAACTGCAACCACTTCTCCCAACATTTGCAGACTTTCTTGCGTCAATAGTTGCATAAACGCTTGATCGCTGAGTGCTGAATATTCATCGGCGTAATCATCTGGTAAAGTCCAAACAATCGACTGCCAATAACCATTCTCTTGTGGATCAAAACTCGCCATCGGCAAATAAGCCAATGGACCCGTCGGTAGGAAAATTTGTCGTGCCACATATTGATTCGGCTGGGTGGTTTTAATCGCACAACTGATCGCGGCTTGCTTATAATCCAAGACATCTAGATCAATATACGCCTGTTCACGTACAAAAGAATTCGCCCCATCTGCACCAATCAGCAACTTGGTTTTTAATGTTGTGCCATCCGCCAATTGAATCGACCAACCTTGAGGAATTTGCTCAATACGAATCACTTTGACTTGAGTACGATAATCGTTGAGCTGCTGCAACATTTTTTGTTGAATCGCAACATTCAAAACACTGGGCTCAACCATCGAACCCAAAGCCTGATCTGATTGAGGTTGCTGTTCAGATGGATGACCAAAATTAATTTCGCCATAGCCATTTTTATTCCAGACTTGCATACCTGAATAGGGCATTTGACGCGCTAAATCATCCCAAACATCGACTGTTTTAAGTAAGTGAATGGTTGCTTGACTCAGTGCCAATACTCGAGGATTCATTACAGCCAATGTCTTTTCTTGATCTAGCACAGGTGCAGCATCCAATACCGTCGCTTGCACCCCACCTTGGGCTAGCAATAAAGCGGTTAATCCACCGACTAAGCCACCACCAACAATCACAACATCTAACAACTCACTCATGCTTTTAGCCCCATTGCATAATTGGCAACCAAAGGCTTAACACCCGGAATTACATCAAATGCAATCAGTCCAGTATTGCGTAATAATTTAAGGATTGGATTCTGATTACTAAAGCCACGCACCACTGAATCACAGAACTTAATCACCCGTTGTTGATCTTTCAAACGGGATTGTTCATAAGCCAATAAATTTTCTGGAGCACCAATATCATCGGACTTCGCCAATTGTTCCATCAAGAAACGAACCAGTACCTCTGCATCACGCAAACATAGGTTAAAACCTTGTCCTGCCACTGGATGAATCGTATGTGCCGCATTACCCATTAATACCACACGCCCTACCGCCTGCTTATGTGCCAAAACCTGAGCCAATGGATAGCTAAAACGTTTACCTGTTTTTTCAAACTTACCTGCACGATCACCATAGGTTTCCTGTAAAGCATCAAGGAAATGTTGATCATTTTCTTCACCCAACCATTCTGCTTCAGTGCCTTTTTTTACTGGCCAAACCACTGAGCGACGGTATTCGCCTGGTAATGGTAACAATGCCAATGGCCCCAATGCGCTAAAGCGTTCAAAGCCAACGTGCTGGTGCGGCTTAGAAGTCTGTACGGTGGTCACAATCGCGACTTGGTCGTAATCATGCTCATCGACACCTACGCCAATCGCTTGGCGGCAGAATGAATCACGACCATCAGCCGCAATCACTAACTTGGACTTTAAGGAATGGATATATTCACCATTGCGCATGGCTTCAATTTGGACTTGGTCTGCATCTTGCGTCAGTGAAGTTACTTGTACACCATCAATCAACTCAATCAATGGTTGTTGACGTACTTGGGTGAGCAACACACGGCCTAGCCATGCATTCTCAATCACTTGTCCAAAGCTTTCTACTTTTTCTTGTTCTGCCACTAGGCGTGCCTTACCAAAACTCCCCTGCTCAGTAATATGTACCTGCAAGATTGGTGTCGCATGTTGCTGTAATGCATCCCATAAGCCTAATTTTTGGTAAATCTGTACACTACGGCGTGACAATGCGGTATTACGCGCATCAAAGCTAGAATGATAAGGCGCAACGTTTTCGTCATCGTAATTCGGATATTTCACAGCTTCTAATAACTTTACTGCGATATTAGATTTTGCCAACATTAAAGCAAGGCTGAGTCCAACCATACCTCCACCGACAATGATGACTTGTTGCTGCATAATATTATTCCTTATCAGTTTTTCATGACTTGATGTTTCGGGACTATCTTACTCTAACTCAAATCAGGATTGGAATTTGTACTTTGTTTGGTCTATTTTTTTCAAATTACATTCAAATTAGACTTAAAAATTAAATACTTTTTTCTTGTTTCCGAACTTATGATCTTTGTAGCTAATTTATTAAAAGCATATAGCGATAAGATTCTTCTGTTCAAAAGTCCTCTATCTTGCAAATAAAGGTATAGAGAGAAAATAGTTAGCGAAATACACAACAACCACCTTATCTCAAATATCTTGCAATTATTGCAACTGTAACTGCTTGTGTAATGTATATTTCTTATATTCCACAAATTATGGAAAATTTGGCAGGTCATAAAGCCAATCCAATTCAACCTGCGGCTGCTGCGATTAATTACACACTTTGGGTATGAGTATGGCATCTTAATTAAAGACAAAACCGTCGCGATTTCCAATTTCATTAGTGTTTTTTGGTGTTATTGCATATTTGATAGCATTTTAATTTCTTTTTATCGTTGACTCATATTTTCACACAATACAGTCCAACTCTGCTGCTCTATTACATTAATATTATTGTTAATTATAATGGTTGCCTGAAAATATCCCCATATCGAAATAATAAAAAATGAAATACAAATTATCAATTTAATGACCACAGGCATTACAGCTCGCCAACCATATTTATATTTTATTTTTCTTAAGACTTTTTTATGAGGTAATGGATATTGTTTTAACTTAATCACCGGATAATCATTTTTAATCCAAAAAAATAAGGAAACACATCCAAAAAAAATATACATTCCTACAAATTCACCATAGAAAAATACTTGCCGCCCATAAGAAGAACACTCCAACCAATATGATATTTTAGTTATTCCAAAAATACCCCATAAAAATAAAATCACTGGCATTGAATATAATACATACAATAACCGCAACCTTATTCCTTCTTTAAAGGTATATTTTGGCGCATATTCACTCATTATTATTCTCTTTTTTATAGAAAAATGGGCTAAATCTATTAGCCCATATCAGATCTTTATGCTTTCTTTTAAGCCATCAAACTTTCAATCTCTTCAACAGTTTTCACTACATTCTTAGTCAAAACCAATGGTCCATTTTCAGTCACGACAATATCGTCCTCGATACGAATCCCGATACCGCGCCATTTTGCATCAACAGTTTCATCATCAGGTGCAATATATAAACCAGGTTCAACGGTTACCACCATACCCGCCTCATAAGCACGCCAATCTTCGCCAGTTTTATAAGCACCCACATCATGTACATCCATACCGAGCCAATGGCCTGTACCATGCATAAAGAATTGACGGAACGCTTCACTTTCAACCAACGCATTCACATTACCGCTCAGCAAACCTAAATCAACCAAACCTTGGGTTAAAATCTTCACAGCCACTTCATGCGGATATTTATAATGATTGCCAATACGGGTTGCATCAATCGCAGCGAGCTGCGCTTCTAAAACCACATTATAAAGTGCTTTTTGCTCAGGACTAAACTTGCCATTTACAGGGAACGTACGGGTAATATCCGATGCATAAAACTCGTATTCACATGCCGCATCAATTAAAACTAAATCACCGTCTTTTAAAGGCTTGTTATTTTCAACATAATGCAAGATACAAGCATTTTCACCACCACCGACAATGCTGTTATAAGCAGGTACACAACCATTTTTACCAAAGATATAATTCAGCTCTGCTTCCAGCGCATATTCCATCATATCTGGCTTTACATTTTGCATAGCAAGCGTATGCGCCTCTGCACTGATATTGGCTGCGATCTGCATTAACTCAATTTCTTGTATTGATTTTTTCAAACGCATTTCATCAACAATACGGTCCAACTGAACCACTTCAGCGGGTGCGGCACTACCACGACGCTGTTGTGCATCTGCTTTTTGGATCCATTGGCTGACACGTGCATCAAATTCCGCATTTTGACCAATACGATAATAAAGACGCTGTTTATTTAACAACTTGTCGATAATTTCTTCATCAAGCAGATCTATTGCATACGCTTCATCTGCATCATAGATTTCAATCGCACCATCAATCCCAGCGCGATAGCCATTCCAGATTTCCATTTCACGATTACGTTCACGGCAGAACAAGCTATAGCTATATTCCTCACCTTCTTCAAAGGTTTCAATGATTGCAACGGCTTCTGGCTCGGCGAATCCAGTCAGATAATAAAAACTACTGTCTGCACGATATTTATAATCCGCATCGCGATTACGATACATTTCTGCTCGAGTCGCAATAATTGCAATGCTATTGCTGCCTATTTGTTTAGCAAGAAGATCACGACGTTGTTTGAAATCGGCTTGACTTAATTTCATATTGTCCTTCTGATGAAGATGAATGATTGTAAGTATCTTTATTTATAAGAGCTTAAGGCACCGCCCGAGTTAACTCGGACGATGTGGGGTGAACATTTCGACAACCGTTTGCGGATCAGTCGCCTGATTATCTTGATTTCTGCTTTTGGCATGAAAGTTTTTCAATAATGAACTTTCAGCGACAGGAATCTTAGTACGACCAATTGATAAACTCACAGGAATCAAACGTACAAACTCATACAATTCCTGATAGCTTTCTTCACCCTCTTCATCATTATCAGAGTCTTCAAACTCAACAGCTGCAACATCTTGTAAATGTTCAATCAGCTCTTGTTCTTCACCACGAATATGACCTGAAGCCAAACCAAAACCAAGAACTACGCCTGCGCACCAATCGGCTAAGGCTTGCACACGATCTATAAGCAAATGGCTATCATCTGGAAGCATAGGCAAATAATCTAATTCATCATCTGACAAAGCATGAGAAACATCTTCTGCTTCATCCGTTAAACTTTCTAGTGCTTCTGGCTGTAAAGCTGGCACGTTGAGGGTGTTTAAAATTTGTGACCATTCATCGGTGGTTGGCGCTTGTGTGACACAAACTATACCTGTGAGTAAACCATGTAACTCACTTGGACTTGAAATTTCTTCAATCCCATCAAAATGGGCATTCCATTCCGTCCAACCTGAAATATCGTCTTGCATTCGTTTATCCAATCTCTATACTGCTGTATATATTACCTTTGATTGCAACTCTGTGCGACCTTCGTTATGTTAGAACAATTACAGCGTCTACAAGCGCATATTGGTGTTTTAAAAACACGCTTACATCATTTAGAGCGAGAGAATACTTCGCTTACTGAGGCTAAACAATTAGCTGAAACTGACCACCATGCACAAGTTGTGCAGAAAAATAGCATCATCACGCAAAAGCAGGAAGAAGTTGATAACTTAACTGAACAATTGTCTCAGTTACAAGATCAATTTAAACAACTGAATCAAGATGCAACAACTTTAGCGGAACGTTATAGCCGTTTAGAGAAAAGCACCACTGATTTAAAAAACCGCTTCCAAGAGATTTTGGCTGAGCGTAATGACTTACGTGTAAATAAAGAGAAGTTACAAGCACAGCAACGTCATAGTCAGCAAGAAATTCAAGATTTACAACAAGATCGTGATCGCTTGTTACAGAAAAATGAGTTGGCAAAATCTAAAGTTGAGGCGATTATTCAACGTCTTTCAATTTTAGGCACTGCACAAGATCAACATGCACAAGAAATTCAGCAACTCGCGCATCCAAATGCTGAAACTCAAGAGGAAACCTGATCATGAGTGAACCCATTGTTGTTGAGCTTCGCTTAATTGAACAGACCTTCCGTCTAAATACGACCGAAGATAAGCGAGAAGAACTTGAGCGTGCCGCTGAATTTTTAAATCAAAAGTTTCATGGTATGCGCCGTAACGCACCACGTGTTGAACATAATAAACTTGTTATTATGGTTGCACTGCAAATGGCTCAAGAAGTGTTTAGCTTAAACAAATCATTACAGGAATATGCACATTGTGAGCATTTACTCCAAACGATTTTGGAAGATATAGAACAAACTGTTGAGTAAAATTGCACAAAGCCTCATCAATTAATAATTATCTTTACAAGTAGCGATTGTCATCGTGTAAAGATCAGTTATACTAAAACTGTCTCTAGGGTGTTCGCCAGTACGTCTAGTCCCCTGCCGATACTTAAATTTATGGATGTGTCCTGTATATTTTGAGTGTATGCCTACCCCGAGTAGGAAACCCAGTAAGTATGCGTCACCTCCACCTTGAACTCATCGGGTTCAGGGTAACGACCATGCAGCGGCATCTCTGGAGCATTTTTTTAATTATAAAAACAATAATTTCACCTCAAATATTATTTAACAAATAATTTTTCCGGATAAAATTTAGATGGCTAAATTAATATCCATTAAATATTTTTATAATAGTTCATCACTATCAATTAAATATTGTTGTAAGAATGCTGTGAACGAATCTGCAACTTTTCTTTTTGATGATCCTCCCACATGATATACAACACCATCCGAACCAATCTGATCGAGTTGTACCGCATACCCCCAACACCACATTAAATAGTCCGAAAATACAAAACAGTTAGGATATAAAAACTTATCTTTATCATAGTAGCTTGAAATACTTTCAACCGATTGGAATGCGTCCATCGACACGAACGTAAAATAATTATCATCCATATCTCGGTCAGCTATACCATTAAATTCCAAAAAGTAAGCTGTTAAAATGGGTGATAATTTAACTTGATGCTTATATTCAAAAGCCAAAATTTCCCGCCACGTTGCTGGTTTATTCAAGCTTATATTCTGTTTCTGCAATTTAAGTTTAATCTTATTAATTACATTCATGATTTACCCTACTAGATATCAATCTAAATAAAGTAAATCATTCCTGCAAACCAGATGATCAATTCTTTGGATATAGTTTATCACTCATCTTTCAAAGCACATTCATAATTACTAGGATCTTGTGAACAACGAACCTGTTTCAGCAACTTCATCATATCTTTATCGTAAAAACCTTCTTTGGTCATTTGCACTCGCGCTTCGCGCATTAATCGAACATAACCAGGTTTATCACTTTCGTTAAGGTTAAGCCAAAATTTATCTGGAATTTTGGCTTCAATTTTATCTACGAATTCAAATGCTGGATTCAACTGTTTTGAGATAACTTCACGCGCAATAGAACCCATTCCTGCTGGAAACTTATTGCGATGCATAATTAACGTCCCAGTGACTTGAATGACTGGGAACTTGATAATTCCACCAACAGCTTTGCCCGATTTATCTGTCATCCCTTTTTGTAGCTCAAGCGGTTCAAATAAAATAGCTGGGCCTGCCATGATATCAACTTCTTTATTATTAAACTTACCACCGACAGTAACCAAGTCAACGGAGACAGGTTGCGCACCCACGTTTTGTACCAATTTCTTTTGAGTTTCATCAAATTGGAAAACCGCAACTTTTTTACCTGCTGCTTTGGCTAAAGTATTAATATTACGATCCGTCACCATAATATAAGCTGCACCTAGTGGTACAACACCCACAACTTCATAGTCTTTATTCACCATTTTTTCATCAAATTTTGGATTAGCTAGAACTTGAATCACTGAACTTAATTGTTTATAGGTTTGTAGTGCTCCAATTGCATCAATACTTCCTACAAATTTATTAAATTGTTTTGCACGCAGATTACTAATCCCTGCACCATCACAGCGTTTACTACGGAAATCTTCTGTGAGCACCGCTTCATTGGTATAAACTTTTAAATTGACCAAAGTAGACGCTGATTTTTTAAGTTTTGGATAATCAAAATCTAATTTGAACTGTAAATGAGATGGTCGTGTCACATTCATATTGACACCAAACTGCTTGGCTACACGTACCATACGTGGAATTTCAGTGATGTAACTTGTAGCCTGTTCAAAAGCCTCACTATGCTCTCCATTTGGAGAGAACACACATAAAGTGACTTGATTTGGAATTTGTTGCCACGTTTTAGGATCGTTAAGTAGCTGTTTAATCTTATTTTGTGAATGTGCAGAAAGTGTTAAATCTAGTTTACCTTCAGGTGCTGCATGACTCGCATTCATCAATAATAATGATGATACGATAATACTTGAAGTAAAAAGTGATTTTACAACACGACTAAGTTTATTGTTTTGCATCTTCAGTTCCATCCTTAGCTATTTCCCAATAGTTTTCATTCAAATTAAGGATAAAATAGAGAAATAGAATTGACTGCATTCATTTTGATGATGTCAGTTGGGTCAAAATAAAGCCTCCACTCTCAACTTGTGAGAATAGACGCTTTATTTTTCTAAAAATGAATTATGATTTATTCAAACGTAAAGCATTCACCACAACAGAAAGCGAGCTTAATGACATTGCTACAGCAGCAAACATTGGTGTGAGCAATAATCCTGTTAGTGGATAAAATAAACCTGCTGCAACAGGAACACCTAATCCATTATAAACAAAAGAGAATGCAAGATTTTGCTTCATATTTTTTACCCCTAATTTTGCCATATGAACTGCTTGCGCAACCCCTTGAATGTCCCCTTTAACTAAAGTCACTTGCGCTGTTTGCTTGGCAATATCTGTTCCTGTTCCCATCGCAATACCAACATTCGCCTGTGCCAGTGCTGGTGCATCATTGATACCGTCCCCAGCCATTGCCACAATTTTTCCCTGAGCTTGTACTTGTTTCACAATTTCAAGTTTTTGCTTAGGATCAAGATTGCCATAGACTGTTTTAATACCTAAAACATCTGCAACCATATTTGCATTTTTCTGATGATCACCAGTTGCCATAATCACTTCAATTCCATCAGCATGTAGTTGATCAATCACAGTTTTGGCATTTTGTTTGATTGCATCATGAATCGAAATATAGGCAATCACTTCTTGTTCGGACATCAGAAAACTAAACACATCACCTTGTGCACGTTTTTGATCCAACTCATGGATTAAATCAGCATCTAAGGTCAACGCTAACTGTTCAATAAGCTTCTGACTGCCAATATACAAGGTCTGGTGATCAATGTTTCCTTTCACACCAAAGCCTGCGACATCTTCAAAATCAGAAACATTGAGCAATTGATTTGGATCAACTAATTTAGTTAATGTCTGTGCAATTGGATGCGTCGAATATTGTTCAATCGATGCAATCAATAACTCAATTTGTGTCTGGCTATACGCTTCTGATAAAGACCGAATCTCTTTTAAACTTGGCTTACCCTCGGTCAATGTTCCTGTTTTATCAATAATCAAAGTATTTACTTTGCTTAAAGCTTCAATCGCTTCAGCATCTTTAAACAACACGCCTTTTTGAGCTGCTCGTCCCGTGGTTGCCATCACTGACATCGGTGTTGCCAAGCCAAGAGCACATGGACAAGCAATAATCAAAACAGCGACTGCACACATTAAAGCCAAATCAAACTGTGCTTTCCCAAATACCATCCACGCAATAAAAGTCAGCACACTGATACTGAGTACGGCGATCACAAAATATTTTGCAACCACATCTGCAATTCGTTGCAATGGTGCCTTGGAGCGTTGCGCATCAGCGACAGTTTGGATCATTTTGGCTAATGTTGTGTTCGTACCTACAGCAGTTGTTTGGATTCGAATAGCACCTTGTTGATTAATTGTCCCGCCAATAACTAGATCACCTTTTTCCTTTTTCACAGGAACAGGCTCACCTGTCATCATTGATTCATCAACATAGGTCTTTCCATCAACCACTACACCATCAAGTGGAATTTGCTCACCCGATGATATTTGCAAAATATCACCTTGTTTGACCATCGCTATATCTACTTCAACAACTTGATCATGCTGCACAAGTTTCGCTTTAGCAGGTTGTAAACGTAGTAAAGCTTTTAATGAATTTGCTGTTTGTGAACGTGCTTTTAGTTCTAAAATTTGACCCAACAAGCTTAATGAAACAATCATACATGCTGCTTCAAAATACACAGCAACACCATGCCCTGTTTTCGCTTCAATAGGGATTAATGATGGAAAAATCGTGGCAATAACACTATAAATAAATGCTGCAAGTACCCCAACACCAATCAAACTCCACATATTCAGATGTCCTGTTTTATAGGACACCCAGCAACGTTGTAAAATGGGATAACCCGCCCATAACACCACAGGCAAACTCAAAAGAAGTTCAATCCACGGCTGAACATGTGGCGAAATAAAAGCATGAATATGTGACCCCATGGCCAAGATCATTACCAACAAACTCAAAGGTAATGTAGTCCAAAAACGTCGACTAAAATCTACTAACTCAGGATTTGGTCCATCATCCAAAGTGGGTTGCATCGGCTCAAGTGCCATCCCACAAATTGGGCAAGTTCCTGGCCCTTTTTGTACAATTTCAGGATCCATTGGACAGGTATAATCCATATCCATTGCCCCCTGAGGTACAGGACGCTGATCGACTGGAATTAGATAAAATTCAGGATCATTTTTAAATTTATCCAAACAAGATGGATTACAGAAATAATAGGTTTTACCTTGATAATCTGTTTTTAAATCTGTCGTGATTTTGACTGACATACCACAAACAGGATCAATCTCTGTATCAACTAAATTGCTTTCACTTGAATGATTATGCTTTCCACAACAAGAAGAAGATTTTTTAGCTTCATCTTGAATAGATGCTACTTCTGGTTTAGGGCCACAACATGAACTTAGTTTTTGCTTTGTTGGCTTAGGCTTACAACAAGAAGATGTTTGAGCTAATTCAATAGGCTGATCTAATTCACTTTCACAACATGAACCTGCTTTTTGTTGAGGCTCATTAGCACAGCAAGATGATGTTAATTTTAGATCTTGATCTGATTTTAAATAATTTTCAGGCTTTGAGCTAAATTTCTGTTGGCAACCTGCTGAACAGAATAAATAGCGGATACCTAGGTAATCAAAATAGTGCTGCGAGTTTTCAGCGACTGTCATACCGCAAACTGAATCAATATATTTGTACACAAGCGGTACTTCATTTTTAGAACAGCATGAAGATGGTTGTTGAGTCATGACGACACCTATCTTTTCTTTCTCGATAGGACTAGGATAAAGTCTGTACCTAGGTACAGAGTCAAGTGCTTTTTCACTATCCCAACAAAGGTATGAGAAAATGAACCTTACAATCGGAAAATTAGCAAAATCCTGTCACGTTAATGTCGAAACCATTCGTTATTATCAACGTATAGGCATAATGCGAATACCTGAAAGCACTCAAAGTTACCGATATTACAATCAGCAAGACTTAGAGACCTTGAGCTTTATTCAAAAAGCAAAGGATGCTGGATTACAACTGAATGAAATTAAAGAATTGCTCACACTGAATTTAGAAGATCGCATCCAAGTCAGACATGTTATTGAACAACGATTAAGCAAGATCGATGAAAGAATTCAGGAACTTGTGGGACTTAAGCAAAGACTTTCCACATGGTTAAACGAGTGTAAAACGACAGAAGACGAATGTTGTCCAATATTGATGGAACTCAAACAATAAGTTCCATCAATAAATCTAGACAATTGGATCAATAGTAATCAAAAAAAGTACATAATATTAAATAAATGACCAAATCACATTTTCATCCTTCTGCTTCAATAAGAAACTGGTTTGGTAATCATCAGCGACGATGAGATGCTGATTAGAGATCAACATTACTTTCAACAGCGTATCATTATGATAAATCAAATCATTTTTACCTTCTTTAGTTAAGATAAGCATTTGATCTAAGACAATTACATTTTTTGAATCAAACATACTTTTTCCCTCTAAACCTTACCCTATGGTTTTTTAAATATTTTTATAAAGTGACACAGTGAATATCGTAACGAATGAAATAAAATACCCCGCTCATTCATAGCGCTAAAATATTCCTTTTAATTGTTTAAATATGTGAAATAACAAAGTATTTGCGATTTTCACGACAAGATTATAGGGCACTTTTTACGCAATTTGTGATATTTTTGCCATATAAAACCAAAATTTGTTATTTTATTCTTATTTTTGACAGCATAGTAATTAAGTCTAATGCTACAGCTGTGTGATTACTTTGAGTTGTCAGAATCTATAACTGATCAATAGCATTAGAACTTCAATTTATTTAGATACTTAAGCACACTTAAATCAAGTATGATTCTCGAGGCTTTGTTTTATTTTGAATACGATGAATAGTGATTTACATGTACTCAGAAAAGATATTCGTTTAAAAAGAAAACGAGTGAATCGGTTTGAACATAAAAAAAGTGAGCAAGATGCTTTAAATCGCCTCAGATCAATACCTCAATTCAAGTTTGCAAAAAGCGTTGGATTATATCTTCATGCTTTTGGTGAAGTGCACACTCACAAACTCATTCAACTTTGTTTTAAACACAAAAAACTCGTTTACCTACCCATGATCTGCACGATGAATCAAGAACTTGTATGGGTAAAAATAAGCTCTAAGCAATACTCAAATCAACGTTTTTCCCATCATCCTCTCGGGATGAAAGAACCCATGGCAAGTCGCGGTCATCATATTTCCATTTTGGATATTTTAATTATGCCTTTACTTGCCTGTGATCACTTAGGGACACGAATTGGCATGGGAGGTGGTTTCTATGATCGTACTTTGGCAAGTGCGCCGCATAGACCTTTTCGTTTAGGTCTCGCCCATACATTTCAATATATTGATCAAACCTTACCTAGACAAAAATGGGACCAACCACTTCATGGTTTACTAACACCTAAAAAGTTCTATATTTTCAAGACTTAACCTTATTTTTCTAATATTTTTTAGAAAAAAACCGACCAATTTAGTCTTTTTTTAATATTTTCTAAGTAAAAACCCTTGTAATTTTTGAAATGCACATCACTATAAAAAACATGGCAACACCGTTGTCACTCATTAGGAGTGCCCATGTCTGAATATATTTTAAATAATGAATCAAGCTTAGAGCCACAGGTTCCAAGTGTATTACCACTATTAGCATTACGTGATGTTGTGGTCTATCCACACATGCAAATTGCGCTATTTGTGGGTCGTGAAAAATCGATCAATGCAGTGGATGTGGCTCGTAACGGTGACAATTTAGTATTTGTAGTTGCGCAAAAAGATTCGCTTACAGAAGAAATTGATCACGATAACCTCTATCAATATGGAACTGTGGCTAAAATCGTACAAGTCGTAAATCATGAAAATGATGAAAACTGCATTAAAGTACTGATTGAAGGTCTGCATCGTTCTAAATTAGAGCGGATTATTGATGGTGAAGAATACTTGACTGCTGAGCACAGTCTCAGTCCAATTACATTACCATTGGATGAGGAAGCTCAAGCAACTCGCTTAAACGAATTGCGTACCCTATTCGCTCAATATGCTGAAGCGAAATTACGCAATGCACGTGAACTTGTTGCAGCAGCAAATAAAATCGAAGACTTATTACAATTAATGTTCTTTGTTGCAACTCGTGTACCTTTAAATATCGAAGTGAAACAAAAGTTTTTAGAGCACGACGAGTTTGAAGCGCATTTGCAAGAGTTGATGAGCTACTTGATGAATCAATCTGCTGAACAGCAAATTGAACAAACGTTGCATGACAGTGTTAAACGTCAGATGGAAAAGAATCAACGAGAATACTTTCTAAATGAAAAAATGAAAGTTATTCAACGTGAACTTTCTGATATGAACGGCGGTGCTGAAGATGACGTTGCGGAAATTGAAAAACGTCTTGCTGAAGCAGATTTGCCTGAACATGTACGCAAAAAAGCTGAAGCTGAGTTTCGCAAACTGAAAGCGATGCAACCTGCATCAAGCGAAGCTGCCGTTGTTCGTAACTATTTAGAAGTCATTTTAGATACACCTTGGAATAAGGCGAGCAAAGTCAGCATTAACTTAGCGAAAGCACAAGAGATTCTTGATGAAGATCACTACGGCTTAGATGACGTCAAAGATCGTATTGTTGAATATCTTGCAGTGCAATCTCGTGTGAAAAAACTCCGCGGGCCAATCCTGTGTTTAGTCGGTCCTCCAGGTGTGGGTAAAACATCACTTGGTGAATCTGTTGCCAAAGCAACAGGTCGTGAGTTTGTTCGTATGGCGCTTGGTGGTGTACGCGATGAAGCTGAGATCCGTGGTCACCGTCGTACTTATATTGGTGCGATGCCGGGTAAAATTGTACAGTCTTTAACAAAAGTTGGCGTGAAGAACCCACTGTTCTTACTCGACGAAATTGACAAAATGGCACAAGACTACCGTGGTGACCCTGCTTCTGCATTGCTTGAAGTATTAGACCCATCACAAAACAGTAAGTTCAACGATCATTATTTAGATCTTGATCTTGACCTATCTGAAGTCATGTTCATCTGTACGGCTAACAGCATGAATATTCCTGAAGCTTTACTGGATCGTATGGAAGTCATTCGTCTACCAGGTTATACCGAAGATGAGAAAGTAAATATTGCTGAACGTTACCTTGTTCCAAAAGCGATTAAGAACAATGGTCTACGTGCAAAAGAATTGACTGTTCACGAAGAAGCAATCCGTGACATCGTACAACGTTATACACGTGAAGCGGGTGTCCGTAGCCTAGAGCGTGAAGTGTCTAAAATTGCACGTAAAGTGGTGAAAGAAGCCGTTAGCAAGAAGTCTAAAAACTTACAAGTTGATGTCACTTCTGCCAATCTTCCCGAATACCTAGGTCCGCACAAATTCGACTTTGGTATGGCTGAAGATGAAGCCCAAGTCGGTCGTGTAAATGGTTTAGCTTGGACTTCGGTAGGTGGTGAATTGCTTACCATTGAAGTTGCAGCCGTGAAAGGTAAAGGTAAATTCATTACAACGGGTTCGCTCGGTGATGTGATGAAAGAATCGATTACTGCTGCAATGACTGTGGTTCGTACTCGTGCTGATGAATTAGGTATTGAAGCATCACGTTTTGATGAAACTGATGTCCATGTTCACTTACCTGAAGGTGCAACGCCAAAAGACGGTCCATCTGCTGGTCTAGCACTCACAACTGCGCTTGTATCAGCATTTACAGGGATTGCGATTCGTCCAGACATTGCGATGACAGGTGAAACGAGTCTAGGTGGTCGTGCGATGCGTATTGGTGGTCTAAAAGAAAAACTTCTTGCAGCTCACCGCGGTGGAATTAAATTAGTTTTTATTCCACAAGATAACGTTCGTGACCTAGCTGAGATTCCTGACAATGTAAAAGAAGGCTTAGAAATCAAAGCTGTAAAAAGTATTGATGAGATCTTACCTTTAGCATTAACGGATACGCCGAAGCCTTTACCTAAAACGCCTATTGTTAAACCAGTAGAAGAAGCAAAGGCTGCGCGTCATTAAACAAGTAAGTAGATGAAAATTAAAGAGAGCTTAGGCTCTCTTTTTTTGTTACATAATTTGGTTGAAAAACAACCAATATATTGCATAATAAAATAGAGTCGATAAAAATAAAGATGAAGCTTGACTCAGTGAACCCATTTTTTAGTGTCATCCGAACTCCAGACTGATGACACTTTGATCGCAGCTCAAACGCAATTTTGAGCTGCGTTTTTTATGCAACATAATCAATAAATACACTTTCAGCGACTATTCCCTTTCATGCTGATCACTATCCATAAAGAACACTGTTTATAATAGGCGTAATTTCTCGATCTATTTATTCTATGAAAATTCGTATTCTGACTATTGGTCAAAAAATGCCTGCTTGGGTGTTAACTGGATTTGAAGACTATTTCAAACGCATTCAACCTTTTGTACAAACTCAAGTGATTGAACTCCCAATGGCAAAACGAGGCAAAAATGATTCCGAAGCAGATATTTTAAAATATTGTCAAATTGAAGGTGATAGTATTTTAAATGCACTTAAACCCAATGAAACGTTAATTGCCTTAGAAGTAGGTGGTCGAGAACTCAGTACAGAAAAACTGGCAGATACCATGAAACAATGGATGCTTGAAGGCAATGATATTGCTCTTGCGATTGGTGGTCCTGATGGACATTCAGACGCAGTTCGTAAAGCAGCAGCTTGGCATTGGTCTCTTTCTAAATTGACCATGCCACATCCAATGGTTCGTATTCTACTGATTGAACAACTTTATAGAGCAATGAGTATCAATCATAATCATCCTTATCATCGTGCTTAAAATTGTTCTGATTATAGAACAATCTGTTGATGTTTAAGGGATGTCATTGTTCCCATGAATTTGTCACGATAATGATGTATTTCCAATCAGGTGCTTATCTATGAATTTCCAGACTTTACCAGGGTTATTTATTTCTCATGGTTCTCCCATGCTCGCACTTGATCCTGAACAAGTAGGTCCTGCATTGCATCGTTTAAGCAATAATTTACCAAAACCTCAAGCAATTATTGTGATGTCTGCTCATTGGGAAAGCCAAGCGCTAGAAGTGAGTACTTCAACTCGAGCTCAAACGTGGCATGATTTTCGTGGCTTCCCCCCTGAACTTTATGAGATCCGTTATCCTGCTGCGGGCGCTCCAAAACTTGCTGAGGAAATACTGACTCTATTTGCAGAAGCAGATATTCCTGCACATGCAAATAGCACGCGACCACGAGATCACGGTGTATGGATGCCTTTATTGCATATGTATCCAGAAGCCGATATTCCTGTGATTGAAATTTCCTTACCCATCGAAATGAATGCTGAGCAAATTTACAAAATCGGGCAAGTTTTAGCACCTTTACGTGAACAACAAATTTTATTAATTGGTTCTGGTAGCATTACCCATAATCTCTCTGAACTTTCATGGCATGCAGATGCTGAAGTTCCAATATGGGCAAGCACATTTCGAAATAGTGTAGTTAGTAAACTAAATCATCAAGATTATGACGCTGTACTTGACTGGTCATCTTTACCTTACGTGCAACGAAATCATCCTACCCTTGAACATTTTGCACCATTATTCTTTGCAATGGGGACAGGTCATCGTTTTAGTATCGTGCATAGTAGTTTTTCAATGGGATCATTAGGTATGGATATTTATCGTTTTGATTAAAAACCAAGCATTATCTTTTTCAAATGACTTACTTATATTTAAGTAAGTCATTTTCCAAATCAATTTTCTTAAAATTTACAAATAGATACATTTAACGAACTTAATCCATAAACTGATTACATTTTATTTTTTTAAGAATACTTTAAGCTTATGACTGTTATTTATTTACTGTTGTTTGACTATGAAAATTAAATATTTAGTTCTTGCCTTATTACCGCTTTCTTTGATGGCGTGCCAAACTGTACAAAATGTAACTGATAATGTTATTTCTCAAATTAATACAACTGCAGCAAAAAATTTAACTGAATATAATTGGACTTATCAAGGTTCAAAAGCATCAAAACCTTTAGTTTTATCTTTCGATGATAATCAACGATTATCTATTCAAACTGGTTGTAATAATCAAGGTGGGACTTGGAAAGTTGAAGGTAATACCATTGTAACCTCACCACTGGCATCAACAATGATGGCATGTGCGGATGATTTAATGCAACAAGAACGCTTATCTGCTGATATTTTTAGTGAGAAAAAAGTTCCTTTCACACTCAGTACTCAAAATGATCAAGCGATCTTAACGGTAACTGATAGTAAAGGTCAAAAATATGTATTTACAGGAAGCAAAATCGTGAATACGAGTGTGTTAACAAACTATACTTGGTCATATCAACCTACTGATACAAAAAAACCAATCGTATTAAGTTTCTTAGCTAATGATCGTTTATCTGTAGACACTGGTTGTAACCGCTTAAATACCTCATGGAAAATTGAAAATGGTTCAATTGTTACAGGTAACGGCGCTTCAACAATGATGGCATGTGAACCAGCGCTGATGAAACAAGAGCAATTTGCAGGTACACTTTTACAAAAACGTAAGGTTCCATTTGAAATTAATGCAACAAATTTAGACCAGCCGAGCTTAACTTTAAGCGATGTAAACGGTCAAAAATATACGTTCCTTGGTAAAATGACAGCTGAAGCAAAATACCAGTCTGAAGGTAAAATCGTTTTCCTCGAAATTTCACCACAAACTAAATCATGTACTGGTGTAGCACCGCAAACCTGTATGCAAGTTCGTGAAATTAAATATGACGATAAAGGCATCAAAACATACGCTGATAAAAATTGGTCACTTTACTATGGTCAAATCGAAGGTTTTGAACATAATCCAAACCAACGTGTGATCGTTCGAGTTAAACGTTTCGACATTAAAAACCCTGCTGCCGATCAATCAAGTATTGCAGATGTATTAGATATGGTGGTTGAACAAGAAATTGTGAAAAAACCATAATTGTAGTCAGCTAAATAAAAAATCCGATGTTTCAACATCGGATTTTTTTATGGAAATCCCCTCTTTATTAAAGCGGGAGTTTAGGAGACCCTTAATAAATACCCTGCGCGAGAATGGCATCTGCTACTTTGACAAAACCAGCAATATTCGCACCATCAACATAATTGACAGTACCATCTTCTTTGGTCCCATATTTTAAGCAATTGGCATGAATATCTTTCATGATGGCATGTAAGCGTTCATCGACTTCACCATGTGTCCAACCGAAACGTAACGCATTTTGAGACATCTCAAGACCAGAAGTTGCAACTCCGCCTGCATTTGATGCTTTACCTGGTGCATACAAAATCTTAGCTGCGATAAATTGTTCAACTGCGTCCAAAGTAGATGGCATGTTGGCTCCTTCTGCAACACACATCACACCATTTTCTAGTAATAATTTTGCATCTTCTGCACCTAGCTCATTTTGAGTGGCACAAGGTAATGCGATATCAACAGGAATATGCCAAGGGGTTTTACCCTCAAAATATTCAAAACCATGCTTCGATGCAAACTCTGAAATACGTCCACGCTTGATATTTTTCAGCTCCATCACTTCGGCAAGTAATGCATCAGTGAAACCATTTTTTACAAAAACAGTGCCATTCGAATCTGACAGACTCACCACTTTTGCACCTAAAAACATAGCTTTTTCAGCAGCAAATTGCGCTACATTCCCCGAACCCGAAATCGAAACCGTTTTTCCTGCAAAGCTATCACCACGAGTTTTCAGCATTTCTTCAGCAAAATAAACAGTGCCATAACCAGTCGCTTCTGGACGCATTAAACTTCCGCCAAAAGAAATACCTTTGCCCGTAAAAACACAAGCCGTATCATTACTCAGCTTTTTCATCATCCCCGCCATGAAGCCTACTTCACGACCACCAACCCCAATATCACCTGCTGGAATATCGGTATTCGATCCTAAATGACGATATAACTCCAACATTAACGCTTGGCAAAAACGCATAATTTCAGCTTCTGACTTTCCTTTTGGATCAAAGTCTGAACCACCTTTACCACCGCCCATAGGTAGAGTCGTTAATGCATTTTTAAAAGTTTGCTCAAAACCCAAAAATTTTAAAATCGATAAATTTACTGAAGGATGAAAACGCATGCCACCTTTAAATGGCCCAATCGCTGAATTAAATTGAATCCGAAAAGCTCGATTCACATGAGTTTGACCTTGGTCATCCATCCACGATACACGAAACTGAATAACACGTTCAGGCTCAACTAAACGCTCTAACAAACCGTATTGAGCGTATTTAGGATTTTTCTGTATAAAAGGCCATAAACTCGTCATGACCTCTTCTACTGCTTGTAAAAACTCAGGTTGATATGGATCTCTAGCTTTAACATACTCCAAGAAATCATTTAAGCTATCGTGTTTCAACTCTCACCCCCAGATAGTGATTTAATTTAGTGCAAAAAATGCACCAAAATAGAATATTAAACACATTTAATACCCTTTATGATCAACTCTCAACCCAATTTTCATAAAAAATATTTTTTATTATTTTAAATCAATATCTTAAATTTAAAAATATTCATTATTTTTATAATAAATATTCAAAAAATAGCTTAAATAAGCATTTAACCTAGTAATAAGGTATTAGAAATCATTCGAAATACAAAATTTAGCACCAAAATAAAACAATGTTAGCACTATAAAATTGCAAAAATAAAAAGTCTATCAAAGTAGATTTAAACAACGATTGCCGCCGATTAAACTATTCTTTGCTATAATAGCGACACTGTTTTTATCCTATCTTCTTTCATGTCAGTTTCAGCACAACAACTCTCTCTTATCGTTCAAGTAGACCAACTTTTACCACAAACGCAATGTGGTTTATGTGGGCATCGTGATGGTTGTTTACCTTATGCAAAGTCGATCGTGGAAGGTGAAGATGCAAACAAATGCGTTCCAGGTGGACAACCCGTTGCAGACGCACTTGCGACATTATTAAAAAGACCAACAATGATTGCGGAACCGAGTGTTTGGGACATTCAAGCAGATGGTCGACCACAACAAATGAAAGCGATAATTCGTGAAGATGAATGTATCGGGTGTACTAAATGTATTAGTGCCTGCCCTGTTGATGCCATTATCGGTAGCGGAAAATTAATGCATAGTATCTTGACCGATCTATGTACAGGTTGTGAGTTATGTATTCCACCCTGTCCTGTAGATTGTATTGATCTAGTCGCAGATACCAAGCCATTACCTACAGTTCAACAACGTAATATTGAACAAGATGATCTAAGACATCGTTACTATGCGCATATTCAACGAGAAGAAAAACGTCGTTTGAGTCGTAAAGGGCCGATTGTTCGTGCTGAAATTGATACCGAATTTTTTGCTCAATTTTCTCAAGCACTTAATAATGTACCCGTAATCACACTCATGGATAAACCGAAAGAAAATCCTGTATTAGATGCAAAAACTACAATTGAACTTGCGAAAATTAGAACACAAATCAAAAAGTTAGAAAAGCAGTTAAGTGTACGTGCAGATGAATCCAAGCAAACACAATTGCTTGATTTGCAAAAACGTTTAAATGAATTACAGGGAATCTAAATGCCTGTCAAAAATATGACCAAAAAACAAGTTCAGACTTTTTTTGAACGTTTACGTACACAAAGACCACATCCCCAAACGGAGCTGAATTATAACTCTCCTTTTGAGTTACTGATTGCTGTTTTGCTTTCTGCACAAGCAACCGATGTCAGTGTCAACAAAGCGACTGATAAACTCTATGCTGTTGCCAATACTGCACAAGCTATTTTAAATCTTGGGGTTGATGGCTTAAAAGAATATATTAAGACGATTGGCTTATATAACGCTAAAGCTGAAAATGTGATCAAAACTTGTCAGATTTTAGTTGATCAATATCAAGGACAAATTCCAGAAACGCGAAAAGAACTGGAAGCTTTACCGGGTGTAGGGCGTAAAACGGCAAACGTTGTGCTCAATACCGCCTTTGGCCACCCTACTATGGCAGTCGATACCCATATTTTCCGTGTTGGCAATCGTACTGGTTTGGCAGTAGGTAAAAATGTTTTAGAAGTCGAAGATCGATTAATTAAGGTTATTCCTAAAGAGTTTATTATTGATGCTCATCATTGGCTGATCTTGCATGGACGTTATTGTTGTATAGCACGTAAACCTAAATGTGCTGAATGTATCGTATCCGATGTCTGCAACTGGCCTGATCGTTTTGAATTTGGAGCCGTAAAAACAATTCCAACAAAAAACCTCAGTTAATCCTGAGGTTTTTTACGCTGCTGTAATTTGGGATGTAGCTGACGTTCTCGACCATTTTTCTTATTTTCCAAAGCCTGTTGTTTCTGCACATGACGCAGCATTTTTTGACTTTGATACAATAAAAACAACAGTAAAGCTAAACTTAAAATTACCACTACAATCAAAATAATTTTCAGCAAAGACATATCCTCAATTTACTCATACGTTTCGACTTGCATGCCGTAACATCATCTTTAACTTCTATTATGTCAGATTTTGCTGGGTTGCATACCATGCATGAATATCTCGTTTTTCAATAGCCGTCGCCATAAGTTCTGGAAATTGATCAGGTGTGCAGGCAAACGTTGGAATCCCCATATCCGCAAAGATCTGTGCATGTTGGGTATCGTACCAAGGTGCACCGTCATCAGACAATGCCAGTAGCGTAATCACTTGCACACCACTATCTAGCATTTCAGCCACTTGCTTGAGCATTTGCTTAGCATCTCCACCTTCACACAAATCACTGATAAGAATAAAAATGGTATCTTCTGGGCGAGTGATTTTACTACGACAGTATTTAATTGCTTTAGCAATATCGGTTCCCCCACCCAACTGTGTACCGAATAACACATCCACTGGGTCTTCGAGTAAAGGAGTTAAATCGGCTAACTCAGTATCAAACACGATCATTTGCGTACTGACTGCACGAATACTTGCCATCACCGCCGCAAAAACACTGGAATAAATCACGGAAGGTGCCATCGAACCACTCTGATCAACACAGAGTACAATGTCTTTTAAAGCCGTTTGTTGACGTGGATGACCATGTAACTCATGTGGAATAATCGTTTTAAAATCTTCCTGCCAATGTTTCAAATTAGACTGAATGGTGCGCTGCCAATTAATGTCTTGCATGCGTTTAGGACGGCGTGTATGTGCTGAGCGATTAATACTGCCTCGAATCGCTTGCTGTAATGGTTGCTTTAGACGATTTTCAAGTTGCTCTACCAACTGACGTACCACGATACGCGCGGTTTCTTTAGTTTTTTCAGGCATCAAATGATTGAGTGAAATTAAGGTAGAAACCAAATGAATATCGACTTCTACACTCGCCAACAATTCAGGCTCTAACAACATTTGTTGTAAATTTAAACGCTCTAAAGCATCTTTTTGAATAACTTTTACCACAGAAGATGGGAAATACTGGCGAATATCCCCCAACCATTGTGCCACCCTAGGACTAGAATGCCCCAAACCACCACGGCGATTAGGCTGTTGCGCCTGATAAAGCTCATTCAGACATTCTTGCATTTTGGTATCTTGCACCGACCAATTCGGTAAATGCGAAGTCGAATTTGGGACTTGTCCTAAAATTAATCGCCAACGTCGTTCTTGTTCCGCAAGGTCAGGTTGCTCTAAAGTGATCAGTTCTTCATTCATATTCATCACTTAAACCTCGACAGCAACAGGCTGTAAATACGCGTAAATTTCATCTAATACCGTTTGAGCACGTGCAATATCTAAAGTACCGACCTCTTGTTTGACTGCGGTCGCTTTCTGCGTCACTTTCTGAATTAATTGCTGTGCTTCAGCAGGGCTAAAACTTGAAGCTGTTCTGGCCAAAATTGGCAATAACTCAATGAATTGCTGTTCTTGTAATTGATTGACCCATTGGCTCACGGTGTCCCAAAGACTTTGCTCATGAATCAATAACAAAGCTTGATGGGTCAAGAAACCTTCAAACCAAGCCGCACTATAATCCGCCGTCTGCCCGATCGACAAAGCTCGAGACAGAAATCCCTGTGTTTGCTCCACATCAATCAAGTGCTGTTCTCGAGCTAAACGTACACAACAACCATGCAAATAACCTTGCATATGTTCCAACTGCAATAACTGATGTAAGGTCTCTTGCCAGAGCTGTAACAATTCATCTTGTTGTAATTGTTCTAAAAACTCATATAAAGTTTGTAGTTGTTGGGCAAATTGCTGAGCCATTTCGGCATTCAGTTGTACACAATAACTTGGCAAACTCAACATCAAACGAATCGCTAAATGTTCTACCACTTGATGTAAATGTTGCATTGAAAATTGGCGCACACTGCCATAACGAATTGCCGTAATAAGTGGCTTTAAAGTTGCCAAAATAATACTTGGGTCTTGATGCTGAGTAGTAAGCTCATTCAATTTATCCAAAGCTAAATTTAGGCTTTGATCCAAACCAGACAATAAAATGCTCTCGATCAGTTGCGCAATTTGCGCCACATCTTCACATTGTCTAATCTGATGTTCGACATAACTTTGTGTGGCAAGCTGAATGCTATTTCCCCACAATGACATTTCATTCAGATATAAACTAGTTTCAGGCTGCCAAGACAACTGCCAAACTTCTTTAAAGTTACCTTGTTTTGAGCCTGTACCTGCTAACTCTGCCCAAGCGAGACCAAGTAATTTCACGCAATGTAAAAATTGACTTTTTGCCAAGTCGAAGGCTTCACGTAAATCCAGACTAATGTCACGATGAGGTGCTTCGAGCTTCAGACGGAAATGCTTCACTTGCTGTAAAAAGTCTTTTTGAATGGGCAACTCAATCAACTCATCAGGCACTTGCCCCAATTGCTCGTCTTCAAGCAATTTAGCTAAAATCGGTTGCGGAATATCTAAGCCATGATTTAAGACCGAACGAATTGCCTCAAATAAATCTTCCAAATCAGGAATACGTCGTCCACGTAATTGCAATAAAGATTGAATCAGTTGTACCGCATCAATAATCTGAGCACTAGAGGCATCATGACCTGCTTGGCGTAAGGCATGGGCAAATTTGCTTAACCAATCAATCGTAATTTTTTCGCCAACTGCCTCTGCATCTAAGGCTTGTTGGTAATGCTTCCAAAGATGGGTATACCATCCAACCGCTTGTACACCTGCACCATAGCCATTGTCCCTGCTCAAACGCCCATGTGTCCATGCAATCCATGCCACATCAACTTTGACTTTAGGTAAGCCTTTGAGCAAGGCGGTATCTGCTTTATTTTGCGCTTTTAAATCCGCCAATACAGGTGCATGCCATGCTCCACAAATCACCACAATATTTTGGTAGCCTTGCTTTTCTGCCTGCTTGATCACTTTGCGCATATAGGCTTCGCGATACTGCTCTAGCAGTTGGTCTTCACTACTATAATTTTCAGGTTGCTGGCTCAGCAGATAATCACGTAAAGCTGCCATGGCATCACTAATTGCAGCAAACATTTGTCCAGCGTGTGGCTGCTGTTCGACCAAATGCTCCCAAAAACGTTCGCTGTCTTGATAGCCTGCCTGCTCTGCCAACAATTGAATTGGATCTCGGCGAATCGAAAGATAATGCTGTTCCAAATTCTGTTCTGGCTCAACATCACCTTGGTGATTAGACTCAATCTCTTGCTCGTCTACTAATGCTTGCTCTAAACGTTGTTCTACCCATTGTTTTTCCAGCGCAAAACGATGTTGCAAAGGCAGATCCATAAACTCCACTGCAATTTGCTGACGCAACGCATATTTTAAGGCTTGCCACTCTGGTGAAAACTCAGCAAAGGGATAAAAAACCGCTTGTGAACGCACTTCTTTTTGTATGGGCGTATTCAACAATAATGCAACGGGTGGTTTAAAATCAGCATGTTGCAATTGAGCAATGATTGCATTGGCATCAGGTGGCCCTTCAATCAAAATACAATCAGGTTGAATCGAAGCCAAAGCATTACAGACACTACGCGCCGAACCAGGCCCATGATGACGAATACCGAGAATATGCAGCATTTTTTATCCTTTATTCCGATCACAGCTTCTCCCTTTCAAGGAGAAGATTGGGATGAGGTTTTTATTATTTGGTTTTATTCTAAATCACGACAAGCACGATACAGGTCTTGCCAACCCTCACGTTGTTTAATCACGGTTTCAACATATTCTTTCCAAGGTACGATATCTTGCACAGGATCTTTTAATACTGCACCTTGCAGACCTGCCGCCAACTCATGATCAGTGACATCGCCCGAGCCAAAATGTCCTGCCATCACCCAACCATGACTCATCACTGAAATGGCTTCAGCCGTTGATAAAGTTCCTGTGGTGGTTTTGAGTTTTTGCTTGCCATCTAAGGTTTGCCCATGACGCAATTCTCTAAAAATCGTCACCAGTTTTTGAATTTGAGCATCCAAAGGCTGAATCTCAGGCAGTTGTAAACTTTTACCTAATGAATGAACACGCTTTTGAACAATCTCTACTTCTTCTGCGATAGTGGCAGGCGGCGGTAAAATTACAGTATTAAAACGACGCTTGAGAGCAGAAGAGAGTTCATTCACCCCTTTATCACGGTTATTGGCTGTTGCAATCACACTAAAACCTTGTACCGCTTGATACTCAATTCCCAACTCAGGAACAGGCAAATTTTTCTCTGAAAGTAAAGTAATCAAGGTATCTTGGACATCGGCAGGAATACGAGTCAGTTCCTCCACACGCGCGATCTTACCTTCTTGCATTGCACGTAACATCGGGCTTTTCACCAAAGCATCTTCACTTGGGCCTTTGGATAATAATTGGGCATAATTCCAACTATAACGTAAGGTATCTTCACTGGTTCCCGCCGTACCTTGAATCAACAAAGCGCTATTACCTGAAATCGCCGCTGCTAAATGTTCAGATACCCATGATTTTGCTGTCCCTGGCACCCCTAATAGTAATAAGGCACGATCAGTCGCCAACGTTGCGACTGCAATTTCCATCAAACGACGATTGCCAATATATTTTGGTGAAATCACTGTGCCATCAGCTAAAGTTGTTCCTAATAAATAATCCACCACTGCTTTTGGTGAAAGCTGCCATTGAGGAGGTTTTACTAAACTGTCATGGGCTTTTAATGCATCTAATTCATGAGAAAACTGTTGTTCTGCACGTGCACGTAAAACTTGTTGAGACATCTTGATTATCCTAATTTATGATTTCTTGATCATTAAGCAATAAGTTTTTGTTTGTAGTGATTAAATTGAAGGAGCTGTTTCCATTCAGAAATAGAAAAAAGAGCTTGTAAACTACTGATGTCGATTGGATAAGCTTGCAAAATTAGCCATTGAGCCTGCTCTTTTAATAATGCAAATTTCTTCTGATCCTGCTGCAAATCTAAGTTCACATATGCATGTTGTAATAAAACGACTGCCATTTCTGAGATATTTTGAACATCATGCAGCGCCTTAGCACGCTGAAACAACAACCAGAAATGTTCTACATCTTGATTTTGGTAATGGGACTCGAGTTGCTTTAATAACAATCCAGTTGCTGGTTCTTGGTCTAGTAAAGTAAAGACTAACTCACGTTCAAACATGTTCCCACTTGATACCGTTACAGCTTCACACCATTTGACTTGATGTTGGTAAAACCATAAAGCTAAATCATGTCGTTGCTCTCGATAACAACACACAATAAACGCATTCCAAAGTGAATCTTTTTGTTGTGAATGCAATAAGAATAAATGCTCCCAGGCACCAAATAATTCTAACCAATACGCAAGTGGCAATTGGATTAAAATTCTTTTGAGATAAAGTACGCCCTGTGAACTTGAACAAAATGCCTGATAAGCTTGCTCTACTTGAGCACTTTGGTAAGCTGTTTTTAAACTTTTACGACTTTCAACCAAATTAGCTTCTCGATCAAAAAAGCCATAATCATTGAGGGCATCATCTTGATCTAAGTTAATGTCGAACTTAACTTTTTTAGCTTGAACATCGTAGTTCAAACATACACGCAGTAACGCCATAACTTCATTATAAAGCGCATTATCTTGATAATATAAATAGAAAGCTAATGCAGCATTACTACTTACTGTCGCTGCATTCTGTGGTTCTAATGTTTTTACATGCTGGTATAAAGCTTCAAATTGAGTCACTGGCATATTATATGTCACAAGACTTTCAGCATGACTTTGCAAATGATTTCTCTGAATCGATTGTGACCAAAACTCTGCTATATGTTGATGAATAAAGTTCGGCAATTGACCGCATAATTGGCTCATCAACAAAGACCATTCGCTACTTTTTGATTTCTGTAATTGACGGATCAATGGTGCTGCATCTTGTTGCTTCACATATTTCCACACCCTTTTTGCATCATCCAAACGCGTTGTCACATCGCCCTGAAATGCAAACTCAGGTAAGACTGATGCCAATAACACTGGGTTTCGACACAGTGGTAAAACTTTCAACACCAAATAACGAGGAATAACTTGCTGCTGCAGTTGAGCAAGTTTGAAAATTTGAATAACCCAATCTTGATATAAAAATGGCGACTCTTGTGCAACAACCCATTTCAAAATCTGCACGAGTTGATTATCCAATTGCTTTTCATTTTCTATCTGATCAATCTCAGCAATATTCTTTTGTAATGTTTCAGGTATACCTTCCGCTTGATAACCTGCTTGTTGCATCAGCACCCAATATTGGTTCAAGACTAATAAATCTTGAGATGAATCAATCTGCTGAGGCACATAGACTTGCAATTCACTCGGTACTTTTATAGTCTGTTTAAATTGCTGCCCTAGCGTCAGTTTGAGTAATAACTGCTGATTAAACTCACTGTATGATAGACTTAAAGACATTCAAAGTGCCCTCCTTGCCAAATACTCACCAGTTTAAGTTGCAATCCATTCCATTCAACGCCTGCACTAAATGGCTCAGTCCCCACTAAAAACCATAGCTCAACAAATTGTTTAATTTCAATTTCACACATCTTTTGGTCCTGATCGACCAAATAAATCACTTTGTCCTGCTTGACTAAACGCAATTGCTCTAGCCAGAAAAAGCGTACTAACTGCAAAGGATATTGTTTTAATCCATTCGCATATTGAGTAAATGCTTGATCAAAATTTTCAAAGCCTTTTGGCGCAACCAGCGTTAGGCTCAAATCATTGAATGACATTAAATTATCTTCTAAACGAAGACGTTGTTGGCTTACCACTGGATAAAGTTTGGCATTTAAAGCCAGTTGTTTTTGGAAAGGCAACGTTAAGCCAAAGTTCGAATAAGGTGGAATTTCAAAATCTAACAACAAATAGTCGCGTAAATTTTGGCTATCCCATAGCCATTGACGACGATAACGTCCACGAGTATTCACCAACTCCTGTGTTACTTGACCTAAGGCATAAACATGTAGCATCTGAGCCGATATGTTATCCCATACATCAGTTGGTAAATTCACACCAAAGAGCTGTTTTACTTCTTCATAAAGTTCTGGTTTGAGCTGTTGACGGTTTTGCCATAAATGAACGGCTGTTTGTAATTTAGCTATCCAAAATGAACTCTGCATTTGCCAATTGCTTTGATACAGCGCACTCGAAAACTCATCTAAATAACTAACTAAGCCAGCAACTTGGGCATCGACCAAACGGCTTTGAATATCGCGGAATTTTTCATGTTGTTGTTGACGTAATCGCCCAAGCCCCATCGTGACAACATCATTCAACCATGTTTGTAATGCCTCAATGCCTGCATCCATTTTTTTTTCACGTGCCAATTGGCGTTTCGCACGTGCTTCTTCATCAATCGGTTTATCAATCTTGTTTTCTTTTTTCTCAAGTGTTTTAGTTTTTTTATCTCGCCATTTTTGTACTCGATCAGGTATGCTTTGTTCATCTGATTGCACAGTAAATTTATCTTGATACTCTGTATAAACAAACAATAATGCTAAAGCATGTTTACAAGGTCGTTTAAAACTTGGACAACTACATTCGCATTTAAGTTCAGGTAAAAAAACTGCGCTTTGATAAATCGCACTGCCCTGAATTTCTCCCCAAATCCACTGATCAGTCGAACCCGAGATATTGTTCCATGCTTCAAATTTTGCGAGTTTCTTGGCTGATTTTGCCGAACTTGCATCTGGAATAATTTGCTCGACTTGATCAGATTGAATCGTCAGCAACATAGTTAACCCTTTAAAATAATTCTAAGTTTCAGTATTTTTAAATTGTACGCTTGAATGAAATATAACGTTTTTTGTTTAGTTTTTATATCATTTAATCTGACATAGCGACATTTTATGTCGTAGATAATTATAGGTATAAAAAAACTGTCTTATGGCTACATAAGACAGTTCTATCAAAACTAAATTATTTATCTAAAATGGCAAATAATTCTTTTTGAACTTCTTCGATTGCACGTAAGCCATTCAATTTATCATAAGTTGGTGCATTTTCACCTGAAGCAGCACGACCTTGATAAAAACCTACTAATTGTTCAGTTTCACTATGATATGAACCTAAACGCTTACGAATCGTTTCTTCTTGATCATCTGGACGTTGTACCAAGTCTTCACCAGTTTCATCATCCTTACCTTCTACTTTAGGTGGATTATAAACAAGGTGATAAACACGACCAGAAGCTGGGTGCTGACGACGACCTGAAAGACGTTGAACAATCTCTTCATCTGGAACATCAATTTCGATCACATGATCAATTGAAATACCCGCCGTTTCCAAAGCCTCAGCTTGTGGAATCGTACGTGGGAAACCGTCAAAAATACAACCGTTCACGCAATCTGGTTGAGCAATACGCTCTTGAACCAAACCAATAATGAGTTCGTCTGATACTAAACCACCAGACTCCATAACACTTTTCGCTTTAAGACCTAGTTCAGTTCCTTCACGAATTGCAGCACGGAGCATATCACCGGTTGAAATTTGTGGGATATTGTAGCGCTTACAGATCAACTGAGCTTGAGTACCTTTACCTGCCCCAGGTGGTCCGAGTAAAATAATGCGCATAAAAGAACATCCTCATTTAAAAACAATAAATCTTAAATTGAGCAATATGATACAGATTTATTGCTCAACCAACATCAAATTAATTATAAGAAAGCAACAAATAAGTGGATTAAACCTGCAAAAAAACCAGTCACACCACCCAATACAATTAGGATCCACTCATCTTCTTGGAACGCAGGTCGCAATAAATTCTGGAACTCTTTCGGTGTTAGTTCACGGATGCGGTCTCTAAACATTTGAAAGATCTTCTGCGCACGACTTGCATTCAGAGCTGGGTCACATACTGGACCCATAGTAATTTCAATTGAGCGATCAATCAAGTCGGTCTTGAGTCTAGCATATTCTCTTGGCCCCAATGAAAGCTGCAGTGAAGTTCTGACCAATGGAGTTTCCATAATTTCATTAATATGGCGCTTGACAATCCGACGAGTTTTATCTTTTTTACTACCATACATCATTTCAGTCATGATGGATTTCAGAGTAATTAAATCTTCAGTTACCACGCTTGCAAATACATCTGAAACTTCCTCTTGGCGTTTCATAAACGCACCTTGAACGTTATATGTACCAATCCTTAGCACAGGAACGATCCATGGAAACTTACGGTCTTTGGTCAAACGGAAAATCTGTGGGTAACGGATATAATGCGGTTCAATTGGATTGAATACCATCCAAATCGCAATCCAGTTGGTTAAAAAGCCCCAGATTGATGCCCAAAAAGGAACTGTCCAATGCCAAGGCACCACAAACCAAACGATCATTTGGAAAACACCAAAGAACATTCCAATTAACGCACTGATATGCCAAATAAAATTAATTTCTTTCTGACCGACTTTAAGGAACATACGTACCATTAAACGGCGATCACCTTCCATTTGGCTGACCACCATTTCCCGCATGTCCACAAGTGACTCGACGTTCATGGTCAGCTCAGTCACAAGTTCTTTTAATGTATTTGGTAATTGTTTATGGGCTTGCGCATAAATTCGACGTTTAATCGAGTATGGTAAGTTCTCCCACAACACCGCATTACGATCAACCATGACTTCATCAATTAAGTGTTCAAGTTCAAAACCAACTTGCTCACCAATGATCATTGCCATATCTTCTGGATCCATTGCCTCTAAAAACTCACGCAATGAACCCAACTTAGATAATGTATTATCGGTAATGATGCCCGAAATACGCCCTGCTTTACGCGGCACAATCCCCTGCCAACCTACAGGTAAAGGTCCTAAATGGAATCCCCAAAAATTAATTGGGTAAAACACCATTTTTAAAGCCATCCATACATGAGCCCAGGTTACTAGGGCTGTCACTGGAATAATACTTAGGACCGCCAGATGGTCAGGTCGATTTAAAAAAATCTGCCACAATTCATTGACGTAATCAAACATGCATGACTCTCAGAATTATTGATACATTAAGACTTATAAAAGAATGAACAATCAGTCACACTCCTATAAGCCAAAACTTAACGTGTAAGAAATCTGAAAAACGGGCTCTACTTTTTTCACAGTATTCCCATTTCCATCTTCTATCTTGTCACGCACTCCCGCTCCCACACTAAATGTACTAATTCGGTCACTATTCAACCAAACAAATGCTAAATCAGTGCCAACACCTAAATTCCCTTTCTGTTTACCGCCATAGTTTTTACTATCAAGATGACCAGCATAAAGGCCAAGGTAATAACCATTTTTATCTGTACCTGTTAAATAATATGGATAACGAAAGCCAATTTGCGCACCAGGTTCATTATCATCATTTAAAAAAGCGCCTACTTTTGCATAAGCAATGCCGTATGGGTTTACCCATTCAAGATTCGCATGTAGTAATTTTTTAGTAAAACCAGCACCAATATTCCAAGTTGCTACGTCTTTTGCCCCTTTTAATTTTGCTTCAGGCATATATGGATTTTCTTCAGCATGGACAACGCCGTTGAATGCTAAAACCGCTAGTAAAAGGTAAGATTTTTTCATTATTTTCTCCATTTTCCCTAAGAATGTATCTTGGACAATCCTATTTCAAACAGTTTGAGACTTTAACAGAATTATTTTGCATCTAATATACAAGTCCCTACAATTTTAATGTCTGCAAAGTCAAAAACTGTCGCGTCATCATTCAGATGATGTATTGAAAATACTACAGTATGATCATGCAACTTACGTTAAAATAAAGCGCCTTTTATATTTTCTCCCTTGTAATTTAAGTCGACACTCTATGAAACAGCACTTTCCTTTAAAAAACATGCAGCAAGAAAAGCGCATTTACAAGGGTCGAATCTTCTTTGCTATATTTGTCGTCGCTATTTTTCTACTTTTATTAATTTGCCGTTATGCATATTTACAGATTATTCATTACGACGACTTTACAACAGCCTCTGATAAAAACCGGATTCGTTTACAGCCTCTTCCACCCGCACGTGGCTATATTTATGATCGTAATGGCGTACTCTTAGCGGATAATTATCCTGTTTTTACAGCAACACTGAGTCGTACAGATGTCACAGATATTGATGGAACTATTGCACGTTTAATTCCAGTACTGAGCTTAACCCAAGAAGATGTAGATCGTTTCAAAAGTCGCGTAAAAACTGCACGAAAAACGGAAAGAATTGCCATCAAGTTAAATCTAACTGAGGCAGATATTGCGAAATTTAGCGAAGTTAAATACGATTTCCCGGGTGTAAAAATTGAAACACAAATGACACGTTACTATCCTCATGGCGAATTATTTGCCCATGTGATCGGTTATGTGGGACGAATTAACGACAAAGAACTAAAATCTATTGATAAAGATTTATATGCAGGCACAAACCTGATTGGAAAAATTGGTGCAGAAAAAAGCTATGAAGAGTTATTACATGGAACACCGGGATATGAATCAGTTGAAGCCGATGCACATGGTAATGTACTCCGTCATTTAGGTCGTCAAAACCCAACGCGCGGAAATGATCTTTATTTATCGATAGATTATGGTCTTCAAACCATTGCAGCTCAACAGTTGGCAGATCGTCGTGGTGCAATTGTAGCAATCGATCCTCGAACAGGAGAAATTTTAGCACTGGTTTCTAGCCCGAGTTTTAATCCAAATTTATTTGTTACAGGCATCAGTTCAAAAGATTATAGTGGTTTACGTGACAACTTAGACCAACCACTTTATAACCGTGCCGTACAAGGCGTTTATCCACCTGGTTCGACGATTAAACCGATGTTCGGACTTGGCGGAATTCATTACGGACTTGTCGATTGGGGCACAGCAATTTCTGATCCTGGTTATTTTAATTTACCAGGAGATAGCCACCGCTTCCGTGATCATAAAAAGACAGGTCATGGTGCTGTAAATTTACATAAAGCTGAAGTTGTATCCTGCGATACCTATTTCTATATCCTGTCTTATCGTATGGGTATCGAAAAAATGAATGACTGGATGCGACAATTTGGCTTTGGCGCAAAAACAGGTGTAGATTTACCAAGTGAAAGCACAGGTTTATATCCAAGTCCAGAATGGAAAATGCGTACACGTAAATCGAAATGGTTAAAAGGTGAAACTATTTCTGTGAGTATTGGACAAGGTGCATTTACTGCTACCCCATTACAACTTGCGATGGCTGTAGCAATTACTGCCAACAAAGGTTCTCATGTTACGCCTCACGTTTTACGTGATAACAAGGGTGCAAAAAAATATTCTGTGCATAATGCTCCTGACGGTAAAATTCAATTTAATGGTACAGAGCAAGATTGGCTCAACATGCATGCAGCCATGATTGACGTCATTCAATCTGGAACGGGACGTGGCATTAAGGGCGGATTACAATATTCTATTGCGGGTAAAACAGGTACAGCTCAGGTCAAAAGTATTGCTCAGGGCAAACGTTATAATGAAGCCGCTCTTTCCTCTCGACAATGGGACCACGGTTTATTTGTTGGCTTTGCACCAGCGGATAATCCTCAAATCGCAATTGCTGTCGTTTGGGAAAATGGTAAACATGGCGGATCGGCGGCTCAACTTGCACGTCCAGTCTTTGATTACTGGTTAGTCACTCGTAAAAATAATCCTATTCGTCCAGCCAACCATCAAGTGAGTGGCGGTTTAATGACTGCTGGTATTAAACCCGGTGAACTACCAAATAGTTCTGATTCACCTGCATCTACACCAGCAGCGTCAAGTTCAGTTACAACAACTGCTGCTTCTCATTCCAATGATGGAGTCACTGAATAATGAAAAATCAATTGCGTATCATCGGTGGTGATTGGAAACGTAGAACGCTACCATTCGCTAGCATTGAGGGTTTACGTCCGACACCAGATCGAGTAAGAGAAACATTATTCAACTGGCTCATGTGGGATATACAAAATTCACAAGTTTTAGATTTATGTAGTGGTTCTGGTGCACTAGCCTTTGAAGCTTTATCACGCGGCGCTGCAAAAGTCGTCATGATCGAACCAGATCCAATTCAAGCACGTTTTTTAAAAGAAAATATCCAACTCCTAAAAGCAGATAATTGTCAGCTACTTACTTTAACTGCACAACAAGCATTAAAGAAGCTAAATACTCCTTTTGATGTGATCTTTTTAGACCCACCCTATGGCTTAGATCTATGGCAAGAACTTGCTGTATTAGCCGATCCAATCATTGCCGAAAATGCGTTTATTTATGTAGAAGCGGATCGAGAATTATCTCAATTGCAACTCCCATCAACGTGGCAAAAGATCAAAGAAACCAAAGCTGGGATTGTGAGAGCTGGGCTGTATCAAAAACATGCTTAGAAAATACGCAACCAAAACAAACGAATTAACTGCCCACGATCAAATGGAAAACTGGAAAGATATTCGTAACCAATCCGATTATTTTTATTCAATTGATACACCATACCGTATCCAAGTGAAATCGAAAAATCATCCAAAGATAGATTGCTCGTATCTCCAGTTAACATCTTTTGATTAAATTGATTGGTTTGGTAAGCTGTATAGTTATAAACACGCCAACGATCATCTTGGAAAAACAGATTATGCAAGATTGAATAATCTGTTTTAATTTGCGGATAAGCAGCATCAAACATACTCTCCGTTTTATCATGATCTTCTGCAAAAAAGTCATAATCTTTGGCACTTGCCAAACAAGAGCAACAGATTAGCAAGACATATAAAATAATGTTTAAAACTCGCATAAGAATTTGGATTGATGATGCTCATGCATAGCATAACGTGAAATCTTAGTTTTTATAAATATTCATATTCCAGATCGTGTTAGAAATACCATTCCATCCGTCTACCATTTGGTATTCTTTTGCGTGTTTTCATCTTTAAAAGCTGTTTCTTCTACAACCTTAAAACCTATTCGCTCATATAAGCTTTGCCCTTTTGGATTTGCTTTAGAAACATCTAAAGACAACCCTGAATATCCTTGTTCAATGGCATGCATTTTAAGATGTTGTAATAATTGAGTGCCGATTCCTTGGCTACGATAATTCGGATGCACACCAAAATTTGCCACATGTAAGCTGGTCTCACTGGGTTTTTTTACCACTGAACTAGAATTTAGTGCTCGCATCAACACACGAGGAAACCTAAATTTATACATCTTTAAAATATTTTTGATGGTTCCATTATCCATACGAGACAAATCTTTTGTTGCATAGCATGCCACGACAGCAATCACTTTCCCCTGATCCTCAACAACCCAATGTAAGTTATAGCTGGTATACCCATATTCAGACAAAAACTCTTTGTGAATAAAATGCTCCGCCGTAATTTGTTCATGCCGATAAATGTAATCAAATAGAGGCACGCCCGCACTATAGATCAATGGAACACAATCATATACGTCTTTTTTTCTCTGCTTTTCTTATGTACATCATGATTCTCAGGTTATTTATCTTTTTTAAAAACAAAAATAAATTATTAAAAATTACTTAATTTTTTTTGTGTTGGACATTAAGAATTAATTTATTAAATTAATTTAATATACAATAATACAATAACTCAAATTTTACCTTATTTATCATGAAGCTTTTTTTCTCGTTTGTGCTCACAATCTGTTTAACTGGATGTGTTTTTGGCAAATCTAGCGAAGTCAAACGTGCAGAAAAAATTTTACAGAATTTCGAATGTAAAAATATTGAGACAAACCAAGTTGCTCCATCATCAATGTCTAACTTTTACCAAGAAACACTTGCGGTCAATAAGGAAAAAGTCTCAACTTATATCGAACAATATAAAAATGGCGAAGATCTTTTTGATATCCCACTAGATGAGGTTGTACAACAAAAATATCAATTATATAAACAAGCTTGTCAGGCACTTGGTGGTATATCTACAGAAAAACAACCAACCGACTTAAATATAAACAAGTAAGGTAAATCATATTTGCCTTAATTCATTTTGGATATGGCATGATAGAAAAAGAACTGAATTTAAAACACTACCTCGCTTTAGCTAGCATTGTACTGAGTGTCATAATCGCAAGTATTCAACCTTTAGAGTTTGAATCCTACTTATTGCATCAATCAGGTACTGTTCTGATGCTGATTGCGTTGTTAGTTACACTGAAAAAGATTGGCATCAATTTTTATAGTTTCTGTCTCTATCTCGCCTTCCTTTTCATTCATATTATTGGTGCACATTACCTATATTCTTATGTTCCTTATAACGATTGGATCAATACACTTTTTCACTTCGACCTAAATCAAAGTATGGGCTGGTCACGTAATATGTATGATCGCTTTGTGCATTTTGCTTATGGCTTGTTGCTGTACCCATTTTTTTATCGATGTTTTCAAGTATGGTTACCCAAGGTAAAACCATTCTCTCTATTTTTATTGGTGATTCAATTTGTAATGGCAAGTAGCTTATTTTATGAATTGATTGAATGGTGGATTGCGATGGGTTTATCTCCTGAAGATGCTGAGAATTACAATGGACAACAAGGCGATCAATGGGATGCTCACAAAGATATGTTTCTTGCTACGCTTGGTGCGATTGTTATGGGGATGATTCAACTCTACAAAAATAAAACGCTTATCGATAAATAAGCGTTTTATTTAAAAATTCCAATTTAAATGATCGCGTGTTGCAATATATCGAATTGATCAAAAATCTCTGGTTTAATGCTTGGAATAAAATCAGAACCTATTAAACTCTTATCCACGACATCGTTGGTAGATGTAGATAATGTGGAAGCAAACTGGTTTAATACCTCATCAAGTTGGTTATCATGTTGATTTGACGAAACTAATATATCATTTAATGAAACTTTTTCGACTGAGGGTAATGGCGTAACAGCTATTTGTTTAGTTTCTAACGAACTTAAATCAATCTGATCTACGAGCGAAGCATGACTCAAATTAATGTCAATATTTTCACTTTGCAGCAATGCCAAGGTCGTCGTTGGAGAAACGATCGTAAAACTAAATACATCACTCATTTCACTAGTATTCCCAGCGGCATCCGTCTGAGTCAATGTAATTTTATGCAGACCTAATGCTAAATCATGATTTGGATTAAAGACCCAACTTCCATTACTGGCAACTGTCACGACTCCTATTGCTTGCCCATTATCATAAATCGTTAACAAAGCCTTAGATTCTGCTGCATTCGCTGCCCCAGAAAAGGTTGGTCTAGCATCATCCGTTGTACCACCTGCATTAATAGAACCTTTAACATCACCAACATCATCAGTTAATTTTGGAATTATAGGCTTAGTGGGAGGAGTAATATCCTTTGTCCCAACGATACCCGTTGCATCCGATAAATTACCAGCCGAGTCAATCACATATACTTTTGCTGTTTTTTGATCAGTTAGTTCAGGTGAAATAGCAATAGTAAATTTACCCTGTGCATCAACAACTCCACTTCCAATTAATTTACCACTTGAATCTTTAATTTGAATTTTAGCATTTGCTTCAGCTGTACCCGTCAGTGAATCACCTGCAGCATTTAATTGTGCTGATGCTTTGTCTGGCGCAATGGTATCTTTGCCTGCACTAATTTCTAATGGTTTAGACTGATTTCCTGCCGTATCTTCAAGCACAACAGTTGCTTTTTGCGTTGCTGTCAAAGCTGGCGAAAGTGTAATATTGAATTTACCTTGTGAATCTGTAATACCACTTCCTATAATTTTTCCATCTAAATCTTTAATTTGTACTTTTGTATTTGCTTCAGCTCGACCTAAAATTGAAGCCCCTTCTTTATTCACTTCTACTAATGGTTGATCAGGAGCTAAAGTATCTTTTCCCGCAATCACCTTAGACGGCGTAGACTTATTTCCTGCGGCATCTTCAGCAATAACTGTTCCCCCTTTATCACTTGTTAAGGGTGATGAAAGTTTAATGGAATACAATCCTGAGCTATTTGCATTAACAGAGCCTAATAATTTTCCATCTGCATCATAAATAGATACTTTAGCATTCGCTTCTGTCTTACCTGAGACAATCGTCCCATCTACATTTAATTGAGCACTTGGCGCTTCTGGTGCAATCGTATCTTTATTACCAATCACTGCTATTGCTTTAGATGAATTACCAGCAGCATCAATTGCAATCACCGTTACTTTGCTATTATTTACTAAAGGTTGATCAAGTTTAATTGTATAATTACCTTGCTGATCGGCATGTGAGGTTGCGATTACTTTTCCTGTCGTATCTTTAATTTCAATTTTTGCACCTGCTTCCGTTTTCCCTGTAATAGTTTGCGTATCAGTAGCTAATGTTGCGGTTGGATCAATTGGCGGAGTGATATCAATAGAATGATTCTGATTCGACTGATCCTCATCATCTTTTACAGCCCATAAGTACACGCCTTCTGCTGCTAAAGCAACTAAACCAACTTTCAATAATTGTGACTTACTAATACCTAAATCATCTACCCCGCTCTCTGTTTTAATAGTATGAGTCGGCATTTCACTATCGATAAATTGAGACAATTGAGTTGCAGGCATATAACGGATAAATCGACCTGAATCATCAAATTGAGCAATTGCATAACTTCCATCTTCATTTGGAATTGCAAGTGTATGTTCAGTCTGATTGCTATCCTTGTAAAAGTCATTAATAATGATTTTCTCACCATTTTTTAATGTAATAACCAGATCATTACCTTGCTTAATAATTGATTTAATATCCGCCTGATTTACACCAATTTGTACAATTGAGGGCTGATCCAAAATAATACTTTTCATTTGCGCATCTTGTAAAACATGCAAATTCTTCTTAGATGAGACAACAACTCGTGTCATTTTTTATACTCTCTTATCAATTATTTTTTATGTATTTATTGAATACTAATTAGTTAAAGAATTAACCTAATGGTTAAAATAACAAATGATCGCGATAACAACAATCTTCCCTAAAACAACTTTTGTGGTTTTTATATAGCTGATTATTTATATATTCTTAGGATTGAATTTCATGATCAATCTCTAAATAAAATAAACCAGTCTATTTAGACTGGTTTATTAATATCAAAAATGCAATCTCATTAGAACTTTGGATCACGCATTTGAACGATTGAACTATTTGCTTTGTGAATACTATCAACTAGTTTCCCTAAAACTGTAGGGATTAAATTCTCAGCCATTTGAGCAGCCTGTAAACCTAGTTTTTCACCAAAAGTTGGGCGCTTACGGGTATTAATCACATACACATCATGTTTTGGTAATAGGCTTAACAAATATTCATCAGAGGTTTGTAATTTATCAACCAAGTTCAGCTCACGTGCGTCTTCACCGTACCAATGCTCACCTGTTGCAACTTTAGCAACATCTAATTGTGGGCGATACTTCTCAACAAAGTGCTTAAATAAAGAATGGGTTTGTTGTAACTCTTCTTCAAATTTCGCTTTACCTTCTGGCGTATTCTCACCAAACATCGTCACAGTACGCTTGTATTCACCCGCGGTATAAAGCTCGAAATCAACATTGTGTTGCTTCAATAAACGATTGAAGTTTGGAACTTGAGCAACCACTCCTATCGAACCCACAACAGCAAAAGGCGCAGAAATAATTTCATTGGCAATACATGCCATCATATAACCGCCACTTGCAGCAACTTTATCGACACAAATAGTGACGTTAAAACCAGCATCACGTAAACGGACCAATTGAGCTGCCGCTAAACCATAACCATGAACCATGCCACCTGGGCTTTCTAAACGAACAACGACACGGTCGTGCCCTGCTTTTGCAGTTGCTAAAATTAAAGTAATTTCTTCACGAATAGTATCTACCGCAGATGCTTGCACATCGCCTTTAAAGTCAAGCACATAAATTTTTTGATCATTCTTTTTTCGAATCTTTGCTTCTTTAGCAAGTTGTTGGACGAGTTGTAATAATTCCAAACGAGATGCTGTTGTTTGTGCAATTCTTTTTCTTTGTTCATTCACACGCGCATTTAAATGACTAATACGAATTTCAGCAGGAAATTTAGGTAAATGGAATAACATAAAGTAAGTGCTCTATAAGTTCGGCTTTATTCGACTAAGATGTGGTCTATTGGATAAAAATTCAATAGTGATTTTGCAAAATAGATTCATTTTCATCTCTATCACAAAAAAAGAGCCCGAAGGCCCTTTTGATTTATAGAAGATCAATCAGCCAAAACGACCCGTAATATACGCTTCAGTCAATTGATGATCTGGTTGAGTAAAGACTTTCTCAGTCGAGTTTACTTCAATCAAATCACCTAAATGGAAGTAAGCAGTACGATCAGAAACACGTGCAGCCTGTTGCATAGAGTGCGTTACAATCGCAATGGTATATTGTTCAGAAAGTTCTGAAATCAATTCCTCAATTTTTGCTGTCGCAATCGGATCAAGTGCTGAACAAGGCTCATCCATCAAAATCACTTCTGGGCTAACAGCAATGGTACGTGCAATACACAAACGCTGTTGCTGACCACCAGATAAACCTGTACCTGGTTGGCTAAGACGATCTTTCACTTCATCCCACAGGCCTGCTTTACGTAAGCTGTTTTCTACAATTTCTTCTAAATCATATTTATCACGTGCTAAACCATGCAATTTTGGTCCGTAAGCAACGTTATCAAAAATTGATTTTGGGAATGGGTTTGGCTTTTGGAACACCATACCCACTTGAGCACGTAGCAACACCACATCAAGGCTTGGATCGTAAATATCTTGATTATCCAGTGTCACTTTGCCTGTCACACGACAACTATCAATGGTGTCATTCATACGGTTTAAGGTACGCAGAAATGTCGATTTACCACAACCCGATGGTCCAATAAATGCGATCACTTCATTTTGATAAATATCGATATCAATACCTTTGATTGCTTCAGTTTCACCATAATAAACATGCACATCTTTGGTACTGATTTTCACATCATTTACTTTTGGCTTTTTATTCGATGAAGCTGTTTCAAACTGAGAAACAAACGCAGTATTAGATTGCTGAACTGGCGCTTCAGATGAAGTAAATTCTGTTTGCTGTGGATTCACTGACTTATCCTTTTCTACGGCGTTCATAATATCAATCGTATTCATTGTACTCTCCTCAACTACCAACGCACTTCAAATTTCTTACGAAGCCAAATTGCAAGGCTGTTTAAACCAATCATTAATGCAAGTAACACAATAATCGCAGCAGCAGTACGCCCTTCAAAGAAGTTACGTAACTCATTTCCCTGCCATAAATAAACTTGTACAGGTAATGCTGTTGCCTGATCCAGTGGCGTAGCTGGAACACTCGCAACGAAAGCACTCATACCAATTAATAGTAATGGTGCGGTTTCACCCAAAGCATGTGCAACACCAATAATTGATCCTGTCATGATTCCTGGCAACGCGAGTGGTAGCACATGATGGAACACTGTTTGAACTTTTGATGCACCTAAACCAAGCGCTGCCTGACGAATTGAAGGTGGCACAGCTTTTAATGAAGCACGTGTTGTAATAATCACGGTTGGTAAAGTCATGAGACTGAGTACCAGACCACCAACCAACGGTGCAGACAATGGTAAATGCATCCAACCAATGAAAATCGCCGCGCCGAGTAGACCAAATACAATCGAAGGTACAGCAGCCAAATTATTGATATTGACTTCAATGATGTCAGTCATGATGTTTTTAGGTGCAAATTCTTCAAGATAAATCGCACTTGCAACCCCGATTGGAATTGAAATCAAGATTACAATCAACATCATGAATAACGAACCCATAAACGCGCCCGCTAAACCACTGGTTGCTGGTGAGCTACGAGAGTCTGGGCTGATAAATAAATTCGTATTAAATGTATTTTCAATAATACCATTTGCTTTTAATTTATCTGCAAGTTGACGAACTTCTGGATCAAGCTGCTGTTGGTCATCTGGTAAAGAACGATCAATATTACCTGCTAACCACACATCCACATTGGCGTCCGCTAAGAATTTAATCTCTTCTTTAGTACCAATTAATGCTGGATTCTCAAGTACCATGTCACGTAAACGATAGGCTTCTGAACTTGTGTACAAACTATTCAAATAATCACGTTGTGACTCTAGTACTGGATCTTTAGCAACAATACCATTAACAATAAGCGCATCCCAATCCACCATGCCCATTTCAGTTTGCCAAGCCACAAAGCGCTCTTCAAAATGAGCAGGTGTCTCACCAGCAGTCTGTTTCGGTTTTGCTCCTACATTAATAATTGTAGGATCAAAATACACCGGAACAGTCATACTACTTTGCCAAAATGAAGGCAAACCTTTCGCTAAAATGCTACCGAACAGTAAAGCAACAAATGCAAGGCCAATCATTACCGCAGAGAAACCTGCAAAGCGAAATGCTTTCTCTTTACGATGACGCTTTGCTAAAGAGCTTTGAATTATTGCTTTACGCTGCTCACGTTGTTCAGCAGCTACTTGTGGATCAAATACGTTCTGATCCAGAGGAGATGTATTTGAACTCATTCGTATTGCTCACGATATTTGCGCACGATATATAGTGCAATAATGTTTAGACCCAATGTAATCACAAACAAAGTTAAACCAAGTGCAAATGCCACCAATGCTTGTGGGCTCGCAAAATCTGTATCACCAGTTAACTGTTTAACAATTGTCACAGTCACTGTTGAAACTGCTTCAAATGGATTTGCATGCAATAATGGACTGTTCCCTGCGGCAAGTACCACGATCATGGTTTCACCTACCGCACGTGACACCGCAAGTAAAAATGCACCTGTAATACCCGGTAATGCTGCTGGCAATACAACTTGGCGAATCGTTTCTGATTTGGTTGCACCTAAACCCAACGAACCATCACGTAACGCGCGAGGAACTTGAGTAATAATGTCATCTGAAAGCGATGAAACAAATGGGATGATCATAATCCCCATGACAAAACCCGCAGTCAGTGCACTTGTTGCATTAATATCAATACCAACAATTTCACCAATCATTTTGAAGAATGGGCCAATGACCATTAAAGCAAATACACCATAAACGATGGTTGGAATACCCGCTAATACTTCAATTGTTGGTTTTGCCCAAGAGCGTAAGTTTGGAGATGCATATTCAGCTAGATAAATAGCTATCATCAACCCCACTGGTACTGCAACTAATAATGCAATACCACTGACCATTAAAGTACCCCAAATTAATGGCAAGATACCGTAACTTCCCTCTGCATTACCCGACGTGCTAAAACCTGGATTCCATTCTGTGCCAAAGAAAAAATCTGCTGGACTAACAAAACGGAAGAAATGTAATGCTTCACTCAACATTGACAGTACAATACCAATCGTTGTGAGAATCGCCACACCAGAACATAGGATCAAACCAACATTAATGGCTTTCTCAACCTGATTACGAGCACGAAATTGCTGACTCACATGACGTTTTGCCCAAACCAAACCTGCTAAACCAGCACTAATTACGATTGCCAATTTTGCAAAAGAACCTATGGTTTCAAATTTAGCAAGTTGTTGTGCAGCTGCTAGCTCATAAGCTGCTGGCTGATCTGTAACCCCAAAACCAGACGCAATCGCTTGAACACGATCGATTAAAACATCACGGCTTGCTTCATCTAAAGTTGCACTGACCGATGCTGGAATATTGTTAAAGATAATATGTTGCAAGACACTTGGTTCGACCAAGTTCCAAATGATCAAAATTAAAAAAGCAGGAACACCACACCACAAAGCGACCAACGCACCATAATAACCTGGACGTGAATGCAAAGTTGCTGAGTTATTTCCCTTACCTGCTAGGTTACGGCTTTTGCTCAGCCCGATTTGATATGCAATTGCCACAAGGGCTAATAACACACCGATAAGTAGCAGATTCATGTAATCTCCACTGTTTTCTCAATTTTCATCATTTGAAAAAACTTAGTTAGACAAAAAGGCTGATGAACCTAAGTCGCACCAGCCTCCCTTTTAACAATATTACTTAACTGTTTTACCAGCTTTGAAATCAGCTAGAACTTTTGCACGTTCTTTATCGCTCATAGTGATCAAGCCAGCTTTTTCTAATTTAGAACCTTTACCAGAAGCTTTCTTATTTAAGAAATATTCTACGTATTGTGGTAAACCTTTAATTGATTTTAAATGCTCGCCTTTCACATAGAAGTAAAGTGCACGAGATACTGGGTATTGACCACTTAAAACTGTTTTCTCAGAAGGTAATACGCCATTTACTGTTGCAACACGTAATTTATCGCGGTTTTGATCATAGAAACCTAAACCAAATACACCTACTGCATTAGGAGAAGTTTTTAAACGAGCAAGTGTTTCAGTGTAGTCACCTGCAATTTCAATTACACGACCATCTTTACGGAAGTTTGAACATGCTTTTTTCTGTTCTTCTTTATCTAAATTTTTGAAATAAGCAAATGATTCACAACCCGCATCAACCATTTTTTCTTGGAACACTTCACGCGTACCATGGTTTGTTGCTGGAATAACTAAAGTAATCGGTTCATTTGGTAAGTCATCATCAATTTGGTTCCATCGTGTATATGGGTTTGGAACCAATTTACCACCTGAAGGAAGCTGTGCAGCCAATGCAGTAAATACATGTGCTGGATCTAAGTTATAAGCACCCTTTCTTGAGTTAGACGCAAATACAATACCGTCATAACCAATTTTGATTTCTTGAACTTGATTTACGCCTGCTTTTTTACATGCAGCAAGCTCTGAATCTTTAATTTTACGTGAAGCATTTGCAATATCGATGGTATTATCGCCAACACCTTGACAGAATTGCTTTAAACCACCTGAAGTACCACCTGAACCAACAACGGGTGCTTTAAATTGCGGGAAAGTATTACCAAACTCTTCAGCAACAATACTTGCGTATGGCAATACAGTTGAAGAACCAGCGATTTGAATCGTATCACGAGCTGCATTCGCAGTTGTTGCTACGGCTACTCCAGATACAGCTAATGCAATTGCGATATGACGTGGATTTAAGCGCATTCTGTTTTCTCTCATTTATACAATTTGATTTACAACTCTTTTTAATTCAAGTGTTGTACTTTAGTTAACTGCATTTTGAGGAGATAATATGACAATTAAGTGACAACTTTATGACGCTTTTATGATGATCATTTTTATTTGAAAATTTTCAGTCATAAAGAAAAGATTTTTTTGATAAAAATGGCGAAAGAAAATTATCTTAATGATTGTAATTTATAATTTTTTACTTACAACACAACATATAAGAAATCAAACTAGAAATACAAATTTGACGACCTTAGTAATGAAAACTATATGAAAAATGTCTATGTAATATTAGTTTTAATCCTTCAATTCGGTTCTAAATTAACTAAAATTAGGTTTCCAATAGCCATTTACACGTCTATCTTAAGCTATTCCGAAAATTACTTGAGATTAAATTAAAGGTATATTCAGATGAGCTAAATCTTTCTAAACTCAATCACACAGACTAAAAAATAAAAAAGGCACATAAATGTGCCTTTCTCTTAGAAAGCAAATCGATTAATCAATCGCTGGAACATAAGTTCCTGCAACAATTGCATCTTTAATACGATCAGCTTCTGCCAACACAAGTGCAAGCAAGTTTTGAACGTTTTCAAGCGTTGCAACTGGGCTTAAAGTGGTCATTTTCAATGATTGAACATTGCCCACTTTAGTCACGCCGATATTCGCCTCACCACGAGCAAACAGTTCATCTGCCACGTTTTGGTTTAAGCTATCGATAAATTCAGCAGGATAAGCTTCTGGTACAACACGGAACAGGACTGAAGCGAATTGTGGTTCAACCAACAATTCAAGACCTGCTGTTGCTTTGATATAATCTGCAACTTCACGTGTTAATTTCACACCATGGTCAATCATCGAACCATAAAGCTCTTCGCCTAATGCTTCAACTGTCATCCATAATTTCAATGCATCAAAACGACGTGTCGTTTGTAATGATTTAGATACAAGGTTAGGTACACCGTGTTCTTCATCATAAGCAGAGTTTAGATATTCTGCTTCATAATGCATAAAGCGATAGTTTGCTTCATCTTTCAACAAGAAAGCGCCACAGCTAATGCTTTGGAAATAATGCTTATGGAAATCAAGCGTGATTGAGTCTGACAATTCAATACCATCTAACATTGCACGATGGTCATTTGAAAGAATCAGTGCACCGCCCCAAGCTGCATCAATATGCATCCATGAACCATACTTCGTGGTAATTTCACGGATTTTCTTGAGTGGATCAATCGCACCAGCATCAGTCGTACCTGCTGTTGCAACAACACAGGACACAATTTTGCCTTCAGACTGAAGATGCGCCATGGTTTTTTCCAGTGCATCAACATCCATCTGTGCATTTTCATTCACAGGAACGGTCACAACAGACTGGAAGCCCATACCCATCATCGCCATGTTCTTTTGCACAGAGAAATGTGCATTTTCAGAACAGATAACTTTGACGTTTTTCATTGCTTCGGCGGGAATACCATCACGCTGAACCGACCATGGCTTGCCATTTTCGTCTTTCCAGTTTTTCGAGATACACCAGTCACGTGCCAGTAATACACCCATCAAGTTTGACTGTGTACCACCAGAAGTGAACACACCTGCTTGGCCTGCACCATAACCGACTTTTTGACGAAGCCAATCAACTAATTGAACTTCCATCAAAGAACCCGCTGGGCTTTGATCCCATGAGTCCATCGACTGGTTGGTTGCATTGATCAACACTTCCGCAATCTGGCTCATCACCATGGTTGGGCAGTGTAAGTGTGCAAGTGAATGCGGGTGATGTACTTTTAAGCTTTTATTGAGAAAAAGCTCAACCATACGTTGTAATGATTGCTGTACACCTAGACCTTCTTTTGAAGGAGCAAAAGAGATTGCTTCACGCAAATCCTTAATGCTACCGCCAGTGTACATTTTATCATTTTGCAACCATGCTGAAACGGCAGTTACCGCCTCGCCCATTGCTGACTGATAGTCAGCAATAGATTGAGCATCATTGCAGAGTAACGCTTTACGATGTTCTGCAAAATCAACCATGAATTAGCCTCGTACTGCTTTTAATGCTTCAGCAACAGCTTTCTTGAAGCGAGCAACTGCTTCTACGCACTCTTCTTGATTGATAATCAACGGGCAAAGTAAACGGATCACCGTACCGTTACGACCACCTTTTTCAAGCAATAATTTATTGTTGAAACAAGCGGTCTGAATTGCAGCAGCCAATTGAGCATCCGCAGGTAATGAACCCATATGGTCCGCAGGTTTACGCTCGTCAACGATCTCGACACCGATCATCAAACCACGGCCACGCACGTTACCAATACATGGAAATTCTTGAGCAAGTTTCTTGAACTCTGCTTGTAAGAAATCACCACGCTCTTGCGCATTTTGAGCAAGGTTTTGTTCTTTGATCACTTGAAGTGATGCTAAACCTGTACCCATTGCAAGTTGGTTACCACGGAAAGTACCGGTGTGACCTGCAGGCTGCCAAGCATCAAACTTGCGTTTAATACCCAATACTGCAAGTGGTAAGCTACCACCTACCGCTTTAGACATCACCACAACATCAGGCTCGATTCCAGCATGTTCAAAGGCAAACATCTTACCTGAACGTGCAAAACCAGCTTGAACTTCGTCCAAGATTAAAACGATGTTGTGCTTTTCAGTCACTTCACGGATTTTTTGCAACCATTTTACAGGTGCAGTAACAACACCACCTTCACCTTGAATCGCTTCAAGGATCACAGCTGCAGGCTTGGTTACACCACTTTCAACATCTTCGATGAAGTTTTCAAAGAAGTAAGTTAAAGCGTCAACACCTGCTTCCCCACCTAAACCAAGTGGGCAACGATATTCATGTGGGTATGGCATAAATTGCACGCCTGGCATTAAGCCATTCACCGCATTCTTTGCAGACAAGTTACCTGTCATTGCAAGCGCGCCGTGCGTCATACCATGGTAGCCACCAGAGAAACTAATCACTGTGCTACGACCCGTATAAGTTTTCGCTAATTTAATCGCTGCTTCTGTACCATCTGCACCAGATGGACCACAGAATTGTAGGCAATATTCTTCTTGACCGCCTGGCAAATAAGCCAAAAGCGCTTCAGTAAACGCATCTTTTAAAGGAGTCGTTAAGTCTAAAGTATGCAATGGCAAACCGCTTGCCAATGTGTCTTGAATACTTTGAATCACCGCAGGATGATTATGGCCCAAAGCCAATGTTCCTGCCCCAGCTAAACAATCAAGGTACTCTGTACCTTCAACATCAGTAACCCAACAGCCTTGTGCTTTTGCTATCGCTAACGGTAATTTACGTGGATAACTACGAACATTCGATTCCATCTGACTTTGGCGAGTCAGATAATATTCGTTAGTTGCATTAGCGGCAGGATTTACGGAAGTAACGCTCATATCGAATTACCATCTCTGATATGGGTAAAAGAAATAAGTCTGGTGACTTGCGGTCGTTTGACTCGGTGCTTTTTAGAATCTAGTGAGACACAAATTTTATATCTTTCAACTAGGAGCGAGATGATACCTAATTTTGAAATAAAATAAACTCTTTTTATGTCTTACGTTCATCTAATCTTATTGAAAAAATGTTTCGTTCCAACAAGTATGATGAATTATCATCATACTATGTGACAAGCGAAAGAAAGTAAGCTTTTTTTAACAGCCTTAATTTTTTTAGATAAATGGTCAAATATATAAAGCTAATTATTTAATTTTAAATATTTTTTAATTAATTTTTCTGTTGCAAAACACCGTTAATATATTACAAAGACACCACAAAATATGCAAAAGTTCCCCATCAGTTGTTTCTAATATCAGACTTGTAAAAATAAATGTTTAATACCAAATTTTAAGGAATTTTTTATGCGTACTTTAGCACTTGCAACATTAATGATCGGAGCTGCACTTAGCCCAAGCCTTTTTGCTCATGAGACTGAAAACTTGAACTATAATATTGTGAATATCCAAGCAGATGCAGCACGCCAAGTTGCGAATGACGAAATGCGTGCTGTACTTTATATTGAAAGAAGCAATAAGCAACCCGCAGAGCTTTCCAATCAAATCAATCAATTAATGAATCAAGCGCAAGCAATTTCTCGTAAATACGCACAAGTAAAAGTCGAAACAGGTGCTCAAAGTACTTACCCTATTTATGACAATGATAATAATAAGTTAAAAGAATGGCGTGCGCGTGCAGAAATCCAAATTGAAAGTAAAGACTTTAAAGCAGCAAGCCAGTTGATTAGTGAACTACAACAGAGCTTTCAGACCCAATCGATTAGTTTTAGTGTATCTGACGAACAACGTAAAAAAGTTGAAAATGAACTGATGATTGAAGCTTCTAAAAACTTTCAGCAACGCGCACAAGCGATTACTCAGGCTTGGAATAAAACGCAATATAATCTTGTTAGTTTAAATTTGAATACGAATAATTATTTTCCTCAACCAATGATGCGTGGTGGCATGGCAAAATTTGCGATGGCTGAGGCAGCTCCAGCACAAGACATGGCGGCTGGTGAATCGAAAATTACTGTCAGTGCTAATGGCTCAATCCAATTTAAATAAAAGCACGATTTCATTTAGATTAAAGCAGAAAATTAATTTTCTGCTTTTTTTATTCATTGAGTTCAAAATATTCTTCAAGCTGTCTATCAGTTGGTAATTCATCAAATGAAGTATGTGCTTTATTCTCTCCAGCCCAGCTGATTTTAGAAATCATACAAAAATTTAACTCTTTATTTGGTTCAAAATCTTCGTGAATTAAACCTAGCGGGATCCACATTACTTTCGGATTAGTGCCTAGTAAATTAGGAATAGGCGAACCACATTTTCTGCAAAAGGAGCTAGTAAAACCTGTGGCTTTGATATATGTGCAAATAAATTGCTCGCCTTGCTGCCAATAAAATTGATCGGATGAAATCAATGTCGCAGTGTTGGACGCGGCCCCACTCTGCTTGCGACATAAACGACAATAACAACGATAGATCGTTTTAATTTTCGCTATATGAAAATGAAATTTTATTTCCCCACACAAACAAGCGCCATTGAATTGTTGTTCTAATTCTGTCATGACTTTTTGATCCAGATGATTTTGTTTATCTTAGTCGTTTATGCGGGATGACTTAAATTTTGCAATGAATCCCAAGCAGCCTGAGCTAAGTTTTCGCGATACACTTTCGGATTGGTAAGCACTTTTTCAGATAACCATGCTCGGCAATAACTTTCAGTTGCACCAATCACCAATGACATCATCAATTCAGACGGCACCGATTGTAATAATTTCGCATCACTATAGGCTGCAATATTATTTACGATCTTTTGATTTCTGATTTTATTTTTTTCATTTAATGATGGGCGATGCTCGCCTTGCATCACTGAAAAATGCGCTAACATTAGGAACTTAGCAAAATGAGGTTGATCAGAAACCCAATCAACGTAACTATAAATTAAAGCATTCAAAACATCTCTTAAAGACCGCGCGCACTCTAGATATTGATCTCGCAATGATGCTTGATCATCTAAAGCAGCAAAAACAAGTGCAGCGATAACACCCTCTTTGTTTTTAAAATGATAATAAATTGCCCCAACACTACTTTCAGATTTATCGCGAATCATTTCAATGCTGGTCGCATCGAGACCATATTCAAGAAAACATGCTAATGCGTCAAATAAGATTTGTCTTTTTAACAATGATCTACGTTGTGGATATAAGCGTTCTAATAATTGCTGAGCCGTTTGCATAAGTTATTTAAATTTACCAATCATCGGAACTATTGTGTATGACTTGACCACAACTTGTAAACAGAATTATATTCCATAAAAGAATTTAATTCTGTTTTATAGGAAATCATCTAATGGCATCAACTTTGGAATTATGGAATAAGGTTTCAGTTTTACCTGCTGGAAAATGGACATTCACACGTATGCTTTGTTTAAAAGCACCTTATTTCAGTAGCATTTCTCCTTTATTTGAGGAGTTAAAACCGAACTCTTGTAAAATATCCATTAAGAAAAAACGCGCAGTGCTGAATCACATTGGTACAGTTCATGCGATTGCAATGTGTAATATGGCCGAACTTGCAGGCGGCACGATGACTGAGGTGACTGTTCCAACTTCACATCGCTGGATTCCAAAAGGCATGACCGTAGAATATTTAAAGAAAGCGGAAACTGATTTAATTGCGATCGCTACTCCAGTAGAGCAGCACTACGATTGGGATAAAGCTGGAGAATATCTGGTGAATGTTGATGTACTTGATCAACAAAATGAAAAAGTCTTTCACGCCACTATTACCATGTGGGTTTCAAAAAAGAAAAAATAAAAGTAAAAAGCCCCGAACATGCTATTCGGGGCTGTTCTGCTTGAGTTAGTTTGTTACTTTTTAAAAGGAAGCGCATATTTAAAAATACGCCCTACCACCTCACCGAATTGTTTTACAAAGCTAGCATTATTGTAATTTAAACCATATTTCTCACATACAGCTTCCACTTTAGGTGCAATTTGACGATAGCGGCGAGCGGGAATATCTGGGTATAAGTGATGTTCAATTTGATGGCTCAAATGTCCTGTCAAAATATGAAATGCTTCTGAACCTGTTAAATTAGAAGAACCACGAATTTGACGCATGTACCAATGACCGCGACTTTCATTCTGTAAAACAGTTTTTGGGAAGACCTCAGCATCTTTAGTAAAATGACCACAAAAAATAATACTAAAAGTCCAAATATTACGAATCCCATTAGCAACTAAATTTCCAGTAAAAACTGGGATCGCTGAAGGTCCTGCAATCAATGGGAAAAACACATAATCTTTAAAAAGTTGCTTCGCTATTTTTTTCTGTGCTGGTTGCCATTCTCGTTTAAATTGCGCGATTGATTTACGCTTATAAATCACTTTGCCGAGTTCAAGATTTTGAATTGCAACTCCCCACTGGAATAATAAGCTGAATGGCACAATATAAATCGGTTGAATTAAAGTAAACTTTGTCCAACGTTGTTCTGGAAATAAGCGAAATACACCATAACCCACATCATCATCCATGCCTTTCACATTGGTATAAGTATGATGTTTGTAGTTATGTGTTTGGCGCCAATTATCTGAGGTTCCAACGGTATCCCATTCGTAAGTCTGACCATTAAATTTTGGATCATTCATCCAGTCATATTGTCCATGCATCACATTATGACCTAACTCCATGTTTTCCATAATTTTGGCAAAACCCAATAGCCCCGTTCCTAATAACCATGCTGGTGGAAACCATCCTGCAAACAACAAAGCTCGTCCGAGTAAGCTGCTATAACGGATTGAGGAATAAACACGGCGAATATACTTCGCATCTTTTTCGCCTAAGTCATCCAATACTTCTTGCTTGATCTGATCTAATTCTCGAGCAAAAGCATCTAATTCTGAAGCAGTTAAATCACGATTTTTTGGATTTTTAAAATATTCAATTTTAACAGGCATATTCATAATTAATTTCTCATTTATAGATCAATCACTAGATCAGACTGAGCGGAATTTACACAAATTTTTAATAGTTGAGTTGGTTCATGATTCGCTGAACCATTCAACAAATTCTTCGTTGAGCCTTGCGCTTTAGTGCAGGCGCATTTATTACAAATGCCCATACGACAACCATGATTAGGTTTAATCCCTTGATGTTCCAAACTAGAAAGAATGGATTGCCCTTTAGGTATCGCAACCGTTTTGTTGGATTGAGTCAATCTCACATTTATAAAACCAGTTTCCGAAGCATCCACATCAAATTGGCTTAAACTAAAAGCTTCAGTTTGAAGCAAAGCAGCACAAGAAAATAATTTTTCTGCTGTACTCACAAAACCTGATGGACCACAGGCATATACAGTGGTTTCATTTAAAGCTGAAATTTGATCAACATAACTTTGGTTCAAACGTTGATCTTGCGCTTGGGTATAAAAGATTTGATAACTGAAATGGGGAAAGTTTTCCGCTGTTTCTTTTAAATATTCAGCATAGGCTGCATCGGCCTGAGTTTTCACCCAATACATCAACTGTACAGATGTCGTCAAAAACTGCTTGGTTTGACTCAAGCTTTCGATCAGGCTCAGCATCGGGGTAATGCCGCTACCTGCTGCAAGTAATAACAAGTTAGGAGTTTGAATATGCTGCTGCATATCGCCATAAGGTTGCCCTAAATAGACAATATCCCCTACTTTAGCTTGCTCAACCAACCATGAACTCACCAAACCTTGATCAACTTTTTTGACGGTTAAACAGAGATGATCTGCATCTAATTGCATCAAGCTATACGTGCGTTCGTAATGACGCCCTGCAATTTCAACAGTGACAGGATGATGTTGTCCTGCTGCACCACGCTGTACATGACGATTGCATTGCAAAATAAGACTCACCGTATCTTTAGCTACCGTTTGTTTTTTTACAACTTTGGCGAGTGATTGATTCAAAGACCACAGTGGATTGATTTTTTGTAGCCAAAAATTGGCATCATGGTTCGTAATTACGCTTTGGGCTATTGAATTGAATAGAGAAATTCTCTTTTCGACTGCTTGCATGAGCGGGAACTCTGATCATTTTTTAATTATTATACATATGTATATATATTTGTATATATATTCGTATAAGAATTTACATTTCCCAAGTAGTCAGACAATCGCTATAATCCCGAGTAGCTTACTTATATTTTGAAAATAATGGTTCAGTCTTCTACTTTTTTACCGCTCGGTCATGACACACTAAATGAACAAGATGTCATTGCTATGAAATCTCCTGTACGTTCGGTTGGTAGAAAAGCAACCATTACCAAAGAAGAACTTTTTCAGGCGACACTGAATCTAATTGGTCCACAAAAAAGTATTGCATCTTTGAGCTTACGTGAAGTAGCGCGTGAAGCAGGTATTGCACCAAATAGTTTTTATCGACATTTTAAAGATATTGATGAACTGGCTATCGCTCTGATCGATCGTGCAGGTCTGGTATTACGTAAAATCATTCGCGAAGCGCGTTTGCAGGCATCTATGCAGCAAAGCATTATTCGAAGTTCAGTTGAAGTTTTTATTCAACAGTTAGATGCCGATGAAGGTTACCTCAGCTTATTATTACGCGAAGGATATACGGGCTCAACCTCATATAAACTCGCTGTAGACCGTCAGCTGAATTTCTTTCAGCAAGAATTACAAGAAGACCTGATTCGCCTAGAACAAATGAATAATAGTAAAATCAGTCATGCTGACATTGCGGCTAAAGCGATTACCCAATTGGTATTCAATATGGGCGCAAAAGTGATTGATTTACCTGCTGAACAACGAACTGACGTTGCAGAGCAAACCATGGTAATGATTCGTATGATTTTAGAAGGCGCTCGTCATTTTGATAAAATGGAAATTGATTAAGCAATTTCATCAGCATAGACTATCGTCATTAAGCATATATCTTTGTCATTTATCATAACTACAAGCAAATTTAGGCATACAGATCATGACCCTTCTCAATGACCGTCAAAGCATCATCGCTAGTTTTATTCTGATGTTTTTATTTTTAATGATGGTCATTCCCCTGCATTTGTTGCCTAGTTTTTTTGCAGGTTTCTTGATTTTCGAAATTATTAATAGTCTAAGCTCAATTGTTGAAAAACATATTGATGGACAACGTGCGCGTATCTTTATCAGTATTATTCTTGGAATTTTGACCACATTTTTGATTGGCTTTTTTATTACCAGTTTAATTAGCTTTGTGATCTATGATTTAAAAGGAACAGGTCTTAACTCGTTTAACTTTAAGATTGACCAAACCCTCATTAAATTCCAAGCTGAAATGAGTCAATATGTCCCTGGTTATCTTCCTCATAGTGTTGCAGATATCAAGAATCAGATCTTGTCCTTCATCAAGAATAATATTTCGATTGTTAAAAATACAGGTACCGATATTCTGCATAACTTGGCGACCATGCTGATCGGTTTGATTGTAGGTATCTTGGTTTCTATTCAGAACTTTAAGCAGCATGCACCACAACCTGTCTTTAAAGCTGCTATTTTACATCGTATTCAGAAGCTTTCGATTTCATTCAAAAATGTTGTCTTTGCTCAAGTAAAAATCTCTTTAATCAATACAGCACTATTCATCATTTTTGTTTTTATCGTGTTACCTCTATTCCATATCCATTTACCTTTTGCTAAAACACTGACTATTCTGACCTTCATTTTTGGTCTTTTACCTATTATTGGTAACTTGATTTCTAATACTTTAATTATTATGGCTGGCTTAACCATTTCACTCTCAGTAGCAGCCATCGCTTTAGCATATTTAGTCATTATTCATAAACTTGAATATTTCGTAAACGCAAAAATTATTGGTACAAAAATTAATGCGAGTGCATGGGAAGTACTCTTGGCTATGCTAATCTTTGAATCAATTTTCGGCTTGAGTGGCTTAATCGTTGCACCGATTTTTTACGCTTACATTAAATTAGAATGCAAAGATGCTGGTTTGATCTGAATTATATTCGGGCTATTCAAATTCAATAGATCAATCTATTATTTCGACTGATTGAGCAAAGTAATAAAAAGAAAAATGATGATAAGGAAAATTACAAAAGCCTTGCGAATTAAAACATTCATTCAGGCATTCTGCGCTTAAGCTAGAACAGAATGGTTTTTATTCACGATGTTTCATTACATTATAATTGAATGAGGTAACTATGAATTCTTCAGCAGCGGCTTTGAAAGTATATACACGCAATAATTTAGATGATTCTATCAAAGAAGCCACCGTTAAAATTTTAAATCAAATTCTTGCAAATCTTATTGATCTATCATTGCTTACCAAACAAGCGCACTGGAATATGCGGGGTAGTAATTTTATTGCGGTACATGAAATGTTAGATATGTTCCGTACTTCATTGATTACCCATTTAGACAATGTCGCAGAGCGTGCGGTACAGATTGGTGGAACAGCGCTCGGAACAACCCAAACGGTTGCTGAAAGTTCGCATCTTAAGCCTTATCCTGTTGCAATCCATGCAGTGCAAGATCACTTAAAAGAGTTGGCTGATCGTTATGGTGTCGTTGCAAATCATCTTCGAGATACAATCGAGCAAATTAAGGATCCAATCTCTGAAGATATTATCCATGCAGCACTCGAAGATCTAGATCAATATTTATGGTTCTTAGAGGCTAATATCGATCAAAACTAAGTATATTCACGACATAAAAAAGAGGACATGATTTGTCCTCTTTTTTTATTACATCAGTCGTAATTATGGTTTAACTACAACTAAGACTTGAATCGCTTCTGGAGTCACAGAAAGACCATCTAATAAACTTAGACCCTCTTTCTGGAACTTTTGTAAACGCTCAATTTCATCTTGACGAATACTTGGGTTAAATTGCTTAAGATAAGTTAAACGGTCAATCTCATATTGCCATTTGCTGCCATAATGCTCTTTAGCTTGTTGCATCAATTCAGGCAAAGAGGTTTTGGCAATATCTAAAGCTTGTGCGTAACGCTCTTCAATTACATCACGGCGTGCTTTCACAACTTGACGGCAGCTATTGCCATCGAGATGATGCAAATATGGGCGCAAAATACTTGGATCGATCTTGGCAGATAAATCTTGACCTGTTTCACTCAGTAATACGCGAATCAATTGCTTAGGCAAACTTGACGGTAAGTTCAACCCTTTTGGTGCAACTACATCGACCTTAAACCAAACTTCGAGTAAGACCGAACCTTGTTTTAACGCATTCGATTTGAGTAATGCAACGTTGGTACTACCAAATGATTGTGTGCGGATCATTTCCATCACACTTTCAATAAATGGGTGTTCCAACGTCAAATATTGTGCATCTTCACGGATCTGAGCCTGATCACGATAGAAAGTTGCTGTCATGCCCTCTTCGTCCAAGGTAATTCCTTGGACTTGCATTTGATCCGTTGGTTTGATGATCACAGTACCGTTGCTTTGCTCATCAAAGTCAATATTGGTCGATGACATGAAACGCTTCACGAACATTGGCAAAGTCGTGTTGTCATCATAGTCTTCAAGTGCTTGTACAATGCCCTGTGCAACGACTGGGCGACAAGAGTTATACTCAAGCAAACGATCACGACCAGCTTGTAACTCAGCTTCCAAAGCTTGTCGTTGTACATTCACTTCTTCAAGTAAATCCTCAAACGTCTGACCTTGATCTGCCAATAAACAGTCTTTCAATTCAACAATAAAGTTCTCTTGCAGCGTTTGTGCGGTTGGAGAAATATTGCTAAAAATATTGAGTGCTTCGTTATACCAGCGGAACATACGCTCTTGCGCTGTACCAATCAAATATGGCACGTGAATTTGAATGCGATTTTCCTGACCAATACGATCTAGACGACCAATACGTTGTTCAAGTACGTCAGGGTTTGCAGGTAAATCAAATAGGATCAAGTCACTGGCAAACTGGAAGTTACGTCCTTCTGAACCAATTTCCGAACAGAGAAGAATCTGAGCACCATAACTGTCTTCGGCAAAGTATGCTGCCGCTTGGTCACGTTCCAATAAGCTCATGCCCTCATGGAACATGGCAGTACGAATACCTGCATGTAAACGCAATACATTTTCAAGCGCTTCAACTACTGGTCCACTACGTGCAATCAACAACACTTTTTTATGTTTTAAATCTTTGCGTAGAACTTCCATCAACCATGGCACACGAGGATCATTTTCCATCCAAGCACCATCGAGTTGACCTTCTTCTGGCCACATTTGCTCACGCATTTTGCCATCAAATGACCAGTCTTCTGGTGCTGGCAAAGGTGCAGGTTGGCAATCACGACCTGGGAAACCTTGAATCGCTTCACGTGTGTTACGGAATAAAATACGACCTGTACCGTGACGGTCTAACAACTCGTGAATTGCACGCATACGCTGTTCAGGCTGATCATCAATACGATGACCCAATAAGCCATCCAGAGCAGCAAGATGTTCTTCAGTCAGTGCTTCATCTGACATTAAGACTTCAGCAACTTTAGCTGTTTGCTGATATTGTTCTTCTTCGTCAAGGAAACGATCTAAGCTACTAAAACGTTGCGGATCAAGTAAACGTAAACGTGCAAAATGGCTCTCAACACCTAATTGTTCAGGCGTTGCCGTAAGAAGTAAGACACCCGCTGTTTGTTCAGCCAACTCTTCGACAAGATCATAACGATCATTACCGCCTTCTTCTTCACTCCACATTAAATGGTGTGCTTCATCGACAACCAGTAAATCAAAACCTGCCTCAACCGCTTGCTCACGCAAATCATCATGGTCAACCATCAAATCGACACTCGCAATAATACATTGCTCAGTCAGGAATGGGTTGAGATCAGGATCATGTTCTTTGATCGAAGCAGTACGGGTTAAATCAAATAGAGAAAATTGTAAATTGAAACGGCGACGCATCTCAATCATCCACTGATATTGCAGCGAATCGGGCACTAAAATCAGGATACGCTCTGAACGCCCTGTTTTCAATTGTTGATGGATAATCAAACCCGCTTCAATGGTTTTACCAAGACCAACTTCATCAGCCAACAAGACACGCGGTGCAAAACGTTTACCCACTTCGTGTGCGATATAAAGCTGGTGAGGAATTAAGCCAACACGCGCACCTAAAAAACCACGCAAAGGACTGGTATGCATTTGCGCTTGCAATAACATCGCTTCAATACGAAGGTCATACCATTCTTTATAATCAATTTGGCTCGCTAACAAACGCTCTAAAGGTTTTGATAGCTGAATTTGCGCACCGATACGAGTTTCGTTCAATGACTTACGTTCTTGTTCGCCATTTTCGAGGCTACGAACGACATCGTAACGAAGCACGCCATGACGGTCTTCAACCGATTCAACAATCCACTTAACACCCTCTTGATCTTGCACTTCATCTTTGACATTAAAGATGATGCGAGATAAAGGCGCATTGTTTCGTGCATATACACGAGTTTCATCACTTTTAGGGAATAAAATACTGATAGAACGCTCATCTACATCAATTAGAACACCTAGACCGAGTTCAGTTTCTGTATCTGATAACCAACGTTGACCAATAGCAAACGGCTGCAATTTATTCCACCTTTTCTCATGTTAGCCCACATATTGTATGCCTTAAACCGACGAAAGTTTAAGCTACTTTATGTAGTTTTAAATTTGGTATTTACGTGAAATTCAGCCACGCAAATAGCCCTAATATTTTGACATAAAGCTGACTGAAATAGCGCGCTTTACATCTCTTTAGATCAAAAAAATACGATTAAAATGGTACAGAACAATCAAAACTCAGTTGAGCGCCTGTTTTAGGATGGGTGAAGCTGAGTTGTGTTGCATGAAGACACAAACGTGCATAAAGCTGCTGCTGTTCAGGAGTTGCATATAAGGTATCCCCTAGTATTGGATGACCTAGATATTGCATATGCACACGAAGTTGGTGTGAACGACCTGTAATCGGAATCAATTTAACTCGAGTTACCGCTTGCCCTTGAATTTCTAAATGCTCAATGACTTGCCATTCTGTTAATGCAGGTTTGTGATATGAGGCATCAACAATATGCAGCGGTGGACGACTTGGATCATAAATCACAGGAATATCGACTGTGCCCTGACCTTCTAAATGTCCAGCAACCAAAGCTTGATAAATTTTTGAAGTTTGTCGATCTTGAAATTGACGTGAAATATTGCTTTGTCCAAATTTAGATAAACCAAAGACCAAAATACCTGAAGTGTCACGATCTAAACGATGGATGAGTAAAGTTTTAGGTTCTAATTCTAATAAGCGATTGATTAAACAATCTTGTAAATCAGGTGTTTTCCCCGGCACTGTCAGAAGCCCAGCAGGTTTATGGATCACCATAAAATCTTCATCACGATGAATCAAATGTTCACTTAGAAAATTACTCAAGCGTACCTTCCAACGACTGGATGAAAACAAGCGGGCAATCATAAAAAGCTTGGAGAGAAATTACAATCAAATTTTAGCTAACTCGGTTATTTTTTAGCATGACTCACATTTAAGTCCCAAATAATACTGATCGTTTTCTCTAAATGGTGTATGCCACCATGAACTCAATAGTTTTAAATAAAGTTTTTTAAATTTGATTTGATATCAATATCGAAATTACAAAAAATAAAGTAACTTAAACCAACATTGACCTGTCAGCATTGCACATAACACTGCGAGTATAAGATTGAGTTTAGCGATTTAATTTTACTATCTCGCTATTTTTATATAGAAAATATCAAATCACCTTAAAATATTGAGAGAAAAATATGCAACTTCAAAATGATATAATGGCAAATTATGCTTTCTTAACAGATATGTATGAAGATTCATATTTCCCTGATGATTTGGTGAAAAAAGGTGAAAATATTCTCATCGCACTTTGTCAAAAAATTGAGCTAACACAGCCCAAAACTTTGGCAGAACTCTATGTTTTAACTCATGCAACAACTGAGCAATTTAATGAGTTGCAAGAAGAGTTTTGGGAAAAAGAAAGTGAAATAGAGACGGCAGCACGAGAAGCAATCGCGCATGATTTTGATGTGATTGCTGGTGCTTACGGGTTTGCGGATGCAGATATAGAAGAGCTTATAGCAACACGAGATTGGTAATTTTTGTAAAGCAAGCACACTCAGTGGTGTGCTTGCTTTTTATATCTTAGCCCTTCATCTCTGCAAAAGTTTCTTTTGCTGCTTGAATGGTCTCTGCAATATCTTGATCTGAATGCATAGATGAAATAAATCCAGCTTCAAATGCCGAGGGTGCCAAATACACACCACGCTTTAACATGCCATGGAAGAACTTCTTAAATGCTTCAACATCACACGCTAACATCGAATCGAAACTCGTGATGTCCTCTTGATCGGTAAAATACAAACCAAACATGCCACCGACTTGCTGAGTTTTAAATGGAATACCCGCTTCATCTGCCGCAGCTTGTAAACCTGTAAGCAATTTCGCTAACTGTGCCGAAAGCTTGTCATAAAATTCAGGTTCACGTAGATGTTTAAACATCGCTATACCAGCACGCATTGCCAATGGATTCCCTGACAATGTACCTGCTTGATAAACACCGCCTAAAGGTGCGATGCATTCCATGATTTCACGTTTACCACCGAAAGCACCGACAGGTAAGCCCGCACCAATGATTTTACCTAGAGTGGTCACATCTGGTTTTACGTTATAAACAGATTGTGCACCACCTAAAGCAACACGGAAACCCGTCATCACTTCATCAATAATGAATACCGATTTGTACTCATCGCAAACATCACGAATCGCTTGTAAGAAGCCGTCGATTGGCGTCACCAAGTTCATATTTCCTGCCACAGGCTCAATGATGACCCCTGCAATTTCATGACCAAACTTGCTAAAGCATTCTTTTAAAGCTTCAATATTGTTATATGGCAACGTTAAGGTATGTTTTGCAAAATCAGTAGGTACACCTTTTGAAGTTGGTTCACCTTCACCTAAAGTGAGTAAACCTGAGCCTGCTTTCACCAATAACGAATCTGAATGACCATGGTAACAGCCTTCAAATTTTACGATTTTGTCACGTCCAGTATAACCACGCGCTAAACGAATCGCGGTCATAGTCGCTTCAGTTCCTGAACTGGTCATTCGTACCAATTCAATTGAAGGCATAATCTCACAAATGGTGTCTGCCAAAGTGGTTTCATATACTGTTGGTGCACCAAAACTTAGACCATCTTCCGCTGCGGTTTGTACTGCTTGGATAATATCGGGATGCGCATGACCTAAAATCATTGGTCCCCATGAACCAACATAATCCACATAACGCTTGCCATCGACATCCCACAAGTACGCACCTTTTGCCTTTTCAATAAAGACAGGCGTACCACCAACACCGTTAAATGCACGTACAGGTGAATTGACGCCACCAGGAATATGTTTATTTGCTTGTTTAAATAACTGTTCTTGCTTTGGAGATAAACTCATAAAAGACTCAACCTAGAATCGAAGAATAAAATGTCGAAACGATGCAAAAAATTATGCAAATAACTTTGCCCATGCATTTACACGAGCAGGAATTTCGGCTGTTGATCGCCCTAATATATCACTAATTACAGCACAAAGGCTTGCTCCTGCCTCGATGACAACTTGGGAATTTTCAACGGTCAAACCACCAATCGCACAAATCGGTACAGCTAACTTTTGTTTCGCCTGCTGAATGACTTCGATTCCTACATTGCCTGCTTCAGGTTTAGTTGAGGTGGCATAGACTGCGCCAAAGGCCACATAGGTTGCACCTTCAGCAATTGCCTTTTCAGCCAGTTCTAAGGAGTTTAAGCAAGTTCGCCCAATAATGACACCTTTCGATAAACGTGTAGCGGCATCCGTAATTTCACCATCGGACTGCCCAAGATGTACACCTAAACCAAATTGTTCTGCCAAAGCTAAATCATCATTAATTACAAATGGAACTTGGTATGTTTCACAAAGTGCTTTGATTTGTTGAACTTCGGATGGCTGAGCTACTCTCGCCACTTTTTTACGGCGGTATTGTAAAATAGCAATATTACCCGTCGCCAAAGCCACATCTAATTTTTCTAATAATAATTGGAGGGGATCATCGTTGGTAATCAGATAAAGACCGCGCATATTTCAAACTCGTCAATTTCATATATTAAAGTATAAAGCAAAAAGATTACGCGCTTTTAATAAAGCGCCCACGTGTACTTGCTAATATTACTAATAATAAAATCATGAAAATACCAACACTTCCACCACCTGATTGATTTGTTTGGCTAGTTTTTTGTTCTGGAATAGTGCTTGGATGCAGATAGTTGTTTATCCAATCAGAGTAATTTGCAACTCGCGTATAAACACCAGGATAACCCACTTTGGCACAACCGACACCCCAACTTGCAATCCCAAGCAGATATGGCTTTTCTAAATTGTTTATCGTTAAACCCGCACCACTATCACCATAGCAGGCATCTGTAAGGCTTTCTTCTGTGGGTGATTCAGCACAAAGCATATTCTGGGTAATTTGTTGGCTTCCATACAACGAAGATGACGATAAACAATTTGCTAATTTTACGGTGGTATACCTCAACGTGGTTGGATACAACACAGGATTTCTAATCATTTTTCCTGAATATTCTTGACAAGTTTGAGAAGTACTACTGCTACAATCCTCTAATACGCCCCACCCTGCAATTTGCAACATATTATTCATTAATGCATTTTTTTGTTCCATTATGGGATTAATAATGTCTATAGTTTGGCAGTTCTTATCACATTTTATAAAATCTACAGCACCTTCTAATTCTAATAATGCAATATCGTTATCATAAATACGATTATTATATTTCTCATGGATATGACCTTTTTTGACTTTAACAATTTGTCCTAATTGGATACTTTGTAAATTTTGTGCACCCACCAAAACATAATAATCACGATTTTGTTTTTCAAATTGCTCAATACAATGAGCTGCGGTGACCACCCAACGATCTGCAACTAAACTTCCTGAGCAAAAATAGGATTGATAAGGATCTAATGGACTAGCAATTAATGCTACTTGCCACGGGATTTGTGCTTCTTTGGTCGTATTACCATTGATAATACGAGCTTGAGGAGCTGTATTTGCCCATACAAATTGAGTAAAACTGAATAACAAGAGGCTAAAAATAAGAGAATATTTTTTCACAAATATAAGTCTCAAAAGAATAATATTGAGTTAATAATTAGATAATAGAGCATAAACTTATTTATTTAAGAGATTTAACCAAAATATATCTAGAAAATAAAAACATCGATTAGATTTAACTTTCTAAGCTGCCTACATGGCAGTGAACGTTTTTAATGCTTGAGTTTGTCGATGCTAATTTTTCTAAGCTGCAGCGATATTCAGTGAATTTTTGCAGTAACTGCTGTCTAAACTCTTGCTCAGCCAGACCCTCTTTGGCACAAATAAATGCCCAAGGTAAAACCATAGCATCTTTAATTAAATCAGCCACATCAAACACCAAAGCACCACGTCGAGTTTTACCGTGCATCACTGCAAATGAATGAGAAATCCCTAACACCCAAAGCGTGGTTGCAGCTAAACCGTAGGCGAGATAATTACCATGATTCAAAAAATCATTGGCTAAATCCCCTTGTTCAGGATTACGTTCAAAACTGAGCTTGCAACGTGTTGCCGCAATCTTATAAAGTTGCTTGGTCATTTGTGCTTCAGCAAGCAATAAATCACCAGCTTTGCTTTGATGCGGAATTTTCTTTTCAAATCCTGTTAATGCTTGGGTAATATCTTGGTCATCAAGATAAAATCCTTCGGCTTGTAAATCCCGATCTTTAGCCCAAACTTTACGAATAAATTCAATACGGGCGAACTGAAATTGTTTTGCGACCTCTAAACGTTTCGCATCATCAAACCAAAAGCTCATCCACCCCTGCATATATTCCGTAGGGCGATATTCACTTTGTGGCATCATCCATTCAATTTCGTTCCCCATAAATAAAGGCGTTCCACCGCCACCTGTAAAACCGACCAACACCCCTGCACTGGCGAGCATCCGTATTGCAGCTTGGGTAATGGATGTGCCTGTACCCAATAAAATGACTGTGGTATTGGCGATTGGAATGTTCCAATATTGGTTTTCATTTTTGGCTTCTGTGAGATATAAAACTCGACCATCTTTTTGCATGACACGTGCATGTTCAAGGTAATAGAGATTGGCACGTTTAGAATGTAAAATTGCTTTTAAATCGGAAGGATTAAGTTGTTCCATTATTATGATTTCTCTTGTTTTTTCTTATATTACTTAAACAATTGGTAATAAAAAAGCTGCCGAAGCAGCTTTGCGACAATAGATGTCGTTTATATTAAAGGAAAATATTTTTTAAGAATCAATTTTATCAAACTGACGATCAACCAAACTCAAACGCCCACGTGCAACGTCTGATAGCATCTTCCAGTCAGAAATAAAGCTATAAAATGGTTGTTTAAAGCTAGCAGGTTTATTGTGTTCAAAGAAGAAATGCCCAACCCAAGCGCAGGCATAGCCTGAGACTAAACCATACGCGAAGTATTTTGCTTTACGTTGACGGATTGCTTTACTAAAGAAATATAAGCCAATTGAACTACCGATCACGTGTAAACGGCGACTAGCAATACTACGATGTTCTGTAAGGTAAAAATAATAGAATTCATTATAATTTTTAATCGGTAATGAAAATTCAACTGGCTTAGTTATATTTGCTGGTGCATTCATTTCTTGATCATCCTAATCGTGCAAGATTGTTCACACGTTAATTCATTTTTTGCACAAAATAAAGTCATTAGGTGTCATCGTATACGGACTTAAAACAACTTTACAATTATTCTTAAGATCAACCCGTTATACTCATTTTATATTTATCATTGTTTACGCTCAGGAGTTATAACATCATGGAAATAGAGCTTAAATTTCAACTTCCTGAATCTAAGAAAAAAACGGTTTTACAAACATTGAATAAGCAAAAAGCGCAAAAAATTCAGCTCCAAGCCAAATATTATGATACTGCTGACCGCTTACTTGCCAAAAATTATGTCGCTATCCGCTTACGCCAAGAAGGTGAGCACTGGGTACAAACCTTTAAAGCTGCCAGTAAAAACCATCTACAGCGCATTGAAGAAGATATTTATCTGGGTAAATGTGAACAAGAACCAGAACTCGATTTATCACTTTATCAGCACAACCGAACCGTTCAAACGGTGCTACGTGAGATTTTAGGTGATGCTCCTGCTAAGCTAGAATTACAGTTTCAAACAGACGTACAACGAAATTTCTATGTGTTTGAGTTTCAAGATTCACAGATTGAAGTTTGCTTAGATGATGGTGAAATTCGTACTCCAACCGATCAAGCCAAAATTTGTGAAGTCGAATTTGAACTCAAACAAGGAGTAGCACAGGACTTAATTGATTTTGCCAAGACATGGGTAGATAAATATCAATTATGGCTTGATGTGCGTAGTAAGGCGGAACGGGGTAATTTACTGGCTATTGGCAAACGTGTTTCTCCTGCGACCAAAGCCAAAATGCTAAATTTAGAATCTGAACTTAGCGCGGAACAGTCGCTTAAACTGATCGTCGAAAATACCTTAAACCAAATATTGCCGAATGTTGCCGCAATTGCCGATGGTGTCGCTGAAGCCGATCATATTCATCAAGCACGTGTCGGCTTGCGTCGCTTACGTTCTGCTTTAAAACATTTTTCAAATTGGTCAGCACAGATTGATCCAACTTGGGAAAATGAATTAGCAGAACTTTTTAGAGCTTTGGGGCAATCACGTGATCACGATGCAATTCAGGATTCTGTGATTCCGCTTATAAAACAAAGCTGTGATTTTGAATTTCCTCTTGGTGCTGAAATAGATTCCAATATCGCCAAGCTTTTCAGCGGAACTAAAACAACACAGCTATTCTTATCATTATTTAGTTTTATATATTGTGGTGATGAATCGAAATCAAAATTATCTAAACAAGTGACTAAAAGTTTGAGCAAGCTTTTTCACAAAATTTTAATGGACGCGACTCAGTTTTCTACACTTACAGTTAAACAACAACATCGTACTCGTAAGCGTATCAAGCAATTGCGTTATTGCATCGATTTTATTTCTAGGCTTTATCCTGAAAAAGAGGTTCAGCAATTTCTAAATAAACTTGAGCCAATTCAGGAATATTTAGGTTTTTATAATGATCTCTTTGTGGCTGAGCAGATTTTTGAAAAGCAGGCGCTAGAACAACCACAATTTTTATTTGCACTCGGTTGGATAAAAGCACAACAACCTCATGTCGCAAAGAAAGCTAATAAAAAGTTACAGCATTTATCGGCTAAAGATATTTTCTGGAAATAGCAATCTCTACTCAAACCCAAATACTAATCAGTATAAATCTCGTCTAACCCCTCTTTGAAAAAGAGGGGGATTGAAAGCTTGACTTGATAAGAAATGATTAAACCCTACCGATATTTCCCAAAAATCTTCCATGTCCCATTATCGGCAATTGGATCACTATAACTATCATTACGCGGCTTACGTGGCTTATCTCGCGCATCTACCAATTTGAAATGCGGCTCAACACTTAAAATCACGCCATTCATATAAAAACGGGTACGCGTATATTCACTTTGTCCATGTTGAAAGACATAAGTTCGTAAATCAATAAACTCACGATGTGCCACCAAAGCCGCAGTATCATCACTCCCCAACCATTCCTGCATCGCAAAAATCTGATCGGTCTCAAATTGTCCACATTTTTCGAGCAAAGCCGCCACGCCACGGAAAGTCTTAGATTCTTTAGCTCGTGTTTTATTAATTCGAATACGATCTACATGAAAGAAAAACAGTGGCAAATTTAGATGGCTCGGTAAATGAATCGCATCAACGACATCATCCTCCATAAAAGGCTGACAAAGTTGTTGCGCCCTTTCAATCAAAGGTTGCCATTGTCGGTAATATTCATCGACCTCGTCCTTTAAACCATAATAAATCGGCAAACCTTCGACATGCTCTAAATATTGGGGTGGATGAATATGTTGGCGTAGTAAAGCGATATCCGTTTTAAGACTTTGAATTGCAATCGCATCTTGCATAGTGATTATTCTAATTACTTAGGCTATTTTAGATTAAGCCAAAGGTTTAGTTTCCACAAGGCTTTGTCTATAATATCGTGTCTTATTTGTTGTTGGGAAAAATCATGTCTCAAAAAATTAATGCCACTGATGTGACAGAAGAAGAAGCTTTAAATGCGATATTTTTTGAGCGAGCAGATGAATTTATCAAACAAGCCAATGAGTTTTGTCGCCCACAAAAAGGACAGCAACCCAAACCAGAAGAGTTACGCGGACAAGTCAGCGCTGCCATGTTATTTGCAACGGCTCGCTTTAATACGTGGGTTGCAGCAAATAATTTTAAAGATGGCAATGAAATGCGTGATGCCAAAGAGCAAGTCATGTCTTATTTATTGCAACAATTTCAAATGATGTTAGAAGATAACTTTGACGAATATTGCGAGCAGTTTGAAAATTACTTACGCTTCCGTAAAAATGAAGATTTTCATACGCATAAACACGATCACGAATAATCTAAACGTAAAAAGAAAGCCACCTAATGGTGGCTTTCTTTTGGTCTGTTACTTTAAGTCTTGGGCTTTACCATATTGGTCAGCCATCACTTCCACAAACTGATCCAATTTGATGTATTTTTTAATTACAGCATCTACATCTGCCTTACTCAACTTTGCAAGTGCTTGATCTCGTTCAGCACGATCCATCAATGTCTTATTTCGCTCTAATTGACCCGTAAGCATACTATGAATATTTCGTTCATCTTCTAATGAAGTCACACGCTTCTTCATAATATCGGCTTTGGCTGCTTCAACCTCTTGTTCAGTCACACCTTTGCTTAGCAAATCAGTTAATACTTTATGAACAGATTGAGAAACTTGATCAGAACGACCAGCTGTATAATTCGCAGTAATACTAATTGATCCACTATCTGTATCAGAATCTAGATCAAGATTGCTTCCAAATCCATAAACAAGTGCATTTTTCTCACGTAATTCCTGCGCCAAGCGAGAAGACAATTGCGAGTTACCCATAATATGGCTAAGGATAATGAGTGCAGGAGCATCTTGATGATAAGCACCTACAGGAATAGTCAGGATACTTTGATAACTACCAAACTCACGTTGCTCGGATAGTGCATGGACTTTTTCAGCTTTGAAAGCAACATAAGGAGAAGTAATTTTTTGGTACGGCTGTTTCGTTTTCCATTGTCCAAATGCTTTCTGTAGTGTGTTTTGCATTTTTTTCGGATCGAAATCACCTGTCACAGCAATTTGACCATGATCTGTCACAAAGAATTGATCATAGAATTGCTTCACCTGTGCTTGCGTAGCCGCATTTAACTGCTTCTTGGCAAACTCTGGTTCAAAGTGATAACGCAAATCACCTGGTTGATAGGTTTCAAGTAATCTTGCCAAAGTCATAGATGCGACCACAGCAGGTTCAGTATAAGGTCGATCTAAAGCAGATAAGCTTTGATTTTTTGCCAAATCAAATTCCGATTGTGCAAATTTAGGTTGCTTCATCACATCGATAATAAAGTTTAAAAAATCTTCAAACTTATCTTTTTTTGCCTGAATCCCAATTGTTAAACCATTACCATTTGAGGTGATAGAAGCTCCACCACTTGCTGCAATCGCTTTATCTGTAATTTCTTGCAGTGTATGTTTTTCAGAACCACGCAACATCAAATAACTGGTTAAATCTAAGGTCACCCCTTTACCAAACAGTGATTTTTCCGTACCAAAATCTAGGCTAATGGTAGCATAGGTTTTGTCATCGCGTGTTGTGGTCGGGAACAAAGCATAGCGAATACCATTCTTTAATTCACCACGTTGAATTTTTTGCTCATTTTTTTGCAATTGCTGCGCAGACTGTGCAACAAATTGAGTTACTTCTTGTTGATAAATAGCAACATCTTTCAAAGGTTCAGGTTTTTCGGCACTTTGATCTAAGGTTTTAGGTTTATCTTGTGCCTTGAGTGTCATCGCTTTCTTTTGATCTTCAGGCGTAGGTAGAATATCTCCCGAAATACGATGAGATGACACTAAAAACTGTTTTAATGTTTGATTGGCATCATTCAATTTTAAATCTTGAATAGCTTGCAAATCTTTGAAGTACTGATCCCATTGTCCATGTGAAGACACTGCATAATCACTAAGGCGAGAACCCAAAGCAACGGCATCATTTGCAATCGTATCAGCGGTATTTTGGGTAATAGTTTTGATACGTTGTAATTCTGCATCGGTAAATGCTTGACTATTCTCAACACCATCAATCAACGCATCATCAACTTTCTTTGCATCATGATTCGGCGCATACACCGCACCCATAAAGACCATATTAAAATCTTGGTCCAACCATGTCGTCGATTGAACAGCTGTACTCACTCCTGTTTCTACCATGCTCTTATACAGCGTACCACTAGGCTGCATGGTATAAAGTGCTGGTGCAAGTGCTAATGCTGGTTGTAGTTGCGTATTTTTTCCATTCATATAAATGTGGAATTTAGCAAGATCACTACCCTTTTGCACCGTGAATTTTCGCTGCTCAATCTTACTTGAATCTAAGACTGGAACTTGAACAGGTGTAGGCACAGTACGTGCAGGAATCGGACTAAAATATTGATCAATTTTATTTAGTACTTCTGATTTATCAAATTTTCCAGAAATGACCATCACAGCATTATTTGGTGCATACCATGTTCTATAAAACTGATTTAGTTCATTCATTTTTATAGACTTTAATTCAGGCAAATCACCAATCGGCAATCGACCTAAATATTGATTGCCATAAGCCGCTTTCCACATCTGGTCCATCAATACTGCAAACGGTTGATCCATACGAATTTCACGTTCACGTTTTACGATTTCGATTTCAGATGGGACAAATTTTTCTTGTAGTACTAATTTATCCATACGCTCAGACTCAAGGTATAGAATTTCATTCAGTGCATTTTTTTCAGGACGAACAATATTTAAATATTTAGTTGAGTAATAATCGGTACTGGCATTGGTCATTAAAGTGAATTGATCCAAACGACGCTGAAACTCCTCACCTTTTACATTTTGTGTGCCTTTAAATGCCAAATGTTCAAGCAAATGAGCAAGACCACTTTTCCCTTTAGGATCGTTAAGAGAGCCTGTTAAATACACTGTATTTACATAGACTTTATTTTCTTTATCATTTGGTGCAAGAATAACTCTGAAACCATTATCTAATTTGTATTCTTCAATATTTTTTTCACTTTTTACGAGTACTGTCTGAGACCAAGACGTTGCACTCAACCCGATCAAACAAAGTGAGAGAGTAAGCTGCTTAAACCGCATTAACATAGATTATCCGAGTTTTTTTGGTGATTTAAATAAAAACAACAAGCTATACTAGATAATGGTTTAAATTTTTAATAGTTATGTTTTGAAAAAAGCTGTGTATTTAAACAGCTTTTTTCTATGTTTTTATAGCGGTTTAGTTAAAATTTAGATCGTCAGTTCAGCCTGCATATACAGTTTTGCATAACCTGAAATTTCAATACGATCCTCAGACTCAATAACACACTCTAAAACCCCACCTCGAACTGATGCCTGATATGCGATAAGCTGAGTTTGATCAAGTTTTTCAGCCCATAAGGGCGCAATTGCAGTATGAATCGAACCCGTAACAGGATCTTCATTAATCCCAATCGTAGGAGCGAAATAGCGAGATACACAATCAAACTGACCTTCGCCTCTCGCTGTAATAGCAACATCAGGTTGAGATGCAGTAATTGCGGTACGTAATGCGCCTAATTGCTTTAATTTTTCAAAATCAGGTTGCTCATTTAATACATCAGCGACTGTTTCATATTCAACAATATACGCCTGACCATTCAGATAAACCGCTTTAAATGGCTTGGTTAAACCATCGCGAAGTTCTTGAGGATATTCAGATATAAGTTCAGCTTTTCGAATAGGGAAATTCATTTTAATCTTGCCGTCTGCTGCTTGGCTAACGATAAAAATTCCTAACTCACGCACATGAAATTGAATGGTTTTTATTCTTGTAAAATCTTTAAATAATACGAATGCACTTGCCAGTGTCGCATGTCCACAAAAAGCGACCTCATCCGTTGGCGAAAACCAACGAATTTCATAATTTGTCTCATCAATCTTTTTAACAAAAGCCGTTTCAGAAAGATTATTCTCTAATGCAATATTTTGCATGAGATACTCATCCAACCATTCATCTAAGACAATGACTGCTGCTGGATTGCCTTTAAATAATACTTGGGTAAAAGCATCAACTTGATACATTTTCATAGCAACAGACTCTAAATATTTTCAATTATTTTGAACTTTTAGCCGATAAAACATAGATACAGATTTATCTAAATTTACGATACAGTGCATATTTATATGGTTAAAAATCATGTGAAATGCACAATGAAAGAACGATATTAACAAACAATACAATAGAACTAAAAAAATGCCGACAAAAAAGGGCGTTACTTAAACACCCTTCTCTTTAGCTCAGCTTTGTTTAATCTTCCATATGTTGAATAATGGCTTGACCAAATTCAGAACAGCGCAATAGGGTTGCATTCGGCATTAATCGTTCAAAGTCATACGTTACTGTTTTCGCTTCAATTGCACCAGAAACACCTTTTATAATCAAATCAGCAGCTTCGCCCCACCCCATATCACGTAACATCATTTCAGCAGAAAGAATAATTGAACCAGGATTAACCTTATCCTGCCCCGCATACTTTGGTGCTGTTCCATGAGTTGCCTCATAAACTGCTATCGCACCACCAATATTAGCGCCAGGTGCAATGCCAATTCCCCCTACTTCTGCTGCCAGTGCATCAGAAATATAGTCACCATTTAAATTTAGCGTCGCAATAACAGAATAGTCTGCTGGACGCATTAAGATTTGCTGTAAGAATGCATCGGCAATCACATCTTTAATAATGATGTCTTTACCATTTTTAGGATTCTTGATTTTAACCCATGGCCCACCATCAAGTAGTTGACCAGCAAAGCGCTCTATTGCAAGTTCATAGCCCCACTCTTTGAATGCACCTTCGGTGTATTTCATAATGTTACCTTTGTGAACCAACGTCACAGAAGGTTTATCATTATCTATCGCAAACTGAATGGCTTTACGTACTAAACGTTGTGTCCCTTCTTTAGAAACAGGTTTGATCCCTATTCCACAGCCTTCATCAAAACGGATTTTTGTTACACCCATTTCTTCTTTTAGAAATTTAATAACTTTTTTAGCTTCTTCTGAATCTGCTTTCCACTCAATCCCTGCATAAATATCTTCTGAGTTTTCGCGGAAAATCACCATATCCGTGAGTTCAGGATGTTGCACAGGCGAAGGAACGCCCTCAAACCAACGTACTGGCCGCACACAGACATATAAATCAAGTTCTTGACGCAATGCAACGTTCAGTGAACGAATACCACCACCCACAGGTGTGGTTAAAGGGCCTTTAATTGAAACAATAAATTCTCGCAAAGCTTCGAAGGTTTCTTCAGGCATATAAGTGCCATAAATTTTATCTGCTTTTTCACCGCAATAGACTTCCATCCATTCGATCGAACGTTTGCCACCGTAAGCTTTTAACACCGCAGCATCTACTACTGCTTTCATAGCTGGTGTAATATCCACACCAATACCATCACCTTCAATAAAAGGGATGATTGGATGATTTGGAACATTCAGTGACAGGTCTGCGTTTACTGTGATTTTGTCACCATCAGCAGGAACCACGATCTTCTGATAACCCATTTTGCAGGTTCTCCCTCATGTATTTAGCGATTATAACTATGCCTTCTATGGCATACTTTCGTTTTTATTGCATGAAACAGTTTAGTTCAAAACAGGTTTTTTTGAGATTTATACGGGAAATAACAACATTTCCCCATTAAATAGAAACCTTTATTGTTATGATGCCGCCCATAGCCAAAGCAGTATACTCATATGAAAATAGTTGTATTCAACAAGCCTTTCGACGTTTTGTCACAGTTCCGTGAGGATGAAGCTCACCTTACACTTTCTCACTTTATTCATGATCCAGATTTGCGTCTGGCAGGCAGACTTGATCTTGACTCAGAAGGACTTATGTTCCTTACCGATCATGGTGGTCTGAATCAATACATTACGAATCCTGCAAATAAAAAATTTAAAACCTACCTTGCTCAAGTCGATGGTGATGTAACTGAGGAAGCATTAGAACAATTGCGTAAAGGCGTTGAACTCGCTGATGGCATGACGTTACCTGCTAACGCAATGAAAGTAGATGCACCAGAATGGTTATGGGACCGAGATCCACCAGTACGTTATCGCGCCAACATCCCAACAAGTTGGATTGAGCTACAAATTTGTGAAGGTCGTAATCGCCAAGTACGTCGTATGACAGCGGCGGTTGGCTTTCCAACTTTACGCTTAATTCGTACTAAAATTGGTGCAATTGATTTGGTTCGTTTAGGTTTACAACCAGGTGAGCAAACTGAAATCGAGCCTTTGCTTTATCCTGATTTTAAAGATTTACCTGAAGATCAACCTTATCGCTCTCGCTCGTATGTGAAAAAACCAGGCGGCACAGGCGGTAAACCCATGCACCAGAAAAAGAAAGAAGGCGATAAAAAAGATCCGAACCAGAAAAAGTCAGGTACAAAGCGTATTTGGCAAATGGATGAAAGTGAGAAACCACGTCGCAAGACCAATGGTACAACTCGTCCAAATACTAAAGCACCACGTGGGCGTAGCCGTAATGGTCGTTAATATCTTTTAAAGTATTAAGGAGCTATAAAATAGCTCCTTAATAACTTATTTATTTTTCCAATTTTTTATATTTAAGCCTTAAATAGACTGGAATTCATTAAAAAACAAGATAAAAGCTACAACCACACTTAATGGCAATCCAATTTTAACTACCCAATACTCCAATTGATTCACCTCACTAAAATCCTTTCTCCTCGTTAAAAACCATTTCCTTACAATCCAAATATGTGCAGCTAAACATAGTAAAAGCGCAATGATTATAAAAAAAATATTATTTCCCTTTTTAGGGTTAGTATCTACCAAAGAATAATCAATTTTTTTATTTTCTCCATTATTTATTATCTCAAAAGACTGAACATAATAAATAACATCTTGATTAGATCTCCCTATGCCTTCCTTATATTTTAAGTTTTGAATTGATAGGCCTCCTCTTTCAAGTATAGATTTACAATAATTCTCTAAAGATAAGGCACATTCATCTGTATAAAAAAGTTGATCTCCTTTATATATTTTTAAATAATAAGTCTTAAAAAGGCTTTTTCTTTTTACTTTATAATAACTATATATTTTAAATGAAGAATCTTCACGAATAAATTTCTCAGTCCATTTGTAATTAAAGTTTTTATGATAAATACCAACTTGCATTGCCAAGATACAGTAAGTAATTACAAGCAAAGTACAACTTATTAAGATTTCATTCCAGCTCTTACTTTTAACCATTATTTTCATCAAAACAATCTTCTATAATTTTAATTAGTGTTTGAAGTTTTCATCTTTACAACATCATATCCTATTAAATTAATTTCCTTGGTATTTGAGTCTATTTTAATTCAACCATTTGATATTATAAATAAAAAAATACCGATGCTTTCGCATCGGTGTATTTTACATTACCAACAGGTTTGTTAGTTCTGCGTTAAAACTTAAATAGTTTCAAGCGTAGTATTAAGCGTTGAACTTGGACGCATCACTGCATTTACTTTCACTGGGTCGACAGCGTAGTAACCACCAATATCAGCTGCTTTACCCTGTACTTCACTTAATTCAGCAAGAATTTTTTGTTCATTTTCAACTAAGGCTTTTGCAAGAGGAGCAAACTTCGCTTTCAATTCAGCATCTTCGTTTTGAGCAGCAAGCGCTTCAGCCCAATACATTGCTAAGTAGAAGTGGCTACCGCGGTTATCTAGCTCACCAGTACGACGAGACGGAGACTTATCGTTATCTAGCAATTTACCCGTTGCTTGATCAAGAGTTTCTGCAAGTAACTTCGCACGTGCATTATCTTCTTTAAGACCAAGCTCTTCTAAAGAAACTGCAAGCGCGAGGAACTCACCAAGCGAATCCCAACGTAAGTGGTTTTCTTCAACTAACTGCTGAACATGCTTCGGCGCTGAACCACCTGCACCTGTTTCATACATACCACCGCCCGCCATTAACGGAACGATTGATAACATTTTCGCTGAAGTGCCCAATTCCATGATCGGGAACAAGTCAGTTAAGTAATCACGTAAGATGTTACCAGTCACAGAGATTGTGTCTAAACCACGTGCTACACGTTCAAGCGTATAACGCATTGCACGTACTTGTGACATGATTTGGATATCAAGACCCTCTGTATCATGTTCTTCTAGATACTTTTCAACTTTCTTGATCAACTCATTTTCGTGTGGACGATATGGGTCAAGCCAGAAAATCGCAGGCATACCAGAGTTACGAGCACGACTTACCGCAAGTTTTACCCAGTCACGAATCGGTGCATCTTTCACCTGACACATACGCCAGATATCGCCTTCTTCTACATTTTGAGACATCAACACTTCACCAGTGTCTAAATCAGTAATGTTCGCAATACCCGCTTCAGGAATTTCAAAAGTTTTGTCGTGTGAACCGTATTCTTCAGCTTTTTGCGCCATCAAACCAACGTTCGGTACTGTACCCATCGTACGTGGGTCAAAATTACCATTCCACTTACAGAAATTGATCATTTCTTGGTAGATACGTGCGAAAGTTGATTCAGGCATGACTGCTTTACAGTCGTAAGGTTTACCATCAGCACCCCACATTTTACCGCCACCACGAATCATTGCAGGCATTGAAGCATCTACAATCACGTCGTTTGGAGAATGGAAGTTATCAATCCCTTTCGCCGAATCAACCATAGCTAATGCTGGGCGATGTTCTTGGCAAGCATGTAAATCTTCAATAATTTCTTCACGAAGTGAAGTTGGTAAAGTTGCGATCTTTTCATAAAGACCAGCCATACCGTTATTGACATTAATGCCTAACTGATCAAATAACTTACCGTGTTTTTCAAAAGCATCCTTGTAGTAAATTTTCACACAGTGACCGAAAACGATCGGGTGTGAAACTTTCATCATGGTCGCTTTTACGTGTAATGAGAATAAAATACCAGCTTCACGGCAGTCATCGAGTTGCTTCTCATAGAAGTCACACAATGCTTTTTTGCTCATGAACATTGAGTCAATCACTTCGCCATCTTGAAGCGCAACTTTAGACTTGAGAACGATTGTCTCACCGGCCTTCGTGATTAACTCCATCTTCACATTACGTGCACGATCAAGTGTCATTGATTTTTCGCCATGGTAGAAGTCACCTTCTTCCATATGAGAAACGTGCGTTTGTGACCACTGTTTCCACTCACTCATTGAATGAGGATGCTTTTTCGCATAATTTTTTACAGCAGCAGGCGCACGACGATCTGAGTTACCTTCACGTAATACAGGATTTACAGCAGAACCAAGACATTTACCGTAACGCGTCTTAAGTTCTTTCTCTTCATCCGTTGTTGGATTTTCTGGATAATCAGGAATTGCATATCCTTTAGACTGCAATTCTTTGATGCATGCTGTTAATTGAGCAACTGAAGCACTGATATTTGGTAATTTAATGATATTTGTATCTGGATCTTGAGTAAGGCGACCAAGCTCAGCAAGGTTATTGGTTACCTTCTGCTCATCGCTTAAGTATTCCGAAAATTCCGCAAGCACACGTGCTGCAACAGAAATGTCACTCTTGACAATTTCTATGCCAGCTGGCTTAGTAAAGGTCTCAATGATCGGCAGTAGCGAATAGGTCGCCAACAATGGCGCCTCATCAGTCAGTGTATAAATGATTTTTGACTTTCCACCAGCCATATATAGCCCCTTGTGTTTGGTTGAGTTTTTCATGAACGAGCTTTTGGCCCAGCTCATTAAAACCGGTTTGCTTGATTAAGGTCTGAGAGTATCAGTCCTCAACGTATCTCAGTCAACGCAATATCTTGTGATGTTGACATTTCGCTACGAAATAATGGTATAAAGCTTACGCTTTGTGACCAAGGAACCGGTTAGCTTAAATAAAACATGAGAGTATCAGCGTTGATTACTTCTCAGTCAATGTAATATATCGTGATATTGACATTTCGCTACGAAATACCAATGCTTGAGTACTTCCGTACGATTAAACCCTACATTTTTTAAAATTCTATTTGCCAACTCATTTCTGCCAAATATTTTATAAAATGCTTAACCATAATAAATTGTTTAAGTCCGTACGAATATTCGACTCAAGTTTCATTTACACTTTTTAAACCTATATTTTGAACAAATGATTAAAATCATTTTTTTATTTTTTAGGATTGGTCAGATGTTAAAAGTTTTGATTCCTTGCGTAGCCATTTCTCTTTCATCTTTTAGCTTTGCACAAAACCCTTTAAGTGTGCATGTGCTTAACTTAGAAAATGGACTTCCTTCAGCGGGTGTAAAAGTTATTTTAGAAAAACAAGAAAATAGCCAATGGAAAGAGCTTAACCAAAGTACAACCAATCAACAAGGTCGGATCACAGCGTTATATCCTGAAGATGCTGCCCTTCAAAAAGGTATTTACAAAGTTACTTTTAAAACAGGTGAATGGTTCCGAAAGAATAAGCAAAGCTCATTTTTCCCAGAAGTTCCTGTAATTTTCTCTGTGGATGGCAATCTTGAACATTATCATATTCCACTTTTGATTAGTCCTTATGGATACTCAACTTATCGTGGTAACTAATTATTTTCAAAAAATCTTAATTAAAATTTTGATATACAAATGAGGGAAACTGAATCTGTTCCCTCATTCACACAACGATTTATGCTAACGGTGCGTACAACGCTATCAATTGCATCAACCTTTCAACCAAACCTCTAATTTGGTTTGATCCTCAACTTTTAACTCAACCGAATTCAGAGGATTCTCTCCAGCATGAAGTTCAAACTGTAGGAGCTCATCGCGACGGAATGCATAAACTATAAATGAGCCTTTTTGTTTTGCATACTTCGCCAACAACTTTTCTGATGCTTTGATACCATCAATCGCAATAATGACATCGTTAGCAGACAAACCAGCTTGCGCAGCAGCACTATCACGGCGAACATTTTGCACGATGACACCGTCAGCTTTATCTACCACTTTTAAGCCAAAAGGTAATGCTTTGTCATTTTTAACGATATAGCTCAAACCAAACTCAGGGAATAGTTGATCCAATGGCAATTCATCAGTGGTATTGATCAAATGATTAATTTGTTCAATCCAGTTATCCCCTGTCAATTCATTACACAATTCAAAAATCGTGCGTTCATTGACCTGAATGCCATTTTGGGTATTTTCATACAAACGGCGCATCAAGGCATCTAAGTTTGAACCACGTAAACGTAAGCCCAAGTCTAAACAAAGCGCAACTAAGCTACCTTTATTGTAATAACTGGTTCCTGCATTATTTGAATTTTCATCCTGACGATAGAATTTAACCCATGCATCAAAACTAGATTCTGAAACAGATTGAATAAAGCGCCCTGGATTTTGCAAATAACGCTCAATCTGTGCTTTAAGTAAATCCAGATAAGATTTTTGAGAAATAACGCCGCTGCGTAATAAAATTAAATCATCGTAATAAGAAGTAAAGCCTTCAAAAATCCACAATAAGCTCGTATAGCCTTCTTTGTGTAAATCATAATTCGTAAAATTTTCAGGACGGATAAATTTAACTAACCATGAATGAAAGTATTCATGGCTACATAAGCCTAAGAAACGCTGATAATCTTTAGACGGTTCTTCAGCTTCATCTATTTTCGGTAAATCATCACGTGGTGTGATCAAACTGGTGCTATTACAATGCTCTAAACCACCATAACTATTGCCCGTTGCCATGGTCATAAAGGTATAGTTTTGAAACGGTGCAGAACCGAACATCTTAATTTCAGTCTGACAGATTTGCTGAATATCAGTTTGTAACCGTTCTAGATTTGTATTGTGTTTACCTGAAATCACAAACTCATGCGGAATACCGTTTGCTTCGAAGCTAAAACGGCTTTGCTCTGCCAGTTCAAATGGACTATCAATCAACTGATCGTAGTTATCTGCCTTTAAAGTATAGCGTCCTTTCACCAAACTCTTAGCAGTTAAACCTGTTGCAATTTGAAAATGTTTTAATTCATGCGGTAAGAAAATTTCAACTTCACATGGTGATTGTTCTTGATCGATTAAACCTAAACAAACACAAGCAGGGTTTACATATAGGCGAGTTTGATCAACATAAGCACCTCTTACCGATAAATCATAAGCATACACATCGTATTCAACCGTAATCAATTCATGATCTGTATTGAATAATCGCCAACGGTTCTTTTCCGTTTTCTTAATACTAAGTAACCGCCCTGCTTCATCAGATGCTTTTACTGATTCAATATGTTTTGAAAACTCTCGAATCAAATAACTGCCAGGAATCCATGTCGGTAACCAAAGTTCTTGGTTCGGATTAGCAAGGAAACGAAGTGTGACATGAATAAGATGTTGGCGATAATCGTCAAACTCAATTTGATAGTGCAACATAGTTTTAGATCATAAAAATAGGAACGGTTTCACACAGCTTAGCATTTTTTTACAAAGTCATGCGTAGATGTCTTAATTGTTGGCAAAAGTTGCTGGATTCTGCAACAAAAAAGTCATAGCATGCTTTTTTCGCTTTCCATGCCATTGGATCGGCTGCACTAGGTGTTCTCGTGAAATTTCTCCTCTCGCTCTTTACGCTGTTTAGTCTGTTATGTGCCAATTTAGTACATGCTAATTTACTCAATATCGCTCCTGAAACGGTTGAAGCGCAAGCTTGGTCGATCGTAGATGCTCAATCAGGTCAAATCATTGCTGAACATAATAGTCATGTTCAACGTTCGCCTGCATCGCTCACCAAAATGATGGTGGCTTATATTGCTTTGAAAGAAATCGAAGCAGGTAAATTACGTAAGGAAGAGGTATTAACCGCAACACCTGTGGTGAGCACGGTCATGTGGGATGAATCCCAAATGTATTTAAAAGCTGGTGAACAAATTTCTGTTGATCAACTTTTAGCAGGACTGATTGTCATGTCTGCCAATGATGCCGCGGTTACGCTTGCTGAAAAAATTTCAGGTGGTGTTCCACAGTTCGTTGCGCGAATGAATAAAGAAGCCCAAGCCTTAGGAATGAAAGATACCCATTTTAGTAATCCTGCTGGTATCACCATGACAGATCATTACTCAACTTCAGCAGATTTAAGTCTATTAGCAAAAGCTATCGTAAAAGAGACACCTGAATATTTACATTATTCAAAAATGCCAAGCTTTAGCTATAACCAACGTTTCCACCGTGCAACGAATCTTGCATTAAAAATGGATCCAACAGCAGATGGTTTAAAAACAGGTTATACCAAGGCGGCAGGTTACAACTTGGCTTTAACCGCTGAGCGCCCGACTCTAAATCCACATGTTGATAAGCGTCGTTTGATTGTAGTGGTACTTGGAACACCAAGTGCGGTAAAACGGGCTGAAGTCGCGCATAAATTAATGAATTTAGCTTATACGTACACACGCGATGAAGAAGTGATTCCAAAGCAAAAGCTAATTGCTGAACTTCCTGTAATCAAATCAACTTTGAAAATTTTCAAAGTTGAAACTCAACAACCCACTATCGTAACAACATCTTTATACGATCAAGCGACACCAATTGATTTAAATAGTTTTGATTTACTCACACAGCGTATACATTTGCTTGATACAAACCAGCAAATCAAAACCATTGAACCACTTGAAACGACAAAAACACACGTCAATATCAAACTCAATGAACAGCATTTAACAGCGCCATTGACGCAAGTCATGAATTTGGCCACAGTGACGGTTTATCAAAATAATCAGTTAATTCGTAGCCTACAAATTGAAAATAACGTGGAAATTGAAGAAGCGAATATTTTTCAAAAAATTATGATTTGGTTTGCAAACTTATTCTCGTTTTTTTCAACAAATGATGTCAAAGCTGCCAAACTTTATCCTTTAAATCAAGGATAAAAAACCTACTATTTTTATCAAGATTAACCATACAATGTTGAAAAAAGGATGGCATAATCCAACCATCCTTTCACAAAAATAATTAGGTTAATCATGAGCAAAACCTTACATCATATCGTGATTGTGGGTGGTGGCGCAGGTGGTTTAGAGCTTGCAACACAATTAGGTGAACGTTTTGGCAGGAAAAAGAAAGCCAAAATTACCCTAATCGACCAAAATCTCACGCATATATGGAAGCCTCTCCTACACGAAATTGCCGCTGGCTCACTAAATCCTCACGAAGAACAAACCAATTATTTTGCTCACGCAGAAAAACATGATTTTGAGTTCATCCTTGGAACCTTAATTAACGTAAATAAAGATCAAAAACAAATTACGATTTCACCTCCTCAACTTTCTAAAGAACATACTCCTGTTATTCAGAGTCTCAGCTACGATACGTTGATCTTAGCTGTTGGTTCAGTTTCAAATGACTTCGGAACTGAAGGTGTACGTGAAAATTGTCATTTCTTAGATAGTCGCAAACAAGCCGATATTTTCCAACAGGACTTATTCCACCTTTATATTGAAGCACAAAGCCAAGCAACTGAACGTGCCTTGAATATTGGTATCGTGGGTGCGGGTGCGACAGGTGTTGAATTAGCGGCTGAACTGATTGAAACTACGAAGAATTTTTATCGTTATGGGTTAAAGAAAATTAATCCAAAGCAAGTTAAAATTACTTTGATCGAAGCCTCAGATCGTATTTTGCCTGCGCTCAATGAAAAAACAGCTGCACATAGCGCGAAACAATTACAAAAAATGGGCATCGACATTCTGACGCAACATAAAGTGCAAAAAGTCGATGAATCAAATGTCTATTTTAGCAACGGTCATGTTTTGCATTCGGACATTACCGTATGGGCGGCAGGTGTCAAAGCACCTAAAGTTTTAGAGTCATTTACAGATTTTAAACGCGATAAAATTAATCGTTTAATGGTCTATGCGACATTACAAACTTATTCAGATCCAAATATATTTGCCTTTGGGGATTGTGCAAATTGTCAGCTTGATGCACGTCAACCTCCATTAGGACCTCGTGCACAGGTCGCAAGCCAACAAGCGACATTTTTGGTAGATGCCATGGCCGCTCGTTTATCTGGCTCACCTCAACCTATGTTTAATTTCAGTGATAAAGGTTCTTTGGTTTCATTAAGCCGTAATCAGGCTGTTGGAGAATTACTCGGTGATGTAAGCGTACAAGGTTTTATTGCCAAAACAATGTATGTGTCTTTGTATCGATTACATCAAGCCAATATTCATGGTTATACCCAAGCAGGAATGCTGACCATGAAAGATTTTCTGACACGTCGTGTACGTCCAAAAATTAAACTTTATTGAGTTGAAATTTTCTATTTCGTTCCCATTTATAACGAAATAGTTTCAAAAAGTGGAAAATAGTCAACAAAATCTATTTTTCACTTTATGATGTACACCTAAATTGATTGAATGGATCAAACAACATGACTGCTATTGCAAATAACCACGTGGTTTCATTCCACTACACTTTAACAAACGCTGAGGGTGAAACACTTGATCAATCTCAAGGTGAACCACTTGCATATTTGCACGGCGCGGGCAACATCATTCCAGGTTTAGAAAATGCTCTTCTTGGTAAAACAGTAGGCGAAAAATTTACTGTAACTGTTCCAGCTGCTGAAGGTTATGGCGAATATAACCCAGACCTCGTACAAGAAGTTCCAGCTCAAATGTTCCAAGGTGTAGACAATATCCAAGCGGGTATGCAATTCCAAGCTCAAACTGATGATGGCGTTCAAATCGTAACTGTTAAAGCAGTTGAAGGCGACAACGTTATTGTTGATGCAAACTTCCCTCTTGCTGGTCAAGACTTAACTTTCGAAGTTGAAATCGTAGAAATCCGTGATGCTAGTCAAGAAGAATTAGATCACGGTCATGTTCACGGTGCAGGTGGTCACCACCACTAATTCATTTTTTGAATTAGATAAAAAAGCAAAGCTTCGGCTTTGCTTTTTCTTCACATAGACATAGATAAAATCATAATTATATTTAATTTCTTTCTAATAAATTTAATGGTTGTTAGCTTATGTCTCATGTCTATCAATTGATTTGGTTTCGTCAAGATTTAAGAATCCATGATCATGCTGCTTTATGGCATGCGGCTCAAACAGGCTCATGTATCGCAATCGTTCTATTATCACCTGAACAATGGCAACGCCATGATGATGCGCCAATTAAAATTGAATTTTATCTGCGTCAATTACAAGAACTAAAAACACAACTGGATAGCCTGAATATCCCATTAATCGTTCAAACCATTCCTTTATGGAACAATATTCCCCAATTATTTATTAACTTATTACAGCATATTAATTTTCAACATATTTATGCCAATATTGAAGTCGGTGTTAATGAACTTCAACGTGATGCAAATGTTCAAAAGCTTTTAAATCAGCATCAAAAAGAACTCGTACTGTTACATGATCGAACTCTGTTTCCTTTTGCATCTATCCGTAATCAATCGAACCTGCCCTACCAGGTTTTTGGCGCATTTAAAAAAGCATGCTACCAACGTTTACAACATGCTTTACCTCAATGCTATCCAGTGCCCAATATTCAACAACCGATTAAATTAGATTTATCTGCTTTAGCTCCAACAGACATTCTTCAATTACAAGTCGAATGTGCAGAGAAAATAAAACCACCAATTACGATTCTTTGGAATGTAGGTGAGTTGCACGCTCATAATTTATTGGATCATTTCATCGATCAGAATCTAACGGACTACAAAGTATCTCGTGATCTGCCTTCAATATCAGGCACAAGCCAGCTTTCTACCTATTTAAATATTGGCATACTCTCCATTCGCCAATGTATACAAGCGTTGTTTCGACAACAGCACGGTGATTTTGTTATTCAATCTGAAGGTCAACAAACGTGGCTCGATGAACTGTTATGGCGTGAATTTTATCAACATATTTTGTTTGATTTTCCACAAGTCTCTAAACATTTACCCTTCAAAGCAGCAACCCAACAAATCAATTGGCGCGATGATCTGGTTAATCTCGAAAAATGGCAACAAGGGCAAACAGGTATTCCAATTGTAGATGCAGGTATGCGTCAGCTACTCGCAACAGGTTGGATGCATAATCGAGTTCGTATGATTTGCGCTATGTTTTTAACTAAAAATCTATTGATTGATTGGCGCATTGGCGAACAATGGTTTATGCAACATTTAATCGATGGTGACTTAGCGGCAAATAATGGTGGATGGCAATGGTGTGCATCCACAGGCACAGATGCTGCTCCTTATTTCCGAGTATTTAATCCAATTAGCCAATCACAAAAGTTTGATTCCAATGGAGACTATATTCGTAAATGGGTGCCAGAACTCGCGCATTTGGATGCACAAATCATACATGAGCCTTATGCAAAAGATTTATCAAAAAATCTCAATTATCCAAAACCAATTGTTGATCTTAAAACTAGCAGAACACGCGCAATCGAAGCTTTCAAATCATATTTATAGCCTTAACCAAGGCTATAAGTTTGCTGTGTAATCATTTTTTAATCGCACAAATAAACAATTCATACTGTATGTTACTGTTTATAAAATCATTTCATCAAATCAATAACATAAAACAATCAAAAACCACATTAATATGGTGTTAAGTTAATCAGAAAAGAATTCATTAAAATAAAATAGCTATGCAAAAGAATCCAGCACCAGCACTCATCTTATGGATTATCGCAGCTCAAATATTTATGGGTATCGTTGCTTATGAATGGTTACCTGCGAGTTATAGAGGCAGTTGGATTTTTTTAATTTTGTTATTGGTTGCAGGCGCATTTTTAAATATTGGTGCAGCTTTACTTATGGGTTTAGTTGCATTTCTGAGTATGGCTGTTTATTTTTCGCTTGATTTAGCTAATCAAACTTATATCGAAAGACAGTTACTTTTATTATTTGTAATTCCAATGGCACCGATATTTTTAAGTGCGGTGCGCCATAATATTCAAAATGCATTAAAAAGTTATCGCGCAATCCAAAGTTACGACCGTAACTATCAACATGATATTTTACCTTTGACCGCATTGGCTCACTTTCAAGCGGAACTTCGAAAACTTTTACAGCTCACACAAAAAGATCACTATAAAGTACTTACAACTCAAATTACCAACACCATTCTAATCAGAGAAATGTTAGGAGAAGATGTCTGGAAAGAAACACAAAATAAGATCATGGAAATCTTATCCACTGAACGAGACAGCGTGATTTATCATTTTATTAATGAAGAACTCAGTGAAATTAAAAGTATTGTTATCCACGAACCTGAAAAAAATGAAAATCAGCTTTACCCATTCTTTATTCAACAACTACAAGAACTCAGCGTTTTAAAACTGAAAATTGAACAACATATTGAACATTTATCTCCTATCAACAAGGAGATTGTTTAATGTCTGTTATTTTAAATATTTGTGGGATGCTGATTAGCGCTTCGCATTTTCCAGATGCAACGCTTCAGAGCTTTTATCAACAGTATTATCATTGTCAAATTGAACGTAGCGCTGATGAGACATCAGCTCAGATTCAATCAGCATCATCAGTCTCGCAATTATTTCCACAGACTTCAACTTGGTGGCCCATATTCACGGTAGACCAATTACAATCCGCTAGCTTCAAAAATCTAATTCAACATGATATTAAGCCTGGGATTATTCTCCCAAATGAATATTTCAGCATTGTTGATTATTATAAAATTAAAAAAGCAGTCAGTCAGGGTGCGATTCCAATTGCTGTCTATCAAATGAAGTATTCAAAATACTTTGCAGCAAAAGCTACATTTTCAACTGCAATTGGCTTGAGACCTTTGGCAGCAATTGTTGAAACAGGATGGGACGAAAACTTAATTGCACAGCCAGCAGGCAATTACATCATTCAATCAGATGATTCTAAAGAATTAAATGTTCCTGCACGCATGATTCAACACCGCCAACAATATTTTTATCAAGCAACCACAGATGTCACACAGAATTCTGGCTATCAGATTATTGTGAATCCTCCAGTGGATATGTCGTTGAATAATGTTGCATACCCTCATCTTGGTATTTCTTGGAAATTAAATCATATCAATTATCAAAGCACTACTGATGGCGTTGAAACGAGTATTGTTGGTTATATCATGATGGCCATCAGCACAGTAATTATCCCCTTAGACTATATTCTCTCAGCCCCCTACCCAAGCCTGTTAAGTACATTTGGCAGTTCAATTTCGTGGGTTTCGCTTTTATTAGGATGTGGATTACTGCTCATTCTTATTATTTCCATTATCCGTAGGAGAAGAATAAATGCCCGCAATTGATGTGCTTTTCCTATTTGGTTTTTTAGGTATCTGGATTCCTCAAGCTTTTTGGGCGTGGCTCAGTTTTCAAGCTTGGAAATATTCAAAAAATGCCGCACGTGAATTAGAAAACCTTCCCATTCCTGAACACTGGCCATTTTTGAGTGTCTTGATTCCTGCTTACAACGAAGGTGTTGTAATCGAAGATACTTTACATGCGATTGCACAACAAGATTACCCAGCCCATGCTTATGAAGTGTTATTAATTAATGATGGTTCTAAAGACAATACCTTAGAAATTGCTGAACGGATGGCAGCAATTTATCCGTGTATTAAGATCGTCAATGTTCCCAAAGGAATGGGGGGAAAAGGTAAATCTCGAACCTTAAATAATGGTCTACCGCACGCTCAAGGCGAACTGATCGTTGTCTATGATGCAGATAGTACACCTGAACCTGACTGTGTAAGGCTACTGGCCCAAACCTTATTGGCGGATAAAAAATTAGTCGCAGTAAACGGTAAAGTGAGAACTCGCAACTGGCGAGATAGTATCTTGACGCGTTTTATTGCAATTGAGTTTATTTTTTTCCAATGGATTTTCCAAGGTGGTCGCTGGCAACGCTTTGAACTCTCTACGCTTATGGGCACAAATTATGTGATCTGGCGAGATGCACTTGAAACATTAGGTGGTTTTGACGAGAAATCGTTAGTAGATGACACTGAAATGAGTTTCAGGATTTTTTTAGGGCAGAAACGAATTAAGTGGGTGCCTTATGCCGTAGGTTGGCAGCAAGATCCGCCATCTCTCAGTGTTTTTATCAAGCAGCGCTCTCGCTGGACGCAGGGAAATTTCTATGTCACTAGTAAATATTTACCCATCGCATTAAGAAAGCCATTTCCAATTGGTGTCGAGATCTTTAATAACATCATGTGTTATGTGCTGTTTGTTCCCGCACTAATTTGGAGTCATATCACCCTAAGCCTAGGTTTACTCGGTATTGCAGGGATCAGTCTAGCTGGTCCATTTACCCTACTCTGGGGCCTATCCTTCTGTTTATATGTCGCACAAATGTGGTTTACCCTCTCATTAGAAAGAGCTAAACCCCAACTATATTTCTTCTCAGTTTTATCTTACGTAACTTATTCTCAAATCTTTTTATTTATTGTGTTTAAAGCTGCTTATGACATGTTGAAAAATAAGATTCAAGGGAACTCTTTACAGTGGTACAAAACTGAACGTAGCAAAGAGAGAAAATAAATGAAAAAAAATCGCTTAGATCATCGCATGTTAAAAGTTCTACTCGTAAGTATGACTCTCTCTCTGCCTGTGTTTGCTTCGGCTGATACATGGAATACGTGGACTTTTGATAATATTAATACATCAAATAAATACACCATCGAACCTCACTTCTTTTATGTCGGCAAAGGCTCAGAATGGCAAAGTATTCGTTTTACTAGCGAATACTCAACTGAACATTTCACCACACTGTTAGTTAAATACGACGATAAGCTTATCTATAACACCACACTCAATGGTTCAGGTACTTTAGATTTTAATATTCCTGCCAGCCAAAGTGGTTTTCATCGGCTGGACTTTATTATACAGCAGTATTCACCAGCAACTTCTCCAGCAGCAGATCGAACCACATTCTGTAGTGAGGATGTTGATCAAGTCACCTATTTTAGCCACTCTCAAATTGATTATTTAAGACACCGACCTATCTATAAATTAAAAGATTTACCAGATGCCTTATTTAACCCACAAATTGTTCGCCCTACGCCATTTGTAGGTGTTTTAAAATTTAATCAAAAAAATATGAGTGAAGCATCAATGTTAGGGCGCTTAATTAGTGCTTGGAGCGCTGTCACACCAATTCAATGGTATGAACAGAATGCACCAACTGATCAAGCCGCTAACTTTTTTATTGAAATCAGTAAATCAGCAACCCCTTTACCTAATGGGACTCTGGTACAGATGAGTGCTCAAAATGAGATTCCGACTTTACGCATTCAATATGATCAGCCTGAAAAACTGGCATCAGCAATCAATGGATTATTAAATTCTGACTATTTGCAACAATTGGATACTTCAGCAACATTTTTACCGAATAAACTTGCAGCCCCCAAATGGGCTCAGTTGAAAGACATTAAAACACTTGCTGATCTAGGCATTAGTGATTTCAGACTCAACCAAGCTGAAAAAAACTTATTTCTATCATTCCCAGCAGTTTGGCAACCCACCGACATTTTACAAGGTCAAATCGCCCTACGTGTGCAAAGTGGTTTATTGGAAGGTTCGAATCTGACCACTTGGATTGATGGCGGACTGGCAGGCAGTTTGAAAACAGCAGAATTAGATTCTGACCCTGTAAATCGACAATTTAACTATTTTTCAAAAACGATTTCAGACAGTACGACCTTTAACATGAAATTAGAAAACTCGGTAATTGTGAATTCACAGTGTTTGCCAACAGCGAAAGGTTCGCTATGGATTGATACTAAAAAATCAACTGTTAAGCTCCCACACAAACTCAAAAATGGTGTTGCTTCACTTTCTATGAGTTTTGCAACACACCCTACGATTGCGATTGATAGCAATTCAGGTAGTTTAGAAATGGCGATTGCTGTGAGCCAAACAGCAAAACGAATGTTGATGACCAATGATCCAGTTCCGCTCAATCTTGTAAAGGTGGATACAGCAAAACCTGAAGTGATCAATATCCAAGTCAATCCAAATATCTACCGTCAGCAAGTCTTGATGCATCCAGATATTATTTATGCACCCGCGGCAGCACGTGGTTTTTTAGTAAGTTTTCATGACCAACGCTTTGATATTGTGACAGACTCTGTTGAAGGAGCACAAAACTTCACTAAACTTTGGGAAAAAGTCCAAACCAGTATTCCTAATAACGCGAGTAAGATTTTAATTGCTGAAAATGGGCAGATCTTTACCTTGCAAAAGATTATTGTAGGCAATCAGAAAGCACCTTTAGTTCAACAGTCCTCTTTCTTTATCCTGATCGTGACGATCTCTGCTATCATGATTTTAGCGATCCTGCTGTGGTATTGGCGAAAACGACCGAATGATCAAGAAAAGGCTGAATAAATCAACATCAATTCTCCTCGGTTTAGCCACCTCTACATTATTGTTAGTGGGTGGCTGCATGCACCACTTCAAAACAGAGCAATTAGCACCTCAAATTGAGGGAATGTTTTGGCAGCCTGATTTAGCAACCACTACACCGACAGGAAACTGGGATTTGTTGGGTGTTACAACCTTTGTTCCTCAGTGGTCAGTGGTGGAATCCAAGTCTTGGTTTGATCACGATACCAGTTTTCCGAAATGGGAAAAAAATATAAATCTCAAGCAATTGAATCAAGAACCTTGGGCAAAAAATATTATTTTAGGCCTAGCTGGTGAATACAATGAAAAAATTGCTCGCTCCAATGTACTGACACTCGCTCAGCATTCTAAAAAAATTATAGAGAAAACTCAGTCAGTCCCATTAAAAGGCTATTACCTCCCCATCGAGGCTGATCCAACGTGGTTATGTGTCGATGATCTCGCGAAAGCAATTCGCATTTTACCTAAACCGATCTGGGTCAGTATTTATAGTGCTGAACAAAAACCAAAACACTTCGATGCATGGCTCAAAAGTTGGTTACCGCAACATACAGGGGTATTTTTTCAAGATGGTGTCGGTGTAGGCACCCGTTCGCCTAAACAAGCAAGAGCGACTTTAGAAGAATTACAAAAAGAATTTGGCAAAGAAAATGTGATTATTGTCTTAGAAGCTTTTAGGCCCGTTAAAGACGGCAAATTTCGATCTGCCTATCCTTGGGAAATAATGGAGCAACTGAAAGCATATGAAGGACAAAAGGTTTATATATTTGACGGCCCACATTATATGAGCCGCGCCACAGTATATGTTGTGGCTTTATGGTATCAGTTCAAATATGGATCGCCTTTAAAAACCTCTCCAAAAATTTAAACAATTCATTTAAATGATGATTAGAACCGATCAATTATGCTTCAGCAATTTTGTCTAAAATCCGTTGTGAAGCCTTGCCATCTCCGAATGGGTTTGGAGCATTTGCCATAGAAGCATAGTGGCTTGGATCAGTCAGTAATTTTTCGGCCTCAGTCACAATTTTGTGTTGATCCGTCCCCACCAAAATTCCTGCGCCTACGTCTACAACTTCAGGACGCTCAGTCGTGTCACGTAAGATTAAGACAGGTTTATGAAATGAAGAGCTCTCCTCTTGTATGCCACCCGAATCTGTCAAAATAAACTCAGCACGATCAATCACAGCTAAAAGACTAGGATAATCCAAAGGTTTTACTAAATGTATTTGAGGGTGCTCTGCGAACTGAGCATACACCACCTCACGCACTGCAGGATTTAAGTGAACAGGCCAAATAAAATGCACATCTGAATGCTTTTGAACCAACTGCTCAACCGCATGACAAATATTGCGAATCCCTTCTCCAAAGTTCTCTCGTCGGTGTGCCGTAATGAGTATCACACGAGCATTGATTGGAAAATTTAAACCGTGTTGTTGCAGATGATTTTGTTCTCGATCTTGTTGATGAATTAAATCTCGACCCAAATAAACTGCATCCACGACCGTATTTCCTGTCACCGTTATTGCATTTGATAGAATATTTTCAAGAAGTAGATTTTGTTTCGATTGCTCAGTGGGTGCAAAATGCCAACGAGTAATTCTAGACACCAATTGTCGATTACCTTCTTCAGGAAAGGGGTGGTCTAAATCATAAGACCGCAAACCAGCTTCGACATGTGCAACTGGAATTTTCATTGAAAATGCAACCAAACCAGAAGCCAATACTGTCGTTGTATCACCTTGAATAATCACAGCATCACGTTGCTTTCCATCATTAAAACTTGTTTTAATTGGCTTAAACCTTGTATTAATAATTGATTCAAACTTTGACCAGCATTCATCATTTGCAAACGTTGATCTATTTTGATTTGAAAAAAATCAATGGCATCTCGAACTAACTCATCGTGTTGCCCTGTAAAGATAACTTCAACTTGAAAACGTGGATCTTGTTGCGCCAATAAAATCACAGGTGCTAATTTAATCAACTCAGGTCGCGTACCAAAGACAATCGATATTAATTTTTTCATTATTAGAAATCCTTATAAAATACCAGTTCTGTACGTGTGTTGTTATAACTCTCAGTCCCGTCAGATAAAGCACTCTTAAAATAATCACCGTAAAGACGTTCTACTCTTAATTTTACGGGGACGTAATTGAATGGTTGCCAAGCCACACCCACACCATATTCAAATAAATTATTGTAATTTTCGCCTTTAGAATCAGCTAAGGTATGCAGTTTGCCATATGCTTGGACTGCCCCTGCTTCACCGCGATAGACGTTAAAACCAGATCGTAATCTTAAATCCGCAATCACGTTATAATCTTCGCGTGAGTAACTCGCGACATTGCCATATAAATCAGTAAAATAATTATTCCACACTGTACGATGTTCGATACTTGGATTGGCATACCATTCTTGATAGCCTGTCACCCCACCAACCACACTTTCACGAAACTTGTCACGATTACGATCAATCAAATCGTAACTACCTCCGACCTCAAGGTAAGCGCGAATCGGTATAGATTGCCACGGTTGATAATTTGCACCAACACCCACTGTTACCGCATTTTCATCAATAATTTCAGGGCGCACACCACCTTTGGATTTGGTATCACGATTTAGATTTACAAAACCATATACCTGCGCTCGTCCACCCTCTAAATTTTTGCCGTATCGCATTTTCAAGGGGAAAATAAAGTCGTCATAGCGAGACTCATAAGATGGAGCAAAATAAATATCTTTAAATGTTGACTTAACTGTTGAACCACTTAAATTCTGCACAGCTTGTTGTGCTTTATTTGAAATTTCACTGTCAGAGGATGTGCTCAAGTTTTTAAAAATAACCAATGCTTCAGTATTTCTATTTTGTTGATTGAGCAAATATGCTTCTTGTAATTTTAGCTGTTGATCTTGAGGATCAAGTAATTCCGCTTTACGAACACTTTGAATTGCCTCATTTGACTTCTTCAAACGGATTTGCAAATACGTTAGACTCTTCCAAACTTTAATATCTTGTGGCGTAAGTTGTGTAAGTTCTAAAAGAATTTTCTCCGCTTCTTCAGGCTGACTCTGTTCAATTTTATAAAATTTATCCCAACGATCGTAAATAGGATGCCCTGGTTTATACGCCGCATCACCTTCTTTGACAAAATCAGGTTCAGCACTGATTACATGTTGTAGTGGCAATATAAAACCTAAAATAAATAGTGTATAACTCAGTAGCTTTTTTTTCGAATTATTCATCATAGATCTCAACTCAAAATACCAACTCGATGGCTGATACAAAATCAATTTCACACATATAAAAATGTTAAACTATTCACATATCATAACTAAATCATCATCATGCTATCGTTAAAATAAGTTACTTTATAAGTAAGTTAAGTTGATGAATCGTCATAAAATTCTGCTCATAATGATTCATCTATTTGTCCCAATAATTACGTTTACATATATAAAAAGAGAGCCATTATGTCTTTGTCACACCACCAAGAACTCCATGTCATTCAACGCTCAGGATGGCTGCGTGCTGCCGTGCTTGGCGCAAATGATGGCATTATTTCTGTCACAAGTTTAATCATGGGAATGGCAGCCAGTGGTGCGAGTTCGCAGACTCTCTTGGTCACCTGTATTGCTGGACTGATCTCGGGTGCAACCTCGATGGCTGCTGGAGAATATATTTCGGTAAAATCTCAAGAAGATATTGAAAAATCAGACTTAAGATTTGAAGCAACTGAACTTGAAAAAAATCCGCATGCAGAATTGAAAGAACTGACTGAAATTTATATTTCGAGAGGTCTAAAACCTGAATTGGCACATGAAGTTGCCACACAACTCACCGAACATGATGCACTTGGGGCACATGCCCGTGATGAAATTGGCATACATGAAAATACTGCTGCGAATCCTATTCAAGCAGCACTCTCTTCTGCTGCCTCCTTTTCATGTGGTGCTGTACTTCCTATGCTTGCCATTTTACTTAGCCCAAGTTCATGGGTCGCTCGCTCAGTTTTAATTACAGGTATCATCTCACTAGCATTATTGGGAGCGTTATCCAGTTATTTTGCTCGAACATCGATGCTAAAAGGTAGTCTACGTATTACTTTATGGGGTATTTTAGCCATGGCATTTTCGAGTTGGGTCGGCTCATTGTTCCATGTGACTGCCATTTAATTTCTGTGTGACTCGGTATTTAAAAAGATTAGTATTCAATAATTAAATACTGATTATTATTTGCAGGGCTTTTTGTTTTTACGTTATGGTGATAGAAAAGCTAAAGAGTATATAAATCATGTCAATTTTAGAATTATTAGAAATAAAGCATCCGATTTTTCTTTCCCCAATGGCTGGTGTATCAACACCAGAGCTTGCTGCTGAAGTTTCTAATCAAGGGGCTTTAGGTTCTTTGGGACTTGGGGCAAATTCAGCAGAGGCAGCAAAACAACAAATTATTAAAACTCAAGAACTGACTGACCACCCTTTTCAAGTTAATTTTTTCTGCCATCAATCAGAACAACTCGATCCAGAAGTTGCTCAACAGTGGATTAATTATATTCGTCCTGAATTTGAAAAATTCGGAGCAGAACCTCCGACTGAATTGGATTGTATTTACCCAAGCTTTTTAGATAATGATGATTTCATGAATGTTGTACTTGAAACTCGCCCCAAAGCTGTGAGTTTTCATTTTGGAATTCCTCACCCTCATCAAATTCAGGCATTAAAGCAAGCTGGAATTATCACCATGGTTTCAGCAACCAATCTCATTGAAGCCAAAGCAATTGAAGCAGCCGGTATTGATATTATTATTGCTCAAGGAATTGAGGCTGGAGGACATCGAGGTATTTTCAATCAAACTTTTGATGCAGCAATTAAAACCAGTGATCTCGTACAACTCATCTCAACACATTGTAAATTACCTGTCGTAGCTGCTGGCGGTATTATGAATGGTGATCAAGCAAAATCGATGTTGAAATTAGGTGCTGCTGCTGTTCAATTGGGTACAGCATTTGTGCAATGTAAAAGTTCTAGTGCGAATGCAGCCTATCGAAAAGCTTTATTCAGTCAATCTATTACACAAATCAGTTCAAGCTTATCAGGTCGTCCAGCACGTGGTTTAGTGGGTACTTGGCACACACTGATTGACTCACCAAATCGACCTCAAACGCCAGCATATCCTTATACTTATGATCTTGCTAAACAACTAATGGGTATTGCAAATATCCACCAAGATTTTAGTTATGGTGCATTTTGGGCAGGGAGCAATGTGGCACAAATTAGAGAGTTGGAAGCTGCCGATTTAGTCAATCAGTTGGTCTTAGAAATTAAAACCAACTAATCTATATCTACAAAAAACCGACCTTAAGGTCGGTTTTTAGATTTATTTAATCGCATCAAGTAATGTGTGTTGCGCGTTGTGCGGTTCCTCACCCTGTGCTGGTTTAGCACGATCCCAGACACCATCACCTTGCAATAACCAAGCTTGCTGATTGTCTTTTAAATAATTCATTAAACCTAATTGATAAATACGCTTTTTCAATGCAGGATCTTCAATCGGGAAACATGCTTCTACACGATTAAATAAATTACGATCCATCCAATCTGCACTTGAACAATAAATACGAGGATTACCATTGTTACTAAAATAATAAACTCGTGTATGTTCCAAGAATCTTCCCACAATTGAACGAACACGAATATTCTCTGACAAGTTCGGAAGCCCCGGACGTAAGCAACAAATTGAACGAATAATTAAGTCAATTTGTACGCCTGCTTGCGATGCTTCATATAACTTATTGATCAGTTGTACTTCGGTTAACGCATTCACTTTTACAATAATCTGCGCCGATTTACCCTCTTTGGCATTCGCAATTTCTTCATCAATATAGTTGATTAGTTGAGCATGTAATGTAAATGGTGCATGCAATAACTTTTTCGGTTTTGCCATTTTCCCCATGCCCGTAAGCTCTTGGAAAATCCGATGTACATCTTCACACAAATCTTTATCTGTAGTCATTAGACCATAATCGGTGTAGATACGTGCATTTGTGGCATGGTAGTTCCCTGTACCCAAATGTACATAACGTACTAATTTATTATTCTCACGGCGTACGACTAAAATCATTTTGGCATGCGTTTTATAACCAACGATCCCATAAACAACCACAGCACCCGCTTCTTGCAATACATTTGCAACTTCAATATTTGATTCTTCATCAAAACGAGCACGTAACTCAATCACAGCAGTGACTTCTTTACCATTACGCGCCGCTTCGGCAAGGACTTGAACAATTTCTGAGTCTGCACCACTACGATAAAGTGTTTGTTTAATTGCCAATACCTGTGGATCACGTGCCGCTTCACGCAATAATTGAATTACAGGCGCAAATGACTCAAATGGATGATGCAATAAAATATCTTGCTTTTGCATTGCAGCAAAAATACTTTCAGTCTTCTTAAATACTTTTGGAAGGACTGGTGTATGTGAGTCATAGCGTAAATGTGGACGTTTAAAATTAGAAAGTAATCGCGCCAAATTTACAGGACCATCTACGCGATAAAGCTGTTCTTCTTCTAAATCAAATTCATCCAACAAATATTCATAAATATGCTTTGGACAATTATGCGTAACTTCTAAACGAACGGCACGTCCAAAACGACGTGAACTCAACTCACCTTTTAAAGCTTTTGCTAAATCTTCAACATCTTCATTTAAAGCTAAATCGGCATTACGCGTCACACGGAATTGATAACAGCCTGTTGCCGTCATACCAGGGAATAGGTCTGAAACATGTTCATGGATAATGGCAGATAACATGACATGATGTTCTTTACCATCCGTAAGCTCATCGGGTAAACGAACCACACGAGGTAAAGAGCGAGGCGCTGGCACTACAGCAAGATCAATCTGACGACCAAAAGCATCTTTACCTTCCAGCGTTACAATAAAATTCAAACTTTTATTTACTAAACGTGGAAATGGATGTGCTGGATCAAGACTAATCGGTGTTAAAACGGGTGCAACTTGTTCTTGGAAGTATTTTTTAATCCATGCAGATTGTGCTGGGGTCAATTCGCCACGACGTAAGAAGCAAATATCTTCCTCACGCAATTTTGGTAAAATTTGTTCATTTAAAATACGATATTGTCGTTCAATCGCAGCATGTGCTGTTTTAGAAATTTGATCAAGCACTTGCTTAGGGGTCAAACCATCTGGTGTACGACTTTCATTGCCTAAAGTTAATTGCTCCATCATTCCTGCAACACGAATTTCAAAAAATTCATCTAAATTTCTTGAAAAAATAAGCAGGAAATTCATTCTTTCTAATAATGGATGGAGAGGATCAACTGCTTGCTCAAGTACGCGTAAATGAAAATCGAGAATAGAAAGTTCACGATTTATATATCGATCATTATAAGTATATTCTGTTGGCGTTGTTGTCGTCACTGCAGTATTCATACTGAACCTTGTCGCTTTATCATTCATCAAAACACGGTTTAAGTATGCTGCAAAATTATGTCAATTTGGTAAAAAAGCCCAAAAATATTGAGCTTTTTTTAATTTATCTGAATTATTGTGGAATTTGTGTACTATTCATATACCTTAAAATCACACGCTTACGAAACTGTAACTTATGATCATTGCGATGGTCTTGATAATACTTAGGATTTGGTAGTAAAGCAGCTAAAAAAGCAGCTTGCTCACGTGTTAAACTTTTCGAGCTCTTACCATAATAAAATTGTGCGGCAGCTTCAACACCATAGATATTTTGACCAAACTCGACCGAATTCATATAAACCTCTAAAATTCGACGTTTTGACCACATACGTTCCATCATCCATGTAGCAACAGCTTCCTGCCCCTTACGAATAAATGAACGCTGATTATAAAGGAATAAGTTTTTTGCTAGCTGTTGAGAAATCGTGGAACCGCCTGCAACGACTTCCCCTTTTTCATTGTTACGCTCTAGTGCAAACTGAATCCCAGCCCAATCGAAACCATGATGATGAATAAATTTGGCATCTTCAGCAGCCAAAATTGCATGCTTAAAGTTATCACTAATATCATCATAATCACGCCAGTCTTGTTGAATTGGCTTAAAGTCAGTCAGGTAATCCCAACGCATAAACATCGTTGTTTCAACAGGCTGCGTTCTCCACCACACCAAGCTACTAAAAATCCAAAGCTGAATGAGAAGAATGATACCGATAATCAACATCACTGCACGTGCTAAAAAGGCTTTCATTAAAGCGCATCACTCCTTGGGCAACAAATTCATGCTAAGCTATTTTTATATCGTAATAACTTGCATAAACATATGACTGAAACCACTCCACCACAAATTACTCAAAAGTTGCAAATACAGATATGGTGGTTTACAGCATTATTAATTGCCATCAATGTTGGTTTATTTGGCTGGCAAATTCTTTCAGGTGTGAATATTACCGACCCTTCCCCTATGGATGCAATTACTTGGGGAGCAGATTTTACACCACTCACCTTCTCCGGACAGCCCGAACGTCTGTTTAGCAGTATGTTTTTCCATTTCGGTCTGATCCATTTAATGCTGAATATGTGGGCATTGTATATTTTCGGGAGTGTTGCTGAACCACTTTTTGGTCGTCGTTATTATATTGCGCTGTATTTTCTAGCAGGTTTAATGGGTAGCGTTCTTTCTAGTTATCTCAGTATTCGGGACGGCTATGAATTATTACAACATTTCGATCCCAAATTACTGCCACATATCAGTGCTGGTGCATCTGGCGCAGTAATGGGTTTAGGTGCTGCACTCACAATTGTTTCTTTATTTCCACCTTTGCCCCAACAACGTTTTTGGTTAGATAAAAAGTCATTATTATTAATTATGGGCATCAACCTTGCCTTTGGTTTTACTGTTTCAGGTATTAATAATGCAGCACATATCGGTGGAATGATCATGGGTGCTTTAATTGCAGGCTCTTGGTATTTCAGTCATAAAACTCAACATCGAGTTATCTTACAAATCATTGCACTGGTTTTAGCTAGTTTATTAACTATCGGATTTTATGTTTACTGTAATGAGTTAAGCACAGGACTTAATTCCCTATGGAATGAAATCCTGCGCCAAAACCAGTTAAGCTTTTAAGATTGATTAATCTCTCTCAGACTTTGTAACGGTGGAATATCACATAAATAACTGAGTCGATATCGACCAATCAACATACATACTAGCATCATACTGAACGGTAAAATTAACCAAATTTCAGGATGAAATTGGATTGCCATTTGCATCTTGTAACTGGCGATCGCACTAATCACTTCAGCAAAAAGACATGCTACAATTCCTGCCACCAAGCCAATAAAACCTATTTCTAAACTGAGCATCTGTTTTAATTTATTTTTTGCGACACCAAAAGATCGTAATAACGCCACTTCTTTACGGCGCTCATCCATTAAAACATTTAGACAAGCAACAAGAACCAAAACTCCAGACAATCCAACCAATATTGCCAGTACTGTCACCACCTGAACCAATATATTCATTAAGCGTTTCACTTCATCTAATACACGCCCCACATCAATAAATACGGTATTGGTAAATTGTTCAATCAAGCGTACCATTTTCGGCTGATCCGCAGTAGGAACATAAAAACTGCCTAAATAGCTTCCTGCATTTTCATCCATGGTTTTGGGCGAAAAAATAAAGAAAAAATTAGGGCTAAAACTCTCCCACTCAACTGAACGTAGGTTAATCACTTTGGCATTCAATGATCCTTCGGGTAAGCTAAAGCTCAACTGATCCCCGACTTTGATTCCTAACTCAGTAGCCAATTTTTCTTCTACCGACACTTGTCCAACTTGGGTGAACTTTGGATTCCCTTGAGTAATAAGATTATCTTTTGGATAAAGTTCCGCTTGTGTCAAATTCAACTCACGTCGCAAGGAATTATTCTGTTGAATCAATTCAGCACTGAAAGCCTGCCCATTTTTAGCAATTAAGCGACCCCGAATATTGGGATATAGGGGTGTTGATTGCCAATTATTTTGTTCAAGCTGCTGTTTAAACTGTGGCATATCAAAAGGAGGTAAGCCATAGACGAATTGATTCGGTGTACCTTCAGGCAATTGCTGCTGCCAACGCTTTAATAAATCCGTTCTTAAAACACTTAGAACAGTTATTAAGCTGAGACCTAAAGCAAGTGCTGTAATTTGCAAGGCTGTCTGATGTGGGATTCGAACATAAGCAGATAAGGGATGTTTCAACTGCTTAATTGCTCTCAGTAATGACCAAATCACAGCAAATAGAGTCACACAAAGTACTAATATGGCAGATAAGACCAATAGGCTTAGCTTTAGATTATCACTCAAAACTAAACTAAATATGACCAAACTCGCAATACCGACACTAAACATCATGATATAGGATTTACGTGAACGCTCTTGCTGACGAATGACACGAATTGGTGGCGTATTCAATAACTCCCAAATGCTTGGCAAAATGAAACCAATTAACACCATAACACTGGTAAAAATTGCAATTGGTAAAGCCATGAATAGATCAACAATCGCAAAGCTGAGTTGTAATTGTGGAATCAGTTGCAGCATCAACTGCAACAAACCATAGCCTAAAATGATTCCAATAAAACTTCCAATCAAAACTGATAAGACACTGACAAGTGCAAGCAATATAATATAAGCGACTAATATCTGTCGTTTACTCGCACCGAGACAACGCATCAAGGCAATATGATCCTGATTTTGTTGCACATAACGTTGACTAGTTAAAGCAATTGCAATACCACACAGTAGAATGGTTAAGAGGTTGGCAAGCTGTAGAAAGGTATCCAGATTTTCAATAGGTTTCATCAAACGGGTATTGGACTGACTCGCATCACGTAGTTTCAGTGTGTTTTGTTCACTATTCTCTGCTTTTTGATTATAAGGATCAGCTTCATGCTTGGTTTCTTGTTTAAAGACGGTCTTAAATGTTTCAACTTGTTTTGGCTCACCCGCCATCAACAGACGATAATCAATACGACTCCCAACCTGAATGGCATTCGTTTTCGCAATATCTGCTTGATGAATAATCACGGTTGGTGAAAAACCTGAAAAGCCCAATTCCTGATTAGAATCATGCTCAATAATGCCTGTTACTTTAAATTTGCCATCAGCAATTGCAACCTGATCCCCCACTTTTACTTTTAATAGATCAATTGCTCTTGGACTGAACCAAACTTCACCTTGTTGAATAGATTTCGCTCTCGGTTGGATCTCTAGTTTACCGCGCAGCGGAAAATGCTCATCGACAGCTTTAACATTGACCATCACAAATTGATCTTGGGTATGTGCCATTGATCCAAACAAAGTGACAGGTGCCTGTTTTAGATGAAGTTGTTGAGCCTTTTGTATCCACTTTGATTGGATAGGGTCATTATCAGACAAAACTAAATCTGCACCCAGCATTTCAGCAGCTTGCAATGAAACGGCATTTTGAACTTGAGTATTACTAAATTTTAATGCGGTGGTGGCACTTATGGCTAAAGACAAGGCAATAATCAGTAAATATAAACCTCCTGTGCGCAAGCTTTGCAAAAGTAGTGGTTTGAGAACTGAACTCATACACCCTCCTGCACTTTTATAATTTCTTGGATTTGACCGTCAAGCAATTTGACATGCCGTTGACACAAGGCTGCCAAATTTTGATCATGTGTTACAAGGATTAAAGTTGTTCCTAGTTCTTTGTTTAAATCAAATAACAGTTGCTCAATTTCTGCTGCGGTTTGCCCATCCAGATTACCTGTCGGTTCATCTGCAAAAATAATCTTAGGCTCAGCAATTAAGGCTCGAGCAATCGCAACACGTTGTTGCTCACCACCCGATAAAACTTTGGGCGTTTGCTGTGCTTGGCGAACTAATCCAACACGCTCTAGCCATTGCAATGCCTTATTTTCAGCTTGCCTAAAATTGAAATCAGGCTGAAGACGTAAGGGTAACATCACATTTTCGAGTGCACTGAGTTGTGGTAAAAGCTGAAAAGATTGAAAAACGAAACCAATATTTTCTAAACGAACCTGAGCACGCTGCTCTTCAGTTAAAGTATGCACCGCTTGTCCACAGACCCACAATTCGCCCATACTTGGTCGATCAAGTGTTGCTAAAATACCCAATAGAGTGGATTTTCCAGAACCTGAACGACCTGTAATCGCAATCTGTTCCCCCTGATAAATATCTAAATCGATATTTTTTAAGATGGTTAATGTTTGCTGATTAATGTGGATATTTTGTGTAACTTTTTGGGCAGAAATAATCGGCTGTGGCATGATGTCACGTATCCTTTAGGACAAATTTGAAGTGCAATGCAAATATCTAAAGTTTTATTTTCGCTATCCAAAAAATTTGGAATCATCACGGTTTGCTCATTACCCACTTTCGCATCAGCAAAGACTATTTTAATTTTGGGTGACAGTCTCAGTGCAGGTTATGGCATAGATGCCAAACAAGGCTGGGTAAACCTATTACAACAGCGTTTAGATCAACAGTATCCGAAACAGCATAAAGTGGTCAATGCAAGCGTCAGTGGTGAAACTACAAGTGGTGCTTTGGCAAGACTGCCTAAATTATTGCAAACTTATCAGCCTGAAATTGTTGTAATTGAGTTAGGTGGAAATGATGGCTTACGAGGTCAACCCCCTCAAATGATTCAAAAAAATTTAGCACAATTGGTACAACTCAGCCAAAAGCAGAAAGCCTCTGTTTTACTATTTGGCATGAAAATACCACCCAATTATGGGACAGCGTATAGCAGCGCTTTTGAAAAAAATTATAAAGTTGTAAGCCAGCAATATAAAGTCAAGTTATTGCCTTTCTTTTTAGAGGGGGTCGCTGGACATAAAAATTTAATTCAAAACGATCAAATTCACCCAAATGCTAAAGCCCAACCTATTCTATTAAATTTAGCTTATCCATACATAAAAGATGCCCTATAGGCACCTTTTATGATTAGGATTCTAATTAGAAATCAAAAAATATGACTTCACCTGTCTCAAGTGAATATTCTGCGCCAACAACAATCATTTTGCCTTTTTCAATCAAACCTTCTAATACAGCTGAGCCATGACGTAGCTGATTCACTGAAGCAAATACATTTGACCGTACTGCATGCGCAGACAATTTTTTCAAATCATCCTTTAACTCAGTTTGCATTAAGATTTCAACAGATGGGCGTACACGATTTACGATTGACATCAAGTTTGAAGATGGCGCTTGATCAGGATGTTTAAGTGTATCAATCGTTGCTTGAATCGCACCGCAATGACTATGTCCTAATACAACAACCACAGCACAATCATAACGTTCAGCAGCAAATTCAACACTACCAACCTGAGAGGGTGCAACAATATTTCCAGCAACTCGGATAACAAACAAGTCACCTAACCCCTGATCAAATACCATTTCCGCAGGCACTCGAGAATCAGAACATCCTAAGACGATAGCAAAAGGATTTTGTTCACTTGCCATTTCAGCACGCTCTAGGTGAGTGAGCAATTTTTGCTGGGTCGTTTCCCCTTTAACAAAACGAGCATTACCAGATTTTAAACGTTCTAAGGCTTCTTGAGCTGTGAGCATGCGTACATCCATCTATGATTGACATGAAAAACTAGTTTAATGTGGGGATGCTAGATTGTCACTGACAAAAATAAAAACTCTCAGACAATTGAGTGTCCTGATATCAAGAAAAATAATGGAAAAATAATCATTTCATTGGCAAGAATTTCCATACATCTGTAGATTATGCAAATGACTCCACTCCAAACTTCTACAATAATCAATTGGTTTAAAAATAAATCAAGGATAGAACAATCATGACCAAAACACTGTTTTCAACACCATTCCGAAAAACGATAACTGCCACTTTGCTCTCATTCAGCTTAGCAACAATTGCTGTAAGTTCTACTCAAGCTGCTGAAATAGAAATGAGTTTCCAAAATGTATTACAACAAGAACGTGCTTGGGCTGGCTTACAGACCAAGACTTTAAAAGTAGGAGATATTAGTTGGTCATATAGTGAAGGTGGCCAAGCAGGAAAACCTATTGTTATTTTAATTCATGGTTTAGCAGGTAGTCGTGATAACTGGAATCGTGTCGCACATGCATTAACCGCAAATTACCATGTTATTATCCCTGACTTACCAGCGAGTGGCGAAACGCAAGTTCCTAAAGACTTTGATTATTCAGTTCCGAATGTGACTGAAAAATTACGTCGTTTTATCGAAGCCGCAAATTTGACAGGTCCAGCACATATTGCAGGTCATTCACTTGGTGGATCGATTGCAATGCTCTATGCAGGTCAATATCCTTTTGAAACGAAAAGCCTATTCTTGGTCGATGCTGCTGGTGTCTATAAAGCGGCAACAACACCTTATCTAAAAGATCCGAACCATGTGAAAAACATGATCGTCAGTAAAAAAGGTGACTTTAATTTCTTGATGCAACAGGCGATGTATGCTCCGCCATTTATTCCAAAAGAAATTGCTCAAGCACAGGAAAAAATGATGATTGGTCAAGTTGAGCAAACTCAAAAAATGGTGGATCAAGTGATCGCACTCAATAAACTGTTTACTCCAGATTCTTTTGCTCTGCTTGCAAAATCAATTGATGCACCAACCCTGATTTTATGGGGCAAGCAAGATAAAATTATTAATGTCGAAGTGGCACCTGAGTTAAAATCATTATTGAAAAATGCGCAAGCACCTGTGATTTTAGATAATGTGGGACATATGCCAATCTTGGAAGCAGATCAATTGGTGGTTCAACAATATCTACCTTTCTTGAGCAAAATCCAGACACAAAAGCCTGCAACTGCACCATCTCCATAAGTTTAGTAAGAATTTGAGGTTTTATGTCTAAACATCCAATGATAGAACAGCTAATTGATGCACAACTTGATTTTTTAGATCAAGAGTTTTCACAATCAGAAACCATTCAATATGAGTTTAAGCAATTCTATCATTGGTTACGGTTGCAACAGCTACAACATATTTGGTCATTTGAACAGATTTTTAAACTGATCGAAAAGCAAATTCTAGCAACGCCCGCAAGTCCATTTCTAATTGAGCAAATTGCTGAGCATATTCGTTTTGCATTGATTCATCCGCTGAACGATAGCACCACAATTGAAGAGATTATTCCTGTATTGACCATCGACTCAATTGCACAATACGTCGCAGGAAAAGCGGGACATCGGCAACGTTTAATTCAAACTATCGTCAATAATCCAGCCTTTTCAGCGTTGATTACGCAGCTTATACAACACTCAATCCAAGATTACTTAGATAATTCGGTTATGTCTAAACGCGTTCCTGGCGTAGGACATTTCATGAAAATGGGAAAATCCGTTTTAGAAACCGTTACGGATTCCAACCTGAATGAAACCATTGGTCATTATCTGCAAAAGAATATTTTAAAAATTAGCCAAATGAGCGAAAAAGTTTTGAATCAACATTTTAATGATGACAAGCTCTATCACTTCCAAGCAAATCTTTGGCATAAAATCAAACTGATGCCAGTTTCAGTATTACGAAACTACTTTGAAGTCCAAGACCTACCTAAAACCGTGGGATTAGGTCATGAAATTTGGGATCATATTCGTCAAACGCCTTACTTGAAACAGCAGGTTCATGATGGGGTCTATGCGTGGTACGCAAGAAACCAAGAGAGAACTTTCGATTTGTTACTGCGTGATCTAAATATTGATGAAGATTTAATTCAGAATGAATTGAATAATTTACTCACACCGGTGCTACAGCAAGTGGTTCAAACTGGATATTTAAGACAACGAGCACGCGCACATCTAGAAAAATTTTATTACTCAGAACAAGTCAATGAAATACTAAAAAAACAAGGCACTTAAAGTGCCTTATTTTATCGTCGTTTGCTTAGAATGAATATTTTAAACTTGCATAATAAGCCCGACCCGGTTCGTTATATGTTTGACTGATTGAGTTACTATCTCTTAAAATTTGCTTATCAAATAAATTACTTACACCAAGACGAGTGCTGAATTGACTGTTAAATTTATAGCCCATATTTAAACCGACTAAGCTATAACTTTTTACATCGCTTGGCTTAATCGCACTACTTGTACCACCTGAGCCCACACCTGCTTCAATCCTATTTTCTGCGAATTGACGTGATTTTTGACGACCATATTGAGTATAAACAAAATTCACATCCAATTGATCCGTGATGTCATAATCGAAAATTGAGTTAATCGTATAGTTTGGAACAAGTGACAAAGGATTTCCTGTTTTCTTATCCTTAGAGTCCATCATATAAGTGAAATTGTTGGTCCAGCGGATATTGCCATAATCTAGCCCTAAACTCCCTTCAAATCCTTGAATCAATGCCTCTGGTGTATTATCCCAACGAAGAATATTCCAAGTCGTTTGCGTAACGCCGCCATTTGCATTTGTACTTGAACCATTCACAGTCCCAACAATGTCTGTTCCAGCAACAATCTTATTTTTATAATCATTTCGGAACCAAGCTAAGCTGGCATTCACAACATCTTTTTGGAATTGAATTCCAATTTCTTTGTTGATTGAAGTTTCTGGTTTTAAATCGCCATTACCTTGTAATAAACAACGCGAAGCAATATTTGCAGGACAACCATTACCATTGGTACTTAATAAATAACCTTCAGCGTTTTGGTACATATTCGGGGCTTTATAGGCTTTGGCAATCCCCCCTTTCAAAGTAAAATGATCATTTAGTTTTTGCGTTATGTTTAAACTTGGGCTCCAGTTTGAGCCTGATTTACTGTGATCATCAAAACGTAAACCGACCACAACATCGGTCATATCTGTAACTTTGAAATTATCTTCAATATATACCGATGCAATTCGTGATTCCATTTTACTACGATCACCTTTCGCAAGCTGATCGCCGTAGCCAGCACCACTTTGATCCTTGCCTTGTGTTGTGGAGGTCTGATCAGTGAATTTGTCTTCCACCCATTCGACACCCAAGGTCAATGCTTGTGGCAGATAATATTCAAGTGGAATATTTAGCTCGCCATTTAATCTTAAAGTGTCTAGTTTAGATGTAACACGATCATTTAAATTATTAATTTTTCCTTCAACACTTCCTGCTAAACCCTCTGGAAGTCTTTTATTACGTGTTTTATCGTACTGCGCAACGAATTTGCTTTTACCCCAATCCCAATCTCCCTCATGAGTTAGCGCCAAGCTATCTCGATACATGGTATTGGTTTCTTTCCCGATAAGTTGAGAAAGAATTGGGTCGGTTTCTGCATTTGAATTTAATTGAGAGTCTCCGGAATAAATATTACCTTGGCGACCAGAAGAAATATCAAGCAATATTGTTTGTTCATCAGTTGCTTGCCAAGCTAAGCGCCCAGCAATATCTTTATTTTTAACCCCTTCTCGACCAGCAGCCTGACTGCCAATTGATTTATTAATATCTACTGCATCTGCATCAGTTTTATTGTAATTACCATATAAACGATAAGATAAAATGTCTTTAATGATTGGGCCACTTAGATTGAAACTTGCTCGAGTAGAATCGCCTTCTTTGGAATCTTCAGGTTGATTGCTATATAGCTCAACGGAACCATGTATATCATTCGTTACTTTCTTAGTAATAATATTGACGACACCACCTGCTGCTCCAGAACCATAACGAGCTGCTGCTGGACCTCGTAAAACCTCAATAGACTCGATTGCTTCTACTGGCACCCAATTTGAATCTCCCCGCGTATCACGCTCTCCTTTCCAACCATAGCGTACAGAGTTACGTGAGGATACAGGCTTTCCATCAATCAAAATGAGTGTATTCTCAGGCCCCATACCACGAATATCAATTTGACGATTATTTCCACGCTGACCTGTTGCACTATTCCCTGTTAAATTAACGCCTGGCATACGACGAACGTATTCAGAAATATCATTACGTACTGGAATTTTTTCTAAATCTTCGGCAGTGATCTTAGAAACTCCGAGAGATTGTTTAATTTGTTCCTCTGCTGTTAGAACAATTGTCTCCAGTTTAACAACATCATTTTCATTTGACTTTTCAACTAATCTACTTTGATTAACTGTAGTTTCTGCTGCATATGCAAACGTCATCATGCCACTCAAAATCGAAGTCGCGAGTAATGTATGGCGTGCTATTTTATTAGACATATTCCCACCTAATTAAGATAAATCATAAGATTTGCTAAAAAACTACGCTAGATTCTAACAAAGAAACAATAAAACTCAATATAAATGATAATAATTATTATTTATATTTTCATTATTTTACTCAGATCCTATATTCATGAACATAATGATTAAATAAAATTTGATTAAATAAACAATAAAAAAAGCCCTATTCAGGGCTTTTATAATGCAATAAATTTCAAGTTTTATTACTTGAAGTACGCACCTTCTGACTGAGAGTGATCAGTTTGGTCAACCACACGCTTTAATTCTGGGACATGCTGTTGTAAAGTCGTTTCAACACCTTGTTTAAGGGTAACATCAATTGCTGAGCAACCTTGGCAACCACCACCAAATTTTAACACAGCTGTAAGACCATGCTCAGGATCATCTTTCACTTCAACTAAACTACAATTACCGCCATGACCTTCTAAACCTGGATTGATCTCAGATTGTAAAATATAGGTAATTCGTTCTTCAATTGATGCATCTGGGCCAACACGTGGCACTTTCGAATTTGGTGCACGGAAAGTTAATTGACCACCAAAACGGTCTTTGTTGTAGTCAATGACAGCATCTAATAAATATGGAATGGATGGTGCATCAACATAAACAGGAAAATCAGGATATTCCTGTTTGTAGTCTGTTGGTACTACTTCATCAGGTGCGCTATATGCCATACAACATTCTGCACGCGGTGTACCTGGATGCTCTACAAAAACACGAACGCCAATCCCTGGAGTATTTTGCTTTGATAATAAATCACTTAAATACTCTTGCGCTGATGGAGTAATCAAAAGGTTTGGGATTTCTTCTGCAATGGCAGTGTTGGTGTTCTCAGTCGACATAACAATATTCCTCAAGCTGATGTCGTTATCTTAACCGAAGATGGAGTGTAATAAAAAAAAATCAACCATTTTTGTAGGAATTCTATGCAAGATCATTGTTTATTAAGTTTTTAATGGCATTATTGCTGAGACACTGATCAATTTTAAAACATTTATGTTACATCTACCCTTTAGTCATACTGTGACACTGATCATCATTACAGTTGCGATTTCCTTGTTAGCCTTCTCAAATCAAACGGTGATGAATCGTTTAATTTTTTGGCCACCTGCACTGCAACGTGGACAGTATGACCGCTTTATCACACATGGTTTTGTTCATGCTGATGGTACTCATTTACTCTTTAACATGATCACGCTGTTCTTCTTCGGTAATATTATAGAAAGCTTTTATCGTCAGTTTTTTTATGACACAGGCTTTGTCTTATTTTATTTAGGTGGATTAATTGCAGCAATTTTACCAAGCTATTTAAAACATAGACATGATATTCGCTGGGCAAGTTTAGGTGCGTCTGGTGCTGTTTCAGCAGTGTTATTTGCTTATATTCTGTTTCAACCATGGAAGCTCATTTTCGTTTTCTTTATTCCCGTTCCGGCCATTATTTTTGCCATTTTATATGTCGCTTATAGTATTTGGTCTGGCAAAAGAGGCAACACAAATATCAACCATAGCGCTCACTTATGGGGAGCAGCGTATGGTGTTGTCATGACAATTTTATTAGAACCTAAAGTGCTGCCGCACTTTTTAAATCAACTCACTCAAATACCATTTTAATTTTTATCATACATGCCCCTTTTTTGGGGCTTTTCTTTTTTTAAGATTAATAATCAAATTTTAATTATTTTTATCATAAAAATCATCATTCTAAACTCGCCATAATTCTTCTATAAAATTAAGTCGATTCTAATGTCTCGTAACAGTCTCCTTAGCACACTTTCTATTGCATTATTTAGCTTGTCAATTTCAGCTTGCAGCAATGATTCTGATAATTCAAATACTGTGGTTGAAACCAAGAAGCAACCCAACATTTTATTCATCATGGCCGATGACTTAGGCTATTCAGACTTAGGCGCTTTTGGTGGGGAAATTCATACACCAAATATTGATGAACTAACCCGAGCAGGTCGTATTTTAACGGATTACCATACTGCCCCAACCTGCTCACCAACTCGTTCACAATTAATTTCGGGAACTGACCACCATTTAGCAGGTATTGGAGCAATGGCGGAACTTAATAAGCCTCACTTACAAAATGAACCGGGTTATGAGGGCTATTTAAATGAACGTTCTCTCTCTATTGCAGAAGTATTGAAAGACAATGGCTACCGAACCTATATCAGTGGTAAATGGCACTTAGGCTTGACGGATGCAACCAATGCACATGCCAAAGGTTTTGATCATTCATTTACCTTATTGCAAGGCTTAGACCTACATTTTAAACAAGCACCGAGTGCCTATAAGCGTGAAGCCACTTATACCGAAGATGGTAAGCAAGTTCCGATTTCATCCTTACCCGATGATTTCTTCTCTACCAATTACTTCACAGACAAGTTGATCAGTTATATCGAGTCAGGTAAAAACTCAGGTAAACCGTTCTTTGCCTATGCTGCTTACACCGCACCACATTGGCCTTTACAAGCACCTGCTGAATATCGTGATCGTTATCGTGGTGTTTATGATGCTGGCTATGATGTGATTCGTGATGCGCGAATTGCCCGTCAAAAGCAGCTTGGCTTAATTCCAGCGAATTTTACTGCGGCTGAACCAATTGCCACACAAAATGCACCACAGAAATACGGTAAATGGAATGAACTTTCAACCGAGCAAAAAGCGCTTGAAGCACGCAGAATGGAAATCTACGCAGGTATGGTTGAAAATTTAGATGCCAATATTGGTCGAGTGATTCAGTATCTAAAACGTAATAACCTATATGACAACACTTTAATTTTCTTTGTTTCCGATAACGGCGCGGAAGGCTTTATTCGTCGCAGTTATGGTGCCGAAGCTGGTTTTGATAACAGCGTTAATAACGTAGGTACATCAGGCTCTTATCACTATGTTGGACCACGCTGGGCGGAAGTCAGCGCTGCACCATTCCATCTATGGAAAGATACTGCGGGTGAAGGTGCAACTACCGCACCTGCAATCGTGAAACTACCCTACCAAACCAAGGCTCAAGCCACGCATCATGGTTTTGCCTCAGTCTTGGATGTGTTCCCAACCGTGCTCGACTACGCAAATATTGCCGTCCCACAAGGTCAATACAAAGGCCGTCAAATCAATACGCCAAGTGGCTACTCATGGAAACCGCTACTCGAAAATAAAGCTCAAGCCATTCGCCCAGTCAACTTTAGCTTTGCCGATGAATTACATGGCAGTAAATATGTCCGTCAAGGGGACTGGAAAATTGCATTACAAGGCACTTCTGAATTAGGCACAGGAACTTGGGAACTATACAACTTGAAAAATGATCGAGGTGAAACGCAAAACCTTGCTCAAGATCATCCGGCCAAGTTACAAGAACTGGTGAATGTCTATAACCAATACACCCAACAAAATGGTGTTAAGGAATATTTCCTTAAATGAAGTGGATTATCTTTTTAGTTTCACTCAGCAGCCTGTCCCTTGTGACAGGCTGTAGCAAAGTTAAGCCTACCACCACTCACTCACATGCACAAAACAGCACCGAGGCTCAATTGGGCTCATTACAGCAATGCCAACAGTATTCAGGCTTACCTGAGGCATGGCAGAACAGTAAAACGGCTGGGATGGTGTGGGTTCCTAAAGGTTCATTTCAACTGGGTTCAAACTTAGCCTACCCAGATGAGCTGAATTTTGGAAAACCACAACGTCAGATAAAAGGGTTTTGGATCGATCAAACCGAAGTCACTGTGGCCCAGTTTTCTAGTTTCGTCAAAGCGACGGGCTATATCACTGATGCGGAAAAACAGAAACAGGCTGCGGTATTTTCGCCTGATGCGAACAATCCTAAACAATGGTGGCAATTGAAAGCAGATTACACTTGGAAAAAACCCAATGGTCCAGCAGGTCAAGCCCCTCTTCCCTCTGAGCCAGTTCGCTATGTCACTAAAAATGATGCTGAACACTATGCTGTTTGGTTAGGTCGGGATTTACCTACTGAGCAGGAATGGGAATATGCCGCCAAAGCAGGTTCGAAAACTGACACCCCTTTACACCAAGCACCACAAGATACACATCAACACCCTCAAGCGAATTATTGGCAAGGTGAGTTTCCTTTCAATAATACGGTTGAAGATCATTTTCAAAGTGTGGCGCCTGTCGGCTGTTATCCTTCTAATGCTTTTAAGTTATTCGATATGATAGGCAATGTCTGGGAATGGACCTCTTCTGCTTATCACGGCGCACATGATCAGCACATGGGCAATTATACGGAACTGCGTCAAAAAAATAGCACCGCAACGCAATATGTACTTAAAGGCGGTTCTTTTTTATGTGCCTCCAACTTTTGCGCCCGTTATCGAAACAGTAGTCGTTATCCACAAGAGTTTGATTTGGCAGCAACCCATGTGGGATTTAGAACTATTTTACGTACAGTCGAATGATACAAATCTCTATTAAAAACATGCGTCATTACGCTAGTCGAAAAGTTTGGATCGATTTAAAGTAAATGAGAAAGCAATAAAAATAGGATGCAATGATGAAAATAATACTGCTTTGCTTCAGTACTTTAATTACATTTAGCTTATCTGCCTGTGCCGTACATACTCCTCATGGTAGTGTGATTGTTGATCCAGACAACCACCATGATAGTCATGGTGATTTTTGTCCTCCAGGACAGGCTAAAAAAGGACGTTGTTAAATTCAATCTCGCCTAGGCTTTGTTAAGGCTTAGGCATTTTTATCAAATAGTAAAGTTTATTCAATTTTTTTTCCAAACGATTCATCTCATCAAATTGTATAAATAAAACTAGAATATATTTCAGTTACTGATTTCATTTAATTAAAACCCATATAAACTACATGGAAATGTATTCTATTTATTTTAATGAGATTTTTGAATGGATCTAAGCCAACAAAGCACTGTCATGGAAATCTTAAATAAGGTGCAGCATGCTGATGATTGGATTATTTTATTAGAACAACTAAATCAACATTTTAATCTTCAAGCCTCTCAACTACTCGCAGTTGATCTTGAAGTACAAGCACTATCTTTTAGTGTTCATCATGGCGTTGATTTTGATGAACATCAACTTGAACAAGCCGCACTAAAACAAATTCGTTTAGATATAAATGATGATCCTCGCTTAAACAAAATGTTATTGGCTCCAATGCAAGGTTGGATGCATTGTTTTCAACATTTCGCAGAAGATGAAATTATTCAAACTCAAGTCTATCAACAAGTATTAGAACCTCTAAATTTACGTTTTTGTTCAGCAATACAAATTCTTTATGATCATAAAGTTTGTATCATGCTTTCATTTTTGACTAGCACTGAACGAGGTGTTTTGAGTTGTTCTGAATTACAACCGATTTATGAATTATTACCGATACTAAAGCAGAAAATTCAACAATATCGACATCATTTTGAATACTCGACAATGACCTTACTCGGGTCACAATTAATTCAAAAAATGAATCAGCCAATTGCGATTATTAATTTGAATGGAGATATTCTTGAATTAAATACAGAAGCAAAACAGCTATTGGAAAATAGTAAACTGATCCAAATCAAACAACGTCGTTTTGTATTTAATGATAGTAGCCAACAACAATTTGAGTTAAACCTGATTGAGCTAGAACGCCAACATAAGCGCCATCATGACTTAAGCTACGCTGAACGTAGTAAAATTATGATGGTTGATGATCATTTATTCTTAACACTGGATTTATTAAGTCCAGAAAAAACACACAAGATTTTTGGTCTACGTCCAGTTTTACTCGCCACATTTTCTGGTTTAAAACATAAACCTAAATATCAACGAGAAATATGTACTCAACTTTTTATGTTCACACCTGTAGAACACAAAATATGTGAGCAATTACTTGAGGGTAAAACCACCAAAGAAATTGCTCTCTCACACGATATTCAGGCTGATACTGTCAAAAAACATCTACAAGCGATTTTCAAGAAAACCAAAACACATCGACAAAGTGAGTTAATTCAATTATTGATGCAGTTTTTATAAGCGTGTAAAGATCAAAGTTTCTAAGCAATCTCCGCTGGGAAAGTAATCACTTGATCAATTTTCATCTTATTCATAGCAACCATCAGTAAACGATCAATTCCAAGTGCAATTCCTGAACACTCTGGCATGTGTGGTAAAGCTGCTAACAAATGTTGATCCGTTGGAATGACGGGTAATCCTTGTTGAGCACGTTCGATATTATCGGCGTCAAAACGTTCAGCTAAAACTTTAGCATCTAAAAGCTCATCATAGGCATTGGCAAGCTCTAAACCCTCAATGTATACCTCGAAGCGTGCTGCGACTAATTCACCATCCTCATCTGTTTTTACCTTAGCCAACGATGCCATTTCAGGCGGAAAATCAGTTAAAAATACAGGTGCATCAAAGCCTAGACTTGGTTCAACGAAATGCGAAAACAATAAATCTATATAACCCAAGCGATCATTTCCTAATTCAAGATTAAGTCCTACACGATTCGCAGTTTCTTTAAGTTGCTTTAAACTCGCTTGTAAAGGATTAATATCTAAACGATCTTGAAAAGCGTGCTTATAACTCAAAATATACGGACGGACTTCACCAAAACGATGTGCCAAACACACTTCTAGTAAATCTGCTGTTTCATGCATTAAACCTTTTAGATCTAAACCAGGTCGATACCATTCCAGCATAGTAAATTCACTATTATGCTTACGCCCATGCTCATCATCACGGAATACTTTACAGATTTGATAAATTGCTCCACTACCACTGGCCAATAAACGTTTCATTGGAAATTCAGGTGAAGTCTGTAAGTATTGAGTATTTAATTTGCCATGAATATGACGTTGTACTTGTACAGATGCCAAATGAACATCGGTTACAGTTGCTTGAGACAAAACAGGCGTTTCAACCTCTAATATCTTACGATCCGCAAAAAACTGACGAATCTTTTGATACATCTCTGCACGTGCTTTTAATGCCTCAATAGAACAAGTCGGTTGATAGGATTTCATATCTTGGCTCATGCTTTTGGTCCACCGTGTGCCGCCCATTCACGGCGTAAAGGATAGTTTTTACGAAGTAAATCAAATGCTTTTTGTTCAACTTTAGCATTTTGAACACAAGCTCTTAATTGTTTATCATCTTCAGCAATATCGTAAATTTGTGACAGATGCTGCTTAAGCGCAGCTTTTAAATCCTGCTGCCCGAAATATTGTTCTACCTGAGGCAATTGACTCTCAAAACGCTTTGAGGCTTCATAAGAAAATTTATAGCAAAATGCCTCATAAATCATCTGTGTTCCCCTCGCTTTGCCTTCAAGACTATACCCTGCAATATGTGGGGTTGCTAAAGCCAATAAATCCAGCAATTGCGCTGGAATCTCTGGTTCAAACTCAAAGACATCTAAGACAACTTTACGATTATTTTTTTTAATATCGTTCATCAATGCAGATTGTTGAATCACTGGACCACGCGCACTATTAATCAAAATTGCGGATGCTTTCATTGCAGCAAACGTAGCATCATTGAACAAGTGTTGTGTTGGATAATCACCAGCTAAGGTTAAAGGGACATGAATTGAAATCGCATCTGCCCGTTTTAATAACTCATGAAATGAAACATTTTCAATATGACTTAATTGCACATAAGGGTCATAGCCAATCACATTCCAGCCCAACAATTGAGCCATCACTGCGAGTCGACTCCCTACATTGCCTAAGCCAACAATTGCTAACGTAAAAGCTTTCTCTTGTTCTAATAAGTCGATATTCAAATGCAATAAAGCAGTAATCACATATTCAGCAACGGCTTGCGCATTGCAGCCCGCAGCATTACTCCATGCAATATGCTGCTGTTCCAAAGCTTGAATATCTAGATGATCTGTACCAATTGTCGCACTACCCACAAATTGAATCTTGGTCTGATCAATTAAGGCATGATTCACTTTAGTCACCGAGCGAACCAAAAGTGCATCAGCATCTTGAACATCGTTATGAGTCAAGGTGCGCCCTGCTTTATGCTGTATTTCAGCAAAATCTGCAAAAAAATAATCGGTAAATGCCAAATTTTCATCTGCGATAATTTTCATGCAATACTTTCCATCGATTTGTATGTGCTTATTATCCTTAGCGCAAAGTAAATTGACAAATCAAATCTGAATGTTCCAGTTAAAATGGCGAGAAACACTACATTTTTAATGCAATCATGCGACTTATTGCCAATCCTCTGTCTTATTTTTAATTTTATAATAGTAGTGTTTTCTTCATAAGCAGTTTTATTATGACGCCTTACTCTCCCTATAAAGGCAAAAGTGGTATCAAACGTATTTTTAATGCAACAGGCTATTCCCTTGCAGGGTTTAAAGCTGCATTTAGCCATGAAGCCGCTTTTAGACAAGTCCTTTTGCTTAATTTAATTTTGATCCCAATCAGTTTTTTTGTTCATGTCTCAGCATTGGAACAAGCACTCATGGTTGCTGTTTGCTTACTCGCAATCATTGTTGAATTATTTAATTCTGCGATTGAAGCTGTAGTTGATCGTATTTCTTTGGAAAAACATCAACTCTCTAAAAATGCTAAAGATATGGGCAGTGCGGCTCAATTTGTTTCTCTTGCGATTATCTTTTGTACTTGGATGATTATTTTACTTAAATAACCATGATCAGAGAGAATGTATCGTATGTCGATTTATTCTCTCATTTACCATCAAGTTGACCTTAAAAAGCAAGACCAATTCCGACTACTGGCCCCTGTTGTACAGTATCCCATTTAAAAGCACCATCTTTGTAATCTTGTGATACGTAACGATAGCCCACTCTAAAGTTGATCGGAGTGGTCCATATATTTTGACGATAACCTAAAAATGCTTGTGCGATTTGGGTCTGCTCAATCCCATACGTATATTGGGCAGCTAAATTCCAAGACGAATCCGTATTATATTTTATCCGTACCCCACCAAAATACTCAGCCCAACTTTTTCCAACTGAAACTTGCATACCTAAAGCAGATAAATCTGCTTCTAAGTCTGTATAGTTAAAACCTAAGGTCGGCTCGATAACTACACCCTTTGCATCAGCAAATTGTTCATAAGCTCGATAATAGATACCTAAATTACTTAAATTCACTTTGGTGGATAATGCAACAGGAAAAGGAAGTACATCTTTTTTTTCCTCAGTTTTTACATATTGGATATCTGAAAAAACACCCCACTTACCTTTATTTATTTCAAAATGCCCCATCAACGCTTTGTCTAGAGCTTCAAGCGTGTCTTTAAATGGTTGATCAACTTGATAATTCAATCCTTGATAACCAACTACTCCATCAATATCTGCTGCAAAGCCATAAATATTGATAAAGAATTTAGTCTCTCCATTCAATGAATCTTTAATGCTTTCAGCATAAGCTGGACAGCTCAAGAAACCACAACCGATCAAGAAATAAAAGAATTTATTCATTTATAGCTCCAATAATTTGTTTTCTGTTCAATTCTTAGTTTTATAAATATCTATCAAATTATTAATAACTTGTTAATTAGACTTTTTCTATTCAACAAACGTAAAAAATCCCTGCATTAGCAGGGATTTTTTTAATCTAGGAAGAAGATGTAATTACATCATTCCACCCATACCGCCCATACCGCCCATATCTGGACCAGCTGGTTTGTCTTCTGGAATGTCAGTAATCATGCATTCAGTTGTCAACATTAAACCAGCAACAGAAGCTGCGTGCTCAAGTGCAGAACGCGTTACTTTAGCAGGGTCAAGAATACCCATTTCCAACATATCGCCATATTCACCAGTTGCAGCGTTATAGCCGAAGTTACCTTCACCCGCTTTAACTGCATTGATTACAACTGATGGCTCATCACCAGCATTCGAAACGATTTGACGAAGTGGCGCTTCAATCGCACGGCGTAAAATGTTGATACCCGCAGTTTGATCTTCGTTTGCACCTTTTAAGCCATCCAATACGTTTACAGCACGTACCAGTGCAACACCACCACCTGCTACAACACCTTCTTCAACTGCTGCACGAGTTGCATGAAGAGCATCGTCTACACGATCTTTCTTCTCTTTCATTTCAACTTCAGTTGCTGCACCAATTTTGATGACTGCAACACCGCCCGCTAATTTAGCAACGCGTTCTTGAAGTTTTTCTTTGTCGTATTCAGAAGTAGATTCTTCGATTTGCGCACGGATCTGTTGAACACGTTCAGCGATTTGTGCAGCATTACCCGCACCATCAACAATCACAGTGTTTTCTTTAGATACAGTAATTTTGTGTGCCGTACCCAAATCTTGAAGAGAAGCTTGCTCTAAAGACATGCCGACTTCTTCAGAAATAACAGTCGCGCCAGTCAAGATCGCAATGTCTTGAAGCATTGCTTTACGACGGTCACCAAAACCAGGTGCTTTAACCGCACATACTTTGATAATACCGCGCATGTTGTTCACAACAAGTGTAGCAAGCGCTTCGCCTTCAACATCTTCAGCGATGATAAGAAGTGGTTTACCTGTTTTAGCAACAGCTTCTAATACTGTGATCAATTCACGAATATTGCTGATTTTTTTATCAACAAGAAGAATGAACGGATTTTCAAGTTCAGCAGTTAAAGTATCTTGCTTGTTAGCGAAGTATGGAGAGATATAACCACGGTCGAACTGCATACCTTCTACAACGTCTAATGCGTCTTCGAAGCCAGAACCTTCTTCTACAGTGATAACACCTTCTTTACCTACTTTTTCCATCGCTTGAGCGATAAGTTTACCAACAGTCGTATCAGAGTTCGCAGAGATTGAACCTACTTGTTCAATTGCTTTGAAATCATCAGCAGGTTTTGCATTGGTACGGATATTTTCAACAACAGTTTTCACTGCGATGTCGATACCGCGTTTTAAATCCATTGGGTTCATACCTGCAGTTACAGATTTGATCCCTTCATTTAAGATGGCTTGAGCAAGTACAGTTGCAGTTGTTGTACCGTCACCCGCGATGTCATTGGTTTTAGAAGAAACTTCACGAACAAGTTGAGCACCCATGTTTTCAAACTTGTCTTTTAAAGAAATTTCTTTCGCAACTGTTACACCATCTTTAGTGATGTGTGGTGCACCGAAAGAACGGTCTATGACAACGTTACGGCCTTTAGGACCTAAAGTTACTTTTACTGCATCTGCAAGCACGTTAACGCCTGCGATCATTTTTGAGCGAGCTGAATCACCAAATTTTACGTCTTTAGCTGACATGTTAAACTCCGAATCTTTTTAAATACTGAATCTGAAAATAAATTTGAGTTATGTGTCGAGTTAGCCTTCAAGCACAGCTAAGATGTCCGACTCTTTCATGATCAAGAGTTCTTCACCACTTACTTTTACTGTTGTACCTGCATAAGTACCGAACAATACTTTGTCACCAACTTTAACGTCTAAAGCACGAACGCCATTGTCAGTGATCTGACCATTACCAACTGCAATGATTTCACCTTGAGAAGGTTTCTCAGCAGCAGAACCCGGAAGTAAAATACCACCAGCCGTTTTAGTTTCTTCTTCTACGCGACGAATCACAACACGATCATGTAATGGACGAATGTTGCTCATATTTAACTCCATCAGACTTAGTCTTATTGATTAATGTATGTCGCCAATTCATGGCAACACATATAAAATTTTGATATGCCACTTTTGTGGGGTTAAAAAAAATGGCTTCAAGGGGGAAATTAAAAAAAACTATACTTTTTTAGTGTTTTTTCTTAAAACTTATTTTGATTGAACAAATTGTCTCCATAGAATACAAAAGAGCTGTCATTGACAGCTCTCTCATTTTTAATGGAACAAGACAATCTGCTGATTATTGAGTAGATCCGCTAAAGTGGTATTGGTTTGATTTAAAGTAATCAACTGCGCACTCTCAAAAGTTGTCTCCTTTCCATCCCGATCAATGCTAATAATCGTACTTCCATTTTCTTGTTTAACATTGATAAAATTTGAGACTGAACTAGCATTTCCTGAATAACCAACTAGTAAATCACTCAAGTCGATCTGATCAGCTTGAGCATTCGTTTTAACATCACCTAGATAGAAATCCAGAACAGTATCCTGACCATTCCCGCCTGTTACATCAGTAGCATTTAACAAATGGAAAATAATCTTATCTGAACCATCACCACTTGAATATGTGTCATTACCATCGCGCCCATCAAGGATATTGTTACCAGAATTACCTGTTAGATGATTATCTAAAGCATTTCCTGTTGCATTCAGATTGGCAAAACCAACCAACTCAAGGTCCTCAACATAGCGACCACTTTCTAAATGCAACTGTTGTAATGTTACATCTGTAATCCATTGATATTGTCCAAGTAAGCTATAATCAACAGAACTAATAATTTTATCATGTCCGCCAAAATCAACATCTCGATATTCAGATGTAATCAGCTGATTTTCCCAATAGCCACTCTCTACCCAAACATTTTCATAATGACTAGTATCTACCCAAAGAGGTTTGTTATAGCCTTCAGAAATATATTGCTGTTCATAATGTCCTTGCGGTACCATTTGATATTCAAAATATCCTCCATTAACAAGTTGTTGCTCATTATGCCCAAAGTCTTCAGCATAAGGCCCAAAAAGTTCATACCCTAACTGCCACTGGCTTAGCTTAGAATCATAGTAAGTATTCATATAAGCTTCATATGAACCATCATTAGAATAGTAATTTATACCGTTTGAATCGGTGTATACATCTCTTATGCCATCAGCAACCCATACATCTTGATAAAAACTAGTATCAATCCAAACTTGCTGGGGATAGCTTGTATCAATCCAAACATCTTCAAAGTGGCTCGTATCTATCCATATAAAACCATTATAACCTGTGACTACCCATTGCTCTTCATAATGACTTGTATTGATCCACACATCTTGATATACCTCATGAACAACAACATCATATTCCTGAACAAAATCAGATATATGATCCACAGTGTAAATATTATTCGTAGCATCGCCTTTAAGCTGATCAACAGTTATTTTAGGTAGATCAGTAATTAACTGACTGATTGTTTCACTGCGATTTCCAGCACGATCAATAACTGTAAGATCAAATGATGTAGCATTTTCATAGATACCAAATGTAAACATGCCATCTGTACCAACGACTACAGTGTTTGTGTGAGTTTCTTGACTCATCAAATGATAAATGATTTCAACAGTGGCTGTGCTTTCAGCATGCCCGATAAGATAACCCAATTCATTTATAGCTACCTGTGAAGCTTCTTCTGGCAAAGTATTATCAAGAGGAGTAATGATCTCTACAATTTGACTATACTGATCCGTTGCTTGTTCAAAAACGCGAACTTGTAATGTTTGTCCTTTTAGATAATAACTATCCAATTCAATGGTAAAAGTTCCATCACTATTAACAACTTTGTTCATCCCCCATCCCAAATCAGCACGCTTACCAGTCATGTCAGTCACAATAATATAACTACCAACCTTCGCTATACCAGTTAACTGATGACCATCAACATCAATAGTTAAATCAGCAACCTGAGCTGGAGAATTTGTAATTAGAGGTAAAACCTGATGTACTGCTTCGCTACTATTTCCTGCTATATCCTTTATTATCAATGTCAAATCTTGAGTCTGATACTGACTAAGATTGATCAATAAATTAAATTTTTGAGCGTAATCCACTTGGGTTGTTGCAATAACCGCTCCATATTGATCCATAATTTCAACTATTGAATACGCCTCCGCATATCCACTGATCCATCCATCTGGTCCAATTGAAACATTTTGAGCAGCCAAAGGAGCTGTACTATCAATAAAAGCATGAGTTGTAACTGGTATACTCTGATTATTAGCACTATCAATGACAATAAAGGTTAATGTTTCCCCTTTTAGGAAGACTTGCATTAAATAGCCATTAACATGTCCATTATTATCTGAGTAACTTCTACCTACTAGATTACCGTCCTTATCCTTAACCTCAATCGTTGCATTTGCCTCAGTCTTAGCAGTGTAATTTTGACCATTTTCGTTGAATATAATATTTTCAATTGGATTGGGTGCAATATTATCAATTAGGGCTATTTGCTTAACTTCTGTACTACGATTCCCTGCACGATCTATTGCAATAAAACGAAGTTCCTCACCATGTAAGTAAATCTGATTAAAATAACCTGAAACATTACCTACACCATCAACATAGCCCCAACCCACCCGACTACCTAACTGATCAAGAACTTCAATTTGGCTATCGGCTTCTGCTTGAGCTGTGAAACGCTGACCATCCTCATTCAACACTATCTGTTTAATTGAACTTGGTGCAATATCATCGCTTAACGCTGTTTGCTTAACATCAACACTACGATTCCCTGCACGGTCTATCACAACGAATGTAAGTTGTTGTCCCTTGAGATATGTTTGATTCAAATAACCACTTACATTTCCTAAGCTATTGGTGCTTCCCCAACCGACTTGAGCACCAGTTGCATCAAATACTTCGATTCGACTTTCTGCTTCAGCTAATCCTGTAAAACTCTGACCATTCTCATTAAAAATTATGTTTGCAATCGTATTTGGTGCAACATCATCGTTTAACGCCGTTTGTTTAACGTCAACACTACGATTCCCTGCACGATCTACAACAACAAATGTAAGCTGTTCACCATGTAAGTAAATCTGATTAAAATAACCTGAAACATTACCTACACCATCAACATAGCCCCAACCCACCCGACTACCTAACTGATCAAGAACCTCAATTTGGCTATCGGCTTCTGCTTGAGCTGTAAAACGCTGACCATCCTCATTCAACACTATCTGTTTAATTGAACTTGGTGCAATATCATCGCTTAACGCTGTTTGTTTAACATCAACACTACGATTCCCTGCACGATCTATTACAACGAATGTAAGTTCTTGTCCCTTGAGATATGTTTGATTCAAATAACCACTTACATTTCCTGAGCTATCGGTATTTCCCCAACCAACTTTAGTGCCAGTTGCATCGAAAACTTCAACTTGACCTTGTGCTTCAGCAACTGCAGTAAAGTTTTGACCATTTTCATTGAAAATTATGTTTGTAATCGCATTTGGAGCAACATCATCATTTAACGCTGTTTGTTTAACATCAACACTACGATTCCCTGCACGGTCTATCACAACGAATGTAAGTTCTTGCCCCTTGAGATATGTTTGATAGAAAGTTCCGGATACATTACCTGAACTATCAACATACCCCCAACCCACTTGATAACCAGCAGCATTTAAAACTTCAACTTGACCTTGTGCTTCAGCAACTGCAGTAAAGTTTTGACCATTTTCATTGAAAATTATGTTTGTAATCGCATTTGGAGCAACATCATCATTTAACGCTGTTTGTTTAACATCAACACTACGATTCCCTGCACGGTCTATCACAACGAATGTAAGTTCTTGCCCCTTGAGATATGTTTGATATAAAGTTCCTGATACGTTACCTGAAGTAGCAACATACCCCCAACCGACTTGAGCACCAGTTGAATCAAATACTTCGATTCGACTTTCTGCTTCAGCTGATCCTGTAAAACTCTGACCGTTCTCATTAAAAATTATGTTTGCAATCACATTTGGTGCAATATTATCAATTAGGGCAGTTTGCTTAATTTCAGCACTACGATTCCCTGCTCGGTCTATTGCAATAAAACGAAGTTCCTCGCCATGTAAATAAATCTGATTAAAATAACCCGATACATTACCTTGACTATCAGTACTTCCCCAACCGACGCTACGTCCTGATTGGTCTAGCACCTCAATTCTACTATTTGATTCTGCTTGAGCTGTGAAGCGCTGACCATCAGTATTCAACACGATCTGTTCAATTGGACTTGGTGCAATATCATCAATAGGGGCATTTACTAAAATGGCTTGACTAATATTGCCAGCTCGATCCGTCACAGTGACAGTAAATGCTTCACCATGTAAATAATGATTCCCTAAACCAATATGAAATGAACCATCCGATTGAACATCTGTACGCCAATTGACTTGAGTCCCATTTTGGTCAAATACTCGAATTTTTGAACCTAATTCAGCCGTACCAACGAGAGAATATCCATCTTCTACAAACATTACATCTTTTGCTAGCTCTGGTGCGACTACATCGGCAATAACGATCGTTTCAGCACTAATCAACCCATTATGGTCAATAATTGACAGAGTAAATGTTTCACCGTTTATGAGTGATTTATTCAGATTGAAGCTAAAATAGCTTAAATCATTTCCACTATTGTTATTGCTAATCGTAATTTCAGCGATAATTACATTATGAGCATCTTTAATAATAAGCGTACTATTACTTTCTGCATAACCAGTAAAAAGCCCCTGATTAGTCAGATTTTCAATGATTGGAGCAAAAGCATAATTCGGCGCTGTCACCTCTGTGACTAAACTTATATTCCCATTACTATCTTTAGCAGTTACATACACAATATCTGCATTGGTTAGGTAATGATTTAGCTCTATGGAAAAATTACCATTTTGATCTGTCCAACGATCCCATCCCCAATGATTTAAAACTGTTCCATTTTTATCGGTAATGGTGATTTCTGTGAAAGCTTCTGCAGTTCCATAAATCCAATCCCCCTTTTCATTAAAATATAGATGAGTAGGAGCCGGCGGTGGCGTGAAATCAACATTAATCACCGTCTCAGGGCTAACTAGACCTTTAGCATCAACAATATGGATAAATAATTGCTCACCATCAGTCAACGAGCGATTAACTAATAAGTTAAATTCGGTAAAATCATGATTCCAAATAAACCCTTCACCTGATAATTCCTCCCCTAATACAATGCCATTTGCATCTTTAACAATAATAGTACTATTTGTTTCAACCCAACCTGAAATCAGACCATCTTGAGAAATATGATAAACATTTGGAGCATAAGCAAAGTTTGGTGCATTAATAATGACTTCACTCATATTTTGATTTTTGTCAAGCAACTGGACTCTAACCTGCTCACCCTCGTTAAGAGTCTGCGAAATTTCTACATGAGCTACACCATTTTCATCAGAATATCCAAAGCCAATCATATTTTCAGATATCTTAGAAAACACCAAAATTAAAGTATTTGGCTCATTAGTATGCACTAATAAATGATTACCCTCTTCGTTAAACATGGGTTGTTCTAAAAATTCTGCTGGTGTGTAATCGGCAATAATTAACTGTGGATGCCCAATAAATCCATTTTTTTCAGCTGTAATTATTATTTCTGAACCTTCGGTTAAAGGCTTATCCAACACAAGGGTAAAAGGATGAACATTTCCTAAATTCATAGGGCTAAATAGGGTTATAACTGATCCATCAAACGCTACAGATGGGAATACTTGAATAAGGTTACCTTCAGCATCTCTTACGGAAAAATGGCTACCTTCAGTTACATAACCTGTAATGATGCCTTCTGGACTGATCTTTATAATATTAAGAAATGGAACCTCAACAACTATAATGGGTAATGATACCTCACTGGTGTATTCATCAACTTTTGCAGTAACATAAATTTCCTGATCTGCATTAATTAGCGATGTTTTGAGTGAGAATTCACCGTGTTCATTTGCAACTGTACTCGCAATCCACTCACCATTTTTATTATAAAAATCAACGACACTTCCCTTATAAGCAGTACCCGAAATGATAGATCCATCCAAGTTATTTGATTTTGCTTCTAATATCTGAGGAGTAACTGGTATGTGGTTTAGCTGGAAATTGTGAATTTGTTGAAATGTTGCTGTATTTCCAGCGATGTCTGTAAAACTAATATCTATCGCTAAACTGTTGTGTTGTTGGTCTGACCATAAACTGGTTGCTGGAATCTCAACCACCCAATCTTGATGAATCGAATCAAAGGTGAAATTAAAGATTGTTCCACCAACCGTTGTAGTCACACTTGTTAATGTTTGATTTACATCATTAGGTAAATGATCTATTTGGATCCGAATTGGAATGACCTGATCTTTTTCAGATAGGCTTATCGTATTATCTTCTGTAACTGATTCAATTTTAAAAATATCACTTAATAATTCTAATTCACGATCAACAGTCACCTGTTGAATTATTGTTTCAGCATGATTTCCTGCCGCATCTGTCACAACGCCCTTAAACTGATAAGTACCATCAACCAAATCAGTTTGTTCGGCATCTGTAATATTCCACGTCTGACCGTTGTCTGTAGATACTTCAAAATGATCTAGGAAGGCAACTTGCTCCCCAATCATAATTGGTTGAGCGAGTTGTAGCGTAAAACTCTTGTCTTGGCTAATTTGATCGGTTGCAGATATACCAGTGTCTGTGAAATCTGTTAGCTGCAAGATACCTGCAACTGGCGCTGTAGTGTCGATCACAACTTTTTGAATCGCGGTCTCTGAACGATTCCCTGCTGCATCTGTTACAATCGCTTTAAATTGGTAATTTCCATCGACTAAATCAGTTTGATTAACTGTCGTTTCTGTCCAAGTTTGCCCATTATCTTTTGATATCAAATAAGTGATCGTGGTATTCGATTCTTGTCCTGTTAAAGCTAACGTAAAACTTTTGTCTTGGCTGATTTGATCGGTTGCAGATATACCCGTATCTGTGAAATCTGTTAGCTGCAATACACCAGCCGTTGGTGCCGTTGTATCAATCATAACTTTTTGAATCGCTGTCTCTGAACGATTCCCTACCGCATCTGTTACAACTGCCTTAAACTGATAACTTCCATCGACTAAATCAGTTTGGTTAACTGTCGTTTCTGTCCAAGTTTGCCCATTATCTTTTGATATCAAATAAGTGATAGTGGTATTCGATTCTTGTCCTGTTAAAGCTAACGTAAAACTTTTGTCTTGGCTGATTTGATCGGTTGCAGATATACCCGTATCTGTGAAATCGGTTAGCTGCAATACACCAGCCGTTGGTGCCGTTGTATCAATCACAACTTTTTGAATCGCTGTCTCTGAACGATTCCCTGCCGCATCTGTCACAATCGCTTTAAACTGATAAGTACCATCAACCAAATCAGTTTGATTAACTGTCGTTTCTGTCCAAGTTTGCCCATTATCTTTTGACATCAAATAAGTGATAGTGGTATTCGATTCTTGTCCTGTTAAAGCTAACGTAAAACTCTTGTCTTGGCTAATTTGATCGGTTGCAGATATACCTGTATCTGTGAAATCAGCTAACTGCAAGATACCTGCAACTGGCGCTGTGGTGTCGATCACAACTTTTTGAATCTCGGTCTCTGAACGATTCCCTGCTGCATCTATCACAACTGCCTTAAACTGATAACTTCCATCGACTAAATCAGCTTGATTAACTGTCGTTTCTGTCCAAGTTTGCCCATTATCTTTTGACATCAAATAAGTGATCGTGGTATTCGATTCTTGTCCTGTTAAAGCTAACGTAAAACTTTTGTCTTGGCTGATTTGATCGGTTGCAGATATACCCGTATCTGTGAAGTCTGTTAGCTGCAATACACCAGCCGTTGGTGCCGTTGTATCAATCACAACTTTTTGAATCGCGGTCTCTGAACGATTCCCTGCTGCATCTGTCACAACTGCCTTAAACTGATAACTTCCATCGACTAAATCAGTTTGGTTAACTGTCGTTTCTGTCCAAGTTTGCCCATTATCTTTTGACATCAAATAAGTGATAGTGGTATTCGATTCTTGTCCAGTCAGAACCAAATTAAAGGTTTTATCTTGTGATAAAGAATCAGTAGACAAATGCCCTGTATCAATAAAATGAGAGAAACTTAGAGTTCCTTGTATTGGAGGAGTTGTATCTTTAGAGTCCTTTTCAGCAAATACAGCAACTGCTGTGGCGCCAGCTAAACCACCAACAAGCCAAGTCCACATTGGAATAGAATCACTTGCTGTTAGCAATTCAGGTACGTTATTCAACTCTACATAATCAACTAATGTATGACTAACAGTATCTTGACCCAATTTAGCGGCCCAAAATTGCTGACCATTTTGTAAAATAATTTGCGGGTTATCGACAATATAAAAATTCTCTAAAACAACTTTTGTTCCATCTTTTAAGTAGATGACAGCATTATTCCCTTCTTTTGCAATAGATGAAATGTCTTCTGGTTTTATTTCCAACTTAAGCATCGTATTTGATTTTAATGTTATTGTTTTTGTTGTAGCTGTTTTGATATGCAGAACACTATCTTCTACTAATTTTCCAGCAGAATCTTTAGTTATCAATGATACCTTTGTCATTTCCCCACCATACATTTAAAATAATTATTTATTTAAATTTATTCTCAAGTATTAAAAAATAATATTTAAATTCATCCTAAGTCCAAAATCAAAAGACCAAATTCAGATTAGAAGCATTTAATATTATTTTAGTTAAAAATGAATTTTAAAAATTACACCTTTCAAAGATTAATTCTAGAGAAATAAAACAATCGAAATTTTATTAGATAATCTGCAACTAATCTACTATCTTTAGTTAAAACACATATAAAAATACTATTTCTTTTTAAAAAATTTAGAATACTCATCAAACCAATAATGTTCAATTGTTCCGTCATCTAAAATCACGTTAAAACTATTTGAGAATCCAAAACGCAAACGATTTGAAGTTGCTGTTCCAGCATGAATATCTAAAATAGGATGGTTAAATCCCAATTGAAAAATTTGATTTAAATCATGAACTGCAACTTTGTGTAGATGCCCATGTAATAAACCAAACAACCCTGTCTCACCCCAACGTTCTAATGCAATTTTAGCAAGCACAGGACAATCTTTATCTCCATGCTCATTTGGGAAGGTATAAAAAGGCTGATGGAAAGTGACCAATTTTATTTTATTTGTGGGTGCATTTTTTAGCTTGGTGTCCGTTTCATGAATTTGCTCAAGAGAAATATGCCCTCGCGTATGATATCTCCGACGAATACTATTCATGCCAACAATATAAAAATGCTCTGTTTCTAAAGTGGACTCTAAACGGCCAAAAAATGCTTGGTAACGTACAAATGGAGAGAAGAAGCGATTCCAGACATGATAAAGCGGAATATCATGATTACCAGGGACAACAAGATATGGGATATGTAAAGAATCTAAAAACTGACGGCAATCATAAAATTGCTTAAAACGCGCACGCTGGGTTAAATCACCACTGATTATAATTGCCTCTGGGCGTTTTTGTTGGCAAAACAGTTGTATCGCTTGAATACATTCTTCACGCTCAGTACCAAAATGTAGATCAGATAGATGTAACAACATTTGGAACCATCACTTTCAAGGCTTCTTTTTTTACTGAGAACGTTAAAGGTGGTTGCATATCCACTAATTCTCCATCGACTGCGACAGTAAGTTTAGCCTTTTTACAGTCAACCTGTATTTGTTCGGCACAAAAAGAATAGACGTCCGATGCTTGATCGATTTCCCCTTGAACAAGTTTCCATAACATTTTTAATAAACTGATTCGGTCACTTTTAGCAACAACAACTCCAGCTAACTTGCCTTTTGCAGCACATTCGGCAACTCTTAATTTCATATCCTCTAATTGCAACTGATTATTACCAAAGAATATTAACGGAGTAGCTACAGGATATTTTTGCCCATCCACAGTAAGTGCAAGTTTTAATGATTTATGTTCGCGCAATAACACATCTAACGCCGAAGTATAGGCATGTAGAGGAAAGCGCCCTAGATACTGGTTATAAAGTTCACGCTTCTTAATAAATAAAGGATACAAACCTAAACTGGCATTGTTCAAATAAATTTGATCATTAATCGTTGCAACATGAACTTCGCGTGATTGACCCACTGCGATTACTTCTGCTGCTAGAGTGACATCAATCGGAATATCTAAAGCACGTGCAACATAATTAAACGTACCTAAAGGCATTATTCCCATTGGAATATTCGTATGCATTAATTTTTTTGCTACGGCATTCAATGTACCATCCCCACCTGCAGCAACAACTACGCCACGTGCATGTTCCTGTTGATGTCGAGATAAAACATTATTCATCATTTCATCAAAATTAATGTGCGGATTTAATTCAAAAACCTGAATTTCAAATCCTTTCTGACTCCAAAAAGCCATAAGAGCTTCATACTGGTCTTCTTGCTGTGCTGCATGAAAGCCAGACTTTTGATTGTAAATTATGGACAAGGGCCGTAAATTCTGAGTCATACCTAACAGCCTTAAAGATATATCACCAGTATTTTTGTTTATAAAATCAACAATTAAAAGTTTGTTTATGTAAATTTTGGATGAGCATTATTCAATTTATCAATAATAATTCTCAAAAAAAATAAACAAACTTATCTAATTGTTTTTAATAGTAATTTAAAATAAAAATAATACACATAAAAAAATTACATATAGGACTAAAAAATACTCAATTAACGTAAAAACAATATGTTACCTATAAATATACACTCTTAGATTAATACTCTATCAAGCACGGTAGTCTTATTTTTTTTACGATTTTATGCTTTAATACAGCCACTTTTTTTACTTCATCTATTTTCATTGTCATCCAATGAATAGAATTGTACGTCGTACACACTTTAAAAAGGCATCACCATGACCCAAGTGAACGCACCAGAATTCGTTCGTCACCCTAAGCTTATTGCATGGGTGGAAGAAATTGCAAAATTAACCAAACCAGCAAAAATCGAATGGTGTGACGGAAGCGCGGAAGAATATCAACGTCTGATCGACTTGATGATCGCTAACGGCACCATGCAACAACTTAACCAAGAAAAACATCCTGGTTCTTATCTTGCAAATTCTGACCCTTCTGATGTTGCTCGTGTTGAAGATCGCACATATATCTGCTCTGAAAATCAAGAAGATGCTGGTGCAACAAACAACTGGGTTGCGCCTGCTGAAATGCGTGCGAAATTAAACGGCTTATTTGATGGCGCAATGGAAGGTCGTACCATGTACGTAGTTCCTTTCTCTATGGGTCCTTTAGGAAGCCATATTGCACACATCGGTATCGAATTAACAGATTCACCTTACGTTGCTGTCAGCATGACAAAAATGGCGCGTATGGGTAAAGCAGTTTATGACGTATTAGGTACAGATGGTGAGTTTATCCCATGTGTTCATACAGTTGCTGCTCCATTGAAAGATGGTCAAAAAGATGTCGCTTGGCCATGTAACAATGAAAAATACATTGTTCATTACCCAGAAACTCGTGAAATCTGGTCTTACGGTTCTGGTTATGGTGGTAATGCTTTACTTGGTAAAAAATGCCTAGCTTTACGTATTGCTTCTGCAATGGGTCGTGAGCAAGGTTGGTTAGCTGAGCACATGCTTATTTTAGGCGTAACCAATCCACAAGGTGAGAAACACTACATCGCTGCGGCATTCCCTTCTGCGTGTGGTAAAACAAACTTTGCTATGTTGATTCCACCAGCAGGTTATGAAGGTTGGAAGATTGAAACTGTAGGTGACGATATTGCTTGGATCAAACCAGGTGAAGATGGTCGTTTATATGCAATCAATCCAGAAGCTGGTTTCTTCGGTGTTGCACCTGGTACAAATACCAAAACCAACCCGAACTGTATGGCTACATTAACTAAAGATGTTATCTATACGAACGTTGCTGTAACAGATAACGGTGAAATTTGGTGGGAAGGTCTTTCTAAAGAAGTTCCAGCAAACTTAACCAACTGGAAAGGTCAGCCTCACGTTGAAGGTGAAAAAGCGGCTCATCCAAATGCTCGCTTTACGGTTTCAGCTGGTCAATGCCCTTCTATCGATGCTGACTGGGAAAATCCAGCAGGTGTACCAATCTCTGCATTCATTTTCGGTGGTCGTCGTGCAGATACAGTACCTTTAGTATCTGAAGCATTTGACTGGGTTGATGGCGTTTATAAAGCTGCAACAATGGGCTCTGAAACCACTGCGGCGGCTGTTGGCCAACAAGGTATCGTTCGTCGTGACCCATTTGCAATGCTTCCTTTCGCTGGTTATAACATGGCTGACTACTTTGGTCACTGGTTACAACTTGGTCAAGAAGTTGGCGCTAAAGCAGAAGCTGCTGGTAACAAATTACCAAAAATCTTCAACGTAAACTGGTTCCGTCGTGATGCTGAAGGCAATTTCGTATGGCCTGGTTTCGGTCAAAACATGCGTGTTCTTGAGTGGATTATTGATCGTTGTGAAGGTCGTGCTGAAGCGACTGAGACTCCAATCGGTTATGTTCCAACTTACGAACAGTTGAACTGGACTGGTATTGATTTCTCTAAAGAGCAATTCAATACTGTTACAGCTCAAGATAAAGATCAATGGATCAAAGAGCTTGAAAGCCATACTGAGTTATTCACTAAACTTGGTGACCGCTTACCGCAAGCACTTAAAGATCGTCAAAATGAATTATTAGCAGCTGTTAAATCTGCTTAATCACTCTAGTTTCCCTCTTGATTAAAGAGGGATTAAGGGAGATTTGAAAAGGTCGCTTCGGCGGCCTTTTTATTTGGCGGATTCCGTAACGATGCGCAACACATTTGTAGGTAGTTGAGAAAGCAATAGTGCTCCCCCCCAATCAAAGAAACACCACAAACCATCAAAGTGGTGACACGTCGAAAATCGAAGATTTAGTTCCACCACATCTTAAATAATACGCCTATTCAGCCCTATAACTAATATGCTTAATGCATACACTATCTAACTAAATCAAGCAATTTGGGCTGTTGAACTGACATTTTATTATCCTTGTTATTTTTATTATTTGATGATAGTTTTAAGTTCATATAAATCAATTATTTTTATTTTTAATCAACTAAGTGTCTTATGCAGCAGAATTTGGAATCTTATATGTCACTTCTGCCACATAAGAGTAGTTGGGCTCACCAGAAATTCAGATAATTATGAACACATGTCTCATTACTCCTACATATTTTGGCGATATTGATCAGTTCGCCATTCTTAGGAAAACGATTCTAGCTTTTGCTCCACAATATAAACACCTCGTTATTGTCGAGAGTGAAGACTTCTCTATTTTTAACGAAAATTTTGGGCGCGATAAAAATATTGAAATAATAAAAACAGCAGATATCTTACCATCGGAAATAGAGCAGCGTAGAAAAAGAGACTCGCCGTACAAAATAGTGCGCAGCGTAAAAAAACGTTTGTTGCGAAAAAAAAGACATATTGACGGATGGAAAGCTCAGCAATTTTCAAAAATTTATGCTCTTGCAAGCATAAATGAAACAAGAGGAGTTTTTATTGACTCAGATTTGTTTATCTGCCGAAACATACTCGATACTAGTTTCAGCAGAAATGGAAAAACAAAACTATATTGCAGACCCGCCATTAATGCAGAATCACTTGATTTCGATATTTCCACACATGAAATTTTCGGAAATGATTTGCACAAGATACGACCAGATGAGTTAATGGATTACATCTTTCAGCCTGCTTGTTTCAACAAGAAAACTGCGAATATTCTTTTATCAAAGATGAATGAACTTCATGGATTAAAATGGCATGAAAGATTTTTAGCTGAAAAACGCCCATCAGAATTCAATTTGCTCGGTTACGCAGCATCCATACTCGAAAATTTAGAGAATTATGAGGTGATTAATTGCGATCCAGAAGACCTGCATAGCTCACTTAGATATCAAGAAGATAGGGATAAGACGCAATTGGAACTCGCGAAATTTACAGACCAGCCTAAAGACTTTTTCTTAATTCAATCCACACTTAAACTTCCCATCAATCACGTGCACGAAATATGTCGCAATGTATTTGAAGCAATTGACCAACAAGGCACTCCAGCCGACCCACTTGCCTTCGCTTCGCTGCGGCAAGCAGTCGGCTGAGTCTGCTAGTTAGCTATCAACAAACAGCCTACATATCCTAAAAAACTCAACCACCCCGCCAATAGACATCATGAATAAACTTGACTACACAACATTGAGTTTGACAGTAACGCTTCGTATATAAACTACTCAATCGACTTTGAGACTATGGCTAAGCACTTACCTGCCATCAAAAAATCTGCAGACGCACTTAATATAGGAATTCGTGTTGTTATCTTAGACAATGCGTTTCAGAAGAACCTGTAAGCAACGCCTACAGGGAAATCGCTTATCAAGACTATGAAATTTTCTACAAAAAAAAATCTGGGTACGACATGACGAACACTATCACATCAGCTTCATCGCATATTTAACATATTAAGGTTGTTACCACCTTTTTCTTTCCAACGTTAAGCATACGGATAACCAAGCAGTTTTTTTGCGCTGCGAGCATTGCATACTCAACAGATTCATTAGTCGTTATTGCTATTTTGTTTGCTTTAACCTTTCTGCAAAAAGCGCGAATTACATGCAGTGAACTATTACGATGATAACGCTACTCAACCCCCAAGTAACCAAATAAGTAATTTTCTCACGTTTGGTTTTCATCAAAACACCCTAAAAACCAAACGTCAATTTATAAAAGATTTACATCATCAATGCATCGAATAAATGACAATATTCGCATCCCCAAAAGCCCCCTGCACTTCCATCAGTAAATAAACTGAGTTCTACAAACCCAGGTTATTTAGATAAAGGGCTTTTTAGACAGGGCTTTGATACTGCTATACGATTTTCTAAGCCGCTTCGTTGCTATGTGTTTTTACAGTCAGATAGGCATCCAAAGCTTCTGTTTCTTTTTGCGTGAAGCTAAGTCCTAGTTTAGAACGTCTCCACAATACATCCTGACTAGTGGTTACCCATTCAGCAGTACATAAATAATCCACTTCACGTGCATACAAACCTTGTCCAAAGTGCTGTCCAAGTTGCTCAACTGAACTTTTTCCGCCTAGAATATTCCAAATACGTGAACCATAAGCTGATGCCCAACGCTTAACTAAAGCTTCTGATGCATCAGTGACTTGTGCACGAATTTCTCGCATCAACTGTTCAACAGACTCCATATTTTCGCCACCAGGTAAAGCTTCTGTTGCAGTCCAACTCCCCTTCATATCAGGAAAGAATGCCTTTAACTGCTGCATAGCCGACTCAGCCAACTTCCGATAAGTCGTTAACTTTCCACCAAATACTGAAATCAATGGAGCTTGTTCATCGTTCTCTTGAGATAATGCTAAAGTATAGTCACGCGTAATTGCAGAGGGATTATCCGATTCATCATCACAAAGTGGACGCACCCCAGCAAATGTCCAAATAACATCCGCTTGAGTAAGCTGTTTTTTGAAATGCGCATTGCTCACTTCAAGCAAATAATCTGTTTCTGCTTGAGTAATTTGTACTTGCGCAGGATCACCTTGATATTCACGATCCGTAGTTCCAATCATGGTGTATTGATCTAAATACGGAATTGCGAAGACAATACGGCGGTCATCATTTTGCATAATAAATGCTTTGTCACCTTCATACAGTTTCGGCACAATGATATGACTACCTTGAATCAAGCGAATACCGTAAGGTGATTTGAGCTCTAAATCTTGTTTGATGAATTGTGCGACCCAAGGTCCAGCAGCATTGACCAATGCCTTTGCTTTAATTTGGAATTGACTATGTTCATTTTCTAAATCGACAACCCAATACTGCCCATCTCTTCGTGCAGACAAACAACGAGTACGAGTTACGATATCAGCACCCTTTTCACGGGCATGCATCGCATTGAGTACGACCAAACGAGCATCATCAACAGCACAATCAGAATATTCAAAACCACGTGTTATCGCAGAATTTAAAGGGCTATCTTCTTTAAAATAGACATTATTTGAACCCAATAATTTCTCACGCTTACCTAAATGGTCATAGAAGAACAAACCCGTGCGAATCAACCATGCAGGGCGAAGATGTGGGCGATGTGGCATAATAAAACGCATTGGGCGAATAATATGCGGAGCTTTAGCCAATAACACTTCACGCTCAGCTAATGCTTCACGCACTAAACGGAATTCTTTGTGTTCTAAATAACGTAAACCACCATGAATAAGCTTACTGCTTGCAGAAGAAGTATGACTCGCTAAATCATCTTTTTCACACAAGAATACCGACAAACCGCGTCCTGAAGCATCAGCCGCAATACCAACACCATTGATACCACCACCAATGACCGCAAGGTCATAGATTTTTTCATTTGTCTGAGGAGAAGTTTGCATAAATCACCGCAAATTTTCATTATTTTTCGATAATGAAAATTTAAACATATAAATCGAAAATAAACAATGAAAAATAGATCAAAAAATGCCAATCTATCGACATTTTTAGATAAATGGTAAAATTCAGTGGAGAGACTAAAAGTTCAGAAACACAGTAACCGCATTTATTTATAAGAAAAATATAATTTTTATTGAATATATCTTGAGTTAAATTGATTAACTCAAGAAAAGTAACAATTTTTCGAAAATGAAGATTTATTTTGCAACAATCAAACCAACATCTAAGTCTCGGATGGTTTTTATAAATTGCTCATTTGGCTGTTGATCAGTAAAAATACAATCCACTTGCTTAAGTGAACCTAATCGAATCATCGCATTACGCCCAAATTTACTGCTATCCGCGGCTAAAAAAACTTGGCGTGCACTTGAAAGAATTTCTTGAGAGACACACACTTCCTGAAAGTCAAAATCAAGTAATGTGCCATCTTCTTCAATTCCACTAATCCCAATAAGCGCATAATCCGCTTTAAACTGTTTGAAAAAATCAGCGGTTGCTTGACCAATGACACCACCATCTGGACGAACACGACCACTGGCAATCAGAATTTCAAAATCTTCTTTTGTGCTCAGGATTTTTGCAACATTAAGGTTATTAGTAATAACTTTTAAGCCCGTGTGGTTCAGTAGTGCATGAGCAATTGCTTCGGTTGTGGTACCAATATTAATAAATAAAGAAGCGTGATCTGGAACAGCAGCAGCAACAGCTTCAGCAATTGTTCTTTTTTGCTCAAGCATATGCCCGACACGCATTGTATATTCCGTATTTTCAACACTTGAATCATGCGCCGCGCCGCCATGATAACGGCGCAAAAGCCCTTCATCCGCTAATTGATTAATATCACGACGAATCGTTTGAGGTGTAACATCGAAATGTTGAGCAAGTTCTTCAATACTAATATAACCACGCTCTCGTACTAATTCGAGGGTTTTCTGTTGGCGTAGTATCAAGCTCATGCTCATCAATCCTGTGTTATTTACGGCATATTATATCCGACTATTTTAGCTTAATCTTCTGCCCAATCTCGAGTACGTCCGACAGCTTTTAGCCAACCTTTGTACAGTTTTTCAGTTTGATCCTGACTGCACTCTGGTGTAAAGGTTCGTTCGATCGACATTCTACTCTTCAACTCGTTTAAATCCGACCAAAAACCGACAGCTAAACCAGCCAAAAAGGCAGCTCCCATTCCCGTGGTTTCTTTCATTGCTGGACGTTCAACTGAAGTCGAAAGAATATCCGCTTGGAATTGCATCAAGAAGTTATTCGCTGTTACACCACCATCTACGCGCAGTGTACGCAACTTTTCACCAGAATCTTGTTGCATTGCATCTAATACATCGCGTGTTTGATAAGCAATGGACTCTAAGGTCGCACGAATAATATGTTCAATACTCACGCCACGTGTGATTCCAAGAATTGCACCACGAGCAGTTGGATCCCAATATGGCGCACCTAAACCTGTAAAGGCAGGAACAACATACACGCCATTACTGTCTTTTACTTTGGTTGCATAATACTCAGAATCATAAGAATCATTGATTGCTTTAAGCTCGTCGCGCAACCATTGCACACATGAACCACCATTAAACACAGCACCTTCTAATGCATAGTTCACTTCACCTTTTGCACCACATGCAATGGTAGTCAACAAACCATGCTCAGACTGAACAATTCTTTTTCCTGTATTCATCAGCAGGAAACAACCTGTGCCGTAGGTATTTTTAGCCTGTCCAACCTCTACACACATTTGCCCAAATAATGCCGCTTGTTGATCACCAGCGATACCAGCGATAGGAATTCCAACTTCTTGACCACTAATGGTGTGTGTGTATCCATAAACCTCAGATGAGCTACGCACATCTGGTAACATTACTTTTGGAATGTTTAAAGCTTGAAGTAACTTATCATCCCATTCTAAGGTTTCTATATTAAACAGCATAGTCCGTGAAGCATTGGTATAATCTGTCACGTGAACTTGACCATTGGTTAATTTCCAAATCAACCACGTATCAACTGTACCAAACAAAAGCTCACCGCGCTCTGCACGCTCACGGCTGCCCTCAACACGATCCAAAATCCATTTTATTTTTGTTGCTGAAAAATATGGGTCAATGACTAGGCCCGTTACTTTTCGAACATAATCATCCCAACCATCTTGATGTAATTGATTACAGATTTCATTACTTTGACGGCTTTGCCAAACAATAGCATTATAAATCGGCTTGCCAGTTTTCTTATCCCAAATGATCGTGGTTTCACGTTGGTTAGTAATCCCGATTCCAGCAATTTGGTCGCTTGAAATACCAGCTTGTGCTAGTGCTTCAACCCAAACTGCGCTTTGAGTTGCCCATATTTCCATAGGATCATGTTCAACCCAACCTGGTTGTGGGTAGATTTGCGTGAACTCGCGCTGAGCGATACTAATAACATTTGCATCGTGATCCAACACGATTGCACGTGAACTCGTTGTACCTTGGTCAAACGCAACCACATATTTTTTTTGACTATCTGTAGAGATCATGACACACCTATCCAGACTTGCCTTATATAACAGACCAATAAATTAAATGCCCGTTAAAACGGGCAAAAATACTGCAATAAAGCAACGACTTCTGTATTAAATAAAAAACTTGGCAGATTATATGCAAAATTGTTCGAAAACGAAAATTCTTTCTTTAACTTTGAACCTCAATACGATGAATAGCGCCAATTTTAAAGATTACTCACAATAACAACCTTATTTTATGCCATACTAATTATAGAAATAATAGGATCATAGATATGAAAAAAACCAATTTATTCATTATCGTTACAAGTGCACTTGTGATCACAGCATGTCAAAGTACACCACACAAATTTAACGGCGTAACAGGCTATCAAATAGAAAATAAAACAACAACTTCAGCCACGATTGCTTACACTCTTGCAGCACGTACCAATCAAGATTTAGATCAAAAGAAATTACAACATGCATGCAACCAAGTTTTAGGCGTAGGAAAAACTTATAAAATTTCAATACTCAGTGTGAATGAAATTATGAATCCTACACAACAAGAACAATACGGTGTAAAACTTGGAAATAGTCGTGCAACTTTTGGACTTTCTAATTCACCTGATTTCAATAACAGTGAAGGATATGCAACACGCCAAGCACTTGAGGCACGTCCGACCACACTTAAAGTCATTCGCTATACTTGTTCTGAATAAATAATAAACATGGATGTATAAGTTTCTATTTAGATTTATACATCCTATATATTTTATATTTTCAAGACATCATGAATCGATAGATCTTTATCGAAAACCGACTTTGCAAATGGGCATAAAGGAATGACTTTAATGTTGCGACTTCTTGCAAAAGTAACTAACTCATTTAAAAGTTTTCGACCTAATCCTTGCCCTCGAAATTGATCATTCACATCAGTGTGATCAATAATTAGCATTGTATCCCCAGCCCATGTGTAAGCCATTTCAGCAGCTACTATTTCACCGTTGAACAGCTTAAATACCCCATGTTTATTATCATCAATCTGTTGAATACTCATTTTCTTTCCTTTTGAAGATTATTTCTATTTCAACTGAATGTTTTAGCATGAGTAAGAATGAAATAGTGTTGAGATTTGATAGTCTCAACACTGATTATTTTTAGATTAAACATTATTTATTTTGTGCGGTAAAAACTCACATTTCTAAACTCTTTGGATTCATCCAAGTCAGGCCAAGTCGTTGCACTGCGTTCATCAATCTTCATATATTGAGGGTGACTAAAGTTTTTAACTCGGCTATCAGCAACCCAAACTTCAGGTGCGAACTTAAGAAATTCATCCAAAAAGAAACGATTGCATTGGTCATACAGCACGTCTGCAGCGAGCAATACATCCACTTGCTCGGATTTATATAAATCATCCAAATATTCAAGTTCAACATCATTCAACAAAGCATTTTCACGACATGACGCAAGACTTACCAGATCAATATCACAACAGATCACACGCTTCGCACCTGCCATTTTTGCAGCAATTGCAACTACACCCGAACCTGCACCAAAATCTAAGACCACTTTATCTTTAACATGATGTGGCTCAGCGAGTAACCACTGTGCCATCGCTAAACCAGATGCCCAACAGAAAATCCAATACGGCGTCTCATTCCAAATACGACGAATCACCTCATCATCCAAACGATCAGTTGGAAAAACTGGTGGGATCAACCATAATGATATAGGTGTTTCAGGAAGCTGCTGTGCTAGTAGATCCGTATTTGGGATGACTTCATGTAATGCTTGAAGCAATTGTTCAGGGGCTTTCGCAAATTGAAATGTACAACTCATATATCTTTAATTCTAAAAAACCCCTCTTATCGAGGGGCTATTAATCTTTAAACTAATGCTTTTTCAGCAGCTTCAACAGTTTGACGAATCAACGTGGTAATCGTCATTGGCCCTACACCACCTGGAACAGGAGTATAAGCAGAAGCAATCTCTTCAATTCCCACTAATTGAATATCACCTACACCACCGCCATCACGCGGGTGGAAACCTGCATCTACAACAACTGCACCTTGCTTGATCCAGTCTTTTTGAATCAACTCAGCTTTACCCACCGCACCTACAATAATATCTGCTTGTTTTACCAATTCAGCTAAGTTTTGAGTACGTGAGTGGCAAATGGTCACTGTCGCATTCGCCTGTAATAACATCATTGCCATTGGTTTGCCTAAAATCGCTGAGCGACCGACCACAACTGCATGTTTACCCGCGATCTCGATCTTGTTTTCTTGCAAAATGGTCATGATACCAGCTGGAGTTGCTGAACCATAAGCAGCTTCACCCATAGCCATACGACCAAAACCTAAGCAAGTCACGCCATCCACATCTTTAGCTAATGAAATGGCATCAAAACATGCTCTTTCATCAATTTGTTCAGGCACTGGATGCTGCAACAAAATACCGTGTACATCTGGATTAGCATTTAATTTTTCAATCTCAGCCAATAATTGTTCTGTGGTCGTTTCTTTTGGAAGCTCGACTTTAAGTGAATCCATACCGACACGACGACATGCATTGCCTTTCATGCGCACATACGTTGCTGATGCACCATCATCACCAACTAAGATTGTTGCCAAAATTGGGGTACGCCCCGTTTTTGCTTTTAAAGCTTCTACACGTACCAACAAATCAGCTTCGATTTGTTTTGCTAATGCACGACCGTCTAAAACCAATGCCACAGCGCATCTCCAAAGTGGGTATGAATCAATTATGCAAATAATACATGATAATTTGAGCAATATTCTTTTAGATGTTGTTTTTATGCGCATATTCACTATAAACACTATTGTTTTTTTTCTAAAGGTTGCTAATATGTGCATCACCAAGAGATGGCGGGGTGGCAGAGTGGTCATGCAGCGGACTGCAACTCCGTGTACGCCGGTTCGATTCCGACCTCCGCCTCCATTGGTAAAGCCCGAGTGGTGAAATCGGTAGACACAGGGGATTTAAAATCCCCCGCCCACAAAGCGTGCCAGTTCGAGTCTGGCCTCGGGCACCATTTTTCAACTAATGAAATATGGTGCAAATAAGAATCCAGCGTAAGCTGGTTTTTTTATGTCTAAAATTTCATACAAGCATAAAAAAGCCAAGGTCATAGACTTGGCTTTCCAAAACTTTTAAAAATTTAAGCCACTTGCTGCCCTGTTTTCACTGGCAATAAATTTTTATCCAAACTCAATTGATAGCCTCGTGATTTATCAATCACATATTCAGGCTTTTTGATCGAATCTACATAAATCCACTGTGATTGGACTTGAGTTTCATCAAATTGGACAATTAAATATCCTCTTTGATTTAAATTGCAGTAATTCAACTCATCAATTAACGTTGTGAATGCAAACTCAAACTGCTGTAATTGGTCTAGTGGAATATTTAAATATTTTTCCAACCCAGGTGAAGAAACAGAACTTGTTGCCAATTCAACACCAACAAACACCCCATCCTTACTGTATAAATTGGATGACCATGCATTATGAGTATCTCCTGCTAGAACAACCACCTTTTTCTTTAATTGCGCCAAAGTTCCATACACAATCTCTCGTTCAGCAAAATAACCATCCCATGCATCTAAGTTATAAGGTGCAACCGTCAATACACGCGCTTTATCTTGTGCTGTTAACGTCGGATCACCTTGTATTAAACGCAGTTTCAATTTTACTAATTCAGTGATTTGGGCATTCATTTTATTTAAAGTATCTAGACTTGGATTACCAGCTGTAATTTCAGCTAAAGCCTGTAACAACTCTGCTGGCACAAACATTTTGGTCATGAGAATTTGTTGCCCCAAAACATCCCAAGTTGCATTTGAGCTTTGTATTACACCGACAATAGTTTTCTCTTTATTGCCTAACAACCATTCCCTCTGAGTTTCCCCCATGATTGTTCGAGTAGAATTAAACAGAGCGGCTTGAAACGCAACTGCGTCTAATTTTCCTGTCATTGGATTTATAAATTTTCCATAGTCCAACTGTTCATCACGCGCAATAATACGAGTGTCCAACATCATCAAATTAACTAAACCACCAAAATTAAACTGTCGATAAATCTTAATATGTTGGTTGTCTACAGGACGAATCGGCATCCATTCAAAATAAGCTTGCAATGCTGCTAACTTTCTTTCAGAGAATTTACCTTCATTCTTTGCATTTGCTGTTTCTTCAGTATGATTTTCAGCACCTTCTCGCCATGCATCATTTGCTAATTCGTGATCATCCCAAATAACAATAAATGGATGACGATGATGCAAGGACTGTAGATCCTTATCTTTACGATAGAGTGCATAACGCTTGCGATAATCATCCAACTTAATAATTTCTTTATTATTGTCTGCAGCAAGCGTACGTCCTAATTTAGCGGCATCCTCTGCTGCATAGCCATCCGCACCATATTCATAAATATAGTCGCCCAAATGAATGACAACATCGACATCTTGCTTAGCCATTTCACGGTACACATAGAAATATCCTGCTGGATAATTCGAACATGAACACACCGCAAAACTGACCTTAGATGTACTGGTTGGCAAAGTCTTGGTTTGCCCAATAGGCGAAATCTTATCGCCAAAGCTAAAACGATAAAAATAGCTTTGATTTGGTTTTAATCCAATTGCATCCACCTTTACAGTAAAGTCTTGCGCAGCAGCAGTAGTGACTTTATCGGTTTTAATGATTTGCTTGAATTGCTGATCTAACGCAATTTCCCAAGTGACTTGCAACCGTGCGCTGCTATCACTTGGTGTTAAGCGTGTCCACAAAATCACGCGATCCTGTAGTGGATCACCGCTAGCAACGCCATGTTCAAAATTAACTTGTAATGTCGCTGTTTCTTGATCTGAACTGTCATTACACCCTGTAAACCCCACAGATAAAGACAATGCCCCAAAACCGAATAAACTTTTTTGAATGAGTTCCCGTCGTGAAATTTTTGCTGTCATTTGGATAGCTACCTTAATTTTATTACTTTAAATAATTAAAACTAAGTTGCATAAATGAAAGTTTGATCTCAGTTTGATGAAATAATCATGAAAATTATATGACAATGCTTAATTTTTATCTGATAAACACATGAATTGATTGAAAAGAAAGCAATTAATACTTTTTACTCTTGCCAAGTTTTAAAGTCTCCTCTATTATTGCGCACATGCCCGAGTGGTGAAATCGGTAGACACAGGGGATTTAAAATCCCCCGCCCACAAAGCGTGCCAGTTCGAGTCTGGCCTCGGGCACCATTTTTCAACTAATGAAATATGGTGCAAATAAAAATCCAGCGTAAGCTGGTTTTTTTATGTCTAAAATTTAAGACAAGCATAAAAAAATGCCTTAATTAAAATTAAGGCATTTATACTTCTCAATCGAATAAATTCTATTCAACCCTAATAATCTTACCATTTTCATCATGATGTAGCGTGGTTACTTTTTGTTGGCGACCAGCTTGAATTTCTTGCTCAGGCAACTCAAAATAACGTGCATAATCAGGTAGTGCTTTTTCAATTGCATGCTTATCATGAACTCTCTTTGAAGGTAAAAGTCCCCATAGTAATAATGCAATTGCACACATAAATAAGGCCGTAACGCCGTGCTCAAGACCCTGACTGAATGCAGCCATTAAGCGTTGTGCAATATGTGTCTTTTGTAGCTCAACCAACACCCAAACCAAGATAAATGGTCGCCATAATAACAACCACCCCGCCCACATCATTGCTGTTGTGGTCGTAGAAAAATAACGCTTATGCCATGGGAGTTGGCGACGTACATCGATAATCAAACTATTTGCTTTCATTTCTAGTCTCAGCAAAATGAATCTTGCGACTCAGCGAATTCCACGATCTGGGCTAATCCAACGGGCGCGTTTTTCATCACCACGCAACAGTACCTTTGGAAAGGCGACGATTGTAGCAGTAATCGTAATTAACCAAAACACAAATGGGTACCAAATCATCCAATAATAATTTTTCCCTAGGCTTGGCTCATAACGACTATCCATCCATTTGCTTAAAGCAAACTGAATTAAACAGGTCGCACCTAATAAAATTCCGCTACCATATGGTAAAAAAGGTGAACTAACGATAGCAAGGGCTGGTATTGTAAATACGAAATGTAACAACCACATGACAGCCATAATCAGCATCAAATATGACCATACTAATGTTAAGCAAAGCTCTAGCATTAATGGCCAGAGAAAATTAAGTTTTGGTTTAAAGAACACATCAATATTCTTTATCAGAACTTGTGCCCCACCCATCGCCCAACGTAAACGCTGTTTCCACAAACCATTGAAAGTTTCGGGCATCAAAATCCAAACCAAAGCATTTGGCTCAAAACGTACATCCCAACCTGCGCGTTGTAATTTCCAAGTGATATCAATATCTTCCGTCAACATATTTGGAGACCAATAATCAACTTGATGTACCGCACTTTTACGAAATGCAGTAATTACACCCGATACTGTGAATAAACGACCAAAAGTACGTTGTGCGCGTTTAATCATGCCAACAATTGAAGAGAACTCACCAACCTGAATACGTCCCAATAGAGTTGAACGTGTACGAATACGTGGATTACCCGTGACTGCTGCAACTGTTGAGTCTTCTAGGAAATGACGCATCATCCATTTAGCAGCATGAGGATCTAGTAACGCATCACCATCAATACCAATCAAGAACTCAGCATCAGTCATTAAACTGCCCGCTTGCAGTCCCATCGCTTTACCTTGGTTTTGAGCAAGATGCACAACACGTAATTTTTCATGCTGCGCCGCGAGACGATCCAGCACTTCGCCCGTGTTATCAGAACTACCATCATTAATCGCAATCACTTCAAAGTTTGGATAATCTAATTGCAAAGCATGACTAATGGTTTCTTCTGCATTATCACCCTCGTTAAAACAAGGAACGAGTACAGCAACTTTAGGATATTCAGGCAAAGTTGCTGGCTGCTGATATGGAGGATCTTGGCGCTCTTTCCAATAGAAAATAATTGCCCCTACCATCCATAAATAAGACATAAATAATGGATAGTAAAACACAAACTTAATGGCATAAGCCCATAATAAAGCAATTATACTCATCGACACATTACTCCGTTATGGTACTAATTGTGATGATTTTAAAGCAAAAGCCTTACGCATAGTTTCTACATCTGGGTGTTCTTTAATCGGATCGTCAGGATAATATGCAATGTGCATCGCACCTTGTTGATAAAGCGACTTAATTGTTGCTGCCATTTCTTCAGAAGGAATCTTCTGATCATTACGCCAGTTAATCGCTTGTAGCTCCATCACTGTCTTTTTAATCCCGTTTGGATATTGTTTCACCCGATTCATAATATCCGTATAAAATTTTTCGGGATTATCCGATTGCTCCATATAAGGCATTGCCATTATTGCAGTGAAATCATAACGTCTTAATGACTCTTCTAAAGACTGTGCATACCAATTTTCGGCATACGGGTTAAGGGCAACTTGCGCATACAAATTACGTGCAGTCATCAAATAAGGCTGATATTGACGCACCTCACCTGCTAGCTCCATTGCAAAATCATCTAGGGTACGCGTTTTATAAGCAGTCCATTTCTGTAACTTGTCGTCATTATTTCGTATTTTAGCCAGATCCGTTGGCAAACCTTGTTTCGCATAGGCTGCTAGTGCTTGAGGGCTTGCATCTTCATAATCAGATAATGTCACATCATCATGAAATAACAGACCATCAAATGGCGTTGATTTTGCAAGATCTTGGTAAATCTCTTTAATGGTTTGTCTTGCTTTTGGTGAATATGGGCTTAAGCGGATATATCCCATATTCAAATGCTCACCTGCTTTTGCTTGTTGCGTGACCACTAAATCCTTTGACACTGGATCTGATTTAGGTAATTCCCACGCAAGTAAAGGCATCCAAGCATACAAACGCTGTACCGGTGTACGTGTTTGAATTTGCCAAGCTACTCGGTTAAATAAATCCGCACGCATTGGAATATGACGATTTGGGAAATACACCATATCAGCAGAACCATTTGCATCAGGATCTGAGAATGCTTGTAAGTAAACTGTCTTGACTCCCATTCCATTGATACGATCTAACAGATTACCTAAATTACGTTCCTGTTGCTGTGGGTCTGGATCATAGATGTAATCTAAATCCACATGCATGATCTTTTGCGGACGATTATTATCGTTCAAATTCAGTTCGCGGTTCTTTATTTCTTGTGCCAAGGCATTGGTTGACATATTTCCTTGAATTAAAATACGCCCCATATTTTGGATCGATTGTTTGGCATGATCAGCGCCATCATCCAAAGTAATCGTAATCGGCATACCCAATTGTTTAGAAATTTGCACTAATTGCATATTATAGCGCCCATAAGGCCAGACCATGACACGTGGTGAACGTAAACCATGTGCCTGTAGTAATTCATTATTTTTCTTTAAATCTTGATAAACACGCGCTTGATAATTTGCATCGCTTTCATAGGTTTTCGTATTTGAATCATAGATTCGAGTAATCGCTGCTGGTTCTGAATTACCTTGAGGGTTTGCATTTACTCCTCTATGCAAATGGTAGCTATGACTTGCAATCTCAACTAAGCCACTATTTTGCATTTCTTTGAGTTCATTCCAACTCAAAATTTTATTGCGCGTAATCTCTTCCCCACCAAAGTCTACTTTCTGATTAGCTTTTGGCTCTAACCAAGAACCGACAACTGCTAATACAACTGGAATTTTTTTCGCACGTACAATTGGATAAGCATTTTGATAAAAAGACTGATAACCATCATCTACTGTCAATAACACAGGTTTAGTTGGTAAAGTGTATTTGCCCTGATGTGCTTTAATCAGTTGATCGACATTGATAAAGTGATAACCATTATTTTGTAACCAATCGATGTGCTCGCTGAATTGTTGTGCTGTTACTGCATAACTTGGAATGAGTGCATCTTTATGGTCAGTAATTTCATGATAACCAATGACGGTTAACGTTGTCGCATCAATTTTGGAATTTTCTGCAAAAGTTGCTGTAGTCGCAACTAAACCAATCATTAGACCTAAAAATGTTTTTAAGGTCGGAGACACTAAACGTGTTGTCATAGAGATATCTTCTCAATATTCGAAAATGGCTGAGCGCGAATCATGCATGAATCATCTTACAATTTGTGGACAAATAAGATTTTTAGCGAGTCAGCTGGGAGCAAGGATTGTATTTATAATTTTAAAAACTGAAAATAATCTTAAAAAAATATTTTATAAATTTTATCGCAATATACATCAATATTTTAGCAATATGTGATTAGGTTCCTAACACGATACGTATTAAGAACCTAATAAGCTAAATATAAAAGCTTAATATTGAATGAGCTGAAAATTTGGATGCTCAGAAAGTTGTTGTAAATAATAACGTTCTTTTTGATAAAAATATTTATATAAGCGATTTACCCATTCACCACGACGGAAAGTCTGAATCTTTTTATTCACGCCATCATATTGTAGCAAGACGACATTCCCTTCTAATGGAGATAATAAGGTAATCTGATAGTCAGGATGTGAATGCTGATGTGAAGGACTCAGCTCTCGGAGAATCTCGACCTTGTTCTCTCCATCCATCCAATAATGTTTATCAATCAATGCTTTTTCATTGACCCAAAAACCATTTTCAGCGCCATTATAAGTATTAATCAAGAAAAAATTGTGTAATTCTTTTAATAGCTCAGAAGCGGTAATATCCAAATAATCATTCATAGCTGCCTCACTCACTCAAATTTTTGGTGCTCGTTAACACAAGCATAGATTTTTTATAATTTACCTCGCCATGTTTATGAATCTGCTGATCATGGATGGCAACATTAAAAGCAATTTTTCCAAAAGGTAAATTAACATCACATTTTTTATAAAAACTTTGATTTAGAATACATTGCTCTTTCTTTAAAAGATATACAGAACCGTCTATAGAATCAATAATTTTAAGCAGATTGTTGCAAAAAGCAGATTGAAATAAAAATATTAAAAATCAATATATTAGAATTAAATCATTTTTTTGATTTGTATTGTTTTTGTACTTTTTTTTGCAAAGCATGAATTAAGCAATCAAATCAATGCCATCATGCTTTGCATCATTGAGACTAAATCACTCGTCGCGAGTTTTAACATCAAATAATTCAATTTCAAAAATCAGATTTGAATTTGCTGGAATAATTTTTCCCATTTTGCGTTCGCCATAAGCTAAATGTGCAGGTACGATTAATTTACGCTTCCCACCAACGCGCATTCCCATGATGCCTTGATCCCAACCTTTGATTACTCGCCCAGTACCGATCACCGTCTCAAAATAATTCCCGCGGTCAATTGAAGAGTCGAACTGAGTACCATCTTCTAACCATCCCGTATAGTGTGTTGTGATTAAAGCACCTTTAACAGCTTCTTTACCTTCACCCACTTTTAAATCAATAATTTGTAATTCAGCGCTCATTTTTTACTCCCAACCAGATTTATTGCAATTGTAACCATTGAATATCGACTTGACCTTTATCGCTCAGCAAAGTCCACTCTCCATCCATAATATTAAGCTGTAATTGCATCGTGCGTTCACATAAGCCTTCAAGTGCCTGTGTAGTCTGAGGCGCTAATTGCCAGACCTCCACATTACTCAAAGTCTTAATTTTGGTATTTTTTTGCCACCAATCAGCAGCTTGTGAGCCATAAGTAATCACAGCCACTTTTTTACAGCGAGCACTGGCTTTTTTCACTTTATCTTCAGATGGACAACCGACTTCAATCCAATTTTCTAAAAGCCCTGTTAAATCTTTTTGCCATAACGCAGGCTCATCCGTTTCAAACAAATCTTTGGTGAATTCTAATCGCTCATCGGCATAACGGGCGTAAGCAAGAATACGAACCATCAAACGTTCAATAGTCTCTGACGGATGTAAGGCAAGTGTTAGCTGATAATCTGCATAGATATGCTGATCCATATTGGCAATATTCAGATCTGCCTTATATATTGTTGCTTTTAGCGCCATAAAAAATACTCTTAAATACGGTGTACTCAAATTTGGCGCTAAGCATACTCTATTTTATTACAGAAAATATCGGCTTTAATCATTTTGAGCATCAGTTAGATCAAGACGACAATTTAATAATTGTGTTTCAAACACCAACCAATCTTGTTCGGATTGGCAAATAATTTCAATTCGATTATCAATACTCTCTTCGGCAGACTTATAGTTAAATTGTTGAGGATTAAAGTTAAAACTTTTCCAACCTTGATCCGTATTAAATATGCCTTTGATGCGGACCCAATTTTGTTGCGTACACAACAAATCTAACAGTTCAAAAAATTTAAATTGCCAGCGTTTAGGCAATTTCCAACCTGCAACGGTATAACCTTGAGCTGTTTCTACATAATGATATGGAAGTTGTTTGATTTCTAACGGAGGCTCAATAGCCTGTGTTTGTTGTAACTTGAGTAAAGGTTGGATCTTACGATGTACAGGTTGTTGCACAATATCAATCTGAGACAATTCAATTTTGCCACACTCAACTTCAATCCAATGCTGGACATAAGTGTCATATTCTTGTTTTAAAGCTGCATAGGCTTGATGATCTGCTATTGTCATACAATCAATATGCGAGAGGACTACAATTTGTGCAGATTTCAGTTGATCGGTATATAAGTTCTGTTTAACCCAATCTTCATCATGTAGACGACTCCCATCCACGACAATCACCAAAGCACGCATTGCTAAACTACTTTGCCAATGTGGCTCGGTCAATTGTTCCAATAATTGTGCAGGATGACCTAAACCCGTCGGTTCGATAAATAAACGATCAGGTTTACTTTCACTGAGTAAGCGAGCCAGTGCAATTTGCATAGGAAGTTGACTGCTACAGCACAAGCATCCACCAAGTAGTTCTTTGACAGCATACCCTTGTTGTTGGGTAATCAGTTGTTGATCAACACCTATTTGCCCAAACTCATTCATTAGAACAGCCCAAACTTCGTTTTCAGGCTTTTGGGTTAATAAATGCTGTAATAGCGTTGTTTTACCTGCACCTAAAAAACCAGAAATAATGTGAGTAGGAACAATTTTGGGAGCAATAAACTTCACGATTTACTCGCATTAAAAATTTATTTCATTCTAAAGAGAAAAATATGCGAAATAAAATAAAGAATGAAATTTATTAAATAATTCAATTAAAATAAAAATAAAGAGAATTTAATCACAAAATTAATCTAAAAATACTATTTAAAATTAAAATATAAATGTTTTATCCAATTATTAAACTATTTGCAAAAGAAAGCTCATGTTTAAAACACGTAAAATTGTAGATTATTTTTTAATCAAAAATACATATTTATATACATTTTATTGATAGGTTCAAGCATTTAACTTTACAAGCGCATCACAAAACCGCGTTTTATGATGCTCCATTGTTAAGCTTATCGTAAAAGATTGTTAAGAATATTGCTGTAAAAAACTTAGGCACTTAGCATAAACCTCATGCAGAAATTCAAGATTTGTTCTGATTCATCTCTCGAATTGAAGCTGTAATTTTTTAATTAAGTTTAAATATGGATGCCAAACATGAAACTCATTAAGACTTTAATTGCGACAACATTTGCTTTAACAGCGGCAACAACATTTGCAGCTTCAGCTCATGACAAATCACATAGCACCAAAACCACCGAAGAGAAAGTCGTGGTATCAACTCAGGAGCAACCTGAAACTCTAAATCCAGCTACGACAGACACCACAGCAAGTGATGCAACAACAGCTGCTCCAACGACTAGTAAATAATTTGATCTTCAGGTTCCTCCAGACCCTTTAGAACAACATTTGTAATGATCTGACTCATCTTTACAAATAAAAAAAGATCGAACCATGCTGCGGTTCGATCTTTTTTTAGATCACTAGGAATGTGATGAATAAATCAACACTGGCTAGATTTCTTGAAAATACTGCAAGAAGGTTGCTGTACTTCTTGTAGACGTAGGTCTTTACGCTGTTCTGCAGCTTCGAAACGACAACGCTTCCAATCTGTATCTAATTTTAATGTCGGAACAACTTTAGGTTTACGCTCCTCATCCACAGCAACCATGGTGAAATAGCATGTATTGGTATGTCTGATTGTACGCTTTTGAATATTTTGTGCTTCTACACGAATGCCGACTTCCATAGAAGTACGTCCTACATGATTAACACTCGCTAAAAATGTGACTAATTCACCAACGTAAATTGGCTCTTTAAAATTAACTTTATCAACAGACAAGGTCACAACATAACTGCCTGAATAACGGCTTGCACAAGCATAAGCAACTTGGTCAAGCAGTTTTAAAATTGCTCCACCATGAACATTACCTGAAAAGTTTGCCATATCAGGTGTCATTAAAACTGACATTGTAAGCTCTGACTGATCATCAGGTGCTTGGTTCAATTGATCTAATGGATACATAGGAGAACTCATAGGAGAATACAACATGTGTATTATCGTTCATTCCTCAACGTAAAAATACGTATAAATGTATAAAACATCATCAACTATTTTTATGATAGATCGAAACATTATTTCAGTAGGATTACATATAGACCCTTTTTATTAGATTTTATCTAAAATTAACAATGTGTTATTAACTAGATAAATACTCATCATACAAAATTTTATATCTAATAATTTAATTTAAATTTGTAGATTGAATGAGTCCTATCACACCATTAACGATCATATCGACAGCAATTGTACCGATAAGTAAGGCAGATAAACGCCCCATAATGTCAAAGTAACGATCAATATACTTCGCATGCTTGTAGCGTAAATGATCGTGTCCATATTTCATCGCGATAAGAATACTGCAAGTTAATGCCAATGTAAGAGCAATCACAGCAATTGCTCCTCCAAATGGAACACTCACGCCTGTGACAACCGCAGCACTAATTGTTCCCGGTCCGATCATAAAAGGCATAGCAATCGTACCTGCCAAATGCTCAGGAGCACCACGCATTTCACCGATTGTTTCTGCACCCTGAAACACATAACGATAACCAATTACAAGAAAAATTAATCCACCAAATATTTGGAAAGATTCAAATCTTACATTTAGATAGCGACTAAAAATATTCTCGCCCCCCCATGCAAATAATGCAAAAACAGCAAAAGCAATTAAGCTGCCTTGAATCAATGCTTTATTAAATACTTTTACATCGGTATTCCGAATCATCCCGACCATGTAGACACTCATCAGGAACGGATTCAATAATGAAAAAAACAATGCAAATGCATGGATATAGGGTGAAAACATAAAACTCCAGTTATTACGATTAATACCTAAACTTCGTTCTACTTAAAGTAACTGAGAATAGAATTTCAAAACGATTCCAACTGATTAATCAAACAATGAATGCATATGCTGCAATTCAACACTTAAAAAACAGTATCATCGCTTGAATCCACTTATATTCAATTAGTTAATTTTTAAAAACTCATAAGTGATACAGGCAAAAAGTGCGATCAAATAAACAGCTAAAACTGATAAATAATTTTTATGAACCGTAAAATCCTAAAAACTAACCAGTTTGAATATGTTCGCATATTCATATTTCTTTAAATTTGTAGCGCTGTATATAACTAGTATTGAAAATGTAAAAAGGCGATAAAAATATTTATCGCCTTCTATTTCATAAAAAATACATTAAAAGTGAAAAGACATTCTTTTAAGGTTCATCACCTAAACCAAAACCGCCGAAAGTAGGACTTTCAGTATCACCCTCACCCAAATCAAAACCGCCAAAGATAGGAGGCTGATCTGTAGGATTGGTAGACGAATTATTATTCGATCCAGAATTATTATTTCCTGTACCCCCTGTATTTGATGTTGGAGGAGCACCATCTTTGGTTGAAGGATATTGGTCGATTAAAAGAATTGTACTTAATGGAGGGCACTGTGTTCGCTTACTCTCATTTTCATCATCATAATTAGATGCATATAACTCTTTTGAGTACTGTGTATGATAGCTTGCTGTCCAGTTTTGTAAAATATTAGGTAAATTAAAAGAATAATAATATGTTCGAGATTCATTCGGTTGATAGGTATTCACCGTTTCATCATTTAAACAATAATCTGTTTGAGCTTTCTTCGATGTTTTTGTTCCTGTTAATTGAAAAGCAGCATCACAACTATTAATATATTCATACATTGGCGCTGATGTATTATTTTTAACAACTACTTTTAATTTATATCTCACCTTTAAACCATTATGGATACTTAGGAGATCCATTCTATCGCCCTGCACCATTGGAGAAAATGGTGCATAGTGACTCACAAACTGAATTGTGCGTTCAATACCATCACAATTTTGCGTAACAGGATTAGGATATGCAACTGCATATTCTGCATCATCTTCCATTCGATCGGGATTAATATCTGGTTGAGGTTTTGGAACTGGACTTTCGGTGCCAACTGATAAACCACCTGTTCCTGTGCCACCTAAACTAACACCAACACTATAATTGCCATTTTCATCTGTACAACCTGTAAAGAACAACGTCCCCATTAACACCAAGCACATTTTGGAATGTATATCTGCCATTCATATTGCCCCAATCAACCTTATTCTCGATATTTTTGACAGATGATGTCCTATCACCTGTTTTATAGATTTCAAAATATTTTAACAGATACTTAAACCAACTAAATTGCTCAGAAATAACAATCTATCAATCAAATAAGCTGATTTAATCGAAAAATAAAAAAAGGTTACTTCCATGCTGAATAAAAGTAACCCAAGAGGAGCGAAAAAGAGAATTTGAGTTTTAAATTAGCCAATCCATAACACTCAAATTCTCTTAATTTGAATCTTCATTTAGATTATGCAGCTCTAGAATGAATAACTTAAACCAATCCGTCCTCCCACTTCATTCCCACCAGCAAAGCCCACAGCACCACTCAAAGAAACTCGATTCGCAATAAAAGAGGTCACAACACCCACTGAACCTGCTGTTTCCCCTTCGTAATGACCAACACCTGCAAATAAGGCAATTTGACCAGAACGGATATTCGGTACAGCTTGTTGTGCAGCTAATGCAATTGCTACACCGCGGTAAGCACTTTTCTCAATATCATCTAAACGACGGTTTGCTTGATCGATACGACCATCTAAACGATTCACCTCACTAGTGCGAGTTGCTGCCTCAGTATTAATACGATTCGTCAAAGCAAGATCAGCATCAGCGCGAGCTGCTGCTTCAGCCGCATCACCAGCGATACGCGCCTGCGCTTCAGCATTAACTGCACTAATACGAGCCGCTTTTTCTGCATCATCACCTGCTATACGTGCTGCTTTCTCTGCTTCATCACCTGCTATACGCGCTGCTTTTTCAGTTGCATCTGCTGCTGCACGTAATTGAGCTTCATTATCGATGGCTGCTGTACGAGCAACAATTTGGGCTGCATCAGCATTCGCACGCTTTTGTGCTTCATCATTCAGTGATGACTGTAATGCAGTATCTCCTGCTGCACGTGCTGTAGCCTCTGCTGCAATTGCATTTATTGCAGTCGTATCAGCCGCAATACGTTGCTCTTTCTCTGTGGTTAATAAACCATCAGCAGTAGTGATAAGTTCAGCGCCAGAAGTTAGGCCTGCAATCGCATCATTCAACTGCGATATATTAATGGCATCTTTATCATCCACACCATCCGTCACATGCGTAATACGGCGAATTGCACCGCCGAGTAAACCGCCAACACTGACCGTATTTTCGCTACTTGCTCCTTGACCCTGTGTATCAGAACCATAGCCTATCGCAACAGAGTTCTTATCATCAGCAATAGATGTACCTGGAATACCGGCTGCACCAGCACCACCAGAACCTAACTGAATTGAATCTTCAGTAGTCGCTGTCGCATGACTACCAATCACGATAGAATTCAATCCAGAACCCTGTGATTGAGCACCAACGCGCACCGCATTCTTACCGCCTGTTTCTGCGTTATAGCCTAGAGTCGTTGCATTTTCGGCATTTGCCCATGTTTGACTGCCAACTGCAGTCGCACCATTACCACCACTCGCCCATGCCCAATCACCCAGAGAACTCGATTGGTTACCACGGACTTCACTATGTCCACCAACCGCAGTCGCATTTTCGTCATAGACATTCTGGCTATTACCCACAGCAACGCTATTTGCTTTGTTTACATTAATTCCCGTACCAACAGCTGTAGTATTGGTATCATTTGCATTGATCCATGAACCCACTGCGATACTGCTATCACCTCTAGCATGGGCCTCAGCACTTATAGCAACAGAAGAATTACCTGTGGCTTCATTGTTTGTACCCGCAGCAAAACCATTTTGCCCCATGGCATTACTATTCCAACCAATTCCTATACTGGTATTATCTACATCATTGAGTTGACCTAAGATAATCCCATTTGCGGTGGATGAAACATTGGCATAATTCGTTTCCCCTCCCATCGCATTACTCAAACCAGTGCCTGTTCCTGTTGGTCCTTCCCATACAGGTGTCGCATACGCATGACTTGCCATTAAGGCAACTGCAATTACTGATAATTGAAAATTTTTTTTCATTACATCATCCTTCTTATTGTGACTAAATTTGACTCAGTTTTTAATATAACTAAGCCCAACTTAGTTCCCTCCGATGACATAAGCGACGCCTGCACGACCGCCAAATTTCCCACCATCTGCAACACCTACTGCACCACTTCCAGAGAAACGGTCACTAAATGATGTCACAACACCAAATGCACCAGCAGCCTCTCCTTCGTAATATCCGACTCCCCCAAATACAGCAACTTGCCCTGGCTGAATGCTTGGAATCGCTTGTTGTGTTGCTAAAGAAATCGCAATACCACGATTTGCAGTGGTTTCAACATGATCTAAACGTGTGTTTAATTGATCAACACGTCGATCTAAACGGTTAACTTCAGAGATACGAGTTGCTGTTTCAGTATCAATCCGTTTTCCTAAAGCAATATCCGCATTGTTACGTGCTGTCGCTTCAGCAGCATCTCCCGCAATACGTGCATCTTTTTCAGTATTAATTGCTGCAATACGTGCTGCTTTTTCTGCTTCATCACCGGCAATTCGTGCCGTTGCTTCAGCTTCGTCTCCTGCTATGCGTGCTGCTTGTTCTGTTGCATCGGCATTAGCACGGAGTTGAGCTTCGTTATTGATTGCAGCTGTACGTGCAGTCGCTTCATCTGCATCTGCTTTTGCTCGAAGTTGTGCTTCATTATCAATTTTTGCTTGTAAATCAGCATCACCAGCCTCACGTGCAGTTTTTTCAGCAGCTAATTTATTGGCTTGATCAGCATCACCTGCTTCACGTGCAGTTTTTTCAGCGGCGATTTTATTATTAATTGCATCAAGATCTGCTTGACTTGGCGCTGTATCAACACTCGCAAGTGCATCTTTTAATTGTTTGACATTCACGGCATCATTATCGCCAATACCATCAGCGACCCAAGTCATACGACGATCACCAAGTGAAACAGTATTTTCCACATCATTGACTGTACCAGCCCCAATTGCCACAGCACCTTTAGCAGTTGCTTTTGCACCGTTACCAAGTGCAATCGCGCCTTCTGCACTGGCTTCAGCAGTATTACCAATGGCAATCGAATTTAGACCACTCGCAGCAGCATTACTACCTGTTGCAATTGCATTGTTCGCTGTCGCCTGAGCTCCATAACCAAGACTTGTTGCATACTCACCAATTGCCTGTGAAGTAGAACCAACCGCAGTTGAACCCGTACCATTTACAGTGACAGAGTCACCAAATGCACTAGCCTGATCACCTTTAACATCAATATTGCCACCAACTGCTGTAGCATTATTATCTGCAACGATGATGTTATTACCGACAGCCTGTGATGCTTGTCCATTTACCGTAATATTATTACCGACTGCAGTCGCATAATCTTTATCGGTCGTATTGTCACTTCCTATGGCTGTAGAACGAATACCAGTTGTAGTATTCGTATTTCCGATCACGGCAGACCAATGTCCATTTACTGTATTTCCAGTACCACCAGTGAAACCGCTATCGCCTGTTCCAGTATTATCTGTACCGACTACAGTTGTATTCGCCGCCGCATTATTTGTACCGACCACAGTCGTATCTGGTCCAGTCGCAGTATTCCCTGTACCAATATTTGTTACAGCAGCATACGCATTTGCAGTCAATAAAGCTGTTGCAATTACCGATAATTGAAAAGTTTTTTTCATTAGGTCATCCTTCTTTAAAATCATTACTTGTTGATAAAAATAGATTTTTAACAATCAAAAATTCAAATTTATATATTTTGTGGCATGAGCCATTAAAAACAACATTTAATGTGTAATATGCACATATTTAAAAAACTAACATATCCTTTTAGTGCACGCAATAGTGCATATTTTTTTTAAAAAAAACTTTATTTATATTTAAATAATTAATTTTTATAGTTTAAAAATATAAAAAATGGATTAAATTGTCTGATCTGAAATAAAAAATATTTTTAAATATGTTCAATATGTACATTATTTAAATTTAATGATAGATTTTGGGGATGTTAAAAACTTGAGCAAAACGGTCGGGAAATTACCGCGTCATAACAATTTATCTGGACTCAAAATTATTTTGATCCTCTAAATTCATCGGTAACGTAACAGTATAGGAAGTAGCAAGAAATTTTTATGCGAGCTCATTCATTAGAACTTCGAAAGAAAGTGATGGCGGCTTATCGTCAAACAAAACATAAATCTAATGTCTGTAAACAATTTAATATTGCGCGATCCACTTTAGATGAATGGATTTCTTTAGAGAAAAATACTAAAGATCACAAACCACTACCTGCTACTCGTAATGGAAGAAGATTCTCAATTAAGGACTTAAAAAGCTTCGAAGAATTTATTGATTCAACACCTTACCATCAAATTAAAGACTTACTTGAACCTTTTGAACAGCATTTTGGTTATAAAATTTCTTATTCCATACTTTGGAGAGGTTTAGATAAAATAGGAAAAGTCAAAAAACAAAAAACTTAATATTTATAATATTTTATTCATTATATTGATAAACACCAAGCCGAAAACGTTTGTTGGCTTCAGGATTAGTTTCATCATTTTTACAATGATCGATCGCTGCCGAGATGATCGCTTTAGACATTAAATTCCACAGATCAACACTCAATTGATTCAGTTTTTCTACTGACTCTTGACTCAACTCATCTGCAAATATCGCTTGCTCTAAAAAATTTGTATTTTGAGTTAAATTGCTAATTCCTGCTGACAAATGATCCGAAATATTTTGAGTAAATAACTGTTTACTTTCATCAGCTTGTGGATTTGGGGTAAAACTTGAATTTTGCAAAATCACATTGTCGTTTTCTTCTACAACAATACCTAAACGTTTCAATTCTAATAAAATTGATTTAGGGTGCTTTTCTGAAGAAATCTGTTTAACTAAACTTTCAAAACTATTCTCTTCGCCTTGAAAAGGAATCTGCAAAGGTAATTTTTGATTGATCCATACGCCAACAACACGCGCAGGAACGCTAATCGGTAATTGTAAATTAAACTGATCTATCAGTGTATATTCACCATAAGTTTGGCAAAAACTTCTCACATCACGACGGTTTAATCCTGACAATAGGCTAATCGCTGAATCTGTTTTCTTTTGTTTAATCGATTCTAACTCTTTAATCGCTTCATTATAGAACAAAGCTTTAAGCGCAGTGGTGAACTCATTGTAGCCAATACCAGATTTGATTAGCCAATGAATGAGCTGAGGCATAATACTGATAACATGCTCTAATGTTGTTTCAGTATCATGAGACAACATCGTATCTTCAGCAACAACTAAAGCTGACGTGTCTTTACTCATGCAAACTCCAATATCCAACACAGCGTAAATAGCTATTGAGATCAACCATGACTTTGGTCTTAATTGTTTGGTATCACTCAAACTATGTAAGTATAGAATTGTAGCCTTTTTTTTGAAAAATTATGTATATTTTTACTATGGAATAAAAATATTTTATAAATAATCAATATATTTCAAATATATAACACACCAAAAAGTGAATAAATTCAGATTATATCTGTCTATAGAATTTGAACAAATGTGACTGAATCACATCAGTCACATTTCTTATATAACAAGCATACTGAGCTTAATTAACAGTTATTTTCAATACACAGTTCATTTTTCTGTTTTTACTCACAAAAATCGTCTTTATCAGTAAGTTTTACTACACTTAAGCATAGGATTATTCTTAATCAAAACCGCCAACCAATTTGAAATGCAAAACGAGGGCTCCTGTCGGTATCACTTTTAGCAGCAGATGTATTACGCCAAGCTAGGGTCGTATTATAATCCCAATGTTGGTAGCTTCCTGCTAAACCAATTCCTGTACTTGCTAAAGATCGACTGTTCTTTTCATTTAAATAAGCGTTTTTATTTTGTTGAATATGCCCAATATCATGAAATAAAAATGTATTGATAAAAGGTAAAAACTGATAATAATAATTTATTGATGCTCCCCAACCTTGATCACCAAGACCTTCCGCTGCAGGATAAGCTCGCATTTGACGAAATGAAAATTTTTCAGCTGAATCTAAATTCTTAGAAGAGAATTGTCCATATAACTCTCCAGTAAACCAAGATGATTCACCCAAACGTTGTTGCCTAGAAAGCTTCCACTCATATTTATTAAAATTACCTTGTGATTTTGCAGATAAACGATCTATATTTAGTGCGGAAGGACTTTTGATATTTAAATGACCAATCGTGGTCATAAATTCTAGCTGATTAATCCCACCTCTTGAATTTCCTATGCCCCATTCATCTAAGCGCGAGAAGTTGAGTGCAATACGACTTGCACCTATCTTTTTTAGGGTTTCTGTATCTGTTGCAGCGATCTCATCAAAGAGCTTTCTTTCTTCAAATGATAATTTCAAATTAAGATTCGTTTTCTGACTTCGAATCGCTGGATAAATAAAATTTAAACTATAATTTTCAGATATCCCTTTTGCTTCAAGTAATTCGAACGATTCACCTAATTTGTATTCAGTTCTGCTATAACCTCCACCAAGGATTAAGCCATTTCCAGTGATTGGGAATTGTGCATTTATGCTTCCTGAAACCAAATCCTGATCACTACTGAGTATTTGAGCAGAAATTTTTTCTCCAATTCCCATAAAACTATTACTTTCTAAATATCCTGAAAAACGATATCGTCCCGTGTAGCTACTTCCCCCATTATCAATTCCAACTCTACCTGATATAGCTTTCTGACCAAGAATATCTAGTACCAAATCTGTTTGTCCTATCTGTTCCCCAGCTTGTAAATTTGCTTGAACTTGCCCAACACCAGATACATCTGAAATCAGTAATAAAGTTTTATTCGCCTGTTGTTGCTGTAATGCTTGATTGACTGGAATTTGATTTGTATAACGATAGATAATTTTATCTTGGATGCTTGATTGGTTATTTAAAATAACTTTACCTAATTGCCCCTCTAATACTCTGATAATTAATACGCCATTTTCTAATTTTTGTTTTGGTAGATATGCTTTTGCCAAGAAGTAGCCTTGTTTTTTATAGAACTGAGTGATCTCATCAGTTGTAATCTGTAAGTCAGCAAGAATATTATTTTTATTTTCTAAATGACGAACTAAATCATATAGAAGTTCAGTCTTAATTTGATGATTACCTTCAATTTTAACCTTACTCACCCAAATTGGAGTTTGATCTCGACTATAATTTTGTTGTGTAGCATCAACATCAAAATACTGCTGATCAGTTTTTGCATCCTTTGGGAATGATTCTGGGCTGAGTTGCTTGGTGATTGTTCCACTATCAGGAACAACAACTTCAGCATGAACAAAAGACGAAATCCCTAAAAAAATACAAATATTTGGGATAAAAAAGAGCGTTTTTAGATAACCCTTTCCTAGTATTTTATAGAAGTAAAATTCCATTTTTCTCTAAATTTATTAAAAGCTCATATGAAAGACAAGAAGCTTTGCTTCTTGTCTGAAAAATATAAAATCTACTCAATGTTAATGATTATAGCGTAGCCACGGCGTTGTGTTATTTTCATCAATCACCCAAACTGATGTTGAGTTTGGATCTGATACATCAGCTATATCCCAACCTTCGAAATTTGGTATTTGAGTTAAATAAAATGATGCTCGTCTATCACCACCACCAGCACTCGACATTTGCAAAGATGTATCAGAATCCCAATAACTATTTACAATCGTAGGAGTTTGCGACAATATTTGTCCTATGAGTCCACCAGTAAAACTAGTACCAACAACCAAACCATTAGAATAGCTATTTTCAATTAAAGAAACGTCTTGTTGACTTGGAAAACTACTGTTTAATATTCCTATGAGCCCTCCGACATTTTTTGTTCCCGTTATATTCCCTGAAGCAAAACTATTTTTTATTTTGATAGTACCATTTGCGGAAGCTATTAATCCTCCTGCAGCAGGAATGATATCGCTACTATAACTAGATACATTACCTGTTGCATAACTCTGCTCAATTGTTGCAAATGAATTAATATCTCGATTTGGATTATTATATGGGGCCTCTAGTCCAACAAATCCAATTAGGCCACCAACACTAGCTTTTCCATCCATATTTCCAGTTGCATAACTTTGATAGATTTTTGTATTACCCTGAGAAAATCTTAATGAGCCTATTAGCCCACCCAAATGTTCTACCTCTCCAAAAATATTACCAGATGCATGGCTTCCAATAATGTCATTATTTATCTGTTCACCTACTAGTCCACCAACACCATATGAATTAGCAATTTGAGAATTAATATTACCAGTAGCATAACTATTTTTGATTAAACTAAAACTTTGTCCTACTAATCCTCCAACTGAAGCCCCTAGCACGGGCTCAGCGACACTTAATATTGTAATATCCCCTGAAGCATAAGAGTTTAAGATAGAACCCGATATTTGTTGGTTATTCTCATTTCGATAGCCGCTTTTTCCGATTAATCCTCCAACACCAGCTAAACCATATATAATATTTGAGCTAAAAGCATTTTTTACAGTACCTGATTTTTGAAAACCAATTAATCCTCCAACACTATTTGTACCTTTTATTACACCAGCTATAGTTCCGATATCTCTAATTGTATTTGATGTCGCTCCAAATAGACCAGATGAATTAAAAAAATAAGTGGCTGGCAATTCCAAAGGGAGTGGTATTGGCAAAGGATCTATGCGATCTATGTAAAGACCTGATACTGTATGACCTAAACCATGAAATTCCCCTAAAAATGGATTATTTATAATCGTAGTTGTAACATTAAATCCATTAGGTGTAGTCGGATCATTAAATATTTCTATAATCCCTCCAGCATTTCCTATTGGATCAAATCCTTTTCCACCATTCCAGTTGGCTGTATCCGAAGCATCAATATCGCTTCCTAATACATAATTACCTGAAAGATTGTTATTCATCCCTTGTAAGGTATTAATATTTGCATCACCTTCTTCACCTAAATTATTGATCACTATATAGGAAGTACCATTAATCAATAAGGTTGGTGATGTACCACTGATATTAATTTTAGCACCATTATTTAAGTTGTAATCAGCACCTACACCATAGTTCATAGCGAGTTTGGCTTTATCCCCACTTAAGTCCAAATCACTATTAAAGTTAATATCTTTACTTGCTGTTAATGTCAGTGCAGTATTGGCATTCCAACTGGTAGCATCATTGACATTAATATTACCTTGACCGTCTGCTATACCAATTGCATTCAAAGTGACATTACCTTTATTTAAAGCATCACCCAATGTGGTACCAGTCACAGTCCCACCATAGAAATCGACATCTATATTTTTGGCTTTTAACTCCCAACCGCTCGTGGTCGGCGGCAAGCTGCTTGTACTATTACGCTGCGTTGTGATATTGGTACCAGAATTGATATGTAACTGTGCCGCAGAAGTTTTAATTTGCCCTCCATTACCGCCATTAGGTGCTGAAGCATCTAGTGTTCCACTGACATTCAATGTTCCACTGGTTAAATCACTGCCTAATTCAATCACACCACGGACATTATTCACTGTTTGTGCTTGGATCACTCCAACGCTATTTACGACCGCATTGCTTAATTCATCAATACCTTTTGCCGTCAGTACAACTTTACCGCCATCAGCTTGAATCATTCCGCCTGAGTTAATCAGAGCTTGTGCCTTACCTTGATTAATGGTGTAACCCAACAAACTACCATTATTTAAATTCAGGGTAATATCACCGCCTGCTGCCAATAAAACATTGCCTTGCGGTGCTTTGATCGTGCCTGTTTGTTTTACTGTCGGGGCAATCAAAGCCACTGTACCGCCTGTTGGCACAGTAATTTTCCCTCGGTTCTCAACAACTTTGTTGTTACTCGTATTGCTAAAATTAAATAGGTTGTTATTAAAATCACTGTTGCTTAGATTTAAGGTGGATGCTACTAAACCCGCTGTATTGACCTGTGAAGTACTCCCAAATAGCACTCCATTTGGGTTGATAATAAATACCTGTCCATTGGCATTTAATTGACCATTTAGAGTTGAAGCACTGGTACCCGTAACTCGGTTTAAAGTAATCGAGCTACTATTGGGCTGCACAAAATTCACAATTTCATTGCTATTAGTCGAAAAGCTACTCCAATCAATCGCAGCTTTTGATGTTGACTGGTTAATAGTTGTAGTCGTTCCTGCAGTTGAAATACTCGCTGTACCTGAACTCACCACCCCACCTGTTGGTCCTGCAAATGCAATACTTACACTCAAAACATTCACAGCAAAAAACGCTGCTAATTTTGTAGTAAAGCCTAGGGTAATTTTGGATTCTTTTTTTGTTGCAGTTTGCTCTGCGGCAATGCCCCCTTTTGCGATTTCACTCACAACTTGCCAGCAAAGATGTGTAGAATTCCATACTAATCGATAAATTTTATTCATGAATTTTCCTATTGATTTTTAATATTTTTTTCAACTTTTTGTTGAGTGTTTTTTTTACCATATTTTTTATTTTTCTTAATTAATTTTCAGACAAGTAACTATGATAATAGAAACTATTTTAATTATTCCAAGATCGATTTTATAAACTCAAAAATAAAAAAAAATAGCTTTTTGAAATTCTATTTAAGTTTTTAAGGTCCGAGCTTCAGCAATATTATGCTGCTCGACCAAAGTTCGAAGGGTATATTCATGGTTGCTTTTCTGATCGCAGGCAAATGCACATTTTTCATCGAGCGGCAAAGCACTGCCACCTAATAATGGACAACTAGCAAATAGCTCCGCTACCCAATCGACAAAGACTCTTACTTTTTGTGATAAATGCCGACTCTGTAAATAAACTGCTGAAATTGGCATTGGTGCAGGCGTCCATTTTGGCAATACTTCTTTTAACGTTCCTGCCTCAAAATGATTGGTCAGCATATAACGTGGACCTTGAATCAGGCCAAAGCCTTGCAAGGCCAAATCGATATAAGCATCGCCATCATTAACAGACACCTGTCCATTGACACTAACACTTTGAATCAGGTCATCGACCACAAAATCCCAGTCAAAGTTGCGCCCTGTACGGCTAGAGAAGAAATGAATGGCTTGATGATTTTTTTGTAAATCTTCAAGTGTCTTCGGTTCACCATATTTTTCTAAATAGCATGCGGATGCCGCTGTCGCACACTGAAACGTGCCAATACGGCGGGCAATTAAGCTCGAATCCTGTAATTCTCCCACCCGAATCGCGCAGTCTACTGCCTCACCGACCAAGTCCACAGGGCGATCATTCATCCCGATCACTAAATCAATATCGGGATAACGGTTATGAAACTCTCTTAATCGTGGAATGAGAATCAAGCGACCAATCGACACAGGCACATCAATCCTTAGACGCCCTCTTGGGCCTCGTTTCTCATCATGAAAGGACGCCTCAATATCTTCAACATCCGCCAGAATTCTCAGACTACGGTCATAATAGACTGCACCATCGGGGGTTAAACTGAGCTTACGCGTGGTTCGATTCAGTAAGCGAACTTGTAAATGTTTTTCTAAAGCTTGGATGGTGGTGGTCACCGAAGCACGCGGTAGTCCCAGACTATCGGCAGCCAAACTAAAGCTGTTGGTTTCAACCACTTTATTGAAGACTCTCATTGCATGAAATAGATCCACACGCCCACTCCTCATTGCTGCATTATTTCAGTTCGATACAACAATTATTATAAAAATACGAATAGTGTTATCAAATTTAGTATATTTATTCGTAATTGACAAACTTTTATGCTCCTTTCATTCCATAAACCTGTTTCTCCCATACAGACCAAAACAAAAAGTCTGAAAACAGGGATTCAAATAACCAGGAGCATCCCATGTCACTTTCTCGCAAACAGCTGACGCTGTCTGCCGTCATTCTTGCTATTTTTGCAACGGGTGGCAGTTTTATTCTCTTCCAAGAAAATGCAGATGCGAAAGCTACTCCAACCGCCAGTGCACCACCTGCTGCAACCGTTGATGTCGCCCGTGTTATCAGTCAGACCATCACCGACTGGCAAGAATATTCAGGGCGGCTTGAAGCCATTGATCAAGTTGATGTTCGACCCCAAGTTTCCGGTAAACTGATTGCCGTTCACTTCAAAGATGGTAGCTTGGTCAACAAAGGTGATTTATTATTCACCATTGACCCACGTCCTTTTGAAGCAGAGCTGAATCGCGCCAAAGCGCAACTGGCTTCTGCGGAAGCACAAGTCACTTACTCTTCAGCAAATTTGGGCCGTAACCAGCGCTTAATTCAAAGTAACGCGATTGCCCATCAAGAGCTTGATCAAGCGGAAAATGAAGCACGTTCAGCCAATGCCAACTTGCAAGCCGCTAAAGCCGCTGTCGAAACTGCCCGTTTAAATCTGGAATATACTCGTATTACCGCCCCTGTTAGTGGACGTATTTCCCGTGCCGAAGTCACGGTGGGTAATGTGGTTTCCGCAGGCAATGGCGCCCAAGTCCTCACCAGTTTAGTTTCGGTGTCACGTCTGTATGCGTCTTTCGATGTTGATGAACAAACTTATCTAAAATACATCAGCAATCAACGCAATTCAGCCCAAGTTCCTGTCTATTTAGGTCTCGCCAATGAGTCTGGTTTTAGCCGTGAAGGTTATATCAGTTCGATCGACAATAATTTAAATACCACCTCAGGCACCATCCGTGTCCGCGCCACCTTTGATAATCCCAAAGGGGTGATGCTTCCTGGGCTGTATGCCCGCATTCGTCTGGGCGGTGGACAACCTCGTGCAGCGATTCTGATTAGCCCAACTGCGATTGGTGTTGATCAGGACAAACGTTTTGTGGTGGTGGTCGATGCGAAAAATCAAACCGCTTATCGTGAAGTTAAATTAGGTGCTCAGCAAGATGGCTTGCAAATCATTAATAGCGGTCTGCAAGTGGGTGATCGCATTGTCGTGAATGGATTACAACGTATTCGACCAGGTGATTCTGTCAAACCTCACCTCATTACTATGCCAAACCCTCAAATCACCACCGATAACAGTGCACAACAACCTCAGCCTACAGATAAAACCCCAACTTCGGCAAAAGGTTAATCCTCATGAATATTTCTAAGTTTTTTATTGATCGTCCGATCTTTGCCGGAGTGCTGTCCGTCCTGATTCTATTGGCGGGCTTACTCTCTGTTTTCAAATTGCCGATTTCTGAATATCCAGAAGTGGTGCCGCCCTCTGTGGTCGTGCGTGCGCAATATCCGGGCGCCAACCCCAAAGTTATTGCTGAAACTGTTGCTTCTCCACTGGAGGAATCCATCAATGGTGTTGAGAACATGTTGTATATGCAGTCTCAAGCCAACAGCGATGGTAACTTAACCATTACCGTCAATTTCAAGCTTGGGATTGATCCAGATAAAGCACAACAACTGGTACAGAATCGGGTTTCTCAGGCTTTGCCTCGTTTGCCTGAAGATGTGCAACGTCTCGGCGTGACTACGCTAAAAAGTTCACCAACCTTGACCATGGTGGTGCATCTCACTTCACCAGACAATCGCTATGACATGACCTACTTGCGTAACTATGCCGTACTCAATGTCAAAGACCGTCTGGCACGCCTGCAAGGTGTCGGTGAAGTTGGTCTGTTTGGTTCGGGTGATTACGCCATGCGCGTATGGTTGGACCCACAAAAGGTAGCGCAACGTAACCTCACGGCCACTGAAATTGTGAATGCCATTCGTGAACAGAATATTCAGGTTGCCGCAGGTACTATCGGTGCTGCACCAAACAATTCACCTTTACAGCTCTCGGTGAATGCGCAAGGTCGTTTAAGTACCGAACAGGAATTTGCCGATATTGTTTTAAAAACCGCTGCAGATGGTGCAGTGACTCGACTCGGCGATGTCGCGCGTGTTGAACTTGCCGCTTCGCAATATGGCTTGCGTTCATTGCTGGACAATAAACAGGCCGTGGCGATTCCAATTTTCCAAGCACCGGGTGCCAATGCCTTACAGGTCTCTGACCAAGTACGTAGCACCATGGCGGAACTGTCCAAAGATTTTCCATCTTCAATTAAATATGACATCGTTTACGACCCCACCCAATTTGTACGCTCAAGTATCAAAGCGGTGATTCATACTTTGCTTGAAGCCATTGCACTGGTGGTTGTGGTGGTGATCCTGTTCTTACAAACATGGCGCGCTTCAATTATTCCGTTACTGGCAGTGCCTGTTTCAATCATTGGTACATTCGCCTTAATGCTGGCCTTTGGTTATTCCATCAATGCATTGTCACTGTTCGGAATGGTACTCGCCATCGGGATTGTGGTCGATGATGCCATTGTGGTGGTGGAGAATGTCGAGCGGAATATTGAAGCAGGTCTAAGTCCAAGGGATGCCACTTATCGTGCCATGCGTGAAGTCAGTGGACCGATTATCGCGATTGCGTTGACGCTGGTTGCCGTGTTTGTCCCCCTCGCCTTTATGACGGGATTAACAGGGCAATTCTATAAGCAATTCGCCATGACGATTGCCATCTCCACCGTGATTTCGGCATTCAACTCACTCACCCTATCTCCTGCTTTAGCAGCCATGTTGCTCAAAGGACATGATGCTAAACCTGACTTTTTGACCCGCGTGATGAACCGAGTCTTCGGACGCTTCTTCGCACTGTTTAACCGTGTATTTTCACGTGCCTCTGATCAATATGGTCGAGGGGTGAATCGGGTGATTTCCCATAAAGCCTCAGCCATGGGCGTTTATGCAGCCCTGCTTGGCCTGACCATTGGTATTTCTTATATCGTTCCGGGTGGATTTGTCCCTGCCCAAGATAAGCAATACCTGATCAGCTTTGCCCAATTACCCAATGGTGCCTCACTGGATCGAACCGAAACCGTGATTCGTAAAATGAGCGATGCCGCGCTGAAACAACCCGGTGTAGAAAGTGCGGTGGCCTTCCCTGGCCTATCGATTAATGGTTTTACCAACAGTTCCAGTGCTGGGATTGTGTTTGTGACCTTAAAACCATTTGCGGAACGTAAAGCTGCCGATCTTTCTGCCAATGCCATTGCAGGTGCTTTGAATCAGAAATACGCCGCGATTCAAGATGCTTATATTGCAGTATTCCCACCACCACCGGTGATGGGTCTCGGCACAATGGGCGGCTTTAAACTGCAGCTCGAAGATCGTGGTGCTTTAGGCTATGCCGAGTTAAACAACGCAGCACAATCCTTTATGAAGGCAGCACAATCTGCACCTGAATTGGGGCCAATGTTCTCTAGTTATCAAATCAATGTACCCCAACTAAATGTTGATCTGGATCGGGTCAAAGCCAAGCAGCAAGGCGTTGCGGTGACCGATGTATTTAATACCATGCAGATTTATCTCGGTTCACAATACGTGAATGACTTTAACCGCTTTGGTCGTGTCTATCAGGTACGTGCCCAAGCCGATGCGCCGTTCCGTGCCAATCCTGAAGATATTTTACAGCTTAAAACTCGTAACAATGCAGGGCAAATGGTGCCGCTGTCTTCTCTGGTCAATGTCACTCAAACCTATGGCCCAGAAATGGTGGTGCGCTATAACGGTTATACCGCAGCGGATATTAATGGTGGCCCTGCACCGGGTTATTCATCCAGCCAAGCCGAAGCTGCGGTTGAGCGCATTGCCGCTGAAACCTTACCGCGTGGGGTGAAATTTGAATGGACCGATCTGACCTATCAAAAGATCTTGGCGGGTAATGCCGGATTGTGGGTGTTCCCGATCAGTGTGCTGTTAGTGTTCTTGGTCTTGGCAGCGCAATATGAAAGCCTGACCTTGCCATTGGCTGTGATTCTGATTGTCCCAATGGGTATCTTGGCAGCACTAACAGGTGTTTGGCTCACAGGCGGCGATAACAACATCTTTACCCAAATCGGCTTGATGGTGCTGGTCGGGCTGGCCTGTAAGAATGCCATCTTGATCGTGGAATTTGCCCGAGAACTGGAAATGCAAGGCGCGACTGCATTCAATGCTGCGGTTGAAGCCAGCCGACTACGTTTGCGTCCAATCTTGATGACTTCCATCGCCTTCATTATGGGGGTAGTTCCACTGGTCACATCAACAGGTGCAGGTGCTGAAATGCGCCATGCCATGGGCGTTGCGGTGTTCTTTGGTATGATCGGAGTGACCTTCTTTGGTCTGTTCCTGACCCCTGCCTTCTATGTATTGATTCGTACCCTGAACAGCAAACATAAACTGCATTCGGCAGCTGTGCATGAAGCACCACTGCACAGTTCACACGATCACTAAGGAGCAGGACATGACAGGATTCAAACCCCACTGGATACTCTCCTCACTCATGGGAAGCCTGCTGCTTGCAGGCTGCTCATTGGCACCAGAATATCAACCTGCCAAGGTGATTATTCCACTGCAATTTAAAGAAGCGGATGCCAAATTGAATGATCCCAACTGGACAGTCGCGCAACCTGCCGATGCACAGTCTCGCGGTGAATGGTGGCGTATTTTTAATGATCCGCAATTGAATGATCTGGAGCAACAGGCCATTGCCGGTAACCAGAACCTAAAAGCGGCAGCAGCCAATATTCAGGCCTCACGTGCTTTAAGGTCTGCTGCGCAAGCTGAACGTTTACCCAGTATTGGTGCAGGTTTTGGGCCCACCCGTCAAAAGCCCTCACCTGCATCTTTAGGACTTGATTCGGATGCATCCACATCTGCACGTACCTTATGGCGGGCGCAAGCCAATGTCTCCTATGAACTGGATCTATTTGGACGGGTTACCAGCAGTATCAATGCAGCGACCGCAGATGTACAGCAACAGGAAGCCTTGTATCATTCTGCACTGTTAGCCTTGCAAGCAGATGTAGCGCAGGCGTACTTTCTGATTCGTCAATTAGATGCTGAACAGGCCATTTATGCGCAAAACATCAAATTACTGACTGAGAATCAAAATTTGATCCAAGCACTCTATCGCAATGGATTGGTCAGTGATCTGGATGTTTCTCGTGCGCAAACGGAACTCTCAACCGCCCAAAGCACTGCACTCAGCATTACACGGAATCGCGCCAGTACCGAACATGCATTGGCAGTATTACTCGGCAAACCACCTGCCGAATTTAGCTTAGCGATTCAACCCTTGTCCGCTACAGCAATTCGCCTGCCTGCGGGTTTGCCTTCGAGCTTGCTTGAACGTCGTCCTGACATTGCTGCCGCAGAACGCGCTATGGCGGCCGATAACGCCCGAATCGGTATTGCACGTGCTGCCTTTTTCCCCAAACTGGATCTCACTGGTGCGTTGGGTTATGAATCAGCAAGTTTAGGCGATTTAAGTAAATGGTCGAGTCGAACTTTTTTACTCAGCCCTGTTGCGGGCACAATTTTGTCTTTACCGTTATTTGATGGCGGGCAACGTAAAGCAGGTGTTGCTCAGGCACGTGCAGGCTATGAGCAGAGTATCGCCAATTATCGGCAGACCGTGCTGAATGCTTTCCGTGAAGTTGAAAATGGTTTGTCTGATCAGCGTATTCTGGATCAGCAAATACAGGCACAGGGTCAAGCACTTGCATCATCCCGACATGCCAATCAGCTTTCACATTTGCGTTATCGTGAAGGCAGCATTAGTTATCTGGATGTGATTGATTCGGATCGGAGTATCTTGCAGCAAGAGCAACTCGCTGCACAGCTTCATGGCAGTCGAATGATTGCCAGTATAGATATTATTCGGGCTTTAGGTGGTGGATGGCATTAACCTAAGCTGCCGAGTCATATGCTATTGTTTTAATGAAGGGATATAAATGTATATTCCTTCTTTGAAGTTCCAATTTAACTAAACGTTAAAAAGCTAATTCTTTAAAGAGATGCAATTAATTTATGATTTCAATTAGATTGGTTTTTAACCAAAAACCTCAAAGCCTGTAAATTTAGATTTAAATTTTCAATATTTATGCTATGATGCTCGTTCATATATGGGGATGTTATTGGCTTCGACGCTGGTGATGAAGCTCATAGATGCATGCCGAGAGCGCATTTTCTCTCGTAAATAAAATTTGCATTTTAATAGTCGCAAACGACGAAACTTACGCTCTAGCTGCCTAAGGGCAGCTTGTCCGCTTCACTGAATACTTGTGGTCAGTGAACCCGACCGAAGCGCACGCACACAAGTCCGTATAAAGTCAAGCCTCGGGGCTTTATACCAAACTTAGAGGATCGCGCCTTGTACCCTGTTCGTCGGGTCGCTTGGTGTTAAAACAATAGACGATATCTAAGCATGTAGTATTCTCGAGTGTAGTGCTGGCGGACGCGGGTTCAACTCCCGCCATCTCCACCAAGACATTAAATTTGTATACTGACATATGACGGTATACAAGACAAAAAGGCTTAAACTGTAATGGTTTAAGCCTTTTTTATGCCTATATATAACTTTTTATGATGTCATACAGTACAAGCTTCTATGTATAGTATCGTGTATAATCTGAGTTAGGTTGATTATCACTATACAAGAAGTAACGTAATACCATGAAAAGATCAGCAAATATTAAGAAGCCAATGAAAGATGCTGTTTTGTTATCATTAGAAGCAGAGCTTAAAGAATATAGAATCAATGATGGTGATAATCTTCATTTTGTTGTTAGCCCTAAAGGTAATAAAAGATGGGATTTAAGATATAAAAGTCCAGCTAGTGGAAAATGGACATGGTTAGGTTTAGGTACATACCCTGAAGTTAGTGGAAAACGGGCAAGATTACAGGCACAAGAGTGGTTGCAAAAAATTGCAGATGGTATAGACCCTATGGACTATAAAAATCAACAAAAGCAAATTGAAAATGGTGAACATACTTTTAAGAACTTAGCATTAGAGTATTGCAATGGTAAAACTTGGACGGATGGAACAAGGGTAAGAAATGAAGGGGCATTAACCAATCATGTTTATGATGTGATGGGAAAAAGAGACTATAGAAAGATTACAAAGAAAGAATGGTTAGAGTTATTTAAGCAAATCCAGCAAAAGCCCCACCCCAAAACTGGTAAACCGATTATTGAGATGGGTAATCGTGTAAGAGGCTTGTGTAAAGATATTTACGACCTAGCCGAAGTAACAGGCAGAATAGACTACAATCCAATAGTGGGGATTGAAAAGTTTTTAAAAAACCATGAAAGTCAAAATATGCCCCATGTTACTGTGGAAGAGTTACCTGACTTATTAAAGGCAATCCATGCATTTAAAAGCCGTCAAACATCTATCGGATTACAATTGTCACTTATGTTTGGTTGTCGACCCAACGAAATGCGAAAAGCGGTGTGGAATGAATTTGATCTTGATAATAAATTATGGAATATCCCTGCTCATCGCATGAAAAAACGGATCGAACATACTATCCCTTTATCAAACCAAGCATTAGATTTATTGCAAGAATTAAAAAGTTATAGTGGAGATAGTCCTTATTTATTTCGAGGTCGTTTGAAAGCAAACCAACCTATATCAGAAAATACCTTTGGCAAAGCATTAAAAGATATGGGATATAAAGGAAAACAAACACCCCACGGCTTTAGGCATATTTTGAGTACGGCATTGCGTGAACATGGTTTTCAGCGTGAATGGGTGGAGGCTGCACTTGCCCACAAAGTCCGTGGTGTCGAAGGTATATATAACAAGGCAGTTTATTTAAAACAACGTAAAGCTATGATGCAAACATGGGCAAACTATTTAGATGGTTTAGTTAATGATATATCAAATGAAGTACCTGAAAATAATCAATCAATAGATGACTTGGCAACCAAACTAAATTTATCAGATGAACAAAAACAATTGCTTGCAAAACTTTTTGAGGAAACTATTTTGGATAATGAGTTTGGAGAGACGGCCGCATAATAAAATATTAGGGGGAAAATATGCAATTACTATCAGCTTATGATAGTCCAAAATCGACTAAATTAGGTTTTAGATCATCACAAATACAAGTGACAGATGATTGCCATTATCAAGTTAAAGCTTTTGATCCTGATGTCATTATGGCTGAAACTGAACATGAAAATAGCCAGGTTTTAGCCCTTGCTGTACAAAATTGGTTGGGCTATGGCTTGGTTTACCCTAAATTAGATCAATTGGACATAAGCCAATTACAGCAAAGATACCCCAAAATCATTTTATTGGATGAGAATAGCCCTGAACAAGATGACTTTATCCAATATGGACAAGTCGTTTTTGATTGGGATAAGTATCAAACTGAGGTACAAAATTTAGTGTATCATGTTAGTTTATAATTGATTGCAAAATATACATTTTTTATGTTTTTGTGGAGTTGCTGGACAACACAACAATCATATCTCGAATCACTTTTTTATGGGACGGCGGTAGGGCTAAAAAAGCATCTACAATGTCTTTATCTTTATAACCAATATCTTGTTGCCAACGAGCTTCACGTTGGGCAATCGCCTTTTTAATATCTTTTTCAAAAGCCAATTCTTCAGGCGGTACATCTAACCATTTAGCAAGTGTAAGTAACTTATCACTTGATGGCATAGACATTCCTAATAGCCACTTTCTAACACCATAAAGCGTTACAGGTTTGCCATTATGACGCAGGTTAAATTCCCGCTCTAAAATAGACGGTTTAGCATCGTAACCTTTAGCCTGCATTGCTGTAATGAGGCGTTGTGCAAAAAGAGCTTTTTCATTGTTCATTTTTGGATAATAAAAAATTTGACTTTTAGTTAAGTGACTTTATAAATAGTCAATAGACTTTGATTTTTGTCATGTTTTTTATTAGACTTTTAGTCAAGTTTTTTAAGTAAAGACTGTGACTTTATAATGGGGCAATTATGTTAAAAAAATCGTTGTATTGGGGCTTGATGGCGACATCCTTATACCTTGTGTCGGGCTGTAGCGAATTTAAAAATGAGCAAGCCGTAGGTGCAGAAACGGCGCAAGCTGAGGTTGAAGAAGCAATGACAGCAGCATCCGAGGCTGAACCATCGGCATATGAGGAAGTTAACAATAATTACGAAGATGCAGGAGATGTAAATCCAATTGAACAATTAGTAGAGGGCGTGCCTATTGATGTCACCTTTCCTGTCAATACAAGCATGTCCCAAATACATGAGCGGTTAGCCTATGATATTGTGATCCAATCTAAAGTTGATAGTATCGTGATTAATAACGTGACTATTAATCGTGGCAATAATTGCAATATCAATGACTATTCCCGTGATAAATTTTTACCTGCCAACTTAAAATTTGGACGTTACACTAGGTTGTCGATAGATTGTGATGTTAATTACATTAAGGAGGTCGAAGTTGAGACTAATTTAGGTAATTATAAATTTGATCAGTTTGTACAACGTTAATTTTTTGCATTAAACCGTATGAGGGGCTTATTTTAAAAGGTATTAATTAAAATAAGTCCGAATGTTTTTGTAATTAAATGGGATGAAAATTGAGCTAAAATTAGTCAACTTGATTTTGATGAAAAAATGGAGTAAAATAATCACCTGTTGTTAGTATTAATAGTACATTTGTTGCATTTTGACATAATATAATTATAACATTTTTTAATTTTTAGTATACCAGCCTTTTATATCTAATCCTTTAAATGTTTTTTTGACTTATTTAAAATAGTCATGTGTATTTTTTGATATTAATTAAGATGATTTTGTTTTAAGTGTATAAAAAATAACAAAAATATTATAAAAGGAGTAATAAGATGTATAAAAATAAAATTAATATAGATTGGCTGGATATAGTTGTTGATGTAAAGCATGATCCAACTAAGTTATCTAAAGGTTTAACAATTTATTTAGATGAGAGCCATGATCAAACTAAATTGTCTAAAGGGTTAATAATTTATTTAGATGATAATAATGATTTTGGTAAAGTACAAAAATCTTATAGTCCAAAGTATATAGAGTCTAAAAATAAACATATTTTAAAAGTAAAATCTAAAAATGGTAAATTAAATATTAGTGGTAATTTTTATAAATGGTTGCATGGTCAAAATATTACAGGATGCAATAGTGTTATTGATTTGGGTTTAGATGTGGTTACAAAGTTTATTGAGATGGGTTTAGTTGAGCCTACAGATGATCAATTAGACATGATTAAAAAAGGTCAATATCGTATATATCAAATCCATGTTAAACAAGATATTACTTTTGATAATAAACAATTGGCTTTAAATTACTTGGATCAATTAAAAACAGGTGGTTATTACCCACATAAATCTAAAACCATATATCAAAATGGAGTTTATTTTGGTCAATCATCTAAACGATGGGTACTAGGTTATTATCATAAAGGTAAAGAGGTAGATCAGCAAAGGACTAAAAAAGACATCGTGAATCCTGAATTAAAAGCACTTGCTGATGTTACAATTAGAGCTGAGATTAAAACCTATTATAGACAGCTAAAAGATTGGGATTTGATGTTTGCTTGGCAATGGAATGATATAGATTATTTAGATATGTTTTTTAAAAGACATTTAAACAAGCTAAAACTACCAAATTTTAACAATGTGATTAAATTATCAAAGATAACAAATAGTGCAGATAAAAAATTTTATAATTGCCTACTTAATGGGGATATTGATCTTTTATATGGACGGTCAACCATCCACCGTAAAAGAGTAAAATTTATGCAAGATTATAATATCAATATAGACCACATTAATAATAAAAAACCAAAGGGGGATGTATGCAAAAACTAAGACTAACAAAAAATGAAGTGTGCCATATTTTATCAATCAAAGCGGACAAGTTGGCTAAACTAATACAAACAGATGTATCCTTCCCAAGACCTATCAAAGAGGGTGTGACTAGACAAGCACCTGTATACTTTGATCGTCAGGACGTGGAGAATTGGTGGTGTAATAAAAAAGCAGCTAATGATCCCAACGCCGTGTTAAGTGCTTAAAGTAACTTAAGTGATAATTTGGTTTTATATCAAAGCCTGAGTACTAAGGGTGGTTTGGATAAATGTGCTAGGCTTTGATTGTGTAATTTAAATTAAAATAATCATAAGGTTATATTGTGAATAAAATAAAAAACAAAATGCCTTGAAACTTTAAAAAGCATCCTCACTTAAAATATAACTCAATAAATTTAAGAATCAAAAACTATGTATTACAAGTGGAATAAAACACGTGCGGAAGATCATATTGATAGTCTTTGTGATGCTGTTGAAGAAGTCACAATTAAAGAATATACCCGTGATAAAAACTTATCGAGTATAAAAGTTAACGAAGCATACTCGATGAATGCAGTACATTTGTATGTAGATATCCTTAACTTAGAGGGCATATTAACAACAGCAAATGGAACTGAATCATCTACAACACATAAACGGGCTATACGTTTCTTTGATTCGCATGTGCGTGCTATAAAATTTATATTAGACCGAACAGATAGCATTTTTGTTGATTTTCATAATCAAAGATTACATGCGGTAATTGCTAAACCATATGGTGATGAATCTGAAAAGGATCGTATTGATAAGGCTATAGCAATTGCAGATTTGATTATCGAATCTGTTAAACAAAAGCGTGATGTTGATGGGGATGAGGCAATTGAAGCAGCGGATATTCGTATTGGTATTGATACAGGTTTAGCCCTTGCCGTTAATAATGGACGTAGAAGTAATCGTGAGCCTTTATTTTTAGGTGACCCAGCCAATCATGCTGCAAAACATGCATGTGGAAGCAATGTAGGGATATATTTGACTGCTAATGCCCGAGATGTAATTGGCTTGAGTTTAGATGAGACTAAAGATACTAAAAAAGTAAAATTAAAGTCTGATGAAATTGAAACATCTAAGAATGCAGCAGATTTAGATTTGACATGTGATGATGTCATGAAGGAGTTAAAAAATAATGATAAAAAGTTAAATGATTTTAGTTTTAGTAGAACTACCCCACCTTTAAAAGATTTGGATTTTGATGATTTGTACTATAAATCAGCTAAGCGTCAGGAAATAGTATCAATTTATGCCGACATTGATGGGTTTACAAATTTTGTAAGTGCAAATATTAATTCAGAAGAAGGCAAAAAAGACATTGTTAGAGCTTTACACGTTTTACGGTCTGAAATGGATGCAACACTAAGTAATGACTATAAAGGACGCCGTGTCCGTTTTATAGGTGATTGTTTGCATGGATTAATTTGTGAAGGATCACATGTTGAGACCAAAAAAGATAAATCGGTAGATGTTGCTACAGAGGCTGTTGCTGGTATTAGAAGTAGCTTTAATATGTGTTTGGATAAATTGAATGAATCTTTTGCAATAGATGGTATTGATGATTTGGGGCTAGCAATTGGATATGAGATAGGTGATGTATCATTAACACGAGTTGGTAAACGAAATGATACGTCACGTTATGCAATTGGAATATCTACAATTGAATCTGAAGAGGCACAGAAAGTTTGTAAGGGTAATGCAACTAAAATTGGTACAGATGCATATGATAATTTGAGTGATAAGTATAAGACTTTATTTAAAAATCAAGTTGCTGCTGATTTAACCTATGAATCAATTAAGTCTGCTGATCAAGCTGATGAAAATAATGATACAGTCAAGAAAAGCAGCTTGTATGAATCAGCACCATATGTAGATACTGACCTAAAAGCACATGCCAAATTTAAATGATTTAGTTGCTTATCTAAGTAAAAAGAAAATTTCTATTCAGCAAAAAAATGAAAATACGATTATTTTTGAGTTGAAATTTTATACCGATGCTGGTGATGCCCGTATTGTAGAACTGGAAGTACATGCTGTAAACGATGTACTAAAAGTGAAAGCAACCAATGGGCGTTACCCTAGCTTATGTCCTAATAGGCATATTAATAGTGGTGGTTTTTTTTGCCTAGGATTGTACGAGGATTTAGCAACCTTACCTATTGAAAAGTGGGTACGAACAGTCCAAAAATTTTTAGAAGCCCAATATAAATGCGAACTTAATGGTGTGTGGCCCATCAATGATTTTAAACAATGGGCGCATGGTGATGGCGCAAAATACCAAAAAGTAGTTGAGCATTATTTTGATCAATTTAAGAATAATTTGCTGGGTGTAACCTTAGAGCAATTAAAAGTTGTTGAACTAAATAGTGACAAGAAAAAAATTTATCATGTTTATGCTAATGATGAACTGATTTTAGTTGGCAATGAAGATCAAGTCCTTAATAAGCGTTACACATGTATTTGCGATGATCATGGCTTAAAGAAACATATCAGTATTGGTAAATGCCCTAAAAACTGTGCAACAGTGATTTTTATGGTGGCTATTAATGACTTTTTATTGGATAAAGCTGAACAAGAATTTTGGGATAGTTTTAGAAAAGATTGCGAAGTCATTTGTTGTAACACTATGAAGAGATGTGAATTTAAACAAAATAAGGTGGAATAAAAATGCAACTTAAAGATCGCTTTAAAGACAAATCAGTACTTGTTGATGCGTTATTACCGCAAACATTAGTCCAACATGATAAACAAATGGCTGAGGATATAGCAGAACATGGTGAATTAGTGGAATTTGCTGAGGGTGATACCATCCTTACACAAGGCGACTACGATCAAGATGTATTTTTTATCATTGCTGGTGAAGTAAATTTATTAGTGTATGGCAATAAATTTCCTTATACGAGAAAGGCTGGTATAAGTATTGGGGAAATGTCTGCACTTGATGCTACACAACCTAGATCTGCTACAGCTATTGCAAACACTACTACTGTGGCATTGAAAGTAAATGCTAAAGCCTTTAATGAATTGGCGCAAAAATATCCAAAAATATATCAGTTATTAGCTGTTGATTTGTCTCAAAGGTTAAATCAAAGAAATGAACTGATTGAAAAGCAAAGTGAAAGACCAAAATTATTTATCATCAGTACTGTAGAATCATTAAATATAGCAAGAGATGTAAAGTCCCAACTTGATTTTGATGACATTGATGTAACAATTTGGAATGATACAAGTGTATTTGACGGTGGTGAGTATACACTTGAGGCATTAGAACGGGCTGTCCAAGAATCAGATTTTGGATTGGCTATCTTACAAGATGATGATATAACAATATCTAGAAATATTGAGCAAAGAGCACCTAGAGATAATGTAATTTTCGAGTTAGGTTTATTTATGGGGTTATTAACAAGAAGACGGACATTTATAGCATTACCACGTGGTGTAGACCAAAAACTAGCATCTGACTTGAAAGGGCTTACGCCTTTTGAGTATAAGATAACTAGTAAAACTGATTATGACGTTAGTAATTTGGCACATAAATTAAGAAAGGCAATTAGCAACCTAGGTAAAAGAGATAAGTTAGATATGTGTTAAATATTTTTTGATTAAATTTTATACAATTAAAGTGTTAATAATACTTGATTTGTATAGTAGTTTGTATAGTAAAGGTTTTGTTAATTTAATTTTTATTAAAAATCAATATGATGGTCAACCAGTTTGGTAGACGCCATCCCACCAAATACTTAAATTTGTGTGCTGTTACATGATGGTATACAAAAAAAAGGCTTGAACTGTAATGGTTTAAGCCTTTTTTATTGCAAACGAATAAGCATTTACTTCATTTGAATTAAGTTCTGTGAATAGCTCATTGTATTAACTAGTTACTACGACAAAAGATGACGTATATTTAAAATTAATATTCTGGTGTATAACTCAGTATAATTTATAAGCGCTTTGTTCAATCTAACTAGAGGGCAGAAAGCAGAACCCTCTTTCCAATTAACTTAACTATTTATAGATATATTTTGAAAGGCTTTAATGGGATATATTAAATTTAAAACAGAAATACCAAATTGGTTTTCCTTAGAACAATATATAGAAAATGAATTAGGTGCGAAAGATATCCTACCTAATCTGGTCTACCGTAAAATTTTATATGGTTTTATAACAAATAAATTAACAATTGAGGTAGCTAGCAAAAAAGATTGTTTCTGTAATGATTTCATATTTGAATTAAAAGGAAACCTAAAATTATGCAGCAGTAAATTTGATGGTAACGATAAGTACCAAAGAGAAGAAATAATTAAGTTTATGTTTGAATGTATTAAAAAAAATCCTCTTGATCCTTTATCAAAAGAAAATTTTAATAATAATTCTTTTTTTGAACCTATAAATATGTGCTTTGAAATATTTATGAATGGGTTTACTCAACATACAGTTACAAAACCTATAAATGAATTATCTTCTATTGACTTAGCTAGAAACTACTTTTCTCAACCTAAGACATATAGAAATTTTATCAAAAGAGAAATTCTTGCTTTTGGTAATACTAGAAATGATGAAAATGAACAAGAGCTTCTATATTCTCATGATGAAAAAGATACTCTAACCTCTGAAATTGTTGATGATTGTAGAAGTTCATTCTTTTCAATGAATGTGAAAAAGATGCGAAATAATAATTTAGTTGATAACCCACTTATTGAAGTAAATTTAAACTTCACAAATACTTTTTTGATCAGGCAATTTGAACAATGGTTGAATAAAAAACGAATACAATTATCAAATAACAATATTTCTTATGATGAAGATCTATTAGATGCTGATCCAAATACTTTAGTAAATAAGATTAATGAATATAGAGTTTTCGCATATTTAGATTTATGTTTTTGGGAAGCTATCGAAAAGCATAAAATTAAAAAATCAGTTTTGGCTATCATCTTATTTCCAAATGGTGAAAAAGGAGAAAGTATTTTTAAGAATCTCAATGAAAATTTCTTACCGCCATTAATGATTTCCAATCATTCTAAAGAGTTACGTAGACTTATCAGCTTATATAACTTAGAAAATATTGATCTGTAATTTTTTCCATTTTTTTTAATTATATTTTTTTCCTTTCCTAACCTACTTTAAAAAACATACTTACTCCATCAAGCACTGTCTTATGGAGTTAAGCAAATGCAACCAATCAAAATCACCTACAATCAAGCCCTCGAACTATTAAATACCCAACATAATGTTTTACGTTTACTTGCAGAATGTAAACATTCTCATTCATATCCAATTCACTATTTTCCTAACGCCTATACATTTCAGATATTGGTAGATTACGCTAAATTTCTAACATGGCATGAAAAACGAAAACTCAAAATATTACACAACACCAATACGACTTTTTCTGACCAAGTATCAACAATTCATCAAAGTTATAATTATTTAGTAACTCAAAATGCGTATGAGGAATTGAATCTTTTGTACTTACAAGCAAAAACTCAGAAAGAAATTGGATCATTTCACGGTAAAGGCTTAAATGAGCATAAATCTACAATGAAATATTTAAATCAAAAAATATCAAGATATGAAGAAGATCTACAGCTAAAACTTTGGGAACATATCAATGAGCTAGATAGTACAAAACCAAAGACGAAATAAACATTCATACCAGTTTAAAATAAAAAACTCGGATGAATCAATCCGAGTTTTTTTAAAGAAAAATTGATTATCTATCAAAATTAATGTGGTGCAGGTCCACCCGTAATTGCTTTAGGTTTTGGACTCATCCAAATTAATGCACTCGCAAAAATAAATACAATTGCCAATAACATAAACACATGATTAGCCGAAATCGTAATCGCTTCTTTATCGACTAAATTTGCAATCGTGGCGAGTGTTGCATCAGGTGAAAAACCATTTTGCAACAAGGTATTTTGGACTTCTTGTGGATGCAAATTATTCACCATTTCACTACGAGCTACCTTCGTGTGGTCATCCCAAATTGTCACTGCAATTGAAGCACCAATCGCCCCTGCCATTGTTCTCAAGAAATTCATTAAACCTGCGGCAGAAGCCATTTCTTGAGGTAAAACAGAGCCCATTGCAATATTTGACAGTGGTATAAAGAAAAACGGCACTGCAAAACCTTGCAAGATTTGTGGCCATGCTAATGACATAAAGTCTGCATCTGTAACCCAAAAAGCTCGCATGACCGTAACCACACCTAGCAATGCTAATCCAAAACTAGCCAATGCTCTTGGGTCATATTTGGTTGATAACTTGGCAACAATTGGCGACATCGTCAAACTACCAAAACCCATAGTTGCAGTCAGATACCCTGCCCACGTGGCGGTATAACCCAAGTTAATTTGTAGCCATTGAGGAATAAGGACAATACTGCCAAAGAACGAACCAAAACCAAAAGCGAGTGCAAGCACAGAAACTGCAAAACCACGGTGTCTGAACACATACAGGTTAACCACAGGATGCTTTTCTGTGAGTTCCCAAATCATGAAAACAATAAAACCAACAACTGCCGTTAATGCCAATACAATAATACTGGTACTGTTAAACCAATCTCGCTCATGCCCAAGGTCTAGCATCAATTGTAAAGCACCAATCCACAAGACTAACAAACCTAAACCAACTGCATCAATTCGTAATTTCTCAGTTTTAGTTTCTGCTACAGACAGCAAGCGGATGGATGCTAATACACAGAAAATTCCAACAGGGATATTAATAAAGAAAATCCAATGCCATGACAGATTATCACTAATAAGTCCGCCTAAAATTGGTCCTAAGATCGGTCCAATCACGGTTGTCATCGCCCAAAGTCCCATTGCCTGTGCATGTTTTTCTGGTGGGAAAATTCGCATTAACAAGGTTTGACTGAGTGGCATGAGTGGACCACCACAAAGTCCTTGACCAATACGGAAAAATACCAACATTTCTAATGAGGTTGCTAAACCGCATAAAAATGAAAAGATAGTAAAGCCGATTAACCCGAAGACAAAAACTCTAACTGTCCCAAAACGTCCAGCTAACCAACCTGTGAGTGGAACACAGATCGCTTCAGCAACGGCGTAAGAGGTAATCACCCACGTCCCTTGTGAACTAGAAACAGCTAAGTTCCCTGTAATATGGGGGACTGAAACGTTGGCAATGGTGGTATCAAGCACCACCATAAAGTTGGAAAGTGCAATGACGAATGCGGCGAGCAGTAACCGCCCGCCGCTAAGTTCTGCAAAAGGATTCTGCGTTTTCATGGCTGATTACTTCGATGCGAGATCAATGTCCGCTTGCATCGACAACCCTACACGCAATGGATGTTCTGCAAGTTCTTTTGGATCAAGCGTAATACGTACAGGTAAACGCTGTACTACTTTAATCCAGTTTCCTGTCGCATTCTGTGCTGGAATCAAGGCAAATGCCGCACCTGTCCCGCCAGAGAAGCCCTGAACCGTCCCGTGATAAACCACATCATCACCATAGAGGTCTGAACGAAGCGTTACTTTCTGCCCTGCTTTCACTTTAGCAAGCTGACTTTCTTTATAATTTGCGTCGACATACAGCGCAGATACAGGCACCACTGACATCATCACAGTACCTGGTGCAACACGTTGTCCAATTTGAATATTCTTGCGTGTCACCACACCATCAACAGGCGCCCGAATAACGGTACGCTCTAAATCAAGCGTTGCTTGCTCAACATGGGCTTTTGCAACCAAAACATCAGGTGTTGATGCTTCATTTGCCCCTTGAATCAATGCTTCATTTGCAGCAAGTGTACTTTCTGCGGCTTTACGGCTTGAGGTTGCTTGGGCTAAACCCGCTTGAGCTAAATCTAAGCTTGCTTGTGCGGTCGATACTGCACTTTGCGCTTTGCTCAATTCCTCTTTAGAAATCGCTCCTGAAGCAGCAAGTTCATTACGACGCTTTAATTCTAAGTTCGCTTTATCAAAATCTGCTTGCGCTTTACTTACTTGTGCTTGTGCACTATTAATTTCATCATTGCGAACCACAACTTGAGAATTCAATGAGCTACTATTCGCTTGGCTTTGCTTGTATTGACGTTGCGCTTTTGCCAATTCGGCTTGTGCTTGTGCCAACTGGATTTTGGCATCACGCTCATCTACACGAACGAGAACATCACCCTTTTTAACTTGTTGGGTATCTTTCACCAAAACTTCAGCGACTTGTCCATTCACCATTGAGGTGATTTGTGCCGTTTCCGCACCAACATAAGCATTATCGGTACTGACAGCATGATTAAAGAACAACGCCCAAATAGCATACAAAATTGCTGCAAGGATAAGAATAAGTGCGAAAAATCCTAAAAACTTTTTACGTTTTGCTTTCATTGCATCATCTGATGCCGTATCAGCAGCAATATCTTGTTGATTAGCTTGGGCGTCAGTCATATGTTATTCCTGAAAATTAAAGGGATTTTTAACTTTTGGTTTAATCAGCAGATCAGTCTAGTTTTTTTAACTTAACCAATTGTTAAAACCTAAGATCAAAATACAAACAAAAATTTAAATCGCATTTTAACGATAAAAAATCATATGACGAGAATAAAAAAAATAACTGATGCGTTCAATTCTTATATTTTGATAATTATTTTTACTTCACTTTCATTTAAACAATAAAAAAGCGCCAGAAGACGCTTTCATATCGAACACTATACTTAAAAGGCGTAAGAAGCGATTGCAGTTGCAATTGGTTTAGCTTCATCATTGAGCATGGTCATACGCATGGTACAGCCTTTGCGGCCTAAACGTAATGTTTCCGCACGTGCAGTAAAAAACTGACCACGACCTGGAGCAAGATAATCAACACGCATATCTACAGTTGCTAAACGCGATACTTTCTTAATCGTGTCGGGTAAATCTTCAGGGGTTGCACGGCGATAAAGTTGTTCCATTGCAACCACGCCACCAATACTATCCAGCAATGTCGCAGCAACACCACCATGCAAAATTTGGAAGGCTACATTACCGACCAACTCAGGCTGCATCTCGATATAACCTTCAATTTGATCATCAACAACGCGCATGCTCATGCCACAATGCTTAAAAAATGGTGAAGAATTAAATGCTTTACAAAGCTGCTTTAATACCACGTCATGATCGGCTTTAGCACCTAACTGAATATTGCCTGTCCAGTTTTTCTTTACATCATTCATACGCTGTCTAAATCCAAAGGAACGATAAACATCCCATTATTTTGTACAAATCTAAAATTATGGGGCTACAATAGCGAGGATATTTAATTGAACTTAGCCGCTAAGCTCTCCCTAGCATGACTTAAATATTTCAATTATTCCTATAGTGTAATACTGAACATCGAGATTGTTATGACTTATACGTTCAATCGTCCCGCTTTTCCCGCGACTCGCATGCGCCGTATCCGTAAAAATGACCAACTTCGTGCCATGGTCAGTGAAACACAACTCACAGCTAATCATTTGATTTATCCAGTATTTGTATTACCGGGACAACAACAAACTCAAGATATTCCAAGCATGCCAAATGTGCAGCGTCTATCTGCTGATTTATTACTCAAAAAAGCAGAAGGCTTGCTCGAACTCGGTGTTTCAAAGCTTGCTTTATTTCCAGTAACGCCACAAGAAGACAAAAGTTTAACGGCAGAAGCTGCATGGCATGAAGATGGTTTGGTTCAAGCCACTTGCCGATTACTGAAAAAAGAATTACCAGAAATGGTATTGATTACCGATGGCGCACTTGATCCTTATACCACTCATGGTCAAGACGGTATTATTGATGAAACTGGCTATGTTTTAAATGACGAAACGGTAGAATGCCTAGTCAAACAAGCCTTAAGCCATGCGCAAGCAGGTGCTGATGTTGTTGCTCCAAGTGACATGATGGATGGACGCATTGGTGCGATTCGCCAAGCACTTGAACAAAATGGTTTTATCTATACCAATATCATGGCGTATTCAGCAAAATATGCTTCAAGCTTCTATGGTCCTTTCCGTGATGCAGTGGGTTCAGCAAGTAATTTAAAAGGTGCAAATAAATATAATTATCAAATGGATGTCGGCAATCGTGCCGAGGCATTGCATGAAATTGCACTTGATATTCAGGAAGGTGCAGATATGGTGATTGTAAAACCGGGTATGCCTTATCTGGATGTCGTTCGTGAAGTGAAAGATACTTTTGGTGTACCCACTTTTGTCTACCAAGTCAGCGGTGAATACGCCATGCTTGCAGCGGCGATTCAAAATGGCTGGTTATCTGAAAGCGTGATTTTAGAGTCATTGATGTGCTGTCGTCGTGCGGGTGCAGATGGTATTTGGACATATTTTGCCGAAGATGCTGCACGTAAACTCAAAGAGATGAGATAATATCTAATTGATTTTAATATGATAATATATACAACAGAGTCTTGCTGAGTTCTCATCTTATTTTCAGGATAAGCCTGCGGCTCGCCCTACTTTTGTTTCGACAAAAGTAGGCAAAACCATTGTCATCCGCAAAACCTGTTCATTTCTTGCATTTATTTAATTTTATTGCAAAAACATTATCTTGTTTATACCACGCAGGTTGCGGATGACGTCTCCGAGTATCAAATTTCAGGATTAGTTTTCTTGAACTTGGGCTAAAGTATGCATATTGCCATTATTGGTGCGGGTATTAGCGGCTTAATGTCAGCGTTAGAACTTGCTGAACAAGGCTGCTCTGTTGATATTTTTGATCAACAACAAGCAGGTCAAGCTGCCTCATGGGCAGGCGGTGGAATTCTTTCCCCGATGTATCCGTGGCGTTATGCACCAGAAGTTAATCAACTTGCTCAATACGGTAAATCGCTGTATCAAATGTGGAATGAAAAACTTCTGCCTATCACGGGGATTGATTTTCAAATCCACAATACAGGCATGCTGATTTTCGATCAGGAAGACTTTGATGTAGGACTGAATTATGCCAATCAATATCAAGAACCCATGCAACAGTGCGATTTGTTAGAACGCAAACAACTTGAACAAATTAATCCGCATATTTCAGAAAAATTTCAACAAGCCATCCATTTTCCGCAACTGTCTAATGTACGTAATCCTCGTTTATTACAATCTCTCATCAGCTATCTTAAACAGCATCCTTTAGTTCGTTTTTTTGAGCACTGCTCGATTGATCAACTGATTGTTAAAAATAAAATGGTACACGGAATACGAACTTCAAACGGTGAAATTTTTCATGCTGATCATGTTGTTCTGACCTCGGGCGCATGGAGCCAATATTGGGAAGAACACATACATCGACAAATTCCTGTGCATCCCATACAGGGGCAAATGCTGCTGTTCAAAACACCTGAAAACTGGTTGCCTACTATGTGTATGAACCGTGTGATGTATCTCATTCCACGTCAAGATGGTCATATTGTCTGTGGTTCCAGTATGGCTGACTCTGGTTTTAGTACGGCTGTGGATGAGCAAACACAGCAAGATATTTTAAGCGCATGTTTAGATATGGTCCCTGAGTTAAAACAATTCCCCATCGTAAGCCGTTGGGCAGGTTTACGTCCTAGTTCACCTCAAGGAATTCCTTATATTGGTGAAATGCCTGATATAGCCAACTTATGGGCGAATTTTGGGCATTTCCGTAATGGTCTATGTATGGGTGCTGGTTCAGCGCAATTGTTACGCCAACTCATTTTAAAACAAGTGCCTATTGTTGACCCAAGTCCCTATTCACCAAGTCGTTTGAAGAAAAAAAATTTAGTGATCCAATAAAATTTCGGTTAAGGCTTGCTCTAAATTGGGGTACTGAAATTTAAAACCATGAGTGAATAATGCCTGAGGCGTTACATATTGACCATTTAAAATCAATTGTGATTGTTCGCCTAAGGCTAATTCAAACACGCACTTAGGCATCGTCATAAAAGGTTTACGTTTCAAAACTCGTGCAGCAATATTAGCAAAAGCTTGTTGATTCACTTGCTCTGGTGCTACTAGATTATAAACTTTTTGATGTCTATCTAATTGAAGTAAAAAAATAATTGCTCTTAAAACATCTTGAATATGAATCCAAACAACAGGCTGTTTGCCTGACCCAATCTTAGCAATCATATTCAATCGAATCGGCAATAACATTTGCGGCAAGATTCCACCATCACCGAAAACAACCCCTAAACGGATAATCTTAGTATTTTGTTGAGTAAATTTAAGTGCTGTTTGTTCCCAAGCCTGACAAAGCTCAGACATAAAAATTGCTTGCGACGGTGTATTTTCATCACAGATTGCCGTCCACTTTTCTTGAGGATCAATCCCGTAATAACCAATTGCCGAACCAGAAATAATACATTGGGGGAAGATGCTTTTTTGCTGTAACCAATGATAAAGTTTCTCCGTCATGGCCACTCGGCTTTGTATCAGTTGTTTCTTTCTTTGATCAGTCCAACGTTTTTGACCTATATTTTCACCAGCCAGATTAATCACATAATCAATTTCAATGACTTTAATTTCATCTAAATCATTCACCCATGTTAAATGTGGATCATAAGAAGCTTTATTTTTTTGTCGTGTCAGTGCAATCACTTGAAAATTATTTTTCAATAGAAAAGGTAAAAGATGAGAACCAATAAACCCACTTGCACCTGTCACCAATACCATCATTCTTTTCATGGACTGATCTATCAAAAATGAATCGTATTAAAAGTTTTAGCAGAATACAGGTGAATTACAAGTGAACTTTATTACCCGTTAAACATCTTATTTGCCATTCGTTGTGCTTGTGCGCCATAAAACCAATACGTAATTAAAAATAACGGTGCTGCGATCATCAACCAAATTGCAACAACAATAATTAAAAACATAGGTTGCTTGAAATATAAAATAAAATTTTGCCAAATTTCTGGATCTTTACGTGCAAAAATAAACAATCCTAAAAGTAAGCCACATGCATTGTAACCCCAAAAAATTAGGCTAAATCCAAGGCTTAATCGTTTCTTTTCCGAGAGGGTTGGTGCGCGATGTTGTTTTTTTAGAAATTTGAATAAAACAAAAATCATTGCAATTAAATAAGGGATAGCTGTAAGCACTCCTCCAATGCTATTAGGTAAAATTGCAGCGATGACTCCAGCGATTAGGCTAGAAATCAAGCACACAATAAAAAACCAAAGGTAATACAAACGCAATGAAATCATGTAAATAAACCAAATCTAATCTACTTCAAAAATAATTATAAATTTTTTTCACTTTTTTTTCATTTTTATGTCAACCAATCCACACCAAGCAGCGTTATATAGGGTACAAGGTCGCAGCAACCGAATGTTCATTGCACGGCATCCGCAATATTTTTCGGTGACCTTTCATTATGACTCTCCATCTTTAACAATGGCTTTGTTAGCAGCCAAAGCCGTTGAAAAAGATTTTGACCGACGATTTATCATCACTCGAATCGTCGGTTTTTATTTGCCTATCATTTTAGTTTGACCGCATCTAAGCAAAATTTTTCGTCATGAATTCACTTTCTTGAAATAAAGAAACTGTCAAAGATTACCAAGTCCACATTTTCTAAAATTTAATTAAAAATGCACATAATTTTTTGAGTAAATTCCTTCAAATCATAGAACCATTTTTTTAAGCTTAAGTTATTCCGAGATCATATACAAAATACGATTTTGCTATTGGCTCAAGGTCTGACTACTTTAAATGTGCATGATCACATGCAATATTCTACTTTTATATAAATTAAGTAGTTGATCTTGATTTAATCAAAGAATTTTTAACTAAAGCAGCTCGCTTACATAAATCTTTATGAATCATCGGCTCGATCTATTTAGAATAATTTATAAACAAAAAGGATAGAGATACCGCGATGAATACGATTACTTATTTTGAAATTCAGTCATCAAATCCGCAACGTGATGCCCATTTTTACCAATCTTTATTCGGCTGGCACTTTGAGAAAGTAGAAGGTTTAGCTATTGAATACTATCGTATCGAAACTGAAGGTATTCACGGCGGTTTACTACAACGCCCTGTTGCAACACTGCCGACTGGATGCGGAACAAATGCGTTTACTTGTACTATTGAAGTTAAAAACTTTGATGAAACTGCTAGTAAAATTTTAAGTTTGGCAGGCAAAGTCGCTATGGAAAAATTTGCTATCCCAAACCGTTGTTGGCAAGGTTACTTTCTTGATTTAGATAATAATGTCTTCGGTATATGTGAAATTGATGAGAATGCAAAGTGACAATGCTATACTAAAATTTCATAAAATTAAGCAAGTTAAGCACTATAAAAATGAAATGTCCAAACTGTCAGGTTGACGTTGTAAATGAAAATATCAATATCCAAACGGATATGGGGAAATGCCAAGTTTGCAATCATATTTTTCGTGTTTCTGAAAATTTTGATACGCCATCATATGGGTTTGATATCAATCAACCCCCAAGCGGTACTTGGTATAAAAATAATATGCAAGAAATCAAACTAGGCGCAACCCTGAGAAGCCCGATTGCTTTCTTTCTAGTACCTTTTATGTTGATTTGGTCTGGTGGTTCCCTAGGCGGAATCTATGGAACTCAAATCGCAAAACAGCAATTTAGCCTCTTACAAAGTCTATTTGGTATCCCATTTCTGATTGGAACCATTATTTTTGGTTCGCTTACACTTATGATGCTATTTGGTAAAATTGAGCTCACCATTAATCAACAAGGCGGACGTGTATTTACGGGAATTGGTAGAATAGGAAAATCAAAATATTTTAATTGGAATGACGTTAGTCGAATTAGAGAAAACCGTTCAACTAACTCATCCAATAAACAACAAGCCCAAATTGTCATTGAGGCAAATCAACCTATCACATTTGGTCTTGGACTCGCTCCAGAAAGACACCACTACTTATTTCATGCATTGAAAAAAATACAATCACAATATAAACCTGAAAGAAGGAAAATCTAAACGACTCCGTCGATAAGCAAAATAAACTTCAGATGAACTCAAACCAAAGCTTACTCACCTTTAAACTGTGGTAGACGTCTCTCAAGCATCGCACGTACGCCTTCTTGAGCATCTTGCGATGCAAACAATGGCTTGAGGTAACTGTCCATATTCTGAAATGCAAAAACCTCTCCCTGAGTGACTGCATCAGTTGCTGAAGCCAACAATGCTTGTAATGCAAGTGGCGCAGCAATACAAATTTCTTGGGCAATCTCGATAGCCCGATTAAGTTGGTTGCCCTTAGCAACAATTTCAGAAAGCAAATTCAGCTCATTGGCTTTCTGAGTATCAAAAGTTTTTCCTGTCAATAAATAAGGCATGGCTTTTTGCCAACCTGCAGCCTGCACAAAACGCACTGTTGCTCCACCAAAAGGCATAATTCCGCGTAATACTTCAAGCTGACCAAAAATCGTGTCTTCGCTAGCGACAACAACATCTGCATTCAACATCAACTCTACCCCAGCGGTGTAACAAATCCCTTGCACTGCAACAACGACAGGCTTGGTTCGATGACGTCCTCCAACACCCCAAGGGTTAATTTGTCCTTCTTCAAAACTAAAAATCCCTTGTGGAATTTTGGGCTGTAATTCAACAAGATCTAAGCCCGCAGTGAAATGATCACCATGTGCAAAAATCACAGCACAACGTAGTTTAGGATTATTTTCATATTCAGTTAAAGCTAAAGATAAATCTTCAATCATATGACTATCAAAAGCATTGCGTTTTGCCACTCGGTCTAAACCAATTAACATAATATGATCCATGATTTCACGGCTTACTTTTCCTAAACTCATTCTTTTATTTCCTGTTTTTTAGTAAATAATGTTGGTAACAAACTAGTTGATCATTTCCGAATGATCAAGACATATCTTGTCTATGTTATTCAACTATACAAGGCTCTACTTTTTGGCTGAATACGTGCTACCTTATTCAGGTTCATTTTATTTTTAGATTCATTTATGACCGTGCGTTTTTTTCATACGTCTGACTGGCATTTGGGGCAGTTTTTTTATAATCATTCCCGCCACTACGAACATGAACAATTTCTGGCATGGTTACTTGAGCAAATCAAAGTAAAACAACCGCATGCCTTATTGATTGCGGGCGATATTTTTGATGTGATTAACCCCAGCTCACAGGCACAAAAACAACTCTATCAATTCCTTGCGGATGCCCATGAAGTTGCCCCGCAGATGCAAACCTTGATGATTGCAGGCAATCACGACTCGGGTTATCGGATTGAACAGGTTGAGCCTCTATTAGAAAAATACAATGCCAAAACGGTCGGTGTAATTCGCTGGAATAAAGATAAAAGCCTCGATTTAGAACGTTTAATTTTGCCGATTTATGATCAACAAAAGCAGATTGTCGCGTGGTGTATTGCACTGCCATTTCTACGTTCAGCTGAAATCACAGGTTTTAATGAGCACACTACCAATAGCCAAAATGCGATTGCTTATCTACACCAACAATTAATTGAAGAAGCTAAACGTCGTAAAACTGATGATCAAGCCCTGATTCTAATGTCACATGCACATATGCAAGGTGGGGAAACGTCTGATTCAGAACGACCGATTATTATTGGCAATGAAGAAGCACTGTCTACGGCGCTGTTCGACGACAGCATTGATTATGTGGCGCTGGGTCATTTGCATAAACCACAAAAGGTACAGCATCCACATATTCGTTATAGTGGTTCACCAATTCCCTTGTCATTTAGCGAAATCAACTATAAACATCAAGTGGTTGAAGTCAGCATTGATCCTAAAAAAAATGAAGACGCGTTTAGCTTTGAAGCGTTGCCAATACCCCGAAGTATTCAACTGCATAAAATTAAAGATGAACTCAGTGTGGTCATGCAACGTCTGCGCAATCTACCTAATGAACCGATCGAAAATCTGGAGCATCGTGAATATGTCGATATCGAATATCACACTACGACGCCACCACAGCCTAATCTACGACAACAATTTGAAGATGCCTTGCCCAAAGATCGTTATCGACTGGTGCGTATTTCCAGACAATATCTCTCCAATGAAAGCAATGCCGAGCGCAAGCAAAGTATTAGTTTAGAACCACCGACACCCGAAAAACTATTTCAGCAAATTTGGGAGAAAAAAGGCTATCACGCCGATGATGAAGTCACTCAAGACTTTATGAGTTTGGTCGCAGAAGCAAAAAGGCAACTTGAAGATGATCAGACTGTTTAAGGACCTGCCATGAAAATTTTATCAATTCGACTGAAAAATTTGGCATCTCTGGCAGATGAGCATTTTATTGATTTTGAAACTGAGCCTTTGGCCAGTGCGGGACTGATCGCCATTGTCGGAAAAACCGGCGCAGGTAAATCTACGATTTTAGATGCCATGTGTCTGGCCTTATTTAATAAAATTCCCCGCCTCAAAGAAAGTGACGGCAAACTGTTAGATGTCGATGGTTCTGAACTGCTCACCAACTCCCCTTTAACGGTTCTACGTCGCGGCACAGGACATGGTTTTGCCGAACTGTGTTTTGTAGCGCAAGACCAAAAACATTATCTCGCACGTTGGGAAATTAAACGTGCCCGTGAAAATGCCAGTGGCAAACTACAAAGTGTACAACGTTCACTCAAATGTCTGACCGATGGCGTGGTGATTGCAGATAAAACCAAAGCGGTTGAAGCGCATATTCAACAAATTACCCAACTGAGTTTTGAGCAATTTACTCGTGCGGTACTGTTGGCGCAGTCCGAAGTGACCGCATTTTTAAAGGCACGCGATAATGAACGTGGAGAATTACTCGAATATCTGACCAACTCCAGTATTTTTGCCAAAATTGGACAACTTGCTTTTGAAAAGACCCGTGAAATCAGTAACCAGCGCAAGCAACTCGAAAATGTGCTCGGTCATATTGAAATTCGTTCAGATGAAGAAATTGCCGAATTACAGGCCCAATTCCAGCAGGTACAGCAACAGGTTCAGCAGTTGGAAGCCGACAAAGTTCAGCTCAATCAACAGCAACAATGGTTTGAGCAGCGACAGAAACTTCAAACTGAAATCACACTGAAACAACAACAGCATGACATTCAAATTCAAGCACATCAGGCTTTAGCAGCAGATCGCAGTCGGCTCAGCCAACTCGAAACCTTCTCAGGCATTCGTCCTGTTGTGTTCCAACAGCAACAACTGGAAAAAGCACTGCAACAGCTTGAACCGCAGATTCAACACAAGCAGCAGCGATTTACAGCTGTAAGCACCCAATTTGAGCAAGAAAAAGCAGCTTATACGCAGGCTGAAACGGCCTTACAGCAATTTCAAAGCTTTGAACAAAACCATCAGCATGAACTCACTCAAGTGCGTAAATATGTACAGGAACGTGAATATATTGCTGATGAATATAAGAAAACCAAAGCCCGCTTAAACCAAAATGAAGCGCAACAACAACCATTACTGGAGCAGCAACAGCAGTTTGAACAAAGTCGCCACAGCCTATCTATACAACAACAAAGTTGCTCTGAACAGCTGCAACAGAGTGCACAATTCTCCGCTTTAGATAAAGGCTTGAATGCACATCTACAGCAACTCAAGCAATTTATTCAGCAATACCAAAAAGTCGAACAGAATTTAGGTTCGATTCAACAGGCTCAGTCCAAGCTTGAACAAGATCAGATCGTGTTGAATGAGCTCATTCAAAAATTTGGCACACCACAACAGATTGAAAACCAAATTGAGCAGAAACAAAAACTCAGAGAGCAACAACAGGCTCGACTGAATCAACTGGATATTATTCAACAAAAATTGCTGCATTATTTTGAACTTAAAAAAGAACGTGATGAACTAAGTCATCAGCTCAGTAGCACACAACTACAACACCAGCAGCTTGAACAACAACTACAAACCAGCCAAGGTGAATTCCAGTCTGCCAAAACTGAACGGGAAAAATTGCAGCAAATGTTGCAACAACAGCGCTTATTACATGCTGAAAATATTGAACATCTGCGAGCTGAACTCAAACACGGCGAAGCATGTCTGGTCTGTGGCAGCACCGAACACCCCTACCGTGATGATGCCAGTCAGCTCTCCAAAGCCTTGTATGAACTTCAACAACAGCAAGAGCAACAGGCCATTCAACAAGAGCAACACTGCTTTCAACTTTGGCAAAACACACAGCAGCAATTTACCCAGATTCGTACCGAACTGACTCAATTGCAATCTGCCATGCAACAAGCGGATGATAAATTCAAACTGCAACATCAGGAGTTAGTCAAACATGCAGCACAGTTCGACGTCCCCTTAGATTTAACTCAGCCACATGTGGAAATGGCTAAAGCTCAACAGCAATGCATCAATTCGACAACCCAGTTCAAACAGCAGATCGAACTTGAGTTACAGCAATTGCATCAGGCCAATAAAGACCACTATCACCTGAACCAAACCATTCAAAATATCCGCTATCAACTGGAAAGCGTACAACAGTCACAGCAACAGATTCAGCATATTATAGATTGCCTGAGTAGCGATGAAAAAAACCTATGGCAGCAACAAACCTTAGGCTACGCACAACAGCTCGAACAGCGTTTACAACAACGTGCCCAACGCCTTGAACAAGCTGAAACACTCAGCAAACAACAAAACCAACTCGAACAGCAACTAAATTTATTAAAGTCCAATTTAGTTGGTTTACTGACTCAACATACCGAGTTTAACCAACAACTCAAAGACATCGAGATTAAAGGCAAACACAATACCGAGTCAGCACATCAATTGATTGTGGCGATGACAGGTTTAACCGAACTTAAAGCCAATGAATGGTTAAATCAGCATGATCAAAAGCGTCAGCAACTCCAAAATCAATATCAGCAGATCAAGCAAGGTTTTGAACAGGCTCGTCAAAGCTTTGAACAGCAAAAAAATGAACTGCAACAACTCAAATCCCAACAACAACAACAACAATCTACCCTCATCCAATCCAAGACTGAAATTCGAGCATGGTTAGACCAGCATCCTGAATTTGAAGAACATCAATTAGCTGATTTACTTGCTATTCGTGCTGAGCAAGAACAGCACATTCGAACATCGCTACAACATGCAGAACGTTTACTCAATGAGACCGGCTCTGCACTGAAAACGCTACAACAGCAATTACAGACGCATCAGCAACAACAGCCACCAATCGAATACACCCTGTTGCTTGAACACATCCGTCTCAATCATGAGAACTTACAGCAGCAAGCTGAACAACGTGATCAGTTCAAACTGAAACTGGAACTACATCAGCAAAACCTTGCCAAGCAAAAGCAATTTGCAGATCAAATCCAGCAGATTCAGCAGCAGGAACACCGCTGGAATAAAATTTCCAGTTTGATTGGTGATTCTAAAGGTAAGGATTTCCGTGATTTAGCCCAGCAATATAATTTGGATATTCTGCTTGAACATGCCAATCAACAATTAGCAATGCTATCGCAGCGTTATACCTTAAAACGTTTAGAGAACTCCCTCAGTCTTGCCATTATTGACCATGATATGGATGGAGAAACCCGTTCTGTTGCATCACTGTCTGGTGGAGAGTCCTTCCTCACTGCCTTGGCAATTTCCTTGGCAATTGCCAATATGGCCTCTGGTTCCATGAAAATCGAATCACTGTTTATTGATGAAGGTTTTGGGACGCTGGATGCCTCTTCTTTACATATGGTGATGAATGCCCTGGATCAATTACAAAGCCAAGGTCGTAAAGTGGTGTTGATCTCACATATTCAGGAAATGCATGAACGGATTCCTGTACAGATTCAGGTACAGCCAATTGGCTCAGGTTCGAGTCGGATTGAGGTGGTCGGATAAATATAATCATGCTTATGGAAATAAAAAATGGAACAAAATGATCTCTTTCAACTTATACCAATATTCAAACGTATTTCCGATCAGAAACTTGCGGAATACGTTTGTATATATAACTTAGACACAAAACAATATGCTGTTCTATGCACTAATTTTTATAATTCTACTTCTTCAAATGATGATCATACTTATTTTAAAAAACTAACCATTGAGTTATTACTTGAGGAGTCGCCTCTATCTCGTTGTAAATGGTTTTCTTCAATTCAAAAAGCGATTGAGCAACATGATTTAGATTTCAGCTAATTATTCTAATCAAATAACAAAAATCAGTTTCACTTCACATATTCATAAATATACTAACCGATTCAGCTAAAAGTTATTATTTCCCCTCATAAACTCAACCAATAGCATTAGCACTGAATTACTTTAATTATTATTTTTAAAAACGACATCTCATGTCGTATTTACTTATAAAGATATTGTTATTTCTCATAATTTTGACTATTTTATAAAAAAACATCAATTCAATATGAGAATTTTTATGGCTGCAATTAAGCTGAGTGATGAGGAAGCTAGTCATTTTTTTACTGAACAAGTTGGTAAAAATCATCCTTTCACGATTCTTCATCCAGAAATATTAAAAGAACAAATTTATCAAGCTGCCCTATATTCCAAGCAAAACCAAGGTACTCATATCCCTGTGATTGTACGTTTTCGGATTGAATTTTCTTATTTTCAGCCTCGCTTAAAACGATATTTCAATATTCATTTATATATACGAGCTACGATAGATTATTATTGGAATAAAAAAAATAAAGGAGATGAAATCAGCCGGACTTATTTTACAACTGATTTTTATCTAAGAACCTATGACTTTTTTGATGTCCAAACTGAAAAAAAATATCATTTCTGTCTTAAAAAGCCATTTGAAGTTCCAAATTTTTCCGCTACACCTACAATTTATCGCCAAGTGGATTCTTTGATTTATTTTTTAAAATATCGATTACCAGACATTAATGAAAACTTGATTCATTTTATTGACAGTGAAAAATTCAAAACTACACTATTTCTTGATTTTGAACGTCCAATCAACCAACAAATTAATGCCTTGTAAGAACAAGGCATTATTGAAAGTAAATTATTCTTTGTCCGCAGGAAAAGCTTTAGGAGGCGGTGCATATTTAGATGAATCTTTTATTTCATCTTTTGAATCGGGAGATTCAAGTTGATAAATTGCTGTTCCAATAATACCTGTATTCTGAATTGAACCATGATCTGAATTTGTAGCATAAGCATCTTCTGGTGAACTGAATGTAAAAGAAGCAACCGCAGAATCACTCTTACGAAAACCTTCTATTTGAAGTGTACTATGTGGATGTAATACATAGCCAGAATTATTGCGTGAAGCAATACTTCCATTTAGTACATCCATACCATCTACACTTGCAACCACTTCGTAAGTGTTGTCGGTATGATTTTCATATTTTAATTGATAGCTCTGGCCATTTTTACCTGAAAGATAATAATTTTGACCATCTCTATATAAGGGGAGCTCTTGATTATTATCATTAACAACAGAAAAACTAATTTTCCCAGCTGCTAAAGAAATACTATTCACCATTTTGCCTTGATATTGTTTGTTGGCATAACGAATTTCTGATTCAGCAATCGGCTGTTCAGATAAACGCGCCAAATTCACCTCAGTCACATGTGAAGTGACTTCATCTCCCCATTTTGTACCTAGTTTTTCATCTGCTGTAACTTGGACATTCTGCTCTGTAATTACATCTTCTTTTTTACTGCAAGCAGCTAAAAATAAACATAAAATAAATGAGATTAAGAAATAGATTTTTTTCATTTTAAATTAACCCTAAATTGAGTTCTTATCATTATGAGCAAATAATTTTTAATCGCTTAAGATGAGCATCATATAAGTGATCAACGAATTATTCTAAATTAAGCCATTTTTTTCAACAGCGTATAAATTTTATATAATTGTAATTACTTCTCTATTCTATGAACTAAAGAAGTAATTAACTCATTATGGAATATTTGAATAATCCCGTGCACCAAACAATGCTGTTCCTACTCTGACCATAGTTGAACCTGCTGCAATCGCAGCTTCAAGATCGGCAGACATGCCCATACTTAATGTATCCCAGTCTTGCGGCTGTGCATGCTGAGACTTAACTTCATCAAATAAGGCTTTGGCATCGATAAACGCAGCATAATTTTCAGGTGCTGGAATCACCATCAATCCACGTAAACGGATATTTGGAAGCTGACTGATTTGATGAACCAATTCTAAAACCTCATTTGGTTGGCAACCATCTTTAGAATTTTGACCATCAATATTTATCTGAATACAGATATTTAACGGTTTTTGATTTTCCAAACGTTGATTGGATAACCGTTCTGCAATAATCAAACGATCGACTCCATGTACCCAATCAAATGTTTCTGCTAAATGCTTGGTTTTATTGCGTTGTACATGACCAATAAAATGCCATTCAATATCTAAATCTTGTAATTCATCAATTTTAGTCAAGGCTTCTTGCAAATAATTTTCACCAAAACAACGCTGACCAACAGCATACATTTCTCGTAAGGTTTGGCTCGGATGAGTCTTTGAAACAGCCAACAATTGCACAGTTGAAGGATCACGTTTCACCAGCTGGCAGGCTTGCTCTATTTGATTTAAAACAGATTGACGGAATTGCTCAGATTTATTCATTGACACAGTTCTCACTTACAAAATCTTTTTTTCTCTCACATTCTATAATATGTTGGTAACACAGAGTGAAAGCCGTATATTATTCTATAAAAGAATGAGGCATTTTGATTGTTTCGGGGAAATCATGGATATTACAGAATTACTAGCATTTGCAGTTAAAAACGGTGCTTCAGACTTACATCTTTCATCAGGTATGCCACCAATGATTCGTGTAGATGGTGAAGTCCGTCGTATTAATTTACCAGCACTAGAACATAAAGATGTACACCGCTTAGTGTATGACATCATGAATGATAAACAACGTCGTGATTATGAAGAAGATCTAGAAACTGACTTTTCATTTGAAGTGCCTAATATTGCACGTTTCCGTGTGAACGCATTCAACCAAAACCGTGGCGCTGGCGCAGTATTCCGTACCATTCCATCTAAAGTTTTAACCATGGAAGACCTTGGTTTAGGTTCAATTTTTAAAGAAATTTGTGATTATCCACGTGGTATCGTTTTGGTTACAGGACCTACGGGTTCTGGTAAATCAACGACGCTCGCTGCGATGATTGATTATATTAATGAAAACCGTTATGACCATATTTTAACAGTTGAAGATCCTATTGAATTTGTACACCAATCTAAAAAATGTTTGATTAACCAACGTGAAGTGCATCGTGATACTCATGGCTTTAACCAAGCACTTCGTTCTGCACTTCGTGAAGACCCTGACATTATTCTTGTCGGTGAGATGCGTGACTTAGAAACCATTCGACTTGCGTTAACGGCGGCTGAAACAGGTCACTTGGTTTTTGGTACACTGCATACTACCTCTGCAGCTAAAACGATTGACCGTGTCATCGACGTATTCCCTGCCGAAGAAAAAGATATGGTTCGTGCCATGCTTTCTGAATCACTACAAGCCGTTATTTCTCAAACATTATTGAAGAAAAATGGTGGTGGCCGTGTTGCAGCGCATGAAATCATGATTGGAATTCCAGCCATTCGTAACCTTGTACGCGAAAATAAAGTGGCTCAGATGTATTCTGCGATCCAAACAGGTGCAAACTACGGCATGACTACACTTGATCAAAGTCTTAAGACTTTGGTTTCAAAAGGTGTTATTAGTACTCAAGTTGCCCGTACTGCAGCAAAACAACCTGAGTCATTCCTATAATAATAAACGGATTAGAGAAATATCATGGACTTTAATGATTTACTCAATTTAATGATTCAACAAAGTGCATCTGATTTATTTGTCACTGCAGATGTTGAACCCTCAATGAAGATCAACGGTCAAATTGTGCCTGTTTCAAAGTCTAAACTCTCAGGTGAAGTCGTTGGTCAGTTACTTCATTCAATTATGTCAGATAAGCAGCGTAAAGAATTCGCTGAAACAAGAGAGTGTAATTTTGCGATCGTCAATCGTGAGAAAACAGCTCGTTTCCGTGTAAGTGCATTTCAACAACGTGATATGCCTGGAATGGTTTTACGTCGTATTGAAACTGTTATTCCAACCATGGATGAACTCAAGCTCCCTAGCGTGCTGAAAGAACTCGCCATGACCAAACGCGGTATTATTATCTTTGTAGGCGCAACAGGTACAGGTAAATCAACCTCATTAGCTTCGATGATTGGTTACCGTAACCAAAATTCAAAGGGTCATATTATTACCATTGAAGACCCAATTGAATTTGTACATCAACATGCGGGTTGTATTGTCACTCAACGTGAAGTCGGGATTGATACAGATTCATTTGAAGTCGCATTAAAAAATACGCTTCGCCAAGCACCTGATGTGATCTTAATTGGTGAGATTCGTTCTCGAGAAACCATGGACTATGCGATTGCTTTTGCTGAAACAGGTCACTTAGTGCTCGCAACACTACACGCAAACAACGCGAACCAAGCACTTGATCGTATTGTCCACTTCTTTGAATCAGATCGCCATCCTCAATTGCATATGGATTTATCACTTAATCTGAAAGCGATGGTTGCTCAACAGTTGATCCCAACGCCAGATGGTAATTCACGTCGTGCAGCAATTGAGATTCTGATTAATACACCACTTTTGGCAGACTACATACGCAAAGGTGAAGTACACGAAATCAAAGATCTCATGAAGCGTTCTCGTGAGTTGGGTATGCAGACTTTTGACCAAGCATTATTTGATTTATACAAAGCAGGTGAAATTACGTATAAAGATGCACTGAAGCATGCTGACTCCCCAAATGATCTGCGCTTAACAATTAAACTTTCTGAGGAAGGCTCTAACCAACTATTAAATGCTAGTAGAAATATTACCTTTGATGGTCAATAATTCAAATTAAACCATTAAAAAAGGAAGGTTTTTATGACCTTCCTTTTATTTGTTTAATTTTAGTAAAGTACTAAGCTTTAACTAAATCAAACTCATTTTTTACGATAAGCATCTTGGCATTCAGAATCACTACAATAACCGTATAAGTTTAATGAATGACCAGTTAAGGCAAAATTATGCTGATCTGCAACAGCATGTTGTTCTTTCTCAATAATATCATTCGTAAATTCAACAACTTTGTTGCAATTTAAGCAAACAAGGTGATCATGATGATCTTCTTGCATGATTTCAAAAACTGAATGATTATTTTCAAAATGATGACGTTGGATAATGCCAGCCGCTTCAAATTGTGTTAACACTCGGTAAACGGTTGCTAAACCAACATCTTCACCTTGTTCAAGCAAAGTTTTATAAATATCTTCAGCACTTAAATGATGTTGTTTTGAATTTTCTAACAATTCCAAAATCTTAATACGAGGAAGGGTGACTTTAAGTCCAGCTTTGCGTAAGTCTTGATTGGAAATAGGCATTTAAAAAGGTCTCTCAACAAATCTTAAGTTGGAATAGGCAATAGAGTTTAGATGCAGTATGATCTATCCTTGAACCAAATGCATCATCATTTATCAGGATAGTGTAGCAAAATGCAAAAAATCATGCTGGCGTTATTCGTCACTTCAGTACTTAGCGGTTGTTCAGTCTTTGGTGTTTATAAAGTCGATATTCCACAGGGAACACCATTAACTAGAGCACAAGCATCACAAGTACAAGTCGGCATGAGCTTTCAGCAAGTCCGTTTCTTACTGGGTAGTCCAACTGTTACAGATCCATTAAATCCATTACGTTGGGACTATATCTACAACTACACCCCAGGTACTTATGCTAAAAAAGCAAAAATACCAGCAGTGCGTGGTCAACACTTAAAAGTTTATTTCGATGCGAATGGCAATGTAGAACGTTTAGAAGGTTTAGATACGATTCCCGAATCACAACCTGGTTTACCAGCATCAAAAGAAGCAATTTTGACTGCGCCACCACTATAAATAGTTTCCAAAAAAAAGAAACCCCTCACCGAATCATTCGTGAGGGGTTTTATTTATGAACTTGATGGTCTAAAACGATTACCCTTAATAAAACGTCCAACGGGGTTCTTTGCGGCACGCTTGCGCCGAATATCTTTAGGATTAATCGTCAATGGACGATAAATCTCTACTCGATCACCCACTTGCAAAACAGTATCTACCTCAATCTTGCTACCAAATACACCAAGATTTAAAACCTCTGGCAAGCTTACCTGCTCAGCTAAGCCACTGGCATCAATCGCGTGTTGCGCCGTCATACCTTCATGAAAACGAACTGCGAGATGAAATTGCTGCTCAGGTGATGCATAAGCCACCCAAACCTGTTGAACCTGCTCCATTACAGCACTTGCCCAATCACCGCAATCATTGCCACCACAATTGAAAGTGGTAACACGATACGGATGGCAATACGCCAGAGGTTATAAAACAGCTCATTGCTAAAGCCCATCGCTTTGCGCAAATGGCTAATCTTCATAATCCAGCCAGCAAACAATGCATAAACTAGGCAAATCACTAGTCCCCATAACATTAACAAGGTATTAAAAATTTGCTCGACTTGTGGCACAGCCCAAATAGCAATTGCCGCTAGTAAAATGAGCCATTGCATCACAATCGCAAGTTGACGCTGCGCCAATTGCTCTTTGGCAAATTGAATTAATAAGGCAGCAGACATTGTTGCCGCAAAAACCCACGCTAATGCTGGAAGTTGCGCTTGGGTAGAGAAGAAACCAAATGCAATGACAGCAATAAGCTGCGCGACCCAGATCGGAAAGACTGAACTTGTGACCGCTTGTTGTTTCTTCACTGCCGCTAAACTACTTTGCCAATACAATCCTAGACCTAGACCACTTGCGACTAAAGCAAGCACTGTAGCATTGCCCCACTCTTTAAACTCAATACCTGTCCAGTGCCAAGTAGTTAACTGAGTTCCCATCACATTTGCACCAATGAAAGCAGCAATGACTCCAATTGTTGTAAGTCCAATTAAAAATTGGCGTGGTATAAAAGATAAACCAAGCGCTATAACGGCAAAAACAGCGAAAAGGATTTGAACAGGAAGATTTAATGCAAGCTGCTCAGTCACAATGTGAGCAGATGTATTTATCATACTTCCTGCAAAGAAAGGAACAAAAACAACTGCGAACCAACCTACTAAACGCCATTTCGGGGAAGCATCAGCATCACGCGTTAAAGTAGAAAGTGCTTGTAACGCGGTCATCTGTGAACGTTTCGCTAAGGCAATTTCAAGAAAACCAATCGGTAGTGCTAATAAAAGCATGGTTCCTAGCCACAATAACCAAAAATCAAATTGACGATCAATTTGAATACCCACAGTTGGTGCTAATGTGCTAATCATGACAAAAGATAAGCAAAACGCCATCACTGGTGTAAGCCAGCGTGACAGAGTTGTGTCCTGCATACTGCATTCCTTAAAAAGCTTTGAACTCATTGTGCTTCTTTATGGAGCTTACAATGAAATATTCAATCTATTTTGCCTTTGTCACGTCTGAAAATCAAAACAAAAGATATCGAAAGAAAAAGGCAAATCACCATAAAGATGACTTGCCGCGCCTAGTTATTATTATATTAAGTTGACCTCTTATTTTTCACTCATACTCACCTTATTATTTTTTATAATAAGAGGTCTTATTATTTTTATTATTTCATTAAGCAAAGAATCTTGAGAACCAATTCTTTCCTTTTTTCTTTTCATTTTCTTTAATAATTCCAATCATATTTTCTCTTACTGCACCAACATAATCTGCATCATCATGGCGAATATGATTAATTAACCATTTAGAGAGAGCTTCATGCAATTCTTTATCAATTTCATGACCAAGTTCAAAGCGCTCACGATAAGCTTCTATTTTTTTAATAAATAAGTCATGCACACGCTTGTGAGGTACACGATACTTATAGTTTGCTTCTTCTTGTAAACTTTCTTCAAAGGTAAAATGTGATTGTGTATAGTCAATAATATTATCTAATACACTTTTCATTTTTACACGATCATGGGAATATTTTAAATCAGCGATTTCATTAATATAATCCAGAATACGTCGATGTTGATCATCGATTACCTCTATTCCTGTATTATATTCGGTAGACCATTTCATGCCCATATCGATTCCTAAAACCAATGTGATTTATTGAATAAGGACATAATATCGACTAAGCAATTAAATAAAAACACAGCATTTTTGTCAGATTTTAAATATTTTCAATAAAATAAATTAACCTATTGTTTTATATTTATTTAAATATTTTACCCAATCAAAACACTCAAGTATTTTTTAACCAATTTTGCAACCAAGTTCATAATGGGGTTTAAATATAAAAGTTAAGGAATTTATATTATAAAAAAGGTATATATCATGTATTAATTTTGATTATACCTAATTAATATTGATCTGCTTTGGTCATTCGTTTTAACAGCGGATTGTCTGCTTCTCGAATTAAACGTTCAACACGTGTTAGTGCATATTTAATTGGTTTTCCGTGCTGAAATAAAATCATTTCGCCTGGCTGATATGCAGTCCATGATTCATTATGTGTGAGCGGTTCCGTCGTGATAACAGCAACACGATCTTCAGGTGTGGTTACCTCGCTAAAATCCACTTTGACGTCTAAATCAATTAAATGCGCAGGTTGAAATGGATATTCTCTTACTAACCAATGCAGTTTAGTTGTCGCATAACTAAATAATGCTTGCCCATTGGATAGGCAAAAATTAAACGTGCCATGCTCAGCAATTTCAGGTGAAATTCGTTCCAACAGAGAAAAAACTTTCTCTATACACGGTTCTGTATATCCAAATGCTTCCACCATTTGATCTAATAAATAACAAAAAGCACGCTCGCTGTCTGTATTACCGACAGGTTCAAAGCGACCACTAAGCTGAGGATTAAAATCGTGTAGATCACCGTTATGCGCAAAAATCCAATGTCGCCCCCATAACTCACGTAGAAATGGATGTGAATTTTCTAGCGTAATTTTGCCTTGTGTTGCTTTCCGGATATGTGCAATCACATTACGAGATTTAATAGGATAATTACGAACTAAATCTGCAATTGGTGATTCAACTGCAGATTGATTATCAACAAATAAGCGACATGCTTTGTCTTCAAAAAATGCGATACCAAAGCCATCACAATGATCAGACGTAACCCCAGCTCGTTGAGAAAATCCACGAAAGGAAAAAGTAATATCTGTTGGGGTCGCGCAATTCATTCCTAATAACTGGCACATATCTTCTAACTGTCTAACATCTAAGCCTATTGTGCATGAGGTTTAGATATCTTGTAAATCTCAATATGTGCTCAGTATTAGACTAACAATGATATAACTATCGCTGCACCATTTTATTCATGACAAAAGAGGTAGCGATCTTATTAATTTCTAAGAAAACAAAATAATCTAAACATTTGAAATCTTCATCATAAAATGCTTGTTTAGAGAGCTTAGATTGCATACCTAGATATGTATCAAATAATTTTGGCATCCGTTCATCTTGTGGGAAGCTATATTCTGGTCTCTCAGGTTCGAATGCACGTTTTGAGCGAATATCAATAATTTGATGATCACCCAATTGTTGAATCTGACGATGAGTGTAATAGGCACGCGCTAAATTATCTTCGAGATGAATACTGACACACCCCATAAGGTACTTAGCACGCATTGACCACAACACCTTTGGCACCAAATTTAACCAGAGCATTGATAAAGCTTTTCCAGAACGGAATTGTGGATGTACGCAGGTACGACCTATTTCTAGAATACTTGGTAAATGCGAAAAGTTAGGTACAACATCAAACTCTTTAGCGCTATAGCTTTGCCCAATCTCATGCCCCTGAAATAATTTAAGGCGTGTATAGGCAACAATTTCACCAGTCCATTTCTCACGTAATACAGCATGCTCGCAACCAAAGTCATAGAGATCTTGATCGAGACCATCTTCAAAAGAGATACCAAATTGATGAGAGAATTGATTTGCTCTAAATTTTTGTACTTCTTGTAATTCTTTTAGATTGTCCACCCACCCAAAACGAAATTGATTTTGTGATGGTTTTTGGCGTAAAGGTGAAGTTAATGTCTGACGATAATGATTTAATTTTTCTAGCATAATGAAAGCTCCTTATGTCTAGAGTTACCTTAAATCGATTAAATGACATTGAAATGACTATAACATGAACAGATCATGACGAAAAAAAAGACCTCAATGAGGTCTTTTTAATCTTTAGTGCTTCGCACGATTGGTAATCAGAGTTCCAACCCCATGGTCAGTAAAGATCTCTAATAATGTTGCATGAGGTACACGACCATCTACAATATGTGCACTCACGACACCACTTTTGACCGCGTCTAATGCACAACCGACTTTAGGAATCATGCCACCGTAGATCACACCCGTTTCAATTAAACGATCTACTTCTTGTGTACTCAATCCAGTTAATAAGTTTTTATTTTCGTCTAATACACCTGTAATATTAGTCAAAAGAATCAATTTCTCAGCGCCTAATGCTTCTGCAACTTTTCCAGCGACGAGATCAGCATTGATATTATAAGTATTCCCTTCTTCATCCACACCTAATGGTGCGATCACAGGAATAAAATCCCCTTGGGTAAACATTTCCAGTACATCGGTTTTAACACCAGTCACTTCACCGACCATACCCAAATCAATTTGAGAAATTGAACCATCAGCTTCTTGTTTTTCCATAAGCAGTTTACGGGCACGAAGTAAATTACCATCTTTACCTGTTAAACCAATTGCACGACCACCATGTTGGTTAATCAGATTAACAATCGATTTATTGACACTACCACCCAACACCATTTCTACCACTTCCATCGTGGCTTGATCAGTAACGCGCATCCCATCAATACGATCAGACTCTTGTCCTAAACGTTTTAATAAAGAGTCAACTTGCGGGCCACCACCATGTACAACAATTGGATTTAAGCCCACTGTTTTTAATAACACAATATCACGCGCAAAAGAGCTTTCAAGCTCTGGATCAGTCATTGCATTGCCACCATATTTTACAACCAACGTTTTACCTGCAAAACGTTGAATATACGGCAAAGCTTCAATCAAAATTTTTGCTTTATCAATGCCGATATGCTCATGTGGCATGCGTGTCTCCTTATTAAGCTTGTGCGAGTTCTTGTGCAATTTGCGGATATTGCTCTTGCATCATAGAAACAAATTCTTGGCGGATTTCACTTAATCGGCTTGGATTATCTGCATCAAAACGAACTGTGAAATACTCACCCGTATTAGATGCTCGAATAATGCCAAAACCATCATCAAAATCAAGTCTTACACCATCTATTTTACTTAAACGAGCACCTAAACGATGACTTTGAATTTCAATATCATTTAAAACTTGTTTAGGGTTTATATCATGGGTACTGATATAGGTATCTTCAGTACAATAACGTTCAGGGTAAATTGCTAATAAAGCAGAAAGGTTTGCTTTGTCTGATTGAGTCAGGTATTCCATGACTCTTAGCGCCGCATATAAACCATCGTCATAACCAAAACCACGACCATCATTAAATACATAATGACCCGCATACTCTCCACCAAATACGGCATTACCTTTTGATTGAGATAAATATGCGCGCAAGAAACTACTTCCTGTACGAATCATTTTGGCTTGGCCATGAAGCTTTTGTACCGTCTCAGCCACCATTTGTGAACATTTCACATCAAATACGATTTCTTTTTGAGGATGCTTTTTTAAACAAATTTGTGCGAATAAAGACAATAAGCGGTCTGGACTAATAATATGGGCAAGCTCATCCAGAATAACGACTCGATCACCATCACCATCCAAGGCAATACCAATATCTGCTTTTTCCAAAAGGATAGCCGCTTGCAACTGTTTTAAATGTTCCGCATGTGATGGATCATGTGCATGGTCTGGGAAAGTTCCATTTGCCTCACATCGAATCGCAATAACTTCGCATCCTAACTTCTCTAAGACGAGTTTTGCACAACGACCTGCGGCACCATGTAAACCATCTAATGCAACTCTTAAGGGGCGTTTTAACTGAATATCACTCAATAAGGATTGTTGATATTTTAAACAAAATTCAGGAATAATATGATGCGATAATTCTTGTAGATCACTATTTTTTCCAATTTTTTCTGAGGCAAATTGAGCTGCTAAACCGACCTGTTGAATAATCTCAGGGCTAGGTGGTTCTCCTTGTAAAATCCATTTAATCCCATTATCAGATTTAGGATTATGGCTTGCGGTTACCATAATTCCATTCCCACCAAAATCACGCGCAATATAGTACATCATGGGCGATGAGCAACATCCAATGTTGGTGACTGTTAAACCCTGTGTTTGAAAAATTTGTTGAATAATATTGGCATAAGTCGGACTGGTTAGACGTGCGTCATACCCAATAACAACTTGATATTGTCCTGCATTTTTATATTGTTGTGCTAAAGCATAGCCAATTGAATGAATTACCTGAGGTGTTAGATGATTTAATTTCCCGCGAATATCATAAGCACGAAAAATATTCAGAGGAAATGTATATTTTGTATTCACAGTGAACCCCTATTTTTATAATCATTAGCTGATTCAAAAAAACAGAACTATTAAGAAATTAGTTAACCCTTGTTCAGAAAAATTAAAATAATTTGTCAGCTGCTTTTTAATACAAATCCAAAGAACAATCAATATCAAAAATGCAATGCTTTTAAGCAAAGCATTGCATTTAAATTGATAATGAAAGCAGTATTAGTGTTGACCTGTATGTCCAAAACCACCTGCACCACGTTCAGTCGCAACAAATTCTTGCACTTGTTCAAATTCAGCTTGTACCACAGGAACTAAAACGTATTGAGCCAAACGTTCACCCGGTTCTAATCGGAATGTACTTTGCCCACGATTCCAAACTGAGATCATCAATTCACCTTGATAATCGGAATCAATCAAACCGACTAAGTTTCCTAATACAATACCATGTTTATGACCAAGACCTGAACGCGGTAAAATTAAACCTGCAAAGTTTGGATCTTCGATATAAATTGCTAGACCTGTTTTGACTAAGACCGTTTCACCAGCCGCAATATCAATTGCAGTATCTAAACAGGCACGTAAATCTAAGCCTGCTGAACCCGTTGTGGCATAAGAAGGTAATGCCCATTCTTGACCTAAACGAGCATCTAATACTTTAACTTGAACTTTCATTACAACTTCCTACTTACTATTTCTTAACGTTTCAATAATGCTTTTAAATTCGCGAGATATTGCTGAGCTTGCTCTTTCGGATCAACATTCGGTGCGAGTTTCTTTTTACGACCATGCCACTCTAGATCATCTTGTGGTAATTCGTCTAAGAAACGGCTTGGTGTCATTTGACGCATTTGACCACCGTTTTTACGCTGCTCAGCAAGTGTCAAGGTAAGCCCTTGTCGAGCACGGGTAATACCCACATACATTAAACGGCGTTCTTCTTCGATGGTTTCTGAAGCAATCGAGTTTTTATGTGGTAATAGCTCTTCTTCCAAGCCAATCATATACACATAAGGAAATTCCAATCCTTTTGCAGCATGTAGCGTCAATAAGTTCACTTTATCCGTGTCCTCTTCTTCTTGCTGCTGCTCTAACATATCGAGCAATACCAGTTTACGAATCACACTTTCAATATTCTTTTCATCAACATCATCAGTACGATTAATCAGATTTTGGATACTGGTATAGAGGCTCTCAATATTATCGATTTTGGTTTTTTCTTGAGCAGGTGTTGCTGCTTGCTCACGCACATAATCGATGTAGCCTGCCTCGTTAATCATTTGACGAACTTTAGGTACAGGCTCATCATCATCTAACAATTCACGGGTAAATGTTGCGATAAAGTCAGCAAACTCATGTAATTGAGTCGCAGCTTTCTTAGGCAATACCATCGACAGTCGTTGATCAGAAGAAGCTGTTAATAACGATAAAGTATTTTCTTGTGCAAATAGTCCTAGTTTCTCTAAAGTGACAGGCCCAATTGCACGCTTCGGTGTATTAATAATTCGTAAGAAAGCACTATCATCTTCTGGATTAATAATGAGGCGTAAATAGCTCATCACATCTTTAATCTCAGCACGAGCAAAGAACGATTGCCCACCCGATAATTTATATGGGATTTGCATTTGACGTAGCTGCGTTTCTAATACACGTGCTTGGAAATTACCACGATATAAAATGGCATAGTCTTTCCAATTTTTACCATTCATCAATTTATGCGTGATGAGGTCTTTAACAACACGTTCCGCTTCATCATCATCATTCAAACATGTGATCACACGGATATTTTCACCATGTCCTTTATCACTCCACAATTTTTTATCAAAAATATGTGGATTGTTTTCAATTACGGCATTAGCCGCTTTTAGAATACGACTGGTTGATCGGTAATTTTGCTCAAGTTTAATGACTTTTAAATTATGAAAATCTTCTTTTAATAAAGCCATGTTCTCAGGCTTTGCACCACGCCATGCATAAATAGATTGATCATCATCACCTACGGCGGTGAATTGCCCCATCACACCAACGAGAAGTTTTACAAGTGTATATTGTGCAGTATTGGTATCTTGATATTCATCTACTAGTAAATAGCGAACACGATTTTGCCATTTGTCTCTGACTTCAGCATTCTCTTGCAGCAAACGCGTTGGCATCACAATCAAATCATCAAAATCAACGGCATTATAAGCACGCAGATTACGTTCATAGAGTTGATATAAATGTGCTAACTGTACATCGTCAACTGTTTCACATGTTGAATGAGCTTGCTCTGGTAAAACTAAGTCATTTTTCCAATCAGAAATTTTCTTCATCGCTTTAGCGATGAGTTCTTTACTCTCTGCACCCGACATATTATCGCGCTGCATTAAGTCCATCAGAATTCGTTTGCAGTCGTCTGCATCTAAAATCGAAAAATTAGCTTTAAGAGGTAAGTTTTTTAATTCTAAACGTAATAAATTTAAGCCAAAGGTATGAAAAGTCGAAACTGAGAGCCCTTTTGCTTCTTCACGTGACAATAACTTACCGACACGCTCCTTCATTTCACGTGCGGCTTTATTGGTAAAGGTCATAGCAGTAATACGATGTGCTGGAATACCACATTGCTGTACTAAGAAAGCAACTTTTCGTGTAATAACTGAGGTTTTACCTGAACCCGCACCTGCGAGCACCAACAATGGCCCTTGAACATATTTCATCGCTTCAAGTTGCTTGTCATTGAGTTGACTGGCAGATGACATCTCGTAATACCTCTCACGTTTTCGAGCATGATTATAGACATCTCTGTTTTAGAATCCCAATAGTAAATCTTGGGATATGTATAAATTATGATGCCTTATACAAATAACACGCCATAGTTTGTCGCAAGCTGTTCGACACAATAAAAAAACCACCCGAAGGTGGTTTTTTTTAAATCAGTAATAATTACTGTTTTGCATAAATGCTAATTTCTACACGGCGGTTTTGTTCTTTACCAGCAGCAGTTGCATTTGAAGCGATTGGATTAGAAGAACCTAAACCTTGCGCATCAATACGGCTACCTGAAACACCCTGACCAGCTAAATAATTTTTAACTGACTGAGCGCGTGCTTGAGATAATGGAATATTGATTGAATCATTACCCGTATTATCTGTATAACCTGTTACAAGAATCGCACTCTTGTTATCTTCAGCCAACACTTGTGCAACTTTGTTTAAAGTGCCGTAGAAGTTAGGTTTAATATTTGATTTATTGGTATCAAATGTAATGCTACCCGGCATGATCAATTGAACAGAACCATCTGGATTACGACCTACATCAACACCTGTACCTGCCATTTGCTCACGTAATTTTTTCTCTTTGTTATCGAGATATAAACCACTTGCACCACCAAGAATCGCACCGATTGCAATTGCACGGTTGTTTTGGCTGCTGCTACCGTTGTTAATACCTTTAGAAACACCGTAACCAGCTGCCGCACCAATTAAAGCACCTAGAGCAGATTTGTCGTATGAAACACCACCAATATCGTTACCTTGGCCACTCATTGTTTGGCAACCAGAAAGTACCAATCCAGCCCCTACTAATGTTGAAATTACTAATGCACGCATTGCGTAGCTCCTGTCTATGTATTTTGTTGTCTGAACAAATAATGAATGAGAAAATCAAGCCAGACCATTGATATTTTGTTAATAATAAACAGTTTATTTATATTTTTGTAATATTTTGATGCACTTTTCTTGATCTTATACTCACATTCTCTCCACTGTTTATTGTTTTACATAAAACTATACTTATGAGATATATATCACATTATTAAAAATTAAGTACTAATCTAAGTCTTCTATGGTAAAAATTTTAATTTCCCAGATTTTGTATCTATAAGTACTGGAATATATGAAAATTGTGAACATTTAAAAATATACAGTTGTATTTAAATATCTGTTGTTTATAGTTAAAAGGATCGTTTTATCGAAAATTAGCACTCAAGGTTTGATTTATGTCTACCACAAATAAAAAAGCATCGTTATTAGAAAGGGTAAGTAAAGGACTTACTGTTGGTTCTGTGATCACAGGAAGTACTTTTTTACATGGTCCTCCTGTCCTTGCTCTTGGTTTTACAAAATTATTTAAAAAATCAAAAAAGGTAGATGAAACCAATATTCAGTTAGCGAATAGTTGGATTGGCGTAAATAATCAATTGATTGAAAAAGTCTTACCAAATCTTAAATGGGAAATCAGTATTGATGAAAAGCTCGATCTGAATTTACAAGGTCGTTATATGATGATTTGTAATCATCAAAGTTGGGTTGACACCACGGTAAATCAATATTTTGGTCTCACACGTATGCCACTCACCCGCTTCTTTACCAAGTGGGAACTCATCTTTATTCCTTTTGTCGGGCAAGCCTTTAAGATTTTGGGTTTCCCAATGATGAAACGTCACTCAAAGGAACAAGTGGCTAAAAACCCAGAACTGAAACATCGCGATATGTTAGAAGCACGTAAGGCCTGCGAACAACTTTTAAGTCAGCCTTTTACACTACTCAATTATCTTGAAGGCACTCGCTTTACTGCCGAAAAACAAGCAAAACAGCAATCACCCTATCAAAACTTACTTAAGCCAAAAGCAGGTGGCTTGGCATTGGCTTTAAACATCTTAGGCGATAAGATTGATGCTTTGGTTGATATGACAATTGTCTATCCTGATGGTGCACCAGATTATGGTGATTTCTGGCTAGGTGATGTTTCACGTATTGCTGTGGATTTGCGTAAAATAGAAATTCCAGATTGGGTGCTTGGTGGAAATTATGAAGATGATCCAATCTACCGCGAACGCTTCCAGCAATGGGTCGACCAAATTTGGACAGAGAAAGACCAACTGATTTCACAGATGAAGTCTAAATATTATCAATAGTCTGATTAGGAATTGACTAACCACATGACTCAGCAGGACTCACAACAGAACTCTAAATATAGCCTTGTAAATCCAAACAGTAAGTTTTTCAAACTGTTTCTTGTTTATGACATTTTCATGGTTTTTATTATAGTTTTTAATTTGTTCTGCTTAGGCATGAACTTTTTTCTAATGAGTAATATTGGAGCGTGGTTTTTTAATACGATCCATTTAGCCAGTGTACTTGAGTTCTATCGTAGCTATCTGCACCCTTGGGTGATTACCACCGAAGCATGGTTTATTATTTTTTTAATCACTGAACTTGCCGTGCGATGGGCAATTGCGATTGTGAATAAACACCATGCCCGTTGGTGGTTTTTTCCATTTATTCATTGGTACGAAATCTTAGCGATTATTCCCCATTTACGTTTTCTACGTTTATTCCGCGCAGGTATCATTGCCTATCGTTTACATGAATTAGGTTATAAAGTTGTTCCAGATAATATTCGAATTAAGGCACTTTTTTATTACAGTGTCGTTATGGAAGAATTGTCAGATCGTGTGGTGATTACCGTTATAGATGGCGTTCGACAGGAGTTGGAAACCAGTTCAAGTCATAAAGATATTATTCATGACTTAGTGGATCATCATCGTCAATTATTTACTGTCGCCCTTTCCTCCCTATTGCAAGAATCTTTAGCAAAAACACTACAAGCACAACAACCGATCATTACGCAAAAAGTAGGCATTATTGTTAATCAAGCAATTGAGGATACGCCTGAGCTGACTCAATTATTACGTCTAATCCCAATCGTAGGTGGGCGAATTGAACAGCAAATTCAAAGTATAGGGCAACGTTTGGGTGAAAATATCAGTGCAGGTTTAATTGAGCCATTTACCAATGGATCTGTAAATCAACCCAATGAGAATTATTTATTTATTGCAGAAAAAGTCAGTGAACTGAATATTGATAATAAATACTTAGAAGAATTGGTCGAATCAGTAGTATTTGAAAGTCTTGCAGCCATACGAAAACAAGTCAAAGTCAAACAATGGCAGCAAACTTTACGTGAATATGATCAATTGGATAAAAAAGCAGAATGATTACAAGAAAATTTACCAATCTAGCTAGAGAATTCCTGTAATTTGTTCTAGCATTTGCTTTTATTTACAACATGCTTTAACACAATAGAGTGCTTAAAAAAGCCCTTAAGGATAAATTATGGCTGATATACGGATTACGGGCAGAATGGTGAATTTTAGTCGATTAACATTCGACACAAATGACCATAATGCGATCCGCCAGCAACTTACAAGCACCCTCAATGAAGGTTCTTATCTTGGAACCTTAGTCATTATTGACAGTACCGTTGAACAAGAACTGATTGCCTTAATTCAATTGCTGATTGATCTTGGCTTACAGCCAATGGCGGTAATTGATGGAATTTTAGGTGATGAAGCTCGGGCGATCCAATTTCCTGTACTGCCTGCTGATCAACCTTTACAGCGTATCAAAGCATCAAAAGAGCAAGTCGTTGCTCACGCACCTGAAAAAAATACTGAAACTCCAGAAATACAAACACCACAAAAACAAACACCGACTACGCATATCACCTCGTATCATGATGAGATTTTGCGTACTGGACAATGTTTGGTACAGGATCAAGGTGATATTATCTTGAATGCGGGTATGAATAGTGGCTCGGAAGTCATTGCGTCTGGAAATATTCACATTTATGGCAATGCTCGTGGTAGAGTCATTGCAGGTGCAGGTGGACACACTTCAGCTCGAATTTTTTGTCATTCACTAGAAGCAGAGTTAATCTCGATCGCAGGGACATATTGTGTCGCAGATGATATTCCTAAAGATCTGATCAAAAAATCCGTACATATTTATTTAAATAACAAGCAAGAGCTTGAATTTGAAGCCTTACAGTTTTAATTTAACTTATTAAACACCCAAAAAGCCCTTTTAGGGCCGTATGACCATAAATAGGAGTGGATTCGGTGGCCAAAATTGTTGTCGTAACGTCAGGCAAAGGTGGTGTAGGTAAAACTACAACAAGTGCATCTTTTGCAACAGGTTTAGCCCTACGTGGTCATAAAACTGTTGTGATTGATTTCGATGTAGGTTTACGTAATCTTGATTTGATCATGGGCTGTGAACGCCGTGTCGTTTATGACTTTGTCAATGTCATCAATAATGAAGCTCGTTTACAACAAGCCCTGATTCGTGATAAAGAAATCGAAAACCTATACATTCTTCCAGCATCTCAAACACGTGATAAAGACGCTTTGAGTGATGAAGGTGTTGCACGTGTCATTGATGAACTATCTCAAGAGTTTGATTACATCATCTGTGACTCACCAGCAGGTATTGAACGTGGTGCAATTTTAGCAATGTACCATGCTGATGAAGCAATCATTGTGACAAACCCAGAAATTTCATCAGTTCGTGACTCTGATCGTATTATTGGTATGCTTGATAGCAAAACTAAAAAAGTTGAACATAATGAAGGGCGTATTCGTAAACATTTATGTATTACACGTTTCAATCCAGAACGTGCTGATAAACAAGAAATGTTAACGATTGATGATATTTCAAAAGATATTTTACGTGTTCCAACTTTGGGTGTTATTCCTGAGTGTCCAAGCGTACTTCAAGCATCGAACGAAGGTAAGCCTGTTATTCTTTATGACGAAGCAAAAGCTGGTCAAGCTTATGATGATTTAGTCGCTCGTTTCCTTGGCGAAGATCGTCCTTATCGACACATTGCAGTACAGCCAAAAGGTTGGTTAGCTAGACTATTTGGAGCGTAATTATGGCAGGATTCTGGAGTAAACTTTTTAGCAGTGATGAAAAACCATCAAGTGCACAAACTGCCAAAGATCGCTTAAAAGTTATTGTTGCATCTGAACAAGGTTTAGGTCGTCGCTTAAGCCAAGACAAAATTGACCAAATGAAAAAAGAAATCATGCAAGTGGTCAGTCGTTACGTTCGTGGCGTAGATGAACAGCACATTCAAATGCAAGTTCGTTCAGAAGCAAATATCGAAATGTTAGAAATGAATATCAATTTACCTGAAGATCGATAGAAGTTTTTTCATTAGCGATTTTTCGCAAATAAAGGCAAAATACATTGCGACTGAACAAAGCCATGCTTTGTTAATTATTCAGTCCCGTATTTTGCCTTTATTATTTTAAGACTGAGGAGATTGTCATGGCATTATCACAGCCAGCAACTTTCAATGAAGAATGGTCAGATGAGCGTGTTTTTGCCTACCTCAACCAACTTCCACCAGCAGATGTTAATGCTGACTTCCATGTGCTCTATCATGCTTTCAAACATATGCGCCCTTTCGACTATGAGCGCTTGATTACCAAATTTTTAGCTGATGGTCGTGATTTAAGTGCAACTAATCCTGAAGGACAGCGTATTCATGACGTGATTGCTCAATTTCCACGTCAAAAAGATGGTTTCTTAGAAGTATTAGCAAAATTTGCTTAATATAAAAAAGCCTGCTTCAAGCAGGCTTTTTTATCTCTTTATTTTATCGACTACCAATCAAATAAACGCCCAGTAAGGTAAAAATCCCACCAGAAATACCATCAATCCATTTTGCAAAATTTTGATATGCTGTTCTAAATGTAGGTAATGAGAATACAAACGCTACCACTAAGAACCATAGTAAGGTCTCTATCGCAATAATAATAAAAAGCAAAGAGTGATGCTGATCAAATAAAGGATTGGCTAAGAATAATGAAAATACACTACCAAAATAAATCACTGCTTTAGGATTCGATAAGTTAGTCAGTAAACCTTTCATAAAAAACAAATAAGGCGACTGTGGTAATACTATCTGTTTGATGCTTTGCTCACCTTTTGAAAAAGCTGAACGAAGCATTTGGTATCCCAACCAACATAAATATAAACCACCAGCGACTAACAGGCCTTGTTTTAGCCAAGCCATTTTTTCAAAAATAATATTCAACCCCATCAATGCTAAAAGTGACCAGACCATCGCCCCCAAGCAAATACCAAATGCAACCAATACCGCATCTTTACGAGAACGGCTGACAGCAGTTTGAGAGACTAAGAAGAAATCAGGTCCTGGAGTGATAAGCGCACAAAAATGAATAAAAATGAGTGTACATAATGCAACAAACATGGCTCACCCTTTAGCTTGAATTTTTAAACAATAAGCTTAAATAAAAAACGTGATTATTACTATATAAAATTGATAAACCTATAACAATAAAGCCCCTAAAGAGGGGCTTTATTAGTGGAATATTCTTATTAAACGAGAATATCACGTTTGCCGTTAGCTCCCATTGAACTTACGATCCCGTTCTCTTCCATTTGATCAATAATTCGTGCAGCTCGGTTATACCCCAAACTAAATTTACGTTGTAATGATGATGTTGAAGCCTTGCGCGTTTCAAGTACAAAAGAAACACACTGATCATAAAGCGCATCACGATTAGGATCACCATCACCATCTTCAAAACCACGTGAGGTCGGTTCTTCATCAAATGGGGTTAAGATTTCATCAACATAATCAGGCTCACCACGTTCACGCCAAGCGTCACAGATGCGGTTCACCTCATCATCACTAATAAACGCACCATGCACACGCTCAGGCTCGATTTTACCCGGCCCTAAGAATAGCATGTCACCGTGCCCTAATAGATCTTCTGCCCCGCCTGCATCAAGGATTGTTCGAGAGTCAATTTTACTATTTACACGTAATGCAACACGTGTTGGGATATTCGCTTTAATCAAGCCTGTGATGACGTCAACTGATGGGCGTTGTGTTGCAAGTAGTAAATGAATACCTGCCGCACGAGATTTCTGCGCAAGCCGAGTAATCATCTCCTCAGCTTTTTTACCAACCTGCATAATCATGTCAGCGAATTCATCTGCAACAATCACAATCGATGGTAAAGGAGCTAATCGTGGTGCACGCTCCCCTACAACTGAATCACTGGCTTTCCAAGTTGGATCAATCAAATCGTCACCATTGGCAATCGCTTCTTCCACTTTGCGGTTATAGTCAGCCAATTTACGAATTTTTAGAAAAGACATTAGCTTATAACGACGTTCCATTTCATTTACACACCAATTCAATGCGCTTACAGCATCTTTCATATCAGTAACAACAGGTGTTAATAAATGTGGAATATCATTGTAGTTAGCTAATTCAAGCTGTTTTGGGTCGATTAGAATTAAACGCAATTGATCAGGCGTGTATTTTAACAACATCGATAAAATCATTGAGTTAACAGCTACTGACTTACCTGAACCAGTTGTTCCCGCAACTAACATATGCGGTGCTTTGCCCAAATCAGTAATCACAGGATTACCTGAAATGTCTTTACCCATCGCCATCGAAAGTAAACCCGCTGGGTCTTCAAATGCAGGTGTCTTTAACAACTCAATCAGTCGAACCATTTCGCGGCTGCTATTTGGGACTTCAATGCCGATATAAGGTTTTCCAGCAATCACCTCAACCACACGAACAGATGCCATTGACATTGAACGTGCTAAGTCACGCGAAATATTGGTCACTTTAGATGCTTTTACACCCGGTGCAAGATCTAGTTCAAAACGTGTCACGACAGGCCCAGGTTGAGCCTCCACCACTTGAGCTTTGACGTTAAACTCTTGTAATTTAATTTCTAAAAGTTCAGACAAACGAGCTAATTGTTCAGCTGTAAAGTTCACCTTTTTATTCGGATCTACCTCGTCCAATAATTCTAAACCTGGCAAAGTTGGTAAATCACGACGTTTTTGAGCCACTTGCATCGCACGAGACATCGGACGACCAAATGAATCTGTTAACGGTGCATCTAAATCAAAATCATCTTCGATATCAAAACTTTCTTCAACTTTACCCGCAGTTTCTTGCCATGCTTCAATAAATGCTTCTTTTGATAAACTCTCTTTAGGCGTTTCAATCTCAATAGGTGCTTTTACAAAAGCCGAAGACTGCGCGTAGCTCGGAGTTTGCAATACAGATTGCTGTTGTTTGTCTTCAATTAACAAATCTTCAAATTCATCAAAGCCTTCATCCAAAATACTTTGCTTATCGTCAGAGATCATGTTTTTGATCATATGATGCGACTGAACTGCCGTTGCTTGCGGTACAAATTGAACTTCTGTTGAATCTAACTCAATATCAAAGTCAATTTCATCACTTTCAATTTTTGCCGTTGATCGCGTTTCTTGAATAAATGGCTTATGTACATCCGTAGCCGTTTTACTATTAGGAACAGCAGCCAATAATTCATCAAATATTTGGTCATCATTCCAATCGACTGGACTCTGATGAGGACGTTGCGCTACAGAAGAAACTTCCGTTGTTGCATGTACATATTGAGATGAAGGATTTATAGCATCATCTGCCGCTCGCAAAAGTGCATCAATTTCTTGTTTATGGCTCGCATCATCATGTTGTAATGCACGCCATACTTCACCTGTTTGAATTAAGCGCTGACTATCGGCTTCAAGTTGATGTGCTTGTTTTAAAGTTTGCTCAAAATCTTCTGTTGATAATACTTCTTGTGATTGAACACTTTGCTGTTCTTTGGCAACAACATCAGCAAATAGTTTTTCGGCTAATAATTGATGATGAGCATTGTCTGTAGATGCTGTTTTAGCTGCAATGCTGTGCTGTGCATTTTGGGCTGTATCATTCGCCTCTACAATATTTGAATCAGCCGCTTGGACTGGAGCTTTTTGCTTTATCGCTGGTGTTTCTGTTGAGGCTAATTGTTCAGTCAAATCATAAGCAGATTCGTGTTGAGGTATATTTTTATAGAACAAATCTTGTAAATATGCTGGCGTATTTTTTAATGTTGCCCAAGTTTTATTCCATTGAATACCAAAAGCTAAAGTGAATAATAAAATACTAAAAGCAAGTAAAAAGAATGTTGCGCCATAGATGGTTAAAAGCTGAGAAAGACTCTGACCTAACTCATAACCAATAATACCACCTGCAGCATTTTCTAAAGTATCTGCTGGAACATTCCAATGTAGATACAACAAACTAGAAATGGACAGAATCAAAAAGAACTGTGCTGCATAACGAAATGGGCGATTTAGAAAACTTCTAGGCCACCACACTTGAATTGCTTCGATAAATAGAAATAAAGGAATGAACAAACTTGCCCACCCTAAAAAACCGAATAACAAGTCTGCGATCCAAGCACCAGCTACGCCACTTGCATTTGAAACCTGTTGCGTATCACTGGAAATATGCATCCAACCTGGATCAAAAGGTGTGTAGGTTACTGTGGCAAGAAATAAATAAATGCCAAAAGAAATCAAAAATAATGTCATTAAAAAGCGTTGCGCATAAACACTTGACACCGCAGTCATATACAGTCCTGTAACCCAATTCGTTATTTGTTTGTATCTTTTAAGGCTTAAGCTACCTTAATCAATAAGTTTTACATTATGCACTCGTTCTTACAAAAAAGATGCACGATTGTTTACTGTTGTTGTTAACATCGACGGTTGATGCAAAACATCAATGAAAGATTAGTAAAAACTAATTATCATATAGCCCAATTCGATTAAGTATATCAATATTATCCAACCCACTCCCTTGTGGATTCACGTATAATTTTAACAGTTTCAATATAAAAAGGATGTTCTTTAATGAGCGCTCGTCACTCACGGTTAATTATTTTGGGTTCTGGTCCTGCAGGTTATAGCGCGGCAGTTTATGCAGCGCGTGCCAACCTTAAACCGACACTGATTGCAGGCTTGCAATTAGGTGGTCAATTAACAACGACCACTGAAGTTGATAACTGGCCTGGTGACCCTGAAGGATTAACTGGTCCTGTGTTAATGGAGCGTATGCAAGCTCATGCAGAACGTTTCGGTACAGAAATTGTCTATGATCACATCAACGAAGTGGATCTTAAAACTCGCCCATTTGTGTTAAAAGGCGATATGGAAGAATACACGTGTGATGCGCTGATTATTGCTACAGGCGCAACAGCACAATATTTGGGTCTTGAATCTGAAGCTGCATTTATGGGTCAAGGTGTAAGTGCTTGTGCGACTTGTGATGGTTTCTTCTATAAAAACCAAAATGTGATGGTTGTAGGCGGTGGTAATACGGCTGTTGAGGAAGCGCTTTATTTATCGAATATCGCTGCTCACGTTACTTTGGTTCATCGCCGCGATAGCTTGCGTTCTGAAAAGATCTTACAAGATCATCTTTTTGCTAAAGAAAAAGAAGGTAAAATCAGTATTATTTGGAATCATCAAGTAGATGAAGTTCTAGGTGATAAAACGGGTGTAACTTCTGTTCGCATTAAGTCTACACAAGATGAAACAACACAAGATATTCAAGTACAAGGTCTATTTGTCGCAATTGGACATAAACCGAATACAGGAATGTTTGATGGTCAATTAAACCTTCGTGATGGTTATATTCAGGTGCACAGTGGAACTGCTGGTAATGCTACAGCAGCTTCAATTGAAGGTGTATTTGCAGCTGGTGATGTAGCAGATAGTATCTATCGTCAAGCGATCACTTCAGCAGGATCAGGCTGTATGGCAGCACTAGATGCTGAAAAATATCTAGACAATTTGAAGTAATTTTTAAGAAACAAAAAACCACCAATTCTTTGGTGGTTTTTTATAAAAACATCCATACAATCAAAAACATGATAATTTAATAATAAAATTGGTGGTTTTCGAATGACAACAACATGGACCAATGGCTATCAAACAGAAGTAAATTACACTTATGGTTATTACCGAGATCTCAGCCCTAATTTTCAAAAATTTTGCTTACTCCTTAATGGAATAGAAAGTCCTGAAGCTCAAGAGAATCAAACGCATTGTGAACTTGGCTTTGGTCAAGGTGTCAGTATTAATATTCATGCTGCAAGTAATGAAGCGCTCTTTTACGGCACCGACTTCAATCCAGCGCACGCCGCCCATGCCAGTCAACTCGCCGAAAAATGTAAAACTAAACATTATTTTTATGATGATAGTTTTGAGGAGCTACTCCATCGTTCAGATTTACCAATGTTTGACTCTATCAGTCTACATGGCATTTGGAGTTGGATTAGTTATGAAAATCAATACATTATTTTAAAGTTTATTCGAAAATTTTTAAAACCGAATGGTATCGTTTACATCAGTTATAACTGTGTTACAGGCTGGGCAGCGAATATGCCAATTCGTGAACTGTTTCATAGCCATTTTAAATTTAATAGTAAAAGTACCAACCCACTACAAAAGGTGAATGAAGCACTCAAATTTAGTGATGAGTTGCTTAAACAAAATCCTATTTTTGCACAAAGAAATCCAAATGCTCTACAAAAAGTCGCAGATTTAAAACAACAAAATCCAAACTACTTAATTCATGAATATTTAAATCAAGATTGGCAATGCTTCTCCTTTCAACAAATTGTCAGAATTTTGGATGAAATTAAGCTTTCTTATGCAGGTTCGACAGATCTTAGTACTCATCTTGATAACATTAATTTTTCCGAAGAACATCAACAATTTTTAGCTGAGATTGAACATCCTATTTTTAAAGAGCAATGCCGTGATTATTTTGCTAATACGCAATTTAGACGAGATCTTTTTATTCGAGGAAAAAACAATTTAACACCACTTCAAATACAAGAACGACTAAGTAATAAAGCTTTTGTCTTATTGATAGCCAAAGAAAAATTACCGAGTAATATTACTGGGCTATTAGGTACTTTTAATTTAATTGAAGACATTTATCATCCAATTGGTAATAAGTTTGCGGAGAAAAATTATCATCCCTTAACAATTGCTGAGTTGGAACAGAGTTTTCCTGAATTAAGTTATGCAAAAATCCTGAATGCGTTAGTCATTCTCTGCCATTTAGGTTTAGCTCAACCCTGTCAAACACTGACACCTAATCATGAAATCATACACAAATGCCATGAGATGAATCACTATTTATTAAGCCAAGCGAGTTTTCACCAAAATTATAGTGTGTTAGTAAGCCCACTAACCGGAATTGGAATTCCTACAGAACATTTTCATCAATTATTCTATCGTGCATATTTTGTAGATGGTTTAGAAACAGCTGCTGAATTTGCAGATTACGTTCAAAATGTAATTACTCAACTGGGTTGGCTGGTTTTGGATAAAGATGGCGATACCATTACAGATAAAGACCAAAGCATTCAAATGATTCAAACCAAAGCACAGCAATTTCTAGATAGCCAAAAACTTCAAATTGCAAAACAACTACGCTTATTCAATTAATGACAGTGTCAGGATGGGAATCGCTAGAGATTGCCATTCTGATTGAGTTCAGTTAGTTTAGAATTATTGTTATTTGTTCTTTTTGCTATGCAACAGCTTCCTTTATCACAATATATTTTTCCAAACCCTATCGAAACTGATCCTGAAGGACATGGCTTTATTTGTATTGGTGCAGACTTATCACCTGCTACATTATTTGAGGCCTATACACATGGTCTCTTCCCTTGGTTTAACGAAGATGAACCGATTTGTTGGTGGAGCCCAGAGCCGCGCTGCATTATTGAGCCTCATGCATATAAACCCAGTAAATCACTGATTCGAAATATGAAAAAACATAATTATCGGATTACAGTGAATCATGCTTTTGAAGATGTAATACGCTCATGTTCACTCCCCCGCAGCTATGCAAATGAAACATGGATTAGTGAAGATATTATCGAAGGCTATTGTTCTCTATTTAAGGCGGGTTATGCCTACAGCATTGAGGTCTGGCAACAAGAAAAATTAGTTGGTGGACTATATGGCGTAACGATAGGTAAAGGCTGTTTTGGTGAATCGATGTTTAGTACAGAAACAGATGTCTCTAAAATGGCTTTCTATACACTCATGTTGATCAGTCAAGAAAATCAGCTTCCTTGGATTGATTGCCAACTGGTCAATGATCATCTTTTAAGCTTAGGTGCACGTACACTTTCTCGCCAAGTCTACCTAAAATCGTTACAAGATGTAATTATTGCCCCCTCTATCAATTGGAAAAGTTATCAAGAACGTGTATTTTCAAGTAAAACAATAGCAGTTTTTGCAAAATTAGACGGTTAATGGATTAACACCTTGGAGGGAGATTAATGAAATCATACCAACCCAAGTCCCTTTTAAATGACTTACAGTACTATATAACACCGCCACACGACTGCAGTTATCTCGATAACAAATCAGCTCGAATGGTATTTTTAGATCCAATTCACCGTATTGATGTGGTGACATTGTCTGAGCTTTCGCGTGTCGGTTTTCGACGTAGTGGTGATTTTGTGTATCGACCAGAATGCCATTTATGTCGCCAATGTTTATCTTGTCGCGTTCCAATTCAAGAATTTAAAATGAATAGTAGCCAGAAGAAGGCATGGAAACGTAATCAAGATTTAAAAATGAGTATTTTGCCAACTTCGCAAGCCACTCAACAGCATTATAATTTGTATGAGCGTTATATTAACGAGCGTCATGCAGATGGCGACATGTATCCAGCAACATTAGATCAGTTTGAAAAATTCCTCGTTCACAGTTGTACAGAAAGTTTTTTCATCGAACTTTGGGATGATCAGAAACTTATTGCCGTTTCTACTTGTGACTTAATGGATGATGGTCTCTCTGCTGTATATACTTTTTTTGATCCCCAAGAACAACGTCGTTCACTTGGTGTTTTTGCGATTCTTAAACAAATTGAATATGTCAGCACTTTAAATTTAGATTACCTATATTTAGGTTATTGGGTGCCTCACTCAGCTAAAATGAACTATAAATCACAATATACGCCACTGGAATTATTATTAGATGGACAATGGCGTCGCCTTAACCGCCCACTATCAGAAAAAGAGATTCATCAACTTGGAAATTCATTAATGACGACACTACCATCGGAGTGGGATAACTTAATTATTAAATAAGGAAATGTTTTCAAATAATCTATCATACGCTGTTGGCTCCCCTCTTATTTAGGAGAGCTAACAAATCTTGCCCATCTTGTACCCAAAACTTATCTGAACTAGAGAATTTTTCTTCAGAATATTCATTAGCAAAATCAATGAATTCACCGCACCAATTATTTGGTACGTAGCGTTCCATACGTATACCATCATAATAAAATGCTCCTACAGTGCACTCATCAAAATCAACAAACATAATAGGGAACAAATGTTGCACATCCCACCATGACTTAGCAGATGGATATTCTAAGGATAATGCTGAGCTTAAACTTTCTTTACTAATTTCATATCTAGACATACATTTTAGAAAATAATCCGCATTCTGCTGATCTACAATATGTAAACCAAATCTAAAATCATCATCGTCAGGAACATCATATCCTAAAGCAAGAAACCCATTTCTCAACTTATTAACATCTAGCACCCATAAATCCCGTTCACTTCTATACCAACGTATTCTTCTATTTTCTTTGACAACAACGACTATCGTTTCCTCATCAGTATTCTCTTCATTTTGCATTGAAATTTTCCAAAAAAAATAAACTATCTAACTCCGCCTAACTATATAATAATTCAGGATCAAAAAATTATATTGATACAATCTTATCAAGCTAAACCCGACTTACGGGAAAAGTGCTGAAAAATCATCAGTGCATGTTTTGACCATAATCACAGCATGCTCTTTTGTACCATCTAAATTGGGATAATAATTTTTGCGTAAGTCTATTTGATGAAAATCCGTTTTTTCATACAAACGAATTGCAGCAAGATTGCTTTCACGTACTTCTAAAAAAATTTGAATAGGATTATTTTTTAAAAGTTGAATTGAATAATCTAGCAACTCGTATCCAAGACCTTTGCCCTGTTGGCTTGGATGAATCGCCATCAGTAATAAATTGGCCTCATCTAGAACAGGCTGCAAAATACAGAACCCAACGACCTGATTCGACTGCTCATAGACCGTGCACTGATACGAAGCTAAAGATTCTTGAAATTGTTGTTTCGACCAAGGATGTGTTTGTACTAAGTGTTCAATTGCAACAACACTGTCTAAATCGCTCTCTTGCATCAATCGAATCACGATCTATCACTCTATAAAATATTGACGCAGATTATCAGCAATTTGATTGTAAATTTGAATAAAAAAAATGGGCAATTTTAATTGCCCATTTTAGTTAACTCATATTAAAGCCTAATTCAGCGCGCCATTTATTCAATAATGCTGTTGTATCATCATCATTCGGATGGAATTTTGGTCTTAAAAATGCCAATAACGTTGGAATTTGACGTGTCATAAAACCTTTGTAGCCATACATGAACTTGAGCATATATTTGGTATCTCGCCATGTAAGTTTGCCATCAGTTTTTAAAAGAGTCGCAGTGAAATATGACTGGGTAATAAAAATTAAACCCATTGCAATCACTAAAGCTAATGAACGCATAAAATAAGCTTTAAATCCTTGCCCATACATCGCTTCATAAACGTCAAATGCCACCGCTTTATGCTCATTTTCTTCAACTGCATGCCACATCCATAAATGGTACATGGTCTCATCCATAAACATGGATTGAATATCTGGGTTAGACAATAATTCTTCAGCAATCGTTGATGTAAAATGCTCCAAAGCACAAGTACCCGTTAAACTGATCATCTCTTTTGTAAAACCAAATGGTTTTAATAATTTAGTACTTATAGCAACTCCATACTGAATCACTTTACCTGTTTGTGCCTCCAATTTGCGCACATCATAACCATAAGCTTGAGCAGCTGCATTAAAAGCCAAGTGTTCCTTTGAATGCATTGCTTCTTGTCCAATAAAAGCACTAATTTCTTTTTGTAATCTAGGATCAGCAAGCTTTGGATCATTTCTAACTGCACGGGTACTATTCACAAAAAATTGTTCACCCTCTGGAAACAGTGCTGAAAGTGCAGTCATAAAATGAGTTAAAGCAGCATCTCCATTTGCCCAATAGCGTGGAACTTCGCCAAACTCAAAATCCATTCGGCGTACAGGAAAACTAGCGCCAGCGCGGTTTGAAATATTGACCTTAGCATTCATACCTTCTTCTCCTACCCAATGGATATATTTGATTAAAAATTATATATGCTTTATTTATACGCTTCTTTGAACGCATTAAATAAGTGCAGATAAGGTCAGAAAAGCATCATCTTAGGACATGTCAGTATGATTTAAAAAAGTCTATTCAATGTAATATTCAAAATAAAAAAAGAGCAATTTTATTGCTCTTTTTACATAGGTTTAGCTAATGGATCTTTTAATTTAAAAACCTAATTTCGCCTTCCAATCTTTAAGTAACTGTACAGTATCTAAATCATTTGGATGAAAACGTGGTCTAAAGTAAGCCAACATTTCACCTGCCATACCTGTAATAATCCCTTTTGATGGACTATAAGCATATTTGTAAATCATGCCTAATTCTTTCAGATTTAGTTTTTTATCTTGTTGAAGTAGACGTAAAGTAAAATAAGATTGAAGAATAAAAATTAAAGCCATAGCAAACACAAGTGCTGTAGTACGTAAACTATATGCTTTCAATCCAGTTCCAAATACTGACTCATAGACATCGTAAGCCACTGCTTTATGTTCATTTTCTTCAACTGCATGCCAAAACCACATATATGACATGGTCTCATCTGTCATTAAATCTTGGATGTGTTTATTGCGTAATAATTCAGAAGCAATCGTTGCAGTAAAATGTTCTAGCGCTGTTGTCGCCGTTAGATCAACCATCTCTCTTGTCATACCAAACGGTTTGACGATTTTTGAAAAATTCTTTAGTGCAAATTGGATATAACGTCCCGTAATCTGCTCTAAAGATCTAACATCATGACCATACTTTTGTGCAGAAGCATTAAAATTTACATGCTCTTGAGTGTGCATTGCTTCTTGACCAATAAAAGCACTGATTTCTTTTTGTAGTTCTGCATTATCTTTAATAGTTGGGTGATAACGTACAGCACGTACAGCATCAATAAATAATTTCTCGCCATCTGGGAATAATGCAGACAAACCAGTCATGAAATGAGTTAAGCCAGCCGAACCATCCATCCAATATTCTGGTACTTGATCAAAATCAAAATTCATACGACGTACTGGAAAACTTGCACCTGCACGATTTGAAATATTTACTTTAGCATTCATGCTGCTGACTCCTTTTAAATGGAAAATTTCCATTTAGTACTTTTGTTCATTTTCTTGTGTTTTATATTACGGTTTTATTGCGATGAATTAAGTGCAGTTTAGGACAGCAAGGTATCAGTTTAGGACACTATTGAAGATAGATTGTCGAACAATAGACATAAAAAAACACCCCTTTGGGGTGTTTTTTTATCACTCTAGGCGATTATGCAGTTACTTTAGCAACAACACCAGCACCTACAGTACGACCACCTTCGCGGATCGCAAAACGTAGACCTGGGTCCATTGCGATCGGGTGGATTAACTCTACTGACATCTCAACGTTGTCACCAGGCATAACCATTTCTACGCCTTCTTGTAACTTGATCGCGCCAGTTACGTCAG